>Ga0224526_1000006_pt1 | contig 148958 bp, 118 predicted proteins | sample CBST25metaG_FD_179878 | JGI IMG/M metagenome (GOLD analysis project Ga0224526, IMG submission 179878) | Peat soil microbial communities from Stordalen Mire, Sweden - C.B.S.T-25 | ecosystem: Environmental > Terrestrial > Soil > Wetlands > Peat | place: Sweden: Norrbotten County, Stordalen Mire...
GTAAATCGTACCTATGTTGCTTTCTATTGCAGAACGCGCAGAAGTATGTGCCGCTGACCTTCATCTTCGACATCGGCGGCAGCTTTGAGTCGCTGACAACGATCTTCGGCGGCAGCTACTTGAATGTTGGCCAGGAGGCGCGAGACTTCACCATCAATCCCTTTTCGCTGCCCCAGACCAAGGAGAACCTGCAATTTCTCTTCAGCTTCTTTCGTGTGCTGATCGAGGGCAACGAACAGCGCTACCGTCTGGACTTCAAGGAAGAGCGCAAGCTGTGGGATGCCATCGAGCGAGTCTACATGCTGGAGCCCGATCAGCGCACCATGTCAAACTTCGCCAACATCGTTGGCGAGTTGAAAGAACGCCTGCACCGCTGGACACGCGGCGGGCAGTATGGTTTCCTGTTTGACAACCCGGAGGACACGCTCTCGTTCAGCCGCTTCCAGACTTTCAACTTCCACGGCTGGGGCGATGCGCCGGATGTGCTGGAGCCATTGCTCTTCTATGTCCTGCACCGGGCATCGAATGAGATCGGCGACCCCAAGAAGCTCGCTACCTTTAAGCTGTTCCTGCTCGATGAGGCGTGGTTGTTCATCCGCAACGAGACGATTCGCAATTACATCGTGCAGGCGCAGAAGACATGGCGCAAGCACAATGCCGCGATGATTCTGGCTACGCAGTCCATCAAGGAATTGCAGGAGTCGGGTATGTTGCAAATCGTCTCCGAAAGCTGCCCAACCAAAATATTTCTAGCCAACCCGGAGATGGACCGCGACGTTTATCGCGAGGCTTTCCACCTGAACGACACGGAACTTGACCTGATAGCAGGTCTCGTTCCGCCTGGACAAATGTTGATTCGCAAGATGCAAACCTCGAAAAAGGTCCAGTTGAATGTCGATTCGGTCTCGCATTGGACCGCCACCAACAATGCCCGCGACAACCTGAAGAAGCGCGATTACTTCGAGCGCTTCGGCATCGCCGATGGCTTGCGCCATCTGGCTGAAGACTTTCCCTTCCGGCCGCGCACCGCAGCCGGTCTCCCACCAACTCAACCGAAAGGAGCTGTTCGATGAATCTCAAACCTATTTGCATCGCCGGGCTTGCCCTGGCGTTTTCGCCACTTGGAGCTTTGGCGCAGGATGCTTCTGCCCGTACCGTGCAGTATCACTCGCAGGACATCGTTCCCATCCACGCCAAGCTGAAGTACACAACCCTGATCGAAGTTCCGACGACCGAGAAGATCATGGAGGCCGCTACCGGCGACAAAGATTTCTGGGTTGTGGATGTGGTGGGCAACTTCTGCTTTGTGCATCCCGCCAAGGCTGGTATCAACTCCAACCTCAACCTCATTACCGACAAAGGCAACATCTATTCGTTCACACTTCAGGACGTTTCCGGCAGCACGGCAACGCCGGACCTGAAGGTGATCGTCGAGCCTGCCGACCGCTCCTCAATCGTCGCGGCCAGCGGCCCTCCGCAATTCGTTCCCGCCGCGCAATTGGAGCAGTCCAAGCAGCAGCTTGCCGCTCTTCAGTCGCACGTCTCCCAGGCAGTGGATGAATACAAGAGCGCCTACCCAACGGAACTCAAGTTCGATTACGTTTACAAGCGGAACGAAGCGCCCTTCGATATTCAGTCGATCTATCACGACGACAAGTTCACTTACATCAAGACCAATGCGCCGGAAAAGTTCAGCGTCTACGAGATGAAGGACGGCAAGCCGAATCTTGTCACCTATGACCTCCGGGACGGAACGTACATTATTCCCAAGGTCATGGACTCTGGCTATGTCGAGTTGGGCAAGAAAAAAATGGAGTTCACACGCAAGGGATAAACGCGAGGTGCGAGATGGCAGAACCGATCATCAATTTTCAGAGTAGTGCGCCTACAGAACCGGAATTGCGCCAGAACCCGCATGAACCGATGGGCGTTTTGCGCAAGAACATGAAACCGCTGCTCTATCTTGGCGTGGCGGGGCTGGTCATCGTGGCAGCAATCTTCAGCAGCACCGGCAAGAAAACGCCTGCGCAGCAGGCTGCGGCGCAACATGAGCCGCCGCAGCCCATGGTACAGGACAACACCGACAACAACGTGCAGGATCTCAAGAACCAGCTTGCCACGGAAAAGCAGAAAGATGCGCAACAGGCTGGCCTCACTCCCGCCCAGGCCTCGGCCATGTCGGCATATAGCCCCACGGGTCAACAGACTACTCCATGCGTTCCTGGTCAGACCTGCCCGCAGCAGCAGAACGGCTATGGGCAGGCCGCAGGAGAACAGCAGCTTTCTCCGGCGCAACAAGAAGCCCAACAGCTTGCCATCAAAGAACGGCAGCTTGCGTATGATTCTCGCTTCGCCTCGAATCTTGTCTATGCGCACCAAGCTGATGCGACTTCGCCTGTGACGGCTGCAAGTCAATCCACAAGCAATCTTGTCGCTTCGCGCGCAACGGGCGATCCGTCGTCCGTCGCTACCGGGCAAACTTCCGTCAAGCGCAGCGCTGAGGTCAACATTGATTCCGCCGTTGGCCAACCTTATGTGATCTACGAAGGGACGACGCTGGATACCGTCCTGATGAACCGGCTCGACGGCGATGCCGTCGGTCCGGTAAAGGTGCTGGTCTCGAATCCTGTCTACTCGCACGATCATCAACACGTTCTCATTCCCGAAGGGACTGTCGTGCTTGGCGAAGCCAAAAAGATTGGCTCCGCTGGTTTCGGCCAGCAGCGCCGCATGGCTGTTGCCTTCCACCGCATGATTATGCCCGACGGATATTCGGTCGATCTCGATCAGTTTCACGGTCTTGATCAGATCGGTGCAGAGGGGTTGAAGGACAAAGTCAACAACCATTATCTGCAAATCTTTGGCGCATCGATTGCGCTTGGCATTGTCTCCGGCGCAGCGGAGATCGAGCAGGGCGGCGGCACGATCAGTACGAGCGGCTCCCAGGCATTTACCACGGGAACAGCCAGCAGCGTCTCGCAGTCGGCGACGACGGTCCTCGACCGCTTCATTCAGATACCGCCAACCATCACGATTCGCGAGGGCCACCGCGTCAAGGTTTACTTCACGCAGGATATGTTGCTGCCTGCATATGAGAACCACAGCATTTCACAGACGTTTTGAAGGAGATGTTCATGTACAGCATGGCCAGAATCTTCGCACTGATGACAGTTCTTGTCTTCGCACTATCCGGCTGCCAGAGCCATCAAGCAAAGATCGATGCGCTCCAGAAGGAATACGACCGGCTCAACCAACAATTCGCCAAGGACTGCTCTGCCGAATACCTCAAGGTTCCGCCTACACTCAGTCCGAAATGTGTTGACGAAAACAAGCAGATGAAGGACGCATGGGACCGGCTGCAAGCAGAGCGCGCGAAGAAGTAGTTACGGAGGACAAATGAAATTCACGCTCACGTTCGCACTCGTTGCGGCGACAGGATTTGTGTTGCCCGCGCAGGCTCAATTCGGCTCCGGGATCGTCTTCGATCCCACGCAATCGGCACACGCTATCCAGCAGATTGAGCAATCCAGCCAACTCTATACGACAACAGTAGAGACGACGCGGAACGTCATCGCCGCATACAACCTTGCGCAGCACATGACGACGCTGCCGCAGACACTCTACACCTCTTTCAGCAACCTCGGGCGTCAGCAGTGGACCACTTTAACAACGCCCGCGAACACCTACGGCAACTCCCTGGTATGGATGAACTCCGCATCCACGGGATACGGTGCCACGTCGGCGAACCAGACGGCCAGCATTCCACGCACGGGACAGATTGCCGGGTACAGTTCACTGAGTTCTCTGGGACAGCAGTCCATTGCTGCTCGCGGCGCAACAGTCGATCTTTCGGACGCTGTAAACGCCAGCAGCTTGCAGACCATCGGAACCATCCGCGCGAATGCCGCGCAGCGTGAATCTGACATCAGCCAACTGGAAGCGGCCACCCACTCCACCGACTCAGCCCAACACACTGAGATGGCTACTTTGCAGCGCATCAATCAGGCGCTCCTGATCGAGTTACGAACGCAGCAGGAAACAAACCAACTACTCCAGGCGCAGGCGCTGCAACAACTCATTGGGCAGAAGGTGCAGCAGGACAACCTCAAATCACTCTTTCAAACTGGCAACAGCTACCAACAGACCTTCAACAGCGTAACCCCACAGCAGACGAGTTCCGGCACGCAGTGGGCATTTCATTATTGAGGGAAAGGAGCGGCGAACATGGATTTCCTCATCCTCATCAAGAACGGCTGCGACAGTATGACATCAACCGCGTCACCGTCCATCGACTCGCTGGGGTTGCGGATGGTAATTGCGCTAGCCACAATCATGCTCGTCTGGTTCGGTGTACAAGAAGCCTTGGCTTCGGCTCAGGGAGGCTCCGGCTTCAACATCGCAAAGTTCATCAGCTTCTTTATGCTGATTACCTTCGCCTATTGCTTTGTGAAGTTCTACGACAGCTCGATTCCTGGCATCGGCTACTCGCTCAAGAGCTTCATCAGCGGTGGGACCAGCAGCCTTGTCGATTACATCGGAAGCGACTCGACGCAGGAAGTGCAGACCACCATTCACACGGCATTGAGCAAGGTCGGAACGATGTCCCCTTCGTTGACTGAGCCGTACACCCTGCTGTGCACGTATACGGTCCAAATCATCCTCAGCATTTTGACTGCACTGATCGGAGTCATCATCGCCTACGGAGCCATCGGAGCAGCGGTCATCGGCCTGCTCGGACCGGTATTCATCCCGTGGATGGTATTCGACAAGACCGACTTTCTCTTTTGGGGATGGCTCAAGGCATTTCTTGGCTTCGAGTTCTACAAGGTCGTAGCTGCGGCGACCATGAGCGTCATGAGCCACCTTCTCATCTCTTATCTCACCAGCGGCGCAATGAACGTGAGCAGTCCTTCCAATCTGATTTACGTGATGCCGGGCCTACTCATTCTCTGCATTGTCGCCGGCTTCGTTCTCCTCAAGATTCCCACCATGACCGCGACGCTCTTCTCCGGCCATACCGGAGGCCACGGCATAGGAATGGGCGGTCTGATTACGGCCGCGATTATCCGGGCTGTATAGGCGGTAAGGAGGCAACAAATGGCGACCATGACCAGACCCACATCCGACATCACCCGCGCAGCGGAGCGGTACTTGGAACAGTACGGCGATCCGCTGGTCATGAATACCTACTTGAAGGTGACGATTCTTGTCCTCTGCGCGGTCTGCTTGGCATTGGTGGCGCTTGCTTACAAGAGTCAGCAAGCGCTTGCCAATATGCACCCGATGATCGTTCGCATCAACGACGTGGGCCGGGCAGAAGCAATCGACTATCGGAACTTTCAGTACCGCCCGCAGGAAGCCGAGAACAAGTATTACCTCACCCGCTGGGCGGAACTCTATTTTGCGCGCAATCGCTTCACGATTGAACGCGATCAAACAAACGCTCTCTACTTCTTGAACAGCGACGTTCAGCGCGCCGTGATCGAGCAGGAACGCAAGGACAACATCATCCAGAACTATGTTCGCGACAGCACGCTTCCGTATGTCGATGTGGAGGTCAAGAACGTGGTTCTTGACGACCTGCGGCAGTCGCCTTATTCGGCGCGCGTCGAGTTCGAGAAGGTCTACACGAACACGGCGGATCATACAGAACTCAAGCGCGAGCGTTGGACGGCTAGCGTTGCGGATACCGCATCGGCTCGCCTTTGGCTTGCCGATGGCTTCCCGCTTGCGGACGTTCTCACCATGCTCGAAGTGCGCCGCCGGTTCGAGCTTTCCCCCGACGTTGGCCGTGCCTATGCCGTCGAGATTCTCTCGGCTGCAAGGGCGGAGATTCACCTTGCCAATCAACCCGTAATCGCACACCAAAAGGAGATTCAAAATGCCGCTGCTTGAGATCGTTCAGACCCACCAGGTTTCCGCCACGATCCGCCTCGACCAGACCACCGCCGAGCAGATCGACCAGTACGCTGCGTTCCTCCACGTCCCCGCTGACGATGTGGTAGACAAGGCGCTCGCCTACGTCTTTGCCAAAGACCGCGACTTCCAAGAGTACCTTCGGACCCCGGAAGCCGCCCGCTCTGCGCAGAGCCTTCGTGTCCGTCGCCCATCTCAGAATGGCGATGATACAGAACCACAATCACGTCGAGCCAAGCTTGCAAGAGGAATAGGGGCTACCAGTGATTCGCGCCCACGCAGCAGGGATGGAGCGGTCTGATACCCGTTCGGTGCTTCGCACCGGGTTTATCTCGACACTCCATCCCTGAAAGGGTGGCGTTTGCTACCGGCCGGTAGCGAATGGGAACGCATACAAAACAATACGAATACCAATCACGCGGTAGCGAACGGTATTTGTTGGTATCGCCTGCTACCGCTGCTGTTGGAGGAAAATCATGGCCACGAAAACGCTGACAAACAATGATTCGGAAACAGTGCAGCGGCCTGCCGTGAAAAGCCGGCAAATTGGGGTTCGGCTCACCGAGGAAGAGTACAAAGAGCTTGAAAATGTTGCCTGGAAGTCCGGCAAGACGATAGGCGACTGGGCGCGCGAACGTCTGCTTGCGCAGTCCGCGACGGTTGACGATGCCGTCTCTTTTCTCATGACCGAAATCATCGGTCTGCAACTCTTTCTCACCAATGCTCTGTCGCCCGTTGTCTGCGGCGAACACATCAGCGCTGAACAGTATGAGGAGTTGATGCGGAATGTGAAAACCAACAAGTGCCGCGCAGCTCAAGAAGTAATCGCGCAGTACATCGAGGAGAAAAAGGAGGCAAGCAATGCCTGAGATGAATTGGGGTAGGAAGGAAACAATTATCTGGCCGCCGCACCAGCCGATCTACACCTATGGAGTGATCTTTATTGCGCTGGTTGCGGCAGGATTTTTTGTCTATCTGCGCTTCGCAATTGCGCTCAATCCGCTGGAGCGATACTACCTGCCAACGTACATCAAGACCTCCATCGCGCTCAGTGTTCGCTCATCGGGAAAGTACCAAGTCCTGCTTGTCTCCGACGCCAGCGGAAAGGTGTGGTATGCCATGAATGACGATGTGCAGGCAGGTTCCACGCCACAGGCAAAGGACAAGCCGATCCCGCTGGCGCTGTCAGATACGGCTCGCCAGCGCGGCATGATTTCTCTCTTTCGCGGCGCGCCAACCGTTTACCAGAACAAGCCGCTCCATGCGTGGCTCCAGAAACAAATTTATTCCGGCAATACCGTTGCCAGCATCTTTGAGCAGCCGCTCGTATTTGGACTCATTGCCCTGCTGCTGCAACTTCCGTTCTCGATCACAAAGGACATTCGCCGACGGAAGCAGATGAAGTATGGCCGGCGTCTGAAAGGACCAATTCTGGTCACGCCAAAACAGTTTAATAACGCCATCGGGGGAGCCGGCATCGGCCTAAAGGTGGATCAATGCGACAAGATGCTGCGCATTCCCTTGTTGGCCGAGGACCAGCACTTTGAGATCATCGGCGACACCGGATCGGGGAAAACCACCATCATCATGCAGATGCTTCGTCAGATTCAGGCGCGTGGTCATTCGGCCATCTTGTACGATCCTGCCTGCGAGTTCATCGAGCGGTTTTATGACAAGAGCCGGGGCGACATCGTGCTCAATCCGCTTGACCGGCGTTGCCCTTACTGGGGACCGTCGGAAGAACTTGTCCGCCGTGCTGAGGCGCGCACCATCGCAGCCTCGCTCTTCCAGCCGACCAACGAAAGGAAAGGTGAGTTCTTCATCGAAAGTCCGCAGAAAATCTTTGCGCACCTGTTGCTCGATCTACCTACGCCGCAGCAGTTGGTCAATTGGATGTCGCACCCGGAGGAGATCGACCATCGCGTCAAAAATACGGAACTGGCGTCGCTGATCGATCCATCGGCCCCGCAGCAGCGCTCCGGCGTTCTCGGCTCTCTGAGCCTGATCGCCGATAGCTTCCGGTTGCTGCCCACCAAAGAGGAAGCCAAGTCGGAGTGGACGGCGCGCGAGTGGTCGAAGGAGCGCAAAGGTTGGATCTTTATCACTTCGCAGCCTGCCGAGCGTGAAGCACTGCGCCCGCTTCATAGCCTGTGGATCGATATGCTTGTTCTCCGGTTGCTCAGTGCACCAAAGCCGGAACAGCACCCGGTATGGTTTGTGCTGGACGAACTGGCAAGCTTGCAGAAACTTCCCCAGCTTCACACAGCCATCACCGAGAACAGAAAATCGCGCAACCCAATTGTGCTTGGCTTTCAAGGCAAAGCGCAGTTGGAGGTCATCTACGGTCACTTGGCCGAGGTTATGCTTTCCCAGCCGGCAACCAAAATATTTCTCAAGACAACGGAGCCGAACGCCGCCGAATGGGTCAGTCGCGCCATTGGCAAAGTAGAAATTGAACGCATGAAGGAAACGCACTTCGACGGCAGTCGGAGCTTTCGAAACTTCTCGCTCGACCGCCAGACAGAGCCGCTAGTTCTCGACTCCGAGATCAGTGGCCTGGACAACCTTCATGCCTACCTGAAGCATGGCAACTACGTTGCCCGTTTCTCCTTTTCCGTGCTGGATATTCCAGCGACCAAGCCCAAATTCATTGAGCGGCTGAAGGACGACTATATTGTGCGCGAGCCAAAGAAGGAGCCGTCAGCGCCAGTGAAAGAGACACCATCGCCGGAACCGTCTGTTCCGGTGGCGGTGCCCGCAGTCGATGCAGCCAAACCCAAACCAGCGTCGGCCGTCAAAACCACGAAAAAATCACAGGATAAGAATCAAACCGAATTGGCATTCGGACCGAGGATTTAAGCCATGCTGACCATTTCCAAACCACTTTCTGCAAGCCAGGCGCAGAACTACCACGCGAAAGAATTCACCGCCAAGGAACAGAATTATTGGTCGCAGCGTGGCGAGATTCAGGGTGAATGGCAAGGCCGTCTCAGTTCGCAGTTCGGCCTTGCCGGAGCGGTCTCCGCCGAAGATTTTGCGCGTCTCAGCCAAGGCCAACATCCGCAGACAGGCGAACAACTCGTCCGCCAGCGCGCCTCCTATCAATATATAGATGCGGACGGCAAAACGGTCAAAACGATGGAGCATCGCGCCGGATGGGATGCGACCTTCTCCGCGCCAAAATCCGTTTCGCTCACCGCACTTGTAGGCGGGGACGAAAACGTCCGAGTGGCGCACCGCGAGAGCGTCAAGGTTGCTCTCGAACAACTTGAGATGTACACCCAAGCGCGCATTGGCGGCAACAATCCGGCGGAGACCACTGCCAAGTTCATTGCAGCCAAGTTCGAGCATGACACCGCCCGTCCGGTCGATGGGTACGTCGCCCCGCAACTCCATACACACGCCGTCATCTTCAATATGACCGAACGCGATAGCGGTCAGTTCCGCGCCCTTCAGGAACGCGGGCTATTCCAGTCGCAGCAATTCGCGACTGCCGTCTATCAATCGGAGCTGACTTACCGGCTTCGCCAGCTCGGATACGAGATCATTACCGGACGCAGCGGAGCGCCGGAGATCAAGGGTTATACGCAGGAATATCTCGACGCATCCAGCCCGCGCAGCCAGCAAATTCGTGAATATCTGGAGCGCACCGGGCGCACGGGCTCCGAGGCAGCGGAGATTGCCGCGCACTCGACCCGTGATCGCAAGGGGATTCATTCACAGCGCGAAGTCCTGGCGGCACATCGCAAGCTCGCCGCCGACTTCGGGCACCAGGCTGAAGCCGTTGTCCGCGCCGCGCATGAACGGCTTCAGCATCAGCAGAAGCCCGCCAATACCATCGACCGGGTACGGGAATCGCTGACCTTTGCCCGCGACAAGAACTTTGAGCGTGAGGCTGTGGTCGATGAGCGTTCCTTGATCCGTGATGGCCTGCGCCGTGGCATGGGCGAAGTTACCTATGCCCAGGTGCGAGGCAATCTCGATGCCCGCCTCGCAGCCGGAGAATTCCAGGTTGTAGACCATGGGCAGAACACGCCGGCGAGGCAGTTCACGACCGCCAAGACCATCGAAGCCGAACACGAGATCGTCCATCGGGTAACAGAACAACGGAATCAGATTGAACCGGTGTTGTCCCGGTCGGACGCGATTGCTGTTGCCGACAAGCACCAGTATCTCAATCGAGCACAGAAATCTGTGGTCGAAGATGTATTGAGCGCGCCTGACCGTGTTCAGGGGATTCAGGGCTACGCCGGCGCCGGTAAAACAACCACGCTTTCTGTGATCCGTGAAGCTGCGGAAACCCAAGGGTACACGGTCGAGGGCTTCGCCCCGACCTCCCGCGCCGCCCGTCAGTTGAATGAAGCTGGCGTCGAGGCAGGAACCCTGCAAGGCTTTCTTGCCCGTTCACCCAACCCAGCCGCCCAAGAGCAGCGGCACTTCTATTTCGTCGATGAATCGAGCCTTGCCAGCACCAATCAGGTACGCGAGTTCCTTGCGCGGCTTGGCTCCAATGACCGTGTTCTTTTGATCGGCGATACGCGCCAGCACCAGGGCGTCGAGGCGGGCCGTCCGTTCGAGCAGTTGCAGGAAGCCGGGATGCGGACGGCCAAACTCGACGAGATCGTGCGCCAGAAAGACCCGGCACTGAAGTCAGCCGTCGAAATGCTGGCCAAAGGGCAGGTATCAGCCGCCCTTGAATCGCTCCAGCAGCAGGGCCGCGTCCAGGAGATTCCAAATGCCGACGAGCGCATCCGCGCCATCGCCAAAAGCTACGTCGAGTCACCCGAGAAGACGCTGATCGTCTCGCCGGACAATGCTTCCCGCCGTGAGTTGAATGTTGCAGTCCGGCAGGAATTGAAAGCCAATGGAACCCTTGCGCCGGAGGATCGCACTTTCCGGGTGCTCGTTCAGCGCCAAGACATGACCGGCGCTGAACGCACTTGGGCCAGCCACTACGAGATCAACGATGTGGTGCGTTATTCACGTGGCAGCCAGGCCATCGGCATGGAGGCTGGGAGCTACGGTTCGGTTGTCGGCGTCAACCCCGCCACCAACCTGCTCACCGTCGAAAAGGCCAACGGCGAACAGGCGACCTATAATCCCCGCCGCCTGACCGGTGTCAGCGTCTACCGCGAGATCGACCGAGAGTTTTCCGCGGGCGACCGCATCCAGTTCACCGCGCCCGACAAGGCGCTTGGCGTCGCCAACCGCGACCTTGCCGCCGTTGAATCCATCTCGCCGGACGGCCGCATTTCAGCCCGCCTCGACAACGACCGCCATGTCGAATTCGATGCCACAGAGCACCGCCATTTCGATCACGGCTACGCCGTCACCAGCCACAGTTCCCAGGGCCTCACCGCCGAGCGCGTCCTCGTGAACGCCGATACCGGCGTTCACCCGGACCTGCTGAATTCGCGCTTCGGCTACGTCTCCATCTCCCGCGCCAGCCACGAAGCCACACTCTTTACCAACGACCTCGCCAAACTCAGCCCGCAACTCAGCGCCGATGTCTCCAAGACTTCTGCGCTGGAGATCAATCAGCCCGCACCCGTTGCCCAGGAAATCGGCATGGGAATCTGAAGGATGCAAACAGTAGAATGGAGGCTGCACAAGCCTCCACAACGTCCACGTTTAATGGAGGAACCGCAATGACCGACCTGACAATCATGCCTGAGAATTACGACAACATCCGCACTGGAATCGTTGAACTACTCAAAGCGGCTCGCTCTACTGCCGCCCGGAACGTCAATTCGATCATGACCGCCACCTATTGGGAGATTGGCCGCCGTATTGTCATTTTCGAGCAAGGTGGGGAGCACCGTGCAGAATACGGCGAACAGCTTGTCGAGCAATTAGCCCGTGATCTAACTCAGCAATTCGGCAGAGGATTTGGACAAACGAACCTTAAGCAAATGCGCTCATTCTACCGCGCATGGCCCGAGCCGCGAATTCGTCAGACGCTGTCTGACGAATTCGCAACTCCCAATAATATCAATGCGTTAGATGGCACTTCTTTATCCACTTTTGTCCCTGTCAACCGCTTTGTGCTGCCTTGGTCCGCCTACGTCAGGCTGCTTTCGCTCAAGAATCCTGAGGCCCGGAATTTTTACGAGACTGAGGCGCTACGGTCAGGGTGGTCCGTTCGCCAGCTAGAGCGGCAGATCAACAGCCAATTCTACGAGCGCATCGCGCTCTCGAAGAACAAGGCTGCAATGCTGGAAAAGGCTGAGACCGCCAAGCCTAGTGACAAAATCACGCCGGAAGAAGCCATCAAAGACCCGTTTGTCCTCGAATTTCTCGACCTCAAAGACGAATACTCCGAGTCTGAACTGGAGGAGGCGCTCATCCAGCACCTCACCGATTTTCTGCTGGAGTTGGGCGACGACTTTGCGTTCGTGGGCCGTCAGCGCCGGCTGCGCCTTGACGACAATTGGTTCCGCGTCGATCTCGTGTTTTTCCATCGCCGTTTACGTTGCCTTGTCATTGCAGACTTGAAGGCTGGGCGATTTAGCTATGCAGATGCCGCACAGATGCACATGTACCTGAACTACGCCCGCGAGAACTGGATGAAGCCCGGCGAGAACCCACCGGTTGGCCTGATTCTGTGCACCGAGAAAGGAGCCGCCGAGGCACACTACGCACTCGACAATCTCCCCAACAAGATTCTTGCCGCCGAGTACCAAACCGTTTTGCCGGAGGAAAAGCTCATCGCGACAGAACTGGACCGCTCTCGCCGAGAACTGGAGCAACGGCGTCTGGTGTCAGGCAGAAACGAATGACGCCTTACACCGTTCGTCATCAGTTATCCAAAATCTTGGTGAGCCTGACCTGCCACACTGATCGTCATGGTGAGAGCGTGGATTCTCTGATTTGAAGGGCTTATGCAGATTGTCCCTCTGTTTTGCAATCGGAGCAGAGGATATAGGTCGTTGTGCTTCTGCACGGGGTGCGGGATATAGAACTGACGCTTTATCATGCCCGATATTTTTCTCACGAACTGACAAAGCGCTCCAGTTCTGCGTCGGTCGATAGTCTCACGTTGGCCTTGGCCTACGCTCAGATTGACCTCAATCCCCATCAGATTGAAGCACACTCTTTGCGTTCCACTCTCCATTTTCGCGCAGCGCAATTCTTTGCCGACGAAGTCGGTCTTGGGAAGGCCATCGAGGCGGGCATTCGCACCGACCATTTGTCAGACCTTTTGCTTTGCTGCTTCCAGCCAAGCAATCAGCTTGGCTTCAAATCCGCGATTCGCTTTATCCCAGCCTTTGTGCTCAATCTCTCGCTGCAACATTGGTTCCAAAACATCACGCAAGAGAGCAAGACGCGCGTCATGAGACATCCCGTTCTTAGCGGATGAGTGCTGCCGCCATAGCGCTTGAGGATGGCGTTCCCATGCGAGAAGGCGCTTACCTTCCACGTCTATGGCCAGCGCAACAATTCCCCGTTTCACATGCCCCTTTTCGCCTCGTGATTCAACAGCCCACGCTGCCAAGACGCCCTCCGAACCGTCCGGGGACTCTACGCACACGCCAATTTCTTCTGGTGGAACATCGCGATAACGAAGTAGGTGAGCCGCAACTATTGGATGGTCGAGCCCAATTAGCTCAACATTCTCTTGTTGGAGAGAAGTCTCGCGGTCTGTTGTCAGTAACCTCTCAGCTTTACTGTCGCTATCTGTCCAGCCGAACAGCTTCTCGCCACGAGAGAAGAAACTGCCGTGTTCGAATTTGGAAGCTTCGGAGATGAAGGCAATCAGAGCATCCATACCTTCTTTGGATTCACCCAGCGCCTTGTAGTCGTCCAGCCGAAAGCCATCAAGGTCTTGGAACAACTCGAACACAACTTTGCGGGCTTCGACCGCATTGGACATTGCGGCTTCCAATTCTACCTTTGTTCGTTTGAGCAGTGGGTCACTCAACGCCGCAGAATACAGACTGGCGTAGTTCACCTCCATCGAAAGCTGCCCAAGAATCTGGATGCGTAGGTCTTCTGCGATTTCGCCACGCTCATCCACTTTTCCTAGCGCCTTACCAATTTCAGTGAGCTTTTCGTTCAGGAGCAGGAAGATGGAACCCTCAATGGTATCCGCCAATACGAGGTTGTAAATCTGAGCCGTGTGTTGCTGGCCGTATCGATGAATGCGTCCTATACGCTGCTCCAAGTCCATCGGGTTCCACGGGAGGTCGAAATTGAAAAGCACGCGGGCGTGTTGCAGATTGATGCCCTCCCGACCTGCAGCGGTGCATATCAACACTCTCGGCCCGTCCGCCGCCTTGAATCGTTTCTCTGCGGCTGACTTCGCGCCGTGGTCACCACCCTTGAGAACCGTAACCCCCTGCCCCGGATATTGTTTGTCAATCTCCCTGCCGAGCATCTCAACGCTGCCAAGATAGGTGGCAAAAACCACCATCCGTTCTTGCGGATTCTGCCGCCAGAGTTCTCCCAAGGCACCGATAAGTTTCTCTACCTTCGTTTCCCGCTGCGAGGGATACTTGCCAAGCAGTTCTTTGATACGCCGTCTTTCCTCAGGCAGTGCGACAGAGACACTGGTTGCCGCTGCGTCCTCGGCTGCTGCTGCCGCTGTCTCAGAGGCAAACTCGTCCGCACCGTAGCCGAGTGCATCCTCCTCTTCACGTTGCTGACGGAGAACTTTGTAGCGGTAGTCGGCAAGAATCCTATCGACCTCTGCATCCCCAAGACGGCCAACTGCGATGTCATGAAGTTCCCTTATCTGGACACGTGCTTCGTCAGAGGCCGCGTTGCGTTGGTCGATGTCCATTTTTTGGTCATGCATCAAGGCTTCTTGAACAGTGAGCGCAATAAGCCGACGACGGAGGGTGCGTTGCACCGCAGCGAAGCTGGATGCCGCAATCTTCTGAAAGATGGTCATCACAAACGCCAGACCTTGGCCGCGCCTTCCCTGCCTTTTTGCGAGTGCGAAACCGTCCTGAAGATAGAGCACCAACGCCTCGTAAAACACCTTTTCGGCGGTGGACATCGTGAACGACTCTGTAAACACTTGTCTTCGTGCGAACAGTGTGGAACCGTCCGGGCGACAGGCATCAGCTTTCGTGCGTCGGACAACTACGGTGTTGAGCCGATGCCGCTGCTGAACCATCTCCGCAGGAGAATTGAAAAGAGTTGGGTCAAGCATCTGCACGAGCATCCAGAAGCGGAAGTGGTCGCCTTGGTGGGGCGTTGCAGAAAGCAACACCAAGTCGCGGGTATGCTCCTTCAGCATCTCGGCCAGTTTGAAGTTCTGCGTCTTTATGAGCTTGCCGTTCTGGCGATACGCAGAGAGATGATGCGCCTCATCGAATACAACCAAGTCCCAAGGTGGAGCAGCTTTTAGCCGCGCCATGCGTGCGCGCAGTTTCAGGGTGTCGATGCTGGCAATCAGGAGATTGTGCTTCTCGAAAGCATTGGACTTGCGGTCGGTGACATCGCCTTCGCTGCCGAACACCTCAAAGTTCAGATGAAATACATCGTTCAACTCGCGGTGCCAATTGTTGACAAGACCAGCGGGAACTACCATCAGCGCACGCTTCAGTTCGCCTCGGCTGACCAGTTCTCTCAAGATGAGTGCCGTCTCAATCGTTTTTCCAAGGCCAACTTCATCGGCGATGAGGAAGCGGCGAGGACACGCCGTAGCCACTCGATGTGTGAGCACAACTTGATGGGGAAGAAGGTCGATTTTGGCCGAGGTCAGAGAGCTAACATTCTCCATTAGTGGAAGAACGTGAGCTTGGAAACATAGCCATGCCAGAAGGACACGGTCAGTTCCGCCCTTTGCATTGAAGACGATGGTCTCTGAACGGCTGAGTGCCGGAGCGATTCCGCTAACAGGAACCTGCCGCTCACCGCTTGGGAAGAAGACTTTGACGAAGCCGCCAACGGGCGAACTGATGATTACGCCTTCGCCGAGGTCGGCATGTCTAACTCGCTCACCCGGCTTCATACTGGCGAGGCTGCCCGTGTTGGGACCGCTGAGCGGGGATTCATTCGATGTCAATTCTTCACTCACGAAATCCTTCTGAGAAACAACCCTATGTTGCGCTGCTTGCCGTCTGCACTAGAGGCGACGATTTTCCTGACACTGGGCTCGGCACCATTCCAGATACAGCGGCCAATCGGTATTGTCTTTGAACGATGCTGCCCAGCGCAGTGCCAGTGATGGGTATTATCGGCGGCGTTATATGCAATCCGCCGCTGGTCTGCGAACCACAAAATCAGAGCCGCCTCGCCCCCGCCGTCAGCCACGCTGTCTTGAAAGCTGCGAATAGCCGGGTATACCTTTTGTTCCAGCCATTCAACAGCTTCATCGGGACTCAGAGTATCCATCGCGGCTTCAAGTCCGGCGATGACGAGAGTTCGCTTGCTGATGAGATTCAGCCCCTCTTCCGGCCATCCAGCTTCGTACAGCCTTAACAGTTCACGAAGGCTTCGAACGGAATCTGCAGGACAGAGTTCATTCAATGCATCGGCGTCCCACAAAACAGAAATGCCACTTTGCATCCAAGTGGTATCGCGAAGGTCAGAACTCATCTTTGAATACCTCGACTCCGGTTCGTTCTCTGAACTCTCATGATTCCAAATCAAACAGGCTCAACTGCTCCTGTGCCTTTGCTTTGTTCCTACCCAACCAGTCCCGGTAAATTGTTTGTGCCCGTTGGGCAGCTATCTTAATCTGCAAAGAACCACCGTGGCTGATGAGCCAATCCACGAGTTCCGCCGTGGCGGGATGAGGCGCGAAGTTTGTGCTGTCCAAGGTGTCAGTGATTCGAATGTTGCTGCCTTCAAAGCAGCCGCCCACGAGGAACATCGTTTGGTCGAAATCCCGTGCCATGCCCTTACGAGAGGCACCCTTCCATGCTTGTGCCAACTCGATAGGTGGCGTAAGAGTGAACACCTTGCTCTTCTCTGAACACCAACCGCGTTCAGTAAAATCGCTTGGCGCTATGCCTGTGCCACGCAAGAATTTCTGCATCTGGTCTCGGGGTACTTGAGTCGTCTCGTAGAAAAGACGGAAGAACTGGCGAGTGTATGGTTCAGCATTCGACGGTGGTGCCTCCGGCCCTCCAGTCGCACCTGCGTCATCGTCAAGCAACTGATTGATTCCTGCGAGCGCCTCACGAATTGAAAACTCACGGCCTTGCTCGATGTACACTTTGCCGTAGTGGCGAGAGAAGTATTCAAGTGCCTTACCTTTCTTGATTACCTGCAAATCGGCAGCCGGAAGACCTTCCTTTTGATGCTGCGTGAGTAGGCTCTTGATGCGCCGTACGTCATCCATTATCAGTCGCCGCAACCGCGCCCAACTGATTGGCTGAGGTTCTGTCATCCGCTTGCGGCAGACATGAATAATGTCGTACTCGATAGTCTGAGAGCCGAATGTTCCCGGCGCTGCGCCCTCGCCCTTTGTTTCGTCGCTACGAATCGGATAGGTCGCTTCGAGGTAAAATCCGGCGTCAAAGAGGCTCTCCAGAACGCCGACCCACGGCTCGTCCTCACTGTGATGGAAAGTAAACGCCAAGATGCCGCCCGGCTTCAGTACTCGATATGCTTCTAACCAGCAATCAGTAAGAACTCGCTGATAAAAGGCATCTGGGTCATCTGGTTGTCGAGCTTTGTTTGCGACTGCTTCGAGCGCCTTCGGGACATACTCATTGCTAAAGTGTGCAGGGTATTTTTCTTTGAGAACAAGTCGGAGCCAAACGTAAAAGAAATCTGAAAGCTCCGAGTAGTGAAGGAGTCCTCCGAACGGCGGGTCAGTGACCACCACATCTATAGAAGCTGTTGTCAAAGTGGACATGTCGGACGCTGAACTGCAGGACAAATTAGCCGGACTTGTGATGCCGTCGGCTGGGTATACCTTAGCACCCTTCCCGTCGGCCTTGACCGTCAACTGTGATGCAATCCGTTCGATTTCCATCGGAGACACTGGCTCCCATGGAGCTTTAGCCCATTCCAACCCCTCAATTATTCCATCTGAACAGGAGTTCCAGTTTCCACGACCCAGTGGCGCGAACACTGCGTTGTCACTCATCGTGGTCTTCGGGTGGAAGTTATTGTTGCTTAGTGCCGGAACTAACTTGTCGTAAACACGGTCATAGATACAAAAGAGATTAAGGCTACGCAGATACTGCTGGAATGCACCAAGCACTACTTCTTTCGAAGCCCACGAAGCCTTGGGGTTCTCGATAATCGCCTTGAGAATCTGGCAATGAATCAACAATTGCAGTGGCGTAAACATCTTCCACCAATGTGTAAATCCATGGTTGTGCAGACCGCCATTATTCAAGTGTGTCATAAACCCAAAAGGTAACTCGCTCTGGGGCCAATACTCCTTCAGGTCGCGGTCTTTTCGATATTCCCATTCTTCAAGAGATGAAGTAAATCGTCTTGTGTCTGATGCGGAACTAAAAAATCTTCCACCGTATGGTTTACCTGCCTTGTCCCGTGTCGGACTATAGCCGTGGATGGCATAAGCCGCTATTGGGCCTGATTTCCCTGTAGCCCGAATAGATGAAAGCACATCATTGGGTGACCCATCAGCGGCACACGCAAATGTTGATTTCTTGGGCACAGTTCCCCCGCGTCTGTCCGTGAAAAATGTCACCCCAGTGACAGGGCATGTAACCTGTGCGGGCAACGTGCCCCGAACTTCCAAGAGACGCAATTTCGTGGCACGTGCATCGTTCCAGCGGATGGTAGATTCCACAGAGTCGGTAGCAGTCCCACCGTATTCTTGACCTTGCTCATCGCTCTTTGGACATCCTGCAAGCCAATCTGGGTGAATCAGTAACGTAAGGTCAATTTTCTTACTCTTGGACTTTCCCAATCTCGGAGACTTGCCATCGGCTAGGGCACGTTCGTCCTGTTCCTTATATCCACAATGTGGACACTCAAACCGCCCTCCGTCTTTCATGACCGCGAAAGCCTTTTCATCTGGCGATATTACTATCGGCGAATCTGGAGCCATCCGTGCTTCGTGTCTCTCAATGTCGTAGACTTTTCCGCACACGGGGCACAGATAATCAGCCCATACATTAGTAGTAAGCGTCTTTATGGCTATGACAGGTGTGGGCATGATAGGGGTTCGGTGCCCACACCCCTCCCGCTGGCACGGACCGTGCTTGTCCCAAAACGTATAAATAATCTCTGGGCCTTCATAACGGTAGTTTCTGCGTTCATTCCACGGCACGGAAAAGACATCAAAGGTGGGAGGTAGTTCCTTCCAAGTATCGTCTGTTTCAGGGGCATAGGCGTCCGGGTTATCTTCCAAACATAGCTGGCGAGGCTGTACCTCGCGCACGTGCGTGCCCTCCCGGTGCAGCCACCTACCCTTCTCGTTATCAGGGCCGTCACAGGCGTAATACGGCATGATTTGCGGCTTCACTTCAGCCTCAATCTCAGATAAAAGAAGTTTTACCTCATCGATGTCCACCTGAGCCATTTCGTGTTTCACCACAAACCAAGCAACTGGATTGAGGTCACACCCGAACATTTGCATTCCCAACCGAGAGCCTTCAACAATGGTGGTTCCGCCCCCCATGAAAGGGTCTGCTATTTTGAGGTGACGAAGAGCCCCAAGCTTCTGGTGATTGGCGTAGTATGCATCCCATACTGATTTCGAAACCTTGCTCTCATCTTCTGGAGCCTTCATTACAGCCGCGATTAGCATCGAGCGGAATACGCTGGAACGCCTTCTCGCCCACCATTTAGTCATCTGATAAATGGGCTTACCCGCATTCCCTTCAATAGCGGCAACTGCATTTATTGGAATGATTGGAAAATCCACTTCAAGGCAGGTCTTGGGTCTATTCGGGTCAGAGAAGTCCACAGTTTCAACAGCGACTTCACGCCCTGCACCGACTGCAGCAGCTATCTGCTCATTGAGCAGTTCTTTCTTCGATTCACCTTTGGCTTTGGCCATGGTTCCTACGCCTTCGTGATTTCAATGAACGGTACGGCGACTTCGAGTAGTGACAGTCCGCCATGTGCCAGAGTTGGATAGCCACCCGCGCTCTTCCACTTGCGGCGACCGAGTGCGAATTGATTAATTCCGTGTGCGCTTTGCAAACAAAGCGAGATGGGTGGTGACCAATTGTGGGGAGTACCGGGGCCGCATGAGAAGCGGCTGGCACCAAAATTTGTCTTGAGCCAGTTGGCTTGCTCCGGGTTAGACACGTCTGCGAACATGCCAGAGGCAGCATAGCCATGGTCGCCGGTAATGACCAAGCGCCGTCCCGTTGTCATCACCTCAATCATTTTCCAGAAGGAGTCAGAGGTCAGCTTCTGTGCGGCCTCACGGCAAAGCGTCTGGAAGCCATCACCCGGCACAGAAAGCTGGTGAATGCGGTCATCAGGCCAGTGATGCCACAGCACTATGGCCGGTGCGGACGCAACCCAGTCAAGGCAGTAGTCCCATGCAGCGTCCATGCTGTCGGTGCGTGCGCCGGGTAATTGATGAGTGGAACCCGCTCCATTGTTCTCCAGCGATGAACGTTGTCCAAAACCCAGCACCTTCGCAAAGGGTGTTGTATCGCTTGGGAGTTCTGAGCCGCGAACGCCAGCCTGTTGAACTTGATAGCCACGCCGGTCGGCCTCTTGGAGCAGCCATGGCAATTCGCGCAAAGACAATGCGTCGAGAATCAGAACTGCCTTACCGCCCGTGGTGCTATTCCAGAAATCAATCACAGATTGGGCAGTGCGTGGCACTGAGCTTTCAAACTCCCGCCAGAGTTCCCATGCTGAACCGGAAAGCAGCAATTCCACCTCGCTGACCTTGCGCTCCCGGTCGGCCAGTTCGCGTTCAGCATTCTGCAACGTCAACATGGATGAGAAGATTTCCCAGAGCTTCTCGAAGATGCCCTGCCACGCTTCCTTTGCAGGAGCAGTCAGGACGGCATCGAGTCTGGGGTCGCGGTTGGCAGTCATTGCTTCACCTTCTCCAAATTGAGAGCATACGTCACGCCATCTGGCAGCTTCTTCAACATCTCGGTCAGTTGGGCACCTGTCATTTGAGACACATTGATGTTGATGTTGCTCACCGTCGTCGCGGCACTGATGCCCCACTTCTCCACCTCACCGAGCAGGTTTACGGGGCTCTTTGGTGGCGTCCCAAACGAGTCATTTGAAGCAATGGGCTGTGGACTGCTGCCGCCGAAGATGCTAGGCAAAACCGTAGTAGGAGGTATTGATGTTGGCGAGGTCGGCGCCTGCGGGGCCGCTGGAGTCAGCGGAAGGGGCAACGTACCGCCGCTCTGTGGGGAAGCACCGGGCAACATCAAAGTCGTCTGCTCAAGCTCCTTGCCGGAACCAAGTTTTCCTCTTATTCGGTACCACGCCGATTCGAACAATTCCCCCGGCTGTGCTTGCAGAAGTTCCAATCCACGCAGGTTGATAGCAATCTTTCCGGAGGCGCAAAGCTGCAAAACCTTCTCTTTTGTGGCTACCTCTCCAAGCCAAGGGATGCAGTGCTTGCCATCGAGGCTGGGTTCTTGAAGGTCAGCAAGGAACTTGGAAAGAGGGGAGCTGGACGTGGCATGCAGTAGTGCGGCTGCTTCGAAATCTTCATCAACGAATAGTTCGGTCGATACCTTATCGTCAACAGCTTTTGGAATGGCATCGCCAGTGGCGTTGTGCTTCTCAATGAGAAACTCGCACTGGTCAGGCTGGGCGAAGTTCCAGATGTCAAGAACGGCAAATGTATCGAAGAGGTCTTTTAGCTTCGGGCGAAGATGAGAGTTTTGATATGTGGAATGCAACGAGCGATAAGCAGGGTCAGTTTCTTTCCACAGGTTCGCCAGATAGACCGCACGCGCATACACAATGAGGTCACGGTCAAAATAAACATTCGGAACCGCAGCTTTCGGCAGAAGGAACCGGAGAGTATTGCGGCGTTGAGCAACATTCTGCTTGAGCCATGCGCCCAAGGTGACGTTTAAGTTGTCTGGGCGCTCCGGCAGGACAATGAGAGTCAGGCGACCATCCCATCGGTCAGGCCGTTCCGTCTCCGGGAGTTCTATCCATGGGGTGGCCAGCCAATTCTTTCGAAGTACCACCACACGGAACTTCCTCGATACGTCCTCGCTGCCACCAATCACGTAACGAATTTCCGTGGCAAGCTGTTCGATGTCCTGACCGCCTTGGAAGAGTTTATCGTTCTTCGCATTGGCCAACAGCTTGCCCTCAGCGTTTTCCTCTTCCTTGAATACAAGACGATTGCCGACCGGGTGGATGTTAAAGCTGTTCTCCCGGATGAGAGCCATCTCTGCAGCAAACGTGTTGTCGTCAATCGCTTGGCTGCGCGTGATGTCAGATTGCAATTCTGCGGGTTCGGCTCCATTGACCCTATCAACACTCAATGAGCGGAGCCAAAGGGCGCTGATGATGTCCGAAGCGTGCGGAACATTGATTTCGGGCTCTTTGACGGCAAGCCTAACGGCCTCAAGGTTCCGCCGTGCTTTCTCCAGTAACGCCCGATGAAGTGGATTGGCAACGGAACTCAGAAGTGAAGTAACACTGCTTGTGTCATCGCTTATATCGAAGTCCGCCGCCGTGATGACGGGCGAATCCTCGCCTCTGGTCTTGAACAGGTCAACGAGAATGCGGATAAGGTCTCGGGTCTCCTGAGCTTCGGTCGCTACGAGAACTTGGTCTTCAAGCAAGCGCATCAGCACGGGCGAGTACGGCCATGCCTCTACAAATTCAGCTAACTTTGCGTCATGCTGCGATGGCGGTGTCTCTGACAGCCGGACGTAATCATCAACATGGGGCTTGATGACGACCTCGACGTTATCGCTGGGAATGTTCAGGCGATTTTCGAAGATGCGGTAAAGGAGAAGGCGCTGGCGGTCATGCTTCGCCTGAGTGCCTTGGAAATCAACCAGTACCGGGTTGATTCGGTGAATCTGCTGATACGCCTGAGACTGGTTGTCGCGGATGGATGCGACGAACACGAGCAGGTCAGGGCGGTCATTCGCAATTTCAGAGAGAAGTTGGATGAAGTTGAATGCCCATGATTGGGTCTTCGCCTTCGGGCTATCGGTCAATCCGTCGAACCACGTCTGAAATTCATCCAGCAGCAGCGCAGTGGGCTTCGCCTCAAACATTTCGATGAGCAGGTCTTTGCTTGGCACGCTGGTCATCGAAGTGCCTTTGCCTATCCACTTTCCCTTCGCGAGTTGACCTTGAGGATGGCTATCAAACAGGATGTCCCAAAGAAACTTGTATCGCTGATGATGGAGGCTTTCAGCGATGACGCAGAAATCGGAGCGGAACTTCAGTGTTCGCAATTCGGGCCGATTAAGCCTATCGGACCATTCGGTCAGCCACTTCGTTGCCTCTGTCGGGTCTTTGATTGCGTGCCAGAGTGCAGCCATAAGGTGCGATTTACCTTGACCGCGTCCGCCTAGCAGCACTACAGGACGTGCTCGGTCTGGCTGAGTAGCCTCGAAGACCTTCAGGAGGTCAATCGATGGGTACGTAATGCTCAAGAATTCGGCGGATGATTTATTAAGAGCGCCTGTCCGCTTGTCGGCGGAAAAATCGATGGTCGTACCTTTAAGGCGTTCCCCTTTGAATTCAGGCCGTAGCGATAATTTGAGCATGTCCATCCTCAATTTCACGTTTGAGCAACATCATAAAACTGTTTGGTTTAAGCCCCTACCCGGTCAAGGTACTCGTGAACCGCTTCTTTTAGGAGGTCTTGGTTCGTCCGCCGCTGGGTTGCACCCAGCGTGCAGAGCCTGACATAAGTCTTCGAATCAAGCTTGACCGTGAGGGCAACGGGTTTAGTCTCGGCTGGCACGCTGGCCGAGGTTCGGCGTGCCGGTGCGGGTCGGGTCGTCCTTCGGGTAGCCATTTGAATGTGATTTTCCTTTGACCAAGAGTATACGCGGAAATGCGGATATACGTAAATAACACCTCGAAAAGTAGCTAAAAATGCAAGCCAATCCGTTGACTCCAAAGTGTATCGAGAATCCGGGCCGTCTCTTGACCATATTGCGTGAAGTTCAACACTCATCGTATCGATTCTCCTTCCCTCCTTAAGGAATTTCCAGTGTGTTTGCGGGGAAGGAGATCCTTCCCTCACTCCAGTCGCCCACCAGACTGGCGTCTTCCGTTCCCCATCCCAGCAGGGCCGTTCCTTCCCCGCAACGCCTCTCCCCTGAATTCTGCGCGGTGCAGCCTACGGCTGGTCCAATTTTTTCGACATTCGTTTCCGGACGAACTCTAGGCTTCGTTCGGCTCCTTCTGTCAATTCCGCTTGTGCAGCTCCGCGCGGCATAGAACGCCGTGCTCGCTTCCGCGCCCCTGCGGGCTTCGGGAATTGACAGCGCCTCTCTGCGCCCGATTCGCCGCTATGAAACGAATGTCTTTTTTTAGCCCTCCCAGGGCTCAAAAACAGACAAATCCAACGGCAAAGGAGCCGAAGTCATGAACTACACCAGCAATAGCACCACCACGCCGCACAGCAACAATGCGGCGTTTCAGAGCCAATCGCCCTATCAACAGCGCACCACGCAGCGCGACAACCCCACGCAGCAACTCATCAAACAGGCCGTTGATTTCCTGCTCCAGCAACTCAAGGAAGGCAAGAGCGAGACGCTAACCGCGTATCTCGCGGCAATGGCCCGTTTCCATGGTTACTCTTTCGGCAACATTTTGAGTATTGCGAGACAACGCCCGGCAGCGACCAAAGTCGCAGGGTTCCACACGTGGAAAGAGATGGGCCGGTTTGTAAAACGCGGCGAGAAAGGAATCCAGATTCTCGCGCCGATGGTCGGACACCGCCGCAAGAAGGACGACGCCGACCGGAACCAGACGCAAGACGCGAACGCCAAGCCGGCGCCCGTGTTGATTGGCTTCCGCGCCGTCTACGTCTTCGACGTGGCGCAGACCGAAGGCGCAGACTTGCCCGAGTACGAGCACAGCATTACCGGCGAAGTTGGCGCATACCGTGACCGGCTCATCGCGTTTCTCGCGCAGCAGAATATCGCCCTCGAATATACCGAGAATATCGCGCCCGCACTCGGCGTCAGCTACGGCGGAAAGATTGCGCTTTTGCCGGGCCAGTCCCCGGCGGAAGAGGTTGTGACTTTGGTCCATGAGCTAGGCCACGAATACCTACATAAGAGCGAGCGGCGCACTAAGACCACCGCCACGGTGCGCGAGACCGAAGCCGAGGCGGTCGCGTTCATCGTGGGCCAAGCAATCGGTCTTGAGATGGGCACTGCCAGTTCGGATTACATACAAATGTATGCAGGAAATGCGGAATTGCTGGCGGAAAGTCTCGAAGTTATCCAGCACACCTCCGCCGTGATCCTCGGAGCCATTCTCTCCGAGGACGCGGCCAGCGAGACGAATTCACTTGCGGAGGTGGCGTAATGCGAACCATTCTTCGCATCCTTGAGCGGGCCGGAGGTTACCGGCCCACGCTCTATCTCAAGATCGAAAACCCGCCTTATATGGCGCTTGTCATCGAGGCCACGCCGGAACCCGGTCCGCTCAATGCTCCGGCGCTCTCCGTTGCACACTACGGCGAACAGAATGGCGACCTGATGCGCGACCCGGAAATGTGTTTCGAGTTGACCAATCCGCTTGGCATGGGATGGATGATGACTCCGTTTTACTTCCGTGACGACTACGCAGGCGTGGAGCAGTATTCCCGTACCCGTGACGCCAAAAACTACATTTTCTATTCCGACCTATTCCACGAATACGAGTGCTTCGCCCGTTTGTGGGACAGGAATCTCCGCGCACAGGGCTTTTTTGAAGCCTTCATGCGCAGCCGCTAACGCGCCACTCTCCGGGCGGGCACATGCGGCCCGCCCACGCCTTCACGCTTCACAACCTAAAAGGAGATTTTGCAATGACGACTGAAGTTCAATCCGAATATCGCAACCTGCCACTCGACTCGCTCACCGAGTCGGCCAACAATCCCCGCAGGACTTTTGATGCAACCGCTCTCAATGAGTTAGCAGAGTCGATCAAAACGCAAGGCATCCTTGCGCCGCTTGTCGTGCGGCCTGTGGACCATCACTTCGAGATCGTGGCCGGTGCGCGGCGCTATCGTGCCGCACAATTGGCCGGACTTGAAACCGCACCTGTTCGCATCGTTGAATTGACCGACACCCAGGCGCTCGAAACCAGCATTGTCGAAAACCTGCAAAGGCGCGATGTGCATCCGATGGAAGAGGCGAGCGGCTACGCCCGGCTTTTGGCGCTTGACGAGCCGAAGTACAGCGTCGAACAGATTGCCGCCAAAGTTGGCAAGACCCCTGCGTTTATACTCGCTCGATTGAAGTTGGCCGAGCTTGTCCTTGCCGTGGTGGAAGCATTCACGCTAGACGAGATCGGCTTGGGCCATGCGCTCTTGCTGGCGAAGTTGCAACCCGCGCAGCAGGAGGAAGCACTCGCCGCTTGCTATCAGGAGCAGTACAGCAGCGGCAGCAAGGCCAAGCGCATCTTGCTCCCCGTGCGCAACCTGCAACAGTGGATTGAGCACAACATTTTGTTGGAACTAGCCGCCGCGCCATTCTCCAAAGAAGCCGCTGCGCTTGTGCCCGAGGCTGGCGCGTGTGTCGATTGCCCGAAGCGCACCGGCCACAATGTTCTTTTGTTCGAGGGCATCGCAGCGCAGCACGATTCATGCTCTGATCCAAGATGTTACGCCGTCAAAGTAGAAGCGCACGTGCGGAAGACCATCGCAGCCAAACCGAAGCTGGTACAGATTAGCACCGCATATGGCTCAGCAAAGGATGGCAGCGCCACCGTTCCGCGCAACAAGTATGTTGAGATTCGCAGCGAGAAGCCGACCAATCCGAAACAGCGCGATTGGCCGGAGTACAAAACCTGCAAATTCACCACCGAGGCCATCGTCACCGAAGGCAGCGAGAAGGGCGAGTTGCGCCGCGTCTGCTCGAATCCCGATTGCCCCATTCATCACGCCCGCAAGCAGCGGACGACTGCCGATACCGTCATCAAGGCCGAGCAGGAAAAGCGCCGCCGCGAGGAGGCGCTGGCGCAGACTACGGGATTGCGCGTATTGAAAGCCATCGGCGAAGCGGTTCCCGTTCGCCTGATGAAACGCGACCTGTTATTTGTGGCCGAACGTCTCGCCGCCGTTTTGGACGAACGTCGTCTGGCCATCATTTTGCGCCAGCACGGCATTGGCAAACCAACCAGTGCCGCCGACGCGCCAACCAAGTTGCTTGCGTCCTTTCTCCGCAAGTCCGACGAAGGCACACTCGGACGCCTGTTGGTTGAAGTGGCCATTCTGCAAACGGCGCATTCGCCGAACGACTCCGGCAAGGCGCTCCGCGATGCCGCTGACTACTACAAGGTAGACGTGGCCGCAATCACGGCCAAAGTCAAGCAAGAATTCACCGCGAAGGAAAAGACGAAGGCCACGCCGAAACCGACTGCCAAGGTCGTCAAAAAGGCCGCAGCCGCGTAATCGTCAATAACCAGGAAGCCTGCGCGGAGCCTGAAGTCACAGGCTCCGCATTTTTATGCCCGTTGCCCGTCTTCCCACCCACATTTGCGCTCCCGCTTCAGCGGGAGGCCATTTCTCGGGTGAGTAGGCCCAGGGGATTTCACCCTGAGCCCCTCGCAGAACCGTGCGTAAATCTCTCGATTTACACGGCTCCCATTATCCAACCGAATATCTGGTAACGCTCCAGTAGAAAAACATCTGAGGAAAGCAGTTCTTCATCTTGATGAGCCATTGCACACTGGCCTGCTCGCGCCGTTCCAGTGTCTGGTACTTGCGTCTGGCCCATTGCATCAGCTTGCCATCGAAATACATAGCGAAGCCGTGCATCGCCGATGGGTAGAACTCCCCAAAATAATTCCACCAGCCACGTAGTACCGGATTGTATTGCTTCGCCAGTGCAGCAAGTGTCGTTGCTGTCCGACAATGGATGCGCCAGCCCCGCACCTCCTTCCGCATTCGTTTCAGAGCATCAGCACTCACGCCCGGCATGAAGCCTGTGAATCTCCGGCCTTGACTGTTGACGGCCTTCCTTGGGCGAAATGTAAATCCAAGGAAGGTGAACTGAACATGCGGATAAGAGGCGTTGCGGCCACTGCTCTTGCAGTACACAATTCGCGATTTCTCTGGATGCATCGTCAACCCGCATTCCGTCAGTCGCAATGCGATGGACCGCATTACTTGTTCTGCCTGTTTCCGATTTCGGCAGTGAACCACCGCGTCATCGGCATAACGGGCAAACGGACAAGTTGGATTGGTGCGTTGCATCCAGACATCAAACGCGTAGTGCATGAACAGGTTCATCAAAATAGGACTGACCACTCCGCCTTGCGGTGTTCCGCGTTGTCGCGATACCCGTTCGCCGTCTGTAGTCTCGAACGGAGCAGTTAGCCACCGTTCGATGTACAGAAGTACCCAGCCCTCCTTGATGTGGCTGCGGACCGCTTTCATCAAGAGGCCATGATCGATTTGATCGAAGGCCGACTTGATGTCAAACTCCACCACCCAGGCATATTGCCAGCACCGTTTTCTGGTGACGGCCACCGCCTGTTTCGCCGACTTACCAGGCCGATACCCATAGGAATCCTGATGGAATACCGGGTCCAGTGTCGGTTCGATGATGCGCTTGACCACGGTCTGCGCAATGCGATCAGATACAGTCGGAATACCGAGCTTTCTCGTGCCGCCTTTTGCCTTCGGAATTTCAACCTGTTTCACCGGAGGTGGGAAATACGACCCTGACGACATCCGGTTCCACAGTTTGTACAAATTCCTCGACAGGTTCTGCTCAAACATCGCAAGGGTTTCCCCATCGATGCCGGCAGCGCCCCGGTTGGCCTTGACCTGCTGGTATGCCTCCCATACTGCGCGCTTCGCAATAACATAAGGTTTCGTTGATGTCATATCACTCATCCCCGCAAAGCAGGTTGGTGATACTCGTCAACCGGATAACGCCGCCCCTTCGCTCCACTCTCATTACAAGAGCTTCATCGCTACTACGAGCAGCTCCGTCCCTCGCTCTGGCATCGGTATTCTTCCTCATGGTGTTTGCCATTTGTCATTTTCCTTCTCATCCAGAGCAAAGTTCTCACGTTCCGTACCAAAGCCTGTGCTGAGTTCATGCCGCCTTTACACCGACTGCCACCGGGACCGTAAGCAGGTTCCTTCCCGGCTAATCCTGGAGCAGGTGGGCTCTCCATTTTCGGCAGTATCTTTACCCGTAACGATGCGTCATCGGCCGGTTTGCTTTCGCTCATCTCCTCAACACTTACCTGACCTCCTGATCGGAGGTCTTTTCCCCTAGTTGTTCACTACCACGCCTTTTGAACGCAGCAGCACTGGGCGGTTTGAAGCCTGCTCCTGCAAGCCGACTTCGGGAGGCCTACTCCCATCTTTGGTACAGCACCGCGAGCTTGCGCTCGCGTTCGTGACACACCCCACCCGACGGTCACGAGCGCGCAGTTGCAGCGCGCCTCGGATTCAGAACTATATCAGTACGAGTCCGTGACTTCGATGGCACGTCAGTTTAATATTCGGCGATTCGGCGTCAACGGAGAATTGTTCCAGACAACATTGGCGTTTACGGGGAGTAATCCTGGGAATTGCTCGTAACCGATGCTCAATGAGTGCTTTAGACTGTTTGCGAAGTAGGACAACTACGGGTAGCCTAGAGTTGCGGATGAACTGGTGTGATTATGCTACGGTGAAACACTAAACGCAGGTGATCTCCAACAAGGTCGGGTTATGGATACGAGAACGCTTTTTCAGAAGATAAGCCAGAGGATGTGTGCTGATTTCGAGGCGTCAGCACAAATTAAGCATTCCGGTTCAAAAGGCACGGTTCGCGAAAACAGCCTCCGAAAGTTTTTGGAGGAGCGCCTGCCAGCCAAATACGCGCTTGGTGCTGGCGAAGTTGTTGGTCGCGTTCGCGATACTACATCGCACCAATGCGATGTAATTGTTTACGACCGGCTTAATGGCGTGACGCTTTTGTACGATGAGAGCATTCAGGTGTTCCCCATCGACTGCGTTTACGGAATCATTGAGGTTAAGTCTGCGCTTTCCAAAGCGGAATTTCTTGACGCGCTGGAGAAAATCAAGGTATTGAAAGCAATGGCACCCGGCGGGGCAGTATCGCAGCCAGTGGGTGGTTACACCTTGGTCCATGCGCGCCCGCGCCCCTTCGGCATGATTTTTGCTTATAGCCTCGCGAACAACTCACTCAACTCTCTGGTTGAGAATCTCCGTGAATGGGAAGAAAAGACGCCATCAGCTCTGTGGCCGAACTACGTTTGCATTTTGGAAGCTGGCGTAATCTATCATCAAGGAAAACCGTTCGAGACTTGTCACGACAGCGACAAAATAACTGCTGAGGCATGGCCCACGTATATTTCTTATGGCAAGGACAGCCTCTTTCAATTTTATTGTGTGCTCCATGACATGTGTGCGCATATGCAATTGGGGCCGGTTGAACTTATGCAATATTACGATCCGTCAGTTCAAATCGGAAAGTACGTTGTATATGGCAAAGGGATAGAAGGCCAGCTTATGAAAAATGGCGCTAGCGAAGTAATACCTTTTCGTCTCAGTGAATCTGCAATCGATAAGGTGGTTGGATGGTGTTCTACACATGGCCAAATGCGATATGGTGACGTGCTGCAAAAGCAATTTGGCTCGATTCCCCTCGGCATGGAGAATTCGGCAATACTTAATATGCCGGTATTTCTTTACAATCCAGATAATCTGCCGGGTTTGCACGAAATTGGCCAAAATCCGATCATGATGATAGGAAATCGCCCAACTATGGCACCTTGCATTGCAAATGCTTGTACATGGGATATAGACGGCCAACGCTATATTGTCACTATGCAGGGTTTCACAGAGGACGATTATGAGGATCTTAGTAATCCGTCCACGAAGGTCGCCAACTCCCAGACATAAGCGCGAACAGAAGGAGGGTAGAGGAAGATCAATTGGGCTCAAGATTGGATCACGTTTTGGGCATGGACTCAAGGATCGGAGAGGCGAATCATGTGCGCTAAACCGCTTGCACATGGGGTGCCCCAGAGATTCTGTCGATCCCGGCATATCTCCCAAAGATTACTCCTCGCAAGTCGCCGACGTGTCCAGGTTTCCGGTAGCGGTATCGCGGCCAGAAGCGTGGCGCCTAGCCCGTTTGCCGATACCTACCTCAGCGACCGGTTGCGGCGTGCGAAGTGGAGTGTGACGCCTTTCTGTTGTTTCAGCAACGAATTACTGCTAAAGTCTTGTCATTGAGGTGATTCGTGGAGACCTATAAACTTGGCGAAACTGCCCCCGATTCAGGGGACTTGATTGAGATCGGACCTCGCGGCGGGAAAGTCGAAGACGGCCGTCGCGTCGTCATCGAGCGAGGCGAGACGGTACCGCCAACTTCAGAAGGGGGCAATCAGTTTCGGTACAAAAAAGGATCAAGAACCACGCACTAACCGAACTGATCGGAACCGACCGAGGCTATCGACTGCATTGGCCGGGCGGTCCGGGGTTTCGGACGGGCGGGTGGCCATGTCTCTGGATGCTGATTCCGCATAAACGCTCGTGCCCCAACAGCCGACTCGGTTTTACTTGCTTACCCTATAATTCTTTTCCTGTATCCACGCGGTAAGCTCATCTAGGTCCGCCGAGAACCATGGCTTTTTGCCCTTCGCACCTCGCGGCTTCCACAGGATCGTGGATGGCTTGACTCTCAGAGTGCCAACAGCTTTGCTGTCGTCTCTGATTCCAATTTCATGGTCATATGCTTCCGGTTCTAGGAATTTGTACTTAGCGGCTGGCATACTTTCTTCCTTTCGCATTCATTATACACGGGTTACGGTTGTCCTCTCAGACCCTATGAAAAGAGCAGTGCATCCCGCTCGTTGAGATCTGCGAAAAGGAACACGCTGATTACTACTCTTAAGTCGCCCTCTGTCTGGGAGCAGATGCGGTTGGTGGAGGATAGCAGCGCAGGCGTGGGCTCAGGGACGCCTCAGGGAATCCTCTTCCCGATGTCGGCGGCAATAATTGACATATACGCTTCTGCCGCCGCGACCGCCTCTTCCGCCTCCACTTCACCGATGAGCGCGATGTCGTAAAAGGCATCGTTGCGCTTGCGGCGCATCCGGTCGAAAAGGTCGAAAGTCGGCTCGATCGCCGGGTCGAGGTGCTTCTGCGCAAACTCAAGAATGGCAATGTGGTGGCCAAGCTGTACGCGAGGGCGCTGCCCGTGGCTCAGCATCAGCGACAGTGAGGCCTTCAGCACGGCCTGATAGGCCGTCTGGTAAGCGGTTTCTTCGTCGATCACCAGGTTTTTCCGGGCCGCGACAGTCTTCTTCTGCGCGTCAGCCAGGAATTGCTTCACCTGTTTGGGATCGATCTTCTGCGGCTTTGTCGTTGCCATTCCGAATCACCTCAATCCGCTTCCCATTCCAAATGTCGGCAACAAAGGGGTCGCGCCGAGCGAGCCTTTGCTCCAGTTCCTCGGGCGTAAAGACAGTGTAGTTGACCTCGCGGCGCAAAGCGCGCTCGGCCTTGCGAACCTCCCGCGACAGCAGTGCCTGATCAGGTCGGCCCACGATCAGCAAGTCGATGTCGCTGGCCGCGTCCGCCTCCCCCTTGGCGAAGGAACCGAAGATCCACGCCGATTCGATGCCACCAACCGGCTGGAGCACCCGCTTGAGCGTTGGCTCGATGCCCACCGAACCCTGAAGCAGAGCGAAGACCGGTTTCAGGTATGGGTAGGCGCGATTGACGCTGTAGTAGAGCTGCCGTCCCTCCGGCTCCGCACGCAGAAACCCTTCGCGGGCAAGCCGTGCCAATTCGCGGGAAAGGTTCGTCGAGTCGGCATCGAGCGCCACGGCCAGTTGGCGCACGTAGACCCGCGCCTCCCGGTTCATCAGGAAGAAGGTCAGCACCTTGCGCCGCAGCTCGGATCGAAGAGAAAGCATCGCAGTAATATTATACTGCAAATGCAGTAAATGTTAACTACGTTTAGCCATCGCTAGCCGGTTTGGATTCGGATAGCTGGAACGGCGTTTAACGATACTTCTGGCCTTTGGCAAATAAACCAAGCTGAATGAGCGCAATGCGCTATTTGCGTAAACCCAGGATTCCGCGGAAGCTGATCGGCGGAGCCTTGCGACTTCACAGAATCAATGTTGGTGTTGTGAGGCCGGATCGCTTCCGTGAGTGGACAACACACCTAATCTCCGAAGAGTAAACTTAGTTCGACAACCGTAGTCCGAACCTGCTTCATTCTGTTCTCGGACGGAGGCGACCGCTTGAAGCCTTTTCTCAGCTCCACATTCCTAGACCTAGTTGAAGAACGAGAGGTCGTCCTCAAAGCGCTTCGCAAGAAACGGTTACTGACGAATGCGATGGAAGATTTCCTTGCGACCCCAAATCCCCCGCTAGTGACCGCTTTAGAGCATCTCCGCGACTCTGACCTGATGCTGTTGGTTATCGGCTTCAAAGCTGGAACCTTACTTCCGGATGGTTCTGGATCTACATACACGTCAGCGGAGTACGACGAACTTCTGAGGCTCGGGAAGGAGCCCCTCGTATTTATTAAGCAAAAGAAGGGACGGGGGGCGCGTCATGCATCATGGCGAAATGAAGAAACCGATCCTGTCAAGAAGAAGGCTCTCGATGACTTCAAAGCAAAGGCGACAGCGGGAGTTACTCCTGCTTACTTCACGACCGGCGAGCGCTTAGCCCTTGAGGTCGTTCTCGCGCTTGATAATTGGGAAGAACGGGGCAGGCCTGGGGCAAGAAGAACATTTGCATCCACTGCTGAATATTTTGCGGGCAAGAATCCGGCAGGTCATTTCCAGATTCTGGATTTTAGCACGACTCTCCTCGGACGCGACGAACAAGTTCGCGCTCTCAACGAGTTCGCTAGCGACGGCACACAGCGTGTTTGTGTCCTGAGCGGCAGAGGGGGAATAGGGAAGAGCAAGATTCTGCACGATTGGGCGAGCGCAAACTCCGCCGAGGTCCTCTTCCTGAAGGACGAGCCAGATTGGCTTGAAGACCCGGAGAAGGAGATTCCGCTCACTTGCAGAATAATTGTTGTTGATGATGCGCATCGTCAGGAGAGCTTTGGCAAAGTTCTGCAGGTATTACAACAGACGGCGGCCCGCAGAAACCTAAAACTGATTATCTCTACGAGACCAGGGAGCGCTTCTCGCCTCGTGCAACAGGTCTTTCAGAAAGTGGACCCTAGTCAGGTGACGCAACTCCCTGAATTACAGGAACTCAATCAGGACCAGAGCCGCGCACTCGCTGTTCAGGTGCTCGGAGATGAGTTCCGCAATTTTGCCAACCACCTCGCCCAAATTGGCAGCAATAGCCCGTTTGTGATCGTCGCAGGTGGCCGCCTTATCGCCACGCGCAAGGTCAACCCGTCAACTCTCACGACATTGCAGGAATTCCGGTCGATTATTTTCAATAGTCTTCTTGAAGAAAGGGACATCCGGGGACCGAAGTTCGTCATTGATCCACCGCGCCATGTATTGGATCTTATTGCGGCCATTGGCCCCGTTGATGTTGAAAAACGTGAGTTCCAGCAGTCAGCGCAAACGCTCCTCGGCAAGCCGGTTGACGAGGTTCTCCAAACAATCGATGCCCTTGCAACCAACGGTATCATTACGCCAAGGCCTAAACCGGTGCGCGTTATTCCGGACGTGCTGTCGGATTATATTTTTGAGGAGCGCTGCATTAGTTCTGGCGGGCAGACTACCCATTACGCGGATCGGGTCTACGAACATTTCGGTGCCTACTCATTGAAAGAGCTAATGCGGAACCTCGCGGAACTCGATTGGCGCCGTGGCCAAGCCGGAGAGGCTGGGCTGAATCTGCTGGACGGAATTTGGGCGGACATTCACCAGCGATTTCGAACGGGAGATGAGTATGTGCGTCAAAGCATCCTAACCGACCTTGCTGGAGCCGCGATTTATCAGCCGGATAACGTGATCGCCCTCGTCAGGACAGCGATCGACGATCCAGTCCAAGTAGACCCCTCGGGAGAAGGGAGCCGCTACAGGTCCGGGCAGGAATATGTCTTATCCGCATTGCCCAATCTTCTCGAAGCGACCGCTCATCACCCAGACCGACTGAAGGAATCTGTCACAACCTTGTGGGAGTTGGCCAAGCGCGATGGCAAGCCAGCCAGCATTGATGGTGGCGCAAAATCCGTTCTGAAGCGGCTCGCGTCTTGGCACCGATTCGGGAACCCTGCGCTGAACTTCGCCATGCTCGTCCAGGCAATACGTCTCGCTCGTCGCGACGATGCCTTTACAGGCGATTTCACGCCGTTCACCCTGATCAAACAAATTTTGGAGAGAGACGGCGAATATAGCGAATGGCGGGATGATGATACATATTCGTTTGGCGGCTTCGGGCTCAACTACGCCGCTGTGGGTCCTGTCCGCGAAAGCGCTCTCGACTATCTGGAGTTCGCTCTCGCCGGCGACGGTGCCCCGGCCTTGTGCGTCATTCCCATCATGGAAAGTCTGCTCCACAACTTTCTCACCCGCATGGGTCGAGAAAGGACCGCGGACGAAGATGAGTGGCAGAATCGAGAGCGTGAGCGTTGTCTTAGCGCGCTTGTTCATCGGTATGGAGAGCCTGCCAGCGCACTTCTAAAGGCGAAGATTTACGATGCGTTGCGGTCTGCAACCGCGATCAGTTGCCCGGAACAGGTGCGGCAAGCGGCGACGGCGGCAATAGCGGAAATCGCCGTCGATGACGCCGTTGCCATAGTAGATGCAATTTGCACTGCCGAACACGACTTGCCGCTATTGTCCGAGGACTTCACAGAGACAGGGTGGGAAAGACGGATAACAGAGATTATGATCAAGGGCCGCTCCAGTCTGGAGCGCCTGATCGCGGGTGCCGGAAACCAGGCCCGTTTTTCGATTGATCAGACTTGTGCGTGCCTCGAGGTCCGTGTTAAGACTGGCGGATTTCACCGATTCATGCTGGCGTTTTCAGATCGTCCCGACTACCTGGCTGAGATGGCGGACCAACTGATTTCCCATCCCAAGACCGAAGAAATGATAGACCATCTTTCTTCGGTCCTAAGTTCGATTCACAGTGCCGACCCTGCGGTCTTTCGTCAACGGGCTTTGTCAGCGCTGGAGTCGGGAGGTGTCCACGTCATTCGTGCTGCTGCAAATAACCTGCGCGTATTTGAGGGCGCAACAGAGGAGGACATCGCCGTCATTCAGGCTTATGGTGGTTATCCCGATCCTGTAGCGAAGCGCGGGGCAATCTTCGCCATTACCTATATGGGGAAGTTCATTGAATTGCGGCAAAGCCTGAAAGACGCGGTACTGTCGATTCATACGGACGGCGACCAAACTGTCGCTTCCGATCTTGCAGATGCTTTTGGTCCCTATGGAGTTCCGCTCACCATGTTGACGAGGGAAGAAGCCGCTGCTGTTGCTTCTGAGTTTCTCCTCGTAAAAGATTGGGAATTCGACCAGGGAGCAGTTCCGCGATTTCTTGGCCGATTTGTTGGACTCTTTCCCGATGAAACTTATGACTTGCTGTTGCGTAGGATCGACCTGAACGCCGATGCGCGGAAGAACAATCGGCCGTCTTTCGAGACGTTCAATCTTGTCCAAGGGCACATTTCCTTTGGCAGCGTTCCTGCGGAGAAAAGGCTTCAGCTTGCTCAGGATTGTATCGCTCGGCTTTTGCAAGCGGATTCGGAAGAAGACCTTGCGACGCTTTTTTGGGATCTTGCTGGCTACGATGAGGCATCGCTTCAGCTCATCGTGAATTCGGCACCGGGTGCCAACGATCTTGGTGTCAAAAACATCGCGACGCTGATTGACAAAGCCATTCCTCGTTTGGCCTTTCTCCATACGGACTTTGTTCGTAATCTTCTCCGGCAATTTACGGGTACGCATAGAGAACAACTCGTCGAAGCGTTTGCACACCAAGCAGGACACTTCGGTGGTGGCATGTTCGCCGGTAGCGTTGAAGCCCACATGGCTCAACGGGAGAGACAGTTTGCAGACCAGACCGCTGCGTTTCCTGATGAACCGGGTCTTGACGATCTCGCAAGAGCACTCCGCAGATTCACGTAACGGAAAGCGCCCATGTAGCCAGAATGGATTCTGGAATGATGCAAAATCCCGTCTTCGCGCTCACCGAGTCTGATTACTACCGGCAAGTCGCCCAATATCCGCTGAATTGTTCATGAGAAAGTGTCGATTGTCGGTATTGTATAGGTTAGAGCAGCGCACATCTTTCGTTCTTCACTTGTGCGTTCTGCATTTACTTGAAACTGTCTCTATTATTGCCGGCTGCATGAGCGCGGAGCGCATCGTACCGCAGGTGGACGAACCCCGGCAGCGGCAAACAGCAGGATGATTATTTGCCGACAAATGCTTTGTTATATAGGAAACAGCATCGGCTGTTCTTCGGCAATATCTTTGTATTTGCGATGGTACGCTCGAACAAAGGCATTCACGAGTTTGGAGTCGTCACCTCGACGAATAGCCGTGTGCGTATCCAACAACAGCGGGGCGTGGGTCAGCGGACGGCAAGTGATGCCCGGCGCGTACATGTACTGAGCCAATCCCTGAGTCGAGAACGAGATACCAAGGCCGGTCGTGACCATGTAGACGACTTCCTGCGGCGTCAAAATATGATGCAGCTCCCGGATTTTGATGCTGAGTGATTTTGCCAGGTCCATTAGATTCTGGTAGAGGATAGGATGTGCACTTTCCTGGAGTACGATCCAGCAATCCTCCGAGAAATCTGTCAGTGATACTGTGCTTTTACTCGCGGCGGGATGATGCTCAGGCATAACGGCGTGGAGTGGAGCTTTTGACAGGAATGTGTATAGAAGGCTCTCTGTTTGAACCGGGCGCGTAATGATCGCCATGTTCAATACGCCGTCCAGAAGCTTTTGGGTCAGAATGGGTGCAAGATCAGTGGTGGTTTCAACCTTGAGCTTCGGGAACTGCGGTATGTGAACTTGAAACAGCAGCGAAAGCAAATGCGGGTCGATGTACGGTGAATGGCCGACGAGCAGAATATGCTCCTTCCCCTCGTATGTCATCTGGCCACGATGAATACCAAGTTTGATGTGCTGTATGGCTTGGCGAAACTCGTTGACAAGTTCAGTTCCGGCCTCGGTAAACACAACTTGCTTGCTGTTGCGGTCGCAGATCGGGAAGCCGACAATTCCTTCCACCTGCTCAATCTGGCGGCTCAAAGTGGATTGGACCAGATTCAGTTGGATTGCTGCACGAGTAAAATTCAGTGCCTCAGCCAAAGCCAGTATGGCCTCGATATGTCGCGTCTCAATGGCAACTGGCATAACGCACTCCTGGTTCGGGGATAACCAAGACTGGAGATGGCAGATGATCTCCAGAGCCGCTTGTGATCCCAGTGTCCTGACGCCAGCGCGTTCAACGCCCATGGGCACATCGGACCCACCTATAAACGTGGGTAGTAGCAATTGATGAACCAAATCCTACGGCAGAATTTTCGCTTGTAATAGATTGCAGAATAAGCACCTGTATTACTAAGGCCGAGCTGCGAAAAGAATTACGGCTATGTAAAAATTACCCAGAAGAGCAAATCTTATCTGCTGTCAGATTGATTTTCCAGGCGGGGCTTGAGTAGCCTCGCGGTTCAAACCGGCGACTTCCAACCACACCTGCAAGGTGGTGGTGGTTGAGATGAATGAAAAATCTTCAGCTATGCGCGGGAGGAATACCCGCATTCCCAAAAATCATTGGACGCAGGGGTGGCTTTCGATGGACCGTAGAAGCACCATGAGGTCGGAACTCTGGCGCTGGTTGCGCCGTTTTTCCGAACCGTCCAATATCGCCATCGACGGAGGAATCTTCCCATGATTCTGGAAACCTTGCAGAAGCGCGAAACCACCATGAATATCCACGAGGTCGCCACCTTGCTTGGCCTCAGTGAATCTCTGGTCTATCGCATGGCCGCAGCCGGCCAAATTCCAACCGTTCGTTTCTGCGCGGCCGTGCGTTTTGATCCTTCCGAGCTGGCAGTCTGGTACGAAAGCCGCCTTCATCCTTCCGTCGGCAAAAATGCGCCAACTTCGCAACGGCCAAGCTTGAACCGGATGCAGATTGCAAGCTGACTCGCTGGCAGTTTTCATCGGCACTATGACGGCAGAAACCTACCCAGCTTGCGGAGCATATTCCGCCAGCACGCTTGAATTGATTTTGTGGAGCACATCCTTGCTTCGCACGGCCTTGAGATAAACCATGGTCGATGCCAGATCGCTGTGGCCCAACCAGAGCTGAAGCGTGCGAATGTCACAGACGCCTTCCTGCAAATTACGCGTGGCGAAAGTGTGCCTGAACTTGTGCAAGAAATACTTCGAGCAGTACGGTCCATCCGAGCAACGGTTCCCGTGGCGGCTGATGCACATTCCACAATTGAGACCTGCACGACGAGCTATACATTTGAGCTTGAGTTCATGGTTGGTATCAGGAAATCCTGACTTCGTGGGAAAGACGAGCTGATAAGGGTTCGGCACCTGATTATTCTGATGGCGCTGCAAAGCGGAAATCAAGCTGGCCGGAACAGGAACCTCGCGCTCCTCTTTGTCCTTGGGGCGAAAGTCCCACACCGCCTTGCTTGTTACCCTCAGCACACTTCGCCGAAAGTCTACATCGGTCCAAGTAAGATACCGCATCTCCTTTTCCCGGAAGCCTGATAACAAATATGTACTGAAGAGCAAATGCTCCAAAGGATTGCACGCCGCAAATAGGGCACTTAGTTCCTCTGGCTCATAAATCGCTCGAATAGAATCCACGAATGCCGGCCAATCAAACTTTTTGAGAAGGCGGGTTATGCCGTGCAACTTGAGAAACGTCACCAGGATATTGACGCGATTGTAGGCTGTTCGAGGAGCACACCCGATTTTGTACTGGTAACGGATGAATTCGAGCAGATCCTCGCGCTGGACTTCGGAGACGTAACGCTTTTTGCAGGTTGCGACGAACTGCTCCATGCAGTATTTGTAGGCCACATACGTCTTTTTCTCGCGTTGCGGCGGCTTGATGTCTTCGAGGTAATCCGCTGCGGCATCGGCGAGCGTTATGCCAGGAGGTGCCTGCTCTGGAGTTTCCGCGATCAGAACGCCGGCCTTCGCTGCCTCGATCTCCAGATACTTGCGCCGGGCCAAATCCAGAACATCGGTTCTGTCGGGCACCGGTTCACGAAAGCGGGATTTTCCTTCCCGCCACTGAAGGTAATAGGCACCCTCCGGGTGAACCTCGACGGTTCCCTTGATACGGACCTTATCCTTCAGTTTTCCATTGGATTCGACGACGGCGGGGTAGAAGTTCCAGGCTCCATCGACCTTGATCTTCTTAACGATGTTGACGCGATGATCGGGGCCGTAGCCGGAGGCGACTTTGGTCATAGTGGGGACTCCAAAAGCGCCAATTTAGCGCTTTATGGACACCATTATGGACACCAAGCTAATTAAAGTCAATAGAATCAATATATGGCGGAGAGACAGGGATTCGAACCCTGGATACCCTTGCGAGCATACACGCTTTCCAAGCGTGCGCCTTCAGCCACTCGGCCATCTCTCCGTGCCTTAAAGATTATACCGGAAGTGGGGCTGGCCGTGCGCGGCAACCTCTGATTGCGGCCATCGAGCGAGGTTTTGAAGACGCGCTCGAGTGCGCGCCGAGGGCAGGCGTGCCCAGCGTGGGCAGGTCTTCAAGCGGTCAGAGATTATTGATCCGGCAAGAAAACAGTGACATCGTTTCCCACTCATTTCCGCAAAAAAATGCGGAAATGGGTGGGGCACCCAAACAGTATTTAGTTGCCGGATCAATAGCCCCGCGAAAGAGACGATGAGAAAGGCTTTCTCGGCGGCCAGAAACCGCAAGACCTGCGGCTGCGAACCCAATGTTTGCAGGCGTATGATTATCTGGAACGCAAACCGATTTTATGCGAGAGGCATGGATGATTCGATTCAATTTGTCATGCAAAACCCCAATGTTTTTGCTGGCTGCGGCGGCAATTTTTGCGGCAGTAACGGCCAGCGCAAACCCCTCATCTGCTGGCGGTTGCAATCCGCGCGATTTTGGGGCCAAGGGCGATGGCGTTACCAAGGATACGGCTTCGATTCAGGCGGCGATCAATGCCTGCGAAAAGCGGGGCGGCGGAACGGTCCGGCTCACGGCAGGCACCTATCTGAGCGCGCCGATCGTGTTGAAGAGCAAGATCACGCTGCAACTGGACAAGGGGGCAACGCTGCTCGGCTCCTCCGATCATGGCGACTATCCGGCCATTACGGAGTTTCGCGCGCCCGGCCTGCAATCGCTGGTTAGCGCCGTCGGCGCCTCGAACGTGGCGATCACGGGCGAAGGCGTGATTGACGGCGCAGGGGAGACATGGTGGAAGATGGCGCGGTCGGTCAAGAATGCCGGCGTACTCGGCTCCAGCCATCCCCGGCCAAAGCTGGTTGTCTTTGACCATTGCAAGCACGTTCTGGTGGAGGGCGTGACCATCCAGAACTCTCCCATGTGGCAACTGGTTCCTTACTACTCGGACGATGTGACGATCCGGAACATCAAAGTGCTGGCGCCGGCCAATTCGCCGAATACCGATGCCGTCGACCCCTTTTCCTCGTCGAATGTGCGGATCGATCATGTCTTCGCCGACGTGGGCGACGATGACATTGCGATCAAGTCGGGGGAGATCAATTCTCCGGGGCCGGACGAGCCCAGCCGCGACATCACGATTACCGATTGCACCTTTCTGCATGGGCACGGCCTGTCGATCGGGAGCGAGATTGCGGGCGGAGCCAGAAACATTCGCGCCGAGCGCATCCACTTCGATGGCAGCGATAACGGCATTCGCGTCAAGGCGAACCGCGACCGCGGCAACGATGTTGGCCAGTTGTTCTTCCGCGACATCGAGATGAAGAACGTGAAGAACGCGCTGATCATCAGCGAGTATTATCCCAAGGTTCTTCCGCCCGATTCGGAGGCTCCGCAACCCGTCACGCGGCTGACGCCGCACTTCCACGACATCACGATCGAGAATCTGAACGCTGTCGGCAGCACAACCGCCGCCGTGATTGTGGGCTTGCCGGAATCGCCTGTTCTGGGCGTGGTTTTGCGCCACGTGAAGATCGCCGCCAAGGACGGAATGACGATCAGCTACGCCGAGGTCTCCGGCGAGGCTGTGGAGGTTCAGGCCAGCGAAGGGCAGGGGATTACGAAGCTGGCGGGAGCGAAGGTTTCGATTCGCTGACGTGCAAGAGGAACGATGCCAAAAAGGCTGCGCTTATCGGCGCAGCCTTTTTGCGTGTTCAACGGAAGTTACTGGTTAACGCCGCTGGCCAGGAAGCCGCCATCGACGACCAGGCTTTGCCCGGTCACAAAGGAAGAGGCGTCGGAGGCGAAAAAGATCGCGGCACCGACCAGTTCTTCGGGCTTGCCGAAGCGGTCCATGGGCGTGCGCATCAGCAGTTCCTGCCCGCGCGCCGATTCGTCCAGCAGTTCGGCATTCAGAGCCGTGCGGAAGACGCCGGGGGCGATGGCGTTCACCGTGACGCCCTTCTTCGACCATTCGACCGCGAGCGAGCGGGTCAGCGAGGAAAGGCCTGCCTTGCTGGCTGCGTAGGCGGCCACCTCTGTGAGTGCCGCAAAGGCGTTCAGCGAGGAGATGTTGACGATGCGGCCGTAGCCCCGCTCCACCATGACTTTGCCAAAGACCTGGCAGGCGCGCAACGCTCCCGTCAGATTGGTATTGAGAATGTCGTTCCATTCTTCTTCCGGGACGTCGAGCGTAGGGGTACGCCTGATCTTCCCGGCGCAGTTGACGAGGATGTCGACTTTGCCGAATTTTTCGAGTGTGGCGTCCCGCAGAGCTTCCAGAGACGCGCGGTTGCTCACGTCGGAGGTGATGCGCAGGGTTTTGCGTCCGAGCGCTTCGATCTCGCTGGCGGTATCGTCGACCTGTTTCTGGCGGCGGGCCGAGGCGACAACATCGGCACCGGCTTCGGCGAGGCCAAGGCTCAGGGCATGTCCGATTCCGGTGGTTCCTCCGGTGACAACGGCGACTTTGCCTTCCAGGCTAAAAAGTTGTGTACTCATGGCGTTTCCCTTCAGGTTGTGTGTTAGTTTGGGGTGCGCAATCGTGCTTCAAGACCAAGATCAGGCATTGCGCCCAGGAACGACAAAAGCGATGCGGCGCAATTCAGACAGCCAGTCGGCTTGCTGGCCAACACCAACCCCTTGCTGCCAAGATCATGCGCCGCGCCGCCCCAAAAAGGAAGGCATGTGACGGGGTCCGCCACATGCCTTTGAAGGACAATGTTTTTCAGCGGGCTAGACGCCGCTGAAGGCGGAAAAACCGCCATCGACCGGAATCACCACGCCGGTGACGAATTCCGCAGCAGGCGAGAGCAGCCAGAGCACGCAGCCGAACAGATCCTTGGGCTCGCCGAGGCGTCCCATGGGCGTGTGCCCGATGATCGTCTTGCCACGTGGGGTCCAGTCGCCGGTCTCCTTGTCGGTCATCAGGAAGCGGTTCTGGTTGGTGAGGAAGAAGCCCGGCGCGATGGCGTTCACGCGAATCTTCGGCGAGTATTCCTGCGCCATGTGCACGGCCAGCCATTGCGTAAAGTTGCTGACCGCGGCTTTGGCCGCCGAGTAGGCCGGGATGCGGGTCAGCGGCCGGAAGGCGTTCATCGACGAGATATTCAGAATTGTGCCATAGCCCTGCTCCGCCATGACCTTTCCAAAAGCCTGCGAGGGCAGCATGGTGCCGAGAATATTCAGGTCGAAGACCCAGCGCAGGGCATCCGTCGGCAGATCGAAGAACTTCAGGTCCGCGCTGGTGGTGGCCTGGGGCCTGTTGCCGCCTGCGCCGTTGATCAGAATGTCCAGCTTGCCCAGATGCTTGACGACTTCCTTCGCTGTTTCCGCGATGCTGTCGCGATTGAGCACATCGCACTTGAAAAACGTGGCTTGCTTGCCGCGCGCGCCCATGCGCTCGATCAGCGCCTTGCCAGCATCCGCATTCACGTCGAGAATGGCGACGGTTGCGCCGCATCCGACCAGCGCGGTGGCGATTTCTCCGCCCAGAACTCCGGCGCCGCCAGTGATGGCTACCGTTCTTCCCGTAAAGTCATACATCTTCATCAGGCCTGCCAGATCAAAGGCCTGCTGCGTACATTCCGGCTTCTTCTTGCTTGCAACAGCTGTTGCTTTTGCCATAGTGCACTCCCTTTCCTTTTTCGTCCGTTCATTCACATCACAAGGAACTTTAAAACTTCTGTTGTGCGGAGCGTCTGCCCGGGTGGCCAGAATGCTTAGCCGCGCCGCCCCAAAAAGACGGGCGCGATGTGGCGGCTGAATAGGTTCTCCGTCACGTTTTTCGCAATCACGGTCTCATTGGATTCGAGCAGGTTCAGATAACGGCCGCCCATGTTGGCTGCGACCTTGAAGCCGACATGCAGCAATTGGCGCAGGCTGCTGTTGTAGGCCGCTGCTCCCTCCACATGACGCAATGCGGAGGTGTACTGGTCAGAAGACCAGCCCTTCACTTCGCTGGGAGACGGCAGCTTGGCCGGGTCGATATCGATGACCGTGGCGTAGGGCACGCAAAGCTCGGCGCTGTGCGCAAACGCCTCGGCGTAGATGTCCTTGGCCAACACCAGCCCGTCGCCACCGGCTTCAGCCAGGCCGATCAATTCCTCCAGCCAACTGGTTCCGGCTGTCTTCAGATGTACGCCTGCGTCGAGGCGCTTGATGATCGAGTGCACCACGGGATAAATCGAAAACTTGTCGCTGCCGGAGTGAATGCTCAGCTTGAGATTCTCCGGCAGGCCGAAATGCTTGACCGCGTATGCGATGGCCGCGATATCCAGCGCAAACTCGCGCTCGAATTGCTTGAGATCGCCCACATAGTCCACGCCCTTGTTGAAGCGGCCGCTGAACTTGGGCGCAATGGTCTGAATCGGAATGCCTTCGTCGGCAATCGCGGCCAGGATGATGAGCAACTCGGCGGGACTCTGCGCGGTCTCGGTTTCGTCCATCGAAACCTCGGCGACAAAGTTGCCTTCGCCCTTGACGCTCGCGACCCGGCGATAGACCTCGCCGGCCTTCTTCACCGCGGCCAGATACTTGTGGGCGGCCTGGCGCAGGATCGCCGGCGTAATCTCCAGCGGTGCTTCGGCCCCGGCCAAATGAATGCTGCCCAGCAATTCCGGATGCTGTTTTACAAAGCCCTCGACGGCGGCTTCTTCAGAGGCTTGTCCGATGAAGTCGGCTACATCAATGGTGTAGAAATCGGAGGCGTCGAGGAAGCGATCGACAGTCTTGAGCGTGATGTGATCGGCGTCGACGAAGTACGGCAGCGTCCAGCCGAGCGCTTTGACGGCGGCGTCGGCAGCCTGCCGCGTCGAGGCTGGCTCGGAGCCGATGATGGTGTGTTCGCGGTTCGACTTGTTCCAGACGGGAACAACCTGGACGCCGCTCGCGAGAGCCTGGATGCAGGCCTGTAACTGTGCCTTGGCCTGATGTGCAAACCGGTCCCCTGTACCAACGGAATACTTGGCAAGTTTCAAACTTTGCTTTCCCATATTCTCTCCTGCTTAGAAACGGCTGCTGTGCGCCCACAGTCCCAATGCGGGATTGGAGACATAGAAGACTTCTTCACCCTCGACCTGATTGATGCCGAGATGGAGCTTGTGCGGATCGTAGCGTGTGAGCATGGCGTTGAGATCGCCATAATGAAAACCGACGCCCTCAACTTCTTCTTTGGTCAGGTGGCCGGGGCACCAGGTGATGGTGAAGCGCCCTTCTGAGGAGCCGTGAATCAGGTGCGCCGCGGCGCTCAGATCGTTGGCCAGATCCGCGTTGGCTGCGACGGCTTTAAGCGTCGCCGGAGTTCCGTGGTAGCCGTACTTGCGAATCAACCCGTCGATGGTCTTGTCTTCGCCGAATTGCTTGACACCCGGCGCGAGAATGATCAACTCCGCGTTGTCGGCCAGCGCCATGCGGGTGCGATAGATGGCCTTGTTGCCCAGCCACGTGGAATCGAACTCGCTGGGATCGAGATAGACGACCGCCTTCTTGATGGGCTTGTCGACCATCTGGAAGTTCACCTTCAGGCTCAGTTCCGCGGCGCGCAGGAAGCACTCGACGTCATCGCCGACATAAAGGCCGCGCACGGCCTGCCCGCCATCCGGACGGCTGCCGATCACGGTCAGCACGTAGACAATGGGCACCTTCTGGAGGAAATGATCGGAGGCATAATTGAGCACATTGCGCACGGGATTGATGGCGCGTCCCATGATTCGCTCCATGCCGTAGACCGCGCCGAGATAATGGCTGCGGCTGATGCCGTCGTGGCCGCCAGTGCCCACCAGAATGTTTTTGGTGTAGTTGGCCATGCCGATGACTTCATGGGGCACGACCTGGCCGATGGAAAGAATCAGATCGAAGCCGCCGTGGGTGAGCAGGCGATTGACCTGCGCCGGCCATGCGAAGTCCAGCTTGCCTTCCGACTGCTCACGGATGTACTCTGCCGGAACTTCGCCGACCGTCTCCACATCGGTGCGCCATTTGTGAACCTGGAAAAGGCTCTGCGGAATGTCGCCGAACATATGCGAAATCTGGTCCGGCCGCATGGGCTTGTGCGTGCCGATGGCGGGCAGAATTGTCTTGAGCCGGTCACCGTAGTACTGCCAAGCGTAGCGCGTCAGCTCACCGGCGCGGGAGTGCTCGCGAGTCTGGTCGGGAGGCAGGGCAAGCACAGTATTGCGCTTGCCTAGCTTGGCCAGTGTCTCATCGAGCAGCTCTTTCATTTCGGCCGAAGAGAGGTCGGTATCGATGCTTCCTTTTGCGCAATAGAGACTCAAAGTGCTACCTCCACTTTTTTCAGTCCGGAAGCAAGCAGAACCATGAAAATCCACGAGGCCAGATAGACGCTGGCGGCAATGATAAACAGCACGGCATAGCTGTTTGAAACTTGCAGAAGGTGACCGGCCAGCTTGGCAAAGCCAAAGCCGGTGACGGCCCCGGCCATGGCGCCAATGCCGGTGACCGAGCCGACGGCCTTGCGCGGGAACATATCCGAGGCGGTGGTGAACAGATTGGCCGACCAGCCCTGGTGCGCCGCAGCCGCCAGGCTCAGCAAGCCGATGGCAACCCATTCCGAGTCAAGATAGTTGATCAGAAAGACGGGAACGACAAGGACGGCGAAGAAGAGCATCACCGACATCCGCGCCCGCTGGGCGGTCATGCCCAGACGAATCAGGTACGAAGGCAGCCAGCCTCCGCCGATGCTGCCAACCGACGAAGCGGTATAGACAACGATCAATGGCAGCCCAAGGTGCTTGAGGTCCAGATGATACTGTTTGCTGAAGAAATCCGGCAGCCAATAGAGATAGAACCACCAGATGGGATCGGTGAGGCCCTTGGGAATGGAAAAGGCCCAGGTCTGGGGAATGCCCAGCAATTTGATCCACGGCAGGGAGGCGCAAGGCTTTTCCGGAGGGTCCTGGTTGATGTGGGCCAGCTCGGTGGCGGAAAGCTTGGTGTGATCGGTGGGTTTGCGGTATTTGAGAAACCATACCAGTATCCAGGTCATACTGAAAAGCCCGGTGACCAGAAAGGCGTAGTGCCAGCCAAAGTGCAAGACCACAACGGGCACGATGAGTGCGGCCAGGATCACGCCGATATTGGCGCCGGAGTTATAGATGCCAGTGCACAGGGCGCGTTCTCTCTGCGGAAACCACTCGGCCACGGTCTTGTTGGCGGCGGGAAAGTTTCCGGATTCGCCCACGCCAAGGCAGGCGCGCGCAACGCCAAGCTGGAAGACGGAGTTGACCAGCGCATGGCCCATGGCCGACAGGCTCCAAAGGCCCATGATGACCATGTAGCCGATGCGCGTTCCCACCTTGTCAACGAAGCGCCCGGCGGCCAGCAGACCGACGGCATAGAAGAGGGTAAAGAAGGCCACGACGGTTCCGTAGCTCTCTTCGGTCAGGCCGATGCCATGATTGGCAACGGTTTGCATCAGGGTGGGCTTGAGAAGCCCCAGAACCGTGCGGTCCATGTAGTTGATCGTCGTGGCCGCGAACAGCATGGCGCAAATCGTCCAGCGGACATTTCCAAGCCGGGTGCTGGTTGGCAACTCGGTTTCTTCCTGTAGGTTCAACTCGGCGTTGTCCGCCATGCTCCTCCTCGTGATTACAGCCGGTATGCTTTTTTGACCAGCCCGTAAGCCAGCTCATGTGCCACTTCAAATGCTTCGTCTTCTTCCAGGCGGTGCTCGGCGACGAGCCTGGCCAGGAATCCGCAATCAATGCGGCGCGCCACGTCGTGCCGCGCCGGAATGGAAAGGAAGGCGCGCGTGTCGTCATTGAATCCAACCGTATTGTAGAAGCCGGCTGTTTCCGTTGTCTGTTCGCGGAAGCGCCGCATTCCCTCGGGACTGTCGTGGAACCACCAGGACGGCCCAAGCCGCAGGCACGGATAGTGTCCGGCCAAGGGAGCCAGTTCGCGGCTATAGGTCGACTCGTCCAGCGTAAATAGGATGATGGTGAGCTTGCTTTCGTTGCCGAAGCGGTCCAGCAGCGGACGCAGGTCATCCACATAGTTGGTCGAGCGGGGAATATCGGCGCCTACGTCGCGGCCGTACTTCTGGTAGACCTTGCGGTTGTGGTTGCGGGTGCTGCCGGGGTGGATTTGCATGACCAGCCCGTCTTCCAGGCTCATCTGCGCCATTTCGGTCAGCATCTGCGCCTGGAAGAGGATCGCCTCATCCTGGGTCGACTTGCCGCTGAGAACCTTCTGGAAGAGCGCTTCGGCCTCGGCTTTGGGCAGGTCGGCCGTTTTGGCCGTCAGATGCCCATGGTCGGTCGAGGTGCAGCCCAGCGCCTTGAAACGCAGGCGCGCCTTGCGCAGAGCGTTCAGATAGCCGGTCCAGGTCGAAGTGTCTTCGCCGGTCTGTTCGCCCATTTTCAGAATCGACTGGGTGAAGCCGGCAAACTCGGGATCGACCACCGGGTCGGGCCGGAAGGCTGGCACGATCCTGCCCTTCCATCCGGATGCGTGAATGGCCTGAATCGCTTCAAGCGAGTCCAGCGGGGAATCGGTGGTGCTCAGAACCTCGATATTGAAGCGCTTGAAAAGAGCGCGAGGCAGAAACTCCGGCGTCTTGAGCTTGGCGGAGATGGTGTCGAAGTAGAGATCCGCAGTCTTCTCCGAGAGCCGTTCCTGCAGTCCAAAAAGCTCTTGGAAGACAAAATCCAGCCACATGCGCGACGGTGTTCCGCGGAAAAGGTGATAATGGCTGGCAAAGATGCTCCAGACTTTGCGGGGATTCTTGATCTCCGGCTGCCCAATCTCGAGATCCTCCAGGGGGACGCCCTGGCTGTAGAGCATCCGGAAAACATAGTGATCGGGTTGCACTAGCAGCTTGGCCGGATCAGGAAAAGGCTCATTCGTGGCGAACCATGCCGCCTGCGTATGGCCGTGTGGGCTGATGATGGGAAGTGCTTTTACACTTTCATAGAGAGCCTTGGCAATCTTGCGTGTGCCGGGCTCGGCGGGGAACAGACGATCTTCATGAATCAGCATGATCGGACCTCTATTTTTTTGCGATGAGAAACATTCATCTGACCCTATAATGTGTAGAGGTCAGACCACCAACATCACAGTATACACACCTTGCCATTCAACAGTCAGGACGGAAGCAAAAGTTTTTTTTGAGGCTAAAAGGTCTTGAGTGCTAATCTCGCTTTGCCCCGTATTTTCAGATTTCAAGAAGGTAAATGCTTATGCCGCGGATGAAGGAAGAAGCCCCGAATACTCATCGAGCCATGCAGGTGGTCAACCACATCCGCGCCCTAATTGAGAATGGTACGCTTCAGCCCGGGGATAAAATTCCACCGGAGCGCGAGTTTGCGCACTCACTGAATATCAGCCGCGCCAGTCTGCGCACGGGCCTGGGCTATTTGGCCGCCATGGGCGTCATGAAGGTGCGTCACGGGGTGGGAACCTTTGTTGCCGATGGCCCGGCCGAATTCGGCAAGTCGTCGGTAAGCCTGATGGCCGCGCTTCATGGCTTCCAGGACTGGCAGATGTTTGAGGCGCGATCGATTCTTGAAGGCAATCTGGCCGCGCTCGCCGCGGAACGCAGCAAGGAAGAGCACCATACGGCGCTGGCCGAAGAGGTTGCCGAGATTTTTGCCGCCGTGGACAATCCCGCCGATTTCCTGATTCACGATGTGCTTTTTCATCGCATTATTTCGCAGGCTTCCGGGAACCCGATTCTGGCCGCGCTGATGGAGACCATCAGGACGGCTCTCTACGACAAGCGTCGCAAAACCGTTGAGCGCTCGATTGATATGCGCGAGTCAGCGGTGATGCATGGGAAAATCTATCGTGCCATCCGCTCGCGAGACGCAGCTTCGGCCCGCGAACTGATGCAACAGCATCTCCGTCTGGCTCAAACCGCTCAGGGCCTGGAACGTCCCGCGGCCCGGAAAACGCCCGAAGCCGCTTTGCGGGCGAAGAGCCACAAGATGGAGGGGGCGGAGGAACGATTCTGACTCCGCGGGCTTGTGCGTCGCCCACGGTACTCCTTTTTTTCTGTCTTTTTTGTTCCATCGATGCTGAATGGTCAGACCAGAGAGCGTGATGCGTTTTTGTACTAGATTTATCAAATGACACATTTTATTGGACTTGCGAGGATTTTCCAGAGTCTTTGCATTTCTCGCTTGACAGGGCCCGACCTGGTGAAAGAAGATATGGACGCTTGGGGTGGTGGTCTGACCACGGTTGGAAAACCTGCAATGCAGGTAAAATTGGCCAGACTGGAAGCCCAGGTTTAGCAGTAATTTTGATGGAGGCTTGAATGAGAAGTTTGACCGTAGAAAGACGGTTGGATTCGAACGAGACGCCGAGGAACCTGGTTCATGGGTTCTTGCGCGGTCTTGAATGGGGATGGCTGGTCCTTCTGGTCGTTGCCCTGATGGTGCCTTGTGCGATGGCTCAGCTGTCGGGCAAGGGCGCTATCACTGGCACAGTGACCGATAAGAATGGAGCAGTAATTCCGGGCGCGGTCGTTACCGCGATTGACGATGCCACGGGCACCGTAACCAAAATGACAACCACCGGAGCCGGTGACTTCAATTTCTCGAATCTGGATCCAGGCATTTATACCGTTAGCACAACGGCCAAAGGCTTTGAAAAGCTGGTCCAGAAGAACATCCATGTGAATGCCATGGAGATGCAGGCCTATAACCCCGCACTCGTGGTTGGTGGCGGAAGCGTCGAAATCGTCGTGACCGACCAGCCGCCGCAATTGGAAACCAGCAATGCAACACTGGGTTCCACCATGGAACAGGATACCTATGCGGAGCTGCCCATCGAAATGGGAGCTTACGGGCAGGCTGATCAGCGCCGCGCCACTGACTTTGTGTACCTCATGCCTGGCGTGCAGGGCAATGTAACCAACGGCAACGCCACCACCAATGTTGGCGTGGTCAACGGCTCTGGCAGCAAGGGAGCAGCTTCTTCAGTCTATGTAGACGGCGTTTTGTTCGTGCGTGCCGGCGGCAACGGCGACCCGCGCTTTGTGTGGACCGCGATTTCGGTTGACGCAATCGATCAGTTCCAGGTGCAGACCAATGGCTACTCGGCCGTCTATGAAGGCCAGGGCGTCATGAACTACACCGTCAAGCAGGGCGGAAACAAGCAGCACGGTTCCGTCTATGAGTTCTTCCGCAATACCTCCCTTGATACCTGGGGTTTCTGGGGCAAGGCGATCAGTCCGTCAACGCAAACAACATCCAATCCGACGGGCTATGCGATCAAGCCGGTTGAGCACAGCAACGAGTACGGCATCAACCTCGGCGGTCCTCTGCTTCCTTTTGGAAGCTGGAAGGACAAGATCTTCTACTTCGGCAACTACAACGGGTACCGCTACACCAGCGCCACCCCGACAACGATGACCTTCCCGACGGCGCTTGAGCAGGCGGGTAACTTCCAGGCGGCGGGCGTTCCGATCTACGATCCTCTGACGCAGGCCACCTGCACCGCGAATAGCACCAATGGTCCTTGCCGGTACCGGTATGGATATGGTGCGGGCGCATCCAAAGGTCTCGCTGGCAATCCAGTGGCCACTGGTGCAGCCCTTGATGTGATTCCGTCCACAGAGTGGTCTCCTGCTGCCAAGGCGTTGCAGAGCTTCCTGCCGAGCACTGGCATTGGCACGGCAATCAGCGGCAACTATGTTGCTCAAAACCCCACAGGGCTCGTCAATTGGTCCACGACGGATCGCATTGACTACGCCATCACTTCCGCAGACAAAGTCTCGTTCATCGCAGCCATTGGCCGTCAGGCCAGTTCGGTTCCGGTGGGCCAGGCCACTTCCGGCCGCAACGTCGGACCGGTTCCATATAACTACGGTCAGGCTTATGCGCCGAAGACCGCGGTTGGCATCATTGAAGAAACGCACGTCTTCACGCAGCACCTCATCAACCAGTTGCAGTGGGGCTTTGCCCGCTACAACGGCCCAACCTTCACGCCCGACACGTCATCGACGTATCAGGCCTCGAACTGGATCAGTGGACTGCCGGCCGGTCAGGCGCAAAGCACCTTCCCGATCGTAGCCTTCGGAACGGGTACAGGCGCTCCGACACAATGGAATGGCACGACTGCCAATTCAACCATTGCGAACAACTACACGGTCTTTGATAACGTGCAGTGGACCGTTGGCAAGCACTCGTTCACCTTCGGCGGACAGATTGCCTGGATGCTGTACAACACCTATAGCGCCACAGGCGGATCGACTCCGATTACCCTCACTGCCGCTGCTGCTGAGACGGAAGCCTTCAAGGCCTCCAGCAACACCGCTCCGGCGTACACGCTCAGCTCAGGCGGCCAGGCTTACGCCAGCTTCCTGCTGGGTGACTTTGACAAGGGCAGCTTCACCGACTACAGCGCCCATCCTGGTTATGGCGCGCGTTTCCGTCCCATCTCGCCCTATGTTCAGGACAACTGGAAGGTATCCCAGAAGCTGACTCTCGACCTCGGCCTGCGCTACGACTTCTTCCCGAGCGTCACGGAACAGCATGATGCGGCCAGTTTCTTTGATCCTTCTCTGATCAACCCGATAACCGGGATCAACGGCGCCCTGAACTTTACTGGGCACGGCACCAACACCTGCAATTGCGACACGCCGGTCAAAAACTACTACAAGAACTTTGGACCGCGTGTTGGCTTTGCTTATCAGCTTGATCCCAAGACCGTGCTCCGCGGCAGTTGGGGCGTCATGTTTACCCACGGCGACGCGGTGGGCGGCAATGCGTATACCCTCGGAACGCTGGGCTTCTCCGCCGCTCCGTCTTTCTCGTCAACCAACTCGGCAACCACGATGACAGGGCTTCTGAACGGCGGTAGTGGCGCGATTCCGGCCTATACGTCTGCAAGCGGTTCGGCCTCGGGTCCGGCATACGGCACCGGCTACACCACCACCACGGGTTACACCGCGGCTCCTTCTTCCATGACGTATGACGACCCGTACATGGGTGGTCGCGCGCCAGAGTACATCAATTGGACCTTAGGCTTCCAGCGTCAGCTCACCAACTCGCTGGCGTTTGCCGCCACCTATGTGGGTTCCGAGGGCCACTTCCTGCAGTTGGATAGCATGAATGCCCGCGGACAATATTCCAACCAGCTCGACCCCAAGTACCTGTATTTGGGCTCGACGCTGTCTGCCACCGGGGCATCGATTGCCACGGCCTGCACCACCTACGGCCTTTCTTGCCCGAGCGGCTTCAATACCACCCAGTCGCTGGCTACAGCGCTGAAGCCTCATCCGTTCCAGTCGATTTCCGACAGCTTCGGATATGTTGGAAATGCAAGTTACCACGGTCTGCAGGCCACGCTGAATATGCGTAGCTGGCATGGCTTGATCTTCAACGCCAACTATACCTATTCGCGTGCCATTGACGATGGCGGCACCTTCCGTTCCGGCTATGCCCTGCCGGTCGGAACCGTCGCCAACAATCTCGGCTCGACCTACAAGGTGGATAGCATTGAACGTCAGGCTTCCACCTCCAACCAGCCGCAGCACTTGGTCGTGACCGCGGTTTGGGATTGGCCGTTGGGCAAGACGGTTCTCAGCAGCAATCGCGCGGAGCGGGCGGTTCTCGGCGGCTTTAAGTTCTCCGGGATCTACCAGGCCTACTCTGGCTCGCCGCTGGCCATTACGGCATCGTCTTGCCAGACGAATCCCTCGACTCCGATGAGTTCGTCTTCGTGCGCTCCGACGCTCAATAAGAACTTCTTCGGTAGCGCTCGCCAGAACGGAAAATGGGGCTGGAGAGCAACCACAACCAATTACGGCAGCATCAACTACATCGTTCCCAGCGTCGGCGCCATTCTCAATGGCACAGCGGGCGCAAGCAATGGAACGAACACTGGCGTTTCTGGTCCGTTTATCTCTCCAGTCGCCAATTTGCCTGGATACACAACAGGGTCAGCTTCCACTGTAAGCACGACCACATCCATCATTCAGTCGCCTCTGCTGAACGGGACGCTCGCGCCTGCCTACACCTTCGGCGACGCGGCTCGTACAGCACCTTACGGCCTGTCTGGCCCGGGCAACTACCAGCTTGACCTTGCCATGGTGCGCAGCTTCCCGCTGCACATCACGGCCGCCTCCAAGCTGAATTTCCGGGCTGAGTGGTACAACGTCACCAACCACACCCTGTTTGGTGTTGCCAGCACGGTAGTCGGCAACTCGAGCTTCGGTCAGGTTGGCACGAACACGGCTGCCAACCGCAAGGCTGTGCAGTTCTCTGGACGCATCGAGTTCTAACCTCTAACCAGTTGTACTTACAGAAAGGGCTGCCGGAAACGGCAGCCCTTTCTTTGTTCGGCTTTGCTCCTTTCGCAAAACAGGTTGCGGCTTAATGAATGAATTGCGGCCATCCCCCCTGTTCTGACACACTGAAGTTCGGCGGTTTTGGAGAGGAAAATCTAGATGCATGGAAGTATTGGCAGGATGCTGTTTTCGCGAATGATGGTCCTTGCTTTGATTTTGAGTGCAGGGGCGGCTGCTGCCGCTTCCACCGTGGGGACAAACCCGCCCGTCGAGCCGCTGACGCGGGAGCGCGTAGTGCTGCTGCCGCAGGCGCAACGGAGCGCATGGCTGAAGTATTTGGAGCGTTCCGCGAAGCAGCGGCAAGCCGACAAGGACTTCCTGCAGGCGGAGTTGCAGCGTGGGGCAATCAAGACGCCAGCCATACCGCCTCATAGCTTTGGAACGCGCAGTATTCCTCTGAATCGCGATGCCTCCTGGTACGCAAGCGCCGAGGCACGGCACATTGCGGATGTGATTGTTACGTTCCAGACCCCGGCTGGCGGCTGGGGAAAGAACATGGATATGAGCAAGGAACCGCGCCAGCCGGGCGAGGCTTTCACTCCAAGCGACATGTCGGCATTTCCTTCTGTGGGTGACTTCGATACTCCGCTGGAGCCGGAATGGAACTATGTGGGCACCATCGATAACGACGCCACCACAACCCAGATGAACTTTCTGGCCAAAGTGATTGCGACCGTGGAATCCACGAATGGTGCGGCATATCGCGCGGCCTTTGCGCGGGGAATGGACTATCTGCTGGCGGCGCAGTTTCCGAACGGAGGCTGGCCGCAGGTATGGCCGCTGGAAGGCGGCTATCACGATGCCATCACCTATAACGACGACGCGATGCCCCAGGTGGTGGAACTGATGAAAAAGGTGGCGGAAGGAAAGGGCGACTTTTCCTTCGTTCCGCAGCATCTTCGCGAGCGCGCGGAAGCCAGCTTTGCGAAGGGCATCCGCTGCATCCTGGCCTCGCAGATTGTTGTGAATGGGAGACCCACGGTGTGGCCGCAGCAGGACGACGCGCTAACCTTGAAGCCGGTTTCAGGCCGCAATTTCGAGCCGCCCGCGCTGTGCTCCAGCGAGAGCGCAACGCTGCTTTTGCTGCTGATGAACGACCTGCCTCACCCCAGCGCCGCGGAGCAGCGGTCCATTCGCGCCGCGGCGGCATGGTTCAAGAAGACCGCGATTCACGGTCAGCGCTGGGAGCGCAGGCCGGAAGGAAGCCGGCTGATTGCCCGTCCGGGCGCTGGCCCCACTTGGGCGCGATTCTACCAGATCGGCACCGATCTTCCGGTATTTGGCGACCGTGACAAGTCCATTCACGATCAGGTGAATGAGCTATCGCTGGAACGCCAGCACGGCTACAGATGGTTCAGCTCCGATCCTCAGCGCTCTCTGGATCGCTTTGAACAATGGAACACAGAACATAGGGAGTCCAAATGAAAAAATACCGTAGTATTGTCTGGTTGTTCGTGCTTGCCGGAATGGCGTGCGGCAGTGTCATGGCTGCACGCGCTGAAGAGCGGCCCTGGTCGGGGCGCGTGGCAAGCGCGGCAATCGCGCGCTGGCCGGAAGGACGCTTTGTGCCTGCTGGCTCCCGATGGGTTTGGAACTACGAACTGGGCACGCTGCTGGAAGGCGTCGATGGCGTGTGGCTGAATACGGCCGATCCGCGCTACTACAACTACATCAAGAGTTCGGTTGATCAGTTTGTCGGCCCTGATGGCTCTATTCCCACATGGAAACCCGAGGAAAATCAGCTTGACAGCATTCTGCTTGGCCGCCAGCTTCTGCTTTTGTATGGCGTGACCCAGGACGCGCGCTACGCCAAGGCCGCCACGCTGCTGTATCAGCAGTTGCTGCACCAGCCGCGCACCGCGTCCGGCGGCTTCTGGCACAAGCAGCGGTATCCGAACCAGATGTGGCTGGATGGGCTTTACATGGCCGAGCCTTTCTATGCGGAATATGCAGCCACCTTCCACCATCCGGAAGCCTTCAGCGACATTACCCGCCAGTTTGCGCTGATCGATGAGCACGCGCGCGATCCGAAGACCGGATTGCTCTATCACGGATGGGATGAGTCGAAGCAGCAGCGTTGGGCCGACAAGCAGACCGGGCTCTCCTCGCAGTTCTGGGGGCGTGCCATTGGATGGTACATGATGGCGCTGGTCGATACGCTGGATCACTATCCCGCGCAGGATCCGGGCCGCAAGCAGTTACTGGCGCAACTGGAGCGGGATGCCGCGGCAGTGGCGCGCTATCAGGACGGCAACACGGGGCTTTGGTATCAGGTGATGGACAAGGGCGCGGAAAAGGGAAACTATCTGGAGTCCTCCGCTTCGTGCATGTTTGTCTACGCATTGGCCAAGAGCGTGCGTGAGGGATACCTTCCTGAGCGCTACCTGGCAAACGCGGAGCGCGGCTACAAGGGTATTCTCAGCCACTTCATTCAGACCGGCCCCGGCGACGATGTGTCGTTGACCGGAACGGTGAAGGTCGGCGGTCTGGGCGGCGATCCCTACCGGGACGGCAGCTATGCCTACTATATCGGCGAAAAGGTCGGCACCAACGACGCCAAGGGCGTGGGCGCTTTTCTGCTGGCCAGCACGGAGATGGAGAACACCCAGAGCGCAAAGCTGGGGCGCGGCAAGACGGTTCTGCTGGATGCCTGGTTCAACAGCCAGACGCGGCCTGATGCCTTCGGTCAGCCAGTTTCCTTCCACTACAAGTGGAACGATCAGGCCAACAGCGGCTTCTCGCTGTTCGGACATATCTTCAACAACTTCGGCGCCAACACCACCACGCTATCCACTGAGCCCACGCTGGCGGAGCTCCAGCAGGCGCAGGTTTACATCATCGCCTCGCCGGACATTCCGGTGAAGAATCCGAATCCGCATTATGTACAGCCGGAGGACGCCGAGCAGATTGCCGCATGGGTCAAGGCCGGGGGAGTTCTGGTGTTACTGGAAAATGATCCAGGAAACGCCGACTTGGAGCACTTCAATCTGTTGGCCGAGAAGTTCGGCATCCACTACAACAATGTGCTGCGCAATCAGGTGGATGGCAGAAAGTTCGAAATGGGCAAGCTGTCCATCGCTGGCGGCGGTCCCATCTTCCACAACGCGCATACCGCGTATTTGAAGGAGATCTGCACGATTTCGGTGAAGTCTCCGGCCGTCCCGGCGCTCCGCGATCGCGGCGACATCCTGATGGCCACGGCGAAGTACGGCAAGGGAACTGTCTATGCGACGGTCGACCCCTGGCTGTACAACGAATACACGGATGGCCGCAAGCTGCCCGCCGAGTATGACAACTATGAGGCGGGCAAGGAACTGGCCCGCTGGATTCTGGAACAGATTCCGCACACCAAGTAATTTTCTGCACTGCAACAGAAAGGCCCGTCCTCGCGCAATGCGGAGACGGGCCTTTTGTTTGCCGGAATATTCTGTTGCTATTGCAGAGGCGCAATCGTCTGCTGGGCCGGATTCCAGTTGTCGCTTCCGCGCAGGAACTCTTCCGGCGTGAAATGCCTGGCCTCCTCCGCGCTCAGTTGCCTGCTGTGCGGATCGCGCTCGCCAGGATGCGCTCCCGGTCCGGTTGAGCCTGATTCGGAGTAGGCTGCGGTTGCGAGCGAATGCGTCTGACCGGGTAGCCATTCGCGCCATCCTGCCGGCCGGATGTGAGCGCCCATCTCGGTGTCGATGTAGGTGACCGCGGAATAAGGCCGCCAGGGCCTTCCAAGCCACACGTTCGTCACGCCCGGATCGGCCGTCAGCCGCGACTTGTAGATCAGGTAGCCAGAGTCCTGACGCGAATCGATTCTGCTCTGCGCCGTGATGAAGCCATCGAGGAGCGGATCAAGCAACGGCTTGCTGTGAATCTCGCAACGATCGAAGACGGTTTTTCCATCCCCAAAGATGAAGTCGAAATGGCCCTCGATGTAACAGTCGGAAAAGTACTGCCGCGCGGTCTTGCACGTGCGCGCAGGCCCATCCCCTGTGCAGCCCTTGCCGGCCGCGTAGAGCGTGTCCTGAAGGCCTAGCAGACGCACATTGTGAAAGACGGCCCGGTCGCCCGTGACCTTTAACGCCACCGCCTGAGAGCCGGTGAGGTTTGGATCGCGCGTGATTTTAAAGTCGTTCTGGATGGTGATGTTTTCGGCGACGAAGTTGTCGGCCGTCACGTTTACGGTCACGGTGTTGCCTGTGCCGCCATTGAGAGCCGCGCTGCGGTCAGAGACGATCACGGTCTTGCTGGCGTCGGGATCAGAACTGCGGAGCTGAATATTCGGCTTGTCGATGGTCAGCACTTCGCGATAGGTTCCGGGAGCTACGAGAATCAGCGCGCCTCCCGTGGCAGGCGCCACATCAATGGCCCTTTGAATCGACCAGTAATCGCCGGTTCCGTCGGCGGCCACGTAGAGCGTCTTGTCTTCCGGTTGCACCTTGACGGCGGCCTCCGGAGCCGTTGCAACAACGGTCAGCGGCACAAAGCGGTCCTGGCAGTTGAACGGCGTTCCTCCGGCTGCATCGGCTCCGGTGACCGTGACGTCAGGGCCGGTAGGAATCAGGTTGCCGCGCTTGCCGCTCACGGTGATCTCCGCATCCTTGGAGAGGATCTCCGATTTCTGAAGATCGTCGGCGGTTACGTTGTCCAGCGTGATGCCGAGCTTGTGCTCTTTGTCCAGGCCGTAAAAAGTGAAAGCCCCCGGCGTCAGCACATGCACGTTGTGCAAGGCAATGTCGCGGTAAACGGGAAGCCGGTCTCCGGTGAAGGTGGTGTACATCGGCGTGAAGACCAGCGGGTTGGGCGAGTTGCGGATGCACACGTCCTCGAAGGTGATGTCATGCACCAGCCCGCCGCGGCTGCGGTCGGACTTGATGCGGAGACCGTTGTCCGCGCCGTCGATGGTCAGGTCGCGCACCAGCACGTGATCCACGCCGCCCGCCGTTCCGCTGCCGATCGACATGCCGTGGCCGGTATAGAAGTGATTGTGCAGAATCGACATATTCGAGGCCGCGCCGGTGGGGTCGGATTTGATGGCCATATTGTCATCGCCGGTATGAATCGTGGACCAGGCTACGGTGACATTTTTCGCGCCGGCTGAAGGATCGATGCCGTCCGTGTTGCGCGCCGTCTTGGGCGTGAGAATCTTCACTCCCCAGGCGGTAAACCCGTTGCTATGAAAGACAGAGACGTGCGTAACGGGAGAGTTGCGCAGCGTGATCTTGTACAGCGTGAAATTGTCGGAGCGGTCCACATTCAACAAGCGCATGCAGGTCTGTTGCTTGTCGAGCACCTTGGCTTGATGCGCGAGTTCCCACCAGGTAATCTTTTGCCCGAGCATCTGCGCGCCGCCCCGGCCATCAATCGAGCCTTCGCCCATGATGCCGCTGTTGGGCGCGTCGGTCACGGAGATCAGCGGCTTGCAGCCATGGCTTTCACGCGCGAGTATGCCGCAACTGCCGGGCGTCAGATCGTAGTCGCGCGGGTCGCGCGAGGCAAACAAAGCCGTATTCGCATCCACCAGCAAGGTCACGCCAGCCTTGAGTTGCAGCGGGCCGCTGAGGAAAATGTTGTTGCCGCCCTCGGCGCGCAGTTCCACGGCTTGGCCCGCAGTGCAGTGGTCGATGGCGCTTTGCAGCCGCGCCGTGTCCGGCTGGTGTTCGTCAGACAGCGAGAGTTGTCCACCGGGAGCGCTCAGGCGCGCGCGCAAGACAGCGCAGGCCGATGGATAGTGCGGCTCGACAACGGTGCGCGTGTCCTGAGCCGTGGCGGCTTGGCAAACTGCCAGAGCAAGAGCCATGCATACGAGCGAAGGCTGAATCTTCATGTAAAAGCTCCTAGAAAGAGAAGTGAACCGCACCGCCGCACCCCGTGCGTGGGTTGATGGGATGCGTGTTTGCCGTGTCTTTATGGACGCGGCTGCGCGGCGACTTTCGCCGCCGGTTCGCCCTTGATGTCGGACCCGAGTTCCACGCAGTCCCTGGCCAGATCATCGGCTACCATGCGTCCAAACACCGCTGCGCCGTGGGCATTCAAATGGGTGCGATCCGGGCCGATATTTCCCTTGGCGTCGGGATGGCCAACGGCGTTGAACTGGTCGGCCTGTTCCTGCGTCATCGTTTCCAGTAGCTTGACGCTCGCTGCATTCAGATCGATGAGCGGAACGTTCTCTTCGGCGGCAACGCGTTTTGCGGCGGCGGCATAGTCCTGCAAATCCAGCACCAGCTTGCCTTCTTTGTAGGTACGCCGGGAGAGCGAGGTCACGATCACCGGCCGTGCTCCGGCCGTGCGCGTCTCCTCGATGTAGCGTCGTATGTTGGCGGCAAAGGTCGTCTCCGGGCTGGTCTCGCGCGAGGGGCCTTTGCCGGGCATATCATTGTGCCCGAACTGAATCAGGACGTAGTCCGGATGTTTGTCCAGCGCATTTTTCCAGAGACCTTCGTCGTAATAGCTCTTGGAACTGCGGCCGTTTTTGGCGAGATCGAGGCATTCGACGTTGGGCGTCGTGAGGGCGCAGAAGGCCGCTCCCCATCCGCCGCCGAGGGCGACGGTCGAGTCGCCCGTCAGCACGATGCGCACCGGCGCGCCATGCAGGATTGCCATGCTGCGCAGGCCCTCTGCTGGCAGGGTTGCCGCGACCGGCCTGACAAAAGGCGCCAGAGCGGGCACGGCCTTGCCCATGTCCACGGCCACGATGCGCCCGAAGATATAGGAGCCCTCATAATTCAGGTGCGTCTTGTCCGGGACGGTATTGCCCTCGGCGTCCTTCTTGGTGATGCCGAGAGCCTGGCCCTGTGCCTCGGTGAGCGTATCGAGGTACGCGATGCTGTCAGTCTGCAAGTCGATCAGAGGCGTGTGCTCTTTCGCTGCGACCTTCTTCATTGCGGCGGCATGGGCCAGCAGGTCGGAGTGGATCTTGCCATCCGCCTCGTAGTAGCGGCGGGTCAGCGGCGTGACAAGAATCGGCGTGATTCCATGCGCGCGCGCCTCTTCCACGAAGCGTTTCAGGTTGATGGGGTACTCGGTCCGGAGATTGGTTTCGCGCGCCTGATGCTCTTTCGATTCCTCATCGTTGTGCCCAAACTGGATCAGCATGTAATCAGGCTTCCCGGCCAATGCCTTTGCCCAGTAGCCCTCCTGGCGGTAAGTCTTGGTACTCGCGCCACCCTTGGCATCGTTGATGCACGTCACGCCGTCGGTGAGGTTGGCGCAGAAGCCGAGCCCGTAGCCGGCTTTCTCTGTCTGTGTGGAATCGCCCACTAGGGCAATTTTGATTTTGGCGGCGGGATGCGCCGTGTTCTGTGCGGAAGGCTGCGAATAGCTGATGCAGCCGAGGGAAAAAATGCCGCAAAGGACGGCAAGCGAAAGCTGTTTCATGGCGTGATCCTCGTTCCTGTGCGATCTGGCTCCGCACAAAGGAAATCAAGGTCGATTCTACCGCCTGAATGGTCTGACCAACAATCTCTTGCCGCGCCTTCAAAACGTCCACATCGTGCTCCTGATCGACAGAAGAAAAAAGCGTGAACAACTCTATATGTTTCATTTATATGGACGAGAACTCCGCAAAAAAAGGAAAGAGTGTGATGGATTGCCTTGACGCTGAACGGCTCCTCTCTTGTAGAGTAGGTGCTGCAAGTGGTCAGTCCTCCTAGACGGATTCCTTGCGCCAATATGCGCGACCTGGTGCCGTGCCAACAGGAGTTCACGATGCAACTTCCCCAGATATCTTTGTTTCTTTCCGCAGCCTTGTTGCTCACTTCCTCAGCATTGCTCGCACAGGATACCCGCAAGGTTACCGAACCTCATATTCCCGCCGCTTGCGTCACGCTGGATGCCAACATTGCGGCCATTCATGGGGTTATTGCGGACAAGGATGAGCGGGCTCTTGATACGGAGCGCATTCAGCGCGCCATGGACAATTGCGCCGCGGGCAAGGCTGTTGTGCTGCGCTCAAGCGGCGCGAAAAATGTCTTTCTGACCGGGCCGCTCACTTTGCGCAACGGCGTGACCTTGGTGGTGGACGCCAATACCGCGCTGGTGGCTTCGCGCGATCCGCGCGTCTTCGATCTTGCGCCCGGCAGTTGCGGCGTCGTGACCGACAGAGGCCACGGATGCAAGCCGCTGATTTTGGGCGACGGGGTCCAGGACAGCGGCATCATGGGCGCCGGGTCCATCGACGGCCGCGGCGGGGCCAAGCTGCTTGGCCAGGATGTGACCTGGTGGGATCTGGCGCACGAGGCCAAGGTCACCGACAAGGCGCAGAGCGTTCCCTGGCTCATCATTTTGCGCAAGCCAACCAACTTCACGCTCTACAACATCACGCTGCGCAACTCTCCCGGCTACCATGTTTCGATCGGCGGGGCCGATGGACTGACCGCGTGGGGCGTGAAGATCAGGACGCCCAAAACCGCGCGCAATACCGACGGCATCGATCCCGGCTCCTCGCGCAACGTGACCATTGCCTATTGCTCCATCTCGACCGGAGACGACAATGTGGCGGTGGGAGCGCGCAATGGCGGTCCGTCCTCGAATATTTCCATTTTGCACAATCATTTCTATTCCGGCCACGGCATGTCGATCGGTAGCGGAACCAGCGGCGGCGTGGATCATATGCTGGTCGACGACCTGACGATTGACGGCGCGGACAACGGCATTCGCATCAAGTCCGACCGCAGCCGCGGCGGCCTGGTGCATGACCTTCTCTATCGCAATGTCTGCATTCGCAATGTCACCAACCCGCTGGTTTTCACGACGCTCTACACAACATTTACCGGCGATCTGCTTCCTGTTTACCGGGACATTACGCTGGAAGATATTCATATCCTGACGCCGGGCAGCTACACCTTTCTCGGGCTGGACGCGCAGCACAAATTGGGGTTGAAGCTGAACAATGTCTTCGCCGACGATCTTGAGCACTCTACCATGCTGAACCGAAATGCAGAGATCACCATTGGCGGCAAACGCGGCAATCTGGAACCTGCGGGCGAGGGCGTGACGGTGCAGCAGACGCCCACCTCCGCGCCTGGCCAGCCGCTGGCCTGCGATGCGCGCTTTGTTCCGCCCGTCGCGCTGCCCACGGCGCCGGAGATGGCGGGCACCGTTCCTCCCGAGGACAAAACGCTGTATGTTGCGGCCAGTGGCACGGGCGAGTTTTACTCCATTCAGCGCGCTCTGGATGCGGCGCCGAAAGATGGGGCGCTGATCCTTGTGGCTCCGGGAACCTATCGCGAAGTGCTGACCATCGACAAGCCCAACATCCGCCTGCGCAGTGCCAACAGCGATCCGAGCAAGACTATTGTGGTTAACGATCGCAACGCTGGCGAGAATGGCGGCACGCTTCACTCCGCCACGGTGAACGTGACAGCCGACAATTTCTTTGCCGAGAACATCACCTTTGAGAACGATTTCAACCGGACGCATCCGCAGCTTTACAAGGGCTCTCAGGCCCTGGCGCTGATGATTACCGGCGACCGCGCCATCTTCCACAACGTGCATTTGCTGGGCAACCAGGACACGGTCTATGCCGGCAGCCGCAACTGCGCTTCGGACGGGACCGGCTGTACTCCCACGCGGCAGTATTTCTCCGATTGCGTTATCGCAGGGAATGTCGATTTCATCTTCGGCGACAGCAAGGCGGTTTTCGACCGTTGCGAAATTCATAGTACCGCTCATGAGGGCGGCTTCATCACCGCCCAGTCAAAGCATTATGTCGGGCAGGATTCGGGCTACGTCCTGAACCGCTGCAAGCTTGTTGCCGATGCCGGTTTGGTTGGAAAGGTCTATCTGGGCCGTCCGTGGCGGCCGTACGCCACCGTGATCTATCTCAACACGGAGATGGGCAGCCACATCGATCCGGCTGGCTGGCGGGAATGGCATCCCGGTGAAACGCATTCGCTCGATACCGTATTTTATGCCGAGTACAATTCCACTGGACCAGGCGCGGCACGCGGCCAGCGCGATCCGCACACGCATTTCCTGAGCCCCGACGAGGCACGGCAGTATGAGCCTCAGACGTTTCTGCGCGGCAGCGACAACTGGAACCCGCTGCAGGTGCCCAAGCAGTAAAATGATCTTTACGGCAAAAGCAATCAGTGGGCGAGCGTCCAGGTATTTTGCTCGCGGCCAGATTCAACAGGAGGAGCAATGAAAACAATTTTGATGGCTGACCCCGTGCGCTTTCCGCGCATGACGACAGAGGAAACTCGCGAAACATTTCTGCTCAATAAGCTCTACGAGCCGGGCAAGATTCATTTCAATTATGTTCCGGAAATCGATCGCGCCGCGGTTGGCATGGCCGCGCCGGTCGACAGCCCGATTGCCTTGCCGACCTACCCGCAGTTGCGGGCGGAATACTTTACCGAGCGCCGCGAGCTGGGCGCGCTGAACATTGGTGGCACAGGCGTGATCCGGGTCGGAGGAAAGAGCTACGAGTTGAACAACAGCGACGTGCTCTACATTGGCCGCGGCAATGCGGAAGTCAGCTTCGAGTCGAAGGACAAGGCCGCGCCAGCGATCTTCTATCTGCTGAGCTATCCGGCGCATACAACTTATCCGGTTGCGCTGGTGCGCAAGGAAGACGCAACGCCGAAGGAACTGGGAAGCGCGGAAGCCTGCAATCGCCGCACCATCCGCAAGTACATTCACCTGGCGGGCGCGAGAAGCTGCCAACTGGTGATGGGCGTGACCACTCTGGCTCCGGGCAGCTCGTGGAACACCATGCCATCGCACACCCATGACCGCCGCACGGAAATCTACATGTACTTCAATCTGCCCGACGATGCGCGCGTCTTTCATTTGATGGGCGCACCCGATGAGACCCGTCACATCGTGGTGGCCGACCGGGACGTGGTGGTTTCGCCGGTGTGGTCGATTCATTCCGGCGTGGGCACGCAGGCCTACACTTTCTGCTGGGGCATGGGCGGCGAAAATCAAGACTACGACGACATGGATCCGGCTCCGCTCAAGGATCTGCGGTAGAGGCTCATTCCTCCAGACGTCCAAGCACTGACTTCCCTTGGGAACCATTGCTTGGACGTTGCGCTTTTCAGCAAGCAGCGAAGGAACATTGATTCGATGGAAAGGAAGATGCAATGAACATTGCAACAGCAGTGGTGGCGTTGATGGCTATGGCGGCTCCGGCGGCCGTGCTGACCGGCGATAAAGCGGAAGTGATTCCGGCGCAAGATTTGCAGGCGCAACTGGCGCAGTTGGCTCCGCAGGCCAAGACCTCCGGCAGTAGCGGTTCAACCCTGGCAACTTATGGCAATCTTGCCCTGAAGCTTTCCGTGCGCACCACTAGCGGCGGCGCGGAGATTCATGCGCGCTATGACGATCTGATGATTGTGCAGCAGGGCAGCGCGACGCTGATTACCGGCGGCAAGGTTGAAAACCCGCAGGTGGGCAAGGACGGAGAAACCAAGGGCAGCAGCGTGCAGGGCGGTAAGTCGCAAACCATCAAGGTGGGCGATGTGGTTGTCGTTCCGGCAGGCGTGCCGCATCAGTTGCTGATTCCGAAGGGTACGCTTTATAGCGCGTTGGTGGCCAAGATCAAGGAGTAAGTGGCAAGCTTGTCCACTTACTCCTTGTTTGCCGTGAGTTATCGGGCCATCCATCCGCCGTCGACCAGCAGAATATCGCCGTTCACATAATCGCTGGCCGGGGAAGCCAGAAACACCGCCGCGCCGGCCACATCTTCCGACTCGCCCCAACGGCCCGCCGGAATGCGCCCGAGAATTTCCTGGCTGCGGTCCTCATCCTTGCGCAACGCCTCGGTGTTTGTTGTGGCGATATAGCCGGGCGCAATGGCGTTTACCTGCACATGGCGGCAGGCCCATTCGTTGGCCAGCGCTTTGGTCAGTTGGCCCACGCCGCCCTTTGAAGCCGCATACGCCGGGACGCGAATGCCGCCTTGAAAGGTGAGCAGGGAAGCGATGTTGATGATCTTTCCCTGGCCGTTCTTCAGCATTTCGCGCCCCGCCAACTGGCTGAGCTGGAAGACGCTGTTCAGGTTGACTTGCAACACCTTCATCCAGGCATCAAGGCTGTAATTCTCCGCGTCCTCCCGATAAATCATTCCCGCGTTGTTGACCAGAATCTGCGGGGCTCCAAAGGCGTCGACCACGTCGCCGAACAGGCGGCTTGCGCCGTCGGCCGTGCTCAGATCGGCGGAAAAGCTCTTTGACTCGCGGCCCAGGGTGCGGATGCGCGCGCTGGTTTCTTCAGCGGGACGGCGGTTGCCGTGGCAGGCCACGGTGGCGCCCGCCTCTGCCAGCGCAAAAGCAATGGCTGCGCCCATGCCGCTGGCCGCGCCGGTGACCAAAGCTGTTTTTCCGTCCAGGCGAAAACGATCAAGAATACTCATAATTATTACGACCCCCATGTTCCAAACTAAACCGAGCTAAAAGATTTTCATTCACATGATGAAAAATCCCGCTCGAACAGCAACTGCGCCGGTCGAGCGGGATCGATGTTGCATGTGCGAAAGCGTTTCTCTACGCGTTATAAGTTGTGGAAACCACGCGGCCTCCGTGGCCTGTCCAGTTGGTGTGGAAGAACTGGCCGGCCGGCTTGTCGACGCGTTCATAAGTATGTGCGCCGAAGAAGTCGCGCTGCGCCTGAAGCAGATTGGCCGGCAGCCGCGCGGAGCGGAAGCCGTCAAAGAATGCCAGCGCGGTGGAGAAGGCCGGCGTCGGCACGCCCAGCTCGACCGCATGAACCACGGCCTTGCGCCAGGACGCCTGATACTTGTTGAGCGCTCCGGAGAAGAAGCTGTCCAGCAGCAGATTTTCCAGCTCGGGGGTCTTGTCGTAGGCTTCCTTGATCTTGCCCAGGAACTGGCTGCGGATGATGCAGCCTCCGCGCCACATCAGCGCGATGCCACCGAAGTTCAGGTTCCAGCCATTCTCCTTGGCCGCGGCGCGCAACAGCATATAGCCCTGCGCGTAGGAGATGATCTTGGAGCAGTAAAGCGCGCGGCGCACATCCTCGATGAAAGCGGCGCGATCGTCGGTTGCATCCTTTGCTGCCGGTCCTTCCAGCACCTTCGATGCGTTGATGCGCTCGTCCTTGAGCGCCGACAAACTGCGCGCAAAAACCGACTCGCCGATCAAGGTTACCGGCTGGCCCAGATCGAGCGAACTGATGACCGTCCACTTGCCCGTGCCCTTCTGTCCGGCGCGATCCAGAATCTTGTCGACAATCGGCTTTCCGTCGTCGTCTTTTTTGGCGAAGATCTGGCTGGAAATCTCGATCAGATAGCTGTCCAGCTCGCCCTTGTTCCACTCGGTAAAGATCTCGGCCAACTCGTCGGGCTTAAGTCCCAGGCAGCGTTGTAACAGATCGTAAGCCTCGCAGATCAACTGCATATCGCCATATTCGATGCCGTTGTGAACCATCTTGACGAAATGGCCAGCGCCGTCTTCGCCCACCCAGTCGCAGCAGGGCGTTCCGTCCTCAACCTTGGCGCAGACCGCCTGGAAGATGTCCTTGACATGCGGCCATGCGGCGGGATTGCCGCCGGGCATCATCGAGGGACCGAGGCGCGCGCCCTCTTCGCCGCCGGATACACCGGTGCCGACAAACAGGATGCCTTTTTCCGCCAGGTATTTGGTGCGGCGGGTGGTGTCGGGAAAGTGCGAATTGCCGCCGTCAATGATGATGTCGCCCGCTTCCAGATACGGAATGATCTGCTCGATCATCTTGTCGACGGTATCGCCGGCCTTGATCAGCATCATCACGCGGCGAGGCCGCTTGAGCAGGCTGGTCAGCTCTTGAATGGAGTGTGCGCCGACGATCTTGGTTCCCTTGGCTTCATTGGCCAGGAAGTCGTCCACCTTGGACACGGTACGGTTGAAGACAGCTACTTTGAAGTTGTGGTCGTTCATGTTCAGAACAATGTTCTGTCCCATGACAGCAAGGCCGATCAGGCCAATATCACACGTTGCATCTGCCATACAATCTCCTGCTTTCTTCTGAAGTGGTTGTTACCGCTGAATGCGCGCCGAGCCGCCCTTGGCAAAGGCCCGCACCTGATCCAAAGTAGCCATGGTTGTGTCGCCGGGGTAAGTCGTCAGCAGCGCGCCGTGCGCCCAGCCCAGCTTGACGGCCTCTTCGGGCTCCTCGCCGTTCAGCAGGCCATAGATGAAGCCGGCCGCATAGCCGTCTCCGCCGCCCACGCGATCCACCACGGTCAACTCCGCCGTCGGCGCCGTGTAGGTCTTGCCGTCGATCCAGGCAACCGCGCTCCAACTGTGATGATTGGTGTCGTGTACCTCGCGCAGCGTGGTGGCCACAATCTTTACCTTGGGATACTTCTTGGTCACCTTGTCGATCATGCCGAAAAAGACGCTCGGGTCGAGCTTCGACTTGGCCGCGACTTCCGGTCCAGGAATGCCCAGCCCCTTTTGCAGATCCTCTTCGTTGCCCACCAGCACGTCCACGTTCTCGACGATCTTGGCGATGGTTTCGACGGCCTTGTCGGCGCCGCCGGAGATATCCCACAGCTTTTGGCGATAGTTGAGGTCAAAGGAGGTGACAGCGCCAGCTTCCTTGGCCGCTTTCATCATTTCCGCAGCCAGCGGAGCCGTGGTCGGCGAAAGCGCGGCAAAGATGCCGCCGCAGTGAACCCAGCGAACGCCCTGGGCAAAGATGGCCTTCCAATCGAAATCGCCCGGCTTCAGCAGCCCAGCGGCTTCGTTCGAGCGGTTGTAGAAGACGACGGGCGCGCGCACGCCGGCGCCGCGGTCGCTGTAGACGGTGGCCATGTTGGGGCCGGTAACGCCGTCATGCTTGAAGTGCTTGTAGTACGGCTTCACGCCCTCGGCGCGCACCCGCTCGGCGATCAGGTCGCCGATGGGATAGTCGGACATGGCCGAAACAATGGCTGTTTTCAGGCCAAAGCAGTCTGACAGGTTGGCGGCGACATTGAACTCGCCTCCGCTGACGTGAATCTTGCACTCTGTCGCCTTGCGGAAGGGAATGATTCCCGGATCCAGCCGATGCACCAGCGCACCCAGCGAAAGAAAATCCAACGCGGCATCCTTGCGGATATTCAATCCGTAACTCATCGTTTCTTCACTCCTTCAAAGTCAATGGACATCTGCATCTTGCGAAATCGAAATCGTGGAACCTATCTCGCCGGAGAGCGCGGGGGCGGTTGTCGACCGCTCCTCCGCCGTACGGAAACCGTTCTGCTCGTACAACAATAGACAGCGTGACCGAACCGCGTAAAGCCATACAGTCTTGCTTGTCGTTTTTCGGTCATCCCCTGTGCGGTGGAACAGGCGGAAAACGTCGGGCTGTTTGCCCGCCAAAGCGTGATTTTACCCCTGTTTCTTGCCTCGCAAAACAGCGCGTGACAGGGCTTCCGAGGTCTGACCACAGGATACACATACACGCCTTCGATTGCCAACGCAAAAAAGAAAGAAATTACAAAACAGACCATTGATGTTAAGCTAATTTTGCTTGTATTTCCCCAAAAAGATTAGGCTTTTACCTTTATGCCGAGGCAAAAACAGGACGCGCCGAATACGGACCGGACCATGCAGGTGGTCAACCACATCCGCTCCCTCATGGAGAACGGAACCCTCAAACCAGGCGACAAACTCCCCCCTGAGCGCCAGTTGGCGCTCACGCTGAAAATCAGCCGCGCCAGCCTTCGCACCGGCATCGGCTATCTGGCTGCGATGGGGGTGATGAAGGTACGTCACGGGGTCGGAACCTTTATAGAGGATGGCCCGGCCGAGTTCAATGCGGCCTCCCTTGGATTGATGGGCGCGCTCTACGGCTTCCAATTCTGGCAGATGTTTGAAGCGCGCTTGATCCTTGAAGGCAGTCTTGCCGCTCTTGCCGCCAAACGGGGTACGGAAGAGGACCACGCGGCATTGGCCGAGCAGGTTGCCGAAATGTACGCCATTGCGGATAATCCGGCGGACTTCCTCCTGCATGATGTGCAGTTTCACCGCACGATCGCGCAGGCCTCCGGCAATCCGATTCTGGCCGCACTCATCAAGACCATCACGGCGGCCATGTATGAAAAGCGGCTCAAAACCGTCGAACGCGCGAGCTATCTGCGCGATATGGCCGAAATGCATCGCGAGATCTACCGCGCCATCCGCGCACATGACCCCGAGGAGGCGCGAAAGCGGATGGAACAGCACCTGCTTGCAGCCGAAAACGCCCAGGATCGGGAACAGCCCATCCTTCCGGCAAAACACGCTTTCCGAAAAAACTCTAAACGGAGACAGGCCTCCATGGAAAGCAACATGGCGCAATGACCGCTGCCGAAACAGGCCGCAGTTTGGTCGGTTAGCCCGCATTTCTACGTCGTTGCCGTCAGGGCATGACTGAAGTCAAGTCGTACCCTAAGAGTCAATAAAATAGGACGTCGTTCTGGAGTTCTATGGACTCCCACCCATCGGACAAAAACAGAGGCGTCCGATGGATGGGGCACAGTTTCATTGATCGGTGGTCAGCGAAGACGGTGAACGACTATTCCAAAGCATCGTTTTTCGCCGCTACTGCTGGGGTGGATTCGACGTGCCCGTATCCTGCGGAGGCGCGCTGGCAGCATCGGGTGATGCCGTGGGCGTGGTGTCCGGGGCGGGAGCGACTGGCACGACGGCGGGCACGACGGGCGGATTGAGCTTGGTGGCGTCATAGCGCTGCAACTTGTAGAAGATCGGCGTCAGCTCCAGCGGCATCTTGTCGCGGGGATTCATGTAGGCGTAGATCTTGGCGTTGAGCTGATGCACCTTGTCGTCCCAGGGGTCGGTCTTCAGCCAACTGCCCAGCGGAAGCGCCGGACGCTGCGCCAGATCGTCCCAGTTCAGCTTGGGCGACATATTCTTCAGATCGGCCATCCACGGTGTTCCATCAGCCTTCAGCAGCGAGTCGCCAAGCTTGGGCGTGTTCAGCGCCTTCAGCTCCTTTTCCCGGTCCACCAACTGCGCATAGTAGAGCCCCGCCGAGGGCAGCTTGTCCTTGTACATGGAGTTCTGCAAGTACTCCATGGCACGCTTGGCCGCCTCCGCGTTGTCGTGGTCCGAGTGGTACATGTCGATGCGCTGGAAGGTCGCCTCGTCCGGAAACAGCAGCCGGTCGTTGAAGGCGTAGCGCGTATCGATGTGATGCCCCATGGCGATGTGCGCCAGTTCCATGGCCACGACCGAGGCCATCGACTCCTCGCTGGGCAAGGTGTCGATCAGCCCCTTGCTGATCAGGATGGTGTTGCCGACCGTGGTTGCCTCGACCGTCGTCGACAGCAGAATGCGCGTATGCACCTGGTCGGTGAAGGCCAGGTTGTTCGGCACCTGCAGGTTGACGACGATCTGATCCAGCACCGTGTTTTCATAGCCGCCCGGAGTCAGAGGCGCCACCAGACCGGCCTCGACCAGCCTGTCAATTACATTGTTTTCCGCCTGCGTAACCCAGGCGCGCGAGGCCTGCAGCGGACCCACGTCCTGCGAGTCGTCGCTCTTGTCGACCGCGTCGTCCACCTTCACGCTGACGTTTTCGCTCTCGCGCGTGGGCAGCTTCAGGCTGTAGCCCCAGAAGTGCGTCTGCGCCCGCAGTCCGGTCGGATGCTTCTCGCCTTCCAGCCGCGCCGTCTCTTCCACATACACGGCCACCGGCAGCCAGATGCCCGGCTGCACGTTCATCCGCCAACTGTCGAAGTGGAAGAAGTAGCGCGAGTCATCCTCGGAGTTGGGGCCGGTGTAAGTGCCGTTGAAGCGCACCACGTTGCCGTTCTCGTCCTCGATCCAGATGCGGCCGAAGAAGCGCCCCATGCCGGCCATCTTCGGATGCACGTCATACACCCAGGTGCGCACCGAGCCCAGAAACTCCCGCCGCACATAGCTGAAGACATAGTGCTGCGTATCGAAGCTGTGCGGATCCAGAAACATCATCTCCGTAAAGCCCAGCGGGTTGTAAGTGAAATGCCGGTCCAGCCCCAGCGTCTTGCTCAGGTTGGTGATGGCTCCGAGCGAGCCCTTGAAAAAGCCGTGGCCCTTCTTCTCGCTCGCGCGCGGCTCGTAGGACTTGTCGAAGAAGCCCTTGCCGAAGTCGATGCGGCTGAGCATGTACTGGTCCGAGATCGGCACCTGGTAGAGCTTGATGTCCGGCTTGGTGTTCTGGATGTAGGTTTCCACCAGCGGCGTGCGCTGCTGAATGTTCTTGATCAGCACCTTTTCGCGGCCAATGGCCTTGTCCACCAAGGCCGCCTGCTCCGGCGTGAGCTGATGCACCTGCGCGTACTTGGGCTGATGCTTCGCCGACGCGCTGGACACACAAAAAGTAATGAGCAGGAAGGTGAGGGAGATCTTCCGAAACGTCATGTCAGGCTCCTAAGATGCGTTCTTCCAAGTCTTCTTCCGGCCGCTTTCCCGCGGCGGAACACAGCCATTCCACTGATTTTATCGATCCGGCACAAAACAATTGCATCACAAAAAATCTGTCATCCTGAGCGACCGGACACTGAGCGGAGTCGAAGTGGAAGGGAGTCGAAGGACCCGCGTTTGCTTTTCTTCTCTCATTTCGCAATCCAATCGTGCCGAATCAATATCTTATCTTTCTGATGTTACTTTCGATGTTACGCCAACTGAAATGTGATGGTGATGTTGGTGGTTGTGTCAACCGACTGGCCGTTGCGCGTCGCCGGACGGAAGCGAATCTGCTGCGCCACCCGCCGCGCTTCCTCGTCCAGCCCATGTCCCAGCCCATGCACAATGCTCTTCACCACCACTTGGCCCGAGGCCGTGAAGGTCACCCGCAAAACGACATCGCCCTGCACCTTGAGCTGACGCGCCTCGCTGGTGTACTGCACCGGCGGCTTGGAAAGTACTTCCAAGCTGGTCGGAGGCCGTTCGTGAAAGCTGCTGGCCGCCTGCGCCGGCGCGGAGGGCCCGGTGGGAATGCCGGCCGAGGCCACCCGGCCATGACTGGCCACCGGCGCCGTGTTCGTGGCGCGCGGAACCCCCGCCGAAGCCACACGGCCCACCACGCCGGCGCTCGATCCAAAATGCGTTCCGTTGCCGAAGCCCGTCGAGCCCACAATGCCGTGCGGCGCCACCGCCGGGCCTTGCATGCCGCCATACGGGTTGCCGATGGCCGCCACTGTCGCCCGTCCGTGGGCGTTCGGGTTGGGCGTCACGCCGAAGGTATCGCCGAAGTGGACAGGCTTCGTGGAAACCTTGACGTTCTTGTCCTGCGCCGGCATGGCCGCCCCAAAGGCAGCCTTCGGCTGCGGCGACAGAATCACCTGCGGCTTGGCCGCCTTGATCGCCGGCGCCGTCAGCTTGGCTTCCATCTGCAGCGGCTTCACCTCCGGCTTCGGCTCAGGCTTCGGCAGCGCGATCTTCGGCGCATCGAACTTCATCTCAGGGATCTTCGGCTGCTCGATCGGCGGCAGCTTCACCTTCGGCGGCGGTGGCGGCTCCTTGTCCCTGGATGGCAGGATCAACAGCGTCTCCTGATACTGCCGCTGAATCAGCGTCTTGCGCGCCATCGTCCCGATGTAAAGCACCAGCAGCAAGATCAGACCGTTGACCACCATGCTGGTGACAAACGACGCCGATCGCCCTTCCGGCTCCGGCAGCAATCCAAAACTCGTCCTGTTCGCCGTCTCATTCAACGACATCTGCCCATCCCTCGCTCACTGCTCGTTTGCCAGCGCGGTTTCGTCTCCGCAGTGCGATACTCATCGGGAGCGAAGAAGCGCGGCGCGTCTGCGCATGAAAATCTCCGCTCCCCGCGGGAGCCAGAAAAACCTGCACATATTCTGACAGAATGGAATGAATTCGCAAAGACCTTCAACTCTCGTCGGACAACTGGAATCCGTTTTCGGATCATGCTGTGTTCGGCAGGACCGTAACAGGAAGAGCGCGGATGTTTCGAGTCTACTAGGCAAACCGGATTCAAAATGCCCCTTGGCGCGCCGACCGCGAGAAAGATGAAAAACTCTATCCATGCTCACCGTGAGTGGTGCGGGATCATTAACATAACGACTACACAACCTTTGCATGCCAAGCACTACGCAATACAGCTTGTCAATCACTCGGCCCTTGGATATTAGTAAACGCCAAGTCGCGTCCAGGCGTTGAGCAAAAAGATGCACTCCCGCTTACATCGCAGCCTGCGCAGTGCAAGTTGACGTCTCAACTGCCATGCGCTGCACCATCACGATCAGAAGAGAAAAAGAAACGCCACATGCCGCTTTTTGACGGTCGAACGGGATAACATAATCCCACACGGCCTTTATATTAGACTCAAGGTATATCAAAGTGTTAAAAGAAGGAGCGTTTTTTATGAAGATCCTAGTCACAGGCGGCGCGGGGTATATCGGCGGCACAGTCGCCGGCTTGCTGGCCAAAAAAGGCCATCAGGTTGTTGTCTTTGACAATCTGAGCCATAGTCAGCGCGAGTTGGTGCCCGCGGGAGTGGACTTTGTCCAGGGAGAGTTATCTGACCGGCCTGCAATTGAAAACCTTTTCATTGAAGCCAAAAAGCAAGGGAAGCCTTTCGACGGCGTCCTCCACTTTGCCGCCCTGATCGAAGCGGGCGAGTCCATGATTTATCCCGAGCGGTTCTTTCGCAACAACACCGCTTCGACTCTCTCCCTACTGGAAGCCATGCTTGCCCAGGGCCCACGCAGACTGGTATTCTCCTCCACCGCCGCCGTCTACGGCGAGCCGGAAGTGATTCCCATTCAAGAAGATGCGCAACTGCTGCCGACCAATGCCTACGGCGAATCCAAGCTGCTGATCGAGCAGATGCTCAGCTGGCTCCACCGCATTCACGGCCTGCGCTCCGTTGCCCTGCGCTACTTCAACGTGGCCGGAGCCCCGGAAGGCCCCGACGGCGTCACACGCGGCGAGGCTCACCAGCCGGAAACGCACCTGATTCCCCTGGTTCTCGATGTTGCCCTCGGCCACCGCCAGTCGATCAAGATCTTCGGCGACGACTATCCCACGCCGGACGGCACCTGCATCCGCGATTACATTCACGTCTCGGATCTGGCCGACGCCCATCTGCTGGCGCTCAACGCTCTGGAAACAGACATGGCCGCCAAAAGCCGCCTGATCTTCAATCTGGGCAACGGAAAGGGTTTCAGCGTCCGCGAGGTCATCGAGTCGGCGCGCCGCGTCACCGGCCACGCCATTCCTGCCGAAATCTGCCCCCGCCGCTCAGGCGATCCCGCCGTGCTGGTCGCGAGCAGCGAAAAGGCCATTCGCGAACTCGGCTGGAAGCCACGCTATACGCAACTGGACGACATTGTCCGCACGGCCTGGATCTGGCATCAGAAGCGCTACGCGGGCGAAAAAAGATAGGGAACCTTCCAGAGCGATTTCCACCCTTGGCGCAGGAACAAGAACACGCCGAGGGTGGGGCCATCAGAGCCTGGATGAGCAGACTATTGAAAATTCACACCTAGACTCGCCAAGTGTCGGAACGCCAGTTCTGAATCTGCTCCTTGATCTGCCGGCCGCTCAGATTCTTTTCCAGAGCCCGCTTGGCCAGTCCGACCACCTCCTGATCAGAGGCAAAACGCAGACCGATCAACTGGTCCTCGGTGAGGCGATGAATCTGTGCGCGCCATTCGACGGGAGCCAGCGCCTCCAGGCGCAGCCTTTCCTCCAGCCGGATCACACGATCCTGCACCTTGAGCGGATAGCTGCGCAGCTTGTAAAACGGGATGAACACCACCAGCGAAAGCACCAGAAACCACGCCGAAGCGATGGGAGAATCGCTCCGATGGCGCACCAGATGGAAGATGGCGAAGACCAGGTTGGCCATTAGGAACAGAAACAGCACCAGGTGAAAGGGCGGATCGATCCGCCGGTGGTTTTTGAAATTCTGCTCAGTGAAATTGCTCATTCTCGGCCTTGATTTCTGCCAGGTCGGAGTTGGCTGCCATTTTCTGTGTTTCCGAGGGCCGGTTGGCAGCGGCGCCGAGGGCCTGCACATCAGCGTTCAACGGATTCTGCGCGGCGTGGGCCGGAGCTGTCAATGGCCCAAGCTTGTCCGGCGTCAACACTTGCGGATGCTTGGGAATCAGATGGTAGCGGCCACGCACAAAGTAATCCACGAAGATGCCTCCGGCAAGGTACGGATTCATTACCGCGATCGGAACGGCATAAACAGTCGTCGTCAACGACTCGGCTATATCTTTATTCGAGTGGCTCAGGCGGCGATATCCGGGGATTTGCGGAATTTCAAACACCGTCAGTTGTATCCCGGGATGCTTGCGGGAGTAGCGCACCAGCTTATATGCGATTTGCTTGGGAGTGGTCATGCCCGCATCTGGAAAAGCACTGCGCTGAAAGGTCGTGGGAAAATAGAAGTTGAGCGTCTGGCGCGCAAAATCCGAGCAGTTGCTGAACAGTAGATTAAATTGTGTGTGATTTTCGCGGCCGTTCATGCGCGCAATGAAGGCATCATCCTGCGCTTCCGTGGTCTCAAAGCGAAAGGCGAAGATGCGCCGTTCATACGACAAACCGATCAACTCGGTCCAGCCGCCGTGCATAAAACCGCCGGGATGAAGGTTGCTGCCCAAGTCGAGCAAATGAGCTTCATGATAGCGGCTGCGCAGATCTCTGACGGTTTGCCGGTCGGCATGTGCGGGAACCTGAGAGGCATTCTCGACTGCGTAAAGATAAGGAACCAGCGGAATGGCCACCCAGTCATAGCCGTTGAGGCCCTGGTAGCGGGCAATCACAGCGCCCTGTTCGCCGGGTTGGCAGCGGCGCAAGTGGACCGGAGTCTCAGCGCAGATGCGCTCAAAGTAAATTGCATTGTGTCCGGTGGGATTGACTGAGCCGAAAAATCCATACGGCTCCGCCATCAGCAAGGCAGCCTGCGCATGACAGGTCGAAGGAAGGACAGCCAAAGCTGTCAGAGCAATGAGGGCCAATGCTGCTGTGCGCAGTCTTTGCATCTCGTGCATCCATCCTCCCCTGCTCAGGATTTTGAACTTGCCCTCCGTCTGCCCCGCTACCGGAAAATGAACTGTACGTATGCTTGGATGCAACTTTCCTGCACACCACCTTTCAAAGTCGAAGCTTCAGTAGAGCGAATACCTCTCGCGGCTAAAGCATCTCCTCTATAAATTAAGACACAAAATGCTGGAAAAAGTTGCAGATGGAAGTCCGTCGAATCGTGCGATGGATAAACGGCAGCAAAAAGATCATTTATGATGATAGCGTTCCCATTGCGGAGATTTCCGCTGCCGTTTCGCGAAAAAATCCCCGTACATTCTGGTTCCAGAGAGGTTTGCTCGTGAAATTGCGCCGTCTGTTTCTGCTTGCCCTGCTGCCTGCCGCGACCCTGTGCGCACAGGTGACTCTGCCCAAGATTCTGGCCAGCCACATGGTCATCCAGCGCGATCTGCCAGTTCATATTTGGGGAACGGCCGCGCCCGGAGAAGCGGTGAGCGTGAGTTTTCGCGGCGAAACCCGCGCAACTAAGACCGGACAATTGGGCCGGTGGAGCGTTTACCTGAAGCCCGGCGCGGCTGGCGGCCCGTTTCAGATCACAGTGAAAGGCACGCCCGTGTCTGATAGCGCCAATGCCGCCGCCCAAACCATCACGCTGGACGATGTGCTGGTCGGGGATGTGTGGCTGGCTTCGGGGCAGTCCAACATGGAGTTCAGAATGCATCAGGCTGCCACGGCTTCCGCGGATCTGCCTCATGCAGCCAACCCGCGCCTCCGGCTGCTCATGGTCGAGCGCTCCGCCTCGGAGTATGCGCAAGACGACATACAGACCGCGGGCTGGGTCGCTTCGTCGCCCGAAACCGCGCATGATTTTTCGGCTGTGGCCTGGTACTTTGCCCGCGAGATCGAGCAGCGCGAGAAGGTGCCCATCGGAATCATAGACTCGACCTGGGGAGGAACCATGGTTGAGTCGTGGACACGGCTAAAGGCGCTCGGCGAAGACGCATCGCTCGCGCCAATCTTTGTATCGCGGGGCCGGATGACCGACCGCGAAGCCGAAGCGCTGCTTGAAGACAAGGACCACGATAAGCAGATCAGCGCGGCCAAAGCGCAAGGCAAGCCAGCGCCGGAGTTCCCCTGGCATCCGCAGTTGAATATGTGGGCGCCGGGACTGCTTTGGAATGGCATGATTGCTCCGCTGACGCCGCTGCCCATTCGCGGCGTGATCTGGTATCAGGGCGAGAGCAACAGCATCATCGAAAGAGAGCCCGCGCTGTATCACCGCCTCTTCCGCACGCTGATCGAAGATTGGCGCAGCCAGTGGGGCGAGGGCGACTTCCCTTTCCTGTATGTGCAGATTGCGAACTTCAAGTCGACTCCGATCGAAGATTGGGCCCCGATCCGAAACGGTCAACTGAAGACTCTTGAACTGCGCAATACGGCCATGGCCGTGACCATCGACATCGGCAACCCGGACAACGTGCATCCGACCGACAAAGTGGATGTGGGCTTGCGGCTGGCACGCGCAGCGCGTGCCGTTAGTTACGGCGAGGCAATCGAGTACTCGGGACCGGCCTTCCGCCAGGCGACGCCGGAAAACAACGCGATTCGCGTCTGGTTCGATCACGCCAAGGGGCTGACGGCAAAGGGTGGCGAAGTGACCGGCTTTGAGGTTGCGGGCAAGGATGGAAAGTTCACGCCTGCAACGGCAACGATTGAGGGCACGACCGTCGTGGTTACCAGCCCTTCGGTGACCGAGCCGGTAACCGTGCGCTACGGCTGGGCCAACAGCCCGCTGTGCAATCTGTTCAACAGCGATGGGCTGCCGGCTTCACCGTTCACGTCTGAGAGATAGCGGAGCTGGCGGAGTTAGCGTTGTTAGCGGAGTTAGGAGCGGCCTCGCAAGCTCCGCTAACTGGCTAACTCCGCGAGTAACGGATCACCTCGACGGTGGAAGCGGCGACCAATCCCTCCTCAACCAGTTCGTCGAGATAGGGCGTCAGCTTGGCGATCTGCTCTTCGGTGCCTATGATGGTCATCTGAATGGGAGCGTCCTTGCTGTACGGCCAATGGCTGGCATGGCGAATGCGGCTTGCCGAGCCGTAGCCCTCCATGCCGCGAAAGACGACAGCCTCCAAGACTTTCAACTCCTCACACTTGGCCAGAATCGCATCCTGCAAAGGCTTGCCTTGCCAGCTATCATCCTCGCCAAAGTGGACACGCAACATGCGAGCGTTGAATTGTTCTTTCATGGGCGCACCTCCGTAGGAACACCCACCAACGGCGCTTCTTGCTTCTCCGCATTCGGCGCGCGATACGCGTACTTGACGATGTCCACGTCGGAAAAGGCAACCAGCCCCTCTTCGACCATCTGCTCAACAATGGGCAAGAAGGCGCGTAGCTTTTCGGCGCTGTCGATGACAGAAAGCAGGATCGAACCGTGGTGCGAGCTGACGAGCGGCTTGTCTTTGTGCACGCGGCGATGCGCCCCGTAGCCGAGGATGCCACGATACACGGTAACGCCCGCAATGTCGTTGGCGCGCATGGCCTCGACCAGCGCTTCGTGCAGTGGCTTCGACTTCCAGCGGTCTTCTTCGCTGACAAAGATGCGCATGATCTGCGCCTTGCCTTCGATCTTGAGATGCGCCGGAGCAAGCGGCCTCACGGGCTTGGAGAGCTGCGCGGGCTTGGCGACCGTGGTTTCCTGCGTCTCAATCAGCCCGGTGCCGGCCAACTCTTCCAGCTTGCCGAGAATCTGGTCAACCTTTTCGCGGCTCTCGATGAACTCAATCTTGATGGGCAGACGGTCGGAGATGTCCACCAATTGCTCGGTGTGCATGTGGTGATCGGCGCCGAATCCGGCGATGCCCTTCGTCACAGTGGCCCCGGCCACACCGCGATAAAAGAGAAAGTCGAGGATGCTGGAGTAGAGAGGAACGCCGTGATGCGTGGCCCCATCGCTCAGGTAGATCGTAACTTTGACCGCTTTTCCAGGTTGCAACATTCAGTCTCCCCTCAACGAAAGCAGGATTCTATCGCAAAGAGCCGCATCGGCGCTCAAGAAATTGCTTCGGCCAGTAGAGCGCCGCACCAGACGGCGGCAAGGCCAAGAATAAGGCTGCCCGCCGCGTAAACAGCACCCATCGCAAAGGCTCCCGCGCGCAAGGTGGAAAGCGTCTCCCATTCATAGGTGGAAAAGGTGCTGTAAGCGCCGACGAAACCAACCGGGATAAAAAAACGCCACGCCGGACTCAACCCTGCACGCCGGCCGAGATAAGTCAGCGAAAAACCAATAATGATGCAGGCCGTGATGTTGATGACGAAGGTGCCATAGGGGAATTTTGTCCCCATGCGTCCGGAGATTGTGGAGCCGACCCAGTACCGGGCAATGGACCCGAGCGCGCCACCAAGGGCGATGAGCAGGTATTTTTGCAATGCGTCTCTCTCCCTGTCCAGATTACAGGGTTTCCGAGACATGTTCCAGAAGAGATGCGTCCCTGCAACTCACCCTTTCGAAAAGAACACGGAAGAATGGGCACCCCGATATATAGTTTTATGACTCGAAAATCGAGATAAATGTTTCCCACCAAGTTACAGGGCGAATAAAAATAACGAGTTCACCGGGCTTTGCTTTAGCGGTTCTCCTGCTGCAATTATTCTTAGCTACTAGGCCCGAAGTGACGATTGTAGAGACCGGATAGAGGTGTTCGTTTCCGTATGTCCGGGTATTGCTATCGTAGAGCTTTTGCCGTGTGCACGGTGTCCAAATCCCATTTCTATTACCCAATATGTTAAAGACCAAAACTCCATGAGCGTCTGGATTCGCGATGTATGAATCACCATCAGTTGATGTCTGAACAATCATTCTACCGTTGAGATCAGCGTGTATGCTCCCATCGCTACCAGTATGGTAGTCCACAAACGCGAGGTTCATTCCAGACAGGTCTTTTCCGGTACGTCCGTCAAGTACGCGAACATGAATCGTGGAAGTCTGCGCGAGAAGTCCGATCGAAGCAGATGCAAACAGAATGCAGGATAGCATCGTTCTTCTCAGCGTCACGATTTGTAGACATTCACAATTCATCTATTCCTAGCTATAATACTCTCAATGTTTTACTCAGCATGAGTGACCGCCTAACCGGCGACTACGCCATTACTGCTATGCCTCCCTTCCATACAGGTAAGCTAACACCGCTTACTCCGCTTACCGGTCCGTGCAGGAGTAGCACGGGTCGATAGACGCCTGAATCAACGGCGTATCCGCCAGCCGCGCGCCTTGCACCATCCAGCGGATGGCCGGCATCACGGCAAAGGTAGGCGTGCGAACGTGAATCCTGGCAGGAGTTTTTGAGCCTTCTTTCCAGGAGACGCTATACAGAAGTTCCCCTCTGGGTCCTTCGATGCGCGTGGTAGCCGTTCCGGTAACAAAGGCAAACTTCTCGCCCTCGGTGTGGATCTCTCCCGGAGGCAGCTTGGCCAGCGCCTGACGGAGAATCTTGCAGCTCTCCATGATCTCCAGGGCGCGGACCAGCAGGCGGGCGCGCACGTCGCCGTCGGTCTGCACCGGCACATCGAAATCCAACTCCGCGTACGCTGCATAAGGCGCGGCGCGGCGAATATCCTGAGTCAAACCGGAGGCGCGCGCCACAGGCCCAACCACGGCGCAGGAGATCGCTTTTCCTTTTGTCAGCACACCGACGCCCGCACAGCGCGAGCGCGCCGTGGAACTGGTGGTAAAGATGGGGATGACGGCATGCATCATCTCGAGTTCCAAGGCCTCGACCATTTTGAGAATCGCCTGCGGATCCTCGATGTCGCGATTGACTCCGCCGATGCGGTTCATGGCGTAGTTGACGCGGTTGCCGCTGATGGCCTCGAGAATATCCATGATCTTTTCGCGAATCTCGAAGCTGGTCATGAACATGGTCTTGAAGCCCATCAGCTTGGCGGCAATTCCGGCCCAGAGAATGTGCGAATGCAGCCGCTCCAGCTCCGCCACGATGACGCGAATGTATTGCGCGCGCGGTGGCGGCTTGAGGCCGGTCAGTTCCTCCATCGCACGGCACAAAGTGAGCGTGTGAACGTTCGAGCAGATGCCGCAGACCCGCTCCATCAGCGCAATAACCTGAATGTAGTTGCGGCTTTCGGCCAAGTGCTCGATGCCGCGAAAATTGAACCCGATATGTAGCTTGGCATCCCGCACCGTCTCGCCGTCACAGATCATGTCCAGCTTGTAGGGCTCTTCAAGGCCGGGGTGAAAAGGCCCCATGGGAATTTTGTAGCTCATGGCTTCACCTCGCGCAGATTCACTCCGGGCGTGTCTCCCTTGCGCAATTGCAGCGGCTCATATTCGCGGCCTGTAAAGTTCAGGCCGAAGCCCTCGTGAATTTCGCGCTCGATCCAGTCTGCGGCCTCGCAGATGTCGAAGATGCTTTCGACGGAGTTCGAAGCAAGCCGAAAGGCAAAGCCCAGCAACTGGCCATCGAGGTCCCAGTGATACTCCAGGCAAAAGCCCTGGTCGCCGAGAAGCTGATAGGCGGTGATGGTGACGAAGCGGGCATGAACTTCGTTCATGGCCTGAGCCACATCGCGCACGCTCTTCTGGCCGGGCTCAAGCCAAAGCGCATCTCCTTTTTTAACCCAAGGTGTTGAGATGCCCAGCTTTTCAGAAATGCTTTCCAGCAACGTCGCTGCTTCGGTCATTGCGCGCCTCCAGAATTGGGCACAGGGTTCGGCTTTGGCGCAGGTCCGGCGGCCGCGGCTGGTCTGGGAGCGGGCACCTTGCGGGCCAACGTATAGGACTTTTTCAGTTCATGAGCGCTCAGATAGATGGGCGGACAAGCGGATTCCTGACTAAGTGCGTGGGTCTTGCAGCCCTCCACGCAACGCCCGCAGAAGGTGCATTTGCCCGGATCGTAACTCCAGGTGTACTCTCCCTTGCCTGCCTGGAATTCAATGGCTCGTGAGGTGCAGCGGAACTTGCACATGGCGCACCCGGTGCAAAGCGAGGGCTCAAAGAGAACCACGCCCCGGTAGTGCTCGCTCACTCGAGGACGCGCGGGGTACAACAGAGTCCGCGAGCCGCCCCAGAAATTTTTCCACATCATGGCCAAAATGTTCATGATCTCAGCCTCGTAAACAGCGCGGAGGCCACGGCCAAAACCGCGAAGATGAGCGTGCATTGCCAGTAAAAGCGAACCGTCGTATCAATTTGTAAGCGCGCCGTGGCGGCCGCCACCGCCGACAGCAGCAACACGATGGCAAAAGAAAGCGCGACAAAGATCAACGCACCGAGCCACAAGAAAGTGACGTGCGGCACGACAAGCGTGGCCACCAGTCCGGTTCCTGCGACCCATTCGAGGCCATGCGATAGCTCCCACATAGCCAGTTCGGGACCCGCGTACTCGGTCATTGCACCGGAGTAAATCTCCTGCTCCGCGTTGGGCAGCGAGAAGGGATTCAGATGCAGCTTGGCGGGCAGGCAAACCAGCAGCGCAATCACGCCCAGAATCTGCAACGGCGAAACCGGCAGTTGGGCCAGCGCTTCCAGGCGGAAGGTGTGCTGCGAAGCGGCGATGGAAAGAATGGCCAGAAGAAAGACCACGTTGTAGGAGACGCTGAGAACGGCTTCGCGCGCCGAGCCGATTTCTCCGAAGATGGAGCGCGAAGAAAAGCCCGCGGCAATCAGGCACATGGAAGGAACTTCCAGCAGCGCCAGCAGCAGGATCAAGTCGCCTTCGAAACCGCCGGAAGCGGGCAGCACCGGCAACAGGCCAACCGCGCCTGCAGCCGAAGCGACCGCCAGGAGAGGCCAAGCCTTCATCAGCAGGCCGCCCACCCCCGCGCGTGGCGGAACCTGCTTGCCCAGCAGCTTGATGAAGTCGTAGAAAGGCTGCATGAAAGGCGGGCCAATGCGGCCCTGCATCCGCGCCACAGCCTTGCGTTCCACCCACATGAAAAACCATGCGGCGGGAACGGCAAACAGCAAGCCGGGAAAGAGAAGCAGGCGCGCCAGCGCAGTCGTCAGATTCATTGCTTCACCTCCTGGGATGCCGCTTCACATGCGGCAGGTTCAAGCGCCGGTTCGGCTGCATTTTTGACAACGGGCGGATTGTTGCCTCGCGCGGCCAGAATCTCCGCGGCCTTGGCTATGCCCTGCAAAATGGAATCGGGCCGGGGCGGACAACCGGGGACATACACATCAACCGGAATGTGCCGGTCAAGCGGCCCATCCAGCGTCCGGCTGTCAATGAAGGCATTGGTCGAGGCCGGACAGGAGCCGATAGCCACAACCGCCTTCGGCCCGTAGATCTGGCCGTAAACGGTTTTGATCGCTTGAACCGTGTTATGAGTGACCGGGCCGCTGATACAGAGAATGTCGGCGTGGCGCGGACTGCCCTCGTGGAGCACCCCCAACTGCTCAGCGTCGTAACGCGGCGTGAGGCTGGCCACTAATTCAATGTCGCAACCGTTGCAACTGCCCGCGTTCATATGAAAGATCCATGGGCTGCGGCGCCGGCAGGTGCACATCAATCGATTCCAGAGCTTCATGGTCTCCCTCCAAGCAGCAGTTGCAGCGCATCCGGCCAAATGCCGGCCGCCAGCAGCACAACCACCAGCACAACGATTACAGCCTGCAGCACAAACCGCTCCGACTTTGGATGCGGCGGATCCGACTCCGGATGCGGTTCAGGCGGCGGTCCCCACCAGATGCGCGTCAGCACCAGCGTATAGGCGATCAGCGCGCAAATCGACGAAACAATGAAAACCGCCGCCCACGGCCACCCGATCAGCAGCGCCGTTTCGTAGAGCCTCCAGCGGCCAATATAGCCGAGCGTCGGCGGAATGCCCAACATGGCCAGCATTCCGAAGAGAAAACCAAAGGCCGCGACCGGATAGCGCACGGCCAAGCCGCTCGGCTCGCCATCCAGCGCGCCATCGGCCTCGGGACCACTCAGGCAGATGAAGAGCAGCGCTTTGGCAAGGGCGTGCGTAGCCGCCGCAAACGCCACACCGGAGAGTCCTAAATCACTGGCAGAAGCAAGGCCCAGCAACAGAAAACCGACATCCTCGACGGTGGACAAGACCAGGATGCGCTTGACGCTGCGCTGCGAAAGCATCAGAAGAGCGGCAACAAACGACGAGGTGGCGGCAACACCCAGCGTAAGTCCCTGTGGAGTGAAGACGCCCGGAGAAGTGCGGGCAATGACATAGAGTTCGCCGCAGGCAGCCATATCGATGACGGCAACAATGAGGCCCAGCACCAGGGCTGGCAGTTCATCGGCCAACCGAAGCAGCCAGAAGAAGAACGGCACTGCGGCCAGCTTGACGAAGATGCTGGTAATGAACAGCGCCCGCGCCCAATCGAATTGCCCCTGCGCCATCAGCAATTCGCTCAAGATCAGCGACAAAGCCGAAATAACGACCACCGCGATGTAGGCCCACTTGGCCGCTTGAGTCCGCGCGCGCTGCCAAACCAGCGGAATGGTCAGCAGAGCGCCCGCTTCCAGATGGATAAGTCGAACCCAGGGATCGGCAACGGACAGGCCCGCAATGGCGGTCGCGCCAGCCAGAAGCATCAATGGGGTGAGGCGTCGCCGAGTAGCGCCGGTAACAGCAACAAGGACCAACGCGAACGCGGCCACGGCACAGGCGGCAATCAGCAGCAACGGAACGCGAGGAGCTGCAAGCGCTTCGCCGCGGACCATCGTCGGGACCAGCCAGCGGACGGCGGCCAGCAGCGTTGCGGCCAGCACGGCGACGAGAACAACTGCGTTGCGCTCCATCCAGGAAACGACGACGCCCAACCCGCGCGAGACAGCCTGCAAGCCGTTCCAGCAGGCCAGATAGACGCCATCCACATCGGTCCAGCGGAAGAAGTCATGCCAATTCTGCAGAAAGATGCTGGAGAAATCGCTGGCCGAAAGCCGGTCCTCGTCCGCCAAAGGCTCTCCGCCGGTAAAGATTCCACCCCCGGCTCCCGCCAGTGCGGCTCGTTCGGCAACCGTCGCCGGACGTCCCGCATAGGCGATGGCGTAAATCACGCCGCCCAGAATCAGCGAAACCACAGCCAGCACTAAACCGCCCATACTGGAGAAGCTACCGACTTTGCCCGACAGGCCAAACCAGGTCACCTGCACGGCTTCCAGTTTCATCGCGCCCAGAATGGGATTGAGGAGATAGTTGACCGCCAACTGCGGCGCAATGCCCAAAACGACGCTGCCAGCGGCCAGAAACCCCATACCCCAAACCATCGTGGGCGGAGCTTCGTGAGCGTCTTTGGTGGCATCGGTCAGCGGGCCCAGGAAAACAGCGCTGGTGGACTTGGCTCCCAGGAACACCGTGCCCAAACTGGCAGCCCAGGCGACCATGGCGGGAACGATCCATCCGGCCTGCAAGGCGGCCGTGTAGAGCATCCACTTGCTGGCAAAGCCGCTCATCAGCGGAATGCCCATCATGCTGCCTATATTGACGAGCCAGGAGAACGTGGTGTGCGGCATCTTCTGAGCCAAGCCGCCGAGCTGGTTCATATCCCGCGTGCCGGAGGCATGCTGCACGGAGCCCGCGCCCAGGAAAAGCCCGCCTTTGAAGAAGCCGTGATTCAGGCAGTGCAACAGGCCCGCGGTGATGGCCAGCGGCGAGCCAATTCCGATGCCCATCATCATGTAGCCAATCTGGCTCACGGTGGAGAAGGCCAGCATCCGCTTCAAATCGTTCTGCACCATGGCATACATCACGCCAACGGCCATGGTGACCGTGCCAACCCACATCAGGGTTTCATTGCCCCAGGGCTGCCCCCAGGCCTGCGGCCACGGTCCAAAGCAATGCATACGAGCCGCCAGGTAAACTCCAGAGGTCACGTAACAAGCCGAGTGCAGCAAGGCGCTGACCGGCGTCGGCGCGGCCATGGCGTCGGGAATCCAGGTGTGCAGAGGAAATTGCACGCTCTTGGCAACGAGCGAAATCAACATCAGGACGAAAATGCCGCCAGTGAAGGCTTTTGCCACCTGCGGATCGGTCCAGAGAGCGCTGCCCGTGCGGTGAAAGACAACCAGAATGGCCGCCAGCAAGCCGTAGCCCGCGATGTGGGTCATCAGCAGGACTTTGCGCGCCCCGTGCACCGACTCGGGATTGTCGTACCAGAAGCCCACCAAGCTGAAGGAGCACAAGCCGACGACTTCCCAGCACAAATAGAGTAGGAAGAGATTCGCGCTGTAAACCAGTCCGACGAAGCCGCCAATGAAGACCAGCATCAAGGCAAAGAAACGGGTTGCGGCCTTGTCGTGCGCCATGTAGCCGATGGAATAGAGAAGCACAAAGGCGCCCAGGCCCGTTCCCATCAGCCCGAAAAGAACGCTCAGCGCGTCCACGTGCAAGACGAGAGCCAGCGGACCGTCCCAAGGAAGCGCGTTCAGTTCGACTGCGCCTCCTGCGCGAACGGATACTACTGTCGCTGCCACGGCAAGCATGGCCGGCAGACAAGTGAGAAAAGCCAGAATTCCCTTCGTCCGGGCATTAAAAAGCCGTGCTACCAGAATCTGGAGCACGGCGCCCGCCAAAAGCGAACATGGCGCAATCCAAATCAGGGTCTCTGCTTTCATGCGGGGAATAGTAGTTTGCAAAAATCACGACTAGATGTGATGAAGATCACGACAAGGAGCCAAACACCACGATGTGGGACAAGGCGCTTTTTACACGGTGGCACCTTGGGAACGCATCTTTTCGAAGAATGGAGGCGCAAAAGCCTCTACGAGCTTTATTCATTTATCTATTGATATCAGATAGCTTAGACTGCTTTCTATCTTTCTTGAGTGCCTGGTTTGTGGATCTTCACCCTCAACGCAAAACAACGACGTACCAATGCTGGGTGCCCCAGGTCCCGATTCTGGGACCTGGGAAGTCAGACACTCGATGTACAAAATCATGTTGTCAGAAGGCTAGCTGTGCATGCCCTTCCATTCAGAGTAGGGCCCCTGGAAGTCTTCAATGCCGCCTTCGCCGAAGTGCCAGATGCGCGTGGCGACCTCGTCGATCAAGTCATGGTCATGCGTAACCAGCAGAACCGTGCCCTCGTAGCGCTGAAGGGCAATATTGAGCGCGTTGATGGCTTCCAGATCGAGGTGGTTGGTGGGTTCGTCCAGAATGAGGATGTTGGGCTTGGTCAGGATGAGTTTGCAGAAAGCCAGGCGCGCCTGTTCGCCGCCGGAGAGAGCCGCCGTCTCCTTGTCGCCCTCTTCACCCGAGAAGAGCATTTGACCGAGAATGCCGCGAATGTCTTCGACATGGGCCGCCGGATCCCACTGATACAACCAATCGACCACATGAAGGCCAGGCTTGATGGTCGAGCCGAGATCCTGCGGAAGATAGCCGATCTGCGCCGCGTGGCCCCACTGCGCTGTGCCATTGTCAAGCGTGAACTCAGAATCGGCGAGGTCAGGATAGGTGGCCAGCAGGCTCTTGAGCAGGGTAGTCTTGCCGGCACCGTTACGGCCCACCAGGCAGATTTTCTCGCCGCGCAGAAGGCTGGCCGAAAAATCGTCAATTACCGTCTGCTCGCCATAGCTTTTCTTAATATGCTTGAACTCAAGCACATGCCGGCCGCTAGGGCGCACCTGGTCGAATTTGATGAAGGGCCGCGCAATGTTGGAACGAGCCAGATCGTTGGTCTGCAGGCGCTCGACCTCCTTGCGGCGGCTGGTCACCTGCGAGGAGCGGGTTCCGGCAGCAAAACGCGCGATGAAGTCGTTGAGCTGGTCGATCTTCTTCTCGCGCTGGGCGTTTTGCGCCTCCAGCGTGGCGCGAACCTGTGTCTTGGCCATCACCATTTCGTCATAGCCGCCGGTGTAGGTAATGATGGTTTCGTAATCGATGTCGGCGGTGTGCGTGGTAACGCTATTCAAAAAGTGACGGTCGTGACTGATGACGATCAGCGTGCCGTCATAATTATTCAGGAAGTCCTGCAACCAATGGATCGAGTCGAGATCAAGATGGTTGGTGGGCTCATCGAGCAGCAAGGCTTCCGGCTTGCCGAACAAGGCCTGAGCCAGCAGCACGCGCACCTTCTGTCCGCCCTGCAACTCGCTCATTTGACGCTCTTGCATATCCTCGGAAATACCCAACCCCTGCAAGAGTACGGCGGCGTCGCTTTCAGCCGCATAGCCGTCCTCGTCGCCGACGACGCCCTCCAACTCGCCCAGGCGCATGCCGTCGGCGTCGGTCAGTTCCGGCTTCTCGTAGATGCGGTCACGCTCTTCCAAGGCGGCCCAGAGCCTTTTGTTGCCCATAATGACCGTATCGATCGCGCGATAGGCATCGAATGCGAACTGGTCCTGACGCAGGACGCCGAATTTGCGCGGGCGAACCACCGAACCCTTCTGAGCTTCGAGATCACCCGAGAGAATTTTCATAAAGGTGGACTTGCCGGAGCCGTTGGGCCCAGTAAGGCCGTAACGCCGGCCCGGCACAAAGTTCACGCTCACGTCCTCAAAAAGCACCTTCGAGCCGTAACGCATGGTTACATTGCTGACACTAATCATTTTCTCTTGTTCCTATATGCAGGCCGCAGCAGGGTAACGGCCGCAAGGGCCGAAGAACGCCATGGGTTGAATCAAGGTTGCGGGGTGCGCACGCGCGCGCCAGCCCGGGGATCTGCTGTATTTCTATTTTCTCATAAGTACGGCATCAGACGGCAATCGGGCATATTCCTGCTTTCGCAAGGGATATTGGCGCGCCTAAGCGACACTTTTCGCCAAGCCGCGTCTATAAGGGTGGAACGGTTCGCTCTCCGCCACATCCAGGTGCATCCGCAAACTGGGGCTTGTCTCCGGTAGCGGAGGAGTTGCCGGGTTCAGGCGCGCAGCACCGCCAGCCAGACGGGTTTGCCCGCTCCTGGCTATAATGGTTATTAGGTGAAGTTAGCAGCCCAGCCTGAAGGCTGGTTACCTGACGAGGTCAACGAATCCATGAAATCACTCTTCGAACGGCTGCGTTCACGCCGTCTCGCTTCAGTGTTTGTCTTGCTTGCCACACTTTCGGCCGCCATCGTGGCCGGGTCCTTTGCAGCTCACGGAGTCCGCGGGCAGGAAGAGCAGAGCAACAGCGCCGACGCCACGCCTCTCAAGGTGGTCAATTCGAGCGTTTCCGAAAACGAATTCGTGAAGATCGCCAAGCGGGTCGGGCCGGCCGTGGTCAACATCAATACGCAAACGCTCCCCAAGCAGGCCACGGGAAAGAACCGCAATTTTCATGGCCGCGTTCAGCCCGTGCCGCAGCAGCCCGGCGACGACGATCAGGACGAGGATCAGCAGCAACAGGGCCAGGGCAGCTTCCAGGACTTCTTCAACCGCTTCTTCGGCGGCCAGATGCCTGGCATGCCGGACCAGGGGGGCGCAGACAATGGCCAAGTCCGCGAGTCTCTCGGCTCTGGCTTCATCGTTGACCCCAAGGGCTACATCATCACCAACAATCACGTCGTCGAGAAGGCCGACAAAATTTACGTCAAGCTCTCGACCGATCCCGACGGCACATCGGATATGGGCCGCCCGGCGCGCGTGATTGGCGTCGACAAGGCAACCGATCTGGCGGTCATCAAAATCGAAACCAGCAAGCCGCTGCCAACCGTCAAGCTCGGCAACTCCGACGCGGCGCAGGTCGGCGACTGGGTGGAAGCCATCGGCAGCCCGTTTGCACTTTCGCAAACCGTTACGGCTGGCATCATCTCGGCCAAGAACCGGACCATTGAGCAAGGCAAAGGCGGCGAGTTCCAGCACTTCATCCAGACTGACGCGGCCATTAATCCCGGCAACTCCGGCGGTCCGCTGCTGAACATGAATGGCGAGGTCATCGGGGTTAACACGGCCATTTACACGCAGTCGGGCGGCTATCAGGGCCTCGGCTTCGCCATGCCATCAAACACGGTGGTTCAGGTCTACAACGACTTGATCAGCCCCAGCCACAAGGTGACGCGCGGCTCCATCGGCATCATCTTCAATCAGGGACTTCCTAGCGCGGTGAACCGTGTCTATGGGTTTAAGAATGGCGTTGTAATACGGTCAATTCAGACTGGTGGGCCTGCCGAGAAAGCCGGTCTCAAGCCGCGTGACATCATTATCTCCATCGACGGCCGTGCGCTCAAAGATGGCGACGACCTGATCAACGAGATTGCCAGCCGCAGACCCGGCAGCAGTGTCCGCATCGGCTACCTGAGGGACGACAAGCAGGCCGACGCCACGGTTACCATCGGCGACCGCGACATTGTCTTTGCCGATCAAGGCGACCAGCAGGCTCAGGCAAACCCCGACGAAAAGGGCGATCCCGGCGAAACCAAGCTGGGCATTGTGGTCCGCGACGCACCGCCGGCTATCGCTGCGAAGCTCCACACCCCTGGAGTCATGATCCAGTCGGTCCGCGCCGGTTCCTTCGCGGATTTGCAGGGACTTGAGCCCGGTCTGGTCATTACCCGCATCAACAAGCAACCCGCTGGGAACAGAAAACAGTTCAACGCTGTGGTGAGTAAGCTCAAGAACGGCGATGACGTGGTCTTTGAAGTCGTGGACCCGCGTCATCCCGACTATGGCATTAACTACGTGGGCGGAACGCTGCAATAGCGTTCGGACAGGGCGCCGGAGAGAGTTTGAGCTTTCGGCGCCCTGTTCCACCGCCTTTATTCTTTTGATACCGAATTGATTTTTCCCTGGCACGACACGGAGCAATTCGCTAAACTTCGGCATAAGGTCTGGTATAGGGTCTAGTCGAAAATGTCTTCTTCGAGGTGAATCGGCATGCTTCGTTTTCGAGCAAGCTTGGCTTTTGTTTTATCCGCGGCTCTGGCCGCATCACCAGTCTTCGCCGCCAAGGCACATCACGCTCGCACCAGCGGCCATGCAAGCGTCAGCCGCCACGCAGCAAGCGACTCCTCAAGTGAACGCCCGAGCAGCCGCAGCCGCCACGCAAGCGCAAGCGACTCTACGAGCAGCAGCGACCGCGCAAGCAGTCGCCGGCATACGCGTGCAAGCAGCGACAGCTCCAACGACGCGACGAGCAAGTCCGCCAGCACCAGCCGCCGTCACGGCAAGCGCGGCTCTCGTAGCGTTGCCGTAGCCGCCGCGGCACCGCACCGCTCGCATGGCCAGCAGGCCATCGATTCCGAGCGCGTTACGGAAATTCAGCAGGCTTTGATTCGGGAACATTACCTCGACGGCGAGGCCAACGGCCAATGGGACGAAACCACCAGGGCCGCGATGCTGAAATATCAGGCCGATCAGGGCTGGCAGACAAAACTGACGCCAGACTCCCGCGCGCTGAAAAAGCTTGGTCTCGGACCCGACTACTCCAATGCAATCAACGCCAAGAACTCTTCGTTCGCCGATCCGCCATCGGCCATCATGATTCACTCAACGCAAACGGCCGGATTTGCGGCAGCCGCGGGAGTTAATCAGTAACTCCCGGCTCTGGTGGTCGAATTCTTCGTTCAGGACAAGCATGGCCGCCCTCGGGCGGCCATGCTTGTTTCATCAGCACTCTTTCTTGTCGAGCATTAGAACGAAGACTCCGGTATCCCCTTTTGCAGGAACTCGTAACGCGGGCGCAAAGTGTCCGCACCGGAGGTGATCGTGCTGTCCAGATGGATCAGTTCATCGCCCCTTCCGCTCTTCGGCCACAACGGCAAACCCGGTCCGTTTGGATTGCCGGTTTTGGCGAAGTTAGTCCAGTAGCTCATCATCTCTTCGCTCAGCTTGCGATCCTCGGGGCGTATGGTCGCGCCGGGGCGTGTCGCCAGCGTGCCAAAGACGTACTCGATGTCGTCGGAGTGGAAGGCAAAGCTGCCGGGGTGGTATTTGCTGGGCAGAGCCGCCAGTTCAAAGTGGTAGCGATAGACGGGCGATTCCCCCGTTTTCTTGTGCGCCTCGATCCACTTCCAAGTGCTGAAAGCGATAAACGCGTCGCTCCCATAATCGTCCGCCGAGCGCGCGGCCTGCTCATCGGTATTGCCGGGGTAGAGCCGGAGAAACTCCGCCGAGCGCTCTTTGAAAAACCCCGAAGCCATTCCCTTCCATTTTTTCACCGTCATGCCGTTGGCCAGATAGCTGTTTTCGTCACGATTCCAGCCAGCCAGCAGCAGCACATGCGCCTGCCGTCCGGCTGCGTAGGTTGCCTCCACCGGCTCGGTGAGCAACTTGCCATCAATGTCGGGAGGAAAGCCTATCATGCCCTTGCTCTTGACCGCTCCGAGAATCTTTTCAGTAGGCAGGGCGCGCAGTTCCTGGAGCGATTTCACGCCCAGCGAGGCTACCCATTTTCCATCCGCCTTTTCCCGAGTTTCAAGCGGCTCGTAGGCGAGAATGCCGCTGAAAGCCGCGCCACTCTCGCCGATTGCCTTGTGAAAAAGCCCCTTGGCCATCGGAGACGCCATCAGCGTGCTCACGGCAAACGAGCCTGCGCTCTCGCCAAAGATGGTCACGTTGCCTGGATCGCCGCCGAAGCTGGAGATGTTGGACTTGACCCAATGCAGCGCGGCCACCATGTCGAGCAAGCCGTAGTTGCCTGCCGAGCCGTTGGCCTCCCTGGCCAGATCCTGCGTGGCCAGAAAGCCGAAAACGCCCAGCCGGTAATTGATGGTCACCAGAATCACGCCCTTGGTGGGCAGAAAATCACCGTTGTGGCGCGGCTCGGAGCTGGCGCCTCCGGCATAGCCGCCACCGTGAATCCAGAACATGACCGGCAACTTGCTCGTCGCCGAGGCCGTAGCGGGCGCGTAAACATTCAGGAAGAGGCAGTCCTCGCTCTCGCCGCCGTCCTGAAAGACCATGTCGTCAAAAACATGGCCCTGAGCGCAGTGGGCGCCAAACTTGGTGGCATCGCGCACGCCGCTCCACTTCGCCGGCGGCTCAGGCGCCTTCCAGCGCAGCTCACCCATGGGAGGCGCGGCGTAGGGCAGGCCGAGAAAGGCCTTCACCTTGCCATCATTGATGGTTTTTCCACGTACCTTGCCTTGCGCGGTCCTCACCATCAAAGGGTTGGGATGAACCTGCGCGGCCAGCAGCCCCGCCGACAATCCCGCGATTGCCAATGCACACACAATTTTCAATCCAACTTGCACTGAAAAATACCTCCGCACATCACCTTATCAGGACGGAAAGAAGTGTGTCCGAGCTCCATCCGATGTGACAGAAAAACAACGACCTTCACTTCCCGATGACATCGATCGCCACGGTGATCGTCTTCGGCGGCATGCAGGAGTTGTTCTCGCAGGCCTGATAGTGGAGTCTGCCCTCGACCAGATGATTGCCGACCGTGGCCACAATGCGCGCCATGATGACAAACTCGCCCGTGTAGACGCTAAACTTCGTTTTGGGATCCATCGATAGCGCAAACTCCGTGCCGTGCGGATAGCTGGCCCCATCGAGGCGCACGCCGGAGCCCTCGGGAATCGAGAAGGTCGTGGGAATGAGTTCCTCTTCCCTGGGCGTATGGGAGTTGATATGCAGCCCCGGAGCAACGCGGAAGTGCAGCGCGACGGTGCTCGGCTTACCAGCCGGAAGGGTGACCTGCTCAGGATAGAGATACTCGACGGCCGGAGGCGTTGAGCCGGATCGTCCAGAACGATTCATCAGCGAGCTCTGCCCTTGAAACAGCACCGCCCCTGAAATCAGAGCCAGCACAACGGCAATGCGAATCCCCTTCTTAGTTGCCATCATCATTCTCCCAGCGCCTTTTTGATCTTCCCTTCAATCTCTTCTTTTGAAGTCACGCCGTCTTGCTCGGCCACCAAATTTCCATTGCGGTCCACAAAAAAGGAGGTGGGCAAGACGTCCAGACCGCCGTAGGGCTGGCTGATTGAATCGCCATCAATCAGCACGGGGTAAGGTATCTGCATCTTCCGGACGAAACGCGCGATTCCCTGCTTTTCCGCGTCCAGCCTCGCTGGATCGCCGCGGTCGAGGTCGTCGGCAGAGATGCCCAGCACTTCAAAGCCTTGCGCGGCGTACTGGTTGCGCAATTCGACCAGCCAGGGCGTTTCGATCGCGCACGGCGTACACCATGTCGCCCAAAAGTTGATCATGACAGCCTTGCCCTTGTAGTCCGCCAAGGAAACCTTCTTGCCGCTGAGATCCTCGAGCGTAAACGGCGGAGCCGGCTTGCCCTGCACAGCCATGGCCGACTGCTGCCCGGCAGCCAGTCTGCAGCCCTTGGAGCGGGCTTTGAAATTGACCCAGCCAGCCCACGCAACAAGAGCCAGGGCCAACAGTACGACGGCAAAAAAGAGTGTATTGCGCCTCACGAAGCCTGTCCCTTCCCTTTTGCAGGCGGCTTGAGACCCAGTTCGCGCATGGCGATTTGCAGGTCAGCCCAGGCCTCCTTTTTCTGGCGCGGATCGCGCAGCAAGTACGCCGGGTGATAGGTGACGATCAACTGCGTGCCGCGGAAAACGTGGAGGCGACCGCGAAGGCCGGCCAGAGGCTGGCGGCGACCCAGAAGGCAGGTGGCCGCCGTGGCTCCGAGAGCGACCAGCACCTGGGGACGAATCACGTCAATCTGGTGGAAGAGAAACGGCGAGCAGGTGGCCATCTCATCCGGCTCGGGAACGCGATTGCCCGGCGGACGGCACTTGACCACGTTGGCGATGTACACCTCTTCGCGCTTGAGTCCCATGGCGGTAATCATGTTGTTGAGCAGTTGGCCGGCGCGGCCCACGAAGGGAAGGCCCTGCGCGTCCTCGTCGGCTCCCGGTCCCTCGCCGACAAACATCAGACGAGCCAAAGGCGAGCCATCGCCAAAGACAAGCTTGTTGCGGCCGGTGTGAAGCTGGCAACGCGTGCAGTCGCCGATTTCTTCGCGAATGAGTTTGAGAGCCGCGGCGCGTTCGGCCACGGGAACGGCGGTAGCCACCTGCGGTGGAGCTGGAATGAGTTGACGGGGTGAAATGGGCTGATCCTCCTGAAAAATGCTGGATTGGGACACGGACGCTAGTTCAGGTTCGCGGATTCCCACCCTTTCCGCGGAAAGAAGCGGAAAGGATGGGGCACCCAAAGTCTGTGTGGCGTCCGGATTCTGGCTTTGGGCTGGAGTGCCCGAATTCTCCGGCGCTGCCGCAAGCTGGGCCAGCAGCTTCGGGTCGACGGAACGGCGGTAGAACTCGGCCAGGCCAAGGTCGCGATAGAAACGGACACGGGCCAGCAGAGCTTCACGAATTGCGGGATCGAGCGATTGCGCCAACGCTGCTACTCCACGATCAGTTGCCGATGGCTGGCGGCGGCTGGGGCGGTCTCGCTAAGCACGCGATCCTGCCGTTGCTTCTGCTCCCCGCCCTCGTCCAGTTCCAGAACGACGGAAGTCGGCCGGCGAAGAGTGAGAATCTCGTCGAGGATGCGGTCGGCCAAGGAGCGCTTGGACATTTCAGGCAGCTCCGTAGCGGTCGAAGCGGTCAGGAAGGTCGCCGCGTTGTTGTCGGCGTCAAAACCGATGCCCTTGCCGCTCACGTCGTTGATCACGATGGCGTCGGCCCCCTTGGCGAGCAGCTTGGCGCGTCCATTTTCCATGCGGTTTTCAGTCTCAGCGGCAAAGCCGACAATCAACTGGCCCGGACGGCGGCGGCGAACAACTTCGGCGAGGATGTCTTCGGTGGGTTCGAGTTCCAGCGTGAGCGGTCCCTTGCGCTTGAGCTTTTGCGGGGCAATCTTGACCGGCGTATAGTCGGCCACGGCGGCGGCCTTGATGATCATCGTGGCCTCGATCATGCGCTCGAGCACCGCCTCGCGCATCTCTGCCGCGGTGGTAATCCTGAGCAGTTCGCAGTGCGCCACCGGCGGCAGTGCCGAGGGCCCGCTGACGAGAATCACCTTGGCGCCGCGGCTTTGCGCGGCTTCAGCCAGCGCGTAGCCCATCTTGCCGCTGGAGCGGTTGCCAATAAAACGGACGGGATCGAGGGCCTCGCGCGTGCCTCCGGCGGTGACCAGCACGACTTCTCCGGCCAGGTCGCGATGGCGACCCAGAGCATTCACCACGGCTTCGGCAATGGCTACCGGCTCGGCCATGCGCCCAGGGCCCACCGTGCCGCAAGCCAGTTCGCCCGTGCCCGGCTCAAGAATATGCACTCCGCGCTGGCGAAGGATTTCCAGGTTTGCCTGCGTGGCCGGATGCTCCCACATATTTGTGTTCATGGCCGGAGCCACCAGCACCGGCGCCTGCGTGGCCAGATACAGAGTGCTGATGAAATCGTCGGCGATGCCGTGGGCGAATTTGGCCAGGATATTGGCCGTGGCCGGAGCGATCACCACGACGTCAGCCCACTGCGCCTCGCTGATGTGCTCGATCGAGGCTTCGTATGTGTTTCCCGTCTCTTCCCACAGGCCGGTGATGACCTTATGGCCGCTGAGCGCGGCAAAGGTGAGCGGCTGCACAAATTTACAGGCCGCCTCGGTCATGACCACATGCACTTCGAAGCCTTGGCGCTTCAGCGCGCGAACCAGCTCGGCCGCCTTGTAAGCGGCAATTCCTCCCGAGACGCCAACCGTAACTCTCATGGCTTGATTGTAGAGCATTTCCGATGTTGAAAAGCAGGAGGATGAACGCGGCGGCAAAGGGCAAGCAGAGACCTCGGCGCGGAATCCCTGTCTCTGAACTGCCAGAGACGCGGCATCTCACGCCAAGCGCAAAAACAACGCCGCGCCGCGGGTGAGGCACCCCAGCGTTCATAGCAAGCGGTCAAAAATCTAGCTGGCGAGAATCGGAATGTCCGGTCCTTCGACCGCCGGCTTGACGACCGGACGATCGACCTTGACGTACGCAATCTTGCCGGCTTCGATCTCGTCCTGGGCAATGCGGCAGGGCTTGGTGGACGGCGTTGCAATCAGAGCGTGGGAGCCATTCTGCAACTGGCGGGCGCGGCGGGCGGCCACCAGTACCTTGCGATAGTTCGAGTCGAAGCCGGTTTCAATCGTCATCGGAGTTCTCCTTATCGTCAGGGGAGTCCTCGTCATCGAGGTCCTCCTCAAAGTTCAATTGCTGCTGGCCGGAGGAATTCAGAATTCCGAAAGCCTCCAGCACGGGCTTCAGCCGCTCCCCGGAATTGATCTGCAGGCAGCCTGCCGCCACTTCCAAGACCCGACGCGACCGAAACAGAATCGGCTCGTCGTTGCGATAGAAGCGTTCAGCCTGCACAATGGCCTCCAGTTGCGCCACGGCCCTGTCCAAGACATCGTTAATCAGAATATAGCTGTACTCATGATAATTCTCAATTTCCTTGCGAGCCGCATTGAGTCGACGAAAGACCTCCGCCTCATCCTCGACGCCCTCGGCGCGGCTGCGATTGCGTAGACGGGTTCGCAGCACCCTGGGGTTGGGCGGCAAGACAAAGATGCTGGCCGCCTCAGGCATGGAGGCCCGCACCTGCGCGGCGCCCTGCACGTCGATATCGAGCAACAGATCATTGCCATCGCGGCGTGCCTCTTCCAGCGACGCGCGCGCCGTGCCGTAGTAGTTGCCGAAGACCTCGGCGTGCTCCAAAAACTGGCCGTCGTCAATCATCCGCTCAAATTCCTCGCGGGTAGTGAAGTGGTATTCTCGCCCATCTTCCTCGGAGCCGCGCGGGGCACGCGTAGTCCAAGAAACGGAAAACTCGATTCCGCTCAATTGCTTGCGCACTTCGTTGACCAGCGTGCTTTTGCCCGAGCCCGAGGGCGCCGAAATAATGAAAAGTATCCCTGCCATAATGCCATTATCCTCTTTGCAGTTGACAGCGAACAGCTTACAGCGGACAGTCTCTAGTCCCTGTTCCCTAGTCCCTGTCCTGCTACTCCACGTTCTGAATCTGTTCGCGCGCCTTTTCGATCTCCGATTTCATGGCCAGCCCAAGCTCCGTAATGCGCGTTCCCTTGCCGCCAACGCCGCCGGTCTTGGAGAGCAAGGTATTGGCCTCGCGGTTCATCTCCTGCAACAGGAAGTCCAGCTTCTTGCCCACCTCGCCGCCGGCCTGCAGCAGTTCGCGGAAGTGGCCGATGTGGGTGGCCATGCGCGTCAGCTCCTCGGCAATATCGCTGTGCTCGACCAGCACGGCAACTTCCTCGAGTAGCCTCTGGCGGTTGAACTCCGGCCCGGTGGCCACTTCAAGCCGCTGGGTCAGCCGGGCCTGATACCACTGCTCGACCTCTGGACGCAGCGCCGTTACGCCCTCGGTGGCCTCCGCCAGGCGATCCAGCGTGTCGTCGAGAATCGCCTTCAGCGACTCGCCTTCCCGCGCCCGCATGGTTTTCAACTGTTCGAGAAGCGGCCCAATCTCGCGCAGCACACTTTCGGTCAGCAAGGCCAGATCCTCGTCGCCGTTAGAGTGGTTGTCGTTCTGCAACGCCCCGGGCAGGCGCAGAATGGCGTTCAGGTCCGGCTGGCCTTCGAGTTTATGCTCCTCGCGCGCGGCGGCGAAGGCCGCCAGATAACCGTCGACAAGTTCCCTGTTGTAACCCGCCTTTTGCAGGCCGGAGCGATCAACGGAAAGGGTCAGATCCACATGGCCGCGCACCAGGCTGGCCTTGATCGCCTTACGCAACTCCATCTCCAGAGCGTCCAGGCCCGAGGGCAGGCGAAACTGCACATCAAGAAAGCGGTGATTCACGCTCTTTAGGCTGAGCGTGTAATTGAGCTGGTCGTTTACGCGGACCTGAGCGCGCGCAAACCCGGTCATTGAATAAATCTGCATTCTGATTTTCCCTCGTCCCTTTTCCCTATTCGATGCCTTCCGGAATGTCCATGAATTGCAATTGATAAAGCCGCTGATAAGTGGGCGACGTGGTCAGCAACTCCTCGTGGGGACCGATCGCGGTGATGCGCCCGTCTTCGAGCACGGCAATGCGGTTGGCGCGGCGAATGGTGCCCAGGCGATGGGCAATCACAATGGCAGTGCGTCCCTTCATCAGGTTGGCCAGCGCGGTCTGCACCAGCGATTCACTTTCGGCGTCGAGCGCCGAGGTGGCCTCGTCGAGAATCAGAATCGGCGCATCCTTCAGGATGGCGCGGGCGATGGCCAGCCGCTGGCGCTCGCCGCCGGAAAGCCGGAATCCCTTTTCGCCAATCACCGTATCGTAGCCTTGCGGCATATTCAGAATAAAGTCGTGAGCCAGGGCGTTGCGAGCGGCCTCTTCGACCACCTTCATTTTGACTTCTGGCTGGCCATAGGCGATGTTGTTGCGCACCGTGTCGTTGAAAAGGACCGTCTCCTGCGTGACCTGGGCAACCTGCCGGCGGAGCGAGCTCAACGTCACGTCGCGCAGATCGTGGCCATCGATGAGGATGCAGCCGCTGGTCACGTCAAAGAAGCGCGGAATCAGATTGACCAGCGTAGATTTGCCCGCGCCGCTGGGGCCGACCAGCGCCAGCACCTCGCCGGCATGAACCTCCAGATCGACGTGATGCAGAATCTGGTGCTCGCCCTCTTCGGTTGAGTAGGAAAAGCCCACGTTCTCAAATTGGACGGAATTCTTGAAGCCCTTCAAGGCAAACGCGCGCGGCTTCTCCCTTACGTCGTCCTTGGTATCGAAATAGCTGAAGATGGACGACGACGCGCCCATGGCCTGCTGGAAGCTGTTGTAGAAGTAGGCAAACTTGCGCACCGGGTCGTAAAGCTTGAAAAGCAGGATAATGAAAGCGCCAAAGAGGCCCATCGTCATGCGGCCGTGGAGGATTTCATTGCGCCCGATAAACAGGAACATGGCGATGGCAATTGCGCCAATAAAGTCCATCAACGGCGAGCTGATGGACTGAATACGGACGTTGCGCAGGTTGGCGCGGAACAGGCGCGTCGCCGCGCTCTTGAAGCGAAGAATCTCCCACAACTCGGTGTTGAAGGCCTTGACAATGCGGTGGCCGGTTACGGTTTCATGCAGAATATTCTGAATCTCGGCCAGTTTGTCCTGACCGGTGCGGGTGCGGATGCGGACGGCTCCGCCGATCTTGCGCGCGGAGGTCACAACGACGGGAACAAACAGCAGGAGCGCCCAACTGAGGCGTCCACCAAGGCGGATGACAAAAGCCATGCCGACGATGAACGTAAAAAACTGCTGCAGAAACTCGCCGATGACCGAGCTGACCGCAACCTGCACGCGATCCACGTCGTTGATGAGCGTGGAAAGAATAGTGCCGGTGGCATGTTTGTGAAAGAAGCTGGCCGAACGCCGCAGTGTGGCTTCGTAGAGCTGGTTGCGCAGGTCGGTAATCAGGCCAAAACCGGCGTAGTTGACCAGATAGGTGCCCAGGTAATCGCAGATTCCCTTGAACAGAGTCGAAAGCACAAGTGCAAAAGCAACCACCGTCCATGCGTTGTGCATGTGGACAAAGGGAGGAACCAGAAGCCTCAGGTCAAAATGCCATGGGCTCTTGGCAAGACCGAGAATAATGGGGCCTTCGGGCGCATCCGGCCTGAGCACCTGATCGAAGATGGGTTGAAGCAGCAGGACGCGAAAGGTGTCCAGCACGCCCACCATGGCCAGCAACAGCACTCCCGGCAACCATTGGAACCAAAACGGCAGTCCATAGCGCAGAAGACGCAAAAATCTCTTCATACCGGTTGACCCGCCTGGCGGAAGCAAGATTCCATCCATGCATTATATCTGGAAGACGCAACCGCAGAATTTGTCGAGCACAGGCAATAAAAAAGCCCCAGCGCTCATGGGCGGCTAGGGGCTACGTGTTGCGATTATTTTGAAAGAAGAAAAGGACTAGGCACGAACTTTCCTGCGCACGAATCCTGCCAATCCCAGCAGTCCTGTACCCAGCAGCAAAAGGCTGCTCGGCTCGGGAGCGTCGTTCAGCGCAGCACCTACAACGGCAATCTGAACATCGTTGTAGTCCAAATCGGAGTTTCCGCCGGAACCGGAGCCGACAAGGTTATACGCTAAATCTTCAAAACCAAGGTAGGTGCCCGCCGGAACATCGACGCCACCCAAAGTGCCTCCGCTATACGTGGTGGCATAAACATGATTGTAGCCATCAGCGCTGTCGGCGGAAATCGACGAGAAGGTATATCCCGTAGTCTTGTTGATCAACACGAACTCAAGCACGTCTCCTGCTGTGTAAGAGCCAAAATCGATCTCCGTGCCAGCCGCGGTGGTCGTGTTATTGAATACGGGGGTTGACGATGTGCCTGTGGTATGGTCAACGAGCTTGATGAGATCTGTGTCTGCCGCGCTGGCGCCATAGTAGAACGCTTCAATCGCACCACCTGTTGCCGTGAATGTGCTGGATGCCGCAACCGTACCTACATTGGCATACGGAATGGCATCCGCCTTGGCGTGCGCTGCACTCAGCAGTATAACTGCCGTTAAAGCAATGACTAACTTTTTCATGATCCTCCTCGTGCTTTCGAAAGGGGGAACTAGAGCGGTTCTCCAGTTTACGTTCTCTTGCCAAATCTCGAAGAGTGTTCGCAGATTGAAAAGCTGCACTAGAACAATCCACTCCCATTGTTCTTGTGGCATTTGCTGCCACGATGGCATCCTAAGTTGTTTGAACAAACAACTTAGTTGAGGAATTCTGGTTCAAGTTAGGAACACGTCTGCCCTTCACTTATTCCTGACAGATAAGATGCGAATGTAGATAGGGTGGTTGTTCTAACAGAATTATAATTCGTAGTTATTTCAGCCTAATCATGGATCAATTCGGGGTGTTTTTAACATTTCACAACACGGCTTATAATTGGATGCCAGTTGAATAAATTTCGTTGTTCGAAGACAGTTTTTATTTTTACGAAGGCTTTGCATAGAACTTGAGTTGTGCAGGCCACACGAATCGAGACTGGTTCCGGCTACGCAAGAGGTGAGCCTTGCCGCATTGCATGAACGACCGCAGTATTATTTCGCCCGCGGATGCGTATCGTCGTAGACTTTCGTCAACTGGACCGTGGTCAGTTGCGTGTAGCGCTGCGTGGTCGAGAGGCGCTCGTGGCCGAGCAGTTCCTGGATGGCGCGCAGGTCGGCGCCCTCTTCCAGCAGATGGGTGCCGAAGGCGTGGCGAAGGGTGTGCGGATGCACGTCGGCCGAGAGGCCGCGCAGAACGGCGATGTGCTTGACGATGCGGCCCACGCTGCGCGTGGTCAGCCGCGCCTCGCCGCCCGGCTTGTTCAGGCCGCGCAACCGTAGATTGAGAAACAATGCCGGCGTCGCAAGCCTCTTGCCGCCTCCGGCCGCCGCCAGCAGAGCAGCGCGCTCCGCAAGATAGGCTCTGAGCGCCTGCGCCGCCGCGTCGCCCAGCGGAACGTAGCGCTGCTTCTGCCCCTTGCCGCGAATCAGAATCGCTTCATTAGCCCAGTGCAGATCTTCGAGGTTCAGCCCCGTCAGCTCCGCATTGCGGATGCCGCAGTCATAAAGCAACTCCAGAATCGCCGCGTCGCGCGCGGGCCAACTGGCAACCTCGTCGCTGACCGAATTGATGACACGGTTCATCTGTTCGATGGAAGGCACACGCGGCAGATGTTTGGGCAGCCGCGGCGTGGCCACAAGAGCGGCTTCATTCTGCTCCAGAAGCCCGGCGCGCGCCAGCCACTTGAACCAGCTTCGAATGGACGCCAGCGCCCTGGCAGCCGAAGCCTTGGCCAAGCCGCGATCATAAAGCGATCCCAGGTAAGCGCGGATCTGCGTGTGCTCGATGCGATCCACGGTCTGCTGCTTTCCGTACTGCTCGCCGATCCAGGCCACAAACGCAAACAGTTCGCGTTCATAGGCGCGCAGAGTGTGCGCCGAAGCGCCGCGTTCATTGGTCAGCACGCGCAGATACTCGGTTACAAGAGATTCCAACGAGGCATGCACTGCCAGCGTAGCCGAAGCGCTCATGCCTTCTCCTCGGCGGGTTTGGCAGTCCGCACCAGATGCAAGCCGCGATGCGGAATCGCACCCTCGGCGGGATGCGCGCAACCAAGCTGCCGCGTGCCGCGAGGATGAAACTGACGAAGCACATCTTTCAAGCGCCCCATGGCCAGATGCGTATAAACCTGCGTAGTGGAAATGTCGGCGTGGCCCAGCAGCAACTGCACGCTGCGCAGATCGGCGCCGTGCTCCACCATGTGCGTGGCGCAACTGTGACGCAGGCAGTGAGGGCTCGCGGACGAGTCGGCTGTTTTGACCACATGCCAGACCCATTGGCGCGTCAACGGCATACCGCGCAAGGAGAGAAACAACCGCGTCGGATCCTGTCGCGCCGCGCTCTTCCTGGACGAACTGATGCGCGCCAGATGGGGCCGGCCATTCCGCAAATACTCTTCCAAGGCGAGAATCGCGGGATGCCCCAGCGGCACAATGCGCTCCTTGTCGCCCTTGCCGCGCACCTGCACGCGCTCGAGGTCCAGCGCCAGATCGCCGGTCGACAGAGCCGTGACCTCCGAAACGCGCAAGCCACCCGCATAAAGCAATTCCAGAATCGCCCGGTCGCGCAAATCCGTGGCCCGTGCCTGCGGATGCTCGGCGTTCAGCCGCGCCCGATCGAGCATCTCGACCACCTCCGGCTCGGCCAACGACTTGGGCAGCACCAGCCACGACTTGGGCGACTCAATATTCACAGTGGGATCATGATGGATGCGCCGGTCCAGCAGCAACCACTTGTAAAAGCCGCGCAGGCAACTCAGCTTGCGCGCCGCCGAACGCTGGCCGATGCCATGACCGCGCAGGTTCTCAAGAAAAGCCGAAACATCCTCCTGCGTCGCCGTCAGCAACACGCCTTGGCGGCCCTCGATGAACTCTGCAAAAGTCTTAAGATCGCTGTCGTAGGCCTCGCAGCTCAAGGGCCGCAATCCCTTTTCCACGCGCAGATACGCTTGGTAATCCTTCAGCAGCGATAAATTGCGCTCGGTCTCCACATCTTGATTATCAGCGTCTTCAGCCCTCCAAAACGCTTCCGCGCGTTTGTCCGAACCTCGTTCATCAAGGACTCAACTTCGACAACAGCATCGCAAGCAACCCGGAAAGAGTTGCTTGCGGATTATCGCTTGCCTACGCAGACCATAGCGCCCATGGCGAGCCCCCGGCCCGGCAGCGTATAAAGCTGGAATGGGGGCCTTGGCAGCAATGGAGATCGACGCATGGCTGCAAAAAAACGGCTTGGTGGTTACGGCCAGCGACCGCGCCGCACGCGCTCTGGTCGCAGCCTTTGATCGCGCGCGCCAAACCGAGGGCCTGACCGCATGGCCCACGCCCAGGATTCTCGATTGGAATCGCTTCGCCCGCGAGGCCTGGGACGAACGCGGCAATGATGCCCGCCTACTGCTGAATCGCGCGCAGGAACAAGCTCTCTGGGTCGGCATCGCCGGCGAGGACCGCTCTCTGGCCACGCTGCTTGAAGCTCCGCGCCATCGGCTGGCCGAGCTGGCCATGGAGGCTCACGAGCTGCTCTGTTCCCAGGCGCCGCAGTTCTTGCGTCCGTCAGCGCGCATCGGCTGGCAGCAGGATGCAGGCGCCTTCAGCAGTTGGCTCGCGGCCTTTGACGAAAACTGCCGCAGCGGCAATCTGCTCAGTCCCAGCCGCTTGCCGTTGGAACTGATCCCGCTTCTCGAAGCAGAAACGGCACAGCGTCCGCCGCTGCTGCTGGCCGGCTTTGATCGCATTCTGCCGGTCCAGCACGCGCTCTTCGACGCCTGGGGAGAGTGGCGCGAGGCAACCAAGAACGAACCGGCCACCGAAGTTCATTTTCACGCCGCCGCAGACGCCCAGGCTGAACTGGCGGCTTGCGCGCTTTGGTGCAAACACCAGCTTGCGTTGAACCCCGACGCGCATTTGCTGGTCGTCGCCCAAGCTGCCAGCGCGCACCGCGGAGAAATCGAACGCGCATTTCTGGAGCACACCGGCCCGGCCTTCGAGTTTTCGCTTGGCATCCCGCTCAGTCAGGTTGCGCTGGCGCGAGCGGCGCTGCTTTTGCTGCGCTGGCTCAACGGCCAGATCGAGGAACAGGAACTCGACTGGTTGCTATCCACCGGACACATCGCGGCCGACGCTGCGGAATCCACTGCTCTGGTTTCCTATCAGCGCGCGCTGCGGCGCTACCACATGGAACGCCCGCAATGGACTCTAACGGCTTTTCTCAGTCCGCGCTGTGCCTCCGAACTTCTGCCGTCGTCCTGGGTCGAGCGCATCACCGCCGTTCAACGCCATCTGGGCGAGTTTGCCCACCGCCTCCAAAGCCCTCTTGACTGGGCGGAGCTGATTCCGCAGTTGCTGGACAAACTGCACTTTGCCAGCGCGCGCCCGCTCGCCAGCGCCGAATATCAGGCGCTTCATCGTTGGCAACTGGCTCTGGAAAGCTGCGGCTCGCTAGGCTTCGATGATCGCCGCATCGGTTGGAAGGATTTTCTCTCTGAACTCAGCCACAGCCTGGATGAGACGCTCTTCGCTCCCGAGTCGCACGACGCACCGATCCAGATTGCCGGTCCCGCCGAGTCGGCTGGCCTGAGCGCTGACGCAATTTGGTTTCTCGGTGCCGATGAAGACAACTGGCCCACGAGCGGCATGACGCATCCACTGCTGCCCATCGAAATTCAGCGCGAAGCCGGAATGCCGCACGCCACGTCCCAGCTCGATTGGGATCTGGCCGCAGCCATCACGAACCGCCTTCTGGCCGCCGCGCCGGAGGTCCATTTCAGCTATGCCAAGCAGAATGAGAGCGCCGAAGCCCGCCCTTCGCAGCTGATTTCGCAGCTGGCCGGAGAGCCAGAGGAGCTAACGCCGGAGCTGACAGCGTCCCCTGCGCCAAAGCCGCTGACCGAGGAGTTTCAGGACTCGAGCCGCATTCCCTTCCCTCCGGGCAAAGTTGCGGGCGGAGCCAGAGTGCTCACCGCACAATCTCAATGCCCATTCCAGGCCTTCGCTACGGCGCGCCTCGCCGCGCAGGATTGGAAGCCAGCCGAGGCGGGTCTGACTCCCATGCAGCGCGGCAACCTGCTCCACGCCGTGCTTCAATCCATCTGGACTGGAGCGCCGGACGGCATTCGCACCCATGCCGAGTTGCAGGGCCTGAACGACCGGGAGGCATTTGTCGCCGGGCACGTCCAGCGCGTCTTCGCGCAGGAGCTGCCCTTTTCTCTGCGCGAACGCATGCCCCGCCGCTATCTGGAACTTGAAGAGCAGCGACTCACCGAACTGGTCACGAAGTGGCTGGAGTACGAGGCCACGCGCGCTGCCTTCGAGGTCGCGGACACCGAGGTCAAACGCACGGTCCATCTCGACGGGCTTACCTTCGATTTGCGCCTGGATCGCCTCGACCGCCTCAACGACGGAACGCTGCTGGTCATCGACTACAAATCCGGCGACGTCTCGCCCAACGACTGGAATCCGCCCCGGCCTGAGGATGTGCAACTGCCGCTTTATGCCGGATTCGCGCTCGAAGCCGACGAAGTGCTCGGCGGGCTGGTCTTCGCCAAGGTGCGCCCCGGTGAGCTGACCTTTGCCGGGCGGGTTGGCGATGCCGAAAATGCACTTTTCGCCGGCGTGAAAACCAGCCTGCTGGCCAGGAATCCGCTCACCGTCGAACAGCTTCTCGATTGGAAAGATTGCATCGAGCAACTTGCCAAGGATTTTCTCGGCGGAAAAGCCGAGGTCGACCCGCGCGAGGCACCCAAGACCTGCGAACGCTGCGGCCTGCAAACGCTTTGCCGCATTCAGGAGCATCAACCGGAGATCGAAGACGACAGCGAGGAGGACGCCGATGAGTAAGCTCACGCCTCCCGACCAGCTTGAGCGCCTGCGCGCCCTCGATCCCAGCCAATCCATTCTGGTGCAGGCCCCAGCCGGCTCAGGCAAAACCGACCTGCTCACCCGACGCTTTCTGCGGCTGCTGAGCGAGGTCGAAGAACCCGGCCAGGTCGTCGCCATCACGTTTACGAACGCCGCCGCTGCGGAAATGCGCCACCGCATTTTAGGCGAGTTGGAAAAGGCCGCCGCGAACGCCGCGCCGCAGACGGACGAGTTTTCGATGGACGCGCTCGCCCATCGCGCCCTGAAACATTCCCAAGCGCTCGGCTGGAAGCTGCTCGACCTGCCCGCCCAGCTTCGCATCATGACGATTGACGCCTTCTGCCGCGAGCTGGCCCTGCAACAGCCGCTGCTTTCCGGTTTGGGCGGCGGGCTGGAGATTGCCGCCCAGCCCGAGGAACTTTATCGTCGTGCGGCTCGCGCAACGCTCAGGAAGATCGACCAGACCGGCTCGATCCTCGGCGCGGCCATTGAGAAACTGCTTTTATGGCGCGACAACGGCTGGCAGGAAATGGAAGAGATGCTGGTCGGAATGCTCAAGAGCCGCGACCGCTGGATGCACGGATTTCTGCTCGATCGCGAGCCCGATTGGGCGGCGCTCCGCGAGCGGCTGGAACGGCCCTTTGCCGGTGCCGTTCGCGACGCGCTGACCCATTTGAGCCAACTGATCGATCAGGTTCCCGGCGCACGCCAAGAGGCGCTCAATCTGGCCCGCTTTGCCTGCGAAGAGCCAGGAGAAAACTCGCCCCATGGGCTGGCTGAATGCGTCGAAATTCCTTCTGCTCCGTTCAGTGGAAGCGCCGCCTTGGAAGAGGCTCGCGAGGCTCATCTGGCACTCGCCGAAATGCTGCTCATCGGCACTGGCACCTTCCGCAAACAGATCAACAAGCGGCTGGGCTTCCCTGCCGACCGCAAGCGCGAAAAGGGCCGCATCCTCGAACTGATTGCCTCGCTCGCCGCCGTTCCAGGCCTCGAAAGCGCTCTGGCCGCCGTCCGCGCACTGCCTCCGGCACGCTACACAGAGGACGACTGGGAGATCGTGAAAGCCTGCTTCACGCTGCTGCGTGAGGCCTCTGCGGAGCTGCGCATCGCCTTTGCCGAAGCCGGAGCGGTGGACTTTATCGAGGTCGCACAGATCGCCCAGCACGTGCTCCGGGGCGACGATGGCCTGCCCACCGACGCTGCCCTGGCCGTCTCCGATGGCATTCGCCACCTGCTGGTCGACGAATTTCAGGACACCAGCCGCCGCCAGCACCAGTTGCTATCGAGCCTCATCGCCGCCTGGCCCGAGCGCGAAGGCCGCACCTGCTTTGTGGTCGGCGACCCGATGCAGTCCATCTACTTTTTCCGCGACGCCGACGCCGAACTTTTCCCGCGCGTCAAAACGCAGGGGCTCGAAATTCCCCACGACGAGCCGCTGCTCTTCGACTTTGTTCCCCTCAAGGCCAACTTCCGCACCGCGCCCGGACTGGTCGAGCGGCTGAACCAGAATTTCACGCAAATCTTCGCGGCCGACGACGGCAGCGGCGTCACCTTCTCCTCCGCCGAACCCGCACGCGAAAAGGCCGACGACGACGGGCCGTCCTTCACGCTGCATCTCGACTTCGTTCCTCCGCCCGCACGCGGCCAGTTCGTCGCCCCCGAAGCTGTCCAAGAAAAGGAACGCGTCCACGAAGCACAAATCGCGGAAATCGTCGCGCTGGTTCAGAGCCACATGGGTCAGATCGAGCAGGCCCGCGCAAACGGCGAAAAATTCCGCATCGCCATTCTCAGCCGCGCGCGCAAACATCTGGTGCCGATTGCCGAGGCCCTGCGCAAGGCCGGAATCGCCTTCCGCGCCGTTGAGCTCGAAAAGCTTGCGACGCGTCCGGAAGTGCTGGACGCTCTGACCCTGGCCCGCGCGCTCTTCAACCCACAGGACCGCGTGGCATGGCTGGGCGTTTTGCGCGCGCCTTGGTGCGGCCTCGCGCTAGACGATCTGCACAGACTTGCCAGCGACGATAATGCCGCATTGCAGCTTCGCCCCGTGCCGGAGTTGCTGACCGAGCGGCTACCGTTGCTCACCGAAGAGGGCCGCCACGCCGCCGGACGCGTCCTCGGCACACTAACTTCCGCATCCGCTCTACGCGCCACGCTGCCCACGGCCTCGCTGGGAACCTGGCTCGAACAGGTATGGTTGCGGCTGGGCGGCGCGGCCTGCGTGGACGGAACGGCCCGCGCCAACCTGAGCCTTCTCTGGAGCTCTCTGGACGGGCTGCCCGACGGCGAACCGGATCTGCTCGGCCCCGGCCTCAAGGCGGCGCTCGACAAGCTCACGGCCCTGCCCGATCCCGCGGCCAGCAGCGATTGCGGCGTGCAGTTGATGACCATGCACAAGGCAAAAGGACTGGAGTTCGAGGTCGTCATCGTTCCCGAGTTGCAGGCGCGCAACGGCGGCGGCAAGCGCAAGATGCTTTCCTGGATGGAACGCGGCCTGGCCCAGCCCGACGAATCGGGAGAGATTACCGAGTTCCTGATTGCTCCCTTCCAGCGCAAGGGCGAGGACCGAGGGAACGCCAAGGCGTGGGTCGATCAGGTCTATCGGGAACGCGAGTCGCAGGAGACCCGGCGCATTCTTTATGTTGCCGCCACCCGCGCACGCGACGAGTTGCACCTGTTTGCCCGCCTGGCCTGCAAGGCGGAGGGCGAGAGCTTCAGTTTGGTGGAACCTACTGGCAGTCTGCTGGCCACGGCTTGGCCAGCGCTGGGCGATGAGGTCCAAGCGCGCTTCGAAGATTGGAAAACTGCCCAAACTGCGGCAGAGCCACAAAAAGACGTTGAAATCGAATCCATCGCCGCCTCCGGCGAGAGCAATCTGCTCGTCATGCCCCCCCCCATCCAGCCCACGCTGCTGCGTCGTCTGCCGCCGGATTACCAGCCCGCGGAAACCGCCTCGCCGTCAGTCGGCCCAGGAGTGGGAACCGGCGCGCCCCTCTACTCCCGCCATGAAGGCGGCCTGCTCTCCCGCGCCCTGGGCACAGCCGTTCACGCGCTGCTGGAAGAACTGGCCCGGCTGCGCGAAACTCAGGATTGGGAAGCTGCCCGCGCAGCGCTTCAGCGCTTTGTGCCCCGCGTCGCCGCCGAGGCGCGCGCCGTCGGCGTACCTCCAGCCCAAGCCGAGCGGCTTGCAGCCCGGGCACTTCAGATCGCGCTTGACGCCTCCCGAGAGCCCATCGGCGCTTGGATTCTGTCGCCTCACACGAACGCGATCAGCGAAGCCAGTTGGACCGGAGTCGTCTCGGGCAGCCTGCGCACAGTCCGCGTGGACAGAGTCTTCCGGGCCGGTTCCGCGCCCGGTTCCGTCAGTCGTAACGAAGAAGATTGTTGGTGGATCATCGACTACAAGACAGCCCACGAGGACAGCGTTGACCCGGCCAAGGCACTGCCGGCCTTCCACGCGCTCTTCGCGCCGCAAGTCGAGGCCTATGCAAGCATCCTGCGCAACCTGCACGGCGACGCCACGCCGATCCGCGCGGGCCTTTATTACCCACGGATGCTGCTGCTGGATTGGTGGAAGGCATAGCGACTCTCAGAGCAGAAGATTTGCGCCACAAATTGCCTTCTGAAAGAAGTTTTTAATTCCAAAAGAAAACTTGTAGGCAAAAGTCACTCTGGGCTATACAATCTCCACGAGGAGAACCATGGCCGGAGATATTCAACTAACGTGTAGCGATTGCGGGCAGGATTTCACTTTCACCTCTGCCGATCAGGCGTTCTTTCAGGAACGCGGTTATTCGACCCCGAAGCGTTGCAAGAGTTGCCGTCAGGCAAAGAAGAACGATCAGGGAGGCTCCGGCTACCGTTCATCGGGTCAATCACAGGGTACGCCTGTGATTTGTTCAGGTTGCGGACAGCCTACAACCGTGCCGTTTGAACCACGTGGCGACCGTCCGGTTTATTGCCGGGATTGCTATCAGGCACGCAAGGGAAGCGGTGGCGGCGGCAATTCGCGCGGCCGGCGGTAAGAAGTTCAGCAGGGTCCGATCGCTACGCGCCGGGCCCTCTTTCATTCAGGCAAACTCAACGAGGTTTCATGGCAATCGGTCGTTTGACCGACTTTGCTGCGTGTAAACCTTGTGTAATGGTTTTTGCTTGATTTTCAGCTTCGCTCATCCTGCTTCAAAGAACATCGAAAGTGCGGCCAGTTTCAGGTGACCGGGCTTTCGCTGTTTTTCATCACCGCCCTAGTCTTGCTGTGCGGACTCAGAAACGGATGGATCGGCGGCAGACTCCGGGATAGGTTGACTCTCCAGAGCTTTTGTAATGTGCTTCCTGGCAGCGCGCTTTGGCTTGGCAGCCTTGGGGCTCGAAGCGGAAACAGATTTTTTGTCTGCCGGTGTGGACACATAAGCCGCGGCCTTCGCTGAAGGCTTTCGGACAGCCTCGGTCGGCTTGGCGGAACCCTGCGCCTCTGGCGCCAAACGTTTTTCCGCGACCTTTACCTTGCGCTTGGCAGGGGTCTTGGGTTTTTTCTCAGGGGCTTTCGCGACGGCTTTGGCGGATTTAGCCTTCCGCGTGGCGGGAGACTTCGGAGATGCCGTTTTCCGCGCGGGCTTGGGCTTGGAAACCGGCTGCGGTAATGCGACAGCCAGCGCGACCGGATTGACGTCGGGCTTCGGAGTTTTCAGCAAATGCCATTGTCCATCGGCAGCCCTTGCATAGGTCGCACCATTGTAAGTGCGCGTTTCAGGTTCCGCAGGCCGGTTGGGAAAATCAACAGACTTCTCAGGTATCCCCGCTCTGTCGTCAGCCTGCTTTGCACCGAACGCAGTTCCAATCTCATCCGGTTCGACCTCCGACCCCAGAGACGCGATGGCTGGCGTCTTCTCCAGAGCAAAAAGTTTCGTCCAAAGGCCATTGCCGATTTTCTTGAAACTGAAGCCGGGTTTCTTTTCCTTTTCCGGATCTTCCAGCCCACAAGCCGCCCGAGCCATCTGCCGGATGACATGGGAAATCTGCGAATCTTCCGCCACCAGGGGAATAGCGGTGCGCTGCATGCGCCGCACGGCGAAAAAATCGCTGGGGATCTTCCATCGTATCGGCCCGGCAAGCGCTTTCGTAATCTCATCTTCCCCGACGCCCATGCTGTCCTTCTGAAACCGGTTGAGCACAATTTCAAGCTTGGGAATCCCGGTGGTGAAGTACTGTGAAATCAGGCGATCGGCATTGCGCAATCCTGCAACGCCGACCTGGATCACCAGATAGATGGTGGCACCCTCTTTGAAAAGACTCGTTGTCGTCAAATCGAGCCTGGACCCCATATCGATGACCACGTTGTCGAAGTCCTGCCGCGCGACCGCGATCAGTTGATCGATCGCTTTGTCGTCGGCCTCAAAATCGGGAAACTTGCCGGGCGCAGCGAGCACCGAAACGCCTGAGCTATGTTTGACCAGGAGCGTGGAGAGGAATTTAGAATCCAACCGGCTGGCATTCTGCAGCGCGTTGATCGTCGAGTACTCAGCCGTGGTTCCCAGGTTCAGCCCGGCGTCCCCCAGCGGGAGATTCAGATCGATCAGCACCGTGCTTTCTTTCGACTCCTGCGCCAGGGACACCGCAAAATTACAGGCCAGGGTTGTCACTCCGTCTCCGCCCTTGGCGCCGAGAAAGGCCAGCAAACGGCCGGCCCTGCTCTTCGGGGGCAAGGGGCGCGCCGCACAACAGCGTGCAAAGGCCCGATCCAGAGCATCCATCAACACGCTTTGATCGAGGGGCAGCGTAAGAAATTCACGCGCGCCAGCGCGCATACTGCGAACCAGCGACTCCGGGGCGATCTTCGTGGAATAGACCATCACCGTCGCCTTGCTGCTGGCGGAGATGCTTTCCACCAGTTTCAGGGCGTACTCGGAATCGCTATCCAAATCAATGATGATGACGTCGTACTGCTGCCCCAGCAGCTTCGGTACATCGTCAAGGCTGACAGGATAAGAGGAAAACTCAAGAATCTTGCAGCCTTGGCGCCCGGCCAGAACTTTGGCAACGGCCTGCCGGCGTGCTTGTTCCGGCCCCATCAGAGCAATCGACAAAAGATCGACGCTGATGGGCGCCGACTGCTGAGAGTTGAAAGATAAGGAAGAGTCTGACTTCACCAGAATCCTGTTCCCCTGCCAAGTAGAACTTTCCATACAGGTTCGCTCAAAGCACACTGGGTAAACGCAAGACGGAGATCATTTTACTCCAAGACTTCAAGATGGAAGAAGGGGGCCGTCTCCGGCTGAAAACAGGAATGGCGGGATGATCCAGCGGTTCCCAGCGGGCAGCAGGATCGCGTCTTAAAAAGGCTTCTCTGTTCGCGGGCGGAACTGCAATCTGCAATTCCGCCTGCAAACACAACTAGCGCTTTTTTGCCGGTTTGGAGCCGGTCTTCTTGACTGCCGACTTGGACGGCTTGGCAGCCTTGGAACTGACAGGGGCAGGCTTTTTCTTACCAGGAGCAGGCTTGGAAGCCGGGGCCTTCGCGGTCCTATTTGCCGTAGCCTTGGCAGGCGACTTTGCGGCAGCCTTCGTTGCAGGTTTGGGAACTGGCTTAACCACAACCTTTGCCGGAAGCTTCTTGGGCAAGGATGGCTTCTTCGAGGCAGACTTTGCCTGAGACGCCGGCACCGGCTTTGACTTGGGCTTGGGTTCAACCTTTGGCTTGGGCGCTGGCGAGTGCTTCACCTTCTCCGCAGGCTTGGGAGCGACCGGCTTTTCCGCTTTCACGGGTGCTGCCGCAGGCTTTGGAGCCTGCTTGTCCGGCTTGGATTTGGATGACTTCTTAGAGGCGGTCTTTGCGGGAGCCTCGTGCCGCTTGTCATCCTCGTCCTGATCCTCATCTTCTTCGCTGGCAGCCGTTTCGGAATCGTCGGCAAGATCGTCACCCAAATCAAGATCTTCGTCGTCTCCGCCGATGCCGTCCAGTTCCTCATCGCCTTCCAGTGTCTCCTCGGACTCTTCTTCATCCTCATCGAAGGAAGACGCTTTCAGCTTGGCCTCACGCTTGACACGCGGCCGCTTGACCGTGACCGGCGGCGGAGGTGGCGGCGGAGAATATGGTTCCAGGAAGGCACGAGCTTCTTCCGGTGTGGAGAGCTTTCCATCGAGCAGATCGAGGAATATCTTCTGCACAATTTCCTCATACGCAGGCAGTTCCGCCGTAATGCGCATCTCCTGCATCAGCACATAAGGAATGCGCTGGCGGACTTCGGGCCAGACCTTGAGGAATAAGTTAAAGCGTTCCTTGACCGCCGCATTCTTGCTGGTAAATCCAAGCCACAGAACCGCTTCTGGATCATAGCTACTGAAAAGCCGGAAGCTGGCCGAAGGCGTTGCGTTCACCTTGGCAAGCAGTTCCTTGGCGAATCCATCCGCCAACGCATCCAGGCTGTTCCATTCCTCAACGAAGCCAGGACGCAACATCAGCTTTTTCAAGGCCGCCAGATCCTTGTTGTTCAGCCCGGCAGTCAGCAACCGCATCTGGGCTGCCGAAATATCGGCATGAACCCCTTGCAAAAGCAGTTCAACGGCCAGATCATACAGCGCCGTAAGCCCCGCTGCGTCCGCCTTGGCGGCGGTCCATGCAGGGAAAAGGATCTTCATCCAGCCCTCGGCTTCGAGAGCCTGCAGAACCTTCAGTCCCTCTTCCTCGTGGGCGATCTGCTCCAGCTCCAGCTTCTGCGCCTGAGTGGAAATGTGCTCGATCACGCCTTCTTCCCTGGCGTTTAAGTAGCGTGCCTGTGTCCGTGGATCCATCTCCCAGCCCAGACGCGCGTTGTAGCGGGTGGCTCGGATCAGCAAGGACGGATCGTCGAGAAAACCATAGTTTGAGACTAGGCGCAGCGTTCTGGATTCGATGTCCGCAGCCCCGTTCATGGGGTCCATCAACAGTCCAAAGGATCCCTCGTTCAGAGAGATGGCCATGGCATTCACGGTAAAATCGCGGTGCCGGAGGTCCTCCTGGATGGAAGCGGAGTGATAGACGAGCTTGCCTGGCTTGGGATACTCGACGCGGTGTGTACTGACAAGATCAAGACGAACCGTGCCGGGAAAACAGAGGTAAAGGGTGCGCGTGTCGTCGTCTTCGCCCCACACCTTTGCGCCGCGCTTCTCGAGTGCTTTCTTGAGTTTCAGAGCATTTCCATGCACGGAAACTTCAAGGTCGCGCACGGCGTGGCCACTGGTCAGGTCGCGCACCGCATCTCCAGTAAGAAACAGAACCGTATCCGTTTCGTGGGCTACGTCCCGCACCTGGTGCAAGGCATTTTGCTGGTCAACCGACAGCCGGTTTTCCAGAAGATAGATGTAGTCGGGCATCCGTTTCCTGCTTCCGCATTCTATTTCTTCAGCCAAGTGCCTGATGCTGTTGCTCTTACAGTATTGCCTGGCAATGGTTGCAAACCGTACATTAACACATGTCGCCGCATATGGCTAGGGGCAAATGCACCGAAGATGCAGCTTTCCTCTCTGGCGCTTCCTTATTCCCACAGTTCATGGACGAAGAGCAAGTCCGTGAAGACTCAGCTCTTCCACCCCCGTGGACGAAGACCTGTCCATGGGGACCTCGGTTCTACACCCCACGGACAAAGACCCGTCCGTAGGAGCCCCGGTTCGTGCGACAATCCAAAGCGATGGCTTCTCAGCGCAAACCTGTGATTGTCCGCAAGTTCAGCCACGACTGGTGCTCGGGCTATGCGGGAGCCAGCTTTGGCCAGGACGCTGCCGAACTGGAGATTCTGGACACGTCCGGCAAGGTGCTGCACCTCCCATGGAGTGAAGTGAAATGGGTCTGCTATGTGCGCGACTTCCCTTCCGGCGAGGCTGCCAATCCGGAACGGCTCCTTCGCAAGCGCTTTGCGATCCGGCCCAGGACGCCCGGCCTGTGGCTGCGGATGACGCTGACCGACGGAGAGGAACTGGAGGGGCTGGCGGCCAACGACCGCTCGCTGATTGAAGGCGCCGGGCTGCTGCTGACGCCGCCCGATACGCGCTCGAATACGCAGAGAATCTACATCCCGCGGCATTCGGTCCAAAGTCTGGAGGTTTTGAGCCTGATTGGCGCGCCTGGACGCCGTCGGACAGCCGCTGGACAGGCCGTCGAGCAGCCGGAGCTGTTCCCTATCTCACAATAGGGCTACGAATTCTCCCGACCATCATTGAAGTTCTGCCCAATTGCCCGTAACCAGAGAAAGAAACTTTGGAAGATTAATACAGAACAGGCAGTTCCAGTTCCTCCCGCTGCCACTCTGGTATGCGGAAAACGCCGAGAATTTGCATGGGAACACGAACGCAGAGCTGAATGTGAGTCTTGGACCGAAAACCCGCGCCAGGATAGAGTTCTTTGCCCTCGGGAAACATCGCTCGCACGGTTGCATAAGGCTGGCTTTTGGGATCAGATTCCTGCGCGGTTTCCACAATCTCGTAGAGGTAATTCATTACGGCGCAGTCCAAGCGCCGGAGGATTTTATCGCCACCGCCCTCTTTGACCGAATCTGCATTCTCAGGTAAAGGCTTTCCAACTTCATCGGCAGTCAACTTGTACTCGTCGTATGCAAGTTTCACCGCATCAATACCAGACTGTGTCGTCAGATCGAGACAATGACCAAGATCTATCACAGCGCCAACCACTGAGGGAGACTTAAATTTTCGTCTAGCCTCCGTTGCCCACCGATAGGCGCGAATTACGTCATTTTCCCAAAAGTATGCCCCTGCTCCGAGCCAATCGTAATCTTTTTTGCTGGGCACAAACGGCGAACCGCCCAGAAGCTTCTGGGCGGTTTCAAGCTTGCATCCATGATAAGCAAGAACTAAAGGCACGATATTAGTTTACCGGTATCTCTCCGCCACTTCACCGTCTGATTTCAAGTAGCCAATCTTAACCAGCAACGCTTTGCGCTTTTCAGTGGTATTGAGTTTACGCCGAAGCGTCTCAGCAGCTTCCTTGAACTTCTTGAGCTCTCTCGGACTCATCGCAACCTCCGAATATCAATACACACTTACATCGACACACCACGTAGCATTCCCTACTGGCAAAACCCACAACTTAGAGATTAGATTACCAAAAGCGCATAATAACCACAAGCGGTCTGCGACAAAATACAGATTGCGGCCATCGCAACGTCTCTTCCTACGCTTCGTGGCATCATTTTCATCCCCCTATATGCGGTCCAGACTTCCAAATAATCAGGACAGACTTCTTAGATTTCCAAAATTTTCTCCATTCTGGCGAACCAGGAAACATACGAAGCGTCCATTCCGCTACAATTCCATCCATGAAGCTAGGTGAGTTGGCAACCCGGTTGGGAGCGGAGCTGCGCGGAGACGCGGAGCTGGAAGTTACAGGTGTAAAAGGACTTGAGGAGGCTGGACCGAAGGATGTGACCTTCGTGGCCAATCCCAAGTATGCGAGCCTCGCAAAAAAGACACAGGCGGCAGCCGTGCTGGTCAGGCCGGATTTTCCTGAGATTGAAGCGGCAACGCTGCGGCTGGACAATCCCTATCTGGCCTTTTCGCGGGCGCTGGGAATTTTCTATCAGCCACCGGCTTACGCGCCCGGCATTCATCCGACGGCGGTCATTGACCCGACGGCGGTCATCGGCGCGGGAGCGCACATCGGGGCGTATGTCGTGATTGGCCCCGACGTGAAGCTGGGCGACTACGCCACGCTGCTGCCCCACGTGGTGCTCTACCCCGGCGTCGAGGCGGGCAGCCATTTCTTTGCCCATGCGCATGCCGTGGTGCGCGAATACTGTATTCTGGGCGACGACGTGACGCTGGAAAATGGCGCGATCATTGGCGCCGACGGTTTCGGCTTTGCCAAAAACGAGTTGGGACATTGGGAAAAAATTCCGCAGTCGGGTCCGACGCGGCTCGGCAACCGGGTGGACGTGCAGGCCAATGCCTGCGTCGACCGGGCGACGGTGGGCGAAACGCGTATCGGCGACGGCAGCAAGATCGACAATCTCGTGCAGGTCGGGCACGCCTCGCATGTGGGCGAAAATACGCTGATCTGCGCACAGACGGGCCTGGCTGGCTCGTCCGTGGTGGGCAGCAACGCCATCCTGGCCGGGCAGGCGGGAGTGGCCGGGCACTGCACCTTGGGCGACGGCGTCATTCTGACGGCGCAGACCGGAGTTTCTCATGACATTCCGGCCGGCAAGATGATCTCCGGCTCGCCGGGCTTTGATAACCGCGTCTGGCTGCGCGCCGTGGCGATCTTTCAGCGGCTGCCGGAACTGCTCAAGCGGCTGGACCGGGTGGAAAAGAAACTGGCCGCCCAGGATCAAAGCGAAAGCGCAGAGGACAAGACAGCATAATCACTTTTATTTCCAGAAAAAGCGAGGCCCGGGATGATAATCGTCCCGGGCCTCGCTGATAGAACAAACAGAATGCGCTTCAGCGCACCATGCCCTGGAAGAGCGGCGACTGTAGCAGACCGATGAACTCCGCATCGCTCGTGGAGAAATGGATCGACATACGCCCGCCATCGGAGGCAATGCTGGTGGCGCTCAACGCCTGCTTCTCGATCCCCGAGCCGCTCATCTTGCGAACCGTCAACCCGGCCGACAAGAGAGAAGACAAGGTGGCCGCGGCAAACGGATCGCTGGTGGAGATGGTCAGATTGAACTTGACGCCGTGCTGGAAGTCCATCGAATACCAAGAGGCCTGCAAGCGCTTGCGAATGGTTTCATAGTCGGACGTCGAACCGGCTTCGCCAATCACCTGGCGCATCATGATCTGGGTGCCTTTCTGGTCGAGAATGCTCCACAGGGGCTCGTATTCCACGGACTTCATGGCGTCCATCATCGGTCCGTTGCTGAGCAGGTTGGGAGTCAAGCCATCGCGAGCATCAAGAGCCCTCTTCACCGAGCCAATGTCCCCGAAGACCATGGTTGAGGGATCAACGAAGCAAACCACCATGTCGGTCTTGGCGAGAGGATAGATCTTATTGGCGCGCAGCAGCGTGGGCTTCAGCTTCTGCTTGCGGAAATTGGCAATGATCTCCTGCACGGAAAACTGGCCCTGGGCGATACCAACCGTATCCAGTCTCTCATCGCCGGACTTGCCGCGGAACAAGGCGAAGGCCAACTGCTCCACGTCGTGGTTTTCGTTCAGGCCGGACTTGTGCAGCGCTTCTTCAAAGCGCTTGAGCTCGGGCGGCATGATGCGTTCTTTCAGGCTCATGGCCGAGTTCGAGTTTTCCATCGCGTGGTAATCGATCGTCACCAACTGCTGCACGCTATGAGGGATGGAAGTACGGGCATCGGTGGACAACTGCGCCGCCGGCGCCGAGGCAGCCGCGACAACGAAAAGCGCGATAGCTGAAACTGAAAATCTCACAAAAGTCTTCAACGAATCCATCCTCCACAGATGTGGCAGTTGTTGAATTCCCGGGCCAGAGTCCGGCTTCTACAGCAGGCTCTGCTGGGTACTCGATTGCCAGGAACGCCATTTCCGTTCCATTTTCATTCTACCTGCATCGCATAGGCCCGATGCGCATCTTCAACCCGCAGTGGTACTTATACCGCATTCGGCCAGGCCAGTGGAGCCGCAAGCCGGCGCTCCAGAATCTTGGTCTGCTCATCGAACCCAATCAATTGACGCATCCACTCGCTATCGCGCTCACAGGCCGCCTCGGGAAGCAGTCCGATGATCTCGCCGGAGACCGGCACGGCCTTATGACGAAGCGCCAGCTCAGAGGCCGTGTGAAAAACCTGCGAGACGGGCATGGTCTCAAAATCAGTAATATTCATGGTCAATTGCGCGCGGCCATGGGCAAGCACGCCCAGGGCTTTGACGCCCTTGAGCCCGCCGGAAGAGGCGCGAATCTCACGGGCAACGGCACGCGCGATGGCAACATCCGCCGAATCGAAATAGATGTTGTAGGCCACTAGAAATTTGCGCGCGCCGACCACGCTGGCTCCAGCCGTGGGATGAAGCTGGGGACCGCCAACATCGGGCCGTCGCGAGGAATCCTTGCCGATGGCATCGCGCAAGCCCTCAAACTGGCCGCGGCGCACATCCTCCAGATTGACGCGGTCGGGCCGGGAGGCCGCCGCTTCATAAAAGTAGACCGGCACCTTGAAACGCCGCCAGATTTCCTGGCCAGCCTGCCGGGCCAGCATCACGCACTGCTCCAGTTTGACGCCAGAGATGGGCACGAAAGGAATCACGTCGGCCGCGCCGATACGGGGATGAAGCCCATGCTGTCGGGTCAGGTCGATCAGTTCGGCGGCCGCACCCGCGCCGCGCACCGCGGACTCTGCCACCGCCGCCGGATCGCCGGCAATCGTTACCACCGAGCGGTTATGGGCCGCATCCATGGACCAGTCGAGCAGACTCACACCCTCGACGCGCATCGCCGCGATGATCGCCATGACCCGCCGGGCATCCGTGCCCTCTGAGAAGTTTGGAACGCACTCGACAACAGGTCCGCTCATCGTGCCTTTTCTCTCTCTTTATCCCAGGGAGCAAAATCGCTCACGAGAAATCCCGTTCGCGCTTTGCAAACCAGTGGCACATCCGTGGGAACCATGATTACTTCCAGAATGTGTAGCCTACTTGGACCTGAATGCTGGCATTGACCCCAGGATTGTGATCGCCCAGCGAAGCGGAAGAGATATGCACGGCATTGACCCCAATGTCGATCGACCGCTTGGGGTGCGTGAAGTAGTGAAGACCAACGCCGCCCTGCGGGGCAAAGTTCCAGACGCACGTTCCACCATTGGCCGTCGCCGTCATGTAACTCGGCGGAAACTTGTGGGTGGTGTAGATCAGCCCACCCGCGCCCTGGAGCCAGGGTTGAATGCGGCGGCTGCGGGTAAGAAAATTCCAGCGCAGAATGACCGGGGTCAGGCTGACGCCGCGAAAAGTGCCGCCGCCAACATGCCGGCTGCAAGCGAAGTGATCCCCCTCCGACGTAACGCAGGTAAAGGTCTGCTCGTGCGGAGCCGGGGTGTACGCCTGCCAGAGAGGCATGACGTTGCCGCCAAACTCGAACTGGCCGCTAAAAATTCCGGCCCGCATGACCGGGCTGAGAGGCTTGGCCAACTGAAAGCCCGCCGAAAGAAACTTGTACTCCGAACGGTCGCCCACGCCGTTGCCGTAGTTGACGAACGGACCATACTCCCAGCTCTGATCCTGGCGAACCTGGGCCACGGGGTTGATCGGCGCTGGAGCCGCAGCACCAGCCACGCCGTCTGAAGTCTCAGCAGCAGCAACCATGGTCCCCGCTACCAGAACAAGAGCGAAAAGCTTTACGATTCGGATCAACGTTTTTCCCTTCGCTGAGAGTTTTCGCTCTCCATAAAAAAGCCGCCTGAACCGGCGGCCTTTCCAGAGCCTCTATCGTTCGACGCAAGAACTTCACTTTTGTCCCTTCCCGATTCACAACCACCGAGTGGTTCTTTCTCAAGAAAGGACAACTTCCGTTAAAGCGCAAAGGACTTCCGTAAAGTGAAAACTCTTAGCTGGCCTCGGCTTCCATCTGATCGGCATCCATGTCGAAGTTCGAATAGACGTTCTGGGTGTCGTCGCAGTCTTCCAGCGTCTCCAGCAGGCGAATCATCTGCGTGGCCGCCGAGCCTTCCAGCTTGGTGTAGGTCGAGGCGACCATGGTCACTTCGCTCATGACCGTGGGAATGCCCGCAGCCTTCACGGCCGCCAGAACGCCTTCGTAACCCGCCGGATCGGTAATGATCTCCCAGGTCTCGCCCTCGTCGTTCAGATCTTCGCCGCCATGTTCGAGCACGATGTCCATCAACTGCTCTTCGGTGGCTGCGGACTTCTCGATGGCAATGACGCCCTTCTTGGAGAACATGAAGCGCACCGAGCCGTTCTCGCCCAGGTTCCCGCCATGCTTGGCGAAAGCGTGCCGGATCTCACTGACGGCGCGATTGCGGTTGTCGGTCAGCACATCGACAATGATGGCGACGCCGCCAGGGCCGTAGCCCTCGAAGCTGATCTCCTCGTAGTTGACGCCAGCCAGTTCGCCGGTGCCGCGCTGGATGGCGCGCTTGATGTTTTCCTGCGGCATGTTTTCCGCTTTGGCCGCCAGGATTGCTCCACGCAATCGGGCATTGCCGTCAGGATCGCCGCCGCCCTTGGCTGCGACCGTAATTTCCTTGATTAAATTGGTGAATATCTTGCCGCGCTTGGCATCGAGCGCGCCCTTCTTGTGCTTGATTGTGGCCCACTTTGAATGGCCTGACATAAGAGCCTCTGTATGGTGAAAAATGGTGGCGCGGGCACGCGCCTGACCGTGTCAGTATACCATTCGCCATGGGAGTCAAACCGGAGGTCAAAGCACGGCGTATTCCAGCAGATGGTCTGCCTGCACTTCTCTCCAGAAACCGCGACCTCAGCGCTCACAAGGCACGGAACGCAAAAGAGCTTTTTCCTCGTTTTTTGCCTTCCGGATCATGGCAGACTTCCCCCGCCACGGCGGGAAGCTGATACCCTAGAAGCATGAAATTCGGGGTTGTTGTCTTTCCTGGCTCTAACTGTGACCACGACGCATACGACGTGATTGCCGAAGTGGCTCATCAGCCTGTCACCTTTCTCTGGCACGATTCCGAGGATCTGGCTGGCGTGGATGCAGTCGTGGTTCCGGGCGGTTTCTCTTACGGAGATTACCTGCGCACCGGCGCCATTGCGCGGTTTTCTCCCGTGATGCAGGCCGTCAAGCGCTTTGCCGCAGATGGCGGGCTGGTTCTGGGCATCTGCAACGGATTCCAGATCCTGACCGAATCCGGCCTGCTGCCCGGCGCCCTGACGCGCAACGCAGGCCTGAAGTTCATCTGCAAGCAGGTTCATCTGCGCACGGAAACCACCGACAGTCCCTTCGCGAACCAGTTGAAGAAGGGCGACGTGCTACAGATTCCCATTGCCCACATGGAGGGCAACTACTTCTGCACGCCAGAAGTGTTGCACCAGTTGGAAGCCGAAGACCGCATCGCTTTCCGCTACGCGACTCCCGACGGCCAGGTCACTGCCGAGGCGAATCCGAATGGTTCGTTGAACAATATTGCCGGCATTCTCAATGAGAAGAGGAACGTGATGGGACTCATGCCCCATCCGGAACGGTCCAGCGAAGCACTGCTGGGGTCAACCGACGGCTGGAAGATTTTTGCCTCCATGCTGGAATCCTTGGCAACCCATTAAGGTTCCCAGCGGGCAGTTGGGAACCAACCATGATTGATATCCATCAGCATCTCCTCTATGGAGTGGACGACGGCTCGCCCGACTTGGAGACATCTCTGGCCATGGCGCGGGAGGCTGCGGCCGATGGCATCACCCGCATCGTCTGCACCCCGCACGCCAGCGAACGCTATCCCTATCAGGTCGCACTCATTGAGGAACGCTACGCGGAATTGCGCACGCTGCTGCTCGGCCAGATGGAATTGAGCCTGGCCTGCGACTTTCACATGAGTGCGAAAAACATTCTGGAGGCGGTGGCCAATCCATTGCGCTACTCGATCGACGGCAAAGGATACCTGCTGATCGAACTCTCCGACACTTCGATTCCGCCATCGATCAGCGAAGCCATGTACAGTCTGCGCTCAGCGGGCTATCAGCTCATCATCACCCATCCCGAGCGGTGTCTGGCCGTGCTGGAGAAGCCCGAGTTACTGGCCGAATGGATGCGCAACGGATACCTGGTTCAGGTCACAGCCAGTTCGCTCTATGGACGCTTCGGCAAAGCGGCAGAGGTGTTTTCCAACGAACTGCTGCGGCGCAACTGGATTCATTTTCTAGCCAGCGACGCGCACGGCATCAGTAGGCGTCCACCGCATTTGAAGAAGGCCTACGACTATGTAGCGCAACGAGCCGGCGAGGAGACGGCAAGGCGGCTATGCCTGACCAATCCTCAGGCAGCAGTCGTTGGAGCGCCGTGGCCCTTGCAGCCGGAACCCCAGGGGCTTTGGGAGCATCTGCCGCTGAAGTTCCACGCTGGCAGGTTTGCCTTTCCGCACAGGATCAACGCCCCCAACGATTCTGGAAGTGATCCAGCCGAGCCGCGCATAACCGGCTTTTTCAAGCGCCTGTTCGGGCGGTAGCACCGGAATTCTCGCCGTTACAACCCCAATCCACCATCAACGGCCAACACCTGGCCGGTGATGAAGTGCGGTCCCGCGGCAAAGAAAAGCACGGCCTGAGCCACGTCCTGCACGCTTCCGTTGCATCGCATGGGAGTTTTCGCGGCAAAATGAGTGGCTTGCGGGCCGGAGTTTTCGTCCATCTCAATCCAGCCCGGCGCGACGCAGTTGACGCTGACCTCAGGAGCAAAGGACTTGGCCATGGCCTGCGTAAGGCTATGCACAGCCGCCTTCGACGCGCAATAGTGCGCGTGGCTGGCCCAGGCATGAATTCCCCCCAGCGAGCCTATGTTGACGATCCGGCCCTTGACGGCGCGCAGATGCGGCAGCGCCTCACGCGCCACCAGAAAAGGCCCGCGCGCATTGGTCTCAAAGACCGCATCCCACTGGTCGAGGCTGAGCGTGTCGAGCGACGCCGTTTCAAAAATAGCGGCGCTGTTGACCACCAGATCGAGCCGCCCGAAACGGCTGACGGCGGCGGCGATGGCCGAGCGCACGGAAAGTTCGGAACGCACATCGCACTCGACAGCCAAGGCGTGGCCGCCAAGGCGCTCGATCTCTCTGACGGTTTCAGCGGCTTCAGCCTGGGAGCTGCGGAAGGTAATGGTCACCTCCGCGCCTGCCTGCGCCAATGCAAGCGCAATCCCCCGGCCAATGCGCCGCGCGCCGCCGGTAACCAGTGCCGATTTGCCGAGAAGCGGTTGATTGCTCATCGCCCGGAGGCGTTCCTTTACTTCTGCTGGGACGGACTGGGCTGCTGGTCCGGCTGGGCGGCGGGCTTGTCCTTCGATGCTGGATCCGGTGCGCTCTTGTCCCCTTCCGGACTGGCCGGTTTGGCCGCATCGGCGCCCTTGCCACCTCGAAGGGTGTCAGGATGATCCTTGTAGATGGAGTACTGCTCGCCGGGGCGTTTCATACGGATCTCGATGGAGAACGCCGGCTTGTCAACAGCATAATCATCGCCAAAGGTCTGAAAGCCCCTGGCAATGATCTGCAAACGCACAGGTTCGCCAATCGGCAGCACGTCGATGATGGCCTTACCATCCTCGTTGGTTTTCAGTTCCATGTTGCTCTTGTCGTGAGTGCCATGGAAGATGACCGCGGCGTTCTCAATGGGCTTGCCATTGAAATCGCGCAGAACGGTGACCTCAATACGGGCGGTTGGCGGCGGAGCCTTGAACTTGCGGCCGCGATTGGAAGCCTTTTGCTGGGCGCCAGCCGACAGCGATGAAAGTACCAGGACGAGCATGGCCACGACAGCAGAGAGTCGGAAAATAATACGGCGAGACATGGGCACATTGTAAATGGTTTCGCCTCCGGAGGCGAAGGCCCCTCCACAAAAGCCTATTTTGAACGGCTCCGCAGGCAGCAGATCCTCCTGTGTAATTGCTTGGTGGTTTAACCTGATTGTCATAAATTCTTAGCGTTTTGCACTCATATATTCGCCGGAAAACTTGACATATCAGCGGACACTTGCCTATCGTTAGCAATTGGAAGGCGAGAGTGCCAGCAACCAACTGGCGGAAGTGCTCGCCGGGGTCGGCCGCTTCGGTTTCAGGAGCCGCAACCTTTGGATTCCACAGCTTTTGAAGGAAATATTAACCCTCGCGGCGGGGATCACCCCTGACCGCGTGTGAAGGAGAAGCGAAACAATGGCAGCAACATCATTTACTCCGCTCCATGACCGCATCCTCGTCCGCCGTTTGGAAGAGGGCGAAATCAAACTCAGCAGCGGCATCATCATCCCCGACAGCGCCAAAGAAAAGCCCCAAGAGGGCAAGGTCATTGCCGTGGGCAAGGGCAAGTCCAACGACGAGGGCAAGGTGTTCCCTCTGGATGTGAAGACTGGCGACAACATTCTCTTCGGCAAGTACTCCGGCACGGAGATCAAGCTGGACGGCGAAGAATTCATCATCATGCGCGAGGAAGAAGTCCTCGGCATCGTCAAAAAGTAGCTGTCAGCTAACAGCTCACAGCCGACAGTCCAGGACTGAAGGCTGGCGATCGACAACGATAACTGTTAGCTGACCACTGTCAGCTGACAACTGAATGAGGAGAATTACAGCATGGCAAAGCAGATTTTGCACGGTGAAGATTCCCGTCAGGCGATCCTGCGCGGCGTCAACACGCTGGCGGACGCCGTCAAGGCAACACTCGGGCCCAAGGGCCGTAACGTTGTGATTGAGAAGAAGTTTGGTTCGCCGACCATCACCAAGGACGGCGTGACGGTCGCCAAGGAAATCGACCTTCAGGACCCGCTGGAGAACGTGGGCGCACAGTTGGTGAAGGAAGTTGCTTCCAAGACCAGCGACGTGGCCGGTGACGGCACGACGACGGCCACGGTTCTGGCGCAGGCAATCTTTCGCGAGGGCGTGAAGACCGTGGCAGCCGGAGCCAATCCGACAGCTCTCAAGCGCGGCATCGACAAGGCCGTAGCAACGATCATCGGCACCCGCGACAAGGACGGCAAGTGGATTGAGGGCGGCGCACTGGGCAAGTTGTCCCACCCCGTCACCGAAGGCACCGTTGCCCAGGTGGGCGCGATCTCAGCCAACGGCGACCAGGAAATCGGCGACATCATCGCCGAAGCGGTCAAGGTTGTGGGCAAGGATGGCGTCATCACCATCGAAGAGTCCAAGACCATGCACACGGGTCTGGAAACGGTCGACGGAATGCAGTTTGACCGCGGCTACCTGAGTCCCTACTTTGTCACCGACACGGAGCGCCTGGAAGCGGTTCTGGAAGACCCCTACATCCTGATCTACGAGAAGAAGATCAGCGCGATGAAGGATCTGCTGCCCCTCTTGGAGCAGGTTGCCCGCGGCGGCAAGCCGCTGTTGATCATCGCCGAGGATATCGAAGGCGAGGCTCTGGCGACCCTGGTCGTCAACAAGCTGCGTGGAACGCTGAATGTGGCTGCCGTCAAGGCGCCTGGCTTCGGTGACCGCCGCAAGGCGATTCTGGGCGACATCGCGATTCTGACTGGCGGCAAGGCGATTACCGAGGATCTGGGCATCAAGCTGGAAGGCGTGAAGCTCGAGGATCTGGGCAAGGCCAAGCGCGTCACCATCGACAAGGACAACACCACCATTGTCGACGGTGCTGGCAAGCCTTCGGAGATTGAAGGCCGCGTCAAGGAGATCCGCACGCAGATCGAGAAGAGCACCTCGGACTACGACAAGGAGAAGCTGCAGGAGCGGCTGGCCAAGCTGGTTGGTGGCGTTGCCATCATCAAGGTGGGCGCCGCAACCGAGACCGAGCTGAAGGAGAAGAAGGCTCGCGTCGAGGACGCTCTGCACGCAACCCGCGCGGCTGTCGAAGAAGGCATCGTCCCGGGCGGCGGCGTGGCTCTGCTGCGCGCCATTCCTGCGGTCGAGGCTTTGATCGCTACCCTCAAGGGCGACGAGAAGATCGGCGCTACGATTGTTCGCCGTTCGCTCGAAGAGCCGTTGCGCCAGATCATCGCCAACGCCGGCGAAGAGGGTGCTGTGGTTGTCGCCAAGGTTCTTGAATACAAGGACCAGAATTTTGGCTACAACGCCGCGACCTCCGTCTACGAGGACTTGGTGAAGGCCGGCGTCATTGACCCGACCAAGGTCACCCGGACGGCTCTGCAGAATGCCGCATCAATCGCCGGCTTGCTGCTGACCACCGAAGCCCTGATTGTCGAGATTCCGGAGCCCAAGGCTGCGGCTCCGGCCGGCCACGGCGGCGGCATGGAAGGCATGTACTAAACGCCAAACTGCGCTCAGGCGCATGAGCAAGAAGGCTCTTGGCTTCGGCTGGGAGCCTTCTTTTTGCGCAAAAGAAATTCGATGCTAGCGGGACAGCACAATGACTTCCGCGGACACCGTGGATGCCTCGGCTGAAGGAGTTTCGGTCCGCATCGAGCGCAGCCATCCAGCCGAAAGCCAGGAGCGCGGAATCAGAAATTCCGACCAGCCACAATCAAGGCACACCGTAATGTCGGGCGACGGCGTCATGGGTGGATGACTAAGGGTGCGATAGCGATTGCGGTAGAGTCGGATCTCGGCCGGAATACTCGCTAAGGACGAAGATTGGCACTTCGGGCATATCATGGGTACACCTCTGAAAGAGATACACCAAGGCAGCAAAAAAACAGCAAGGGATCAAGTGAATCGATTTTAATCAGCTTCGTGCAGGATTATCAATAGCTATTCTTAAAAAAAAGTACTTAGACAGAAAATTTATTCCATATTGAAACTTACCTTGATGGAATGAAACATATTCATTCGCAAGCAACTTCATTTCACCACCGGAGGGACGCTGGATAGGCTTGCAAAAGATGATCTGGATTTGGTTAACGGGGACCTGCAAAGGTCCCCTAGTTCAATTGCAGATCAGATATTCTCGGCAAAATCCTGGATGTGCCCCATCTTTTCGTGTTTGGTGCGCAGATAGCCGGCAAAGCTCTCCTGCACCTCGACCTCGGCGGAGATGCGCTCGGTGACGGTGATTCCAGCCGATTCCATCGCCTCCACCTTCTCCGGGTTATTGGTCATCAAACGGATCTGGGAGACGCCCAGCAGCTTGAGCACCTTGCCTGCCAGTTCGTACTCGCGGCAATCGGGGGCATAGCCCAGTTCGACATTGGCTTCGACCGTATCACGGCCATGGTCCTGTAGTTCGTAGGCTTTCAGCTTGGCCATCAGGCCGATGCCGCGGCCCTCCTGCTGCTCGTAGAGCAGAATGCCCGCGCCCTCTTCGGCGATTCTGCCCAGAGCCATTTCCAGTTGCAGACGGCAGTCGCAGCGCAGCGAACCAAAAACATCGCCCGTCAGACACTGGGAGTGGATCCGCACCACCGGCGGCGCGGAATGGATGTCGCCCATGACCAGAGCCACCAAGCCCTCGATCTCTTTTCCACTCTTGCATTTATCGCTGGCAGGGGCAGGCGCTAACCGGCCCTCAAAGCCCAGAATGCGGAAAGCTCCCCAGCGAGTGGGAAAATCCGCCTCGGCAATCTTCTTCACGCTTTCAATTCCCATGTTTCTATTTTACTTTGCAAAAGGAAATACCGCTTGCTGGCAGGATCGATTGCAATTCTTCTGGCAATGCCTTGCATGTGGGACGACCGGCAGAATGGCGTTGCGGGAGCACTGCACAAGTCTTCAGCTATCCCTTTAAGTATCGTCATCAATCAATTCAATTTAATAACGTTGTCTGATTGTATGGATGCCGACAAATGAAGCTACCCTCGGCAACATCGGAAGGCCATACGGCTAAAGTATCACAAACCACAAAATAAACGCTCCTTAGGGCACACGGCAGGCATCTATAGAACAAGAAGCCGTTTGAAGTCGATGAAAACACTGGATCTCAGCATCACCGATGAGAAGCGGAACGACTATGGAGGAAAGACAAATGAACGATGCCCCTTGGAAACCGCGGAAGGTTGTGATTGTTGGAGCTGGCGCAGTTGGATCGACCTTTGCCTACACACTGGCACAGAGTGGTCTAGCCGACGAAATTGTCTTGAAGGATTCCCGGCACGATCTGGTCATGGGGCAAGTCCTCGACCTGGCGCATGGACAGGCGTTCTTCCCTTCCGTCCAGATCCGCGAAGCGCAAGAAGGTGATTTCGCCGACGCGCACATCATTGTGATTACTGCGGGCTCCAAGCAACATCCCGGCGAATCCCGCCTGGATCTGCTGCAAAGGAACGTCAAGATCATCGACGAGATCATTGACGAAATCGTGGCGCAGAAGTCCTCCGCCGTGGTGTTGATGGTCAGCAATCCGGTGGACATTCTGACCTATGCGGCCTATAAGCGCTCCGGCTGGCCGCGCGGGCGCATCATCGGCTCCGGCACCGTTCTGGACAGCGCGCGCTTCCGTTACTTGCTAAGCAAAGACTGCGGCGTGGACGTGCATAACGTTCATGGCTACATTCTGGGCGAGCACGGCGACAGCGAGTTCCCTGCCTGGTCCATGACGAACGTGGCCGGCCTCTCGATGGATCAGTATTGCGCTCAGTGCGCAGGCTGCGGAGAGTTAAAGGCAAACCGCGACAAAATCGCGGACGAAGTGAGGCATTCTGCTTATCACATCATTGAATACAAGGGATCCACGTGGTTCGGCGTCGGCCTGGCTTTGACGCAGATTGCCGCGGCCATTCTGCGCAACCAGCATGGAGTGCTCACGGTTTCGTCGGTCCTGGATGGAGAGTTCGGACTGAAGGGCTTGAGCCTGGGCGTTCCTTCCGTTGTTTCTCAGAATGGCGTCGAGCGCGTCCTGCAGGTCGATTTGCCGCCCGACGAGCAAGCCGCTCTCGAGAATTCAGCCACCATTCTGAAGGACCAGATCAAGCAGCTTGATTTGGAATCGTGATGAAGGCCCACTGATCCGGCCCCAACGTATGAACACACCGTGCCCCATCTTTGCGCTTTTTTTCTGGCGCAAAGGTGGGAAGACGATGCATTTCTTCTGGGCCGGATCAGTAACAGCACTCGACATCGATGAAAAAGACTGCGCGGTGGAACAATCCACCGCGCAGTCTTGTGTTGGCGCTGTACCATGATCTTGCCGAAACTTTCATGCGAGATCATTTAGCTACACTGCTTGACGACTTTCGCCGCTACGACCGCCAGATCGCCGTGGTCCGCTACCGGGGCAACCGGCGGCGCGCGACCAGCTATGGGGAGATCGCTCACATGGCGGGGCGTTTTGCCGCGTTGCTGGCCCAGCGGGGCATCGGCAAGGGCGACCGGGTTCTGCTCTGGGGAGAAAACAGCGCGGAGTGGATTGCGGCCTTCCATGGCTGCCTTTTGCGCGGTGCGCTGGCCGTGCCGCTGGACGCATACGGAACCGCCGACTTTGCCGCGCGCGTGGCGGCCGATGTGCTGCCCAAGCTGGCCGTGGGCGATGCGCTGCTGCTCAGGCAGTTGCCCGACGAATGGCCGAGAATTGCCTTTGAGGATTGGCCCGCAGCTCTGCCCGCCGAGGAAGCCGGACCGGTCGAAGGGCTCTCACGCGAGACACCGCTGGAAATCCTGTTCACCTCCGGCACAACCGGCGACCCCAAGGGCGTGGTGCTGACCCACGGCAACGTGCTGGCCAGCATCGAGCCCATCGAACAGGGCGCGCAGCCCTATATGCGCTACGAGCGGCCCTTTCATCCGCTGCGCTTTCTGCACACGCTACCTTTGAGCCATGTCTTCGGACAGACGATGGGTTTGTGGGTGCCCGTCATCTTTGCCGCCGAGGTGCACTTCGAGAGCCGTCTGGTGGCCTCGCGGCTGATTGAAACCATCAAGCGCGAGCGCATCAGCGTGCTGGCCGCCGTGCCGCGCGTGATGACGCTTTTGAAGACGCATCTGGAAGCCAGCCATCCGGAGTTGGCCGGGCAGTTGGCCGCTTCTGAGGGCATCCGGGCATGGCAGCGCTGGTGGCGTTTCCGCGCTGTTCACAACGAATTCGGCCTCAAGTTCTGGGCGCTGATTTCTGGCGGCGGTGCGCTGGGCGCGGCGCTGGAGCAGTTCTGGAACTCGCTGGGATTTGTCGTGGTGCAGGGCTACGGAATGACGGAAACCAGCGCGCTGATTACTCTGAACCACCCTTTCCATGTAGCGCGAGGCTCGATCGGCAAGCCGCTGCCGGGGCGCGAAGTGAAGCTGGGGCCGGACGGCGAAGTGCTGGTCCGGGGCGCGATGATCTCCGGCGCAAGCTGGTCCCACGGAGCGCTGCAGCCGCGTGAAAGTGAATGGCTGGCCACGGGCGATCTGGCCGAGACGCAGCCGGGCGGCGAGTTGCGCTTTGTGGGCCGCAAAAGCGAGGTCATCGTGACGGCGGCGGGCGTAAATCTACACCCCGAAGACTTGGAGGCGGCCATCGAGCAGGAACCGGGCGTGGCTGGCTGCGCCGTGGTGCCCATGGAGACGGCCGCCGGAACGGAACCTTGCGCCGTGCTGGCTATGCGTGGCGAGGGCGATGGGGCCGCAGCGGCGATCGAGCGCGCCAACCAGCGGCTGGCGGAGTTTCAAAGGCTGCGCCGCTGGGTTCTATGGCCCGAGCCGGACCTGCCACGCACCTCCACCGGCAAGGTGAGGCGCAAGGCGGTGGAAGCGTGGCTGGCCGAGGTTCAGGCAACAGCGGCCAAGGTCAGCACGGGAGAAAGCGCAACGGGCGAGTTTGGAGTCTCGTCCGACTGGCTGCTGGCGCTGATCGCGCAGATTTCTGGCGAGACGCCGGCCGGCGTGGGAGACGAGCTGCGGCTGAGCGAAGATTTGCATCTGGACAGCCTGAGCCGTGTGCAACTGGCGGCGTCTCTCGAAGAGCGGCTCGGCATGTCGCCCGAGAGCGGACTTCTCGAAGAAGTGCGAACGCTGGGGGAACTGCGAGCGCTGGTCGACGGAAAGACCGTGGGTACGCAAGCCGCATGGACGCCTTCCCTTTCCGCCGATGAACGCGAAAAGAATGGAGCACCCGGCCTGAATGGCAAAAAAAAAGATTTACAGACTGGCGAAAATTTCGCAGAATGTGCTTCCAGAAATCGCTTTGTGTCAGGGCACGACTTTAGTCGTGCCGCAAGTGCAGCCAAGTCAACGGAGGCTTTAGCCCCTGAAGAAGACGCCTCGCCGATTCCGCCATCTTCCGCTTCCTCTGAGGTTAAGCCAGCCCGGGATCTTTATCCGCATTGGCCGTGGCTGAAGCCCATTCAATGGATGCGGACGGCCTTTGTCGAAGCGGTCATGCGTCCTCTGGTTGCCCTGCTGGCAGCCCCGAAGGTCGTTTCGCCGGAGCCGCTGCGCTGCGATGAGCCCGTGCTGATCGTCGCCAACCACGTGACCAGCTTCGATGGACCGCTCGTGCTGCACGCTCTGCCGGCAGCAATGCGGCGGCGAGTCGCGGCGGCCATGTCCGGCGACATGCTGCAAGACTACCGGCACTTCCGCAATCCCGCGCGCGCTCGGGGCAGCAAGGGCTTCTATCTGCCAGGGCCGCTGATTTATCTGCTGCTGACGGCACTGTTCAACGTCTTTCCGTTGCCTCGGAGGCGGAATTTCCAGCGCAGTTTCGAGCACGCTGGCCAAGCGCTGGATCACGGCTACAATGTGCTGATTTTCCCTGAGGGGACGCGTTCGGCCGAGGGGACTCTGGCAGGCTTTCGGGCGGGCATCGGGCTGCTGACGAAGGAGTCGGGAACCATGGTGCTGCCGGTGGCGATTCGCGGGCTGGGTGAGCTGAAGGCCGGGCGCCAGCGCTGGTTCCGCTCTGGCAGAATCGAAGTTCGCGTGGGGCAGCCGATCCGGTTTGCACCGGAGGAAACCGAGGCCGCCATCACGGCACGGCTGCACGCCGAGGTGAATCGGCTGCTGAACGGGTAGCTTCAAGCGGATTTCCAGGCAAACAACCGCTCGAATGTGGCAAAAGCACCCCCTTTGCCGTGCAAATCTGTGAGTTTGGCTCGTACTTCGAGAAGGAAAAAGGAAATTCTCTTCCGCGAATTATGTGCAAATATTTGCACATATTAAAATTTTTCAGAACATCATATTGTTTAATTTCAATAAGATATATTTGGCCATCCAGTTGCAAATACAATCGTGGATCTGGAGAAGGCTCTCCTGCGAATGAGGCAGACTCCAATCAAATTGCTGAAAGGTTGAGAGATGAAAGCTCTTACAAAAGCTCTGACAATCGTTGCTGCTACTGCAACACTGGCCGCGTTTGCTCCGCAATCCAAGGCTGACGCCATTCCGTATGCCAATGTGGGGACAGTCGCGCCGACCAGCACGTTCACAGCAACCGGTGGGGAAATTGACGCATACTATTACGGCCAAAGCGCATTAGACACAGACGTAATTGAGATCATCGATTTGACGGCAAAAACAACGTCAAAACCCACGTTCAACAACAAGACGACCGCGGCTGGAACAGAAATCGATTTTGGCACTTTCGCTGCGGGCGACATACTCGAATTCGAGCTGATTAACGAAACGACACATAAGACTTTCTCATCGATTGCCGCAGACAGTGCCGATGGATACAACCACGTCTATGCCACGACGTATAGTGGCGGCGAAATCGGAACCACCGAAGTTCCTGCGGGAACCTACGTTGGCTTTGAAGATTTGGTATATAACCCCAACAAGATAGGTGACAAGAACAATTCCGATCTGGACTATAACGACGTCCAGTTTGTATTTTTACAGGAAAAGATCAACATTCCCTCCGCCCCTGAACCAAGCAGCCTTCTGCTGCTAGGCACCGGGTTGTTGGGATTGGCTGGAATCATGCACAAGAAGCGCAGCGCGTAGTTTTTCTACTCCTTTTCTCAGATCGAAAAATCCCAGGTCTCATTCCAGAGGCTTGGGATTTTTTTACATCCGAGGGCAACGGCGAACCGCTCATGGACACGCCAAATTCAAGAGGCCGGTCAATCTGCGTGAAAAGGCCTGAAGTGGCAGGTTCCGCCGGCCAGTTCCGCAGTCCAGATGGACGGATCGGCGGGCTGTTCACTGGCGCCTAGGAACAAGACGCCCTCTGGAATCAGAAGCTTGTGAATGCCAGCCAGCAGCATCTTGCGGGTTTCCTGTGAAAAGTAAAGCATGACGTTGCGCAGGAAGATGACGTCGAAACGATCATCGACGCGGCTGAAGGGCGTCAGCGGTGAACACAGGTTGGCCTGGCGAAAGTTGCACATCGCGCGAAGCTCCGGCTTGATTGTCCAATTCTCGCCTTCGTGGTCGAAATAGCGAACCACGAAGCGTGCTGGCAGGCCCCGGTTGATCTCGATGCGGTGATAGCAACCGGCCCGGGCGCGCTCCACTACCTCGGAGTTGATATCGGTTCCCTCGATACGGATATCCCAGCCGTTCAGCGAGGGAAAGTACTCGCGCACGAGCATGGCCAGGCTATAAGCCTCCTGCCCCGTGGAGCAGGCCGCGCTCCAGAAGCGAAGTCGGCGCTCAAGCCGGTGCATTTCAATCAGTTTGGGGAGCAATTGCAGGCGCAGCAATTCGAAGGGATGATTATCGCGAAAGAAGCTGGTTTCGTTGATCGTCATGGCTTCGGCAATGGCGCGCTCGAGCAGGGGACTCTTTCTGGTTTTGAGGTACTGGACAAGATCCTCCAGGTCCGTCATGCCCTGATCGCGCACAAGCCTGCTTAGGCGCGTCTCGAAAAGGTAATCGCGCGACGAGTCGAGCACATTTTGCGAGAGCCTGAAGACGATTTCGCGCAAGTAGCCATAGTCGACGCCTGTCGAGGTTTGCATTCCTAGGCCACCGATCCACGAAGCTCACTGGCTTCCAAGTGCGTCCGGCTGACGAGCCGGAGAATTTCCGGGGCAATGGCATTCAGGGGTAGCACCCTCTGAGCCAAACCCGCGCGGGCAACCGCGCCGGGCATTCCCCACACCGCGCTGGTCGCCTCATCCTGGGCCAGCACGCTGCCGCCCTGGGCGCGAATACTGCTGCTGCCCATCATTCCGTCAGCGCCCATGCCCGTAAGCACCACGGCCAGCGCACCCGCGCCGTAGACCGAGGCCACCGACCGGAAGAGCACGTCGACAGCAGGGCGGCAATGGTTTTCCTGTGGTTCCTGGTTTAGATGCAAAGTGGCTGGCGAACCTGCATGGGAAGCCGCCAAAACGACCATGTGCCAGTTCCCCTTCGCAATGTATATGCTTCCCGCACGCACCGGAGTCCCTTCGACGGCTTCCTGCACATGCAAAGAACAGCGGTCGTTGAGCCGCGCGGCGAGCAGCCCCGTAAACAACTCCGGCATATGCTGCACGACCAGGACCGGGAGCGGAAAGCCGGCTGGCAACGCGGGCAGGAGGATGTCAAGCGCCGCCGGGCCACCGGTGGAAACGCCAATTGCCAAAGCCACCGGAATGGACGGGATCGGCTGCGTCTGGGAAAACGCCACCACAGGCGCCATCGGCGGAATTCGCTGGGCAGCGGAGAGCTGTGTCTGCCGTTGACTCGTCAAGGATTGAATTTTCGGAATCAGGTCCAGTGAAAGCGCCTGAACGGCCGCCTCGCGGCTGGACTGACCGGTCGGCTTGGCCACGTAGTCGGATGCGCCACAGGCCAGAGCTTCAATCGTCACACTGGCTCCACGCTGGGTCAGCGAACTGCACATGATCACCGGCATCTTGTGGCCTCGCATGCGCAGTTTTTTGAGGGTGGCCAATCCGTCCATGACCGGCATCTCCACATCCATCAGGATCAGATCCGGATGAAGGGTTTCGACGGAGTTCAAGGCGGACGCGCCATCCGCCGCCGTCCCTGCCACTTCCAGGCTGTCCTGGGCGCACACCACCGAACGCAGCAACGTCCGCATCACAACCGAGTCGTCCACAATGAGAATGCGGGTCCGGCGAGCCGCCATTTTTTAATCCTTTATCAGGCCGAGCAAGGCCAGTTTTGCCGTTAGAGATTCGTCGTCGAAGGGTTTCATCAGGTATTCGTCGGCACCAGCATCGAGGGCGCGCAGGATGAAGTCGTTTTCCGCCTCGGTGGTCACCATCATGACCTTGATGTCTCGATATCCTGCCGTGCGCATGGCATGAAGCATCTCCAGCCCGCTCATCACCGGCATGTTCCAGTCCACCAGCGCAAGGTCAAAATGAGTTCCTGAATTCAAACGCTCCATGCCAGCCTGACCATCGGCGGCCTCGTCGCACTCAATTCCCTTCTCTTCGAGCAGTCCGCGCACGTAGCCCCGCACAAAGCGGGAATCGTCGACAATCAGTGCTCGCATGGTCACCTCCAAGCAGAAATCAGCGCGCAATCTCTCAGGCCAGTGCCGCGCTCAGGCGCATGGGATCAAGTTTTTCTGGATCAAGCAGAATGAGCAGACCGTCCTTCAGCTTGTAAGCGCCATCGAACAAGGCTCTCCGGCGCTCGTCAAGAATGGAAGGATTCGGCTCGTAATCGGCCGACGATACCGTGATAACCTTGCCGACCGAGTCGACCAGCAACCCGAAGCATCCGCCGGCGCTTTCCAGCACCAGAAGATCCTGCGCCCCATCCCGAGGCGGAAGATCCAGCAGTTGGCGCAGGCTGACGGTTGTCAGCACGTCGCCGCGATAGTGAATCAGACCGCCGACAAAAGCAGGCGCAAGCGGAACCGGCCGCGGCCGGGTCGAGCCGACTATCTCCAGAATGTGAGTGATGGGGACGCCAAGCAACATCTGTCCCAGGCAAACCGAACACATCTCGGCCATCGTCGACGCTGTTTTCTTCTCGTGCAATGAAACTGTAGCCGTACTCATGAGACTGTTTCTCCGATCTGGCTCCATTGGTTTGTTGTCTGTTCGGCTGCCGGCAGCGGCGCCACGCTGCCCAGGTCGACCACGCCGGTTACTTGCTCCTTCAGCAGCGTGACGCCACTGGCCAGTTCCGTGGTCCCCGCCGCGAACAGATCGCTGCCGGCCGCCACATCCAGAACATGAGAAACCGCAATGCCCACATGACGATTTCCCTCGCGGCAAACAACAACGATAATCTGCGCCTTGGGATTGCCCTGAGCCGCGGCCAGCACGCCGCCTGAATCCTCAACGGGCAGCAGGTATCCCTCGAAGTTGAGCACCGGACGACTGCCGATATACTCGATGCGCTGCAACGGGAGCTGTTCGATGCGCAGCACATCCGGCAGCGGCACCGCGGCCTTTCGCCCGTCCGCCTCAACCAGCAAATATTCGAGGCTACCGGCCGCAACGGCGCTACTTTCGGTTGCAGCAAGCTGCGCGGCCTCTTCCTCGTTCAGGGCGACTCCGGAACGCATGGCAATCGCGCCAGGATCGAGAATCAGCGCAAGATCGGCGTTCCCCAGCACGGTTGCGCCAGAGAAAAGGCCAATGTCCTTGAGCACTGCGGACAACGGCTTGACGACGATTTCCTCCGGGTCCGCCAATCCATCAACGACCAGGCCGAAGCGCCGGCCATCGGCATCAAGAACGGCAATGAAGATATCTCGTTCGCTGGCCGCCTTGTGCTCGGCGCCGGGCATCAACAGGCGATCCAGAAAGACGAGTGGCAGCAGTTTGCCGCGCAGTCGATAGAGAGGCGCGTTCTCAATCCATTCAATCGCCGTCGCGGCCTGCGCCGGAGAGATGTGCACCAGCTCGGACAGCGCGCCCTGCGGCAGCGCAAAGCTCTGATTCAGACTGCGCACAATGAGCGCGGGAATGATGGCCAAAGTCAGCGGAATGCGCATGCGCAGCGTGGTGCCCTTGCCAAAGCGCGAATCGATTTCGACCTTGCCGCCGATTTTTTCCACGTTGGTGCGGACCACGTCCATACCAACGCCGCGGCCGCTGACATTGGTCACGACATCGGAGGTGGACAGACCGGGCAGAAAAATCAGTTGCATCTGTTCGCGCTCGCCCAGCAGCGCTACGCGGTTCGCCGTAATGAGCCCGCGCTCGATTGCCTTCTTGACAACCTTGCTGACATCAATCCCGGCGCCGTCATCGGTGACCTCAACAATGACATGGCTGCCCTCTTGCGCGGCCCGCAGCTTGAGAATTCCTTCGGGGTTCTTGCCGGCGGCCTCGCGCTCCTCAGGCGGCTCGATACCATGGTCCATCGAATTTCTCACCGCGTGGGTCAGCGGATCCTTGATGGCTTCCAGCAGGCTTTTGTCCAGTTCGGTATCCTGCCCCTCGACCTGCAGGCGGACGCGGCGGCCCAGCGACTGCGACAGGTCGCGCACAATGCGTGGCATCTTGCCAAAGATATTTGAAACCGGCTGCATCCGGGCCTTCATCACCGATTCGCGCAAGTCGGCCGTCACCATGTCGAGTCGGCGGGAGAGCATCGTCATGTGCGGATCGGTGGCGGTGGCCTGCAGAATCTGATTGCGCGTAAGCACCAACTCGCCCACCAGGTTCATCATCCGGTTCAGCACGGCCACGTCCACGCGCAGCGTGCTCTCGGCAGCCGTGATGTGCGGCTGGGCGGCTTCGCCCGAAGGCGCAAGAGGCTTCTTGGCAACTGGCGCTTGATCTTTGGGAGCAGGCGGCGCGGATGCAACAGCAACAACCAGCTGAGCAGGAACCGGCGCCGGAGCATTTGCCGCCGGGGCGGATGCAACGGAAACGGCTGAAACAGAGGAGGCCGACTCGGCCTTGTCCACTGCGGAAGCGACCGGCTGAGCAGCCTGGACCGCAGACTTTTCTTTTGCTTCAGCTTGTGCCGGGGTTTGCAACTCTTTCAGTAGGCCGATCAGGGCCGCGTCGTCGCCCTCTCCCTCTGTGTTTTCCGTCTCAATTGTCTTGAGAATCGAGCGCAGTCCGTCGAGCAATTGCAACAGGCCGGTAATCAATTCCCGACCGGCGATCAGTTTGCCCTCGCGCAACAGGCCCAGCAGGTTCTCTCCGGCATGGGCCAGCGTTTCCAGCCGCTTGAAGCCGAGGAACCCGGTCGTTCCCTTGATTGTATGCACCGCACGGAAAATCTCTGCAATAAGCTCCGCATCCTGCGGCTTCTCCTCCAGGTCGGTCAGACAGCGCTCCATGCGGTCCAGCCCTTCCTGGCTCTCAATCAGAAATTCCCGTGTCAAATCATCCATTGCATCCACTCACCCGTCCAGCCAAGATCGACTACGAGCACAACTTGCACTCAAGCTGTTCATCGGAGAAATGCGGCTCAACTTGAGGAGCTTGGAAAGCGAATCCAGAATGGGAGGCCAGGAGCGGGACCTGTACAGCGGGCGTGCAAATGGTTTAGCTTCGACTCACGCTTATCGATGGGAGGCACGATGCATCATCCATCCTCAACAGAACCGGAGCTACTGAGCCTGCTTGATCTTGCGAGCCAGACCGCACTCCACGCCTACGCGCCCTACTCCGGGTTCCGGGTCGGCGCGGCGCTCCGGCTGACCAGCGGAGAAATCGTGACCGGCACAAATGTGGAGAACGCCAGTTATGGACTGACAATCTGCGCCGAACGCTCCGCCGTGTCGCGAGCCGTCTCTGATTTTGGACCGGAGATTCGCATCGCGGCCGTTGCCATCGCCAATCTGAACGGCGCGTCAAGCCCGCCCTGCGGAGCCTGCCTTCAGGTGCTCTTCGAGTTCATTCTGCCTGATGCGCCGGTCGTTTTCTCCGTCAAGGATGGAAAGCGCGTCGTTGCCTTCCACGAACTGCTGCCGCTGGCCTTTGAAATGAAGGCGAAATAGAAGAGCCGAAATCGCCAATCGGGATAAGGGAAAGCAGTTCCCTGCTCGCCCTTGCGCGGTTGCGCTTTGCTTCACCCGCTGTGACCAGCTTGTGTCGGACTCGTACCCGAAAGCGTGCACCCATGCTGGCACACAAAAAAATGGCGGCAAGAGAATGAACTCTCGCCGCCATTGGTCTTGACTGCAATTGCTTTTACTTCCCGCCTTGAACTTGCCCTTACTGCTCTTCTGCCGCTCCAGGATCTGCGGGGCCCTGCGGCGCGGACGCTTGCGGTCCTGCTCCAGGAGCCGGGGGCTCGGCGCCTTGCGGAGGCAACTGCGGATTCGGCAACTGATGATGGAACTGGCCGCCCTGTCCCGGCTGATTCGGCCTCTGGCCTTCGCGTCCAGGACCGCCGTGCTCATGGCTGGTGCGATCAGCCTGCAACTGCTTCCACTGTTCCGGCGTCAGCTTGGCGCGAATAGCCAGCAGGAAACGCGCATTCGCTTTTTCCAGCTCGGCCCGTGCCTGCGCAACCTTGTCGATCTGGGCAAGAATCTTGGTCTCACTGGCCTGATCGGCGCTCATCAGCGGCTCCATTTCCAGTTCAGCCTTCTCCACGTTGCCACGCAGGTCGATCAACTTTTCCCGGTGATCCAGCAGAATGCCGTCAAAAGCCTTCCGCTGCGCCTCGGTCAGTTTCAACCGCTCCACCAGCTTTGGATTGTTCCACCAGCGCCCATGCTCGCCCTGAGGTCCGAAGGCCATCTCCATCGGAGGCCGATGCTCCCCAAATCCCGGCCCCATGTCATGCCCTGACTTCATTTCGCCACTAGGGCCCTGCGCTAGCGCCGTTCCCGCCAGCAAGACTCCCGCCATCGCCAAACCTGACCACACCGCTGCCAATGCCTTCATCGTCTTCTCCTTTGCCTGCCTCGACCTTGCGAGGAATTCTGTCTGTTTTCCGCGTTTGCTCTTATCGGGACTCGTCTTCAGCCATCAGTTGCGCTAGCGGCTCCATAGCGGCCGGAACCTGCCTGGAAACATCGCTGTCCACCTTGGCCAGCAAATCCTCTTCCTCTTCATGCGTCTGCTGATTCCGTTGCGCGACGGCCTGCCGCTCCGGCTCGACCGCATGGGTCTCGGCAATCTTCGTTTCCTGCTTCTGTACCCAACCGGCTGTCCGCTGCCAGTGAAAATGCCTGTAGACTCCTCCAGAGACGCCCCCTGCGATCAGAACGCACCCCAGAGTCAACGCCGTTGCCAGTTGCCAACTCCAGCGCCGTCCCACCTCAACCACCGCCCGCGGCCGGTTCATGGCAGCCTCGCTCCAGGCGCAAACGCTCAACCGGAAGTCCCTGAGCGCCTCAAGCAGCTCCGGGTTCAGCCCGTCGTCCGATTCGCTCACTTCGCAACCTTCGTCCGCCTTGTTCTTGAATTTCATCGCTTTTCCCCCACTTCCACGCGCACTCTTGCGACTGCCCGCGAAAGATGCGCCTTCACCGTGCCCAGACTGAGTCCGGTGGCCTGCGCAATCTCGCTCAACTCCATCTCTTCCACGTAGCGCAGTAGAAATACCGTTCGCTGGCGCTTACTCAGCTTTTCGACAACCTTCGCCACCTGCCCAACCCGCTCGCGCGCCAGCAACTTCTGCTCCACGGAGCGCTCGCCGCTGGGCAGCCACTCGCTGGCCTCGTCCAGATCCACGGAATGAGTCTGCGTCTGCCGCCAGAACTGCATCCGCCGGTTGCGCCAGTGGTCCTTCTGCAGGTTGATGGCAATGCGCATCAGCCAAGTCATCGTGCTCGACTCACCGCGAAAGCTCGCCCAGTTCCGATGCGCCTTCAGGAAACAGTCCTGGGTCAGCGTCTCGGCCAGATCCACGTCGCGCGTCGAGGAAAGCAAAAAGCGGAAGATCTGCAAACGGTGCTTCGTAACGACAGCCGAAAAGTCCTCGGCGGCAATCTCATCTGCCGTAGCCATAGTCATCGCGCCCATTACCGTGCCGGCTGCCATCACTCAGGTAGACGCCGACACCGGCTGCAAGTTTACAGCTCCGTCGGCATTTCTTCACTCTATAAAAAACAGCAATGACTCTTTATAAGCCGCATTTCAAAGACGCGCCATCTCCATTTTGACTGGTTTTCCCTCGAAATTCAGGCATCAAAATCGATCCGCCCAAGCCCAGAGTGCCTTCCGCGTGAATACTGTTTTTTGTATGCAGATCCCTTTTAAAGTATCTTGAATGCCATTTATTGTATTACTCCGGCACAACTTCCTGAATTCAGTTGACATTTCAAGGAATGAAACGTCTTTATCTCACGTATTCTCAATGAATTGTTCTTTCAGACCCCAGGAAGGAAATATACTTCCACTTGGCAACCAACGTGCTATAAGAGCAATGGATGTAGTGTTTTCCCCCAATGGAAACGAGTCTCATTAATCGTTTGCAGTTGACGCTGCTGACCGTGGTTACGGCCGGTCTACTCCTGCTGGCGGGATTGAATTTCTGGCAGGAGCACCACGCCCAGCAACCCGACGACGGAGTCTGGTGGCGCGAAGCCGCTGATGGCAGCGGATTGGTGGCGGACAAGGTACTGCCAAACAGTCCCGGACAGCGCGCCGGCATTCAGGAACACGATCTGCTGACGGGGATCAAGCAGCCGCCGGTAAGTACTGTCCAGCGCAGCGCAATCCAGAAACGCGCCTTGCTCAATCAGGCCAACACTCCCTCCAACGCCCCGGTCAGTTCCATCGAACAGGCCCAAGCTCAACTCGATGCGCTCAACGCGCAGCGCGAGGCGCTGAATCAGGCCCCCAGCACGCCCATTCAGCGCGTTGCGGACCTGGAGCGGGCACTCTACCGCACGGGCAGCTACATCAAGGTGGATTACGCGATTACCCGCAGCGGCGTCTCAACGGCCGTCGAGATCATCCCCGAGCCCATGGACCGAGGTCTGGAGCTGGGGCAGCGCATCATCGGGCTCGTCTATCTAGCCATCGGCATCTATGTTCTCTTCCGCCGCTGGACAGCTCCGCGCGCCACCCACTTCTATCTGTTCTGCCTGGTTTCGTTCGCCCTCTACGCGCTCAAGTACACCGGAATGCTGATCGATCCCGGCTGGCAGGGCCGTCTGGACTGGTCAGTCTTCTGGATCAATGTGCTGGCTGAATCGCTGCAACCAGCGCTCTTTCTGCATTTTGCGCTCAGTTTCCCCGAAGAACGGTTCAAGAACCTTCGCCGCCGCTGGCTGCTTCCCCTGGTCTACGCGCCTGGCGCGGTGCTGCTGGGCCTGTGGATCTGGGCCGTCTGCTTCTGGCAGGCCACGGGACTGCTCAATCATCGCCTGGATCAGGTCGGCACCGCCTACGATGCCGTCTTCTACGTTCTGGCGACCGTTCTTTTCCTGCTCAGTTACCGTCGCGCCGACACACCCCTGCTACGCCAGCAACTGAAGTGGCTGACGCGCGGCGCAGCGCTGGCCGTCATCCCCTTTACGCTGTTTTACGCAGTTCCTTTCCTCTTTGATCTGCATATCCCCAGCCTGTTCACCAATCTGGCGGGCTTCTCCATCATCTTTGTGCCGCTAACCTTCAGTTGGGCCATCATCCGCTACCGGCTGATGGACACGGACCTGATCTTCAAGCGCGGCGTGGCGTATACGCTGGCCACCGGCCTGATTCTCGGCGTCTATTTCGGCATCATTGCCCTCAGCGGGCTGCTGGTCCACACCACCGCCCCGCTGAAAGTGCGCGAAATGAGCTTGGTGCTCACGCTGCTGGCGGTAGCCGCCATCTTCGAGCCGCTCAAGCGCAAAATCCAGAGTTGGGTGGACCGGGTCTTCGATCGCCAACGCTACGACTACCGCAAGGCTCTGATCGAGTTTGGCCGCGGCCTCAGTTCGGAAACCGATCTGCAGGCGCTACTGGAGTCGATCGTCGAGCAGTTGCCGCGCACCTTGCTGGTGGCGCGTGTGGCTGTTTTCATGGCGCAGGAGTCCGGCCATCTGCGCCTGGCCGCCTCGCACGGCCTCTCTGACGAAGCTCTGGCCGCACAGGGCCAAGTGGGACCGGACGCGCTGGCTTTGGACTTTCTGAACTTCGACCAGGCCCTGAGACACAGCCATATCTTCCTCGAAAACGCTCAGGCGGCCCTGCATCTGCCCGCTGACCAGCAGCGCACCGCCGCCCTGCTCGACCTGAACTACTATCTGCCCTGTCGCATCCAGCACGGTGCGGCCACGCGCACCATTGCCGTCATTGGCCTGGGCCGAACCCTTGGCGGCGACTTTTTGTCGAGTGAGGACGTCGAGCTGCTCGAGTCCTTGGCCAGCTACATCGGCATCGCCCTACAGAATGCCAGTCTCTACGCCCGCCTGGAAGAAAAAATCGGCGAGTTCGAGCGGCTGAAAGAATTCAACGAAAATATCGTCGAGTCGATCAATGTCGGCATCCTGGCTCTCGATCTAGATAACCGCATCGAGAGCTGGAACGCGCAAATGGAGGCCATGTACGCCCTCAGCCGCGCCGAGGCAATTGGCCAGGAACTTCGTTCGGTTTTCCCTGCGGAGTTTGTCGATGCCCTGCAGAGCTTCCGCAACGAACAAGGCGTCCATCATCTCTATAAATTTCCGCTCACCACCCGCGCCGGCGAGCAGCGCATCGCCAATATCGAGGTCGCGCCGCTGCTCTCGCGAAATTTTGTATCGGTGGGCCGCATCATCCTGGTCGACGACATCACCGAGCGGGTTTCGCTTGAAAACCAGCTTGCACAGGCCGACAAACTCAGCTCCATCGGCCTGCTGGCCGCCGGCGTGGCCCATGAAATCAACACGCCGCTGGCGGTCATCTCCTCGTATTCGCAGATGCTCTCCAAGCAGTTGAAAGGCGACGCCCGCCTTGCTCCTATCCTCGACAAGATCATCCAGCAAAGCTTCCGCGCCGCCGAGATCGCCAATGGCCTGCTGAACTTTTCGCGCACCTCGACAACGGAGTTTCGCGATACCAACCTCAATCAGGTTATTCACGACACGCTTTCCCTGCTCGAGCACCAGTTCAAGACCGCGCAGATCATCGTCGATCTCGAGTTGGACGAGGAACTGCCGCCCATTCACGGCAACCCCGGCAAGCTGCAGCAGGTTTTTCTCAATTTGCTTTTAAACGCCAAGGAGGCCATGCCCAACGGCGGCCGTCTGCGCGTGGCCACCTTGACCGATTCGAGTGACAGCCACGTCGAGGCAGTCGTTGCCGACTCCGGCTCCGGCATCGCGCCCGAGCATCTGAAGCGCATCTACGATCCCTTCTTTACTACCAAGACAACGCCCACACCGGGCAATCGGCGCGGCACGGGACTTGGCCTGTCGGTCTCCTACGGCATCATCCAGGAACACGCCGGCAAGATTCATGTCGAGAGCACCATCGGCTCCGGTACAACTTTTCATCTTGAGTTTCCGATGTTGAGGAATTCCATTCATGCCTGAGGTTGAACTTCCCTTGAACCAATCCGAATCAGCATCCTCCATCTCGAGCGACCCCAGCTTGGCCACTATTTTCGTCATTGATGACGAGGCTTCCATTCGCGAGTCTCTTGAAGTGCTGCTTACCCTTGAGGGGTACACGGTCAAGATGGCCGCAGACGGCGTCGAAGGATTGCGGATTCTGGATCAGAATAACTTTGATTTGCTGTTGCTGGATCTGGCCCTTCCCGGCCAGAGCGGACTCGAACTGCTGCCTCAGATCAAGGAGCGCCATCCGGAACTTCCCGTCATCATGATTACCGCCTACGGTACCGTGGACAACGTCGTTGACGCCATCCACGCCGGCGCGGAAAACTTCGTTCAGAAGCCGTGGGACAACGAGAAGCTGCTGGCCGACATCCGTGCCGCCATCGCTCTTCGTCGCGCCGAAGAAGAGAACGTCCAACTAAAACGCACCCTGAAGCAGCGCTACAACTTCTCCAACATTGTAGGCAAAAGCGAAGTCATGCTGAAGGTCTTCGACCTAGTGGCCCAGGTGGCGCCCTCGCGCTCGACGGTGCTCATTCAGGGAGAAAGCGGCACAGGCAAGGAGCTGATCGCCAAGGCCATCCACGCCAACTCGCCCCGCAAGGACAAGCCCTTCGTCCCCATCAACACCGGCGCCATGCCCTCGGAGCTGCTCGAATCCACGCTTTTCGGCCACGTCAAGGGCGCTTTCACCTCCGCCGTCTCCTCGAAAAAAGGGCTCTTTGAAGTCGCCAATGGGGGCACGCTTTTTTTGGACGAAATCGCCACCATGGGCATGGACACGCAGTCCAAGATCCTGCGCGTCCTGCAGGACCGCCGCTTCATGCATCTGGGCGGCATTGAGGAGGTCCAAGTGGACGTGCGCATTCTGGCCGCCACCAATATCGACCTTCGTCAGGCAGTGCGCGATGGGCGCTTCCGCGAGGATCTCTTCTATCGTTTGAACGTCATTACCGTGGACCTGCCGCCCCTGCGCTCCCGTCGCGAAGACATTCCCCTGCTGGTGAGCCACTTCCTCGATTTCTACACCAAGGAAAACGGCTTCTCGCCGCGCAAGCTCTCGGCCGACGCCATGCGCGCGCTGCTCGACTACGAGTGGCCGGGCAACGTCCGCGAACTGGAAAACTGCATTGAACGCGGCGTAGTGCTCAGCTCCGGGCCGGTCATCGGCTCCGAGCTGCTGCCCGGCCAGATCACCGGCCGCAGCTTCCAGGACGCGATGCTGGCGCACAACCCCAACGCCTCGCTCTTCGACATTCTCGAAGACATCGAGCGCCGCATGATTACCGAAAAGCTTGAGCGCTGCAACTGGAACCAGACCGAGGCCGCCGAGCAGTTCCACATTCCCCTGTCGACCCTCAACCAGAAGATCAAGCGCCTCAGCATCGAGATTCGCAAGAAGAATAGGGAATAGAACGAAGCCGCAAGGACGTCGGCCTATATTGAAAACTTGACCGACTCAAGATTCATAAGGCATTTTCACGGATAACGAATGAGTGCTCCGTGCCCCATCCATTTCACGTTTTTTGTGAAATGGGTGGGGAACCACGAATTTAGCCCTACTGGAACGGTGAAAATGCTCAAGCCCTCTGTTACTTTTCAACCGTAATTGAAAGCGGTTGCGTCAGCTCAAAGACCACAATCGATTCGGTCGGAATCACCAGCGGCTTGTTGCCCGTAAAAGCAGCTCCCGCCGTTCCCGCGC
>Ga0224526_1000009_pt1 | contig 133854 bp, 108 predicted proteins | sample CBST25metaG_FD_179878 | JGI IMG/M metagenome (GOLD analysis project Ga0224526, IMG submission 179878) | Peat soil microbial communities from Stordalen Mire, Sweden - C.B.S.T-25 | ecosystem: Environmental > Terrestrial > Soil > Wetlands > Peat | place: Sweden: Norrbotten County, Stordalen Mire...
CGCCGCAATTGCACCTGCACTGCACCTCGGTGTTGTCTTGAAATGCTGGAATCAAGTTGCCGCAGCCCTCAGCGAGCCAAACAGAAGACGAAGACCCCAACTTGAACGCATAACTTAGCGCTTATGGAAATCACCCCTCCCCCCCCCTATACCCGGGGGGGGGATGAATTTTGCGCTTGATCGACTGAAACATTGCTGAAGAAAACCGGGATCAAAGAACCTCTGGCGCAAGCAGGTCGGCCATCGTCTCGCGCCGACGGATCAAGCGCGCCCTCGCGCCCTCCACAAGCACCTCGGCGGGACGCATCCGCGTGTTGTAGTTCGAGCTTTCCGACATACCATAGGCCCCGGCGTCGAGAATCGCGACAAGGTCGCCCGGCTCGAGCGGCGCGAGTTGGCGGTCGTGGGCAAAAAAGTCGCCTGACTCGCAGATCGGTCCCACCACGTCCACGATGCGCGGCTTCCCTTTCCGTGGTGTTATCGGCACAATCTCGTGATACGCCTGATAGAGCGCGGGACGGATCAGGTCGTTCATGGCGGCATCGGTAATCACGAAGGTCTTTTTGCCATTGCGCTTGACGTAAAGTACCTGGGCCACCAACGCCCCTGCCTGCGCGGCTAGGAAGCGCCCTGGCTCAAGGAAGAGCCGGACGTCGAAGCCTTGCAATGCACCTTCGATAGCTGCGGCGTACTTGCGCACGGCGGCGGCAGCGTTGAAACCGTCCGCGTGGTAATCGATGCCGAGGCCACCGCCCACATCAACGGCCTTCAGCGCAATGCCCGCGCGAGTCAGTTGGCGAAGCAGCTTGCTAATGCGATCCACGGCCGCGCCAAAGGGCTCCGCCGAGCGAATCTGCGAGCCGATATGAAAGCTGACGCCATAGGGCTCAAGCCAGCGGTTGCCAACCATGCTCTTGTAAATCCGCAGCGCCTGACGAATGTCGATGCCGAATTTGTGCTCGCTCAGGCCGGTCGAGATATAGGGGTGCGTCTCGGCGAAGACGTCGGGATTGACCCGCAGGGCAAAGCGCGCCTTCTTCTTCAGCTTGGCGGCGCGACGGGCGAGCAATTCCAACTCCGCCTCGCTCTCGACGTTGATTTGGAGGATTCCCGTCTTCAGCGCCAGATCCAGCTCCGCCTCGGTTTTGCCCACGCCGGAAAAGACAACCCGCCCGGCGGCTTCCGGCGCGGCGGCCAGCACACGCTCCAGTTCGCCACCGGAGACAATGTCAAAACCCGCGCCGTGGCTGGCAAGCAGCTTCAGAATGACCAGCGCCGAGTTGACTTTGACCGAATAGCAAACCAGGTGCTCGCGACCAGCAAATGCCTGCTGAAAAAGCCCAAGCCGCTCGACCATCTGGTCGGCGGAATAGACGTAGAGCGGCGAGCCGTGGCGCTTGGCAAGCGCGGCAAGCGAAACCTTGCCGCAGTGCAGGGCGCTGCCTTGCTCGGGATAATAAAAAGGACGGGACGATGAGGGCGAAGACTGGGTCAAGATGAGCTTCCGTTCAAAAAGGATGTCTCTTTGAGCCTACAGCATTTTCGGAAGCGATTCGAGTCTTGCGGCTCTGCAACGCCGAGACGGGCGCAGTTCAGCCTTTGAATTGCCGCAGCCATGTGGCCACGAGCGCCGCGACTTTTTGCGGCTGTTCATAAGCAGCAAAGTGTCCGGCATCGGGCAGAAGATGAAACGTGCAGCCGCCGGGCGCTGTTTGGAAGACTTCCATCTCGGCAGGAGTCACGCCAGGGTCTTCGCCACCGGCAACAGCCAGCACGGGAACCGTGATGGTGGCCACGGTCGGCACCGAGTCAGCGCGCGTGGCCAGACCCGCCTGGACGGCCGCCATGGCTTCCGGAGTAAGCGTCATGCGGGTGCGCAACTGCGCTACAAACTCCGGATGCAGCTTCCGGGCTGTCGCGCCAAGCAGCGTTTGCGCCATGCCATCAAACAAAGCCGAACAGCCTCCGTCGCGGGCCAAGGCGATGGTGGCGGCGCGCCGGGAGGCATTGGCTGCGGCGTCCGGCTGCGGCTTGGAGCAGATGAAAGCCAGCCCGCGCACGCGCTCCGGAGCCTGACGCCAGATCTGCTGCGCGACGTAGCCGCCGATGGAGCAACCAACGAAAACCGCCGTCGGCAGTTTCAAATGATCCAGCAGAGAAAGAACATCGGAGGCCAACCGCACCATGGTCAGCACAGGAGCATCGGGAACCCGCGCGAATCCGCCCATTGGCAGGTTTCCCAACTCCGAGGCCCCATGCCCGCGCAGGTCCGGAACAAGAGCGCGAACGCCCGGCAGATTTTCCGTCAGCGGTCGCCAGAATTCCCCATCGAGCGGTGTGGGATGAAGAAAAACCACCGGCAACCCAGCCCCAGTGTCACGATAAGCCAGTGTCAAGCCATTGGATTGGTATGTCAATTTCATCACTAGAGAATAGCTCACTGCAACGGGGGCTGTTCCTCTGGAATACCGATCCATCCGGCCAGATAGGCGACGGCCACCAGTCCACCGGAGCAAAAGATCCCAATGACCGAGAAGATACGCACCAACGCAACATCCCATCCATACGCCTGCGCCACGCCAAGGCAGACCCCGGCAATCTGGCGGCCGGCAATCGGGCGGGCCAGCGGTCTGCCCGAAAACGCCGTCCCGGAAACACCTGCGCCACAGTTGGAACAGAAACGCGCACCCACCGGCAGCCCGGTTCCGCAACGCTGACAAAAGAAGGCCATGTTCGATTCCTCCCTCAAGAAACCTTAACCAATTTGAAGATACGGAGATGGAGCGACGGCGGTTCCATTTTCAACGCCGGAGTTCACATACCGCGAAAGGGGCTGCGCAGGCGCTTGCGAGCCGTGTCGGCGCGCGAGGTGCTGGGACCGGCGTCAATCGCTTCCTGATAGTCTCTGACGGCCAGCTTGCGCTCGCCATTCAGGTCGCGGCACTCGCCACCAGCCAGGAGCGACCGCATCTTGAGTTCCTGGCCAACATTCTTTGTTCCGGCAGTTTCCTCGTAGGCTTGCGCCGCTTCGCCGAAATGCCGCTGCCCGCGCAGGGCGTCGCCCAAGCCGAAATAAGCCAGTTCCAGCCGCGCATCCGGGAAATAGCCGCGCCGGGCGTTCTCTGCAACGATGGTTCTGTAAGCCGCCACAGCGGCCATGCCCTCGCCCGCATCCTTGCGCAGATTGGCTTCTTCCAAACAGAAGAGGAAGCCATGCGGGTATTGGCCTTTCAGTTTGCGCACCACTTCAATGGCTTGCGGGTATTTGGCCTCGCGGCGCAGGAACAAGGCAATCACAACACGCGACTCGACATTGGTCATCACGCCGCGCTGACCGGCGTCGTTGAGCATCTCCATGCCCCTGCTCTTCGAGCCCGTGATGCCGGCAAAGCCAATCAGAAACTTGAAGGGCAGGGGCAGCGCTCCCACCACGTATTCGTAAACGCCCACGACCAGCTTGGCATCCACATAGTTCGGGTCCAACTGAAGCACGCGCGTTTCGTCGTCCTTGGCCTTCGAAGCCAGACGGAAGCCGGCACTGAAACTGCGCTGCACCATGGCGATATAAGCGCATTTCAAGGCGCGCGCCCAGCCGCGTGCATAGAGGGCGTCGATATCGTTGGGATTCCTGCCGATGCGCCAGTCGGCCTCACGCACCGCCTCGTCGGCCAGCGCGTTGATGCGGTCGCGCGCCCGTGGATCCTCCGCCGCTGTGGCGTGACGGCCGGTCAGGAAGCCGTCGTTGGCGTAAAAAGTAGTATCGAGCAGATCGAGTCGGTAAAGCTCCTGAAAGACCACGGCCTCCAGCAGCAGCGCCGTCGGCTGCGGATCGCCGGGGTGCGCGGCATGAAAGCGCTCCAAGCGCTCAACGGCGCCCGGATAGTCCTGGTTGTAGAAGTGCTCGTACGCCTCGCGCACAATCGGGGCATGGTTCAGCGGATTGGTGTGCACGTCCGAGGCCCAGCCGAAGCTGGTCGCCGCCAACAGCACCACGCCACATCCACAGTTGCGTATCCAGCTTGAAATGGTTTTCAAGACCAACGCCCCCTCGCTCGTTTCTATGGTAATGGATGCCAGTTCGGCGCTGTTGTTTTCGTGCTGGCTGGGAAATCTACTAGGATGAAGCTATGACCATTCCAGAAGGATTGATCCCAGCCTCATCCTTGACTCACCCGACCGAATTGGAACGCATCGCGGAGGCCCGCAAGCGCCTGATCGTGGCCCTCGATGTGCCCAATGCCAATGCCGCCGTCAAGCTCGTGGACCAGTTGGAAAACACCTGCCAATGGTTCAAAGTCGGCTTGGAATTGTTTATTGCCGCCGGTCCGGCGGTCATTGAGCCGCTGGTGGAGCGCGGCCACTCCGTTTTTCTTGACCTGAAGCTTCACGACATTCCCAACACGGTGGCCGCGGCCGTGCGCTCGGCCGCCTCGCTGGGAGTGCGCATGATGACGCTGCACGCCGCTGGCGGTCCGGCCATGCTGGCCGCGGCGCGCGAGGCTCTGGACGGGGTCGCCAACCCGCCGCAATTGCTGGCCGTCACAGTTCTCACCAGCATGGATCAGGCGCAGGTCAACGCAGTCGGCCTGCGCCGCACGCCCGCCGAGCAGGTGGCCTTGCTGGCCCGCGTGGGCCTGGAAGCAGGAATTCACGGCTTTGTCTGCTCGCCGCGCGAGGTTGCCGACCTGCGCGCGCTCACCGGCCCCGAGGGCGTGCTGGTCACCCCGGGCATCCGCCCGGCGGGCGCGGCTGTCGGCGATCAGAAGCGCATTGCTACTCCCGCCGAAGCCTTGCGCCAGGGCGCGAGCTACCTCGTCGTTGGCCGCCCCATCACCCAGGCGCCCAATCCGGCCGAAGCCGCCAAAGCGATTCTCATGGAAATGGCCGAAGCTCTTTGAGTGGCACGGCTTAATCGATTGATCCGGCACACAACGATTGCGTAACCAAAAATCTGTCATCCTGAGCGACCGGAGCGCAGCGAAAGGAGTCGAAGGACCCGCGGTTGTCTTTCATATCACAATATAGTCATGCCTAATCAATAGTTCCAGAAACAGCAGCATAAGAAACAGCCGCGATGCGGCACTCTCTCGAGGTGAATGAATGCAAATGCAATTGTCTATGGTTCAATGCGCTTTGCGGTTCGTTGTATGTTTTTGTCTGGCGGCCGCAGTGAGCGGCACGGCACAGGATGTTCATGTGCGCGTGTCGCCAGAAGTGAAAACCGGCACGGAAGCCAGGGCTGAATTTCCGACGATTCAGATGGCTCTGGATCATCATCCACTTGCGGGCCTCGGCAGCGATGGCAAGCCGGGACGCGTCTTCATCGAGATCGAGCCGGGCATCTATCACGAGCGCGTGATCGTGACGCAGAATCACACCAACGTGACCTTGCTCGGCAAAGGCAAGTCGCCGCAGGATGTGGTCATAACCAATAGCCTGAACGCAAAGACGGCAGGCGGAACATTTTTCACCGAAACCGTCGAGATCAACGGCGACGGCTTTCAGGCCGACAATATCACCTTTGAAAATGCAGCGGGCAATACAGGGCAGGCCGTGGCGGTCGCGGTTCGCGCCGATCGCGTGATTTTCAAGCATTGCCGCTTTCTGGGCCATCAGGACACGCTGTTTGCCGACTATGGACGGCAGTATTATGCCGACTCGTATATCGAGGGCGGCGTCGATTTCATCTTTGGCAACGCAGCGGCGGTCTTTGATCGCACAGAGATTCACGCGCTGGCGCCAGGCTATTTGACGGCGCAATCGCGCACCTCGGCCACGCAGGCGACAGGGTTTGTCATTGCGAATAGCCGCGTGACGAGCAGCATCGCGCAGAGTGAGGTTGCCGCCGGAAAGACAACCCACCTGGGACGTCCGTGGCGGCCCTTCTCGCGCGTGGTGTTTCTGAATACGGAACTCGCCGCCGATGTGACTCCAGCGGGTTGGAGCGCATGGGACAAGCGACAGCGTCCAGAAACCACGTTTTATGCGGAATATCAATCGCGCGGCCCCGGCGCTCGCGCGGCGGATCGTGTCGCGTGGTCTCACCAACTCACGGCGGCCGAAGCAAAGCAGTTCGAACCGAAGATATTTCTTGCGGGCAGCGATCAATGGAACGCCGAAACGGAAGCACAAAAACTTCCGTAGCTTCCAGTCGATAATCGACTTATCGAAAGCCGCGAACCTAACCGCGAAAACCGCTTCTGGATAAATAGAGTGCATGGATTTTGATTTGAAAAATAGCTATTGACGCCGCGTGGTACGGGGGGTAGATTGAACTCGTACGGGGAAGGAGATCAAGCCAAAAGATGCAGAGATACTCTTTGAGCAGCACAGTACGTGAGGTGACTGAAGCCTAGGGCATCGCACTCCAAGCCCCAAGGTAGCCCCAGCGAAGGAGTTTAAATCGCATGGGACGCTATCGCATCCTTTCACGTAGTGATGTTTCCCTCGACCCACGGTGCAGGGTGGCGATCTTTCCAATAGTGACGACGTTACATTGTCGCCCAAAGGAGCCCGTTTACCGGGTAGCGCCAGCGAGTGATCGAGGCTGGGAAGCATGAGTGAAAATGCTCGGGAAATCGCGGCAGCGCGATGACCTCGGACTAAAATTCACAACGAACTACACAGACGGCCTGGGCAGATTGCTCAGGCCGTCGTCGTTTGAGATACATCGAATGATTTTGCGACAATTACGACACGACTAAGGTCGTGCCTTTTCAAAACTGGACTTATCAGAATTTCCTTAAATTCAGATAGACCTCACTGTTATGTTCGGACCAGACAGAAATGGCTTGCATCCAAAGAACTCTCACCATCCCAGCGATAGGCGCAAAGCGGCCCTTGATGCCCCGCGCCGTAGTCGACGCAGGCCAGCCGAGGCGAAAGCGGTTCCGGCTTCCCGCTGAAGGAATAGTGACCAAAAAAGATCGGCTTGCCTGTCGCCTCACAGGTGGGCAACTCTCGCGGGATAGGAAGATTAGGCAATTTTGCGCGCAAGCGCGCATCCAACAGAATCCCCTTGCGATAGCTGAGCGGTCCGTTGGCCCACCAGCGCACGCGCGCGCGTGAACGCGGAAGACCGTCTTTGTCGTCAAAGTTGCACTCGATGGGAAGCGGAACTTCCAGGCCTTTGAGGAGCATTCCAACCGTGTTGAAAATGGATGGTTCGCAGGGGCTCTTCCCTTCTTCCATGACGGGCTCATGCGTTGCTGCCAGCATCAGTTCCCTGTTCAGATGTGCGCCCGGAAGCAGCCTCGGAGCCAGATACTCGATGCAACGCGTATGCCAGCAGGCGTGGATCACGCGCAACTCCGGCAGGTCAAGCCACAACGGAAGGCTCAGCAGCCAATCGATGATCTCCTCGTGCAGAGTGGGGCGATTTTCCGCCTCGGCAAGAAAGACGGCGTGTTGCTGCCGATTCTTTTTGCCGCTCTTCATTGAAAGATGGGATCGCAGGAAATCGCCGGGGTTGGCAGGATCGGGCAGATACCATGCAATCGCGTTGAAATCATGATTCCCCATGACGGCCAGCGCGGAGCCAGCGTCCAGCATGCGCCGGACGATCGTCACGGCTTCAACCTGCTTTGGTCCACGATCCACAAAATCACCGACAAAAATCGCGCGACGGCTGGGATGACGCCACGTGCCCTCGATGTCTCGATAGCCCATCTTGCGAAGCAGCGCAAGCAATGCGTCCGCTTGGCCGTGAACATCTCCGATGATGTCGTAGGTACTATTCATGAGTTATATTTCATTGTAAGATAGCTGGCATTGAGGAGTAATATGCAGCCATGAGTGACTTTACCCGGCGTGACGTTTTCCGCGCACTTCCAGCCCTTGGCCTTTTCAGCGTGCTGGCCGGCTCTGTCCAAGCGCAGAGCGCCTCCACGCAAGCAACAGGGCAAGCAGCCGGCATTCCAATAGGAAATTCTCTCAATACGGATTTCTCCCACTGTAAGGCATTTCCCTTCGAGCAGCTTCCTCTTCGCTACTCGAACGACGGCGCACCAACGCATGATATCGCTCGCGGCACTGTACCGACCGGCGAACTCGTCGAGATTCATGAAACCACGGTTGAGCCGGGCAAGATGCCCCACGCGGCGCATCAGCATCCGCACGAGGAGTTCATCCTTGTCCGTGAAGGAACCATGGATCTGATCTACGATGGAAAGTCCCACCTTCTGGGCCCCGGCAGCGTCGGCTACACAGCGCCAAACCAGATGCACGGCTTCAAGAATGCAGGGTCAACGCCAGCAACCTATTTCATTTTTTCTCTCAGCAAAAAGTATTGAACATTTTTAATGTTTTTTGACTTGCAAGTGTTCTTGGCTTGCGCCTTTTCTACAAGAAGATCAGTGAGGCATCAAAGGGCACCCTGGCCTTACGCAATCGCTGCAAAGACTCGAAAGAAATGAGGATTGAATGACCAACAAACCTTATCGCCCACAACAAGACATCGTAGCTCTGATGAAGCAGTACACACAGCAGGTCAAGGAGACTCCGGAGCTTCCTGACCCGGCAACACGACTGCTTCGCGCGCGGCTGGTTCTGGAAGAAGCGCTGGAGTTTGTCAGGGGCTGTGGCTGCACGGTCACGGCGTCGGTTGCCGGCTCGAACGGTGAAAAGAAGACTGCGCTGCTGGATGGCATCCATGTCGTACCGGATCCCAACGGCAGGCCGGACTTTGTCGAGTATGTGGACGGCTGCATCGACCAGCTTGTGGTGACATATGGTGCGTTGAACGCCGCTGGAGTGAAGGTGCAGCCTGCGTGGGATGAAGTGCAGCGCAGCAACATGAGCAAGGCCTGGCAGCATTGCAGTGTTTGCGACGCCGTTCTGGAACGGGGCGCCGATGCGGATCTGGTTCATCCGGAAGTCGCAAAGCCCCACCATGGCAAGTGGAAAGCGGTTTCGAGAATTCATAAGCGCCCGGATGGCAAAGTCATCAAGTCGCCGACTTATTCACCCGCCGATATCAAGCGCGTAATCGAGGAGCAGATCACGCAGGCAAAAGTATAACTCAGCGGTTACTTCGATGATTCCGGAGATAGAAGTTCAACGAAGTAACTTGCCTAGGTCTCTGACAAGGTAAAGAAGTTACCTCGAGTTCGTGGATCCCCGGTCTCAAGTCGAGACCGGGGGCACCCAAGTTAGGTGCGACTTCAAGCATTTAGCAGACTAACTCCTGGCGCGCGCAACTGCGGAGGAAGTGGTAGGCTTCGTTGATCGCAGCCATCTGGTCGGTAGCAATTCGGCGTTCCTGTTTTGTACTGTGTTGGAGACGGTCGGGATGCCATTGGCTTGCCATTTGCCGGTACGCGGTTTTGATCTGCCCCCGCGTGCTGGTTGCAGCCACGCCCAAAAGCAGGCAGGCGCGTTGCAGCGTCATGGAAGAAGATACAGTCGTCTCCTGGCGGCTGTTGCCCGGTTCGGCACATCTTTCTGCTTGTTGTGAACTGTACTTTTGCGCCTGTGTGGCAAACTCTTCCGCATACTGACGCGACCAGTCGGCGTAGTAGCGTCCCGCGCTTGCGGCGGCGCCGGCCGCGGAAAGAGCCTTCGCCTCCAAGTCACACTGCTGCGCGAAAGACAGAATACGGGAACTGTAGACATTGCGGGACGCCTTGCTAGAACGCTCGTCGTCCACCTGCCTCTGCCGCCTCTGCCGGAAGTTCGTTGCAGCCGCCGCGTTTCCAACAGTCCAGCATTCAACGAAGAAAAGCGGATCTGGCTCGACATCGTCTCCCACTAGGTTTTCAAAATCATCAACGAACTGACAAGCCGATACCGGCCCATTCGAATCGAACGCGCCGATGGGAGTGCCGCTCTCCTGTCTTGTCGAGCGAGTAAAACTCTCCGCATGAAACTGGCCTGTCATTGTCTCACCTCCGCGCGAACCCAGGGGTGCGTAACCGAGTCTCTGCTCCGCACGTCGCCTCTGTTGCTAGCTATCGGCAGTAATAGAGAAAAGGAACAGAAAAAGTTGAGACCAGCGGCACGAGTCGAGCGCGGGAGCATCCATTATTTACGGGCTGGAGCAATCCCTTTGGCCTGGGAATCGGCGTAATAGCCAGTGCGATAGCGAAGATTGAAAGCCCCGGAAGCGGCTCTGGGAACGGTCACCTGCAGCCGGTGAAAGTTCCGTCCAGGCTCCTGATTGCGGGGATAGTAGCCGATCAGATATTGCGTGCGCAGGTCATCGCTGACTCGCGTGAAGGCCTTGTCCAAGCCGCCGTCGCTGGCGTAGAAACTCTTGCCGCCAGTCTGCTCGGCCAGCGTGATGAGCGCGTGTTCGCCGCCCAGGTCGCGCCCGGCGCTGGCCTCGATGGGCACATCGATGATGCTGTAAATCATGACTTCATTGCGCAGAGCCTGTTCGAGGGCCCGAGCATACGTGGCGTTGCTGGCGGTGTCGTCGCCGTCTGAAACCACGACCAGCACCTTGCGCCCGTCTTTTCCGCCCAGGCGCAGCGAACCCAGTTCGATGGCATCGTAAAGCGCCGTAGCCCAGTCACCGCGCAACTGCCCCAGCCCGCGATCGATCTGACTCACCTTGCTGGTAAAGGGCGTCAACTCGCGCACCTGGGTGGCGAATTGAAGCAGGCTCATCTGATCCTGCGGACGCAGCAGCGTGTGGGCAAAGCGCCGGGCAGCATCCGCTTCGACAGCCAAGTCCTTGCGCACGCTGCCACTGGTGTCAATGGCCAGCGTCAGGTTCAAGGGCAGTTCCGACTGGCGTTCGAACAGCGCAATCTTCTGGGGCCGACCGTCCTCGGCAAGCGCAAAGTCCTCGCGCGACAAACCGCCCACAACAGCCCCGTGCTGGTCGGTCACGCTGACAAGGACGTTGACCAGCTTCACGTCCATGCGGAGGGTGACTTCCTGCGCCAACAGCGACAGAGGCGCCAGGGCAAGCAGCACCCCGCCCATCGTTCGACACGTCCTGGAGAGAATGCTCAACCCGCGTCACCCAGAAAAGAATACAGTCTGACTGTTGGACGCAACGGGCGGAAATATGGCGACCAAGAAAAAACAAAGGCCGACAAGTTCGCCGGCCCTTCTGCAAACGGCACAGGATTCTGTTTAAGCCGTCACCCCCACAGAAACCTCTGGCGCGGCATCTGGCAACGTGTCCTGACGAGCTTTCAGCAGCGGCAGGGCCACGGCCAGAACGTCCTCGATGCGGCTGGCATAGTGAATGGCGACGCCCTCGATCTGCTCGGCCGTCAGATCCTCTTCAACGTCCTGCTTGTTTTCGGCAGGCAGGATGATGGTCCGAACTCCGGCGCGGCGCGCGGCCAGGAATTTCTCCTTGATGCCGCCAACCGGAAGCACATTGCCGCTGAGGGTGATCTCGCCGGTCATGGCCGTCAGCGGGAGGACTGGCAAATCTGTCAGAAGCGAAACCAGAACCGTGGCAATCGTGACTCCGGCCGAAGGCCCATCTTTGGGAATGGCTCCTTCCGGCACATGGATGTGCAGGTCGATGTCCTTGGTAAAGTCATCGTCCAGGCCAAGCGAAGCGGAATTCGAGCGGACCCAGGTCAGCGCGGCCTTCATCGACTCCTGCATCACGTCGCCGATCTGCCCGGTCATCATGAAGCCGCCTTTGCCCTTCATCTTGTTGGCTTCAATGAACAGGATTTCGCCGCCCACCGCCGTCCAGGCCAGCCCGACGGCAACGCCCGGCCGCTTAACACGCTCGGCGATTTCCGTCTCGACGCGCACCTTGATGCCGCCCAGGAACTCCTTGATCACCTCAGGCGAAACAATCATTTTTTCCGAGTGCCCCTCGACCACGCGCCGCGCCTCTTTGCGGCAGAGGGTGCCGATGGTCTGCTCCAGCTTGCGGACGCCGGCCTCCCGTGTGTAGTGGCGCACCACGTCGCGCACAATGTCGTCGGGAAGTTCAATTTGCTCCGGGGTGATGCCGTTCTCCTTAATCTGCCTGGGGATCAGGTAGCGGAAGGCAATCTGCATCTTTTCCTCTTCGCTATAGCCTTGCAGGTTGATCAGTTCCATGCGGTCCAGCAGCGGAGGCGGAACGGTGTCCAGCATATTGGCCGTGCAGATGAACAGCACCTTGGACAGGTCGAACTGCACATCGAGATAGTTATCGCGGAAGCTGAAATTCTGTTCCGGATCCAAGGCCTCCAGCAAGGCCGAGGCAGGGTCGCCGCGGAAGTCGCGGCCCAGCTTGTCAACCTCGTCCAGCATCATCACGGGATCGTTAGTTCCGGCGCGGCGAATGCTCTGGATAATCTGGCCGGGAAGCGCGCCAATGTAGGTACGGCGATGGCCGCGGATTTCCGCCTCGTCGTGCATGCCACCCAGCGAGATACGCTCGAACTTGCGACCCAGGGCGCGCGCAATCGATCGGCCGAGGCTGGTTTTGCCCACGCCCGGCGGCCCCACGAAGCACAGGATTGGCCCCTTCATGTCCGGCTTCAACTCGAGCACACTCAGGTAGTCGAGGATGCGGTCCTTGACCTTCTTCAGCCCGTAGTGGTCCTCGTCCAGAATCTCCTTGGCCTTGGCAATATCGACCTTTGTGCCCGAGCTCTTGGTCCAGGGCAGGATCGCCAGCCACTCGACGTAGGTGCGGGTCATCGAATAATCCGCTGCCATGGGAGACATGCGCGCCAGGCGCGCCAGCTCCTTGAGCGCCTCCTTCTTGACGTCCTCGGGCATCCCGGCGGCGTCGACTTTCTGGCGCAGTTCGTCGGTATCGCGCTGTCCCTCGTCCTGCTCTCCGAGTTCCTTCTGGATGGCCTTAAGCTGTTCGCGCAGGTAGTAGTCGCGCTGCGACTGCTGCACCTGATCCTGCACCTCGGTCTGGATCTTGGCGCGCAACTGCTGCACCTCGATCTCCTTGGCCAGATGCTGGTTCAGATACACCAGCCGGGCCTCGATGGTGGGCGTCTCCAGCAACTGCTGCTTGTCGTCGGTGGTCAGAAAGGGCAACGAAGAAGCCACAAAATCCACCAGGCGGCTTGGTTCCTCGATATTCACGGCAATCGTCCGCAGTTCATCGGAGAGCGTCTGGGACTCGGCGACGATCTGCTGGAACTGCTCGATGACATTGCGCACCAGCGCTTCCGAACTGGAGGTCGCTGCCGGCAGCTCGCCCTCCAGCAGCTCTACATCGGCCACCATGAAGGGCTCCGTCTGCACATAGCGCACCAGGCGGACGCGCTCGACGCCCTCGGTGAAGACAAAGCGGCTCTGATTGGGCATGCGCACAATCTTATGCACCGTGGCCAGGGTTCCAACAGTGTGCAGATCCTCCGGCTTGGGCGTGTCCAGGCGCGGGTCCAACTGGGCCACGACCACAATGGATCGCGCTTCGCCCAGCGACTCGATCAACTGAATGGAACTCTCCCTGCCCACGGTCAGGGGCAACACGGCATGGGGAAACAAGACCGTATCCCGAACCGGCAGCACAGCAACCCGGCGCACGCCGGAAGTCTCGTTTTCTGAAGGATTTATGGGGGACGGCGGAGTGGAGATCCTATTTGGCATTGAGTGTCCTCGTGTCAGCTTTTCTTCACATTAGACGGCGCAGACTTGGAAAAAGATTCGGAAAGCTATCGCCTTCGGCAATCTTTTCATCTGAGCGGCACACACGCACCTATCATACGATCCGGAGCAGGGTGCAACGTCACAACCGGTCAATGCAGCACCCATTCCCCTCCCGGAAGCGCCGGGAAGGTTTCGATCCCAGGTTTTGCTGACGCGCAAGCTCACCGGAGATGAACGAACTGGCGCACATTCGCTTATCCTTTGGATGCATTGCCACTCAAAGCTGTATCGGCCAGGGACCGTGGAAGGTGAGAGAGATCAATCTGGCGATAAAGAAATCCGGCCGGAAGCAATTGCGCCGACGCAGCAACAAGGCCGCTCACTCTTGGATCGAGGCCGAAAAGTCTGGCGGGGCGCATCCCCTTACCAGACTCAGAGGTGGGTTTGATCCGGCCCGCGGGAGCTGCTCTCCTCCTGTTTAAGGGCGGATTCGATGTGTTCCCACAATTCATCGGGCGGTTCCACGACAGGGAGCAATTGGCGAGCCGCTTCGGCAATGGTTCTGAGATCGGCAAGCAGGGCGCTGCAACGCGAACAACTCTGGAGATGCGGATGGTTGGCGAGGTTATCCCCGGAGCTGATCAGATCCGACAACTGGGCCTGAAACTGCTCACAGGTCATGCCGATGGGTTCCTCCGTCATTACCGCTCCTCCTGCCGTGGAAAAACACGCAAGGCATCGCGCAGCTTGAGCCGAGCCTTGTGCAGCTGCGACTTGCTGTTGCCGATAGAACAATCGAGCATGGAGGCTATTTCATGATGCTCATAGCCTTCAATATCGTGCAAAACAAAAACCAGGCGATATCCGGCGGGGAGATCGCCCACTGCACGCTCAAGGACCAACCGATCGATGGAACCCGACAGCGTCAGGTCGCGAGAGCCGAAACTACGGCCAGGGCTTCCTTCAGGAGCAGGTTCCATGGCTTCATCCATTGAAATGACTGTCAGGTCTTTCTTTCTAAGATGCATCAGGACGACGTTGATGGTCAACCTGTGCAGCCAGGTCGAAAAGGCCGAGTCGCCGCGAAAGGTGGCGATCTTGCGGTGCAGTTGAAGAAAAGCTTCCTGTGTCAGATCTTCGGCCTCAGCCACATTGCTCACCATGCGCAGACATAAGGAATAGATGCGTCTTTTGTGCAAAGAGTAGAGTTTGGCAAAAGCAATGTGGTCACCGGCCTGTGCCTGAGCCAGAATTTCGGCCTCAGCGGAACGAAGCAAGGCCGCAGGCGCGGAGGCAACGCCCTGCCCTGCTGGGGATTGCCTCCCCGCAGAGGGTCGTGGCGTGGGCTCCGGCGGATTCGTGGAGAACCGGGAATAGGTCATGTGCTTCCTTGGGGAAATCAAACTAGTACACGCTACTGCACCGGGCGACAATCCACTTTAGTATAAAGGGACAGGGATGTACCAGCGGGCATGAGTGGCAAAGCCCGAGAAAGTGCGGATTCATCCTTGGGGAGACAAGGTGGAAATCAGGTGTTGAAGGCAAAGCCAGCGTGGCACGGCGGCAAGAGATCGGGGTACGCCCTTGTTCTGGCATTTCTTGTTGCCTTCGGACATTCGAGCGAAACCGCTCTCTGGAGCCAGGGCGGAGCCGCCCGCACGGGCAATTCCGGCGCGGCAAGCCAACAAGCCGCAAAGGCGCCGTCCGATTCCCTCGCCCCGGATTCTCTCACGCAGTGGGAGGGGTTGCCGGTACGGCGCATCGCTTTTGAAGGTGTTTCGACCGCCCGGCTCGCCTCGCTGGCTGGACACTTGGCCCAGGCCGAGGGAGCGCCTTTGAAGCGGGAAAGCCTGAGAAGAAGTCTGCAACAGCTTTTTTCGACCGGGCTTTTTGAAACCATTGGAGTCGAGGGCGAGCGCGAGCAGGACGGCGTGACGCTCGTTTTTCGTGGCACGCCACGCACCTTCATCGGCACCGTCAGCGTGACGGGCACAAAAGGCCCCACTCTCAATACGCAGCTTGAACGCGCCAGCCAACTGGAGGCTGGCGCCCGCTTTACCCCGACCAAGTTGAACCAGGCTCTCGTGCAGATGCGCGCCATGCTGGCGCAAAACGGCTTCCATGAGCCGGTGATTACGCAGACGCTGACGGCTCATCCGGAGGAGCAACTGGTAGACATTGCATTTCATGTGACCAGCGGGCCGCAGGCGCGCGTGGGAACAGTGGAGGTCACGGGCGATGCCGGAATGAGCGCGAATGACTTTCGCCGCCATACGCATCTGAAGGCGGGCGCGCGCGTCAACCACGAAACCGGCAGCCGCGCCCTGACCAGCGTGTTGAAGGTCTATCAGGGCAAGCAGCGGCTGGAAACCGAAGTCAAGCTGGAATCCCAGCCGTACGCACCGGAAACACAGCGGACCAACTTCCATTTTTCGGCCAATCAGGGCCCGATCGTCAAGGTGCTGGTCGAGGGAGCCACGATCAGCCCGGACCGGCTCAAGCGGATCATTCCCATCTTCGAGGAAGGAAGCGTGGACGACGATCTGCTCAATGAGGGCAATCGACGTTTGCGCGATTACTACCAGAGGCTGGGCTACTTTGACGTGAAGGTCGATCACGAGCAGAAGCCCGCCACCGCCGAAGAGGTCACGATTCTCTACCATGTGCAACTGGGAGCGCGACGGCGAGTGCAGCGAGTCTCGGTTGCAGGCAACCACTATTTCGACGCAGCAACGCTCAAAGAACCGCTCAGCGTCCATGCCGCCGATTCGCTCGACCGCCATGGCGCCTATTCGCAGGCGCTGGTGACGGCAGACATCAATGCCTTGCAGGCCATTTACCAGAGCAATGGCTTCTCGGCGGTCAAAATCACCCCCGATGCGAACACGGGAACCGCAAAGGCTGGTAAGACGGCTCCGCTGGCCGTGGTTTACCACATCGAGGAAGGCGAACAACTACGCGTGGGCACGATGCGCCTGGAGGGCAACGTACACATAGATGCGGCGAAGCTTACGCCGCAATTGAACACTGCTCCCGGTCAACCGCTTTCGCCGCAGAACCTGGCTGCAGATCGGGACACGCTGTTGACCGACTACATGAGCCGGGGCTTTGATCAGGTGCGCGTCGAGGTCATCCAGAAGACGGAGCCAGCAGACGCAGGCAAAGTGGACGTAACCTTCCATATCACCGAGGGACGACAGATTTTCGTGCGCAAAGTGCTTGTGTCCGGTCTGCATTACACGCGCCCCGACACGGTGGCCAAGGCCATCACGCTGCACCCCGGCGACCCGCTCGACGAGACGGCGCTGACGGAGACACAGCGCAATCTATACGACCTTGCACTCTTCAACGAGGTCAACACAGCCGTTGAAAACCCCGCCGGCGGAGAGGCATACAAGACCATTCTGCTGCAAATGTCAGAAGCGCGGCGCTGGGTTCTGACCTATGGCGGCGGCTTCGAGGCTCAGACCGGCAATCCGCAGCGTAACTGCGCCGGCGTTCTCGCCAGTGGCGCCAAATGCGATCCGCATGGCAAGAGCGGCATAGGATACCGTGTACTGATCGACATTACCCGCAATAATCTCTTTGGGCGGGAGCAATCCGTTTCCCTGCTCGGCAACTACGGCTTTCTGGAGCAAAAGGTTGACCTGATTTTCCAGAATCCGCATTTCGAGGGAAACCGGAACTTCGGCCTAACCCTCTCCGGCGGCTATGCCAACAGCGTGGACGTAAGCACGTACGTGGCTTCCAAGCTGGAAGGCAGTGTGCGCTGGACCGAGCACTTCAATACTCCGGGTTCGCGCATCTCCATGGCAAACTCTCTCTTGTATGAATTCAACTTCCGCAGAGTCAAGGTGGAAGATGCCAGCCTGCAGGTCTATCCCGGCGAAATCAAGGAACTGTCCACGGCCGTGCGCGTAGCGGGTCCGGCGCTGACGTGGATTCGCGACACCCGCGACTCTCCTCTGGACGCGCATCGAGGCACCTACACCAGTTTCCAGGATTTTTTGTCCGGCAAGTTTTTTGGCGCCGAGGCCAACTTCAACCGCCTCGACCTGTCGAGTTCAAGCTATTATGGATTCAACAAGAACCGCATCGTTCTGGCTCGCAACACGCGCTATGGCCAGGAGCGGGTTCTTGGCTTGAACAGGGATGAGCTGATTCCCCTCCCCGAGCGGCTTTACGCCGGCGGGGCCACGTCGCTGCGGGGCTTTGGCCAGAATTCTGCGGGACCGCGCGATCCGGAAACGGGCTACCCGATTGGCGGAGCGGGCGCGCTGATCAACAGCACCGAATTGCGCCTGCCGCCGCCCACACTTCCCTGGGTCGGCAACACGGTGAGTTTGGTGCTCTTCCACGACATGGGCAACATCTTCACCAACGCGGAAGACGCTTGGCAAAGCGCCCTGCGGATTCGCCAGCCATTGCGCGACAACTGCAAGATCCTGATTCCAGCTTCCGACAAAAACGAGACCCCTGTCCCGACCGGCCCCTCCACTTCGACCGGCGTGCAGGGCCAATGCAGCTTCAACTATTTCACTCACACGCCGGGGGTTGGGCTGCGGTACCATACGCCAGTAGGGCCCATTCGTCTGGATTTCAGTTATAACCTGAATCCGCCCATCTACCCGGTGAATATCAACTACTCGCTGGCCCCCAAGAAGCCCATCTACTTCGATCCGCACGTGGGCCAAGCCGGCCACTTCAATTTCTTCTTCAGCCTGGGGCAGACTTTTTGATGAACAACCAAAGCCAAATGCGGCTGAAGGCCCAATTCGGTCCCCTATGCACATGGGCAATTGCCGTGTGCCTGGCCGCCTCGGCAACTGCTTCCGGACGAGCTCAGGCGCCAGCTCCAGCAAAAACCGTGATGCTGGACCGTGTGGTGGCCGTGGTCAACAACCGGGCGATTCTGGCCAGCGACGTAGACGACGAAATGCGGCTGGCAGTGCTGGACCCGAGCCGCTCCGGCGGCAGCGCGCTAACGGCCAAAATTGCCCTGGAGCAACTCATCAGCCGCGCGCTCATCCAGCAGCAAATCCGCCAGGAGGACGAGCCGGCCGCGCAACCGTCGCAGGTCGAGGTCGATGTTAGGCTGGCGGAGACGCGCAAGGAACTGCCCGCCTGCGTACGCTTCAACTGCGCCACGGAACAAGGATGGAAGGCATTTCTGTCGACGCACGGTCTGACGCCGGAGCGAGTCGCGAGCTATATGCGTTCCAGGGTTCAGATTCTGCGCTTCATCGAGCTGCGCTTTCGGCAGGGGATCCGCATCGCCCCGGAGGAGATTGAGACCTACTATCGCGAAGCGCTGCTGCCGCAGTATGCGACGGGCGAAGCGATTCCGACGCTAAAGGATGTGGCCCCGCGCATTGAGGAAATTCTGCTGGAGCAGCAAGTCAATGCGCTGTTCGACGACTGGCTCAAGGATCTGCGAAAGCAGGGCGATATCGAGGTGCTGGACCCGGCGCTGGAAACCTCTGAGAATCACGGCGAAGCCGGGAAAGGAGGCGCATGAGCGATTCTGAATCCACGCCTGCCGTCCCAGCCGAGAAATCGGTGCCCGTTTCATCGCCCGAGGCGGCGCGGCCAAGCAGATGGCGCCGTTTCTTCCTGCGCCATCTACCCTTGTCACTGGCCGGTGTGATCGTTCTGCTAGCGGTTTCTGTTACTGGCCTCTATTTCATTGCCAGTTCGGCCGGGTTTGAGAACCTGGTCCGCAAGCACTTGGTCAGCGAACTGGAAACAGCCACGGGCGGACGGGTCGAAATCGCCTCGTTCCACTGGCATCTGCTCGGCCTGGAAGCCGAAGCGGACGGGCTGGTCATCCATGGCCTTGAAGCTCCCGGCGAAGCGCCCTACGCTCGGGCTGATCGCCTGCGCGTGCGGGCAAGCATTCTGAGCATCTTGAGCCCGCGCATTCTGTTGCGCGACCTGGAAATCGCAAAGCCACGGGTGCACCTGATCGTCTATCCCGACGGCTCGACCAACCAGCCGCAGCCTCGCAAACGCAAAAAAACAGGCAAGCCCGTGCTCGACCAATTCTTCGACCTGAAGGCCGGGCGCGTTGAGGTTGAACAAGGCATTCTTGAAACCGATAACCGCGCCTCCACGTTCGACTTCCAGGACCGGCGAATTCCGCTGGACTTCACAGCCAACGATGCTTCTCTGAGGATGGCGTATATGCCGGCGGCGGCGGGAAATCCGGAGAGCTACCACATTGAAGCGGGAGTCCGCGACTTGAATCTTACGCGGGGCGCGGCACTCAAAGCCGGATCGGCGGGCAAGGCGCCACAGCAGGTTCACGGATTTCTTCAGGCCACGCTGGACGTGACGCGGACCATGGCCATCTTGCGTTCCCTGCGCCTCACCGCAAGCAGCCACGGCGTGCCGGACCGGACGCTGGAAATTTCCGGCATTCTGAAGGACTTTGCGCATCCCCGCTGGCAAGCAAGCGTCACGGGCGCACTGGATATGCGGCTGCTCAACCCCATCACGGGCTATCCGAATGCGCCCGAAGGCATCGCACATCTGAAGCTGACCGGAGCCGGGCGAGCAGGAATCTTTCGCGCCGACGGCAGCATCCACGTCGAGGACGGCGCTTATATTGGAACCGGCGTGATCGCCACCGGTGTGGGACTCGATGCGCATATTCATGCCGATGCGCAACAACTGCTGATCACCTCGATCTTTGCCCGCCTGCGCCAAGGCGGACAGATTGAAGGCAATCTCTCGCTGGAGCACTGGCTGCCCACGCTGCCGGCAGCGGACACGCTGAGCACGACCGCCAGCAAATCCCGCAGCGCCCAAAAGCAGCCCGCCCCCTCGTCCAGCGACATTACGCTTCCCGTCAACGGCAAGGTGACGACCCAGTTCAAGGACGTAGCCTTGGACACGCTGCTGGAGATGGTCTCCGTGCCGCCCTTTCAGCATCTGGGCTTTGATACACGCATCAACGGCCCGGCCACGGCGCTCTGGATCAACGGCGACGTCCGTACGCTCTCTGTGAGTACCTTGCTGAACCTGACGCCACCGGCACAGGCGACACAAAGCACCATCCACCCCAGCGACGGGAGTTTGTCGCAGGAGAGGAAGAAGGCGCCCGCCAGCGGCGTGGTCGACGCCACCTATACGCAACGCGACGGTGCAGTCGATCTGCGCAAACTCGAGCTGCAATTGCCTTCCAGCCACATTGAGGCGCGCGGCCATTTGGGTGCCCATCCACTTACCAGCCCCTCGGCGCTCGCGGTGGATTTTCATTCCAGCAATCTGAGTGAGTTCGACACCGTTCTGCGCGACCTGGGATGGACCCGCAACAACCGGACCGGCGTGGCCGCATTGCCGATCGCGCTCTTCGGACAGGCCGATTTTCACGGCACATGGTCCGGATCGATCGTCGATCCACGCTTGGCCGGCACGGTAAAAGCGACAGAATTGGCCTTCGAAATGCGGCCCATGAATGTCACCGGCACAGGAGTGCCCTGGTTCATTCGCCTGGACACGATTGACACCACTGGCAGCTACTCGGCAGCCAAAATTGACCTCAGCCAAGGCACGCTGCGCAGCGGAAATGCCAAGCTTGCCTTTAGTGGCAGCCTGACGGCGGCGGCAAGCGGCGGCTCAAGCCATATTCCGTCCTTCAACGCCAATTCTCTGCTTCATCTCCGTCTGCGCGCCAACAAGGTTGACATGAACAGCCTGCAACCATTCATCAACCGAAGTTTGCCCATCACCGGCGCCATCGATGCGCAACTTCAAGTGGACGGCCCCCTGCGCACGCTCGGCGGCTCAGGATGGGCAGAAATGGACAATGCCCGCGTCTACGGTGAGCCGGTCGAGCGCATCCGGGCGCAGGGCAGCATCGCCAACCGGACAGTCAAGCTCTCCTCTCTGGCCATCAGTGAAGCCGGAGGCAGGATTGCGGGCACGGGAAGTTACGACCTCGCCTCGCACCGTTTCCAGTTAAGCGCCACGGGCGCGGAAATCGATGTCGCCCGCATCGAGGGCCTACGCCGCAACGGGCTGGCCGTCACCGGCAAGTTGGGATTCTCCATCGAAGGCACGGGAACGTCAAGCGATCCGCGCCTTGAAGCGCATGCAACGTTGTCGAGCCTGGCGCTGGGCGGAGAACCAATGGGTGAGCTAGCTCTGAATGCACACACCGCCAACCGCGCCGTGACCTACGACCTGACAACCCGGCTGGAGACGGCCGAGCTTAGTATGCACGGTCAAACGGCGCTGGCGGGCGATTATGCCACACAGGCCAGACTTGATTTTTCGCGCTTCGATATTGGAGCGCTGTTCAAGCTGGCGCATGTGCAGGGCATCAGCGGCGAGTCCGCGCTGGCGGGCACGGTCCTGGTCGAGGGGCCATTGGCGCGGCCGGAGCAGTTGCGCGGCGACGCCCGCCTGCGGCAGTTGGCTGTCACCGTGGCTGGCGTTCACCTCAAGAGCGAGGGCGGGCTCCATGCCACACTCGACCACGCCATGATTCATCTTGATTCGGTGCACATCACCGGAGAAGAGACCGACCTGCGCGCCCAGGGCAGCCTTTCACTCAAAAACAAGCAGCAACTGGACTTTGCCGCCAACGGCGCCATCAATTTGAAAATTGCCGAGACGCTGGACCCCGATCTGACGGCCAGCGGCAACACCACCTTCCAGATGGAGGCGCATGGCCCGCTGATGCATCCCGATCTGCGCGGGCGAATCAGCTTCCAGAACGCTTCGCTGAGCCTTGAGAATGTGCCCAACGGACTGAGCCAGTTGCACGGAACACTGGAGTTCAATCAGGACCGGCTGGAGGTCAAATCGCTGACGGCCGTCAGCGGCGGCGGCCTACTGAGCTTGGGCGGCTACCTGACCTATCAACACGGCCTCTATGCCTCGCTGTCCGCCACCGGGACAGGCATCCGCATTCGCTACCCGCAAGGGGTCAGTTCGCAGGCGGACGCCTCACTGCGCTTGCAAGGGCCGCAGAACAACCTTCTGCTGAGCGGCGAGGTGCTGATTACCCGCTTCACGCTCAGCCCTGACCTGGACATTGCCGCCCTGGCCGCGCAGACCAGCTCCGTTACGGCCATTCCGCCGGCAACGGCGCCCTCCAACCACCTCCGCCTGAACGTGCATATTGGCTCATCGCCGCAACTGAACTTCCAGAACGCCTACGCGAAACTGGCCGGCAATGTGGATCTGCGCCTGCGCGGCACGGCGGCCCAACCCTCCCTGCTGGGCCGCATCTCGATCACCGAAGGCAGCGGGATCATCGCCGGAACCCGCTACGAGTTGCAGCGCGGCGACATCAACTTCACCAACCCGGTCCGCATTGAACCCACAATCGACCTGAACGCCACGGCCCGCGTCGAGGACTACGACATTTCCCTCGGATTGCACGGAACACCGCAAAAGCTCTCGGCCTCCTACCGCAGCGATCCGCCGCTGCCGGAGGCCGACGTCGTGGCCCTGCTGGCCCTGGGACGCACCGGAAACCAGCAGCGCCTCTACACACAGCAGCAACAGCAGGCACTCGCCAATCCCACCACGGACTCCTTGCTCGGCGGCGCGCTGAACGCCACCGTCAGCAGCCGCGTGCAAAAGCTTTTCGGATCGGGGAACGTCAAGGTGGACCCCAACTACCTTGGCTCGCTAGGCAACTCCACCTCTCGCATCATTGTCGAGGAGCAGTTGGGTTCCAAGGTCACGTTGACTTACGCCACCAACGTCAACACCACCGCCCAGCAATTGCTTCAGGCCGATATCGCCATTAACCGCCACGTCTCCCTGCAGTTGGCGCGCGACGAGTCCGGCGTCTTCTCCGTGGTGCTGAAAGCCACCCGCCGCTATCGGTAAAAAGCCAGAGCGCAGAGATCAGGAATCAGAAAACGCTGCGTGCTCGGCCGTAACCTTTTTTTGAAACCCGTGTCTATGGGAATGAACGGCCCGACGGCAACGCAAGATGGATTTTTCTCGGGAAGAAGCCACACAAGCGTTCCGATCTTCATCTATTCAATCTGGACACAGAAAGCCAGAAGGAGTGAAAAAACATGACATGGACGAAGCAAAAGACCCGCGCCGCGCTCGTGGCGGCCGCACTGGCCGGATTCTTCTTCAGCCTTCCCCAGACTAGTCTGGCGGCAGCGCAGGCGCAGAGTTCCGGCGCAACCGCAACGGCGCAAGATCAGCCCACTAGCGAAGCCGCATCCCGGCTGAACAAGAAGCAATATCGCGACGTGAAGGTGAGCGTGGAGAACGGCATTGCCACCCTGACCGGAAGCGTGGATCTCTATGAGTACAAGGCCGACGCCGAGAAACGCGTGCGCAAGGCCAAGGGCATCACCGCCGTGCGCAACCTGATCGAAGTTGCCGGCCCGGAAATATCCGACCAGGAATTGCAGGCAAAACTGGCCGAAAAGCTGGCCTATGATCGCGTCGGCTACGGCAACACCTTCAACGCCATCAGTGTCAGCGTCGAGCACGGCGTCGTGACCTTGGGCGGACACGCCCGCACCGACGTGGACAAGGACTCCGCGCTGGCCTTGGTTGCCACCACGCACGGCGTCAAGGATCTGGTGGGCGAGATCGAGGTCGATCCCGTTTCCCTTCTGGATGACCAAACGCGCATGGCAGTGGCGCGCGCCGTCTACGGCTCCGCATCCTTGAACAGGTACGCTATTGACCCCGCCAAGCCGATCCGCATTTCAGTCCAGAACGGCAACGTGGAACTCTACGGAATGGTTGACTCGCAGTCCGACAAGGACGTCGCCTTCATCCGCGCCAACGGCGTCCCCGGAGTTTTTAGCGTGAAGAACTACCTGCAAGTCGCCAGCCAGCCGGTTGAGACGACGAAGTAGATGAGCCACTTGCAAGATTTTATGAAGTTTGTAAGAAGTGTCAGGGCACGACTTCAGTCGTGCCAGAAGATACTCAAAAAGATGTCGGGCTTTAGCCCCTGCGTCTAATGGATACCAGGTTCCAAAGGCGGGACCTGGTATCCAAAATGATTATGCAGGCGCGGACAAAAAACTAGAACTTGACCGACGGCGCGGTGCGCGCCGCGGCGCTGGCCTCGAAGAAGGCGTTGTTCTGCTGGAATCCGCTGATGCCGGCCCAGATATTGTTCGGAAATTGGCGCACGTAGGTGTTGTAGTCGCGCAGGCTATCGTTGTAGCGCTTGCGCGCCACGCTGATGCGATTCTCGGTCCCAGACAGCTCGTCCTGCAAGCGCATGAACTGGTCGCTCGACCGCAGTTGCGGGTAGTTCTCCGTGAGCAGCAGCAAGCGGCCCAAAGCTGAATCCAACTTGCCGTTGGCCGCGATCTTGGCCTGCGGGCCCTGCGCATTCAACATACCGGCGCGGGCGTTGGCGATATCGCCAAAGACTGTGCTCTCCTCCTTGGTGAAGCCCTTCACGGTTTCCACCAGATTGGGAATCAGATCGGCGCGCCGCTCCAACTGCACGTCCACGTCCGACCACGCGGTCTTCACAATTTCATCCTTGGCCACCATCTGATTTCTGGCTCCGACAAAGCTGCCAAAGACCATCAGCAAAACCAAAACAAAAACGCCAACCACTCCGAGCGCAATCCAAAGTCCACGACGCATACTGTACTTTTCTCCTCTGGCTTCTTTGAAGAAAGCCACTTCGTCAACTTGAAAACCTACCAATCGCCCCCGGCGCCGCCGCCACCAAAGCCGCCGCCGCCGAAGCCATCAAAACCACCACCGCCGGAGTCTCCGCCACCACCGTTTCCACCGCCAAAACCGCCGCCGCCTATCCAGGGGCCACCGCCGAGCCACGGCCCGCCACCCCAGCCGCCAAAAAGGCCAAATTGCAGCAAAATCCGCAGGATAAAGAAGCCGCCAAAGAAGATCAGAATCAGAATCAGCAGAATATCCTGCCCCAACGACGCCTTATGGCGCACAACGGGCTGCGGAACGCCGACTGGAGCATCCTGAAGCGTAATCTTGGCATCGGCGGCGATCACTTGCGCCACCTCGCCCACGGCAAGGGTTACGGCGCCATCAAAGTCGTTGGCGCGAAGATCGGGGACCATCTCACGGCCAATGTCGCCGACTTTGCCGTCGGGCAGAATGCCTTCCAGGCCGTAGCCGACTTCGATGCGCCGCTTGTGGTCGTCGACGGCCAGCAGCACCAGCACGCCGCGATCCGAGCCCTTGCGGCCGATCTTCCACTTGTCTTCAAGAGTGTTGGCAAAGTCAGCCGAATCAGTGCCATTCAGCGTATGGACGGTAACCACTGCCACCTGCGCATTGGCCTGCGAGTGGTCGAGCTGCGCGCAGAGACGATCCAGCCGGGCAATCGTCTCGGGCGAAAGCACATGGGCATAATCGCTGACGTAATCGGTGGGTTTGGGCAGATCTTCGACCCGCTCAGCAAAGGCAGCCAAGCCGGAGAGGCAAACAAAAGCCGCCATCAGCAGCCAGAAAACGGTCGAATGTACGCGGCGAAAGCCTGTCATTACTTTTATTGTACGGGGTCGACGAGTAAAAAGTTCCAGAAGCAGCTTCTAGCCGCTAGGTCTATGACAACTTGAAGAAGTACCAATGTTTGGGTGCCCCACCCTCGGCGCGTACTTGTTTTTGCGCCTAGGGTGGGATACCACGGACGTTCAAGCGTGGTACAAAATTAGGCTGTCAGAGACCTAGCTGCTAGCTTTTAGCCTTTTCACGGCGCTCCCGTCAGTCCGAAGCTGAACCCAAACAGCATATCCAACCAGGAACAGCTAGCAGCTAGAGGCTAGCGGCTAGAAGCTGCCTTTGCACTACACTGGGAAGGAAATGACAGAGAATTCGCAACTTTTGCCCCCCGTCGCCCGCAAGGAACACAAAGAGACTCCGCTGCACGGCTCCGTCCTGGTGGACGACTACGCCTGGCTGCGCGACAAGCAAAACCCCGAAGTGACCGCGTATCTCGAGGCCGAAAACGCCTACTCCGAGGCGGTCATGAAGCCGCTGGAGGGCCTGCGCGAGAAGCTCTACCAGGAAATGCTCAGCCACGTGAAGCAGACCGACGTCTCGGTTCCCTTCCGCGACGGCAACTGGTGGTATCGCACGCGCACCGAAGAGGGTTTGCAGTACGCGATTCACTGCCGCCAGCGCGGCGGCGCAGACGGGCCGGATAGCAGTGCGCCGGAGCAGGTGATTCTGGACGGGAACCGGCTAGCCGAGGGGCACGCATTCTTCGCCATTGGCGCGACAGACATTTCGCCGGATGGACGCTGGCTGGCCTACACGACCGACACGACCGGCTACCGCCAATACACGCTGCATATCAAAGATTTGCAGACCGGCGAGACTCTGGCCGGTGAAGTGGAGCGCGTTGGCTCCGTGACGTGGGCAGCGGACAATCGGACGCTCTTTTATACCGTCGAGGACGAAGAGCAGAAGCGCCAATACCAACTCTGGCGACACTTCTGCGGCGCACAGTACGCCACAGACACGCTGGTCTATCAGGACGACGACGAACGCTTCAACCTGGGCGCGGGCCGCACGCGCGACGGCAAGTTCATCGCGCTGGAGACGGCCAGCCACATCACCAGCGAGTGGTGGGTGCTGCCAGCCGACAAACCTGAGGGCAAATTCACGCTCATCAGCCCGCGCGAGGACTCGCACGAATATTTTGTCGACCATCGCAATGGACTGTGGTTCATCCGCACCAACGACCACGGGCGCAACTTCCGGCTGGTCACGGCGCCAGAGGCCACGCCCGGCCGCGAGCATTGGACCGAAGTGATTCCGCACCGCAACGGCGTGATGCTCGAAGAGGTTGATCTGTTTGCCAACTTTTTCATCGCCTGCGAGCGCGAGGATGGATTGCCGCGCCTGCGCGTATGGCGCTTCAACGGCAACGGACCGGAAGCCACGCCAGCGAACGAAATTGCGTTTCCGGAGCCAGCCTACAGCGCCTATCCGCACGTCAATCGCGTCTTCGAGACGCCAACTTTTCGCTACGCATACGAGTCGCTGGTGACGCCCAGTTCGGTCTACGAGTACGACATAGCCACCGGCGCATCGACGCTGCTCAAGCAGCAGGAGATTCCCGGCGGATTTGACCGCACGCTCTATGCCAGCGAGCGCATTCAGGCTACGGCGGCGGACGGCGTGGAGGTGCCGGTTTCGCTGGTCTATCGCAAGGACAAGCGCGAGGCCGGACGGAATCCTCTGTATGTTTACGGCTACGGCTCGTACGGCTACTCGCTGCCGCTGAACTTCAGTTCCAGCCGGTTGAGCCTGTTGGATCGCGGCGTAGTGATGGCCTATGCGCACATCCGCGGCGGCGACGATATGGGCGAGCCTTGGCACGACGCGGGCAAGATGCTGACCAAGCGCAACACTTTCACGGACTTTGTCGCCTCGGTCGAACATCTGACGGCTGCTGGCTATGGCGACCCGAAACGGGTGGCAATTGAAGGCGGTTCGGCCGGAGGGCTGCTGATGGGCGCGGTTGTGAACCTGCGACCGGAGCTTTTCCGGGCCGTTCTCTCTCATGTGCCGTTTGTGGACGTGATGAACACCATGCTGGACGCCTCGCTGCCCTTAACCGTCCCGGAATACGAGGAGTGGGGAAACCCGAATGAGGCCAAGTATTTCCACTATATGCTGAGTTACTCGCCCTATGACAATTTGAAGGCGGCGAGTTATCCGGCGATGCTGGTGAAAACCTCGCTGAACGACAGCCAGGTGATGTATTGGGAACCGGCAAAATACGTGGCCAAGCTGCGCACACTCAAGACAGACGGCAAACCCCTGCTGCTGGTGACGAATATGGAGGCCGGACACGGCGGCGCAAGCGGCCGCTACGACTATCTGAAGGAGATCGCGTTTGACTACGCGTTTCTGCTGCGGGAACTGGGACTGGTCTGATAGACTTCTTGCGCGGATTCCCGGAGAAATTCATGAGACATCTATCGTTGATTGCGCTGGCGTTGTTGCTAGGAGCTGGGTTTGGATATGCGCAGCAAAACACAACAGCAGCGGACACGCCCGAGCCATCCAAGCAATCGTCCGCAAAAAAGATCAATCCTCCCAGGCTGCTTAATCAAGTAAATGCGATTTTCCCATACGAAGCACGTCAGAGACGCATCAATGGTTGTTGCCTCATTTTGTTGACGGTGGACGTGAAGGGCATGCCGCAAGAGATCAAGCTGGTCCGTTGCTCCGATCCATCTTTTGAAAAAAACAGTTTGAGTGCCATAGCAAAATACAGGTTCAACCCCGCTACGACCAAAGATGGAGCCCCTGTCTCCGTCAAAATCAACGTCGATATCGCGTACTGGATGGAAGGTAACACCAGTCCGGCCATGCCAGTTCTCTATGCATTCGGCTCTCCGCCGGGAATCACTTCCGCCGCGCCAGACGCAGATGGCGTCTACCCGCTCACAGAATCGTGTACTCCGCCCATCATGACCAAATTCTCCGACAATGGGTATGGCTCAGCAGCGTTCGTTTCGCTCAAGGGAAACGGCGCTTGCGATATTGTGCTTACCATGAGCACGAAGGGAAAAGCTACTGATCCGAAAGTTACGCGTTGTGATCGTCCAGAACTGGAAAAGCCCGCGATCGAGTCACTGCTCAAGTCCCAGTACACGCCCGGCATGGTGAACGGAAAGGCTGTGCCGATGAGGGCCTCCGTGCATCTGGAATATGGCGGAGACGCCAAGCCGTAATACGAGGGATCGATTTCTTCAAGGCCGAGAAAAGCAACAAAAGTCCGTGCCGTAAAGGCCCCATCGATTCGCGGTCCTTACGGCACGGCTGAAGCCGTGTCCTGACACGATGTTTTTGTTTCGCAATACTGAATCACGCAGTCAGAGATTTCAAGCAAAAGCGACCACTCAGAAGGCATGAAAACGCATTCACGCTTTGCTTGGATACACTTGCAGCGACAGCGGGCGACGCTGGCACGCGAGAAAGTTTCACAGTATGCAGGGTTTTTCGATATATTAGAGACTTCAGCATAGTCCCAGATACGGCCGGGTCTGATCAGCTAGGCCCTTCATGAAGGACAGGGCGATTTCCGATCAACGGAATTGCGCGGCGCAAGTGTCCTCTGACCAGCAATTGCATTCTGCACGGAAAATATTCATCGAGAAGGTTGCCATGCATACTTCGGATCGTTGTCTTTCCACACCACAGACCCAGGGGCTCTATGAACCACGGAACGAGCACGATGCCTGCGGAATAGGATTCGTCGCCAGTATTCGCGGAGAAAAGAGCCACGAGATTATTCGCAAGGGCCTCGAGGTGCTGATCAATCTCACCCATCGGGGCGCTACGGGGTGCGATCCGGAGACCGGCGACGGCGCCGGCATTCTGATTCAGATTCCGCACGTCTTTTTCGCCAGCGAATGCGAAGAGCAAGGGATTCATCTGCCCGAGGCGAGCGCCTATGGCGTGGGCATGGTTTTTCTTCCCGTGGATAAGCATTGCCGCTTGCAGTGCGAAGGTATTTTCGAACGCATCGCGCAGGAAGAGGGCCTGACTGTCCTGGGCTGGCGCGACACGCCATTGAACGGCATGTCGATTGGCCGCGAGGCGCGCGCTTCCCAGCCCTACATTGAGCAGTTGTTTCTGGGCCTGCCTGCGGGGCTGAATCTGGACGAAGACGGCTTCGAGCGCCTGCTCTACCGCGTTCGCCGCCGCACAGAAAAAGAGATCGAAGACTCGGAGATCGAGAATAAAGAGTTCTTCTATGTTCCCTCGCTTTCCTGCCGCACCATCGTTTACAAGGGCTTGATGCTGGCGCCGCAGATTGAAAAGTTCTACTACGAACTGGCCAATCCGCTGGTCACCAGCGCGCTCTGTCTGGTCCACCAGCGCTTTTCCACCAACACCTTCCCCAGTTGGAAGCTGGCACACCCCTATCGCTATATCGGACACAACGGCGAAATCAACACGATCCGCGGCAACGTGAACTGGATGAACGCGCGCCAGTCGGTACTGGAAAGCTCGCTGTACGGCAACAAGATCAACGATCTCTATCCGGTCATCGAGCCCGGCGGTAGCGACTCGGCCTCTCTGGATAATGCGGTCGAGTTTCTTTTCCAGTCGGGACGTTCCCTGCCCCACGTGATGGCCATGCTGATTCCCGAAGCCTGGGCTGGCAACCCGGACATGGACGAAGAAAAACGCGCGTTTTACGAGTATCACGCCTCGCTGATGGAGCCCTGGGACGGACCAGCGGCCATTGGCTTCACCGACGGCCGAGTGATCGGCGCGACGCTGGATCGCAACGGACTGCGCCCCGGCCGCTACATCGTGACCAAGGACGATCTGGTGGTTCTGGCCTCGGAAGCTGGCGTGATCAACGTGCCGGCCAAGGACATCCGCATCAAAGGCCGTTTGCAGCCCGGCCGTATGTTCCTGGTCGATACCGTTCAGAAGCGCATTGTCTCCGACGACGAGATCAAGAAGCAATTGGCCGGTCGCCAGCCGTATGCGGAATGGCTCAAGGAACAGCAGGTCACGCTCGATCAGCTACCCGAGCCAGCACGCATGATTGCGTCGAGCCCGGAAACGCTACAGCGCCGGCAGCGCGCCTTCGGCTATACCGAGGAAGACCTGAAGATCCTGCTTGCGCCGATGGGCGCAACAGGTGCCGAGCCGACCGGCTCGATGGGCAACGATGTGCCGCTGGCCTGCCTGTCGGACCATCCGCAGCCGCTGTTCAACTATTTCAAGCAGCTTTTCGCGCAGGTCACCAATCCGCCCATCGATCCGATTCGCGAAGAGCTGGTGATGTCGCTGATCAGCTACATTGGCACGGAGCGCAACATTCTCGACGAAACGCCCGAGAACTGCCACACGCTCAAGCTGCCGCATCCGATTCTGACCAACCACGATCTGGAAAAGCTGCGCCGCGTCTCCTCGGGCGACCTGCTGGCCACGACGCTGCCGACCCTGTTCCGTGCAGCCGACGGCGCGGCCGGGCTTCGCCACAGCCTTGAGGATCTGAGCGAACGCGCCGCGCACGCCGTTGTCAGCGGCTACACGCTGCTGATTCTCTCTGACCGAGGCGTCGATCCGACCTATGCGCCGATTCCGAGCCTGTTGGCCATGGCCGCCGTTCATAACCGCCTGGTGAAGGAAAAGACCCGCACCCAGGTTGCGCTGATTATCGAGAGCGGCGAGCCGCGCGAGGTGATGCACTTTGCCCTGCTGATCGGCTACGGCGCCAGCGCCATCAACCCCTATCTGGCCTTCGAGACGCTGCACGACCTGAAGCGGCTTGGCCTGCTGCCCCACACCGTCACCGCGCCCCATGCCGAGAAGAACTTCATCAAGGCCATCAACAAGAGCCTGTTGAAGACCTTCTCGAAGATGGGCATCAGCACGCTGCAGAGCTATCGCGGCGCGCAGATTTTTGAGGCCGTGGGACTCGATAAATCCTTGATCGACACCTATTTCCCCGGCACGGCTTCGCGCGTCGAGGGCGTGGGGTTGGGCGTGCTGGCACGCGAGGCGCTGCTCAAGCATGCCTACGCCTTCCAGCCACTGACGGAGTCAGAGACGAGCCTGGCCGTTGGCGGCCAGTATCAGTTCCGCGTCAACGGCGAATACCACCTGGTGAACCCGCAAACCATCAGCAAGATGCAACAAGCCGTGCGCCAGGGCAATCCGGCTCTCTTCCAGGAGTACAGCGACCTGCTGGACAATCGGAATCGCCAGCTCTGTACACTGCGCGGACTGCTGAAGCTCAAGTACGCCGACAAGCCGCTGCCGCTGGATGAAGTGGAGCCTGCCACGGAGATCGTCAAGCGCTTCACGACCGGCGCCATGAGCTATGGTTCCATCAGCAAAGAGGCGCACGAAACCCTGGCCATTGCCATGAACCGGCTGGGCGGCATGTCCAACACGGGCGAGGGCGGCGAGGACGAAGAGCGCTTCAAGCCAGACGCCAACGGCGATTCGCGCCGCTCGGCCGTCAAGCAGGTAGCCAGCGGGCGCTTCGGCGTGACCACCAACTACCTGATCAACGCCGACGAAATTCAAATCAAGATGGCGCAAGGCGCAAAGCCCGGCGAGGGTGGCCAGTTGCCCGGCCACAAGGTGGACGCGATCATCGCCAAGACCCGCCACTCGATTCCCGGCGTGACGCTGGTTTCCCCGCCGCCGCATCATGACATTTATTCAATCGAGGATCTGGCGCAACTGATCTACGACCTGAAGAGCGTGAATCCGCGGGCGCGCATCGCCGTCAAGCTGGTTTCCGAGGCCGGCGTGGGGACGGTTGCCGCTGGCGTTGCAAAGGCTCATGCCGACGTGGTGCTGATCTCCGGCGACAACGGCGGCACCGGAGCCGCGCCGCTCAGCGCCATCAAGCACGCGGGCCTTCCCTGGGAACTCGGCTTGGCCGAAACCCAGCAGGTGCTGCTGCTGAACGATCTGCGCGGCCGCATCAAGGTACAGACCGACGGCAAGCTGCAAACGGGCCGCGATGTGGTCATTGCCGCCCTGATGGGAGCCGAGGAGTTCGGCTTTGCCACCATGCCGCTGGTTTCCATGGGCTGCGTGATGATGCGCAAGTGCCAACTGAATACCTGTTCGGTGGGTATCGCAACGCAGGATCCTGTTCTGCGGGCACGCTTCAAAGGCAAGCCCGAGCACGTCATCAATTTCTTTTTCTTCATCGCCGAGCAGGTTCGCCAGCACATGGCACGACTGGGCTTCCATACTGTAAATGAGATGGTGGGACGCGTGGACAAGATCGACCCCGCCCTTGCCAGCGAGCACTGGAAGGCCAAAGGCATCGATCTGTCTTCCATCCTCTATGCGCCCTCGGTTCCCTCACGCGTGGCGCGCCGCAAGGTGCAGGACCAGGATCACGGCCTGGACAAGGCGCTGGATCACGTTCTGATCGAGAAGGCGAAGCCAGCGCTCGAATCGAAAACGCCCGTCACCGGGAGCTTTGCCATCCGCAACGTGCACCGCACCGTGGGCGCCATGCTGGGTGGTGAAATCGCGCGCCGCTACGGATCGGATGGGTTGCCGGATGAAACCATCCACTTCAAATTCTCAGGCTCGGCAGGCCAGAGCTTTGGCGCCTTTGTTCCCAACGGCGTGACGCTCGAACTCGAAGGCGACTCCAACGATTACGTCGGCAAGGGCCTCTCCGGCGGACGCATCATCGTCTATCCGCCGAAGGCCTCCAGCTTCCTGCCCGAGGAAAGCATCCTGGTGGGCAACGTTGTTCTCTACGGCGCAACCAGCGGCGAAGCCTTCTTCAACGGCATGGCCGGCGAGCGCTTCGCAGTGCGCAACTCCGGCGCTACCGCGGTCGTTGAGGGCGTGGGCGACCACTGCTGCGAGTACATGACCAACGGCACGGTCGTCGTCATCGGAAAGACCGGGCGCAACTTTGCCGCCGGCATGAACGGCGGTCGCGCTTTTGTTCTCGACGAGCAGGGCGACTTCTCCACCAGCCGCTGCAACTTGACCAATGTCGATTTGGAGCCTCTGGCGACCGATGAGGATGTGGCCGAGGTGCGCGGCTTGCTCACTCGCCATCGCGATCTGACCGGCAGCCCGCGCGCCGCTTGGATTCTGGAGCACTGGGCCGAAGCACAGCCACGATTCATCAAGGTTTTTCCGCACGAGTACAAGCGCGTTCTTGGCATTCCGCGCGTCGAAACGGTCTACGTTCCTCCTACACAATCGTCGCCCGTGGCGGCGGCAACCGAGGTGCAGCATGGGTAAAGTCACAGGATTCCTGGAAATTGATCGCGAACAGCCGACCCGCCGCAAGGTTGACGAGCGGCTTCAGGACTGGCTGGAGGTCTACGAGCCGTTTCCCGAGGAGAAGCAGCGCGAACAGGGTGCCCGCTGCATGGATTGCGGCGTCCCCTTCTGCCACAGCAACTGTCCGATCGCCAATCTGATTCCCGATTGGAACGACATGGTCTACAACGGCCGCTGGGAAGCCGCCATCCGCCGCTTGCACGCCACCAATAATTTTCCGGAGATCACCGGCCGCATCTGTCCGGCAATCTGCGAGGCAGGCTGCGTGCTGGGCATCAGCCAGCCAGCCGTCTCCATCAAGCTGATGGAGCGCAGCATCGCCGACCGCGCATGGGATGAGGGCTGGATCCATCCCGAGCCGCCCGAGCAAAACACGGGCAAGCGCGTCGCGGTCGTCGGCAGCGGCCCCTCCGGCCTGGCCGCCGCGCAGCAGTTGCGCCGCGCGGGCCACTCGGTCACCGTCTACGAGAAGAACGACCGTCTAGGCGGACTGATGCGCTATGGCATTCCCAACTTCAAGCTGGAAAAGCACATTCTCGACCGCCGCATTGAACAGATGCGCGCCGAAGGCGTCACCTTCATTACCGATGCGCATGTCGGCGTCAACCTGCCCGTCGAAGCGCTTACCGAGCACTATGACGCAATTCTGCTCTGCGGAGGCACCGAACAGCCCCGCAACTTGAAGATTCCCGGACGTGAGCTCAAGGGCGTTCATTTTGCCTTGGAGTTTCTACCACAGCAGAACCGCCGCTGCGAAGGAGACACCATCGATCCCGAGATTTCCATCAGCGCCGAAGGCAAGCGCGTGGTTATCATTGGCGGCGGCGATACCGGAGCCGACTGCCTGGGCACTTGCCTGCGCCAAGGCGCCAAGAGCGTCCATCAGCTCGAAATCATGCCGAAGCCGCCGACCGAACGCGCCGCCTCCACGCCTTGGCCGCTGTGGCCCTTGCAATTGCGGACGGAAACCTCCCACGAGGAGGGCGGCAAGCGCGAATGGGGCGTCAACAGCATCAAATTCACAGGCGATGAACGCGGATGCCTCAAGCAGTTGCACGGCATCCATGTCGGCCCACCGCCGAAGTTCGAAGCCGTTCCGGGTTCCGAGTTCACGCTCGACGTTGATCTGGTTTTGATCGCGATGGGCTTTCTCGGACCGGTCCGCGAAGGCATGATCGATCAATTGGGTCTGGCGCTGGATAAACGCGGCAACGTGTCAACCAACAGCAAATACAGGACATCGGTCGACAAGATCTTCGCCGCCGGCGATATGCGCCGCGGACAGTCGCTGGTGGTCTGGGCCATCGAGGAAGGGCGTCAGGCCGCGGCGGCTGTTGACCGCTATCTGGCAACCGTCGTTGAATCCGCGCCGCAGCACCACGCCCCAGCAGTCACGCCGCACAGGTAAATCCCTTGCAACACAAGCAGCCGGAATTGTTCAGATGAAGCCCGTCGGCCGGGCTTCACCTGAACGATCCCGGCTGAGATGCCATCCAGGATTTCAATCGCGCGGAAATGATCGGCGTAAATACTTCCCTGCCCTTTGAGGACATGTGGTTGTTGTCTGAGAACAGCGCTGGATCATCGATCGGAACAAGCTGATCGCCATCAATGTAGGGAACCTGCCTGGCGCTGAGAATCCTGCCAAAGTCTTTCTTCAGCAACTGAATGTTTGGATTCGATGAGATCGGCTGAGGCAAAGGCGGATCGATAAAAATCACGGAAATCCGATGACTGCGCGCGACATCAATGATGTGGTCAAGCGCCGCGAGTTGCGCCGGATTGGGGACATTTCCGACCGGACCAGCTTTCAATTTGCGGAATTCTTCCGGCGACAGGCCAGGAAAGTAAAAGTCGGTTCTGCCGCCTTTGTACGAGCCTCTTTCCGCAATTGGCGCGTAAAAAGGATAGGTGACGATTTCGTCGTTGCCGCGATTTACAACCAGATCGAGGAGATCCTGGATGCTGGACCGATCGCCTCGCTGCGAAGCATAGCAACGAAGAATCGCCATCTTCAGCGAAGGCGGCGCATCGAAGAAATATCGCGGATCCCGCAGATCCGGCTTGCTTGCCAGATAAGCAGTGTACGCCTCGACAACCAAATAACGAGGAGAATGATCCGCCCTTGTGACCAGATAATCCAGCATCTGAGAAATGGTGCTCAGGTCCGTGCCGTCATAGGAAATTTGGAACGAGTCCGTGATGCCTGTATCTTTCTCCAGCACGCGCATATCGTAGGACTTGCGCGTGTGGGAGGAGCCAATCAAAAGCAAATCTAGCTTCGGTTGAGAAAGCGCTCCCCCCAGCCCGAAATTCTTCAGCGCCAGCCGGTCCTGCGTAAAGAACTTCAAAGCAACAAGGCAGAAAAAAATCGCAAGCGCCGAAACAGCGAGCCTGCCGAGATGAAACAAACCCTGGCGAACTTCCGATTGGTTCATGACGGGCGAACTGATTGTTGCTTGACTCATAGCAATAAGTATTCCTGCGTTCAGAATTGGAAGTAGACAAACGCCGACGATCTCATGACTCCAAACAACATAATCGCCTGAAACAGCGCAACCGTTGTTGCGAATTGGTACTTCAATGAAACATTGAAGGCCGCGCGCGCGTTGCGGAAGAAAGACTCCTGCCCCATCTCGATGGCAAACATCATCGCGATCGCAAGAATGGTGGTGAAGAAAACTGCCACTGAAGAGATATCGCCGCCCAACTGAGAGATGGCGTCTCCAATGCTCCAAACGCTGAAAGAAGTCCGCGTGGCAATTTGTCGAATGATCGCCAGAGCAGCATGAAGGCTAGGAGCCCTGAAGAAAATCCAGGCGGTACATACGCCGATCAACACGACCGCGCGCCGGAGGAGATTGCCCGCCCTGCCTTTTGGAAAAGTCCAGTCCAGGTCTTTGAAGCAGTTTTCAATCACGAACAACACGCCATGCAGCGTTCCCCACAAAACAAATGTCCAGTTCGCTCCATGCCATAGGCCGCTGATCGCGAAAGTAAGCAGCAAGTTCAGAGAATGGCGAGGCCGCGAAACGCGATTGCCGCCCAGTGGAATATACACATAGTCCCGGAACCATGTGGAAAGGGAAATATGCCAGCGCCGCCAGAACTCGGAAAAACTCGTTGAAAAATATGGATGGTTGAAATTGGTCATCAGATGAAATCCCATGACTCTTGCGCAACCGATGGCAATCGAGGAATACCCCGCGAAATCCGCATAGATCTGGACAGAAAAGAGCAGTGTCGCCAGCAGCAACGCAAGTCCGGACTGCCGCTCCCAGCCGGAGTAGACGGTGTTGACGTAGTTCGCGCAGCGGTCCGCAATAACCATTTTCTGGAAGAAACCCCAAGCGATCAATGAAAGTCCGCGCGAGAGATTGGAAAGCTCGAAACGATGATCCTCGTAGAACTGATGCAGCAGGTTCTGCGGCCGCTCGATGGGGCCGGCAACCAACTGCGGATAAAACATCACATAGAGGGCATAGATGCCGAAATTCCGCTCAGGCCGCTGTTTTCCTCGATACACTTCAATGACATAACTGAGACTCTGGAAAGTATGGAATGAAAGTCCGATGGGAAGAAGAATATGCGCAACGGGAAACGCCTGCGCGGCTCCCAGCAGGGCCTGCAGTTCACGGATCGTCATGCCAAAGAACGCGCAGTACTTGAAGATGAACAAGACAAGGCAGGTGCTGACAATGCTGATTTGCAGGCAAATCAGCCGCTTGCGCCCGGTTGACTGGGCGATCATGATTCCCATGAAGTAATCGATCAGAATCGTTGCCAGCAGAATAAAGATATAGGCGGGAATAAATGCCATGTAAAAGACACAGCTTGCCGCCAGAAGCATCTTCCAGCGCCAACGCCATGCAAGCGCATAGTAAAGGACCGTCACGACAATAAAAAATAAGACAAATTGAAGAGAGTTAAATAACATCGACCCGTCCGGAATCCGTTCCATTGCAGTAGTAGGCGTAATCGGTGAAAAAACCAGCTTCAGGTTTCCACGCAGGCCTACAGAAACGGCCAGTTCTCTGCCCCATATTCACAATGGAATGTTTCGATAAGCATATCAAAGAAAGGCGAAGCACCAGGGGCTTCGCCTTTCTTGCTGGGTCCTGCTAAAGTTATTTGCCCTGCAACAGCCGCAGATCGCGGCCACTCATTTCCTTGGGCAGCTCTAAATTCAGCGATTTGAGGATCGTCGGCGAAATGTCGCAGAGGGCGCCGTCAGTGCGCAGAGTGTAGTTTTTGGCTTCCTCGGCGATGTAGAGCAGCGGGACCGGGTTGGTGGTGTGCGCAGTGTGCGGCGCGCCGGTGATGGGGTCAACCATGGTCTCGGCATTCCCGTGATCCGCAGTGACAATCCAGATGGCATTGGTCTCACGGATCGCCTTGTAGATACGTGTCAGTTGCAGGTCGACAGCTTCGATCGCCTTGATGGCAGCCGGCAGCTTGCCGGTGTGGCCGACCATATCCGCGTTGGCAAAGTTGGAGATGACGACGTCGAAGCTGCGGTCGCGAATGGCCTTTTCGATGCTTGCGCCGACACCGTCGGAACTCATCTCCGGCTGCAAATCGTAGGTCGCCACCTTGGGCGACTGAATCAGCACGCGCTCTTCTCCGGCGAAGGGCTTTTCCCTGCCACCGTTGAAGAAGAAGGTCACGTGGGCAAACTTCTCGGTTTCCGCAGTGCGCAGATTGCGCAGGTTGGCATCGGCCAGCATATTGCCGAGCAGATGCTCCATCGACTGCGGAGGACTAACGATGGGCAACTCGAACTTCTCGTCGTACCGGGTCATACAGGTGTAATGGAGGCCGGTCGGCAATTCACTGAGGGGGATCGCCTTGTCCAGCTCTTCCCATCCGGCGATGTCGTGGCCGCCCGCGGCGTTCAGGCCGCTCCTGCGAGTCAGCACACGCGTGACCTGACGTGCGCGATCGGCGCGGAAGTTGAAGTTGAGCACCGCATCGTCGTTCTTGATCAGGCCAACCGGCTTCTTGTTGGCATCGACGATCACGACCGGCACGACGAACTCATCCTGCACGCCGGCGTTGTAGCTGGCGCGAATGGCAACCTCGGCATCAGTAGCCGTGCCACCCGGAGCATTGCCGGTGACCATGGCGTCAAAGGCCTTGCGCTGGCGCTCCCAGCGCTTGTCGCGGTCCATGGCATAGTAGCGGCCGCTGACCGAAGCGATCTTGCCCACGCCGTACTCGCGCATCTTCTGCTCGAGTTTGGCAACATAATCCGCGCCGGAAGTGGGGGGCGTGTCGCGTCCATCCAGATAGACGTGGACGAAGACACGCGTCAAGCCGAACTCGCGAGCGGCGCGCAACAGCGCGTACAGATGCTCCTCGTGGGAGTGAACGCCGCCATCGGAAACCAAACCCAGCAGATGCAACGCGCGGCCCTTCTCGCGGGCGTGTTCGAAGGCGGCAATCACGGCGGGATTCTTCTTCAGCGTATCGTCGGCCACCATCACATCAATGCGGGTGATGTCCATCTGCACGACGCGGCCTGCGCCGATGTTCATGTGCCCCACTTCGCTGTTTCCCATCTGTCCGGCGGGCAAGCCGACATAGCGCTCAGAGGCCTGGATCAGCGTGTTGGGATACTCCCGCAACAGCTTGTCGTAAGTCGGCTTCTGCGCCAAGGCAATTGCGTTGTTGGCAGTTTCAGGACGGTAGCCCCATCCATCAAGGATGGTCAGTACGACGGGACGCTTGGAAATAGACACTGAAAAACACCTCGATTTCAATCGGAACTCTCTTCTATAGGATAACCTGCCGGGGGTTAAGGATGCAGCGCGAGGAAAAAGCCTTCAAGAGACAGCGCATAAAGCAAAGGGAGGAAGCCGAAGCTCCCTCCCTTTTCCATCGAAATCCGTGGCGAAGCGGACTGCCCCGCCGCAGAAACTTAGTCGTTGTAGTTGAGGCTCTCAAGACCAAGATAAACCGCGCCGCCGCCCAATTCTTCTTCGATGCGGAGTAACTGGTTGTACTTGGAGATGCGGTCGGTGCGGCTGGCCGAGCCAGTCTTGATCTGGCCCACGCCGGTGGCAACGGCCAGGTCGGCGATGAACGTATCTTCGCTTTCGCCCGAACGATGGCTGATGACCGAGGTGTAACCGTAACGGCGGCCCAGATCAATCGCATCCAGAGCTTCGGTAACGGTGCCAATCTGGTTGACCTTGATGAGAATCGAGTTGGCCACTCCCTCTTCAATGCCGCGCTGCACGCGGGTGGTGTTGGTCACGAACAGATCGTCGCCAACCAACTGAATGCGGCTGCCCAGCTTGTCGGTCAGCAACTTCCAGCCCGCCCAGTCATCCTCGGCCAAGCCGTCCTCGATTGAGACGATGGGATACTTGCGGGTCCACTCATCGTAGAAGTCCACCATCTCTTCGCTGGACAGTTCGCGCCTGTCGCTCTTCTTGAAGACGTACTTCTTCTTTTCAGTGTCATAAAATTCGCTGGACGCCGGATCGAGGGCAATGGAAATCTGCTCGCCGGGCTTGTAACCGGCCGCTTCAATGGCTTCGACGATGAGTTCAACCGCTTCCGCGTTGGATTTGAGCGAAGGAGCAAAGCCGCCTTCATCGCCGACAGCGGTGTTGTAGCCCTTCTTCTTCAGCACGCTCTTCAGCGTGTGGAAGGTTTCAGCGGCCCAACGTAGCGCCTCGGAGAAGCTCTCCGCGCCAACCGGCATAATCATGAATTCCTGAAAATCGACATTGCTGTCGGCGTGCGCTCCGCCGTTCAGCACGTTCAGCATGGGGGTGGGAAGGATGTGCGAGTTCACTCCGCCCAGATAGCGATAGAGCGGAATTTCCAGGGTCTGGGCCACGGCGCGCGTGGCAGCCATGGAAACGGCCAGAATGGCATTGGCGCCCAACTTGCCCTTGTTGGGCGTGCCGTCCAGGTCAATCATTGTCTGATCGAGCAAGCGTTGATTGGAGGCGTCCATGCCCTCCAGTTCCGGCGCAATGATGGATTCCACGTTATCGACGGCATTCAGCACACCCTTGCCCAGATAGTGGCTCTTGTCGCCGTCACGCAGTTCCACGGCCTCATGCTCGCCGGTGGACGCGCCCGAAGGCACGATGGCGCGGCCCAAGGCGCCGCCTTCCAGAATTACATCCGCTTCCACGGTCGGATTGCCGCGCGAATCTAGAACCTCGCGGGCGCGAATGGCAACAATTTCAGTCATATCATTCCTCACAATGTGATGGTGTAGCCGGTCCTTCAGTTGCGGACGGCGATCCACGGCAAGAGCTTCTCCAGCGGCGCTTTGAATTGTGCTCAGAAGCTTCTGCACGTTCGCAATTTCTCCCCGTCCAACGACAAAAACAGATTCTATTCCATGATGATTTTAGCAAATCCGGCTTCCGCGAAGCGTGCAAAGCAGCACACAGGCTTCCAGGCCCCCGGAGGCGGTTGCCTTTGTTGATTCGTGCCCTCCAAGGAACGCTCTCAGACCAGCGCAGATGCAGCCGCCGCCGATCTGCGCTAGTCTGAGGGCGGGTGGGCTGAGAGCTGTGCCCGCGCGAAGTTCCGCCGCGCGCAACTGTTTCGGCACGGCGGGGTTTGAACTCACAACAAGATCCACGCCTTCGGGCAGCAAAAAAGGAGTCCTGGATGAACCGCTCTATTCTACTGTCAGCCCTGATGTTGCTGGCCACTGCCGCGCTGGGAGCACAGGAGGCAAGCCAGTCCGACCCCTACCAGGGAGTTTCGACACCGCCTTCGGACGGCACGATCGTGACCTCCAGCACGCCCCAGGCCAAGCCACCGGCCGGGCAGCCCGCCGCGCCTGCCCAAACTCCCACGCCGGCTCCGCCCCAACCCGCTTCCGCTCAGCCTGCTGCGAACGACCCGAACGGCGGAATTGGCGCAGCCGAGCAGAACGCTCCCGCGCCCGACCAGCCAGCCCTGCAAACACGCACCGCCGCGCCTGATCCGGATGGCGACATTGTGCATCCGCGGCCGCCACGGCCTGGCGAACTCCCTGAAGGGACCACGATTCGCGTCCGTTTGCTGAATCGGCTTTCTTCGGCGAGCAGCGAAGCGGGCGAAGGCTTTAAAAGCAAGGTCGCCTCGGACGTCTTGCAAGGCGACCAGGTGCTGATTCCGGCCGGAACGGAGATCGACGGCCGAGTGGTGGAGGTTTCCAGCGGCCATCCGGCGGGACACGGCTCCTTGCGCTTGCGGCCGGAGACCATTCTCCTGCCCGACGGCGCGCGCTTCCAACTGCACGCCTACATCACGCAGGCCACCGGCTCCAATACCAGAATTGGAAGCGAAGGCGCTGTTCAGCCGGATTCGCGCATGAAGCGCGACGGCATTGAATATGGCGCGGCGGTGGGAGCCGGAGCAACCACCGGCGCAATCGTCGGCGGCCCGGTCGGCGCACTAACCGGCACGCTAATCGGCGCCGGAGTGGTCACGGCCCACCTGCTCATTAGCCATCCGCAGGCCGTGCTTGAGCCGGACACCGTCCTGGAGTTCACGCTCTCGGAACCGCTGCAGATGACTCCGGCCAGCGCCAACCAAAACTGAAACTGCGCCCGGCAGGGCTATCGCATTTTCTCTGATACGGTAAGGATGCTCCGTGCCCCATCCATTTCACGTTCTATGTGAAATGGGTGGGAAACCATGAATTCAGTCCAACAGAAACTCTAAAAATGCTCTGACTTGCTGAATTCTATCTATCCTTCCAAGATCATTTCCCTTTCGATCGTTCAACATTTTGAAAATGATCGAGCCGGGAACCAAAATCCCTTCCGCCGCGTATCAATCTCTGAGCGCTTTTGAACGGCCTCAGACGATCATGCAAACATTCTCCGACACTCTCGGCCAAGTCTTTCGCGCCATCATGGCCAACAAGCTGCGCACCTTCCTGACCATGTTCGGGATTGCCTGGGGCGTGGGTTCTCTGCTGGTGCTGGTGGGGCTCGGCGAGGGCTTCCGCTCGGGCCAGCACAAAGAATTTGCGTCGCTGGGCAACGGCGTGGTCATGATGTTCAACGGCACGATCCCCGCGCTTGCCAACCAGCACACGGGGATGCGTCCCTACCAGCTCACGCTGGGCGACGAAGCGGCGCTGCGGCAACTACCGGAGTTGCGCGCCGTCACCAATGAGCTGGGCCGTTCTGATCTGTACGAAGTCAGTCAATGGAGCAACACATCGGGCCATGTTACGGGAACCGAACCGAATTACACGGCGGTGCGTTTCATTCCCATGGCCCAGGGCCGTTTTCTGAACGATGCCGATGTGCAGGAGTACCGCCGCGTGGCGGTGTTGGGACAGAAGACAGCTTCGCTGCTCTTCCCCGGCCATCCCCTGCTGGGCGAGACGATTACCATCAACGGAACCGACTTTACCGTCATCGGCACGGCAAGCAAAATTGGCCGCGGCAACAACACCTACGACGACCAGAAAATTTACATTCCCATCTCGACCATGCAGGAACTGTTTCCTCTCAAGGGCGACAACATTCCTCGCGACGCGCTGACCTCGATTCAGTACCAGCCTGCGAAGAAAGGCGATGCAACCGACGCCGTAGCCGCCGTGCATCAGGTCATCGCCACGCGACACCGTTTCGACTCTTCGCTGAAGGACGCCTTCAATGAGTGGAACACCATCAAGGAAGAAAAGATGGTGGACGCCATCTTTTCTTCCATGGACATCTTCCTGGGCGGGGTTGGCATTGTGACGCTCGGGCTGGGAGCGGTGGGCATCATCAACATCATGCTGGTTTCGGTCACCGAACGCACGCCGGAGATTGGCCTGCTGAAGGCGCTGGGAGCCACCAAACGCAGTATTCTGTCGCAGTTTTTCTGGGAAGGATTGCTGCTGACCGGCATCAGCGGACTGATCGGGATAGCGGTTTCGGCTGCGTTCATGTCTCTGCTGCAACTGGGACTCACGGACAAGCTGCCGGGCTGGGATCCGCCGCGGCTGGTGCCGTGGTCGGCCGCGCTGGCGCTGGGATCGCTGATCTTGAGCGGTGTGGCCGCCGGACTCTATCCGGCCAGCAAGGCAGCGGCTCTCGACCCGGTCGAAGCATTGCGGCGGGAGTAGCACAGCAAACAGCTAACAGCAGACAGTGGACAGCGATTGGCTTCAACTGTTAGCTGCTAGTACCGTGACCGCATGATTTGGTAATTACGACAAGAACAGAACGGGTGCCCCCGGTCTCGATTCTTAGACCGGGGATTACGAATTCATACGGTCAAGCTGCTAGCTGTCCGCTGCCAGCTATGAGCCGGAGGCTCATCATGTTGAAGGACATTCTGGAGCAGGCATGGGAGGCGATGCTGTTTAACCGCCGCCGCACCGCCATCACCGTCGTCAGCATGGCCTGGGGCATTGCCACGGTGGTGCTGCTGCTGGCTTACGGAGCGGGCTTCAGCCGCGCTGTCGAGGTCATCTTTGCCGAGTGGGGCACCAACACCATCGGCGTCTTTCCCGGCCGCACCACGGAGCAGGCCGGCGGCGACAAGGCCGGTGTGAAGGTGCGCCTCACGCTGGACGACGTGGACCGCATCTCAAACAGCGTTCCCGGCATCACGTATATCTCGCCCAACGCCTGGAAGGAAGACGTAACGGTGCAGAATGATCTGCACACCTATAGCTGGGAGGTGGACGGCGTCCGCCCCGTCTTCCAGAACATCATGAATCTCAACGTCGCGCAGGGTCGCTTCTTCAACGGAGCCGAGGAGCAACAGCGGGCGCACGTCTGCGTCCTCGCTTCAACCGCCAAGACCAAGCTCTTCTCCGGAGGCTGGGCAGTGGGCGAGAGCATTCGGCTGAATGGCGTCATCTTCACCGTTGTCGGCGTGCTCGAACCCAAGATGGAAGAGGGCGATAACAACAACGTCAACCAGGTCATCTACCTTCCCTTCAACACCATGAGCGACCTGAAGGACACCATGTACATCGAGGGCCTCTGGCTCAGTTATCAAGGCAACAATGAACTGGTGGAAAAAAGCCTGCGTGAAACCCTGGGCGCGGCGCACCACTTCCGCCCGTCAGACCACGACGCCGTTCACGTGGCCAACCTGATGACCCAACTGAAACAGTTCCGCATGTTGTCGATTGCACTGCAGGTACTGTTGTCGCTGGTGGGCGCGCTGACGCTGGGCATTGCCGGCATCGGCCTGATGAACATCATGCTGGTGGCCGTCCAACAGCGCACGCGCGAAATCGGCGTGGAAAAGGCGCTGGGAGCGCAAAAATGGCACATTCTCACGCAATTTCTGGCTGAGGCTCTCGCGATCACCGGCGTGGGTGGCGTCAGCGGCATCGCGCTGGCGTATCTGGTCTCTGCACTGGTGGGGCGCATCCCGTTTTACAGCGCACTGGCCAAGAACGCCGAGAGAGGCGACATCTATCTGCTCATCTCGCCAACCACGGTGATTGTGGCCACAGGGATTCTCGCTGTCACAGGCCTGGTCAGCGGAATGATTCCCGCCATTCGCGCCGCCAACCTGGACCCCATCGAGGCGCTGAGATACGAGTAAAGCAGGGACTAGGGAACAGCTTGCATGGTGTAGCTCAATAGCTTTGCTGGAGTTGTTTGATGCGGCTACTCAGTTTTCGCAACAGGCTACTGAAAATGGATCACAGCAAACTACCCCCTAGTCCCTAATCCCTAACCCCTCGTCTTACACTGGCGGCAAGGCATCGACGACCGGCACTCCGGCTGGCGGCGTAAAGTGAAACGTCCCCGCTGAGACAGGCGCATTGGGCTGCTCGCCGCTAAAAGCAAAGCGAGTCAGCGCACCATCCGTTTCTTCCACTTCAAGGCTGAGAATGGCGCCGTCAGCGGTCACGGTCAGCTTGAGCTGCCTGACACGCTTTTCCTGGCCTTTGGGCTGGCCGGTCAGCGTAAAGCGTCCGTTGGCGGCCGAAACCAGCGTCAGGTGGCTCAATTCTTTTTCCAGTTGCGTATGGCCCAGCAAAAAACGCAGCGGCGAACGCATGTCGTCGAGCTTGTTGGCGGGAATGCGCTGCACCTGCGAGTCGCCGCGCGAGTAGAACCAGGCATACTTGCCGTCGAGCAGGAACAGCTTGCCGGCAGGCTGGCTGTACTCCCACTTCATGCGGCCGGGCTTCAAGAGCAGCATCGTGCCGCTCTCCGTGCGCCGGATCCCCATGCCCTGATAGCTCTCGGAAAAGCCGGCCCTGAGCGAGTGCAACTGGTTGTAATGGCGATCGACGCGCTGCGCCACATCATGGGCACTGAGACTCGGCGCGGCGGGCTGAGCGCAGAGACAAGCCGGAAGCAGCGCGACGGCCAGCATCCAGCCGCCACGCATCAAGTGTTTATCCAAGATCATTGACCTACATTCTGGGTGCAGTTTGTTCCACCCGCCGGATCCTGCTTCATGGCGCCAGACTCGTCGCCGCAGAAGCCGCGATTGCCCGTCTTGCCAATGCTCTGAGGAACCGCCGTAATCTGGTAGCCGGTAATCCGGTCGCTGCCGTTCAGATTCACCTTGGTGCAATTGGTGATATTGAAGATGTAGCCGGATTTGATGCCAGTGGCCAGATCGGGCTGCAGCACCTGGGCCGCGGCAGCAGTTGGTGCTCCGGATTTAGGATCGCCGCCCAAAGCGGCCAGCGAACAGGCATACCCGTTGGACGGGAAGGTGGACTCGTACTGCATTTCCGCCTTGAGAATGACCTGCATGGAGTTCATTGCCGAGGTCTCATTGGCCTGTTTTTTCAGGCCGCCAATGGTGGGAATCGCCATGAGCATGAGGATGAGGATGATGGCAATAACAATCAGCAATTCCATCAGCGTGAAGCCGTTGGGTTGCAGGACGCGATTAGCGCGACGATGGAGACGATTCTTACAATTCATGGATGTACGTGCCTCGGGAAGCGGCCTGAAAGCCCCTACCCATTCGAAAGAATCCTACAACGAATGGACGCGGAAGGGAAATCGGACGCTCGGGAAGGCCGCTTTCAGCTCACGACCGACAGCATACAGTTTCTGTTGACGCCGGAGAAAGCGAGCCGCTCTCCCCGGCGTTAACAAAAACTGTAAGCTGTCGGCTGATAGCTGTTTGCTACGTTTAGAAGCCGTAAGAAACGCCGAAGGCCACGCGGGCGCGAATGTTCAGATTGACCTTTCCAGCAGCGGTGGAACCGCTGAAGTGGTCGGCAATGACCTCGTTCAGCAGCGGGTTGTCGATGTAGCCACCCGCGTGCAAAACGCCGGCGTCCACATTCAGCTTGCGCTTGGCAAACGGCACAATGCGAACGGCGTAAACCTCGCTGGTGGGAATATCGAACAGTGTTGCCGCCTTGGATGAGCCCAGGGTCGCCGTGGGCGTGGCCAGGGAGATGTGCTGGGGCTGCTCGGCGATTTCGAAGGCCGGAATGATGGTGCTCTTCGCGGGGCCTTTGACGACAAAAGCCACCGAGCCGAAGGCCTTGCCTTCAAATCCGGGCGCATTGCCGCCCAAGCCCCAAAGTGAGCCGTTCGTGCCGCGCAGGCCGGCGCTGGCCAGGATGGGAAGATACTTGACCTGCGTGAACAGCTTGGTGGCTACCACGTAGATGTCGCCGTTGGCGGTCTTCTGAGTGCCTCTGGTCGGAGTGATGCCATCCTTGATGAGCAAGGCCGTGGCGAGATCGTTGATGTTGCCACCGATCTGGTCGCCAGTGCGATAGATTCCGCCCACGGAGATCGCCGGAATCCACTTCTGCTTTTTGTAGCTGTCGGGAATCAGGTTCGCCTTGGCATGTACGATGTCGATGCCGGAGTTCCACAGCGGAGTAAGAGCAGGCGCCAGCGCAGCCTTGCTGCCGCCGTCCTCATTGTGAATTTCATGGGTATAACCGAACTCGAAGCGGCCGCCGAAGCCTTCCGTGATGGAGACGGTGCTGAAGTCGCCGACGATCGGGCCGGCGGCCAGGAAGTGATAGGCAACGGAGGGCTGCCCCAGACCCTTGGCGGGCGAGGCCGAAACCGAGGCCAACGGCGTGACAAACACACCCGTCGGGCCTTCATAGCCCAGACTCTGTGCCTGCGCGGTGGTGGAGACAAAAGGAAGAGCGGTAAGCAGCGCGAGGATTACGTAGAAGCTCTTGGACACTAGCGAATTGAACACAGATGCAAAAACGCGCATAAAATTTTCTCCTTGAATGAAATTGAATGGGAAGGAAGAGCTGTGCGGCGGAAGCGCCTCTCTGCAACGGCAGCGCGCGAAGAGCATTCTATCCCTTCGATGTGCGCAGACATGAATAACTATCGCAAAAAGATTGTCGATGCAGAATGGATTTTCAGTCGCAAAAAAACGCTGTTGCTAGCGGCAACAGGTACAACACGTGAAATGCCTGGCGGCATGGAGCGACTGACTCATGAATGTGAGTATAGGACAGTTTGCCGAAAAGTCAAAGCGCAAGGAATGACGCAAATGATTCCCTATTCCGTGTCTTTCAACACACCAACTCCGCGCGGCGCAGCTTGACGCCATCCAGGCGGCCCAGCAGGGTGACGGCAATCCGCTCGGAGTCGAAGAGCCGCTGCGCCATCGTCTGCACCTGGGCGGCGTTCACCTCTTCAATCCGGGCGATAATCTCGTCGACCGTAATGGACTTGTGGAAGTACATCTCCTGATGCGCCAAATTGGCCATGCGGGCATTCGAGCTTTCCAGCCCCAGCAGGATATTGCCCTTGACCTGATTCTTGGCGCGGGTCAGCTCTTCCTCGGCCAGCAAGTCCTGCTTCAGCTTGCGAAACTCGTCGAGGATCAGCGTCACGACCTCCACTCCTTTGCCCACCGAGGTGCCGGCAAAAACGCACAGGGAGCCGGTGTCGCGGTAGGGGCTCAGGTCGGAGTAGATCGAGTAGGCCATGCCCCGCTCCTCGCGGATGGTCTGAAAGAGGCGCGAACTCATGCCACCGCCCAAAACCGTGTTCAAAATGAGCATGATGTAGCGGTTTTCGTCCGTAATGGACGGCGCGGGAACGCCGAGGCAGACCTGCACCTGCTCCAAAGCCTTTTTGTTGCGCAGCACAATGCGCGCGCTGGCCTTGGGCGCCGGCAGCTCGTGCAGCGTCTCGCCTCCAGCCAGCGTGGCAAACTTCCCCGCCACAGCCTCCACAAAGCGCTCATGGTCCAGGTTGCCCGCCGCGGAAAAGATCATGTTGCCGCCGTGGAAGCGGTCGCCGTGATAGGCAAACAGGCTTTGCTGATCGAAACGGGCCACCGTCTTCGCGGTTCCAAGAATCGGCTTGCCCAGCGGATGCTCCTTCCAGAAGGCCTGTGTGAACAGCTCGTGGACCAGCACCTCCGGGGTATCCTCGTCGATCTTGATTTCTTCCAGAATGACCTTGCGCTCCCGCTCGATGTCGGACTCGGCAAAGATGGGGTCCAGCACCATATCGGCCAGAACATCCAGGGCGATGGGAACGTGCTCGGCCAGCGATTTGACGTCGAAACAGATCGTCTCCTTGCCGGTAAAGGCGTCCAGATTGCCGCCAATCGAGTCCATTTCGCGAGCGATCTTCTGCGCCGAGCGGGCGTGTGTGCCCTTGAAGAGCATGTGCTCCACAAAATGGGAGATGCCGTTGGTCTCCAGCGTTTCGCAGCGAGAGCCCGATTTGATCCAAACGCCCATGGCCACCGAACGCATATATTCCATGCGCTCGGTCAGCACGATCAGGCCGTTTGGCAATACAGTACGAAGAATGTTTCGCTTTGTCGTCATCGTCATCCGGTTCAGTTCGATTGTAGGGCACTGCGCTCTGGTGCCGCAGAAGCCGGTTTTCCGGCCAAATGCAGGATGCCGTACCCCAGACCATCCATATTCTGCCCTCCAAGGCTGCAAAAGAAGAGGAAATGCTCTATGCTGAGCCCAGCGATGAGCGAAAAATCAAGCCAACCCGTTCCTTTAGATGCATCTGACCTGACAGGTGAAGCACCAACCGCAACGAAGAAGAACCAAGAGACTTCAGCCCGGGCGCTTTTCGGCTTGGACGCCAAGGCGCTGGCTGCCCGTATGGTGGAGCTGGGCGAGCCTGCATGGCGCAGCCGTCAGCTTTCAGAAGCTATTTATCATCAGCACGTTACAAAAATAAGTGAAATCACCACTCTATCCAAATCACTGCGCCATAAACTAACGGATGAAGGCTGGGAAGTCGGCCGGCCGGAAATTGTCCAGACCTTCCAATCCGCGGACGGGACGGAACGTTTTCTGGTCGAGGGTGGCGATGGACTGACCGTCGAAACCGTCTGGATGCCGGAGGACGACGAGGGAGAAACCGGCGACGAAGACGACATGGAAAGCCCAGAATCTGTGGGTTCCCCCTCCTTGCGCCTTCCTTCTGGCGCAAGGGTGGGACGCCATGCCCCCCAAACAGCTTCCGCTCATTCCCAAGGACCACGACCCGAAGGGCTGCATCAGCGCGCCACGCTGTGCGTTTCCAGCCAAGTGGGCTGCCCGATCAACTGCGCGTTCTGCCTGACGGCCAAGCTCGGCTTCCAGCGCGATCTGACGGCGGGCGAGATTGCCGGTCAGGTGGTCGCGGTGCTCGACCGTCACGGCGTCGAGGTGGGCCGTGACCGGGTCAACCTGGTCTTCATGGGCATGGGAGAGCCGTTTCTGAACTACGACAACTTTATGGCCGCTGTGCGGCTGCTGGTGCGCGAAGTTGGCCTGAGTCCGCAGCGGATGACCGTCTCGACCTCTGGCATCGTGCCGGGCATCGAGCGCTTTGCCCAGGAGTTGACCGAGGTGCGCCCCAGGCTGGCCATCAGCCTGAACGCGCCCAACGACGCGCTGCGCAACGAGCTGATGCCTATCAATCGCAAGTGGCCCATTGCGGCAATCGTGGACGCGGTGCGCCGTGTTCGGCTTCGTCCGCACGAGCGGATCACCTTCGAGTACGTGCTGCTGGGTGGAGTGAACGACCGCGAGGAAGACGCTGCTCAGGTCGCGCGTCTGCTGCGGAAGACCGGATTACCGGTCAAGGTGAACCTGATTACGTGGAATCCCGGCCCCGGTATTGGCTATTCCCTGCCCCAGCCTGAGGCCGTTGAGGCCTTCCGCCAAACCCTCATAGACGCGGAGATCCCGGCCTACGTGCGCAAGTCCCGCGGCCGCGACATCTACGCCGCCTGCGGGCAGTTGAAGCGGACTGTAGAGGGCTGAGGCCGTGGCAAGTCCACTGACTTCATTCTGTAATCAGCCTATGTCAAGCGATCATTGCGGATTCTGTCATGCTTGCTTTGGTCGCCTATGACTCGCCTTGAATTAGACAAGAACAATTTGATCTTACGAATGATGTAAAGACCAAGCGAAAATAGCAACACAAAGAATGTGGCATAAAGTGGAATCTCAACTATGCCAGGAAGGCTGTAGCGGAATTTACCTGTGGTCACATTCATCACAAGATGAATCAGGGCAACCAAGACCCATGCTACTGCGAATTCTTTAGCTCGTGATATCGTCACTCTCTTCTTAGAATCTGCCAACATCCGCTCTTCCCCCAAAAAAGCAATCATTCATCAACGAACGCGACAATCCGACGCCCTGCTGGTATGAAAAACACAATTAGATGATCAGTTTCATCTGAATTCTCCATCGCCTATTTATATCACCGGCCTCAGACACTCAGAGCAAAGTGCAGTATTACGCCGCCTCGCGCTCCACCACTTCCAGCACAGTCCCTTCGACCTTTTGCAGGTGGGCAACGATCTCGAAGAGATTTTTCGCTTGCGGATTGCCGGTCGCGCTGAACATGCGCATCAGCACCTTGGGGGAACGGCCGAGATCGGCTCCCAGTTTCACAAAGCCAATCGTCCCGTTGATGTACTTGCGAAGCACGGATTTCCCCGTCTCCACATCGCCCGCAATCATGCAGCCAACGACCTCGCGGAGAAAAGCACGGCGAAAGTTTTCACGCGCTGCCCCAGGTCATTGCAGATTATTTTCCTCCAGCAGCGCACTATGAAAAAGGAGATTGCTCTCCAGCCAGCCCATACCACCCGGCAGCTCCCCCCCCCGGGGGTATAGATTTTGCGCTTGATCGACTGAATTTTTGCAGATTAAGGCGATTTCATGGATCGTGGCAGACTGCGAGCCTGCACTGTATCGCAAGATTCAATCAGTAGGAAAGAGAAAAAATCAGGCTTTTTGGGCGAGAGCCTGGGCGCCCAAGGCAAGCAGCGCGTCGGTAACGCGGTCAGCGGCATGGCGCAGAACGCTGTCTTCGCTGGCGAAGTCGCCGGTAATGCAATGCACTCCCAAGGCCTCGATGCGCTCGATGTCCGCCTCGATCGGCGCGGCGCCCTCGGCGGCATAACGCGCCACCGTCTTCGGAGAAAACGCCCCTGTGTTGACCAGGGCGTAGTCGAAGATGGGCGCGTGCGTGTGCTCGTAGATGCGCTCGATGTGCTGGGATGCGGACAAGCGGACGCTCTCATTGGCTTGCGTCATCAGGTTGCAAACGTAAACGCGCACGCCGTGAGCCTTGGCCAGCGCGGCCGGCATTCCCCGCACCAGCAGGTTGGTAATCAGCGAGGTGTACAGCGAACCAGGGCCCACCGTAATCAGGTCGGCGCGCTCAATCGCCTCCAGCGTCTCCGGCAAGGGCGCGGCGTCCGGGGGATCGAGCATCAACTCCGCAATGCGCTTCCGGCTGGCGGTAATCTTGGTTTCGCCGCGCACCATCGAGCCATCGTCCATGCGCGCCATCAGCTTGACGTTGGCCGTGGTCACCGGATAGATGCGGCCGCGCGTGGCCAGAATCTTCGACGCCAATTGGATTGCAAGGCCGAAGTCGCCGGTAATCTCCGTGAGCGCGGCAACAAAAAGATTGCCGAAGTTGTGTCCCCGGAGCGCCACGCCATGGCGGAAGCGATGGGCAAAAAGCTGGCTCAGCAGGTCCTCTTCCTCGCTGAGCGCCACCATGCAGTTGCGCAGGTCGCCCGGAGGCAGCATATTGAAGTCCTTGCGCAACCGGCCGGAAGAGCCGCCGTCGTCGGTCACGGTCACCACGGCCGCCAGATCGCCGATCAGCCCCGCTTGCTGGGCCGCCTGGTTCGAGGCCGTCACATGGCTCCGCAACCCGCGTAACAGGGTCGACAGGCCGGTGCCTCCGCCAATGGCCACCACGCGCAACGGCCTCGGCAGGGACAAGTCTTTCGTTCCTGCCGCCGATGGCGCAAGCTGCTCCACGCGTGAAGTCGAGGTGTTTGCAGAAATCACTTGGGGTTCTATGGGACCTCGGGATAAAGCAGCTCGGTAAACCGAGGATCGTCGGCCATGCCCTGGAAGTCATTGTCGGCGCGAGCCTGAATCCGGTTTTTAGGATTCAGCTCGATGGCCCGGGCAATGTTTCTGAGGCAGTCCTGGCTGCGTCCGGCCACGGCGTCCAGCAGCGCCAGCCCGTAAAAAGCATAGTCCGCCTTCGGATAGGCGGCCAGAATGCTGTCAAACTGCTCGCGTGCCTCTTCGTAGTAACCGGAGTTCAACTGCGAGATGGCATAGTCGTAGTGCTCCTCGGGCGTCGTAAAAGACAGCTTATGCTGATCCAGTTGACGCTGGCAGGTGCTGATGTACATCTTGCAGCGCTCCAGCAGTTCGTCCGGAGCGGTGGGGAGCAGCTTCTCAAAAGCAGCGAGCGCCTTGTCATACCGGCCCTGCTGGAGCAGGTGCAGGGCTGCCTGATAGTGCTGAAAAGCTGGCCCCGTGGCACTGACGGAGCCGCCGGACTTGTCTGACGATGAAGGTTCCTTCTTGCGATCGTGCGCCACGGATCGAGCCTCTTGCCTCATATTTTACTTGGAGCCCGTGCAACTTCAGAAGCGATTGAGCCAAAATGCGGCCTTTGGAAACCCGCGCCGGAATTTGCGCTACTCAGGCACCCTTTATACGCAGAACAGCGGCTCGCGTCAAGGCCAGCCACAACGCAAGCTTTATTTGCCGGGCAATTTAGCCTTGGCAAGATGGCCGTAAATGGCTGGATTGAGCGACGGATCGTTATACATTTTCAGTTGGCGATAGAGCTTGAAGCGCCGCGTCCCCGCCAGGGTTTCGCGCCACAAAGCGTCCAGGCAATCTGCCAGATCCCTCCGCTGCTCCTCAAGAATGGCGAGCCGGTCCAGGTTGCGCGCGGCGTGGCCCTCGGGGGCGTCGGCGCGCTCGGCCTCTGCGCGAGTGTGATAGATCTTCAGCGATAAAATCGAGAGCCGGTCGATCATCAGCCCGGGCGTTTCGGAGTTCAAGGCCACCGCCGGGTTCGGCAGGCCCTTGGGCTCCAACCACGCCAGCAGAGTGCGGTCCAGCTCCTCGACCAGGTCGTTGCGGAGCTGGTTGGCGCGGTCCACGCGCCGCTTCACTTGAGCCACTTCGGCATCGGTCGCGCCGAAGGCTCGGGCCTCGTCTTCAATGTGCCACAAATTGAAGTTGGCGCGATGCTGGCGCTGGACGAGCCCGAGCCACGCCGAAGCTGGCTGCGGCTGCGGCTCCAAGTCCGCGATTCCTGCATCTGCTTCCACTGCTTGATGCCCTGCGCGCGTCTCCCGATCCTGCAAGTTGACGATAACGGTTGCTGAAAGCATTTTTGGACGATCCTTGCGATGGGTCTTGGCGCGATGGCCTGAATCTGGTTGCAGCGTCTATGGTAGAACGATCCTCGCGGAAGGGTCCAGGGTTGCGGAAGAACTCTGTCTTGTGTCAGTCGTCCACATGCTTTGCCGACCACGATGGATGAAACTGTGCTCCATCCATCGGACGCTTTTGTTTTGTCCGATGGGTGGGAGTCCATAGAACTCCAGAACGACGTACCATTTTATTGAACTTGCGCTCATTAGGGCACGACTGGTAGGTCGGGGCTTCAGCCCTGACTGCCGCAAACGCAATCAAATATGCGTGAGCTTTACAAGCCACGGAAAAATTACTGTTTTGAAAGGGCACGGCTTTACAGGCTGCGGGAAAAAACCAATGTGATCAGGTTTTGCGTCAGGGCACGGCTTTAGCCGTGCCGTAACTGCCACAAAATCATCGGGGCCTTTAGGCCCTGAGGAATGTTTTTCCGGGTACTTGAACCATAATTCAAGCCTTTTTCAGCAACCTGATCCACATGCAAAATTCCATTGGTGATAGCAAGAAGTGTCAGGGCACGACTTCAGTCGTGCCGAAAGACGATCAAAAAGATGTTGGGCTTTAGCCCCTGCGGAATGTTCTTCTGGAACTGGACCGAATTTAAGCCTTTTTCCGCAGCCTGTTGAGCCTCTGAGGAAATGCCCGATGTGGAATAGAACTGAATCAGGGGTTCCTTGGATTGATACGACTCAATCCGGCGCAAAACGATTGCACCACCAACAAGCTGTCATTCTGAGCGACCGGAGCATCGCGAAGGGAGTCGAAGAACCTGCGGTTGCTTTTCTTTACTTGCTCTGCCATCCAATCATGCCAGATCAATTAGTGCATAAGTTAATGAACACTGGGCGACATAACGGGACTAATCCGAAGCACATCCCTCAAGACGCCGTTTCCGAACTCTAACGCACAAGTCCGACATGGCGACAGTCCAGCCAAGTGAATCCTGGAATTCCCGGATCGCGGAAAGCATAACCGCAGGGGCTTGCAATTTCGTCCTAAAACTTACCCTTTGTGAAACAGCGGCTTAGAGCGATAATGAGCACAGAGGTCAGTCAGCCAACATGCCCGAAATCATGCGCCAAATTTTTGCTGGAAGCCATCCCGTTTACGATATTGTGAAGTCGGCGGATGGATTGACGATCACAATTAGGTCAACGGAGGACCACTCCAAGAAGATTGATCTCATCTCTTCTGTAGTTGGGACTCTCATCAGAACCTTGCAGGAGGTAGAGAAGGCGTCAGATTAGGTCGGTATCCTGTATGGGCGTCCGCGCCGCAACTTACCTTTTTTTGAAACGCAGCCGTCTTACCCAGCACCGATTACGAAGTCGGTGCGCCAACGTTCACGGCAAGATTCTGAATAAACTCATCGAAGTGCGCTTCCTGGTTTGAGTAAGCTTGATGAAGAATTTCAGCGTATCGTTCTTTGCTGATTGAGAGTTCTAATTCCATTCTGGCTGCAACCAATAAAGGGATAAGCAGTTCGTTGACATTCTTGTTTTCTACAAAACACTGTTTTACAAAAAGGAAACGTTTTGCAGAAAAGTCAGCGGTCATCTGCTGAATTTCTTGGTTTGCCGTTGCGAGACGGGCCGTCTCACTCTCAGATTTCACCAGCGCCGCTCTTGCGGCAATCTGTTCTTGCAAGTTGCTGAGGACCATTCGTCGTTGCGTCAAACGGAGGAAAGCGCCCGTAAACCCACCTCCGAAATTGGTAAGCGCACGAATAGTATCTTCACCCGCGACAAGGTTGACTTTTGCGAGAGCGGGCATTTGCTCAAGGTACGTCTCTGAAACTTCCTTCGGAGAAAAACTCAACTCGCTGAATTTGGAAAGGGCACCGATAGAAACTGCAATGGCCGCCGCCGCCGCTGCGTACGTATCTTTTCGGAAAGTCATTTCCCGTTTCCGATTCTTTAACTCCCGATCGTGTTGGAGTTGCAAACTTAGGCGGCGGTCGTTAGCACGATTGGTGAAATAGATACCTAACAGAGTTAAGAGAGAGCCGAATACAACCGCCCAAAAGGTGGCAGGTATCTTGTCGAGTAGCTGACCAAAAAACTGAAGAAAGTCATTCATGTTGGTGAATCTCCTTTTGAGTCTTGCGCGCAGGAGGTCCGAGGACTGTCGGCGAGCAGGATCGCACGGGAAATATTGCGGATGCGATTGGGGAAAGGATAGAGCGGAGAGAGGAGGAATGGGAAGAGGGGGGGCATAACACTAAGCCTCCGGTTTAGCAGGATCGGTAACGGTAAACGCCCTTCAATCCTGTAGTTTCTCCACAACGCCGGGTGCCCCATGTCTGGATTCTCAGACATGGGAGACCACGAACCTTGACCTAGCGGGTGGCCCCCATCTCAATTACCAACAAAGATGGGGGTGCCCCCGGTCCCTCGCTTTTGGGGACCGGGGAGACAACGAACCTCAGACCGAAGCCGACTGCCCCGCCCTCTCTTTTCGGACCGGCTACCCCCAAAGCCCATTTTGCGGAAAATTACCCACCTGGGAAGCACACTGCCAATAGAGCGAAATTCTTGAGCATCCATGGAGAGCCGGACCATGAGAACCGTTAGAAACATCACCGTCGCCGTCGATCCCGAGATCTACCGCCAGACGCGCAGGATTGCCGCCGAATACGACACCACCGTAACCGATATGGTGAGGTTTCTGCTTCTGGCCCTGCCCGAAGCCGTGAAGGCCGCGCTCCACCCCGGCGGCCGGCCTCAATTTGGCTTGGCTGCCGCCCGCGCCGCCGCTTCGGCCACGCCCGCAACCCCGGCCATCAGGCCCTCCCCGGAAAAAACCGGAAATTCGCCCTGTAAGCCTGTATAGACCAGTAATCTCCATTTCCATCAGCCATTTGCAGCAAAACAACCGTTGGCAGTACAGGATAAGTATTTCAGCATAGACTCGCTTAAAACCATCATTTAAAATGCATTACATCCATTTTGCATAGAATGGTTGGAAGTCCGTTTATCGCAGTACTACGGTGATGAGTGGGCGGGTAGCGCTGGTAGACGATGACTCCACGGCAAAACAAGAGTTGCCGGTCCGCGCGTCTGAAGTTTAACTCTGCTCAGTTCTGCCTATCCTTGAGCGGAGTTCGCGTTTATCATGATGGCCATGAACAACAAACTCCGCTGGGGAGTTCTCAGCACCGCCAATATCGGCCTCCGGCACGTCATTCCCGCACTGCAGCGGGGCCAGTTCACCACGGTTGCAGCCATTGCCTCCCGTGATCTGGCCAAGGCTCAGCAGGCGGCAGCCGCGCAGGGCATTCCCACGGCCTATGGTTCCTACGAGGAACTTCTCGCCGATCCCGCGATCGACGCCGTCTACATTCCTCTGCCCAATCACCTGCACGTCCCCTGGACCATCAAGGCCGCCGAAGCCGGCAAGCACGTCCTTTGCGAAAAGCCCCTCAGCCTCACCGTTGCCGAGGCCAAAACGCTTCTTGCCGTTCGCGCCCGCACCGGAGTCAAAATCGGCGAAGCCTTCATGGTCAACTGCCATCCCCAGTGGCTTCGCCTTCGCGAGTTGCTGGCCGAAGGCCGCATCGGTCAACTACGTTCCATCGTTGGCTTCTACAGCTACTTTAACGTAGCCCCAGCCAACATTCGCAATCAGGTCGAGATGGGCGGCGGTGGCCTCATGGACATCGGCTGTTATCTCGTTCACACCTCGCGCTACGCCTTCCAGCAGGAACCCACTCGTGTCGTTGCAGCCATCGGCCGCGATCCCCAGATGGGCATCGACCGGCTCACCTCGGCGATTCTCGACTTTCCCGACGGCCAGGCCATCTTTACCTGCGGCACGCAGACGATTCCTTGCCAGCGCCTTCACTTCCTCGGCACAAAGGGACGCGTCGAACTGGAGATTCCCTTCAACGCGCTTCCCGACCGCCCCGCCCGTCTTTTCCTTGATTCCACAGGCGAGCTCTCCGGCAGCGGCATTGCCACCGAGACCTTTCCCGCCTGCGATCAGTACACCCTTCAGGGAGATGCTTTTTCGAGAGCCGTTCTGGAAGGCGCCGAAGTGCCTGTCCCCATTGAAGACGCCATCAAAAACATGGCTGTTATCGAGGCCGTCTTCCGTTCTGCCAAATCAGGTCAATGGGAGGTTCCAGTGCAATGAAGAATTTGCCGCTTGCAAAGGTCTACCAGTTGCTCGAACCGGGACCTGTCGTTCTGCTCACCACGGCGCGGAAGGGCCGTGCCAACGTGATGGCCATGTCCTGGCACATGATGGTGGAGTTTGAGCCGCCGCGGATTGCCTGTATTGTCAGCAACGCCGATTACAGCTTTGCCGCATTGAAGGCGACGAAGGAGTGTGTCATCGCCATTCCGGCTCTGGAACTGGCGCCGAAAGTTGTGGGCATCGGCAACTGCTCGGGCCGGGATGTGGACAAATTCGAGCGCTTCGGCCTGACGCCGGTGCAGGCCGAGTGCGTCGCGCCGCCGCTGGTGGCCGAGTGCTTTGCCAATCTTGAATGCCGTGTGGTCGACACCCATCTGGTCAACAAGTTCAATCTCTTTGTTCTGGAAGTCCTCAAGGCCTGGTCCGACCCGGCGCAGAAAAATCCCAAGACAATCCACCACCGCGGATACGGCACTTTCGCTGTGGATGGGGAACTGATCAAGCTGAAGTCGAGAATGCCCTAGCGGGCAAGCTCTTCAAAAAAAGCGGAGGTTCGACCCCGCTTTTTGCGGCCTTGTAGCTTTTTCACGGATGATGGATGGATGCTCCGTGCCCCACCCATTTCACGTTCTTTGTGAAATGGGTGGGAAACCACGAATTAGACCTACAGAAACCGTAAAAATGCTTTAGAACCTGTAAACAATGCCAAACGAAGCGCGCGCGCTCCGGCGCCGATGCGGCGAGTATCCCAGCTCGGGAGAGTTATCGCGCAGGGAAAACGAGCTGGCGATGGTGTCGCCCGAGGCGCGCACGGCAAAGCGTCTGGTCAGTTTATAGTCCAGACCTCCGCCCACTCCGCCCGCAAAGGAAACCTTCGGGGTCATGCTTTCGCCGCCCGTGTGCTCTCCGCCCAGCAGTACATGAACAAAGCCGTCCACGTGCCCGAACAAATTGGCATGCAGAACTGGGCCAAACAGCACCGTATCCACCGACGGATCGCCAGGGTTGCAGTTGCCATCCGTTACGCCGACCTTGGATGAATTGCAACCGGCGAGGGGATATTTGTAATACGCTCCGTCGGCGGTGACGCCGAAAAATCTTCCCCAGTCGCGGGTCACCGACACGTTCACGCCCTGCAAGCCGTAGCGCGACTGGTTCACCTGATTGATGGCGGTATAGCCATAGCCAGCAAAGACTTCATACTTGGTAGTGGGTTCAGTCTGCGGTGCGCGCGCGGGGCGATCTGGGGCAATCTGGCTGGTGGCCGCCAGGGGCATAAACAAGGCCGGAACCATGGCCAGAATCGAAAGCAGCAACTTCTTCAATTTGGGACTCTCCTCAATGCCTGGTGTGTCTATTGGGCGCTCTTGGGCTCTAGCCACTTTGAGTCGCCGCCGCATCTTTGATTTGCTACCCTCTTAGAGTATCCTCTCCACCCCCGTTCGATGAAGTCCCGATGGCCTGTGCTGCGCATTTTGTTGGACGGCCTCGGATCGGAAGGCTGAAAACATGCCGATGGGCCAATTTGTACCGTAGTCTCTTTCGCAAAAATAACGGGCCACTCTTGTGGGAGTGGCCCGTTATTTTTTTGCCTGTGCAAGGACTAACGGATTTAAGCCGGGGAAGGCGAACCTTCGGGATAGTTCGGGCCGCCGTGGGTATCCGGCTTGAGCACCTTCTGCACGTCGCCGCTGCCGGTATCGCTGGGCGAGGCCAGATTCGAGCGAACAGGAGGCAGTTCCTTGCCGTCGATGAGCATCTGCACCTCTTCGGCGTCGATGGTTTCGCGCTCCAGAAGGGCTGCCGCAATCCGGTGCATGACCGCCGCATGGGATTCCACAATCGCATGCGCGGACTGGTAAGCCTCATCAATCAGGCGGCGCACTTCCAGATCGATTTGCCGGGCCGTTTCTTCTGAGAAGTCGCGATGCTGCGCGATTTCGCGTCCCAGGAATATTTGCTCCTCTTTCTTGCCGAAGGTCAGGGGGCCGAGGCGGCTCATGCCGTACTCGCAGACCATGCGCCGGGCCATGTCCGTGGCGCTCTCGATATCACTGCCCGCGCCGGTGGACATCTGGTTGAGGAATATCTCCTCGGACACCCGTCCGCCATAGGCGATGGCCAGATTGGCTTCCAGGTATTCCCGCGTGTAATTGTGCCGGTCGCCAGGTAAAAAGATGGTGACGCCCAGAGCCATGCCGCGGGGAATGATGGTGACCTTGTGAATCGGGTCGGAGTGCGGGTGAATGATCGACACCAGCGCGTGGCCGGCTTCGTGGTAGGCTGTGACCCGCTTTTCCTCGTCCGTGAGCAGCATGGACTTGCGTTCGGCGCCCATCAGCACCTTGTCCTTGGCCAGCTCGAAGTCGTACATGACCACTTGCTTGCGGTTCATGCGCGCGGCGTTCAGGGCGGCCTCGTTGACCATGTTGGCCAGATCGGCGCCGCTGAAGCCTGGTGTTCCACGAGCCAAAACGTTCAGGTTCGTGTCTTCGGAAACAGGGACTTTCTTTACGTGAACGGCAAGAATCTCCTCGCGGCCGCGCACATCAGGCAGCCCAACCACTACGCGGCGGTCGAAACGGCCGGGGCGGAGCAGCGCCGGATCCAGCACGTCCGGACGGTTGGTGGCGGCCACCAGAATCACGCCGTCGTTCGATTCAAAGCCGTCCATCTCGACCAGTAACTGGTTCAGGGTCTGTTCGCGCTCGTCGTGTCCGCCGCCCAAGCCTGCGCCGCGATGGCGGCCCACCGCGTCGATTTCGTCGATGAAGATGATGCAAGGGGCGTTCTTCTTGCCCTGCTCAAACAGGTCGCGGACGCGGCTTGCACCCACGCCAACAAACATCTCCACAAAATCCGAGCCGGAGATTGAAAAGAAAGGCACGTTGGCCTCGCCGGCCACGGCTCTGGCCAGCAGCGTCTTGCCGGTTCCCGGAGGCCCCACCAGCAGCACGCCCTTGGGAATGCGCCCGCCCAGCTTCTGAAACTTCGCCGGCTCGCGCAGGTACTCGATAATCTCCTTCAGTTCTTCCTTGGCCTCATCCACGCCGGCCACGTCCTTGAAGGTGATCTTCTTCTGCTGCATCGAGAGCAGGCGCGCCTTGCTCTTGCCGAACGACATCGCCTTGTTCCCGCCCGACTGCATCTGCCGCAGCATGAAGAACCAGATCAGGCCCAGCAGAACAAACGGTCCCACATTAAACAGGATCGGAAGCAGCATATTGTTCTGCTGTTCCTTCTTGGAAAAGTGGACGTCCGAGGCCAGGAATGCCGTTTCAAGAGACTCGTAGTGATCCCCGACATGGGTGTGAAACTGCACCTTGGGCGTGGCCTTCAAATGGCCATGCAGCTCCGTACCCTGCACCTCGGCATCGGCCACAAGACTCTGCTTGGCCGCGTTGTACAGGTCCGAGTAGGAGATTTCCGTATCCTTGCCCACGCCCCCATTCTTTGACCACATACTCAGCACAACCATCAGGCAGGCAAGAATACAGGCCCAGAATATGAGCGTTTTAACGGTCGAATTCACCAGGATTCCTCTCTTCCGGTGTTGGAGAAGCCTACGAACGGGTCTCCAACACCACCTACATCATCCTTTAGACGCCGGTACGATCTTCAAAGTTACAGAAAATACACGAAATCTTGAAGGCAGGCACATTGGCCGTGCCGTCACGGAAGAGCAGTGCCTCAATTTTACGCCCATGGCAGAAAAACGTATAGAAATTCGTAAGTAGTCCAGATGGAGACGGAATGTTGCTTCTTCAAGAAAGTATCTCGCGGTCAGATTTTTCTTTATCGTCAGCCTCTTCCAGGCTGGCTGCCAGAATGTGAATTCCCGGTGTCGGCTCCACTTCGATGCCCTTCATCCAGGCGATGCGACCGTCGATTTCCAGAACCGGCCATAGCGCCCGGCTGGATCCCGTAACCCGCAGGCGCTCAAGTACTTCCTTGGCTTTGCGCGGGCCGGAGCTGTAACGCGGCTGGACGCGGTCTCCCGGTCGCCAGTTGCGCAGCATGGCCGTTAATCCCTCTGTTTTCGACGCGGAAATCTCAATCCGCAGCTTCAGCCCGAAGGCCGGAGCCTCCACCTCGCCGGGCAGCGAAACCGTGTATTCAGGAACGGCCTCCATAACGGCGGGTGCAACGTCGGGAACCGACAGGCGTAGTTCGCGGTGAGTCCGCTCGGCTGCCAACCCCGGGGCCAACTGGAGCCTCTGGCCGGCGCGGCCTGTGAGGGCCAGGTTGCGCAGCGCCTCGGTCGAGGAAAAATCAAGAGCGGCGCACAGTTGCTGAGCCGCATGGCGCAAAAGCCTTCGTTGCAGCGCCACAGCCAGCGCGGACAGACGTGTGACATCCATTGACAGCGTTTGGCCGTCGCCGCCTGCTCGCCCACCGCCGCGCACCGGGCGTCCCGGCAGGATCAACTGTGGAGCCACGCGGGCCAGTTCGGCCTGCCACCACGCCTCCTCGTCCAAGGCCAGTGTGGCCATTTGTGTCAGATGCTCGCGGAGTTGCGGATTCCACTCCTCCAGTTGCGGCAGCAGTTCGTGGCGGATGCGGTTGCGGGTGAAGGTCAGATGTTTGTTGGAGGAGTCTTCGCGCCAGCTTTGGCCCAGCGCGTGAAGATACGCCTCCACCTCGGCCCGCGTGACGCTCAGCATCGGACGCAGAATGCGCCCCTCCGGGAACTCGACGACCGGGTGAATGCCGCTCAGCCCCTCGGTCCAGGCTCCGCGCAGAAACTTGGCCAGCACGGTTTCCGCCTGATCGTCGCGGGTATGAGCCGTGGCCACGGCCTCAACTTCTCCCGAGGCCATCAGCTCGCGAAACCAGCCGTAGCGCAGGCGGCGTGCGGCTTCCTCAACGGTTTCAGCGGATTTGGCTGACGTTCCCTTGGCCTCCTCCGCGGCGTTCACCCGCGCCTCATGGAAGGGCAGGCCCAGTTCGGCCGCCAGCGCGCGCGCAAAGGCCAGATCGCCGTCGGCCTCCTCGCCGCGCAGGCCGTGATGCAGATGGGCGGCGTGCAATACCAGCCCCAAATCCTTGCTCCGCGCGGCCAGTGCGCGCGTCAGTGCAACGGAGTCCGCGCCGCCCGACAGCCCCACGGCCAGCCGCAAGCCAGGCTTCAAAAGTTTGGTGTCGATGGGCAGCACTGTGCGCATTCCAAAATGATAAGGCGGCCGCCTGGTTTGCCGCTTGAAGAACATTGCTGGATGTAATGCCCGCACGCTGTGCCGTCTGCGCTGTTATACTCCAACCGTTATGCATGTATTCGTGATTCTTCCAGCGGCAGGACTCGGAACCCGGATGGCCGGACCGCAGCCCAAGCAATTCCTCGCTCTCGATGGCGTTCCCATCCTGATTCATTCGCTGCGCGCTTTTGCTTCTGCGCCGCGTGTTACGGCGATCTATGTCGCCGTGCGCAAAAACGAAATCGAGCGTGTTCAGGCTCAGATTGCCGAGTATGGCTTTGCTGACCGGGTCAGCGTGGTCGAGGGTGGCGATAATCGCCAGGAGTCGGTTTCTCACGCTCTGGCCGCTCTGGCCGCCGAGCCGGACGATGTCGTCCTGGTCCACGATGCGGTGCGTCCGCTGATCGATACGGCCACCATCGAGCGGACCATCGACGCCGTGATCGAACACGGAGCGGCAATTGTTGGTCTACCGGCCGTCGACACCATTAAGCAGGTCGAGCGGACCGCGCACGGGGCGCTGATTACCTCGACGATTCCGCGTGAGTTTGTCGTGCTGGCGCAGACGCCGCAGGGCTTCCGCTATGGATTGTTGCAGAAGGCCTTTGCCGAGGCTCAGGCCGATGGATTTGTAGGCACCGACGAGGCTTCTCTGGTTGAGCGTGCCGGTCTTCCGGTAGCCGTTGTGCCGGGTTCCCAGATTAATCTGAAGATTACCCGGCCGGGCGACTTGGAGCTGGCCGAGTTTTACCTGCATCAGCGTCGTTAGCAAGAAGATTTGGAAGAGAAAGAGGTGTGCACGATGGACGCGAATCAGCTCAAGGATCTTGTGCAGCGGTATGAAACGAGCAAAGAGTACATCGAAAACGAGGAAGCCGCAAAGATGGGTCTCGTTGTCCCTTTTATTCGATTGCTTGGATACGATCCGAACTCACCCAAAGAGGTTCGTCCTGAATATGCGGCTCCCTTCGTCCAAGGAGATGGAAAAAAGCAGCCCGACCGGATGGACTACGCAATTTTTGACGTTACGGGCACAAAACCGTTAATGGCTTTTGAAACAAAAGCGTTGGGAGCTGATATTGCGGCTAAATCTAATCAGTTGGCTCGATATATTGCGCAAATGCCCGAACTCCATTTCGGAGTTATAACGGACGGATGTCATTACCTCTTTTTTGGCGACCTAGAGAATCAGAATGTGATGGACAAAGACCCTTTCTTTACATTTGCACTCGATGATATTAAGACAGATTGGGGCAAAGTTGCCGCATTTCTTACCAAATTCAGCCGTGATTCATTCAATGCTGGGACACTCATCGTCGATGCTGAAAATGCTAGATACAGACAGGCCATAATCGATAAACTTGCAAGGGTATTGAAGGCTCCTGGCGAAGACGAGTCATTCATGCAATGGCTAACTGCTGATATTTACAAAGGACGCCGAACTGAAGCCGTGAGGGTTAGGCTGGGCGAGGTTGCGCGTGATTCTATTGAGCCGACACTTCTTAGAGTGATGAGTAATGACTTCATTGAAAGGCTACGAGAGGGGCTACAGCGCACACTTGACAATGACAAGGACAAGGCAGGGACTTCAAGCATCCCGAAGGAGAGCGTTGTAGTCAAATCTGACGAAAAACCAGCGGTGGAAGAGAAAATATCCGATTCAGCTATCGTGACAACGGATGAAGAATTAGAGTTTTATCGGATTGTGCGCGAAATATGCGTAAAGTCAGGTATTTCCGAAGAGGCAATTCTATACAAAGACACTGTCAACTACTTTAATGTTTCGTACAGTCGGCCGACCTACTGGTTTGTAAGGTTCTTTGGAGACACGAAAAGGAAGAACATAACCACTTTGGTTCCTGTTGAGGAAGCGACCCAACTCGCAAATGGCTTTGAGATAGAACAGTCTCCGGAAGCGTTCGGGGCTTCGCGCATCTACATCAACGATGTGGCCCAAGCGTGGGACCTGAAGCTTTTGCTTACCAGGAGTCTTGAAATACTTCAAGCGCAAAAGAATGGGTCTGATTCAGCTAGTGCGGTTAACTAGCGTTGATTTGTGTAATTTTATTAGGAAAAACAGACATGGAAACACGCATCGGATTTGGCTATGACTCGCACGTCTTCAAGACGGGTGTGCCGCTCTACCTGGGCGGGCTGAAGCTTGAGCATCCGCAGGGTCTGGCAGGCCATTCCGACGGGGATGTGCTCTTGCACGCCGTGACCGATGCGCTCCTGGGCGCCGTGGCCGCCGGCGACATTGGCAACTTCTTCCCGCCCAGTGATCCGCGCTGGAAGAATGCCGACTCGGCCCTGTTTCTTGCCAAGGCCGTTGATGTGCTGCAACACTCCGGCTATCGCATCGTGAACATCGACACCACGTTGATTGTGGCCGCGCCCAAGATCGGCCCCATCTCCGGCCAGATGCGCGCCCGCATTGCCGATCTGCTTGGCCTCGGCACCGACCAGATCAGCATCAAGGCCAAAACTCCGGAGGGCCTGAACCTCGACAACGTCGCCCAGTGCCACGCAGTCGTGCTGATCGAGCGCGTCATCGAGCCCGAAGAGCTGAAGAGCATGAGCGCCGTCATCGAAGATCAGAGCCACATCGAAGACGTCGTCGACGATCTGCTCAGCTCCGTCCATGAAGCGCCCAAAAAGCGCGTCGCTCCGGTCTACGATACCGACGACATCACGTAGAGCAGGGAAGAGAAATGCTGCTCCGGAGCAGAAGCTATGGTCGCTAGTCAGCCTCGACGTGAGCGCGGCTGACTAGCGATTGATACCATATAGCTACGATGTCTGAATCGGCTCCCTCTTTGCAGAAGACTCCCCGCGTTCGTTTTGCTCCCTCGCCCACCGGCTACCTGCACGTCGGCAGCGCACGGACCTTTATCTTCAATTGGCTCTATGCCCGTCACAATCACGGAACCATGGTGTTGCGCCTGGACGACACCGATGTCGAGCGCAACAGCGACGCCAGTGTCGAGTCCATCTTTGCCGGCTTGCGCTGGCTGGGCCTGGACTGGGACGAGGAATACAAGCAGTCCGAGCGCTTGGCGCTGCACCGCCAGAAGGCGGAAGAAATCTTCGCCAAGGGCCTTGCTTATCGCGACTTCACTCCCGCCCACGTAGCCGACGGCGTTCAATCCTCGGCGCAGGGCGCGTGGCTTTTCAACCCTGGCATGCGCGAACTCTCCTGCGAAGAGAGCGACCGTCGCGCCGCCGCAGGCGAGCCCTTCGCGCTTCGTTATCGCGTTCCTCGCGGTCAGGGACGCACGCTGAGCTTTACCGATAGCGTTTACGGTCCACAGTCCAAGCTTGCCGACGAGGTCGAGGACTTCGCCCTGCTGCGTTCCACTGAAACCCCAAACGATTCAGCTCCGTCGCTCTGGGGTGGTGTGCCGACCTACCATCTCGCCTCCTGCGTGGATGACGCCGATCTCAACATTACCCACATCATCCGCGGCCAGGATCACCTCACCAACACCTTCAAGCATCTGTTGACCTTTGAGGCGCTAGGCGTTGATTCGCCGCAGTTTGCGCATCTTCCGCTGCTCGTCGCGCCCGATGGTGCCAAGCTCTCCAAGCGCAAGCACGGCCCGGTCGTCAGCGTCACCACCTATCGCGATGCCGGCTTCCTTCCCCAGGCTTTCGTCAACTTTCTTTGCTTGCTCGGCTGGTCGCCCAAGGACGACCGCGAGTTTCTTTCGCTCGACGAGATCAAGGCTGCCTTCACGCTGGAAGGCGTTAATCGCGCCAATGCCGTCATCAACTTCAGCGAGGAAGACCCCTTCGATTCCAAAGCCGTCTGGCTCAACGCCGAGCATATTCGCGCTCTGCCGGTCGACCAGCTCAGCCACAGCTTGCAGCCCTTTTTCGCAAAGGCTGGTCTTGCGGCCACGCCGGAAAAGCTGCTTGCCGTCGCGCCGCTCATTCGCGAACGCATCAAGTTGTTGCGCGATGCCGTCCCGGCAGCCGATTTCTTCTTTCTGCCGGAACTTGCCGCCTACGATCCGGCCGACCTGATTCCGAAGAAGGGTGATGCGGCTTTGGCCCGGCGCATCCTTGAGCATGCGCGGGAAGTGCTTGCTACAACAGAGTTTGAACCCGCTTCACTGGAGCAGGCCTTGCGCCAAGCAGCTGATGCGCTCGGCCTCAAGGCCGGGCCGATGTTCCAGCCCATCCGGGTCGCCGTTTGCGGACGCAAAAACGCGCCGCCGCTGTTTGAAACCATGGAGGTTCTCGGCCGCGAGTGCTGTCTGGCTCGCATCCACGAGGCCGAAGCCAGCCTACAATCGCTCGATACACTGTCAGTAGAGAAGGAATTGCAGCTATGACCGATCCGAATCCGAAAAGCTCTGACCTCATCATTGAGGAGGCGCACAAGCCCTCCAACTTCCTGCGCGACCAAATCGCCGAGGACGTGCGCACCAAAAAGTACGGCGACGCCATCGTCCAGACGCGCTTTCCTCCCGAGCCGAACGGCTATCTCCACATCGGTCACGCCAAGGCCATCTGCATCGACTTCGGCCTCGCCGACGAGTTCGGCGGCAAGACCAACCTGCGCTTCGACGACACCAATCCCGAAAAGGAAGAGCAGGAGTACGTCGATTCCATCATGAAGGACGTGCGCTGGCTCGGTTTCGAGTGGGATCGCCTCTGCTACACCTCCGACTATTTCGGCCAGCTCTACGAGTGGGCTTTGCAGCTCATCAAGGCGGGCAAGGCCTACGTCGACGATCTTTCCGTGGATGAGATTCGCGAGTATCGCGGCAACTTCAACGAGCCCGGCAAGGACAGTCCCTATCGCAACCGCTCCATCGATGAAAATCTCGACCTTTTTCAGAGGATGAAAGCCGGCGAGTTCCCCGACGGCAGCCGCGTCCTGCGCGCCAAAATCGACATGGCCTCGCCCAGCATCATCATGCGCGATCCCATCATGTATCGCATCCTGCACGCCAGCCATCAGCGCACCGGCGATGCCTGGTGCATCTATCCCATGTACGACTATGCCCACGGCCAGTCGGACTCCCTCGAGAACATTACCCACTCCATGTGCACCCTCGAGTTCGCCGACCACCAGCCGCTCTATCGCTGGTTCATCGAACAGCTCGGCATCTTCCCATCGCAGCAGATCGAGTTCGACCGCCTGAATCTCACCTACACGCTGCTGAGCAAGCGCAAGCTCCTCCAACTCGTCGAGGAAAAGCGCGTCAGTGGCTGGGACGATCCCCGCATGCCCACCCTCTCCGGCGTCCGCCGCCTTGGCTTCACCCCCGAAGCTCTTCGCGCCTTCTGCGCCGCCATCGGCATCTCGCGCACCAACGGCGCCACCGACATTGAAATGCTGGAGCACTACCAGCGCGACGACCTGAATCGCCGCTCGGCCCGCGCCATGGCCGTTCTGCATCCACTGAAGCTCGTTATCGACAATTACCCCGCCGATAAGGAAGATTCTTTTGAGGTTGCCAATAACCCGGAAGACGCTTCCGCCGGCACGCGTCAGGTGCCATTTTCGCGCGAGCTTTATATCGAGCAGGATGACTTCCGCGAGGTTCCTCCGCCCAAGTACCATCGCCTTTCGCTGAACAAGGAAGTCCGTCTGCGCAATGCTTATCTCGTCACGGCCCAGCGCGTGGTGAAAGACGCCGAGGGCAACATCGTCGAGGTTCATTGCGTTTGCGATCTGGCCAGCCGTGGCGGCAACGCTCCGGACGGCCGCAAGGTCAAGTCCACCATTCACTGGGTCTCGACCAAGCACGCCATCACCGCCGAGATCCGCCTCTACAACCACCTCTTCGCCAAGGCCGATCCCTACGATGTCGCCGAGGGCGAGGACGTGCTGAGCAATCTCAATCCCAACTCGCTGGAAATCCTCTCGGGCGCCAAGCTGGAGCCTTCGCTGGCCAGCGCCAAGTCGGGAGATCATTTCCAGTTCGAGCGCGTCGGCTACTTCTGCGCCGATCTGGACTCGACGGCAGGCAAGCTGGTCTTCAACCGCACCCTTCCGCTGAAAGACTCCTGGGCCAAGATTGCGAAGAAGGCTGGAGCGTAACAAAGGACGAGTATCCTCCGGCCATGCCGGAGGATACTCGCTCCGAGGAATCGATTGTGCTGAAACGAATTTCCTCTTTGGTCTTCATCCTGTGGTCGATCGCTGCATGCGCATCTGCAAGCACGGGCGTAACCGTAACGGGAAACGTCAATGGGCAAGGCGTGAAACTGGCCGGCGCTGACGGCGCGATTTCCATTGCGGTAAGCGCCAACGACTACGAGGCTGTCAAGATCGCCGCTGGCCTGTTCGCGGACGACGTGAATCGCGTAACAGGAAAAAAACCGCGCATCCAGGAAACAGCAAAAAGCGAGCAAGTGCTTATTGCAGGCACGCTCGGACACAGCCAGCTAATCGACGAGCTGGCGCGCACGGGCAAGCTGAAGGACGTTGCCGGCCTGCGCGGCGTCTGGGAAGGCACACTGTCGCAAGTCGTATTGGCCCCCTTCCCGGGCGTAAAGAAAGCGTTTGTGATTGTGGGCAGTGATCGTCGCGGAACTGCCTATGGGCTTATGCAGCTTTCCGAGCTGATCGGCGTTTCGCCCTGGTACTGGTGGGCGGATGTGCCTGTCAAGCATCGCGATCAGCTCTTTGTGACAATTTCCGCTCCGGCAGTCGACCGACCCCAAGTGAAATATCGTGGCTTCTTTATCAACGATGAAGACTGGGGCATCAATCCCTGGGCGCGTACGAGCTTTGATTCGGAGCAGGGAAATATTGGACCCAAGACCTACCAAAAGGTCTTCGAGTTGATGCTGCGTTTGCGCCTCAATTACTTGTGGCCGGCAATGCATGGAGTTACGGCGGAATTCGGATCGATCCCGGATAACATTGCGCTCGCGGATCGGTACGGCATTGTGGCCGGAGCGTCGCACTGTGAGCCGATGCTTTACAACAATGTGCATTGGGATGAGAGCCGGCAGGGACATTGGGACTACACCACGAACAAGCCGGCCATTGATGCCATCTGGGAAAAGACGGTCAAGGCGCGCTCCAGCCAGGAGGCCGTTTGGACGGTTGGAATTCGCGGCATTCATGACCAATCCATGGAAGGCGCCAGAGATATTCCGACGAGAATTGCCACCATGACCGAGGTGCTTCACGATCAGCGTGCGCTCCTCAGCCAATATGTGACAAAACGATGGGGGCCGGTGGCGCAGGTTTTTGTGCCGTACAAAGAGGTGTTGCGGATTTATGATGCTGGTTTGCAGGTGCCGTCCGATGTAACGCTGCTCTGGGTGGACGATAACTTCGGATATCTTCGCCGGCTAAGTTCCCTGGAAGAAAGAAAGCGCGCGGGAGGCGCCGGTGTTTACTGGCACTTATCCTATTATGGCGGACCTCATTCGTATACCTGGATCAACACGACTCCTCCGGCACTTATCTGGGAGGAGCTTCATAAAGCATGGGAAAACGACGCGCGAAATATCTGGGTTATCAATGTTGGGGATATCAAGCCCATGGAGATCGGGATCGACTATTTCGCCCGGCTGGCATGGAACCCGGAGAAGATGGGGCAGGACTCCCAGCCACAGTTTCTGCATAACTTCCTGAGCGATAACTTCGGCCCGGAACAGGCCAGGGAACTGTCGGAGCTTCTCGCCGAGTATTACCGGCTGGGAACGATTCGCAAGCCGGAACTGATGAATCGCGCCTGGGCGCTTTCGCTTACGCCGGAGCGCGCCGATACGCTTCGTCACGAGTATGAAAACTTGCTTCAGAGTGAAAAGAATATTTCCGCCGCGATGCCAGCCGCCGAGCGCGATGCGTATGTGGAGACCATTGGCTTTCCCGCACGGGTTCTTGCGGAAAGCGGACTTATCTTTATGGCGGATCGAAAGAGCCAGTTGGGAGTTGACGTTGCCGCTAACCAGAAACAGGTTGATGCGCTGCGCGACGATTTGACAAAAGAGGTGGATCACTACAACACCCAGATCGCGGGCGGTAAATGGAAAAATATGATGCCGGGACTGGTGACAGCGCAGGATTTGACTTCGTGGTCCAGTCAGGTGCGCTGGCCATGGGGAGAACGACCGCAGGCGGGAATGATCGCGTCCGCTCCCGGCATTTTGCCCGAGGAACAGCATTGGCGCAACGCGGCCTCCGCGGATCGCAATGGGGAGGCCGGTAATGCCGGCTGGCGCATGGTCGATGGACTCGGCGCTTCCGGCCACGCGATGGCGCTCTTGCCGGTGAATGCGCAGAGTAACTGGGAAAAGAACTTACCCGCTGCGCCTTATCTGGAATATAACTTTGATGCGAAGGCTGGCGATGCCAATGCCTACATTGACTTCCTTCCCACCATGCGCATTTATCCCGGCATGAAGCTGCGAGTCGCCATCAGCGTCGACGGAAAAGAACCGGCGCTTTATGACATTCCTGGGGCGAGCGGTTCGGAGGATGAATATGGGCGTGTCCGCAATGCAGCCGTTCAGAATAATTTCGTCCGGCTTTGCGTTCCCTTACACCACGTGACGCAAGGCAAACACACTTTTCGAATCAGCGCGGTGGATCCCGGTCCAGTTGCCGATCGAGTGTGGCTCCCGTAATTTGCGCCGGGAGCCGCTTCTCCGGCGAGGGCAATGCTTACCCCAGAAAGATCATGGCAAGGTGGTTGACGGCGAAGGCCGCGACCCATGCCAACGCCAGCATATAGACGAACTGAATTGCCGGCCACTTCCAACTATTCGTCTCGCGATGGACGACAGCCATGGTCGAGACGCACTGCATGGCGAAGGCAAAGAAGATCATCAGCGCCAGCGCGCCGCCCAGCGTCATGTCTTCGTGCAGGGCGGCTTGCAGGCTGAGAGCGTGGGTATCAGCTTCAGCGCCGTAGAGGGTGCCCATGGTGCTGACCATTACCTCGCGGGCCGCTACGCTGGAAATCAACCCGATGCCGATCTTCCAGTTGAAGCCCAGCGGAGCAATGGCCGGTTCGATGAAGCGGCCTAGGTGGCCAACGATACTGTCGGCCAGTTCGGGTGCGGAGTATGCGCCGCTGGCCGTATGCGTTACCGGCAAGTGGTCCAGCACCCAGAGGGCCAGCGTCACACAGAGGATGACGGTTCCGGCCTTGCGCAGAAAGATCGAGGCGCGATCAAAGAGCCGCAACAACAGGGAATGCAGCGTGGGCATACGGTACTGCGGCAGTTCCAGAATGAAAGGCGTCTCCGTGGATTTGAGAATGGAGCTTTTCAGCAGCCATGCCGTGAACAGCGCTGCCAGAAAACCTGCCAGGTACAGGCCCAGCATGACCAGTGTTTGCAAGCCGAGAAGGCCGTGCAGGTAAAAAGTGTTGGGGATAAAGGCGGCAATCAGCAGCATATAGACCGGCAGGCGCGCCGAGCAGGTCATAAAAGGAGTGACCAGAATGGTGGCCAGACGGTCGCGCTTGTTCTCGATGACGCGCGCGGCCATGATGGCCGGAACCGCGCAGGCATAGGCCGACAGTAGGGGAATGAAAGCCTTGCCATTCAAGCCAATCGTGCGCATGACGCGGTCGGCAATCAGCGCGGCGCGGGACAGGTAGCCCGAGTCTTCCAGAATTCCAATAAAAAGAAAAAGCAGCAGGATTTGCGGCAGAAAAACCAGTACCGACGAGATGCCCTTCCATGCGCCGTCGATTAAAAGCGATTGCAGCCAGCCGACGGGCAGCACATCCCGCATCAGGCCGCCGATGCTGTTCAGAATGGAGCCGAATCCGTCCGAGAGTGGCTGTCCAATGGAGAAAACGACCTCAAAAACTCCGACAACCACCAGCAGAAACAGCAACGGTCCCCAGAAGCGGTGCAGCAGGACGTCGTCGATCTTCCGCGTGCCTTCGACCGAAAGGGGAGCGCGGTAGCCGGTGTGCCGACTAACCTGCGCCGCCCAGAGGTGGGCGCTGTTTGCGTTGCCCAGCACGGGCAAACTCAGCGGTTGCGCGCCATTCCGCTCCGTGTGCTGATTCAGAAACAAAGAAATTGCGTCCAGGCCTGTTCCCTTGAAGGCGCTGATCAGCGCGACTGGCGTACCCAGTTCGCGCGCCAGTTTGAGCGCGTCCACGTGGCCGCTGCGCTCTTCCATCAGGTCGCTCATGTTCAGCAGCACCAGCGTCGGCAAGCCCTGCGCCAGCACCGGTGCGGCCAGCATCAACTGGCGCGTCAGGTGCAGGCTGTCCAACACCAGCAACACGGCGTCCGGCTTGGGTGTGCCGGGCATCTTACCGCGCAATACATCAATGGAAACACGGGCGTCTTCGGAGTAGGGATCCAGCGAGTAGATGCCGGGCAAGTCAATCAGTGTCAGGTCGTCGCGTCCCACGCCGGCCATCAGGCCGAGCCGCTGTTCCACGGTAACCCCAGGAAAATTGGCGACTTTCTGCCGGAGTCCGGTCAATCGATTGAAAAGAGTGGATTTACCGCAATTTGGCGGTCCGATCAGCACAATGGTCCGCAAAGGCCCCGCAGAGGGAAGAGACGCCGGCGTTTTGGAGACTGAAGGAGCGCAACAGCCGCTCATTGTGCCGCCTCGATTCGCTTGGAGCTCTTCTCGTTCGCGGAGTTCGGCTGTGTTTCGGCTTCTGGCACGCGCATGTGGATGGATGCGGCCGTCTCGCGCCGCAGAGCGATTTCCATGCCGTCCACGCCGTAGACAATCGGGTCTCCGGCCGGTGCGCGGCGTATTACCGTGATCTGTGCATCTGGCACAAGTCCCATATGCATCAATAGGTTCTGCACGGATTCAGGCAGATCGAGATCCCCTACGATGCCACTGTCTCCCACATCCAGTTCGCTCAACGCGGTCAACCGGCGATCTCCAAGAACGCATTGACAGGGCAGATTTTGTGAAGTGCGACCATATTTGTCGTATTTAAGTATAGGAGCCCATGGGTGTAGAGAGCAAATGCTTGCTTGCAGAATGGCGGAACGAAGATGCATATCTGAAACTCCCGGGCACAGAGAACCGTCTCAATATCGGTTTCATTTGCGCTGTTCATCGAAAGCAATTAACTGTAGTTACTATAGAACATTAAGGCACGTTTGCGGGCCTCGGCTTGACTATTTGTCTGTCGAATCACTCTGGTGTACTGAAATCCAGTACGTAGGCTTGAGATTATGTCCTGAGTTCACATCTGATGCAAAGCTCCGAGGTAAAATTCTGCCTAGGACGCAATAAGGAGAAGGCCCATGCAGTATCGCAATTTCGGAAAGCTCGACTGGAAGGCTTCGGCTCTGGGGTTTGGCTGTATGCGTTTTCCTACGCTGGATCATGCGCCCAACAGCCCAAACATCGATGAAGCTGAGGCGTCGCTTATGCTTCGGTACGCCATTGACCACGGCCTCAATTACGTCGATACCGCGTACCCCTACCATGGTGGTCAGAGCGAAGTCCTGGTCGGCAAGGCGCTGAAGGACGGCTACCGGGAAAAGGTCAGGCTGGCCACCAAACTGCCGGTTTGGCTGGTCGAGAGCCAGTCGGACTTCGACCGGCTGCTCAATGAGCAGTTGGCAAAGCTGCAAACCGACCACATCGACTTTTACTTGCTCCACGCGCTTAGCCACAGTCGTTGGCAAAATATTGTTCTGAAGCACAAGTTATTGGACCGGGCAGAGGCGGCGCTCAATGATGGCCGCATCCGGCATTTGGGCTTTTCCTTCCATGACGAATCTTCGGCCTTCGAGGAGATCGTCAATGGCACGGATCTGTGGAGCTTTTGCCAGATTCAATACAACTATATGGACGTGGAGAATCAGGCTGGCGTGCGTGGCCTGAAGCTGGCGGCAAGCAAGGGCTTGGGCGTTGTTGTGATGGAGCCGCTGATGGGCGGCCGTCTGGCCGATCCTCCCAAGGATGTGCTGGCAGCCATGGAGGGCTACTCCGTGCGCCGTGCGCCCGTCGAGTGGGCGCTTGATTGGCTCTGGGATCAGCCGGAAGTTTCGGTGATTCTGAGCGGCATGAGCACCCTGGCTCAGGTCGAGGAGAACCTGAACCTTGCGGATCGCTCGCGCACGGAGAGCTTTACCCCGGCGGATCTCGCGTTGATTGCCGAAGTCAGGAAAGAATATCACGCGCGGATCGCCATTCCATGCACCAAGTGCGGTTACTGTATGCCGTGTCCCAATGGCGTGTACATCCCTGCCAACTTCGACTTCTTCAACTACGCGCACTTGTATGACGACGTTCCAGGCGCCCGCGTGAAGTATCAGGTCTTTCTCACCGAGGCGCAGCGCTCCAGCGCGTGCATCGCCTGTGGCGTCTGCGAAAGCCTCTGCCCGCAGAAGATCGAGATCAGCCAGTGGATGCCCAAGGTTACCGCGCTGCTAGGCTGAGTGGGGTTACGGCTGAGAGAATGAATAATTCCTGCGCTTGAACGGAGAAGAAACGGCGAATCTGTGCTATGCTTATTTCGGTTCCGAGAGGCGCTATGGAAAGACACTGGAAGCAACTCGTCCGTTCGCTTGTGGGTGCGGCGTCACTGATTGTCGCCGTCGCCACTTTCCTGCTCCCTCCTTCGCTCCAGGGCCAGACTCAATCTCAGCCCAAAGGCATTGACCCATCTGTGCTTGCGAAGGCAAATGCTGGCGATACAGATGCACAATTCCGTCTTGCTCTTATTTATCACAACGGCTTAGGCGTGCCGCAGGATGACGCGCAAGCTGTGGTGTGGCTTCGCAAGGTTGCCGAACAGGGGTATGCGGGAGGACAATACTTGCTAGGTACAGAGTATTCCGACGGCAAGGGGGTGCCGCAGGATTATGCACAAGCAGCATTTTGGTATCGCAAAGCAGCCGAACAAGGTAGTGCCATTGCGCAAACTCTTCTTGGTAGTTCGTATAACAATGGCTTAGGTGTATCCCAAGATTACGCACAGGCCGCATTCTGGTACCGCAAAGCTGCCGAACAAGGTGCTATCCCTGCACAAGTCAATCTTGGTGCCTTGTATAACGACGGTAAGGGCGTACCCCAAGATTACGCACAGGCCGCCGCGTGGTGGCGCAAGGCTGCCGAACAAAGTGATGCCACCGCACAATACAACCTTGGGGTAATGTATGCCAAAGGCCATGGTATACCACGAAATTATGCAGAAGTATATTTCTGGTTTAATTTAGCAGCAGCAAATGAACAAGATACTTCAAAAGCCGAAGAAATTGCAAAAGATCGGGATTTTATTGCATCTCATCTGACAACAATAGTTATATCTCGCGAACAGGAACGATCGCGGAAGTGGTTTGCAACTCATCCTCCAAAGTCACAATAGGATTCAAAGGAAACTCAACCGAAAAGAGAGCGTGATGGGAATTCATTTGGATTTCAGCAGCATCCCCGCGATCGCAGCGTTGGTCGCACTCATCCTGACCTTGTTTCAACTCAAACAATTTCGTTTTGCGCACGGCGTAGACCTCATCTTCGATCTTGATCGCCAATTTCAGACGCCCGATTTACTAAACGCAAGGCGGTTGTCTGCAACAGCTCTTCATAATCACGAGTCTACGGAAGAGATCGACAACATCCTGGATTTTTTTGAAACCGTTGGAATCTTGGTCCGCCGAAATGCAGTAGATGCTGAAATTGCATGGAGTTACTTTAGCTACTGGGTTCTTCGATACGCGGACCTCACAAAAGACCATATTGAAGATAGGCGTAAAGCTGAACTTGATGAAACCTACTGGCAGGAGTTCGATTTGCTGGTTAACCGACTAACAAAGATTGAGATAAAGAAGCGCCATCTCAAGTCTCTGCCTCGTTTTTCACCGGAACAAATTGATAAATTCCTAGCCGAGGAGATTGCTGGATAACGCCGGACACGCATTCCCCCCGCATTTTTCTGGTCATGGGCGGACCCTACGCCAGCGCTGTATTGGCGGCTGCAACCTCATATTCTGTTTCAATTCCAGACCGGGAGCTTCGTGCTCATATCAGTCCTGCGCGTCGATCAACTCGGCGCGAGCGCTTGGCGTAAAGAGAACCGGATGCACTACGAGCAACGCAACTCAAGCTCGGCCTTCAAAGCCGCCCAAGTAACGCCCTCGCTCCGGTCTACGTCGAGCGTTGCAAGACGGTGGTCAAGCTCCCTCTGCTGCGCGCTAGTCAGGGGAAGCTGATTGTCTTCCAAGCTGTCCCAAAGCTGCGAGATGAGCGCGATGCGTTCCGAGGCGGTCATGCGTGCAAGCTCATTATGGGTGAGCAATTCCATGAATCAAGAATAGGAGACACCCCATGCAAAAGCAAGAGGGAAGAGGTCTGTGATTCCGATGACGGAAGGGGAGGAGAAAACAGCGCATTGTGAAACTATCTTCACAATGCGGGATTTTTGCCCCGCCATGTGTCATCCATCACAGCCACTCCACACCCCATGAATGAGACTCAAACAAGCGGTTCGATTTTCCGCCGGCCGCACTATGAGGCAAAACGAATGAGTGAACAGAATACGGTAATTTTGGATGGGAACGAGGCGGCAGCCTCGGTTGCCTATCGTCTCTCCGAAGTGGTTTCCATTTATCCGATTACCCCCTCGTCGCCGATGGCCGAGTGGGCCGATCAGTGGCGCTCGGAGGGAAAAAAGAACATTTGGGGCGCATTGCCCATTGTCGAAGAGCTTGAGAGCGAAGGTGGAGCGTCTGGCGCGTTGCATGGTGCGTTGCAGGCTGGCGCCTTTGCGACTACGTTTACCGCCTCACAGGGCTTGTTGTTGATGATTCCCAATATGTACAAGATCGCCGGTGAGTTGATTCCGACGGTCATGCATGTGACGGCTCGCACCTTGGCCACCCATGCGCTGGCGATCTTCGGCGATCATTCCGACGTGATGGCTTGTCGTGCGACTGGTTGGGCCATGCTCTGCTCGAACTCGGTACAGGAAGTTACCGACATGGCGCTGGTGGCGCAGATTGCCACCCTTGAGTCGCGCATTCCTTTTATTCATTTCTTTGACGGTTTCCGCACCTCTCACGAAGTAGGCAAGATTTCCGCCATCAGCGACGAGACCATCCGCGCCCTGCTGGATGACAAGTACATTATCGAGAACCGGAAGCGCGCACTGAGCCCGGACAATCCAATCATCCGTGGCACGGCGCAGAATCCGGATGTCTTCTTCCAGGCCCGTGAGGCCTGCACGCCCTTCCATGAAGCTGTCCCGGGCATCGTGCAGTCGGTGATGAACCGCCTTGCCGCTCAGACTGGCCGTGCTTATCACCTCTTCGATTACTACGGCGCACCGGATGCGGACCGCGTAATCGTCGTTATGGGCTCCGGCGCCGAAGTTGCTGAGGAGGCCGTTGATGCCCTGAACAAGCAGGGCGAAAAGCTCGGACTGCTCAAGGTTCGGCTCTATCGGCCCTTTGACGCAAGTGCGTTCCTGTCTGCGCTGCCTTCGACCGTCAAGTCGATTGCCGTTCTCGATCGCTGCAAGGAGCCTGGCGCTTCCGGCGAGCCGCTTTACATGGATGTGGTAACGGTCCTGGCTGAGAATGAAGCCACGCTGCCGTTCGCTGCCAAGCCCAAGGTGATCGGCGGCCGTTATGGCCTCTCCTCCAAGGAGTTCACGCCGGCCATGGTCAAGGGAATCTACGACGAGTTGGCCAAGCCGGCTCCGAAGAACCACTTCACCATTGGCATCAATGACGACGTTTCGCACACCAGCCTGAGCTACGATCCCGACTTCTCGACAGAAGATCCGAAGACCGTGCGCGCGCTGTTCTACGGCTTGGGTTCCGACGGCACCGTGGGCGCCAACAAGAACTCCATCAAGATCATCGGCCATGAAACCCCGAATTACGCTCAGGGCTACTTCGTTTACGACTCGAAGAAGTCCGGTTCCATGACTACCTCGCATCTGCGTTTCGGCCCCAATCCGATCCGCTCCAGCTATCTGATCACCAAGGCCAGCTTCGTGGCCTGCCACAACTTCAGCTTCCTTGAGAAGATGGATGCGGTGGCGGCGGCGCAGCCCGGCGCGGTCTTCCTGCTCAATTCGACCTACTCGGCCGATGAGGTCTGGGATCATTTGCCCAAGACCACGCAGGCTGAGATTCTCCGCAAGAAGATTCAGTTCTATGTGATCGATGCCTATACGGTCGCGCAGAAGGCTGGTATGGGACGGCGCATCAACACCGTCATGCAGACCTGCTTCTTCGCCATCAGCGGCGTTCTACCGCGCGATGAGGCCATCGAGCAGATCAAGAAGTCCATCAAGAAGACCTATGGCAAGCGCGGTGACGCGGTCGTCAACAAGAACTTCGCCGCCGTGGATGCGGCGCTGGCACATCTTGAGAAGGTCAAGCTGCCGGAAACGGCCACATCCAGCTTTGATATTGTTCCCGCGTTCTCCGAGAAGGCTCCCGAGTTTGTCTTCAAGGTGTTGGGACAGATTGCTTCGGGCAAGGGCGACGATCTTCCGGTCAGCGCCTTTCCTCCGGGCGGCACTTTCCCGACGGCGACAACCCAGTGGGAAAAGCGCAACATCGCTCTCTCCATCCCGGTTTGGGACAAGGATCAGTGCATCCAGTGCGGCAAGTGCGTCATGGTTTGCCCGCACGCCGTGATCCGCTCCAAGATCTACAGCGCCGAGCTTGGCGCAAAGGCTCCCGCGACCTTCAAGTGGGCCAAGCCCAAGTGGAAGGGCCGCGAAGAGGAGCGCTTTACGCTGCAGATTGCTCCGGAAGATTGCACCGGCTGCGGTCTCTGCGTTGAAACCTGCCCGTCGAAGAACAAGGCCGATGCCAGCCGCAAGGCCATTAACATGTCGCTTCAGGAACCGTTACGCGAGTCCGAGCGCGCGAATTGGGAGTTCTTCCTCAGCTTGCCTGAGGTCGATCGCTCCACGCTGTCGCATACGCAGGTGAAGGATCTGCAACTGCTGCAGCCGTTGTTTGAGTTCTCCGGCGCCTGCGCGGGTTGCGGTGAAACAGCGTACGTCAAGCTGCTGACCCAGTTGTTCGGCGACCGGCTCTGCATTGCCAACGCCACAGGCTGCTCGTCGATTTACGGCGGCAATCTGCCGACGACGCCTTACTCGGTGAACAAGGATGGGCGTGGTCCGACGTGGGCCAACTCACTGTTCGAGGACAATGCCGAGTTTGGTTTTGGCATGCGCACGGCCTTCGATCAGCAGAAGGAGTTTGCTGAGTTGCTGGTCACGCGTCTGGCTTCGGCCATCGGTGATGATCTGGTGAAGGCTCTGCTTTCGGCCTCGCAAAAGACCGAGACGGAAATCAACGAGCAGCGCGAGCGGGTTGTGGCGTTGAAGCAGAAGCTTGCTGGCAACGATTCCTCCGATGCGCGCAACCTGTTGGCCATTGCGGATGCCCTGGTACGCAGGAGCGTTTGGATTCTTGGCGGCGACGGCTGGGCCTATGACATCGGTTACGGCGGCTTGGATCACGTGCTTGCTTCCGGCAAGAATGTGAACGTGCTGGTGCTGAACACCGAAGTTTACTCGAACACCGGCGGTCAGATGTCCAAGGCAACGCCTCGCGGCGCGGTAGCCAAGTTTGCCGCCGGTGGCAAGCTCAACCGCAAGAAGGATTTGGCAATGGAAGCCGTCAGCTACGGCTCCATCTATGTGGCTCAGGTGGCGCTTGGCGCCAACGACAGCCATGTCGCCAAGGCCTTCGAAGAGGCTGAAGCTTATCAGGGGCCGTCGCTGATTATTGCCTATGCAAGTTGCATTTCTCACGGCTATGATCTAACGCATGGTTTGGAGCAGCAGAAACTGGCGGTCCAGTCCGGCTACTGGCCACTGATCCGCTATAATCCAGATCTGACGGAGCAGGGCAAGAATCCCTTCCAGCTCGATTCGAAGGCGCCCTCGATTCCGCTCAAGAACTTCAGCTACAACGAGGCACGGTTCACGATGCTTGTGCGCAGTCACCCCGATGAAGCTGCCAAGTTGCTTGCGGAGTCACAGGAAGATGTGGAGCGTCAGTGGAGCCTATACTCTTCTCGTGCGGCATTGCCTGGCGAAGCGCCTCGCACCGCACCGGCAGAGAAGGCTGAATAGAACGGGGCTGCTGCCGCCGGAGGAACAGGATGATCGATTTTTCAACGCAATACCTGGGCTTGAAGTTGAATGGTCCGATAGTGGTGTCGTCGACACCACTATCGGAGTCGATCGATAACGTTCGCCGCATGGAGGATTCCGGTGCCTCGGCGATCGTTCTAACCTCGCTTTTTGAGGAGCAGTTGGACCTTGAATCCCGTACGCTGGACGAGGATCTGTCCAGAGGCACAGAGTCTTATGCGGAAGCGCTCGGGTACTTGCCCGACCTGAGCGACTACCGCATGTCTCATGAGGTTTACCTGGAACATCTGCGGCAATGCAAAGCCGCCGTCAATATCCCCATTCTCGCAAGTTTGAATGGGGCTACGGCAGGCGGCTGGCTCAGCTTTGCCAAGGAGATGGAGCAGGCTGGCGCGGATGCCATTGAGCTGAACACCTATGCGTTGGCCACGGACAAGAGCCAAAGTTCTTCGGTTCTTGAACAGCAGTTGCTGGATTTGGTCTCTGCCGTTACCGCCGAGGTCAAGGTGCCTGTCTCCGTGAAACTGCTGCGGTCGTTTACCAGTGTGCCGAATTTGGTTGCCAAGCTGGAGGATGCGGGTGCTCGTGGAGTGGTGCTGTTTAACCGCTTCAATCAGCCGGACTTCGACATCGAAACGCTGGAGGTGCGGCCCACGTTGCATTTCTCCACGCCTTCAGAGCTTCTGCCCCGGCTTCACTGGGCCGCTGTTCTCTATGGCCACGTGAATCTCGATGTCGCGATCTCCGGTGGCGTTCACTCGGCGGAAGATGTTCTCAAGGGCATCATGGCCGGGGCGGGCGTCACGATGATGGCTTCGGCATTGCACATTCACGGCATTGAGCATATCGGGCGTGTCTTGTCCGATGTGCGCTACTGGCTGGAAAAGCGGGAATACACCTCGTTGTGGGAGACGCGCGGATGCTTGAGCCGCCGTTCTGTCACCGACACTTCGCCCTACGATCGCGGTAACTACATCAAAACGCTCAGCTCGTACAGCTTGCGCCAGACGGTAGGCGCTTTCTAGAGCGTTGCAATACAACTTGTTTGCAAGCAGCGGGCGGTCACACGAATGTGTAACCGCCCGCTGTGTTTTTGACGAGTCGAATCGTTTTTCCTTGACTATTCTGAATGCTGGATCGAGCGCAGAACGGTTTCCTCGATCAGGCGGCAGGCGGCCGGAAGTGCGGCGGTCACGGCGCTACTGAATTCCTCGCCCAGCTCCGTTGATCCGGCGCCGACCATTAGAAGCTGCGCGTGCAAGGGCAGGGAAGCGTAAAACTTGTCCGCGAGGGCGAGCAGTTCCGCAGCGTCCAAGTGATGGGTGGCCAGTCCTTGAGCGCTTGTGCCCGCTTGAACAGAAATGAGTTGAATCGATCCCGGCGCGGCTTCCGCGGAACAGTCGATAAAGAGAACCGACTCGGCGCAGGCAATTTCTTCGGCCAGTTCTGGGGTCCATTGCTGACGGGAGAGCACGCGAACCGAATCTTCGGCTTGGAACCTGTTTTCCGCCCATTCAGCCAGCCACGGCCCGACACCATCGTCCTCGCGAAGCGTGTTGCCGCAAGCGAGAATGAGGCATCGGGCCGTAGTTTGGCTCATGCTGGTTAGCGAATGACCTGGTCGACTACTCCGCCCTCGGCCGAGAGCAGCGTGATCACCAGGGGCATCTGACCCGCGGCGTGCGTGGAGCAACTGAGGCAGGGATCGAAGGTGCGGATCACGGCCTCAACACGGTTCAGAATTCCCTCGGTGAACTTGCCGTCCTTGATGTAGTGCTTGGCTGCTTGCAGAACACCCCGGTTCATGGCGTTGTTGTTTTGGCCGGTGGCGATCACCAGGTTTGCCCAGGTGATCTTGCCGTCCTCATCCACCTTGTAGTTGTGCATCAGCGTGCCGCGCGGAGCCTCGGCCTGTCCAGCGCCTTCAAGCCGGTTGACGCCGGCCGTGGCGCGCACGTGCTTGTCGAGAATGCGCGGATCGTTGAGAATCTGCTCGATCTTTTCCAAGCCGTACAGCATTTCGACCAGCCGAGCGTGATGGTAGTAGAAGGAGCTTTCCACCGGACCGGCAGCCAATTGCTTGAACTCAGCCAATTCCTTGTCCGCCAGCGGCGTGCCCATGGACTTGACGATGTTGAGTCGAGCCAGGGGACCGACGCGGTAGCTGCCCTCGGGATAGCCAAGCGGCTTGTAGTAAGCGAACTTGGTGTAGCTGTAATTTTCGACGGCCTCGCCGATGACTTGCGTATAGCGGTTGGCCGTGATGCCGTCCTCGATGATGTTCCCCAGCGGGTCGATCAGCCGAAGCGCGCCGTCGGTGAACTCGATCGACTCGTCTTCGTTGATCAGGCCAAGATAATTCGTGGGGAAGTTGGCGAAGACTTCAGCCTCCGGTTTGAAGGTCTCGGCGATTTTCTTGTAGGCATCGAGTGCCAAGCGAAGATTGGCATGGGCCTCGGGCAGCATGGCAAGAATCTCATCGCGCTTGGCCGGGGACAACGGCTCGGTAACGCCACCGGGCACCACCCAACTGGGGTGGATGCGCTTGTTGGCAAGCAGTTCAATGACGTGCTGACCAAAACGGCGCAAGCCAATGCCGGCGCGGCCCAGCTTGGGCTCGGCAGCCACGACGCCAAAGACATTGCGTGCCTTCGGGTCGGACTCCATGCCCAGCAGCAGGTCGGGCGAGGAGAGATAGAAGAAGCTGAGAGCGTGCGACTGAACCATCTGGGCCAAATTCAACATACGCCGCAGTTGCGCAGCGGTATGCGGAATATTGACCGACATGATGGCTTCGCAGGCCTTGGCCGATGCCAGCAGGTGCGAGACCGGGCAGATGCCGCAGATGCGCGCCATCAGGCTGGGCATTTCGTAGAAAGGCCGCCCTTCGGAGAACTTCTCGAAACCGCGCACCTGCGTGACATGGAAATGCGCGTTCTCGACCTCTCCCTGCTCGTTTAACTGAATGGTAATCTTGCCGTGTCCTTCCAGGCGGGTTACCGGATCGATCGTAATGGTCTGGCTCATGGCTCAGGCTCCAAATCGGGTGAGGGCTGGAATATCCAGGGGCTCGCCGGTTACCAGCGCGGTCAGCGCTGTATAGAAAGTATCGGCCGAGGGCGGACAGCCGGGCAGGAATACATCCACCGTCACATATTCATGGATGGGACGTACAACCTTCAGCAGCTTGGGCACCACGACACAGGGAATTTGTTGCTGTGTGCTGGCGTTCTCAATGTAGGCGCGGTTCAGAATCGCTTCCGGACCAATCGGATTGCGCATGGACGGCACGTTGCCGGCCACGGCGCAATCGCCCATGGCGATCAGCATCTTGGAGTGGGCGCGAATCTTCTTGATCTTCTTTTCGTCGTCCTCCGATGCAATGGCTCCCTCGACCAGCGCGATGTCCACCTCGTCAGGGAACTCCTTGGTGTCGACGATGGGACTGTAGACCACATCGATCAACTCTGCCAGATCGAGGAGCCGCTCGTCCATGTCGAGAAACGACATATGACATCCGGAACATCCATCCAGCCACACGGTTGCAACTTTCAGTTTGCTCATTGCGCTTCCCTCATCAGGTTCAGGTAAGGCAGAAAATCCGGGGATTTGGGATGACTCGATCCGACTTTACTCTTGTCGAAAAGGGCTCCAGTTGGGCAAACCTCAACACACTTGCCGCAACTGGTGCAGCCGGACTCTCCCCACTCCTCGTGCAGATCGGTGATGACGACGCAGTCAATGCCACGGCCCATCAGATCCCAGATGTGCGCTCCCTCAACCTCCGAGCAGACCCGCACGCAGCGGGTGCACAGAATGCAGCGATTGTGGTCGACGGTGAACCGCTCGTGCGATGCATCCACCGGCAATGACGGATTGCGGTAGGGAAGTGTGATGTGCGTCAAGCCTTGGCTCTGCGCCATGGCCTGCAATTCGCAGTGGCCATTGGAAACGCAAACCGAGCAGATATGGTTGCGTTCGGCAAAGAGCAGCTCGAGGATGTTGCGCCGGTATTTCCGCAAACGCTCCGTATTGGTGCTGACTTCCATGCCCTCGGAAATGGTGGCGACGCAGGCGGGCAACAACTTGTTGCTTCCCTTGATCTCCACCAGGCACAGGCGGCAGGCACCAACGTCGCTGAGGCCTTCCAGATGACAGAGCGTCGGAATCTCGATATCGTTCTCCCGCGCCACCTCCAGAATCGTCTGGCCCCTGCGGCCGCTGACTTCCTGTTCATCAATGATGAGCGTTTTGACTTCGACGGAATCACTCATGCCAGCACCTCCACGGGAGCTTTGATGTTGCAGACGCCAGCCGGACAGCGCTTATTGACGATGTGCTCGATGTACTCGTTCTTGAAGTACTTGAGCGTGCTCAGCACCGGATTGGGCGAGGTTTGCCCCAACCCGCACAGGCTGGCGCTCTTGATCGTATCGCACAGTTCGATCAGCTTATCCAGATCGTCCATGGTTGCGCGGCCTTCGCAGATTTTGGTTAGCAGAGTGTACATTTGCGCCGTGCCCGCGCGGCAGGGAACGCATTTGCCGCAGGATTCGGTCATGGTGAACTCAACGAAGAAACGCGCCACATTCACCATGCAGGAGGTATCGTCCATTACGATCATGCCGCCGGAGCCCATGATCGAGCCCACCTTGATCAGCGCATCGTAACTGACGCCGATGTCCAGCATCTCGGCTGGCAGGCATCCGCCGGAAGGACCGCCGGTTTGCACCGCCTTGAACTTGTGTCCATCCGGTACACCGCCGCCGATGACATTGATGATCTCCCGGAGCTTGAGGCCCATGGGGACTTCCACCAGGCCAGTGTTGGTAATCTTGCCGGTGAGGGCGAAGACCTTGGTGCCCTTGCTTCTTTCCGAGCCCATGCCGGCGAACCACCGGCCGCTCTTGCGGATGATGGGCGCGATGTTGGCGAAGGTTTCGACGTTGTTGATCAGCGTCGGCTTGCCCCACAGACCACTGACAGCCGGATACGGCGGCCGCGGCCTGGGCGTGCCACGCCGACCTTCGATCGAAGCCAGCAGTGCCGTTTCCTCGCCGCAGACAAAGGCTCCGGCTCCCAGGCGGATCTCGACATCGAAGTTGAACGCTGTGTTGCCGATATTGTTGCCCAGCAGACCGCGGCGTCGGGCGTCACGGAGTGCGGCCGTCAGGCGGCTGACCGCCAGCGGATACTCGGCGCGGACGTATATATAGCCCTTGCTGGCGCCGATAGCATAGGCCGCGATGGCCATTCCCTCAATCACGCGCTGCGGATCGCTCTCCAGAACACTGCGATCCATGAAAGCGCCGGGGTCGCCCTCGTCTCCATTGCAGATGACGTATTTCACGTCACCGCTCGCCTTGGCAACGGTACTCCACTTCAGGCCGGTCGGGTAGCCGCCGCCTCCACGTCCACGCAAGCCGCTTTCCGTAATCTGATGGATCACTCCATGCGGAGTCATGTCGGTCAGCGCTGTCAGCAACGCGCGGTAGCCTTCGCGCGAGATATAGTCGTCAATCTTTTCAGGGTCAATGTGGCCGGAGTTCTCCAGCACCACGTGCACCTGCTGGTCGAAGTGCTCGCGCAGATCGCATTGCAGCTCCGCGACGGGCTCGCCTCCCAGGCTGCCAACTACCGCTTTCGCGTAGCTGGCGTTCATGTGCTGATAAAGCGTCTCGTCCGGGTCCACCAGGACCAGAGGTCCGGCGGCGCACAGTCCCATGCAGCCGGTGCGGCGCACCATCACGTTCTTGCCTTGCACCTCGGCTTCCTTGGTCAACGCGTCTTTCAGTTGGTCCGAGTGCTGGCTAAGACACCCGGTGCCCATACAGACGTTAACCACTTGATCGTACTTTGCGTTTTCCGCGCGTGTGGATTCGGCGATTTGATCCAGTTCTTCGATGGTCATTCCACTGCCCACCTTTCCAGTTGATCCTGCATCTGGGGCTCAGTCATCTGGCCCACCAGTTCGCCGTCGGTCAGCACGACAGGAGCGCGGCCGCAGGCTCCCACGCAACGGGCCGTCATCAGGCTGATATTGCCGTCCGGGGTGGTTTGGCCATGAGCAATGCCAAGGCGTTTTTCTGCCTCAGCCAACAACTTGTCGGATCCCTTGATGAAGCAGGCCGTGCCGGTGCAAATCGTCATCGTGTGCTTGCCTGGCGGTTTCAGGCTGAAGTAGTGGTAAAAGGTCACCACACCATAAGCCTGGCTCAACGGCACGCGCAGGGATTGGGCTACAAAACGAATCGCATTGTCATCCAGGTAACCGAAAGAGGACTGCACGGTATGGAGTGTTTCAATCAGCGCATGGCGGGCAAAGCCATTCTTGCGCATCGTACCGTTTACAATTTTCCAGCGCTTGTCGTCGCTTGGCAGCGGCGGTGGTGTGAATGCAGGCACAATACCTCCCCTTCACGGAACTAAGACACACAGCAAGCAGGCTGTTACGACCCGTTCCATGTCTACGATCTTTCTACGTCTTTGGAGGGCTTCCATCGGTGACAACCATCACTAGAAACAGTGGTTAGACCACGTGGCCACGCTTCCCCAATGAATTCTCTCTTTGAGCGTCTTTTGTCCGAAAACGCTGCTCTCGGAGTGCATGGCCGGGAGCCGTCGCATCAGGATTTCAAGGCGAGTGAATGCCGATGCGCTATGCTGGTCTCCGATGCGAGGATCTTTCTTGACGGACAAAATCCAACCCGCGCAAGCCCCCCGCGAAACGCTGCTCCGAAGGCTAATTCAGGTGCGCGGAGTGGTGCAGGGGGTGGGCTTCCGGCCTTTCGTCTACCGTCTGGCCCGGGAAGAAGAGCTGGCGGGGTTTGTCGGCAACGACACCGATGGGGTCACAATCGAAATTGAGGGCCCCAGCACGTGGGTCGAGGCGTTTCTTGCGCGTCTGCGCTCCCAGGCGCCACCGTTGTCGCGGATTGACTCCGTTGTCGTCAGCGAATTGGCCGCAACCGGCGAAACGGGCTTCCGGATTCTGGCCAGCGAGCGGTTGGGCCGGGTCAGCACGGGGATTCCCGCCGATGCGGCCACCTGCCCGGATTGCCTGCGGGAGTTGCTGGATCCCCAGGACCGCCGCTATCGCTATCCGTTTCTGAACTGTACCAACTGCGGGCCGCGCTTCACCATCACGCGGCAAATTCCCTACGACCGGCCGCAGACCTCGATGGCGAAGTTTCCCATGTGTCCGGCCTGCCAGCGCGAGTACGACGATCCGCTGAACCGGCGCTTTCATGCGCAGCCGAATGCCTGCTGGGAGTGTGGCCCGCGAGTTTGGCTGGCCGGGGCCGATGGCGCGGAGATTGCCGTAAGCGACGCCGTGACAGCCTGTATTGACCGCCTGGTTGACGGCCAGATCATGGCCATCAAAGGGATTGGCGGCTTCCATCTGAGCGTGGATGCCACCAATCAGGCGGCGGTGATGCGCCTTCGCGAGCGCAAGCGCCGCTATGGCAAGCCGCTGGCGGTGATGGTTCGCGATCTCGATGCGGCGCGTGCGGTATGCGCGTTGACCGTTGAGGAAGAGGCCTTGCTGACCACCTCGGCGCGGCCAATTGTGTTGGCGCGCATGCGTCCGGGTTGCGGCATCGCGGAGAATGTCGCGCCCGGAATTCCCTGGCTGGGCGTCTTTCTGCCCTACGCGCCGCTGCAACATCTGCTCTTTGCCGATCCGCGCGTGCGGGCTCTGGTGATGACCTCCGCGAACCTCAGCGAGGAGCCAATCGCCATTGACAATGACGAAGCCCTCGCGCGGCTGGGCGGCATTGCCTATGCGTTTCTCCTGCACAACCGCGAAATTCTGCAGCGCTGCGATGATTCGGTGGCCGCCGTTGTCGATGGGCGGCCGCAGCTTGTCCGTCGGGCGCGGGGCTTTGTGCCGCTGGGGGTTGAGTTGCCCTTCGACGCGCCGCCGATGCTGGCCGTGGGCGGACATCTCAAAAACGTCTTCGCTCTTGCGCGGGGTCGATTTGCCTACCAGAGCCAGCATCTGGGCGATTTGGAAAACCTGACCGGCCTTGAGTTTTTCAAGGAGTCGCTGGATCACCTGATGCGCACCTTTGAAATTGAGCCGCGGACGGTGGTGCGCGACCTGCATCCTGGCTATCTCTCGACGGAATGGGCCAAACAGTGGGCGCGTGAGCGCGGACTGGCGCTCGTTGCCGTGCAACATCATCACGCGCACATCGCCGGCTGCATGGCCGAGCATGGCCTCACGGGCCCGGTCATAGGCCTCGCGCTCGATGGCACCGGTTACGGCACGGACGCCCGCATCTGGGGCGGAGAAGTCCTCCTCTGCCGTCCAGAGAGCTTTGAGCGCTTTGCGCATCTCGAATACGTGCCCATGCCGGGTGGCGAGGCGGCGATTCGGGAGCCGTGGCGCATGGCCTTCGGCGCGTTCTGCGCGGCTGGCTTCGAGGTTGAATCGGCCGAGTTCCTGGCGCTGGTCGGCGCGACCGAGAAAGAAGCGCGGGTCTTGAAGCGCATGATCGAGCGCGGCGTGAATGCGCCGCTGACTTCCAGCCTCGGGCGTCTGTTCGATGCGGTGGCCGCGGTTGTCCTAGAGCGGCGCACGGTGGATTACGAGGCGCAGGCGGCCATCGAGTTGGAAGGCATTGCGGTCGATGAGCCGTATGACGAGCCCGGTTATGCAATGGAATTCGTCGGCGGAAATTGGGCCGCGCATGAGCCGGTGCGGATCAGTGCCGCGCCGCTTTGGCGTGAATTGGTGAAAGACTTGCGCGACGGTGTCAGCAAAGCGCGAATTGCGGCGCGCTTTCATGCCGGAGTGGCTGCCGGTTTTGTTCGCGCCGCGGAGTTGGCCCGGAAAGCCACGGGAATGAACCAAGTCGCGCTAAGTGGCGGCTGTATGCATAACCGCCGTCTGGCGCGGTTGTTGCGCGTGAAGTTGGAAGCAGCAGGTTTCCAGGTCTTCCAACACGTCCACGTCAGTCCCGGCGATGGCGGCCTGAGTTATGGACAAATCGCAGTGGCGGCATCCATTCTGTCCAAGCAGAATAAGTGACTCAATAACTCTAAGTAACTGACAATATGAAAATGTACCTATCAGAAATGTAGCGCCGGCCTCCCGGCCGGCTGTAGTGCGGGCGTCCCCGCCCGCGCTTCTCTGCCCGATGAAACATAATCATGCTATCGAAGACCAGATATCCCGATACTGGGACCTGGAAAGCATGAACTCAAAATACAAAATCGAGCAAGTCCAAGTTAGCTGGTCAGATGAACTAACTGCTCAGCTTCTTCGCGCGGTCCAAGAATGGAAACCCGTGGAATGCGGCCGCGCACCATGGAAACCTCGTCGCAGCGTTGCAGACGCGGGCAGTTCTGGCAGTCCTTGAAGATCTTGTCGGGCAACTCCGCCTTGTCTTCGACCGTGCGGAAGCCGTACTTGAAAAAGAAAGTCGGAATGCGCGTGAACAGGCAGACCGATTGAATGCCGTGCTCTTCGGCCTCATCGAGCAGCGCCTTGAGAATGCGGCCTCCGGCTCCCTGGCTTTTGGCCTCGGGCCGGACCACAATCGAGCGCACCTCGCAGAGATGCGGCCCGTAAAAGTGCAGCGCGCCGCAGCCCAGAAAGACGCCTCCATCGGATTCCGCAACCGTGAAATCGCGGATGCTCTCGCAAATCTCCGCAAAGGCACGCCGGAGCAGCGTGCCGTCGGTTGCAAGCGAGTTCACCAAATCGTAGATGTTCGAGGCGTCCTTGACTAGCGCCTTACGCACCAGCATGTGCGGTCTCCTGTGTCAGTGCGGCGAGGCGCTCGGATGCTGCGGCTAGCGCCTGATGCACGCGCTTGTGCGCGGTTCCTCCCGCCACGTCGTGGCAGTCGAGTGTTGCCTTCAGCGTAGCGGCGGCAAAAAAGTCCTGCTGGAACTCCTCGCCAAACTGATGCAGTTCGTCCAGCGTCAGCGCGTTCAGTTCGACGCCCTTGTCGATGGCGAAACGGACAGCATGGCCAATCTTTTCGTGCGCCGTGCGGAAGGGAACTCCCTTGCGCACCAGATAAGTCGCCGCAGCCATCGCATTCAAGTAGCCCGATTGCGCCGCTTCGCTCATGCGCGTTCGATTGAATTGGATGGCGGAAGTGAAGCGCGCCACCAAGCCGATCATTTGCGGTACGAACTCGACGGAAAAGGCCGGCTCCTGGGTCTCCTGCATGTCTTTATTGTAAGCCAAAGGCAGCCCTTTGAGTTGCAAGGTCACGGCTTCCGCTGCTCCGTGAATGCGGCCGACCTTCGAGCGGATCAGTTCGGTGAAGTCGGGATTCTTCTTCTGCGGCATGGCGCTGGAGCCGGTCGAAAAGGCCTCGGGGAGTGTGACAAACCCAAACTCCGCCGTGGCATAGAGGGTAATCTCCTCGGCAAAACGGCTCAAATGCAGACCGACAAAGGTGAGCGCTTGCAGGTACTCCAAAACAAAGTCGCGGTCGCTGGTGGCGTCGATGGAGTTGGCCGTCGGTGCCGTGAATCCCAACTCGCTCGCGACCAAATTGCGGTCCAGCGCAAGCGTTGCGCCAGCTACCGCGCCTGAGCCGAGCGGGCAATAGTTGAGCCTGGCCGCGCAATCGCGCAGCCGCGTGACATCCCGCAGAGCCATTTCAACGTAAGCCAAAAGCCAATGCGCCACCAGAACCGGCTCGGCGCGCTGCATGTGGGTGTAGCTGGGCATGACGGCATCGCCTGCTGCGTGAGCTTGCCCGACCAGAGCATTGGCCCATGCGGCCAACGATTGCACCGTGAGGCCGATCTGCTTGCGCACATAGAGGCGGAGGTCGGTGGCGATCTGCTCGTTGCGGCTGCGGCCAGTGTGCAGCTTCAGGCCGAGTGAACCGATGCGCTCGGCCAGACTAAGTTCGACAAAGTGATGAATATCTTCGGCCGATGCGTGATCGCGCACCTGCGCCTTGCCCGCTGCTGATGCGTGCTCGGCGGCAATCGCATCGAGCGCCGCGCGCGTTTTTGCGCCTTCCTCCTGGGTCAGGATGCCGGCGGCAATCAGAGCGGATGCGTGCGCCTTGCTGGCGGCGACTTCTTGATCCAGAAGCCGCCAGTCAAAGACAATCGAGCGCTGCCAAGCTTCGAACTCAGCGTCCAGCGGCTCGCGGAATCTGCCGGACCACATCTTCACTTGGCGGTCTCCTTCAGATGAAAGCTGGCGACATGATTCAAGCCGCCGAGCAGCAGCAGCAGCAAGGCCTTTTCCGCGTGCAGGCGGTTTTCAGCCTGATCGAAGACAATCGACTGCGGACCGTCCAGAACCTCGTCAGTCACTTCAGCGTTGCGGCGCGCCGGCAGGCAATGCATGAAGACCGCGCTGGGTTTGGCTTCCTTCATCAGCGTTTCGTTCACCTGGAAGGGCCGGAAGATGGGCTCGCGCTTGGTCGATTCGTGCTCCATGCCCATGCTGACGCAGACATCGGTGTAGATGGCGTCGGCATTTTCGGCCGCGGCGTGCGGATCCTGGAAGAGGCGGATTTCGCAGTGATTGACCTCGGCGATTTCCCGCGCCCTGGTCACGATTTCGATGTCCGGCGAGTAGCCGCGCGGCGTGGCGATGGTGACGTTCGAACCCAGTTGCGCGCCGGTCAGCATCAGCGAATGACACACGTTGTTGCCATCGCCGACATAGGTGAAGTTGATGCCCTTGGTCGTCCCGAAGTGCTCTTCGATGGCCATGAAGTCGGCCAGAGCCTGACAGGGATGCTCGAAGTCGGAGAGCGCATTGACGACCGGAACGCGCGAGTTGGCGGCCATCTCCGTGATGGTGTCGTGCGCGTAGGTGCGTAGCACGATCACATCGATCCAGCGCTCCACGTTGCGCGCCACATCGGCAATGGATTCGCGTTCGCCCAAAGGCGAGTTGGTCTGATCCACAAAAATCGCGTTGCCGCCCGTGGTGTTGATGGCGGTCTCGAAACTCAGCCGGGTGCGCAAGCTGGCCTTCTCAAACATCAGCACCATCTGCTTGGCATCCAGCGCGTGGCGATACTTGGCTGGATCGCGTTTGACGTCGTGGCCGAGCTTGAGCACGGCGCGCACTTCGGCGCTCGACAGATCGGCAATCGAGCAGAGATCTTCGCCGTTAAGGCGCTCAGCTGCGGCAAGAATATCGGGGTCTTTTTCAACGGGAACAACGGGCTCCCGGTCTTCTTTGGGTGCAATGCTAACCACGGATTTGTCCTCCTGCACCCTGCGCAACACACAGAGCGGCTTGTTCGGTAAGAATTTCGTCCAGCGCCCGGATGGCGGTGTCCACGTCCTCGCGCTTCAAAATAAACGGCGGCAGGAAGCGCAAAACCGTGTCGCTGGTGCAATTGATGAGTATATGCCGCTTGAGCATTTCGGCCACAAGTGTCTGTGCCAAATCTGCCGAGTCGACCTCGGCCGCGACCATCAGGCCGATGCCGCGCACATTGACGATTGCACTGTGGCGCTTGGCCAACAGGCGCAATTGCGACTGAAAGTAATCGCCTACTTCGATGGCGTTGGCCAGCAGGTGATCTTTTTCTATCGCGTCAATCACCGCGCAGGCCACGGCGCAGGCCAGCGGTCCGCCGCCGAAGGTGCTGCCGTGCATTCCGGGATGGAAGGCGCGCGCGACCTCTTCGGTGCAGAGCGTCGCACCCATCGGAAGCCCTCCGGCCAAGGGCTTGGCCAGCGTGGTGATGTCCGGATGAATGTCGTAGTTCTGGTAGGCGCACCACTTGCCGGTGCGGCCCATGCCACATTGAATCTCATCGGCGACCAGCAAGGCTCCCGTCGACAAGGTCAGCGCGCGGGCCTCATCGATGAACTCCTGCGTGATCGGGCATACGCCGCCCTCGCCCTGAACCGCCTCGATCAGAATCGCGCAGATGTCGTTCGAGAACTTGGCGCGCAGGTCGGCAACGTCGTTAAATTTCACGAACTCTACGCCGGGCATGACGGGCGAAAAGGGCGCGCGGTACTTCGTCTTGTGAGTGGTTGCCATGGACCCAAAAGTGCGTCCGTGAAAGCCATGATCCATCGCCAGGAATCTGGTTCCGATCGTGGAGCCCTCGCCGCGCAGCAGGCCAGCATGAGCGCGCGCCAACTTCAGTGCGCATTCCCAAGCTTCGGTGCCGGAGTTGCAGAAGAAGGCGCGATCCATGCCGGTGCGTTCGGTCAGCCGTAGCGCCAGCTCCGCTTGACCCTCGTGAAAGAAGAGGTTCGAGGTGTGAATAAGCTTGTGGCTCTGCTTGGCAATCGCTTCTTCGATCACGGGGTTTCCGTAACCCAGCGCGTTTACGCCAATGCCACTGAGCAGGTCAAGATAACGCACGCCCTGTTCGTCGATGATATGCACGCCTTCGCCCCCCACAAATAAAACGGGGTTGCGATCATAAGTGGGAAGCAGTAACTTTGCTTCGGCAGCGCGAATCTGATCCAGTTTCGTCAATTCCATTTCTCCTAATCCATTTGTCCTGCGGACCACTAGAGCGGTTCTCCAATTGATATGTCCTTACCAACTTCATGGCCATTGGAGAACCGCTAGGCCACCATAACTTCGGTGCCAAAAGTTACGCGGGAGCTGCACAGGTCGGGAAGAGATCCGGCAGCTCCTGCAGGCAAAATTCTCACGCGCTTCACGCCGTTCAATAGAGCTTCACGGCAAGCGCCGAGCTTGGGCAACATGCCGCCGGAGATGATGGCATTCTTGGCCATCTCGGCGATCTGGTCGATGGAGAGCCATCGGAGCACTTCGCCGTCCGCGCCCTTGACGCCGGGAACGTCCGTCAGAAAAACCAGCGCATCGGCGCGGCAAGCAACCGCGCAGGCCGCCGCCATTTCGTCGGCGTTGACGTTGTAGTACTCGCCGTCGAAGCCGAGCGCCATCGACGAAAGCACTGGTACGCCGTTCAACTTCCAGATGGCATCCAGCAGACGCGGATCGCTCGCGGCAACCTCGCCCACATAGCCAAGGTCGGGATCAGTGTGCTTCTTACGCGCGCGGAAGGTCAAGCCGTCGCCGCCAGAAAGGCCAACCGCTGGAATGCCCAGCGCACCCAGCCCAGCGACCAGACTCTTGTTTACTTTTCCGGCCAGAACCATCAGCGCCACGTCGCGAGTTTCGGCGTCGGTGACGCGCAGACCGTTGATGAACTCGCTCTGCTTGCCCAGAGCTTTGAGCATGCGCGTTAATTGCACGCCGCCGCCATGCACCACGGCCACTTGATGGCCGTCGCGCACCAGTTCCGCAATGGCGTGTACGCATCCTTCCAGAAGTAACGGAGTTTCAAGTCCGGCTCCGCCCAGTTTGACGACGTACTTCATTCGAGACCTTCCGCTTCGGGCCAGCCGAGCATCACATTTAGATTCTGCACGGCTTGTCCCGCCGCGCCTTTCAGCAGGTTATCCAGGCAACTGACGATGACGGCGCGGCGGCCGTCGGTGGCGAGTTGGAATCCAATGTCCTCGTAGCAGGTGCGAACCGAATATTGAATTTGAGGCAACTCTTTGTCGTAGAGCCGGACCATCGGGCTGCCAGCGAAAAATTCGTGATAGACCTTCGCCACACTGGCATGGGTCTGGGGCTCGCGGAATTGCACATAGAGCGTCGAAAGAATCCCGCGCGGAATGGGCAGCAGGTGCGGCGTAAAAATAATCTCCTCGGCGTCCAGGCCGATCTGCTCCAGCAACTCGCCGGTGTGGCGATGAGTGAATGCGCCATAGGCGGAAAGATTGCCAGCCGTATTCATGTAATGCGTCTTTGCCGAAGGCGCCTTGCCCGCGCCGCTCACGCCGCTTTTCGCGTCGGCGACAATGCCGTGTGTCAGATCAACCAAGCCCGCAGCCACCAGCGGCCGCAGAGCGAGAATGACCGAGGTCGCGTAGCAGCCGGGATTGGCAATGAGGCGCGCTCCGGCAATTTCGGCGCGATGCAACTCTGGCATTCCATAGACGGCCTGCGCCTGCGTCGCGGCGGCCAGCTTGGCATCGGCATCTTTAAAGGCGTAGATGGCGCGATTGCTGGCTTCGGTCAGTCGCCATGCGCCGCTCAGGTCAATGACGCGCAGGCCGCGCTTGAGCGCTTCCGGTACCCACTCCCGCGATTGCTCGTGCGGCGTGGCCAGAAAAAGAACCTCAACGTCACGGCTGGTAAGCAGTTCCCATGAAAAAGGCTCCTGCTTCAGCGCGCCGCTGCCCTTGCTATCGACCAGTTGCGGATGAATCTCGCCCAGTGGCACACCTCCGCGCGCCGCGTCTTTTTCGCTGATGCGGCCGGCGAAGACTGGGGGCTTGTTTTTAAGACGAGGATGCCGCAGCAACAGCCGCGCCAACTCCGCGCCTGCATATCCGGTTACTCCTACCACTGCTGTTTGCACTGTATCGATCATGATTCCAGCATCGTCCTTAAACGTGATTCCACTTCGCCAGCCCGGCGAACGTCGGGACAAATGACAAGTACGGTGTCGTCGCCGGCCAATGTGCCGAGGACTTCCGCCCAGCCTTCGCGGTCCAGAGCCGCGCCCAGCGGTTGCGCTCCGCCGATTACCGTGCTCACCACCACCTGATTCATCGCCTGCCGCGCGCGCAGTCCGAAGCTCTCAATCATTTCCGCCAGCGTGGGCGGTGTGTTGTCCTCGTCTGCCGCGCCGTCGTCTTTCGGCAGCGAATAGCCGCCGGGGCCCTTGGAAAGACGTAGTTCGTGAATGTCGCGCGAAAGCGTGGCTTGGGTGACTGCAAAGCCGTGACGGCGCAGCTTGCGACGCAGTTCGTCTTGATTGGCCACCAAGGAGCCAGCCACCAACTCGCGAATTGCATTGTGCCGCTGAGACTTCATCGATTCTTCCCAAGCTAGGATTGAAACGCGGTGCAAAATGAAATTCCAACACCTGCATAAATATACATCGCAAGCGCATAAGTATGCAAATCAGCTCAGACATCGTGAGCCGACAATGACGGAGCTGGAGCGAGAACAGAGTCGTGTAGCCTTATGAGCTTAACGATGGTCGCTGCTCCTGTTGGTCGCGTCGGCTTGGAATCGGAAGGGAATCATAAATTCCGGGGTACCGTTCTTCCTCCGCACTGATACACTGAGCAATTGCGATTGGAAAATTCCATCCCCATTGAAAGCAAAATGACGCCTGCTACTCCACTTACCACTTTGAACGATTTATTCCTCCACGTAGCTGCCTCCGCGCGTGAGCGCGCCGTGCTCTGGCAGGACAACTCTGGCCAATGGCAGCCTGTTTCCTCTGACCAGATCTACCAGCGGGTCCGCGCGCTTTCCGAGGCTTTTCTTGGCTGGGGTATGCAAAAGGGCGACCGCATTGCGCTGATCAGCGAAAACCGCTGGGAGTGGGCCGTCACCGACTTTGCCGCGCTGGCCATCGGCGCGGTGGATGTGCCCATCTACCCAACTCTGACCGGCGAACAGACCGCCGCTCTGATTCAGAACGCGGGTTGCCGAATTGCTGTTGTCTCGACCAAAAAGCAGTTCGACAAGCTGAACGCTGTCCGTAGTCATACCCAGCTTGAACGGATCCTTATCATGGATTCGGTCGAGCCGCCCGAGGGCTCTATCGCTTTCAGCCAGGTGCTGGCGGGGGCGGATGAACGCGGCGCCGAACACGATCCGGCCTTTGATGCATTGGTGCGCGCGGTTCAGCCTCAGGATCCGGCCACGCTGATCTACACCTCCGGGACGACCGGCGAGCCGAAAGGCGTCGTGCTGACGCACGGCAATATTGCCACCAATCAGAATGTTGCCCCGGTAGATTTTGGCCTCGGGACTGCGGATGCGTTGATCTCCTTCCTGCCTCTCTCCCATGCGACGGCTCGCGCGCTGGACTATGTGATGTACCACTACGACGTGCAAATCGCCTATTGCTCGAAGTTCGACAAGCTGGATGAGGCCATGCTCCAGGTTCGACCAACCGTGATTGTGGGTGTGCCGCGGGTCTTCGAAAAAATTCGCGAGGAAGTGGAGCGCCGGGTGGAAGGTTCACCCATCAAAAAATGGCTGCTGGCCTGGGCCCTTGGCGTGGGTGCCATACACGCGGAAACCGTCTACGATGGCCGCAAGCCTTCTTCGCTGCTCTGGAAACTGGCCGATAAGCTGGTTTATTCCCAGGTGCGCGCGGCCTTCGGCGGTCGGGTAAGAATCTTTGTTTGCGGTGGCGCGCCTCTGGGCATCGACACGGCAAAATGGTTCGCATCGATGGGGATTGCTCTTCGGGAGGGCTATGGCCTGACCGAGACCTCACCGATCATTGCGCTCAACACGCCGCGATACCATCGCATGGGCGCGGCCGGTATGCCCATGCCCAATCTCGAGTTGAAGCTGGCCGCCGACGGGGAGTTGCTCGTCCGCGGGCCGTCGGTCTTCAACGGCTACTGGAATAAGCCGGAGGCAACTGCCGCGGTCTTCGATCAGGACGGCTGGTTCCAGACCGGAGACATTGCTCATCTCGACGCGGACGGTTTTCTCTTCATCACTGATCGCAAGAAAGAGCTGCTGAAGACCTCCGGGGGCAAGCTGGTGGCGCCCCAGCCGATCGAGAGCAAGCTCATGGTCAGTCCGTTGGTCGCACAGGCCGTGCTGGTGGGCGACCGGCACAAATTCGTCTGCGTGCTGCTGGCGCCGGAGTTTACCGCCTTGGAGGCGTGGGCACGGCAGCACGGCATCGAAGCCAAATCCCGCGCCGAGCTGGTGGCCGACAGCCGTGTGACGGCCCTCTATGGCGAGATTGTGCGCAAAGTGAACGCCGGTCTGGCAAACTTTGAAACGCTGAAGCGCTTCGCCTTGGTGCCCGACGAGTGGTCGGAGGCTTCGGGCGAGCTGACGCCTTCGCTCAAACTCAAGCGGCGCGTGATTACAACCCGCTATGCGGCCCTGATCGACGCGCTCTACGCGGACGAAGCGACCGCACACGGCGAATCGGGAAGGTAAGCCCCCGGCGCAGTCCTTTGCGATAGACCGAGCCCTTGTCCCACAGGCGGCCGAGGGCTCGGAAAAACGGCGCTCCTCCGGCCCCCACGGCCAGCAATGCGCCGAAGAAGATGACTGCGTCGATGTTCAGGCGTCCCGCATCCGACCAGTACGCATCCGGTTCCAGGTCCAACCAGATCGAAAACTCGTCCAGGGTCAGCGCCGCGCCCACTCCGAAGCCGACCGACATCAAGCGGCTGAAAAAGATTGAAAGCGGCGAGTGCGACCGCCCCAGGTCCAGCAGCCAGCCATAGCCGACCAGCAGCAGGATCAGGATCCCCCACACCAGGTGGTGAATATGCGTCCCATGGATCACCACCCACTGAAAATGCCCTTGATGGTTCACGATGCGGTGAACCAGGATCCGGACGCCCACAAACGTCAGCAGAAAGGAGACTGAAGCCAGAAACATGCGCCGCCGCGGACGGTCTGGAATGGTCGTGCGGACCAGGTATCCAAGCCGGGTCAGTTGCAGCAAAACCAGCAAGACAGCGGCGACCAGGCTGGCGAAGGCCAGCAAGAAGAGTGCTCCAGTTCCGGGCATATATCCTTATTGAAGCATCCCTCGCCCTTTGGAACAAGTGAAATAGGCCGGAAGTGCGTGAGCCCGGTCACGATAGGCCCGTCTGGCGGCGGAGTAAAATAAATACGCTGTCCGGAATCGGATTGAGTTGTTCTGGACGCACAATCCAGGGAATTGTTCTCGGCTCGGCTTCAAAGGCCGCGGCTCCGAGGAGGAGATTTTACGATGCGAGTTGCTCTGTTGACCGGTGGAGGAGACTGCCCCGGACTGAATGCTGTGATTTACGCCGCTGTCCGTAAGGGCATCAACCACTATGGCGATGAGTTTATCGGCTTTCTCGACGGCTGGCGCGGTGTGTTGGACAACAATTTCATTCCCCTTACGTTGGAGAATGTCGAAGGCATTCAGCTAAAGGGCGGCACCATCCTGCACTCCTCGCGGACCAACGTGAAGAAGGTTCCCGGTGGCCTCGACAAAGTTCAGGAAGTCCTCAAGGCCAACAAAATCGATGCGCTGATCGCTTTGGGCGGCGACGACACCCAGTCGGTGACCCAGTTCCTGAGCGACAATGGCGTGCCCAGCGTGGGCGTGCCCAAGACGATCGACAACGACATCAACGGCACCGACGCCACCTTTGGCTACGATACCGCCGTTTCCATCGCGACCGAGGCCGTTGACCGCATTCGCACCACGGCGGACTCGCACAACCGCGTGATCGTGGTCGAAGTGATGGGCCGCGATGCCGGCTGGATCGCCTACGCCTCCGGCGTTGCGGGCGGCGCCGATGTCACCCTGGTTCCCGAGAAGGAAATCGACATTGACCATGTGGCGGCGCTGCTCAAGTACAACTACGATCACGGCAAGCATTACGGCATCGTGGTTGTCTCCGAAGGCGCTAAACTGCCGAATGTTGGTCAGGTGATTGGCGATGCCAAGACGGACTCCTTCGGTCATGCGCGTCTGTCCGGCATTGGCGAGGCGCTCGCCAAACTGATCGAGGAGAAGACCGGCTTTGAAACCCGCTCGGTCAATCTCGGTCACACCCAGCGTGGCGGCGTTCCCACGGCCTATGATCGCCTGCTCGGCCAGCGTTACGGCCTGCACGCCATCGATATGGTCCACGACAAGAAGTGGGGCCGGATTGCGGTGCTCAAGGGCCTTGATATTACCGACATCACCATCAAGGAAGCCATCGCCACCAACCGCCGCCTCGATCAGCGTTTCTTCGACGTAATCGCGGACCTGGAAGCGAAGGTCTAGCCTCCAGCAAGATACCGGTATGCAAAAAAGCCATTCTCCTCGCGAGGATGGCTTTTTTTGCTTGGGGAAGCGGTGAATCAGTCGATGTTTTGAAGGGTACGGGCTTTTCAGGCTGCGGAAAAACTCCAATGTGGCCAGGTTTTGTGTCAAGGCACGACTTCAGTCGTGCCGTAATTGCAACAAAATAGACATGGGGCTTTAGCCCCTGTCAAACCTTCTTCCCCGAATAGCCTGATTTGGTGTCTCTTTTCGCAGCCTGTATGAGCCTCGGACGAAAACCAAACGCGATCCTTGAGATTTGTTCGCAACTTTCCATGGGAGTGCTGCCGCAACGCGGCTGTTCGGCAATTGTGAGGGGCTCGCTCTGTTGTGCCAACCGCCCGCGCCCCTTAGAATCAATCTTGGCAGTTAATTGCGCCAATCTTGCGTGGACCGGGAACCGATGAGCGAACAGGAATCAGATATCTCCGTTGAGGCGCCGCCTGCATCGCCGGCGTGGATCAGGGTCGAACGCGCGCGGAATCCTCAGCGCCCCTATCCCACGGATTTCATCGAATGGATCTTCACCGATTTCAGTGAGATTCACGGCGATCGTGCCTTTGGCGACGACGAGGCCGTGGCCTGCGGAATGGCCCGCCTGGATGGCGAAGAGGTGCTGGTTATTGGCAACCGCAAGGGCGGCACCACCAAGGAGCGCGTGCGACGCAACTTCGGCATGCCCAATCCCGAGGGCTACCGCAAGGCGCTCCGGGCGATGAAGATCGCCGAAAAGTTTGGCCGTCCAGTCATCAGCTTCATCGACCTTCCCGGAGCTTATCCCGGCTTGGGCGCCGAAGAGCGCGGTCAGGGCGAGGCCATTGCGCGGAATCTCATTGAAATGGCGCGCCTGCGCGTGCCCACCATCTCGATCATCAGCGGCGAAGGCGGATCGGGCGGCGCGCTGGCACTGGCTGTCGCCGACCGTGTCCTGATCCTGGAAAACGCCCTTTACTTCGTGATTACCCCCGAGTCCTGCGCCGCCATCATGTGGCGCGATGCGGGCCAGAAGCAGTTGGCCGCCGAAGCCATGCACATTGCCGCGCCGGAGGTTGCCGCCCTCGGTTGCGTCGACGAGATTGTTCCTGAGCCGCCCGAGGGGATTCACATCAACCGCGAGGCGGGCACCGGGATGCTGGGCACCGTGCTCAGAAAGCACCTGGCCGAACTCAAGGCGATGCCGGTTGACCAACTGGTCGCCGCGCGCCAGGCCAAGTTCCGCAACATCGCGCAGTTCTACACGGAAGGCTGACCCGGGTGGCGCAAAAGCTGGCAAACTTCTTGGTCAACGGCGCCTGCTCGCGGGCAGCGGCCGTTTTATTGATCCGGCAACTAAATACAGCTTGGGTGCCCCATCCATTTCCGCGTTTTTTTGCGGAAATGGGTGGGAAACGATGTCACTGTTTTCTTGCCGGATCAATAGTGCGTGGTCAGCAGGAGGTCCGATGAACGCTTCTCAACCCAGCACAGGCCGATTGCGCGCCTACTTTGAATTTCTCATCGCCTTTGTCTACTTTTTCGTGGCGCGCGCGCTGGCTCACAACGGGGCTCTCGGTCTGGCCCGCGAGCAGTGGACGCTGGAGCAGTGGACGCCGCTGATCGATCAGGCCATGCTGGCCTTTCTGCTGCTGCTGGGCTATGCGGCCATGGGCTTTGCGCTCGACCATCAGGAGCATCCGGCGCGTGCGCAGGGCTTTCCGCGCCGCGATGGTTGGCCGCAAGAGACGGGCCTCGGCTTGGCCGTTGGCTGGGCGTTGGCCGTGGCCTGTGTCCTCCCGCTGCTAGTGGGCGGCGGAATAGCCATTGTGCTCATCCTCGGACCCTCGGCCTGGGGCTGGCTCGTGGCGGACGTGGCCTTCTTCGTGCTGGTCGCTCTGGCGGAAGAAATTGCCTTCCGCGGTTACGGATTTCAGCGCTTTGCCCATGCCGTGGGGCCGGTTGGCGCGGCGGTTGGCTTTGCGATCTTTTATGCCATTCTTCAATCCCTTTTGCCGGGATCGGGCCGTGTCAGCTTCGCCGTCGCCCTGGTCTTCAGCCTGCTGCTTTCCACCGCCTATTTGCGCACTCGTGCGCTGTGGGTGAGTTGGGGACTTAACTTCGCCTGGAAGGCTAGCCGTGCGCTGCTGTTCGGGCTTGCCATTGGTGGCGACAACAGTCACTCGCCGGTGGTGCAGGGCAATCCCATGGGGCCGTTCTGGCTCACCGGCGGCGGTTTTGGGCTGGACAGCAGTTGGGTTACGTTGCTTCTCATGCTGGCAGCCCTGCCGGTCGTCTATCGCCTCACGCGCGAGCTGAACGATCGCTACAACGCGCCGCAGACAGAGCAGGGAATTGCTCCCGAGGTGCTTTCTGAGCCCGTGCCAGACAGCCTCCCCGTGAATTCTGCCGCGCCTTCGCCAGCCAATCCCGAATCGCCGTCGGGTACTCCGCCCCAGCGACGAAGACCTGTCGCTGGGGACCCCGACACCCCGCCTCCGTCTGCTGTTTAAGAATTATTCCGGATCGACGTTCCTCTTGCCGCTGATTTCCTTGATGCGAATCTCCACCACGGCACATCCGGCTGCCTGCCGCTCATCCACGGGAGCGAAGGCCTTTCCGCCGGCATATTTTTCGACCAGCAGATTGAGCACCCTAGCCTTCTCCGTCTCATCGGAGAGGATTCGCGCCGTGCCAAAGGCCAGCACGGAAGAATAGCGTGTGGCGCAGGAGCATGGGCCGGCATCGCTGTTCGTAATCTTTATGGCATCGCTCACTTCAAAGCAGACCTGCTCGTTCTCGGCAAGATTGTCCAGCTTTCGGCCCGTCAACTTGCTGTGAAAATAGACTCGTCCGTCGTGAACCACATAATTGACCGGGGTGATGTAAGGCTGTCCCGCGCGGTCGGCGGTCGCCAGGCGGCCCTCCGCTTTTCCGGCAAGGAACCGATAGGCGTCTTCTTCGCTCATCCATTGAATGGGCATGCACGGCCTCCAAGCCTGAAGTCTATCAGGCGGAATACCGCGCGGAAACGAGGCAACAGCGCCCTTGATGTAAACTGGTCAGAGCGAGTACCGCTGCTTTCCATGCAGATGAGAGGCAGACCAGGGCCGCGCCGTTGAAGCCGCCTGCAAGACTGCAAGCGTGTGCAGAGACACCCCAAAGAAGGAGAAACACCCAACCGATGGCCAAGATTGCAAAAACAGGTGACCGTAAGAAGGTAATGGATACGACGAAGTCGACCGACTGCCCCAAGTGTGGCAAGCCGACCCGCATCGTCAAGCGTGTCAAGGACCGTGAGCGCGGCGTCCCCGGTGGCGTCTACATCTCGTGCTCCGCGTGCGAGTTCTACGAGAAACTTTAAGCGCTGGTTGAATCTGGCGACAAGAAAAAGCCCGGCTCTGGCCGGGCTTTTTCTGTCTGCGGCGGTCCTTGGCGAGTGGGCGGCGCGGGCTCCGGTTGTGCTGCGCATCTCGCCGCCCCGCCACGCGCACGATCAAGTTGTTCAGAAATTATTGCCTTGAATGACCGATATACATAGAACGCAAGTGATAGCCACGATCTTGCTATTCGCTTATGGGATCCCAAGCCTTAAATGAATCGGAGGCACCAGTGCAATCAACAGGGACAAATGAATGTCTCAAAGAAGAATGGACTTCGTTTCTAACTGAAGTCGAGCAACTGCGGGATTCCATATCGAGGGGTGAACTCAAGCAGCGCATGGCGCCTGTCGGCCATTCCGGTCAGGCATTGTTGATTCTTGCCACGATTATGGTCTGTGCTGCCGTTGTTCCGTTGTGTTTGAGGGCTCCAGTTGGTAGCAGCGCCTCTAAGCTTTCGTCGCGTGGCTATTGATTTGGCAACTAAATACTGTCTGGGTGCCCCATCCATTTCCGCGTTTTTTGCGGAAATGGGTGGGAAACGATGCCACTATTCTCTTGCCGGAACAATAAGAGAAAACCATGAGCATATCCGTTAATCCGGCCGGGAGTGCGTCCCCTTGGAGCGGGAACGTAAATCTGCGCCTCGCTGTCGCCGAGCTTGTATCTCAAGCGACTGAATCTGTTCTGGCTGACTTGGGGACAGCCACCGGCGCCAATCCCGCGCCGGTGCCGGGCACGCCCGTCGGCGGGGCTCTTGGTCAGATTCTCGCGCTGCCTCCAGGAGCGGGCCTGCCTGTGCTTCCCGCCGACCCGATTGCTGCTGGTCCGTTGCCTGCATCTCATGGATCGGACAGATTGGCGCTGCCCGAAGACTGGTTTGAATCATCGGTGCCGGCGAAGGCGGCTTCCGCCGTCGAGGAGATTGAACCCGCCGAAGCAGCCGCATCGACCGCGTCTCCCAAGCCAATCCTTGCGGACGACATGCCCCTTCCAGCGCAAAACGATTTCATCCCCCAGTCTGCGGCGTCTGCCAGGATCATCCATGCCGACCTCAAGACCAGCCCCTGGTTGGAGCAAGGCTTGAACACGGCTGCAATCGAGCCGCAACGGTTGTCGAGCGTCGGCAGCGCGGCCTTTGAAGCTCTTCCTCTCCAATCCTTGTCGGCGGAAGTGGCCGCGGGCGCGGTGCTTGCACGCCCCGCGCCCGCGTGGCCTTCCACCAACTGGCCGGAGCTCAAGCTGGAAGATCAGCGGATGAGAGAGCTTCCTCTGCTGATCGCGCCGCCCGTGGCGCCCTTGCAACCGGCTCTCTTGCGCGTGCGTTTCAAGGCTGTCCTGGTCGATGGAGCGCTGACGCTGGCAGTCGTTCTGGCCGCAAGCCTGGTGGCCACGCTCCATCTGGAAGATATACCGAGTTTTGAAGCGATTGCTTTGAGCGCGATGGCCACGGCTGCCATTTTGGCAGCGCTCTACCAGATTCTCTTCCTCGCCATTGGCCAGGCCACGCCGGGCATGAAGGCCGCTCATCTTGCCCTGCGCACCTTTGCAAACGAGCCTCCAACCAGAGCGCAGCGCAGCGCTCGGCTCGGCGCGCTGATTCTGTCGCTGCTGCCGGCGGGGCTCGGCGTCCTCTGGGTTCTCTTTGACCACGACCGCCTGAGCCTCCATGACCGGCTCTCGCGGACGTATCTCCGCAACTCCTTTAGCCCCTGAGGGAACGTGCGGGTATTTCCAAGCTCTTTGGCAAAGAGCTTGGATTCATTAAGAAGCCAAATACTCCGCACAAACAGGAGAACCGCTCTAAAATGGCAGCATGACTTCACCCTTGTCCATGCGCCGTCCTTCCAAGATGCCTCCGCCGGGCGAAACCGGCCAGGAGGCGCTCTACCTGCGCTCACTCAGTGACCGCCAGGTGAACGTTCAGATCAAGTTGCGCGATGGCGAGACCGTGCGCGGCTGGATCGAGTACTTCGATGACGGAATGGTACGCCTGACCCGCGAGGGAAAGCCCAATCTCTTCATTTACAAACAGCAGATCCGCACCATTACGGAAACGAGCCATCGGGCTCCGCGTCGCTCCGCCGTCACCAAACGCCCGGAAGAGAATGGTTCCGATGTGGACGAGGCTTCCCTGTGAGCGGCCCTCAAGCGGAGGTCGAGCCGGAGTGGGTGTGGGTTCCAAAAGCCTCGGCGATTGCCCGCGAAGCTGGTGCCGTACTGCGCAAGTTCTTCTCTGAAGGCGTCAAGACCGAGTACAAGGGCGATGTGGATCTTGTCACGGTGGCCGATCGGACCTCGGAAAAATTAATTCGTGAGCGCCTTGCCGAGGCCTTCCCGCTGCACGGCGTCTTTGGCGAAGAGGGCACGCGCGAGCGCCTCGGCGGCGAATTTCGCTGGTACGTTGACCCGCTCGATGGAACCACCAACTTTACTCACGGCTTCCCGCAGTTCTGCGTTTCGCTGGGGCTTGAGCAGCGTCCGGTTGGGCTCGCGCCGGAGCAGGACGGAACCCTTCTGGCCGCGGTCATCTACGACCCCATGCGGGATGAGCTTTACTCGGCCGAGCTGGGACTTGGCGCCCGCTTGAACGGCAAGCCGATGCATGTTTCGCGCCGGCCAGAGCTGGCCGAGTCGCTGATTGCCACGGGCTTCCCCAGCAGCAAGCGCCACGAGAGTCCGAATGTGCATTTTTATCAGGAATTTACCTTGCGTTCTCACGGAGTACGCCGCGCCGGCTCGGCGGCGCTCGATCTGGCCTTCGTCGCTGCGGGCCGCTTGGATGCCTTCTGGGAGTTCAAGCTCAATCCTTGGGACACGGCGGCTGGAATTCTGCTCGTTCAGGAAGCTGGCGGGCGCGTTTCGGGCTTTTCCGGCAAGCCATTCCGGCTGGACAGCAGGGAAGTCCTGGCCTCGAATGGCCTGATTCACAATGAACTGATCGCTCTGTTTGACGATATGTTTGCCGGGCGCAATCTGGCGCCCGTCCTCACGCCCCATGAGTTTGCGGTGCGTCGCGCGGCGCGAGCCGCAAAAGCCAACTGAGGCATTCGGCGTCTGTGCTACCATCAGCGTCGAGGATTTTCTTTCCCGGGAGGAAACACGAATGGCCTACGTTATTGCGGAACCCTGTATCGGCGTCAAGGACACGGCCTGTACGGACGCCTGTCCTGTTGATTGCATCCACCCCAAAAAGGACGAAGACGGCTACGCGGAAACTGACCAGTTGTTCATCAATCCGGATGAGTGCATCGAATGCGGCGCCTGTCTCCCGTCCTGCCCGGTCTCGGCCATCTTCGCTGCCGACGACCTGCCGGCCAAGTGGACCAGCTTCGCCGAGAAGGCCGCCAACCACTACAAAAGCTAGACTTGGTAGCGCCGACCTCCCGGTCGGCTGTACTGTGGGCCTCCCGGCCCACAGATCGTCTTTGACTGCGTGGATGCTGGGTGCCCCACCCTCGCCGCGTCTATGTATTTGCGGCATGCCGTCTACGCCAGCAGTTCCATTCCCGCGTCACGCGCGGCTTTACGGTCAAACGTAACCGTCCGGATGCATCCTGCTGCCTTTGCAGCCCTTGCGATCAGGCAATCGGAAAAATCCGTGTTCCGGCCTCGATAGAGTCGCAATGCTTCTCGTATTGTCTCCGCATTTTCCACGACAAGTTCACGGCTGACGAGCAGTGTGTCGAATATCCTGACGACTTGATCTTTTTTCACCTTGAGCACATTGATCAGTACCCAATCCAACTCCATGAAGATGGCCACACCAATCCATCCCGGTTCTGTGAGCGTAAGAGAATCGATCAATTTGACTGCCAGATGGGTTTGCTCTGGATCGTCTTTGACGAAATAACGAATCAGAATGTTTGTATCCAAACCAATCATGCGGCTTCACCGCGCGAATTGGCGGAGGATGGTTTGCCAATGCCCTTCAGGTAGCTTTCAGCGGCACCATCGTGAATCGCTTGATTCATCTCTTCGATGGTGACGGTGTGATCCAACTTGGGAATGCAGCCCTCCAAATCGCGGATCGAGCCGTTCCTTGGCCGGAAGGTATACTCGCCGTCTTCGACCTCGTAGAAGTCGATCTGGACACCCGGCTTCAGCCCGAGCGCTTTCCTGACTTCGATCGGAATGGTGATCTGGCCTTTGGATGTGAGAGTCGCTGTGGGCATCGGTGATTCCTTTCAAAATCCATTCTACTTTACTTTGCTCGGTATTCCTTACTTAATTGTAAGGAACCTTCTTGGCTGATCGATTTCGCAGCAGGGTAGAGTGCGAAGATAAAGACGCATGAGCCTGCTTACCTCCGAAGCTGTGGTTTTGCGCACTTGGCCCGTTCAGGAATCCGACCTGATCGTGAGCTTCTTCACGCGCGATTACGGCCGCCTGCGCGGGGTGGCCAAGTCCGCCCTCAAAAGCCGCAAGCGTTTCGGCGGGGCGCTGGAGCCCATGACGCAGGCCAACGCCTGGTTTGCCGACCGCCCGCGCTCCGACTTGGTCCGCCTCGATCAGCTTGAAATTGTCTCCTCGCCGCTTTCCGCGCCAATCGACGTGGTGCGCATGGCTGTGCTCAGCTTTTTTGCCGAGTTGCTGGATGAGTCGTTGCCCGACCGTGATCCGCAGGAGACCATCTTTCGTCTGCTGGTTTCCGTTCTGGAGCAGACCACGGTCGCTCAGCCCTGGATGCCTCTGACCTACTTCCAGCTCTGGATGACGCGTCTGATGGGCCTTTTGCCGGAGATCGCCCACTGCACGGCCTGTGGCGAGCCGCTTCACCCCGGCGAGATCAGCTTCAACACCCTCGGTGACGGCCTCTTCTGCAGCCTGCATCGCAACGGCGACGCCAGCGATTTGACCGCCGATTCCTGGCGTCTCGCGCAGCGGATGCTCAAGGCGCCGGTCGCAGCCTTTGCCGCCGAGCCTTGGCCCCGTCGCCGCGCGCAGGATTTGCGCCGCTTCACTCTCCAGTCGCTGGAACGCCACTTGGAGCGCAAGTTGCGCTCCGGGGAGGCCCTGTCGCAGTTGGGCGGATGAGCATAGGCTGATAAAATCAACTGAGTTCAGACGAAAGAGAATTGCCCGTGCCTTTATCCCAAGTTTCATCCCAACCCAAAACCGCTCCGCTGACCTTTCAGGAGCTTTTGTTTCGCCTCCAGGGTTTTTGGGCGGAACGCGGTTGTGTCTTGCAGCAGCCCTTTGACGTCGAGGTCGGCGCTGGCACCATGGCGCCGGAAACTTTTCTGCGCGTCCTCGGTCCCCAGCCCTACAGGGTTGGTTATGCGCAGCCCTCGCGGCGTCCGGCCGACGGCCGTTACGGCGAGAACCCCAACCGGCTTTTCCGCCACACGCAGTTTCAGCTCATTCTGAAACCGCCACCGGCCAACGTGCAGGAGCTTTACCTCCAATCCCTGGAAGCCATCGGCATCGATCTCAGTAAGCACGACCTCAAGTTTGAAGAGGACAACTGGGAAGGTCCGACCGTCGGCGCATGGGGCGTTGGCTGGCAGGTCATGATGGACGGGATGGAAATCACCCAGTTTACTTACTTCCAGCAGTGCGGCGGCCTCGATCTGGACCCCATCTGCGCCGAGTTGACCTACGGTTTGGAGCGCCTTTGCGCCTTCATGCAAGACGTGGATTCGGTCTACGACGTGGTATGGGCGCGCGATCCGGATACTGGCGCGACGGTGACTTATGGCGACGTTCGCCTCAGCGAAGAGTTGCAGTATTCGGTCTATAACTTCGAGGAAGCCGATGTCGACCGGCTCTGGAAGCACTTCAACAGCTACGAGGCTGAAGCCCAGGCGCTTCTAGCGCGGGCCGACAAGCTGCTTGCCGATGAAAAGGCCAGCGCCAAAGAGAAGCTGCGCTTCCCGTTGAAGGCAACTTATGAGTTAGCCCTCAAGTGTTCGCATCTCTTCAACCTTCTCGACGCCCGCGGAGCCATCAGCGTAACCGAGCGCGTCGGCATGATCGGCCGCATTCGCAATCTTTCCGTGGGCGTTGCCAAAGCATACGTGTTGCAGCAAGCGAGTTAGGCGCTCTGACAGCTTGAAGTCTTACCAGAAATGGGTGCCCCAGGTCCCGATTTTGGGACCTGGGAAACGACAATCTTGATGTACGGAATGATGCCTTCAGAGACTGACGAGCCTCTACATAAGTCGATGTTTTGAAAGGGCACGGCTTCAGCCGTGCCGCAACAGTCCGGAAATGCCACGGGGCTTTAGCCCCTGAGAGATCTAGAAAGACGGATTTATGGCAGACTTTTTGTTGGAGATTGGGCTGGACGAGGTTCCGGCCCGCATGATTGCCCAGGCAGAGGCCGAGTTAGGCCGCCGAGTTACTGACTTACTGACTCGTGAGCGCCTGCTTGACGCGCAAGCCAAACTGACCACTTACTCGACGCCGCGCCGTTTGGCCGTGCTGGTCGAGGGCGTTGCGCCCGGTCAGGCCGACACAGAAGAAAAGATGACCGGCCCCTCGTGGAAGGTCGCCTTCAAGGATGGTGCGCCAACCCGCGCTGCCGAGGCTTTCGCAAAGAAAGCCGGCGTTGCCGTCGATGCTCTCGAAAAAGTCACCAACGCCAAAGGCGAGTATGTCGGTGCGACCGTCAAACGCGCTGGCCGCAAAGCGACGGAAGTGCTGACCGCCGAGTTACCCAAAGAAGTCCTGAGCATTTACTGGGCGAAGAATATGTACTGGCGCGCTGGTAAGCCGGAGCGCTTTGTGCGGCCCCTGCGCTGGATCGTTGCGCTGCTCGACTCGGCTGTCGTTCCCTTGGAAATTGCAGGCATTCAGGCCAGCAACGCCAGCCGTGGCCATCGCATTCTGCACGGCGACAAGCCGGTTGTCATCAACAAGCCAACCGACTATCTTGCCGAGTTGCGCAAGGCCTATGTTGACGCCGATGTCGCTTCGCGCAGGCTGTCGATTCGCAAGGCTCTGGACGCTGCCACGCGCACGGTCGCCGGAGCGCGTTGGCGCGAAGATGAGCCGCTGATCGAGACCGTCGTTCATCTGACTGAGTGGCCTTCGGTCGTGCTCGGCGACTTTGAGCCGGAGTATCTTGCGCTGCCGGAAGAAGTCTTGGTCACGGTGATGCGCGACCACCAGAAATACTTTGCGGTCGAGGCTGCGGACGGCAAGCTCGCCCCGCATTTCCTGGCCGTGCTCAACACGCAGGTTGACGCCGAGGGCGCGGAGATCATCCGCCACGGCAATGCGCGTGTCTTGCGCGCTCGCTTCAAGGATGCGCGCTTCTTCTGGGAAGTCGATCAGAAGACTCCGCTCATCAATCGCGTCGAGAGCCTGAAGCATGTCACCTTCCAGAAGAAGTTAGGCAGCTATGACGAGAAGACCCAGCAGAATCTGCGCGTGGCGAAGGAACTTGCAGTTACAGTCAAGGCTGCGGGAGTAGCTTTGGATGACGCTGCCTTGCTCAAGGCCGTTACTTTGGCCAAGACCGACTTAACCACCGAGTTAGTCAAAGAGTTTACCGAGTTACAAGGAATTATCGGCGGACTTTATGCTAAGGCGCAGGGATTAGGCGAGACGGTTGCCAAGGCCATCTACGACCAATACACTCCAGCCTCGATTGAAGATCCAATCCCCACGACCGTCGAAGGCCAGTTGCTTGGTCTCGCTGATCGCATTCAAACAATCGCAGCCATGTTCGGCATTGGCGCCGCGCCTACCGGCTCGAAGGATCCCTTCGCGCTGCGCCGCGCTGCCAACGCCATCGTCAAGATTCTGGCCGAGTCTGGCCTGCCGCTGACATTGAGCGCGGTTCTTGACGCAACGGGCGCTGAGGCTGCAAACAAGGAGCAAGTCTCAGCCTTCCTGCGCGAGCGCCTGAGCTTCTACTTGAAGGATGTGCGCGGCTTTGCCTACGACGTGGTCAACGCCGTGCTGGCCTCCGGGGCCGACGATGTGCGCGACGCCATTGCTCGTGCGGAAGCATTGACGGCGGCGCGCGAGTCCGCCGATTTCGCGGCCATCTCCGCGGCCTTCAAGCGCATCAAGAACATCGTGCGTCAAGCCGAGGAGAAAAAGTTTGCGATCGGCTCGGCCAAGGACGTGAAGCTTGCGCCCGAGGCGCAGCAGCTTGCCGATGAGGCTTCGGCTCGCGCGCCGAAGGTCGAGCAGCTTCGCGAGGCACGGAATTACGGCGAGGCTCTGGCCTTGATCGCCACCCTGCGTCCCACGGTCGATGCCTTCTTTGACAAGGTGATGGTCCTCGATGCCGACGAAGCGGTCCGTGGCGCGAATCTGGCGCTGATCGACGGCATTCTGCGTGGCTTCAGCGGCATCGCCGACTTCAGCGAGATCGTCACGGCCTAGTCCGCGCTAACTGGCTAACGCGCTAACTCCGCGCAGCGGGGCTAACTCGCTACATTTTGTCCAACAAAGCTCTGAACAAACCAAAGTCCTGAAGGGTACGGGCTTTAGCCCCCGAGGGAATGCACGCATTTTCGGGAAGCCGGGTGCCCCACCCTCGGCGCGTTTTTGTTTTTGCGCCTAGGGTGGGATACCACGACTCTTGCAGTTTCTGTAAATGCCTTATAATAATTTATATATCAACAACTTACATTAGATAAAATACGCTGAATGCGCCAAAATCACGCTTTTTGTACCCAACTTTCCCCGAATCAGATGGATCTTTAAGTCCATCTTTTGCCTTCCGCAAAGTCCTCGCTTGCGCAAAAAACTGGGTTCAGAACCCCACTTCGCGCCGTCAGTCCCGCCTTCTGCGCATCCTCGGTTCTCGCTTTCCGTCTACAATCAAAGAGATGTCTGACACCCTTTATCTGAGCCTGTGGTACCCCAATCTGCGCCTCGCCGGGTTGGCTGACAAGCTGACGGCTGTGCTGGGCGAGTTTGCCGCCTTTGGCGGTGAGCCGCTGGTCTATTCCGCCACGGTGTGGCCCCTGAACTGGAATGAATCGCCGGTTTTCCAACGCGTCTACGGCCACGCCGTCGGAGCCGACGCTGGCAACGCGCTCAAGCTCGGTGTCGAGCCGCGCCAGGCTGTCGAGAACGCGCTCGAATTGCTCCACGAGGATTACGCCTACGAGTTTCAGATCGGCTGGAACTTGTGGGAGCTTGAGACCGGCGCGGGCCTCGATTCGCGCTGGACGCGGGGGCCGCGGCTGGTGCGGGTGACGGGCTTCGGGCCGCTCTTCGACGAAGGCGCCTACGAGCAGGACGGGCACATCCGTCTGGACTTCGGTTCCGACGCGCCCTTCCTTGAGGAAGACCTTGAACTGGACGCCGAAGGCGCCGGCCATGTGGCCGAAAACGTCGTCCAACTGGTGGCGCTGGTCAAGGCTGTTGAGAAGCGCTCGGGAGCCACGGCGCGCCTGTTGTGGAGCGAGTTGGGCGAGAGCCTCGTGCAGCGCCTGGCGACGCGACTTCGGGGGTCGAACTGATCGTGCGGCTCACCATTGAGAGAATGCGGACGCTAATTCTGGTAGCCGGAGTCCTGCTGCTGGGGGCATTGGTCGCCTTCCTGGCCGTGGGCAAGGTGAAGAATCCCTTCAACCGCCGCGATCTGCCCCATCAGCTTGGCATGGAAATTCAGCAGGAAGCCAACGGCGTCACCTACACCCAGGCCCGCGCCGGTCACACGCTTTTCAAGATTCATGCATCGAAAGTTGTCCAGCTCAAGCAGGGCAATGCTTTGCTGCATGACGTGAAGATCGAGCTGTATGGCGAAGATGGCAGCCGTGTGGATCGCATCGAGGGCAGCGAGTTCGAATACGACAAGAAGGCGGGAACGGCCAAGGCCACCGGGCCGGTGGAAATTACGCTGATGCGGCCTGGCGTGGCGCCGGCCATTGCGCCCAAGGCGCTGTCAGGGCAAGTGGCGGGCGACAAGCAGAAGAGCGCTCCTGTGGCTGCGGTTGCTGAAGTGGCCGCACGCGGCGAGGTCCATGTCAAGACCAGCGGGCTCACCTTTGATCAGAATAGCGGAGTGGCCACAACCAGCGAGCGCGTGAATTTTTCCATGGTGCAGGGAACCGGCAGTTCGATGGGAGCCACGTTCGACTCACAGCAGGGCCTGCTGGTGCTGGATCGAGCCGTCGTGCTTACGGTGCAGCGCGGCGCGGAGCCCATTCAGCTTCATGCCCAGCACGCGGAGTTCGAGCGCACGGACCAGTTGTGCCGCCTGCGCGCGGCCACGGCTGGCTACCAGGGCGGGGAAGTTGCGGCCGGTGACGCGAAAATACTCTTTCGCGATGATGGTTCGGTCGTCCGGCTTGACGCGACAAATGGCTTCAAGCTGACCACCGCATCAGGTGGTCATTTAGCTTCACCTGTCGGCCAGATGGATTTTGATGAGCGCAATCAGCCTCGCCACGGACATCTGGAGGGCGGGGTGACGATGGACTCAACGCACAACTCCGGCCTCGTGCGCCGGTATTTGCATGGGAGCGCGCCTGCCGCGGATCTCGAATTTACCGCTCAGGGCAAGCTGCATTCTGCGCATCTGGCGCGCGGAGTAGCCATGGACAACCGGGAACAGAACCAGGATCAGTTGTTGAGCCGCCACTGGCGTTCGCCCCTTGCCGATGTGGAATTTCGCAATTCCGGTCACGGTCAAATCGAGCCCAGCGCGGTTCATGGAACCGGCGGCGTGGTGGTCTCCAGTGAGAGCCAGCGCGGCAAGAGCCCCGTAGCGCATTCCCAGCTTTCGGCCGACGAGGTGACGGGCAGCTTCGGACCAAGTTCGGTATTGACCGCCATGAATGGAGTCGGGCACGCGAAGATCGAGGAGATCACGGCGACCGGCACCCGTCAGAACACAAGTGGCGACAGGCTGGAAGCGCATTTTGCGGCTCCAGCGCAGGGGAGCGCAAAGCGCGGGCCAGGCGGCGAGAGTCAGCTTCAGTCGGTTGCAGTCGAGGGGCATGTGGTGCTGACACAGAAGCCGGCCGCAAAGCCCGGCGCGCCAGCCCCGGCCGTGCTGCGGGCCACCTCCGGGCGTGCCGTTTATGAGGCTGCTGGCGAGTGGCTGCATCTGACGTTGAGTCCGCGTGTGGAAGATGGCGCCTTGCAGATTACGGCCGTTAATGTGGATGTTTCCCGCTCTTCGGGCGATGCTTTCGCGCATGGTAATGTGAAGGCAAGCTGGACGGATGAGGACGCCGGAAGGGGAATGCCTGTCGCCGGCCGGGGCAGCGTCGCTCTGGGAGGGCGTGGCCCGGCGCATGTCATTGCCGCCGAGGCGCAGTTGCGCCAGGCAAGCGGCGAAGCCACTTTCCGCGGTCATGCCCGGCTGTGGCAGCAGACCAACTCCGTTGCCGCGCCGGTGATTGTGCTGGACCGGAACCGGCAGACACTGTCGGCCTGGACCGCGAATGTATCTGAGCCGGTGCGCGTCATTCTGGTCACCGATGCCGGAGCCTCGGCCGGCAAGGATTCCAGCAAATCGCATCAGCCTGCCGTGATCCGCGTGCGCGGCGGAGACCTGAAGTATTCCGATGCCGAGCGCAAGGCGATCATGCACGGCGGCATTCTGGGCAGTGTGGCTGCTGAAACCGGAACCGCAACCTCGGTTTCCAATGAGGTCGATGTAACGCTGTTGCCCGCGGGCAAGGCTGGCAGTCAGCCCCGCGGCCAAGCACAAGTGGATCGTATGACGGCCCGCGGCCACGTCGTGTTGACCAGCGAGGGAAGGCGCGGAACCGGGGAGCAATTGGTCTATACCGGTGCTACGGGCGAGTACATCCTGACCGGAACCGCTGCTGTTCTGCCCCGCATGACCGATTCGCTCAGGGGAACCGTTTCCGGTGAGGCTTTGATTTTCCACAGCCGCGATGATAGCGTCAGTATCGAAGGCCGCGGACACAAGGCCACGACGCAGACCATGGCGCCCAAATGAACTTGCATAGCAGAGTTTAGAACCGCAAAAAAGCGAGCCTGATGAATACATTGATCGCCGAAGGAATCGGCAAGACATACAAGGGACGGCAAGTCGTCCGCGGAGTCGATCTGAAGATCTCTCGCGGCGAAGTGGTGGGGCTGCTGGGGCCGAATGGCGCTGGCAAGACCACCTGTTTCTATATGATTGTGGGACTGGTGCCGCCGGAAACCGGGCGGGTGATGGTGGATGAGACCGACATTACGCAGGTGCCGATGTACCTCCGCGCGCGCAATTTCGGCATCAGCTATTTGCCGCAGGAGCCTTCGGTCTTTCGCAAGCTGACGGTCGAAGAGAATATCCAGGCGGTGCTCGAGGCACAACCCTCGGACAGCCGGGAGCGACACAGGCAAACCGAGCGGCTGATCCGGCAGCTCAACCTCGGCCACATCCGCACAACGCGGGGCTACGCGCTTTCCGGTGGTGAGCGCCGCCGGGTGGAAATTGCGCGCTCGCTGTGCATCCACCCCAACTTCATCCTGCTCGATGAGCCGTTCAGCGGCATTGATCCCATCGCCGTGCTGGAGTTGCAGAAGATCATTTTTGACTTGAAAACCAGTGGCATCGGCATCCTGATTACCGACCACAATGTGCGCGAAACCTTGAGCGTAACCGACCGGGCTTATATCATCGCAGAAGGAAAAATTTTCCGCGCCGGAACGCCGCATGAACTGGGCAACGATGTGGATGTGCGCCGAGTATACCTGGGGGAGGGTTTTACATTGAATTGACGCCGGTTTCGGGCGGACAGATACCGAAGGCCGAGCGCTGAGGATTTGCTTTTCCACTCATCCTGAAACGGTCCTGACTGTGTCATGCAATTTCAGATTGTGATTTCCGGATTGAGTTGCCGCCCAATCCGGGAAGGGTTCGTTGCGCGGCATTTTGACCTTTAGCTTTTTTCTCACTCCAGTACACTGACGGTGAGTCCAATCGGGAATCGAGTTCCTTTATGGCGCTGCTGCAACCAAAATTGAGTCTTAGGGTCGCACAACGTCAGATCCTCACTCCGGGTCTGATTCAGATGGTGAGCGTACTTGCGCTCAACAAGCTCGAGTTGAAGGAGATGATCGATGCCGAGATGGTCGAAAATCCCGTCTTGGAGGAGATCGACGAGTCGGTCCCGATGCTGGACGATGTTGCGCCCCCCGAAGAGCACACGGAGGTCGCGGCCGAGGAGCCGCCGGTCCTGCCCAAGGATCCCTTCAGCGAGATTGATTTCGGCTCGTATTTTCAGGATTATCTGGATCCCGGTTCGTCCGCCCAGCCGGAGTATGAAGAAAGTGATAAGCCTTCGTTTGAAACCTTTCTCTCGCAGCCGACGACCCTAGACGATCATTTGATGTGGCAATTGGGCGCTCTGACGCTGGAGCCTTGCCAGCAGAAGGCTGCGGAGTTCGTCATCGGCAATCTGGACGGGGACGGGTATCTGGTTGGCGGCGAAGATGAGCTGGCCTCGGCTTTCAGCGATGCCCTAGCCGACTCGAAGCCGGAAGCTGAATCGGCCCTTGAGCTGTTGCGCCAGGGCATTGAAATCGTGCAGAAGCTTGATCCGGCGGGCATCGGCGCGCGCAGTCTGCGCGAGTGCCTGCTGCTTCAGATCGCCGCCCAGCAGCAGGAGTTTGTCCAATTGTTTTCCCAGCCGGCCGGCGATCAGGACGAAAATCTCCATCGCGGTTTCCGTGCCGAGGCTGAGGCGCGCATCGAGGAGAAGCGCCGTAGCATGGAGGTGGCCGCGCTGATTGTGGACCAGCACCTGCATCGGCTCCAGAAGCAGGACGTGAAAGATCTGGCAAAAGCCGCGCAGATTACTCCAGCCGAGGCGCATGTCGGCATCGAATTCATCCGCACCCTCGATCCCCGGCCCGGCCGCCAGTACAATCGCGAGCAGACGCGCCTGATCGAGCCGGATGTGGAGTTCGTTAAGCGGAGCGACGAGTGGGTCGTCACCATGAACGAAGAAGACCTGCCCAGCTTGCGGCTCAGCCGGCGCTACCGGCGAATGTTGGCTGCCGAAAACACCGACAAAGAGGTCAAGGACTACGTGAAGGAGCGCTTTCGCTCCGCGCTTCAGTTGATGCGAAACATCGCCCAGCGCAAGAGTACGATCCTGCGCACCTGCGAGGTTATCGTGCGCCGGCAAACGGATTTTCTCGAACACGGCATCGAGGCCCTGCGGCCGATGATGATCAAGGAGGTAGCCGAGGAGATCGGCGTTCATCCCTCGACGGTCAGCCGTGCGGTCGCCAACAAGTATGCGCATACGCCCCAAGGCGTCATCGAGTTGCGCTTCTTTTTCTCCGAGGGATCGAACGGACCGGAGGGCTCTGACACGCCGCTGGTCGTGCTCAAGCGCAAGGTCCGCAAGCTGATTGAAGAGGAGAATCCCCGCCATCCGCTCACCGACGATCAGTTGGCTGTCATGCTGCGCGCTCATGGCTTTCAGTTGACCCGCCGCACCGTGGCCAAGTATCGCGAAGACATGAACATTCCCTCGACTCATCAGCGCCGCCGCCGCGATGGCTGACTTTTGTCCAAGCTGATGGTTGAAAGAGTGACAGACTGCGCGCTTCAAACGGCTGGCTGATCCACCAACTGGCTGATTTGCTCACCGCGCGCGGCGTGGCTTGCTTTCTGCATTTGTCCAAGAACGCTCTTCACCAATGCGCATATTCATGGATATGCAGGTCTTTTTCTACCTTCGATGGGCAGCGGATTGTCCAAAATTCCGACAACATATTCTGTGCCGTATATTTTTCGTACGCACGCCAGCCAAATGCTATAGAATCCGAAGTTCTCCAGTTGGAAGAATGGCTGCGAGAACAAGAAGCGGAGGCTGACCATGGATGTGGAGTTCACCGCCAGAAAAGTGAAGATCTCCAAGGCGCTGCGCACGCAGGCCGAAGAGGGGATGGAACGCATTGCCCGTATTTTGGGCAAGAACACGCGCGCCAGCTTGACCTTCAGCGCGCAGAAACTGCTGCAAATTGTCGAGGTCACCATTCAGGCCCGGCTGCTGAAGTTTGCGGCCTCGGGCAAGGCGGAGACGCAGGATGCGGCGCTGCGGCTGGCCATCGAACATGCCGAAAGCCAGGCGCGCCGCCATCGCGATCGGCGCATTGAAAGCAAACGGCTGCCCAAGGAGGAAAAGGAGCTTGCCGCGCCTCCTGTGACCCGGTCCAAAGCCCAGTCTGCTTCGCTGGAGTTGGAACCTGAAGAGGCGAAGCCGCAGCGCTCCGGCAAAAAGGTGCGTGCGGCGCTTGCCGTACCCCCGGCCCGCAAGAAGTATGTCCAGCCGCATATTCTTTCGAGCGATGAGGCCATTGCCCAGAATCCCATGACCGTCGAGGAGGCCGTGAAGGACGCCGAAGCCCGCGATTGCGACCTGCTGATCTTCCGCGATCTCGCTGGAAGTCTTTTTGTCCTCCATCACCGCCGCGACGGTCAGGTGGAATTGGTGGAGATTTCCTAGGTGATTTCCATTGACTTGGGGTTGTCCCAGGCTCTTCATCCCCACGGACTGGTTTTCGTCCGCGGGGATGAAGGTTGCGTTTCTGGAACCTGGAATCGTACGCACTCAAAGTAAAAAAATCATGCCGTCACGAAGTTTGAAAGCATTGTGTCTGTCAGGCTCTTGAACAGGCGCGGCTTTTCTTGATCCGGCGATTCAATCCTGTCAGGGGGTTCCAACCTTTTCCGCGTTTTTTGCGGAAAAGGTTGGGAAGCAAGGTCACCGTTATCTTGTCCGATCGAACGCTTCGCTGAGCAAGTAAAAGAGCTCATGGGTTTCTCTGCGCACTGCCAGGCCTGTTTCTGGGCCGAGCGCGAAGGCCGCTTTTCGGTGTAGCATGAGCGCATGGAGTCAACAAAGCCTGCGCCCTGTGCGACTCCTGCGCATCGGGCTGCTGAATCACTCAATGGAGCGGACAAACCGCGCAAAGAACTGGTCATCGTAACGGGAATCTCCGGTGCGGGCAAGGCCTCGGCGCTCAAAGCCTTTGAGGATCTCGGCTTTCATGCTGTCGACAACCTGCCCCTCGAACTGCTGCCCGATTTTGCCGCTTTGGTCGAGAAATCCGTTGAGATTCACGATGCCGCCATTGTGGTCGATGTCCGCGAGGGGCTGACCCTTGACCGCTTTCCGCAGATTCTCATTGAGGTCAAGAGGCTCCTGCATACGCGCGTGGTTTTTCTGGACGCGCAGGACGCGGTGCTCGTGCGTCGCTACTCCGAGACCCGCCGCCCGCATCCACTGGGCCGCAAGGAGACTGTTGCCCGCTCCATCGTTGAGGAGCGGCAGTTGCTGGATCCCATCCGCAACGTTACTGATACGCTGATCGACACCTCGGATTTCAATGTGCATGAACTGCGTTCTCACATCCAGGCTCGCTTTGGCCATCAGGATGAGAGCAAGCAATTGCTGGTTTCCTGCCTTAGCTTCGGCTTCAAGAACGGCGTGCCTTTAGACGCTGATATGGTCTTCGATGTGCGTTTTTTGCCGAATCCCCACTATGTCCCGGAGTTCCGCAAGCTGACCGGCCTTGACGCCCGCGTGGCCGCTTATGTGCATAAATTTCCGCAGACCAAGGAGTTTCAGAAGCGGGTTACGGATCTTCTGCTCTACCTGCTGCCGCATTATGTGGAAGAGGGCAAGAGCTATCTGACCGTGGCCTTCGGCTGTACCGGCGGCCAGCACCGCAGCGTGATGATGGCCGAGGAGATCGCCGTCAAACTCAAGAGCGCCGGCTATCTGGTGAAGACGCTGCATCGGGATACGCCGCGGTGACGGATAATCTGATTCTGATCACACTGCTGGTCAAGCTGGGCGTGGCGGCCTCGGTGGCCAGTGTACTGGCGCGTGTGACCACCTTCCGGCGGCTTTTCTTCGCCGAGCGGCGCACGTCCCTCCAGACCCTTGCCCTGCTGGCTTTTTTCCTCGTGCCGCTCACGCTGGGCGTATGGATTCGCATTGCGGTTCCGAACTTTCTTGCCGCCGACATCTCTTTTGAAACCGTCATCCTCCTGGGTCTGCTCGTCGGGCCGGAGTGGGCCATGCTGGGCGGGCTGGTGCTGTCCGTGCCGGCCGTCTTCCATCACGAATTTCTTGCCCTCCCTTTCAACGTCGCGACGGGACTGGCCGCAGGTCTGCTGGGGCGCTTTGTCGAGAAGGAGCAGATCTGGTCCTTCACGCCTTTTATCGACCTAAGCCTCTACCGCTGGGTGCGCCGCAATCTGCGCCAGCCAGGCCTCGACCGCCAAATTCTGATGCTCGTTCTCATCTCACTGATGGAGATGGCCCGCGACTGGCTCGCCCACGTCTTTCCGCATCGGCTCTTTGCGCTTCTATCCAACCAGTGGTGGTTGCAGACGCTGGTTTGGCTCAGCGCGCCCATCGTGGTAGGCATTGCGCTCAAGGTCTGGAATGCCCTGCGCGTGGAGATGAAGCTCGAGGAGCAAAAGCGCCTCCTGCTCGAGGCGCGGCTCGACGCCCTGCAGCGCCAGATCAATCCTCATTTTCTCTTCAACACGCTGAACTCCATCGCCTCGCTGGTGCGCATGAAGCCGGAGCTGGCCCGCCAGATGACGGTGAAGCTGGCCAACATTCTCCGCGCCCTGCTCAAGGACCACGACACCTACGTTCCGCTTAGCGAGGAGCTGAGTTTCACCGACGATTATCTCGACATCGAGGTGGTGCGCTTTGGCCCGGAAAAGCTGCGCGTAAAAAAGGAAATCGACCCGCGAACCCTGGCGGTTCTGGTGCCCAGCATCCTGCTTCAGCCGCTGATCGAAAACAGCATCAAGCACGGCCTGGAGCCGCGCATCAACGGTGGCACGGTCACTCTGCGCAGCCAGCTCAACGGCGACCGCGTGCGGATCGAGGTGGCCGATGACGGTGTCGGCATGGGCAGTCATCCGGCCTCGGCACTGCGCCGCTCGGGAGCCGGCATCGGCATGAAAAACGTGCGGGAGCGGCTGGAAGTTCTCTACGGCAATCAGGCTCAGTTCAACGTGGTCAGCAATCCCGGCCGCGGTACGCTGGTCTCTATCGATATCCCGGCCAATCTGCCGGGTGAACGGTAGTAGACGCATCTGGGACACTGTTTTTTTGAAGGCACACACATCCATAGTCCTACGCGGTATCCTCAAGTCATGGTGCGTTTCACGGTGCTGTCGTCGGGGTCGAAGGGCAACAGTACAGTTGTCACTGGTGGGCGGACCCGCCTCCTGGTCGATTGCGGCTTGAGCTGCCGCGAGCTTTTCCGGCGCATGAAGCTGGCGGGCGAGGAGCCGGAGACGCTCAATGCGATTCTCATTACGCACGAGCACTCCGACCATGTCCGTGGCGTCGCCGTCACAGCGCGCAAACTCGGCATTCCGGTCTACTTTACCGAGCCCACGCATCAGGCCTGGACGCACTGGCTCGCGCCGCGCAAGCAGATGAGCTACGCGCAATGGCTGGAGAATTATCGCAAGGAGGCCGCCGAGCGACAGGCGGAGGCCGACGCGGCCACCGAAGAGGGTGAACCGGACGAAAGCGATCTGGTCGAGTCGCCAAGTTGTTCTGTTGCCGATAACGTCACGCCGGAAGCTGCTCCCGCCAAGGCAAAGGATCCCGCCTGGCTGCCAGCAGTCGAGCATTTTCAGCCCGGTGAGCCCTTCGAAATTGGCGATATCCATGTCAGCCCCTTCACCACTCCCCACGACGCCACTGACCCCTGCGGTTTTGTTTTCCGCGCCGAGGGCGTGCGCATGGCCTTTGCCACTGATCTTGGCTATATTCCACCCAACGTGAAGGCGCAGCTTCAGGGCCTGGATCTGCTGCTGCTTGAATCGAACCATGACTTGGAGATGTTGCGCGATGGCCCGTATCCCTGGTCGGTGAAGCAGCGGGTGCTTTCGCGCGTCGGCCACTTGTCGAACGAGGACGCTGCCAGCTTCCTTGAAAACGACTACGACGGCCACGCCGCCTACGTGATATTGGCGCATCTATCTGAAAGCAATAACCTTCCAGAGCTTGCGCGGGTCACAGCTGAACGCGCCTTGAGCGGCAGGGCGAACTTTGTGGCTGATCGGCTTCTGTTGGCCAATCAACACGATCCGCTTTCTTCCATTTACTTTTAGGTGATATATATTACAATAATAAGAGGGCATCACTCTGTACCTGGTTGATTGGCAGGGGAAAGCTGAGGCATTTAGCCTCGGGCGATGCAGAACAGATTGGGTGGGCCGCTGAAGCAGGCTCCCGACAGTCGAGCATCCGGAAGCGGTATTGCCCCTTGCCACGTGAATCGCGCCAGCACCATGGCGGTCGAGCAAATCCTTTGCAAAGTGAGTCTTTCATTTTATGGCTAAAACCCGTTGTACAGACAGAGTTGTGGGTTCCATCCTGGCAAGCTGGCGCTATGACATCTCCGGCATCTCCCCGGAGATGCGCAAGGATTATGAGCAGCATTTTGCCGAGTGCCCGCACTGCCGCGCGCGACAGAAGTTTCATCGCACCCTGGATGTGACGCTGGCGGTTCTTACTTCGCTGGCGGTCTTCTTCTTTCTCTTCGCGCTCGCGGTCCTCAAGCACATCAAGCCGCTGGAGCATGTTGCCTTCAATGTCTTCGGCCTGGATGTTTTCGATACTTACCATATGCTGGTTTCGGCCGGCATCGCAGGGCTTTGCTTTTCGGTGATTGCCTTGCTGCTGGTGCTCACGACCACGCCAGCGCCTTCCTACCTGAGCGGCCTTGCCGCCGAGCAGGCCAAGCTGCTTGAAGCTCGTCTGCCCGAAGCGATCAAGTCCTTTCGCTCGCACTAGCTCTCTGACAGCTTGAAGATCTACCCGGATTGTGAATCCAAGGTCTCGCTTGGAAACCTGGATTCACAATCTCGATGGAATTTCTTTGCCTTGTCGGTCGTCCATCGTCTTTGCCGACCCGCGATCAATGAAACGGTGCCCCATCCATCGGACGCCTTTGTTTCTGTCCGATGGGTGGGAATCCGTAGAACTCCAGAACGACATCTTATTTTGTTGAAATTGCATTCTTGTTTCTTCCTATAAACCTAGAAAGTGAAGTGCACCGCCAGTTCCACGCTGCGCGGTCCGCCGCCACCCAGGTACGGGTTGCCACTGCCTACATCCGGCGTTGCTGTCGTCGTCAGGTATTGCGCTCCGTTCGTTGTCGGGTCGGTGCCAGCCACCAAGCGGTTGCCCTCCGCGTGGCTGCTGCCGAAGACATCTATGCCAAAGCCCGGCAGCAGGGGATTGCTGAAATTCGGGTGATTGAGCAGGTTGAAGAAGTCTGCACGAAACTCCATCGCGACCTTTTCAGTCAGTTGCGAGGTCTTTGTCAGCGAGAAGTCGAAGTTGGTAAAGTTTGTCGCATTGAAAGCGTTGCGGCCCTCGCTGCCGGGGTGCCCGTTGGTGCAGTCGCCCGCGTCATCCAAGGTGCAGGGCGCTGCAAAGGCGGCCAGATTCAGCAGGTTGGTGCCGTGCGCGCCCGTGTGCGGATTGCCGATGATGTCCGGCCGTCCGTAATATTCTCCGCTGCCGTTGTAATCGTTCTCGAAAAGGTAACTGACCGTGTAAGGCTGACCGGTGGCAAAGTTGAACATACCGTCCACTGCCCATCCGTTCAGAACCTTTTCCGCACGGTTGAATTTCGGCAGGTTATACGTCCAGTACCATTGCACGCGCTGGCGCGTGTCAAAGTTGGAGCTGGCACGCTCGGCGCGAGGATTGAAGCTATCGTCGGGCTGGGCGGCGTTTGGAACAAAATCCATGCCGTCGCTGGCCGTGTCAATCGAGTGCGCCCAGGTGTAGTTCAGCGTGGAGGTGATGTTATGCCAGTTCTGGACCTTTAACGTCCCTTGCAGCGAATTGTAGTTGGATATCGCGCTGGTCTCGATTTGGTTCACATAAGAAAGCGCGATATCTGTGAACGATCCAGTCGAGTAAGTCGGATAGCAATGCTCGCCATAGGTAATCGTCTTGCCGTTTCCGCAGGTGATGATGCGGCCCGCCACGTTGTTGACCTGATTGATGTCGCGGAAGTGGAAAAGATGGCGTCCCTGCGAGCCCACATAGCCGACTTCGACGGCAATCTTCTTGGCGATCTGCGACTCGATGTTGAGAGTGTAGGAGCCATACTTCGGCGTGACCAGTTTCTGATCCACAGTAAAGATGCTGCTCGGCGTGTAGTTGCCGAAAATTGCGGTTCCGGAGGTGATCGTCGAAACCACCGGCGAGGCAAAGCCTATATTGTTGAATGCCGGCCCGGCCTGTGCGGCAAAGGTGTTGTAGGCCTGATTGCCCACAAAGATGTCCTGCGAGGGGCCATCGTAAAAGATGCCGACACTGGCTCTGATTACCAGTTTGCCATTGCCCTTCAGATCGTCAACCACGCTGATCCGAGGCGCAACGTTGTTCCAGTCCTTCGGGTAGAGCGACTTCGGCGCGCCCTCGGCGCCCACTGTCTGCAAGGCTCCGGTCTTCGCGTCGAAAAGGCTGAAGGCGTTGTTCTGCGCGCCGATCACTCCGAAGTAATCCCAGCGCAGGCCGTAGTTGAAGGTGATCCGGCTGCTCACATGCCAGGAATCCAGCAGGTAAGCGCCGCCGCTGTTTTGGTAGGAGTAGCGCGTGCCGTCGCCTTCTGCGGAACTGCCGCCGTCAATTGCGCCTGCCAGAAAATCGTCCAGGCTGTTGAAGACCAGCTTGCCGCGATGCCCCGAATTGATAAAGCTGTTGATGAAGGTGCGCCGCCACTCCAAGCCGGTTTTGAAGTTATGCCGGCCCCTGGTATATGAAATGTTGCCAAAGAGTTGATAGTTGGTATCAATGCGACCGCGCGCGTCGCTAGCGGTCGAGCCGATGGGGCTATATAAGCCGTTCGCGCCGTAAACATTGATCGTTGGCAATCCATAATCGCGTGACGAGTAGTTAGGCGGCAAGGTGTTCAAGCCAAACGTGGAGTCCGGATTCAGGCTGTTGTCCTCCGGCAGGAATTGCTGCACAAAGCGGTTGTAGCCGCCGCGCACTTCGATAATCAGATTCGACCGCGGAATCGTTGTATAAGAAAGCGAAACAATGTTCACGTGCGTGGGTGTCGTGGTGTTGAATCCTGGCGCGCTGCTGCCGGTGTAGAGCATACCCAGGGGAAAGCTCTGCTTGCCGTGGCTGTAAAAGTAGCGACCGGTCAGCAGGTCGCCCGGGCTGAACAGCTTCAGATGCTGATCGAGCTTGGCAATAACGTTGTCGCTGTTATTGCTGAAGGGCGTCGTGAAGGTTTCGCTGCCATCGCTCTGTGGCAGGCTTCCCCATGGTTTGCTCTTCAGAATATTGCCGATCACCGGGTTGATGATTCCTCCCGCGGTGGTATAGGCATCAATGTCATTTTGCGTCGGCACCAGACCCAACTGAGGCAGTCCGCCGTTTTCCCGCTGCCCTTCATACGCAAGCGTGAAGAACGTGCTGTCCTTCAGAATGGGGCCATCGACCAAGCCGCCGAACTGATGGTTCGTAAAAGAATTTTTCGGCAGGGAAGCGGCGTTGAAGTAGTTACGCGCGGTCAGCGAGTCATTGCGGAAGTACTCAAACGCGCTGCCATGAATCACGTTCGAACCGCTCTTGGTCACAATGTTGACCGTGGCGCCAGCGCTGCGGCCAAACTCGGGCTCCGGGTTGCCGGTCACGGGAATCTCCGCCAGCGCATCCACCGGAAGAATGGTCGACGGCGCACCCCAGACGCCCGCCTGATTGATCGATGGCAAATTGCGATAGCCGTCGTTCATGTCCGTGCCATCCAGCAGATAGTTGTTCGAGCGGCCGCGGTTGCCGTTCAGGCTGAACAGGCCGTAGGAACCAGCCGATTCGGTTGAGCCCTCCGGATCGCTCGTGGCTCCCGGGACCAGCTCGGCCAGTTTGGTATAGTCGCGTCCATTCACCGGCAGCTCGGATGCCTCCGTGGATTCGATCGTGCCGCCCGTCGTGTTGGTATCAGTCTCCACCAGCGGAACATTGGCAGTCACCTGGACCACTTCCTGCACCATGCCGGTCTCCAGCTTGGCGTCGGCGCGCGCGGCCGAGCCCACACTGACCGGAATGTCTGTCAGCGTGGTCGTGCGGAAGCCCTTTCTCTCGATGGTGATGTTGTAGGTGCCCAGCGGCAATTCCGAGGCCACATAGCGGCCCACGTCATTGGTGGAGACGGTCCGCGTCAGTCCGGTGCCGGGGCTGAAAACCTTGATCTGAGCGTCGGGAATGGCCGCCCCGGTGCTGTCCGTGATCGTGCCCTGGATGCTTCCACGGAAGGTTTGCGCACTTGTGCTACAGGCGAAGAGAATGGCAAAAAGTACAGCGAATACAACAGTCCCGCGATTTCTCATTGGGCAGCGCTCCTGAAATCTTTCATTTATATGAATTTTTAATCCTACCATGTATGTGGCTGAAAATAGATAAGGATGACATAAGGAAATATCCCAGCAAGCTCATCAGCTCGTGCCCTGACTGCCGTTGAGGTAAAACTCACTTTTATCGCCAGAAGTCTTGCCGCGTCATCGCCAAGGAATCTCTGCGCAAGCTCAACCTGCAACTTCGGGGGCAGCGGTTTTTCTTTATCATCGGCATCTACTATGCGGCGTGCTCGAAGCAGGGAAGCGGACGGACGCGAATTTTGTTGTGCTTGGTGATCTGCCAGAGGTCGTACTTGGCCTGCATACGCAGCCAGACTTCAGGCGAGGAGGTGCCGAAAGCTGCGGCCAGACGCACAGCCATCTCCGGTGAAACGGCGGCCTTGCCGTTAAGCACGCGGGAGAAGGTGACGCGGCTGACGCCCAGATGCTTGGCCGCTGCCGTTACCGTCATTTCGCCGAGATATTCCCGGATGACTTCGCCGGGATGCGGTGGATTGTGCATACGCATGGCGCTCTCCTCTCAGTGATAATCCTGGTAATCGAATTATACCGATGCTTTGCGATGGCGCTCGACGTACTCGCGCAAGGCGAAATTCATGCGCGTCTGGTAGCCCTGTCCCTGGTGCTGGAACCAGTCGAGGATGTCGGCATCCACGCGTAGAGAAAGAGGGCGCTTGATGGGCCGATAGAACGGCCCGCGCACTGCATGGCTCCAATCGGTGATGGGTGGCATTTCGGCGGTGTCAATCTCGCTGTCCGGCATCGCGGTCAAAGTATCCAGCTCGGCTCTTAACTTTGGGGGCAGCGGCTCAGGATTACCTTTCTTCATACGCGTGTCTCTCATGGTTTTCCACCTTTCGTGCGCTGATGATTCTTCCGGTTCCTGACTCGTTCTCGGGCCAAGTATGGACAACGTAGAGGACTAAAATTCCATCCGTCGTAGGCGAACCCAGTGTTCTCCACCGATCCTCGCCGGAATACGGATCGGGAACCGAGATGCAGAGTGGGTCGCCAAGGGCGCGTTCCGCAAGCTCAAAGCTGACCTTGTGTTTCTCAAGGTTCTTCTTCGCCTTTTCCGGATCCCATGTCCAGCGCACCAGTCATCCGTATATACAGAATCGTATCTACATCTATAGTCAGTGTCAATAAAAATCTGGCCGAGAGTCGATCTACATCTCAAAAGCTAGACTTGGATCGTCACATTTGAGACGTGGATCACCGGCCAAGCGCCGTTATCTATTCTGGATCGTCCACGAATTCTATATCAACAGCACGAGCATAGCTCAGCTATTCCCGTATCCGAAATCTTTTCGGGTTAGTTTGCCGTATCTGAATCCATATCTGGTCTTTGCCTGCGCGTTTCGCTTTTGTTATCATTCCTGAAATTCTCAATCCATGAAAATCACAGAGTAGTAGTTGACCAGCAACCTTTGCATTCGTCATCACGCAATTTTCTCACCAAATCCAAATCCGTCAAGTAGTAATCTGCTCTACCACTCTCTACTACAACAACGCACAAATAAGCTAGTGCCCTCCTTCCCTGTATTTCCCGTCTCGCTACCGGCTCCCGGCAATCATCTGCGCGGCGTGCTGAAGGCTGGTTTCGGTGACCTTTGCGCCAGATAACATCCTCGCAACCTCATGCGTGCGGTCCTGGTCGCCGAGAAGGCGAATCTGCGTCTTCGTGCGGCCTCCGGACTCGTGCTTTTCCACGACAAGGTGCTGGTCGGCGAAGGCTGCAATCTGCGGCAGGTGCGTAACGCACAAGACCTGCTGGCCGCGGCCGAGGGACTTCAGCTTCTGTCCGACAGCTTCCGCAGCGCGTCCGCCGATGCCGATGTCGATCTCGTCGAAGACCAGCGTGCGCGGCGTGGGGACTTTGTTCTTCGGCTTGACCGCGCCCTCTTCCACGCTGACCTTCAGCGCCAGCATCACGCGCGACATTTCACCGCCTGAAGCAATCTCATGCAGCGCCTTCAACGGTTCGCCGGGATTGGTGGCGATGCGGTACTCGACCTGATCCCAGCCCGAGGCGGTCCAGTTGGATTGCTGCTCGCTGGCATGGACGGCAACCTCGAAGTGAACCTTCATGGCGAGGGAATTGATCTGGGCTTCGGCCAGCTTGGCCAGCTTGGTTGCGGCGCTCTTGCGCGCGGCGGTCAGAGCGCTGGCGGCTGCCTGATACGCCTTGGCTTCTTCATCCAGAGCCCCGCGCAGCGTCTTGAGAATCTCGTCGCGATCCACGACCTCGGCGAGCTTGCGGCTGACCTCTTCGCCAAAGGCAATCACCTCGCCGATGGTCTGCCCGTACTTGCGCTTGAGGTGGTCGAGCAGGGCAAGACGGTCTTCGATCTCGGCCAGGCGCTCGGGCGAAGCGTTAATGCCTTCAGCATAGTCGCGCAGGCTGGCCGCAACGTCGCCGACCGTGGCGCGGACAGAGGCAAGCTGCTGTGCAGATTCCGTAAAGCGTGCGTCGTATCGAGCCAGCTCCTCGACATTGCGCTGGGCGGCGCGCAGCGCTCCTTCAGCCGAGGCATCGCCTTCGTAGAGTTCGTCAAAAGCCCCATTGGCCGCGGCAAAAAGCTTTTCCGAGTTGGCCAGCACGCGCTTTTCGGTTTCCAGCGCCTCGTCCTCGGCCGGCTCCAGGTGTGCCGACTCGATCTCCTTGTGCTGATAACTCCAGACGTCGACCATGCGCAGGCGTTCCTGTTCGCCCTGCAGCATTTCGTCGAGCTTTTCCTGAGCCTCGCGCCAGCCAGCATAGGCTTCGGCCGCTGCGTCGGTTGTCAGGCCCGCGAAGCGGTCCAGCAGAATGCGTTGCTGCGTTTGATCAAAGCTGGCGCTGGTATCCGCCTGGGCGTGAACCAGCGCCAGCTCTGGAGCCAGTTGCCGCAGCACGGCCACGGTGGCGGGCTGGTTGTTGACGAAGACGCGCCCCTTGCCGGTCGAAAAGATTTCGCGGCGCAGAATGATGTCGCTTCCGCCGGAGTCGATGCCGTTCTCTTCCAGAATCGCCTCGGCGCTGGCGGTGGACTCGAAGACACAAGAAACAACAGCCTTCTCGGCACCGTGGCGAACCAGTTCCACTGAGCTTTTGCCGCCCATCAGCAGCGCCAGCGCGTCGACCAGGATGGATTTGCCCGCGCCGGTCTCGCCGGTAAGCAGGTTCAGGCCAGGCCCGAAGGCGGCGATGGCGTGATCGATGACGGCATAATTTTCAGCGCGCAGTTCGACGAGCATGGTTTCGGCGAGCCTCTCAGAAACTGTCCGGTGACCTAATAATTCTAGGTCAGTGATTTAGCGTGGGCAATCCGAGCGCAGAATAGCACGAACGGCGGCGCGGTGGGCTTGCCGATGCACCTGAAAGCGGCTGGGGGGACCAGATCGATAACTTGGAATGAAGTTCTGGGTCTGCTACCGTTAAAGGTGAGGTGAGTGCAATTCTTACTGCAGCTTTTGTCTTTCAATTGCCGTCGGATGGCGGCGCGGCTCCTGCGGTGCCGGCGGTGACCCAGGGATCGAGTGCGCTGATTGAGATGATCCGCAACAATGGTCCCGTTGCGATGGTCGTGCTGGTCGTGCTGTTGATTGCCAGTCTCTACTCGTGGACCGTGATTTTCGGCAAGAGTTCCGCCTTTCGCAGGGCAACCAGCCAGAGCCGGCGCTTCATTCGCGGCTTTCGGCAGGCCACGCGCCTGCAAGAGATCGCGACACTGGCCAGGGAGTGCAAGGCAAGCCCGCTGGCGCAGGTTTTCGAGGATGTGTATGAAACCTATAAGCGGCAGACGGGCGGCTCGGGACCGATTCGCAAGCTGGGGCCGTTGGAGCGTTCGGCTGAAACCGCCGCCAGCGAGGCTGTCACCAATCTGGAGCGGCAGTTGACTTGGCTGGCGACGATCGGCTCTGTCAGCCCGTTCGTCGGGCTGTTCGGCACGGTCATGGGCATTGTGGACGCCTTTCACGGCCTGGGGCAGGCCGGATCGGCAACGCTGCGGGCCGTCGCTCCCGGCATCAGCGAGGCGTTGATTACCACGGCGGCAGGCCTGTTTGTGGCCATTCCGGCCATCATCGCATATAACCAGTTCGCGGCGCGGATCCGTGTCTTTGCCGCGGCGGTCGACGATTTCTGCCGCGAGCTGCTGAACTCTCTTGAAGAGATTCCGGTGCGCGCGTCCTCTGCCGCGCGGCCTGGCATCGCCGACCCCGAGGTGGACCGTGGCGTATACAGGTAGCGCGGGCCGAACACGAACGGCGCTGGCGGAAATCAACATCACGCCCATGGTCGACGTGGTGCTGGTGCTGCTGGTGATTTTCATGATTACCGAGCCGGTTTTGCAGTCGGGAATTGACGTGGCCGTGCCCAAGACGCGGACCGTCCGGGAAATTACCCAGCAACGCCTCGTGGTGACCATCGACCGGGATCAGAAAGTTTTCCTGAACGATCAGCCGATCAACATCCACGAATTGGCCGCAAGACTTCAGCAGCCAGGCCCCGACGACGCCAAGAAAGTGATCTACCTTCGCGCCGATGAGCGGGTTCCATTCGGAGCCTTCGCCAGCGTGATGGACACGGTCAAGCAGGCGGGAATCACCAATATCTCCATCGTCACGCAGCCGCTGGAAGAGAAGGCTCCCTCCGACAGTGGAAACTGATGAAGCCATGTTTTGTGTCAGTCGTACACCGTCTTCGTCGACCCGCGATGGGTGAAACTGTGCCCCATCCATCGGACGTCTTAGTTTTTGTCCGATGGGTGGGCGTCCGTAAGCTCCAGGACGACGTCCAAGTTCTATCGAACTTGCATTCTCGTTTCGTGTCAGGGCACGACTTTAGTCGTGCCGCAAGTTGCTGGGACCAAGGCGGGCTTTAGCCCCTGAGAAATGTTTTCGCAAGCCGGATTTTTGGAAGGTCGCATGGACAGTCTGCTGGAAAACGACGAGCAACTCGATCAGGAATTGGCGCCGGAGCGGATCGTAGCTCCTGCGGCGGGATCGCTGTTGCTCCACGGCGCTCTGGCCGTGGTGTTGCTGACCTACGGCTTTTTCGGCGGGCTTTTCCATCACGATCAATGGGGCAC
>Ga0224526_1000016_pt1 | contig 107799 bp, 82 predicted proteins | sample CBST25metaG_FD_179878 | JGI IMG/M metagenome (GOLD analysis project Ga0224526, IMG submission 179878) | Peat soil microbial communities from Stordalen Mire, Sweden - C.B.S.T-25 | ecosystem: Environmental > Terrestrial > Soil > Wetlands > Peat | place: Sweden: Norrbotten County, Stordalen Mire...
ATCCCGGTCGCCGCCTCGGAGACCATCAAAGCCATCGCGACGGCGACAAACGATTCAACCAGCGCCGTCGCCTCTGCTGCGTATGTCATCAAGCCGCCCGCCGCCACGCCCACCTTCAGCGTGGCCGCCGGAACTTACACCAGCACCCAGTCCGTCACTCTCGCCGATGCCACCACCGGCGCTGTCATCTACTACACCACCAACGGAAGCACGCCAACCACTGCCTCCACCGTGTACTCAGCGGCAATCCCGGTCGCCGCCTCGGAGACCATCAAAGCCATCGCGACGGCGACAAACGATTCAACCAGCGCCGTCGCCTCCGCTGCGTATGTCATCAAGCCGCCTGCCGCCACGCCCACCTTCAGCGTGGCCGCCGGAACTTACACCAGCACCCAGTCGGTGACCCTCTCTGACTCAACCACCGGCGCTGTCATCTACTACACCACCAACGGAAGCACGCCAACCACTGCCTCCACCGTGTACACGGCGGCAATCCCGGTCGCCGCCTCGGAGACCATCAAAGCCATCGCGACGGCGACAAACGATTCAACCAGCGCCGTCGCCTCCGCTGCGTATGCGCTCAGGAAGCCTTGATTCATCCGTCAACAGGCCCAAGCGAGCAACGGCAGCGTTGAGATTGTGAAAGGCGCCCACCGAAACGCTGCCACCGATGCGAGTTGCATAATAAAAGACTTGATACTTGAGAGTACCGAGTTCCGGCCAGTTAGTTAGCCTTAGGTGCCGCGATTGGCATGGTCCAGTGGTTGCTCTTCCATGCACTCAAGGGGCCGCACAGCACTTCTTGAACTTTTTGCCACTCCCGCAAGGGCAAGGATCATTGCGGCCGATCCTGGGCGCCGCGCGATGAGCCGAGGGCTTCCCGGCGAGGGCGCGCAGGAGAAGATCGATGTCGGAGAGATCTTCGGGTTGGTCCGCCTCGATGCCGACGATTACCTTCCAGTGGTGTTTTTCACAAAGGGCGACGATCTCTTCGCCTTTAGGGAACCTCTGATCTTTTCATCGCTCTCGGGAAAGGAAATGAAATGACCCGGCCTTGTCTGCGATCGCCCTTGCTGAGAACGGCATTCTCGTTGCAGGTGTGCCGGCCCTCAGCTTATGCACGGGCCGTTGGAGTACAATTTACGCTAAGCGCGGAGCGGCCCCGGAGTGAACGGCAAGGGGCTGCCGGACGCAAATTCAACCGATTGAACGCGGAGCAAGGCTTTCCCCAATGGCACGCATCTACCCTTTTCGCGCATGGCGTTATAACCCCGGCGTAGTTCGCCTGGATGACGTGGTCACCCAGCCGTATGACAAGATCAGCCCGGCGATGCAGCAGGCTTATTACCAGCGCAGCCCGTACAATTTGGTGCGCATCATTCTGGGCTTGCCGGAGCTGTTTGACGCCGAGCGTGGTGAGAACGTGTACACGCGCGCCGGGCGCGACTTCCGCTCGTGGCGGGAGCAGGGCGTGCTGACGCAGGAGAAGGAGCCGTGCATCTTCGCCTATGCGCAGCGCTTCAAGGTTCCGGGCACGGAGACGGTGAAGGAGCGGCGGGGCTTTATTGCGCTGGGCAAGCTGCACGAGTACAGCGAGAAGGTGGTCTTCCGCCATGAGCAGACGCTGAGCAAGCCGAAGGGCGACCGTCTGAATCTGCTGAAGGCGACGCGCGCGCACTTTGGACAGATCTTCATGCTCTATTCGGACCCGGCGGGAAGCATCGAGAAGATATTGTACGAGGGCGCGGGCCCGGCAGACGCCGAGGTGACGGACGAATACGGGGTGCTGCACCGGCTGTGGAAGGTGAATGAGCCGGGCGTGATCAACCTGCTGACGACGGCGATGGCCGACAAGAAGCTGATTATCGCCGATGGGCACCACCGCTACGAGACGGCGCTGAATTATTCCAAGGAACACGCGCCGGCCGAGCCGGTGAAGAGCGAGTCGAGCACCAGCCAGGTGCCGCAGCCGGCGTATCCCGAGGCGGCGGTGATGATGAGCTTTGTGAATATGGATTCGGACGGGCTGGTGATTCTGCCGACGCATCGCGTGGTGCACAGCTTGACCGGCTTCGACCCGGCTGCCTTTGCGCTCGCGGCCAAAGAGTTTTTTACGGTGATGGCGCTGCGCACGGCCGAGGCCACGGACTACATCGGCACCCTTAACGCTCAAGAGGGCACGGCCTTTGTGGCGGTGACGCGCGCGGGGGCCTTCCTGCTGAAGGCGAAGCCGGAGACGACAGCGGCGGCGCTGGCCGGGCTGCCGGAGCGGCAACGGCAATTGGATTTGAGCAACCTGCATACGATTGTGCTGGAGCGGCTGCTGGGCCTGGATGCGGAGAAGGTGCGGGAGCAGACGAATCTGCGCTATCTGCGGGATGCGGGCGAGGCGGTGGAGCAGGTGCGGCGAGGCGAGGCGGATGTTGCCTTCCTGACGAATCCGGTAACGATGGAGCAGTTGAGGGAGGTGGCCTTTGCGGGCGAAGTGATGCCGCAGAAATCGACCGACTTCTTTCCCAAGCTGCTGAGCGGACTTGCGATCTATGCGCTGGAGTAAGTTAGGATTCGCGGCCTTTACGATGAGCTGGCTGGGTGGAGCTTCGCTCCTGGCGCAGCAGGCGCCGGCGGCTCCGCAGGCGCGCTTTGTGGTGGTGCTGGATGCGGCGCACGGAGGCGACGACTCGGGCGGACGGCTGTTGAATGGCCAGCCGGAGAAGGCCTTTACGCTGGCGATGAGCGTGCGTTTGCGCTCGCTGCTGGCAGTGCGCGGAATTCAAGTGGTGACCACGCGGGAGTCCGATCAGACAGTAGAAGCGGAGCGGCGGGCGGAGATCACCAACCACGCCGCGGCGCAGGCTTGCCTGAGCTTGCACGCGACCGAGAGCGGATTGGGTATCCATCTGTTTGCCTCGTCGCTGGCGCCCTCGGCGAATGCCGGCGGCGGGGTGCGCTTTCTGGCGTGGAAGACGGCGCAGTCGGCCTGGGTGACACGCTCGGTGGCGCTCGAAGGGGATTTGAACTCGGCGCTGCTGCACGCCGGGATGAGCGTGACGCTGGGACGGAGTTCGTTGCCGGTGCTGGATAGCCTGACCTGCCCGGCGGTGGCCGTGGAGATTGCGCCGGAGATGAGCTCCGACAAAACAGTGGCGGCGGAGCTGGACGATCCCGGCTATCAGGCGCGCGTGGCCGAGGCGCTGGCCGCGGCGATCGTCGAGTGGCGCACGGAAGCCGCTCGCGCGGAGGCTCATCCATGATTCCCCGCCATCAGGCCGTGATCTTCTCGATTCTGCTGCTGGCCTCGCTGGTGATGGGCGTGACGCTGTGGGAGTTACGCGAGCACGCGCATCGCAGGCTGATCGCCGGACAGGATTCAGCGCCGACCAGCGCGCCGCAGGTGGCAGCGGAGTTGCAGGCGACGTTGATGGTGGCCAGCGACAGCGACGGATCAATGCCCGCGCAACTGCACGCACTGCCGCTGCCGACCGATCCGGGAGCGCGCGCGCGGGCCATTTTGGGCAAATTGCTGGATATCTATGCCGCGGCCGACGCCGCGCATCCGGTTCCCGGCGGCGATGGCTCGGTGCTCGAGGTCTTTCTGCTGCCGGCGATCAATAGTGGCGCCGCGGCTGACGCCGCCAATGGTCCGCAACTGGCGGTGGTGAACCTGGCGGGCAGCTTTGCGGCCAACCATCCGTCGGGGATTGAGACGGAGACGCTGACGGTGCTGTCGATCTGCGGCACGCTGCACGCCAACCTGCCGCGCGTCTCGCAGGTGCGCTTCCTGGTGGATGGACAGGTGCGATCGACGCTGGCCGGACACGCCGACCTGACGCGCACCTACCTGACCGGCGAGCCGGTGCTGACCGAGGGACGGCAGCCTTGAGCGCGCTGGCAGGAATACCGCCAACCATTGGCGTCTTCGATTCGGGATTTGGCGGGCTGACGGTGCTGCGGGCGCTGACTGCGCGGCTGCCGCAGGCGCGCTATGCCTTTCTGGGCGACACGGCGCGGCTGCCCTACGGCTCGAAGTCGCGGCGGACAATAGCCCGCTACGCGGCGCAGAGCGCACAGTTTCTGGTGCGCGAACAGCGGGCGGAGTATCTGGTAATTGCCTGCAACACGGCCAGCGCTCTGGCGTTGGATGCAATTCAGGCGGCTGTGACGGTGCCGGTGCTGGGAGTGATCGAGCCGGGGGCCGAGGCCGCTCTAGCCGCTTCGTGCACGGGCGATGTGCTGGTGATGGCGACCGACGCTACCGTGCAGAGCCACGCCTACGCAACCGCCTGTCGCGCGCGGGGGCTGCGGGCTCTGGAAAAGTCCTGCCCGCTGCTGGTGCCGCTGGTGGAGGAGGGTTGGACCGGGCACGCGGTGACGGCCGAGGTGATCCGCATCTATCTGGCGGAGCTGATGGCCGAAGCGGCTGCCGCGGGGATGAAGCCGGATGCGCTGGTGCTGGGCTGCACGCACTATCCGCTGCTGCGGCCACTGATTGAGCGCGCCGTGCCGGAAGGAATGAAGGTGATCGACTCGGCCGAGGCCACAGCGGAGGCGGCTGCGCGCCTGTTCGGGCTGGAGAAAGCGCAGCAAAATCCGCCCGAGACGCGGATCGAGTGCTTTGCCACGGATTCGGTGGAGAAGTTCGAGCGGCTCGGCTCGCGCTTCCTCCAGCAGCCGACGGGCAAGGTGAAGCTGGTGGATATGAGCGGCTGGGTGGACAATATCTTCTTTGTTGCTGATATTCTATAAGGACGGTATCGGTCCGATTTCCCCATCGAGCGGACCCTGGAGGAAAGAAGCAAGAATGATCAATTTGGCGGGTAAGACAGCCGTCGTCTTCGGGCTGGCGAATAAACGTTCCATTGCCTGGGGCATCGCCCAAAAACTTCACGAGGCCGGCGCAACGCTGGCTATCTGCTATCAAAACGAGCGTATGAAGCTGGAGGCGCAGAGCCTCATCGACGAGCTGCCGGGAGCCAGCGGCTACCAGTGCGACGTGGCCAATGACGCGGAGATCGAGGCGGTTTTCGGCGTCTTCAAGGAGAAGTTTGGCAAGCTCGATATTCTGGTCCACGCCATCGCCTACGCGCCCGCCGAGGAGCTGCGCGGCGAGTTTATTGATACCACGCGCGAGGGCTTCCGCATCGCCAACGACGTCAGCGTCTACTCGCTGATCGCCGTCTCGCGCGGGGCGGCGCGGCTGATGACCGAGGGCGGCAGCATTATGACGCTCAGTTATTATGCCGCGGAGAAGGTTGTGCCCAACTACAACGTGATGGCGGTGGCCAAGGCCGGCCTGGAATCGACGGTCCGCTATCTGGCCTACAACCTCGGCGCGAAGAATATTCGCGTGAACGCCATCTCGGCCGGTCCGGTGAAGACGCTGGCCGCGCGCGGCGTGGGCGACCTGAGCGAGATGATGCGCTCGCATGCCGAGCGCGCCCCGCTCCATCGCAACATCGATCAGGCGGAGGTGGGCGGCGCGGCGCTGTTTTTGGCCAGCGATCTATCGAGCGCCATCACCGGCGAGATCATGTACGTCGATTGCGGCTATAACATCATGGGGTTTTAGAGCAAAACCACGATTTCCACGCCCAAGATTGTTGATCAAAGGTGTTGTTTTCTTGAGGAAAACAACACTTGTGAGCCGCTGCGCTGGGTATACCTATCGCGATTTTGCCATAAACGAATCGGAAATCTTATCCGCGAGTGACTTAAGTCGCTGGCATCAGCATTCGCCCCTCTTATGCTCGGGTTGCAGGACAAATCCGGAGTGAGAGGAAATCATCATGTTTTGTTATCAATGCGAGCAGACCTCGAAGGGCGAAGGCTGCCAGACACTGGGCGTATGCGGTAAAGACGAGAGCACGGCGGCGTTGCAGGATCTGCTGCTGCAGGGGGTGAAAGGCATCTCCATCTATGCCCACCGGGCGCGGTTGCTGGGCTCATCCGACGCCGAGATCGACGCTTTCACCATTCAGGCGATCTTCGCCACGCTGACCAATGTGAACTTTGACCCCGAGCGGCTGGTCGATCTGATCCATCAGGCCGTCAAGACGCGCGAGGCGGCGCGCGCACTGTATGAGAGCGCCAGTGTGGCTGCCGGAGTTGTGCCGGCGGAGCTGGGTGGAGCAGCTGCGTGGATGCCCGCCGCCACGCTCGATGGACTGCTGGCGCAGGCACAGCACGCGCTGCTGCCGGTGCGCTTTCTGGCCGAGAGCAAGGAGATTGCGAATCTGCAGGAGCTGGTGCTCTATGGCATCAAGGGCGTTGCCGCCTATGCCGCGCACGCATTGGCGCTGGGCGCGGGCGATCCTGTTTCCTTCGCCAAGATTCATGAAGTGCTCGACTTTCTTACGCATCCGGCGCCGACAGCCGAGGAGCTGCTGGGCATGGCGCTCTCAGTTGGCGAACTGAACTACCGCGTGATGGAGATTCTCGATAGGGCGCACAACGAAACTTTTGGCGCACCGCAGCCGACCAAGGTTCGCCTGGGCGCGCGCAAAGGCAAGGCAATCCTGGTCAGCGGCCACGATCTGCACGACCTCTACGCGCTTCTTGAACAGACCATAGGAACCGGCATCCAGGTTTACACGCATGGCGAGATGCTGCCCGCCCACGGCTATCCCAAGCTGAAGGCCTTTGCGCAATTGGCCGGCAACTACGGCGGCGCGTGGACGGACCAGGCCGATGAGTTCAACGAGTTCCCGGGCGCAATCCTGATGACCTCCAACTGCATTCAGGAGCCGAAGCTCAACTACAAGCAGAGGATCTTCACCTCGGGCATGGTGGCATGGCCGGGCGTGCGGCACATCGCCGATCAGGACTACAGCCCGGTGATTGCCGCGGCTCTGGCCGCTCCAGGCTTTGCCGAGGATGGAGGCGACGAGCAGATCACCGTCGGCTTCGGGCACAATGCCATGCTCAGCGTTGCCGGAGCCGTGATTGACGCAGTGAAAGCCGGGGCCATCCGGCGCTTCTTTCTGATCGGCGGCTGCGATGGAGCGCGCAGCGGGCGCAGCTATTACACAGAGCTGGCCGAATCGATCCCCAGCGACTGCCTGATCATGACGCTGGCCTGCGGAAAGTTCCGCTTCAACAAGCTGGAGTTCGGCATGATCGGCGGGCTGCCGCGGCTGCTGGATATCGGCCAGTGCAACGACACCTACTCCGCGCTGCAGATCGCGCTGGCTCTGGCCAAGGCCTTCGAGTGCGGGGTCAACGATCTGCCGCTCTCGCTGGTGCTCTCCTGGTACGAACAGAAGGCCGTAGCGGTGCTGCTGACGCTGCTGCATCTGGGCGTGAAGAATATCCGCATCGGGCCAACGCTGCCGGCCTTTCTTTCGCCCGCGGTGCTGGCGCTGCTCAAGGAGAAGTTCAACCTGATGGCCATCACCACGGCAGAGGCGGATCTGGCCGCGATGCTGGCCTGATCAGCGCAGCGCGCTGCTTTTGGGCTCCAGCAACGGAGCCTGGAAGCGGCCTGGCAAAGTGCGCGATGAGCGCTTGGTACAATCCGAGGATGAGCGCAACACGCTTTGATATTGCCGCCGTACTGGAGAGTACGGCGCTGTTCTCCAGCCTCTCCGCCGAGGAGTTGCGCATGCTGACCGCACGCACCGTGCGCAAGAGCTTCAAGGCGGGCGAACTGCTCTTTACCGAGGGCGAGCCCTGCCATGGACTGCAGATCATCGCCCGCGGCAGGGTGCGCATCTTCAAGACTTCCGCCAACGGGCGCGAGCAGGTGCTGGCCGTCAATCAGCCCGGCGAGCCGGTGGCCGAGCTGCCGGTCTTCGACGGTGGAGTCTATCCTGCCTCCGGCGCGGCGGTCGAAGAGACGCAGATCGCCTTCATCGCGCAGCGCGACTTCCAGAACTTTTGCCTGGAACATCCCGCTGTGGCGCTGAAGGTGCTATCGGTGGTGGGCGCGCGGCTCAGGAGGCTGGTGGGCATCATCGAGGAGCTATCCTTTACCACGATTCGCCAGCGGCTGGTGGCGCTGCTGCTGAAGCTGGCCCGCGAGGAGGGCGCTCAGAGCGCCGCGGGCATCGAGTTTCTGCTGCCTTCAACCCATCAGGAGCTGGCCAATCAGCTGGGAACCGTGCGCGAACTGATCTCTCGCAACTTGCAGCGCCTGCAAGCCGAAGGACTGCTGGAGGTGGATGGGCGGCGTATTGTGGTGAAAGAGATGAAGGGTCTGAGCGCAATGCTGGAGACCTCTTCCTAGGAATTACACCGCTGTTTCTGCCTGATTCTAATCATGCGGATTGGCAATCGGCTTGAGGTTTACCTATGAAGGATTTATCACTTATGAGATATTTCAAATCCGAAGAAGTCGTCGCACGAATCATCTAAAAAGAAAATCTGCCGATAGATATCTAAAGGCGATCCTCCGATTGCTTGCGCAGTGGCTGCCTGTGTCTCCTTCCGATGAATACACTCATGCATCCGGCAGCGCGGAGGAAGCAAGGACGGTCCCCGCCTGAAGGAGGATAAGTGGCTGAGCAGATTCTTGTTGTGGATGATGAACAGAATGTTCTTGATGGCATTGAGCGGCTGCTGCACGGCGAGTTCATCATCAGCAAGGCTCTGGACGCCACTGAGGGTTTGGCCTCGATCGAGCTGTTCGGTCCCTACGCTGTTGTCATTGCAGATATGCGAATGCCGGGCATCAACGGCGCCCGCTTTCTTGCCCGCGTACACAAACTGGCGCCGAAGACCGTTACGATACTGCTGACGGGATACAGGGATCTCGATACGGCCGTCGTCGCCGTAAACGAGGGCCATATCTTCCGGTACCTGAAGAAGCCATGCAAGAAAGAGGATCTGGTGAAGGCCATCAACCTGGGATTGGCGCAATACCGCACGAACATCGCGCAAACAGATTTACAGCCGCATGGAGTTGTGCTGCATCTCTGATGCGGACGATTCCGATCAATTCGCGGGAAAGAAAAGATATGGCGGGATCATCGCTTACGTTTTCCCCACCTCCCTGTCTGAGATACTAGTTTTCAGAAACCAGTCGATACCCCAGGAACTATCGGAGGAGGAATGCGGAAGCTCGTTTACGCCACACTGCTGCTGACCTGCGGAATCGGTGCATCGCTGCTGCCCGCGCAGACTGCGATGCAAGAGCCGATGGAAATGAGAGTTGTTCTCGGCCCACTGCGAGGAGCGGATGCGGAGCTAGTGAAATCAATCCGGGAAAAGCTGATCGCCGATTTAGAGAAGCACGGCGTCATTATCACCGATGAGCAGGCGGATGCCGACGCAATTCTGACAGGTTCTGGGTTAATGCAGGCAGCGACGAACTTTCGCGGCCGCCCTCAGATTCACCTACTGGCCAGTATGCGATTGGTCAACAAAAATGGTGTAGCGATATGGGCAGGGGATGTTTCAAGCGGATCTCTTGCTTTCAGCCAATCCGCAAGCTTTGTCGAGAAAGTGACGGATAAGGTGGTCGATGCTCTTGCCGAGGAGAGCAAGAGACGAAGCAGCGAACCGACTGCGCCGCGATAATTGACGATGGATAAACGGAGCTATCCCACCCTAGCGGCAAAACAAAGACGCCGCAAGGGTGGGGCAACTGGCTTCCATGATTTGGCTGAGGTATTTGGAATAGTCCTTGGTTAAAAACAAAAGCAGCAAGTCAGCCACCGCTTCGCGGTGATGGCGGGTTCGCAAGTTCGCGGGTTCAATGCCGGTACACCCTATAGCCGTTCTCAGATTTCCAATATGACCGGCATAATCATGGGGCGGCGGCCGGTGGATTTCTGGATGAGGCGCTTCAAGTCGGCGCGGACCTTTTCCTTGACCATGCCATAGTCGGATTTCTGCTCGGCGTTGAGGCCGTCGAGGGTCTTCATGACCAGTTGGCGGGCTTCTTCGGTGATGTCGGCTCCGCCGAAGCCGCGCATGACGACCTCAGGCTGCTGCTCGACCTTGCCGGTGCGCTTGTTGATGGCCAGCACGACCAGGACCACGCCGTCTTCGGAGAGGATGCGGCGATCGCGCAGGACCATATCCTCGACAACATCGTTATTGGAGCCGGAGTCGATCAAGACGCGTCCGGTGGGGACTTTGTCTTTTTTGCGGGCGTCGTTCTTGTCGAGTTCGAGCACGTCGCCGTCCTCGATGACGATGGCGTGTTCGACGGCGCCGGTAGCTAGAGCCAGATTGGCGTGCTTGCGCAGGTTGCCGTAGCTGCCGTGGACGGGGATGAAGAACTTGGGGCGGACGAGGTTGATCATCAGGCGCAGCTCCTCCTGGGAGCCGTGGCCGCTGACGTGGATCAGGCCGTTGTGGCCGTTGTCGTAGATGACGTTAGCCTCGCGGCGGTAGAGATGGTCGATGACGCGGAAGATGGCCTTCTCGTTGCCGGGGATGATGCGCGAGCTGAGCAGGACGGTGTCGCCGGGCTCGATGGAGGCGTGCTTGTGGTTGTCGACGGCGGCGCGGCTGAGGGCGCTCATCGGTTCACCCTGGGTGCCGGAGATAAGGATCATCAACTGCTCGGGAGCGTAGTCGCGCATCTGGCCGGGGTTAATGATGAGCCCCTGGGGTACGTTGATGTAGCCCAGGTCCTGGGCGATCTCAGTGCTTTCCATCATCGAGCGACCGATGAGGGCTACCTTGCGTCCGTGAGCGCGGGCTAGATCAAGGGCGATGCGGATACGGAAGACCGAGGAGGAGAAGCAACTGAAGAAGAGCTTCTTCTTGGTGCGGGCGACGATCTCATCCAGCCGAGGAATGACGGCCGACTCGCTGGGCGTGTATCCGGCGCGATCGACGTTGGTCGAATCCTGTAAAAGGGCCAGGACGCCGCGCTTGCCGTACTCGGCGAAGGTGTGCAGATCAAAGGATTTGCCGTCGAGGGGGGCGAGATCGACCTTGAAATCGCCGGTGTGGATGACGACGCCGACGGGGGTTTCAATGGCCAGCGAGACGGCATCGACGATGGAGTGAGTGACGTGGATCGGCTCGATGGTGAAGGGACCGATCGAGAACTTTTCCCTGGGCGTGATCTCGACCAGATCTGCCTCGTCCAGCAGTCCATGCTCTTCGAGGTTGCCCTCGACGTAAGCGAGGGTGAACTCAGTGGCGTAGACGGGGACGGGAATCTCGCTCAGGATCCAGGGCAGTCCGCCGATGTGGTCCATGTGCCCGTGGGTGAGGATGATGGCGCGGACATGAGCCTTGTTTTCAATGAGGTAGGTGATGTCGGGAACAACGACGTCAACGCCGAGCAACTCCGACTCCGGGAACATGAGGCCGGCGTCGATCACGATAATGTCGTCTTCCCAGCGGATGGCGAGGCAGTTCATGCCAAATTCGCCCAAACCGCCGAGGGGGATGATTTTCAGTTTTTTTGTCTGCATCTGTCAGTCTTGATGCTAACACCTGCGGCAAAAACCCGTTCGGTGCAAGCGAAGCGACATCTCTCACGACTTGTTTTCTGAGAGAAACGGCAGCTTCAACCGAGCCGATTAGTGCATGGAAATCACGGTTTGGCTCTAACAGACCTCTTGCACAATCCGCGCATCGTCCTCGTGAGCGTGAACTTCCGAGATGGGTGAAAACTTGTGCGCGGCCAAAATGGCGTTGGCGCCATGGGATTTGAGATGGGCGGCAAACTCGCGATCGGAGCTTTGGGTGTGTTTGAAGAGCCATTCGCGAAGCTGGTGGACGATCTCCAGTTCATCGGCCAACTGGGTGTTGTTGGCGAAGCGGGCTTGCAGCTCAATCAAGTGGCCCAGCAGGCGGTCATGCTCCTGATGGTGAGCCGCGGCGCCGGGATAGGCGGTCTCAGCCAGGAGCCGGTCTTCGTTGCGATGGTGGACGCAGGCAAATTTGACGAGCGCATCGAAGCTGCTCTTGAGGGAGGATTTGGAGCCGCCAGTGACCAGCTCGTCGTGCAACTGGTTGATGAGCAGCACCAGCATCTTATGGTCGTTATCGAGGAGTTTGACTCCGATAGTCCATGGATTGGTCCAGACAATGAGTGGCATCAGCGGCTTTCCTTTCCAGAACGAGCAAGCGTTCTTTCAGTTGCCCAGGCGAAGCAGAAGCTTTGCCTAGCAGGCCGATGAGTGAGCAGTCCGTGGAGGGGGAGGCGATCTGGCGGCATCCGCGGACGAACAGAGAGTAACGGGCAGTCAAAGCGAACAGAAAATCATTACGGGAAGAAGAGCCGGCCGAAAGCGTGATTCTGTCAGGAAGAACCCGGCCTTTGAGCCGCCAACCCGCGCGAGGTAGAGCTGCGCCGCGCTTCTGGCGCCGAAGTTCGACCGAAAAACGAAGAAGCGGAATGAACTCCGCCTCCCGTTCCGCGACGAACGTACGGACAATATAGCAAAAAAACGGGCGCAGTGCGAGGGGAATTTGCGCAGACGGGAAAAATGGCAGCGGTCCAATTCGAATGCAACATCCGTTGGGGGTTGAAGCCTGCATGATATCGCGAGAGTTATCTACGGGTTAAAGCCCAAACCCTTCCAATCGACCCGCTCCCGAAGGGTTATGGCCTGGGTTTTTTGTTACGTTTTTGTTACACTGAATGGCAGTGAGGGCGGTTGAAGCCGGAGAGGAATTCTCGAATCTTCCGGCGCTCTACCGCTTCCAACGGTAAGAAAGGCTTGCAACAACCCCGAGGATGGGGGCGCGCATGAAGTGGCCGGCATAAGCGCCGGCGAAGTTCAAGGCGGGCAAGTGCATCCTCTGCAAGCAGCGTATTGCTTTCAACATCCCCGTCCGCTGTTCCCCCACTGGGGAGCGAGCTGGACTGAAGGCGGAAGAGAGTGAACCTGATTCTTGAAGATCCAACGGCATCATTGCCGGAGGCTGGCGACCGTTGCAGCCTGGAGAATTATCTTCGGCTGCCCGACCACACGATGGACGAGCGGATTGCCGAGGCGCGCGCCAAGCTGGGAGCGACTACGCTCTTGCTCGGCCACCACTACCAGCGCGACGAGGTGATCCGCTTCGCCGATGCCACGGGCGACAGCTACAAGCTCTCGCGCATTGCCGCCGAAACCGAGGCCAAGTACATTGTCTTCTGCGGCGTACACTTCATGGCCGAGAGCGCGGACGTGCTGGGGCGCGCCGGGCAGCAGGTGATCTTGCCGGATCTGAATGCCGGCTGCTCGATGGCCGATATGGCGGAGATCTCGCAGGTGGAGGCTTGTTGGGAGGCGCTGGAGGAACTGGGGCTGGCCAACGACATTGTTCCGCTGACCTATATGAATTCGACGGCCGCGATCAAGGCCTTCTGCGGCGAACGGGGCGGGCTGGTGTGCACCTCGTCGAATGCGCGCGCGGCCTTTGAGTGGGCCTTCGCGCGCGGCAAACGAATTCTGTTTTTACCGGATCAGCATCTGGGACGCAATACCGGCCATGCGATGGGCGTTCCGCTCAACGAGATGACGGTCTGGGATCCGTGGGGCTTGCAGGGCGGACAGACGAAGCAAAGCCTCACGGCCAGCCGCATTCTGCTCTGGAAGGGGCATTGCGCCGTGCACCAGCGCTTTTTGCCGAGCCATGTGGATGCGGTGCGCGCCAAGTATCCGGGCATTCAGGTGATCGTGCATCCGGAGTGCCGCTTCGAGGTCTGCCAGAAGGCCGACGCGCTGGGCTCTACCGAGCGCCTGATTGCTCTGGTCGAGACCGCACCGAAGGGGTCCATCTTCGCCGTGGGCACGGAGATTCATCTGGTGAACCGCATGGCGCGGCGCTTTGCCGCCGAGCGAAAAAAAGTGATCACCCTGGACGACACCGGCTGCCTGTGCACGACGATGTTCCGCATTACGCCGCAGCATCTGGCCTGGGCGCTGGAGAACCTGGTCGAAGGGCGCGTGGTGAATCGCATCCAGGTGAAACCGGCAGTCAAGCGCTGGGCGCGGGTGGCGCTGGACCGGATGCTGGAAGTGGGGTAGAACAGGGATCAGGGGTCAGGGATCAGTTTCGTTGCAATCGACTGTTCACTGCCCACTGTTCCCTGTAGACTGTAGCCATGAGGACCTTCACTCTCGACGAAGCGCAATCGTTGCTGCCGGTGCTGGAGTCGCTGCTGAAGCGGGCGATCGAAGGCAAGCAGTCGGCGGAGGCGGTGAATGCGAAGCTGGCGGATCTGGCGCGGCGGATCTACGTCTCCGGCGGAATGCGGGTGGATTCGGGCAGCGTGACCAGCCAGAGGGCGGAACTCGAGGCCGAGATGCAGCGGGTGCGAGAGAGCGTCGCCGAGATCGACGCGATCGGCGTGCAGGTGAAGGATCTGGAGACCGGGCTGCTGGATTTTCCCTGCCGCCTGGAGGATGAGATCGTGCTGCTCTGCTGGCAGATGGGCGAGCCGTCGATCGAGTACTGGCACCCGACCGATACGGGCTTCAAGGACCGCCAGCCGGTGGACGAACGCTTCCGCCGCCGCTCGGCCAGCGGCAACCGGCCCAATTAGTGGTCAGGGATCAGCGATCAGGACGGAATCTTTTCCCCATGTACGATCATCTCTTAAGAGGCAAACGGCTCAACTGATTACCCGGCGCGGCATCCATGCCCGCGGTGACGACAACCCCAACAACCTGTAAGGAGCGAATATGCTTTCGGTAGGCGCAAGTTTTCCCAGCTTTGAACTCTCCGCTGTCGTCAACAGCGAGATGAAATTTCCCACCATCACCGATCAGAGCTACGCGGGCAAGTGGAAGGTCTACTTCTTCTGGCCCAAGGACTTTACCTTTGTCTGCCCAACGGAGATCGCGGCCTTCGGCGAGCTGAACTCCGAGTTTGCCTCGCGCGGGGCGCAGGTTCTGGGCGCGAGCATCGACTCCGAGTTTGTTCACTGGGCATGGCGCAACGAGCAGCCCTCATTGAAGAACCTTCCCTTCCCCATGCTCTCGGACATCAAGCGTGAACTTTCGACGGCTCTGGGCATTCTGGACCCGGCGGCAGGCGTCTCGCAGCGCGCCACCTTCATCGTCGATCCGGAGAATAAGATTCGCTTTGTCTATGTGACGGATCTCTCGATCGGCCGCGATCCCAAGGAGGTTCTGCGCGTGCTGGATGCGTTGCAGAACGGCGGACTGACGCCCTGCGGCTGGCACAAGGGCGAGGCAACGATCAAGGTATAAAAAATAAAAACAGAAACAAAATGGCGCGGCATATGCTGCGCCATTTTTTATTCCCTATAATCAGTGAGATTTTACGGTTTTTTATTCAGGGCATCGGGCGGGACCAATGCGACTGGGGCTTCGCCCTCCAAGGAGACGGCTCCCTGTTCAAATGTCTGAAGCGCCGCATCGTCGGCAGTCAATCCAACCCAGCAGACGACTCCTTTTTTGAGAATGCCGCAGACCGTCTCTATTGTCCTTTTGAAATCCGGATTGGCCAACAATGTCCCAGAGGCCCGTTCAATCCAGAGGCTATGAGCGCCACGAGAGTAGGCTCCATAGGTTGGAGCGGAGATCAGAAAGCTCTTCTGAATGCCGGCTGCCACACCTGTTGCGAGCGACGGAAGCTCCTTGTCGGTGAACTGCTGCCCGAAGCAGTCAAAGGGCATTTCTATGACCTCAATGACTGAACCGGGATTACCATGACGAGCGAGCAAAACAACCTGAACACAAGATACGCCTTTCTTTTCGTCCTCACTCGTAGCGTTCATCTCCGCTTGCTGTTTCACCGCGGGGAGCATGGGCTGAGCGTCCACAACATCCCAATCGGAAGGGATGCTATAGCTTATGCCGAGGTCGCTGGTGTGCACCTGCGCTGTCGGCGGAGCAACGGCCGCGGGAGCAGCGGGAGTTTGATTGGCGGGAGCCGTGGGCGTCTGCGCCGCAAGCGAGGCGGCGCAGAGGGATAGCAGCAAGAAAAGAGGCAGGGATTTCATATGCCTGCCAGTCTACCACAGGCTCTGCCGCATCGACGCTTACTTCAGCAGCAGGCCGAAGACCGTGGCGACGATGCCCACGACGGATGCGCCCATGCCGACATACCAGTAGATGCGCTTTTTTGTCAGCAATGTAATGGATGTAATCACCAGGCCGATCTCGAGCAGCGCCTCGCCGAGATCGAAGTGGTCGGCACGCTTCTCGTTCTCCTCCACCTTCTGCTCGAACTCGCGAACTTTACTCTCATCTTCGCGGGCCTTCTCTTCACCATCCTTGAGGTCCGCGGTCCACTTCTGCTCATGATCGGCGTAGCTCTTGGCCTTCTTCTTCGCCTCATCCTTGTTGGCGATCGAGAGAACGCTCATCAGGTCGGCTGTCAGTTCGGTATCGTTGGAGCGAATCTTCTTGGCCTGGTAAAAGGCCCAATCGTCCGCGACAACATTCTGCTGCATCGCGGCTCTGGTCTGGTTCAGGATTGCCTCGGTGTGCGTGCGATGGCCGAGCACCGTGACCACCGCAACCAGTACCGCCAGAATGGTCATGGTGAGCGCCACGGGCATCATCGACGATTCGTGGCTGGCGTCCTCAGCGTGCTCCTGCAACTCCTGGACTTCGTTGGCTTCCATGGGTAATCCTCCTCCATTGATGAGATTGGTGAGCCTACTTTCGTTTCCAGCGGACGCCGTCTTTTGAGTCTTCGATGACGACGCCTTTTTCGGCCAGCTCGTTGCGGATTGTATCCGCGCGGGCGAAGTTGCGCTGCTTTTTGGCCTGCGTCCGCTCGGCGACCAGTGCGTCGATGGCCTCGTCAGTCAGCCCTTGCCGGGCGAGCAGCCCGGGAGCGACATCGTCGAGGCGTCCGGCCTGCTGGGCCCAGTCGAGCGCTTGATTCGTAGCCTCGGCGTCGCGATCGGTGAGCACGTCGAAGACCGCGTCGAAGCTGGCCAGAACAGAGAGAATTGCGTCGCGGTCGGCGGCCTTCAATTCACCCTTGTCCAGCGCAGTATTGGCCACGCGCACCAGGTCGAAGATGGGCGCGCGGGCTTCGGCGGTGTTCAAATCATTGCTCAACGCGGCAAGGTAATCGGCCTGCGCCTTTTTGGCCGCCTCTTGCAGCGCGGGATTTTCTCCGGACGGGAAAAGTCCGTCGCGCAGCCGCTGCACGAAGGTGCGCAGGCGCTCGATGGCGTTGGTGGCCTCGATGAGGCCGTCGAAGGTGAAGTTGAACTGATGGCGATAGGGCACGGAGATGAGCGCGAGACGGATGGCCGAGGCCTTGTAGCCCTTGAGCAGCAGGTCGCGCAGGGTGTAGAAGTTGCCCTCGCTCTTGGACATCTTGCGCCCGTCGACGAGCAGGAAGCGGACGTGCATCCAGTGGCGCGCGAAGGTCTTGTGGGTGACGCTTTCCGACTGCGCGATCTCGTTCTCGTGATGGGGAAAGATCAGGTCCTCGCCGCCGGCGTGCAGATCGAAGCTCTCGCCCAGATACTCCATGGCCATGGTGGAGCACTCGATGTGCCAGCCGGGGCGGCCGCGTCCGATGGGCGTATCCCAGGAGGTCTCGCCGGGCTTGGCGGCCTTCCAGAGAGCGAAGTCGCGGGCCGAGTCCTTTTCATACTCGTCCACATCGACGCGGGCGCCGTCTTCCATGCCGGAGAGATCTTTCTTGCTTAATTTTCCATACTCGGGAAAGGCGGCGAGGCGGAAGTACCAGCTGCCGTCCTCGGCCCTGTAAGCCGCGCCCGCCGCGGCCAGCTTCTGGACCAGCTCGACCATGCGGGGAATGTGCTCAGTGGCGCGGGCGATGACCTCCGGACGCTGGACGCGCAGGGCTTCGAGATCCTCGAAGAAGGCACGCTCGTAGGCGGCGGTGTACTGCGCGATGGGAATGCCGGCTGCGACCGAGTTGCGGATGATCTTGTCGTCGACGTCGGTGATGTTCATGACGTGGCGCACAGGAATGCCTGAAAGCAGGAGGAAGCGGCGCAGGATGTCCACTTGGAGGAAGGTGCGGAAGTTGCCGATATGGCCGTAGTCGTAGACCGTGGGCCCGCAGGCGTACATCCGGAACGGGCCGCCATCGGCAGGCGCGACGAGGTCCATTTGTCCGGAGAGAGTATTGAAAAGCCTGAGCGTCATGGGTGAGCTTCTTGCAAATCTTCCTTGGAGTCGATGGTACCAACGGGCCGGTACAGGGCTTCATCGATTGTAGCAGCGCGCAATTGGTAGAGCGCGCTGCACAGAGATCAGTTGGCCGGCTGCAACTGGCGTTCGAGCTGGATGCGGATGCGGGGCTTGACGCTGCCCGGCTGGGGCGCGGACAACAGCGCCAGGGCTTCGGCGGCGGTGGCTTGACTCTGCTGGGTCTGGCCGGAGGCGCGATAGGCCTGGGCGAGGGTCAGCAGCATCGAAGGCGTCTTATGCTGGGTAAGCGCTACCGCACGCTCGGCGTAGTTGACGGCCAGATACGGATCTTTGAGCGAGGCCGGCTCGGCCAGCAGGAAGTCTTTGGCGGCCATATCGAGAATCAGGGATGAGGCCTCCGGCTTGCGCGCCATCTCATTGAGGCTGGCGAGCCCCTTTTTGGCCAATGCGCCTGAATCTCCCGCGGAGTGCAGGAGCGAATGAATGGCAGCCAGGCGAACCTGCGCATCGGCTCTGGAAACCTGCAAGTCGGAATCTATCGAATCGGATTGAAGAGAACTCTCGATAATCACGAGCTCCTGAGTCCATAATTTTTGCGCCGCCAGGAGGTTGCGCCGCCAGTCGCCCACGCCGTCAACACGGGCAGCATCGGCTGCGGCCTCGAAGCCGAGCGCCTCGAAGTTCAGGGCGACCTTCAGGTCGGCCGAGGCGCGCAGATCCTGCGGATCGGAGGCTACAATCTTGGAATAAAAACCAACCGCCTCCTCATAAAGGCCAGTGGCCGCGGCAAACTCACTCAACTGCACCAGCGCGCCAGCCTCTTTGCGCTCGATGATGGCCCGCATCCGCTGCATGGAGAGGCTGTGCTTTTCCGCATCCGGCAGGGAGTCTACGTGCTGCAGGGCGTCTTGAAAGTCGTTGAGCGCAAGGGCGGGATCGGTATCAATCTCGACGCTGCCGATCTTGCCCTGGTTGGTGGCGAGGCTGCGCAGGGCGCGCTGTGAGCTGCGCTCAACGAGCAGGGCGCGCTCATCGAGCGCAATCGACTGATGGTAGGCAGCCAGGACGGCGGATTTATTGGAGGAGCCGGCCGCGCCGCTCTCGCCCAACTCATCCCCGAGCACGCTGTAGGCGCTGGCGGCATCGCAGAGCAGAGAAACCGGAGCATTGCCGGAGTCGATCAGGCGATCATAGTCGCGGACGGCCTTTCGCATCCCATCGATCGCCTCCTGCGTTCTGCCGGGTCCGAGGCGAATCTCGCTGCGCGACTCTTCGGCAAAGGCGAGCGCGCGCAGAGCCACCGGATCAAATCCATCGCCGGGATTGAGCGGCGCGGCCAGTGCGACGGCCTTATCGATACTGGCAAGCGCGCCCGCCGTATCACCCAGATTCTGGTCATAGTCGTTGCCCTGAATATTGGCAAGCCGGGTGTAGGCGTCGACAAGATCGAGCTGGGTCTGGCGATCACCTTGCGCATCCTGGGCCATGCGGTCCAGGTGTTCGAGCACGCGCGTGACCAGCAGCTTTTGTACGCCGGTGGAACCGGGCAGCTCCTTGATTGCCTCATCCAATTCGGAGAGGAGGCTGTTGCTCAACTGGCGCAGATCGGCGGAACGCGCCTCGGCCTTGCGCCGCTGTTCATTGGCGACTTTGGCCTGCCAGAGCACGCCGACGATGCCGGCGCAGAGCGTGACGGCGAGCACGGCGATGGCCCCCAGGGCGAAGCGATGGCGGCCGACAAACTTGCAGGTCAGATAGCGTATGGTTCCCTGGCGCGCCTTGACGGGCCGGCCCTCCAGATAAGCGCTCAGATCGTCGGCCAACTGCTCGGCGGTCCGATAGCGCTCCTGCGGCTCCTTGCGCAGGGCCTTCTCCAGGATGGCGACCAGGTCCGCATCGAGCCGCTGACCGGAGGTTGAGTCCGTCGAGGGCTTCTGCGGCGCCTGCTGGCAGATGACGCGCAGCATCTCGCCGGTGGTCATCTCCTTGAACTCGTAGGGAGGCTCGCCGGTAAGCAGGAGATAGAGCAGCACGCCCAGCGAATAAGTGTCGGAGGCAGTGGTGATGGGATTGCCCAGAACCTGTTCGGGGCTGGCGTACTGGGGGGTGAAGGATTGGAAGCCTTCGCGGGTCATCTCGCTACCCGGCGCGTCCTGGGCAGGCGAGAGTATCTTGGCGGTGCCGAAGTCCAGCAGGCGGGGCGTACCGTCCTCGGCCACCAGAATATTGTCGGGCTTCAGGTCGCGATGAACGATGAGGTTCTGATGTGCGAACTGCACCGCCTCTGAGACCTTCAGAAATAGCTCGATGCGCTGCGGAATGGAGAGATTCTTCTCCTGGCAATAGCGATGTATGGGCACGCCGTCGACATATTCCATCACCAGGTAGAGATCGCCCGCAGCGGTCACGCCGCCATCCAGCAGGCAGGCGATGTAAGGGTGGTGGAGGACGGCGAGGATCTGGCGCTCCTGGCGAAAACGTTTCTGAAAGAGGCTTGTGGCCAACGGCAGATCGATCAGCTTGATGGCGACCTGCTGTTCGAAGTGGCCGTCGGCGCGATGGGCCAGATAGACGGCGCCCATGCCGCCGCGCCCGATCAGGCGATCCAGCAGATAGTGTCCGATGGGGCGCGCGCCCTCCTGCGCCTCGCGGCCTGTCCCCGGCTCCTGCCGGCTGGAGGCGGCAAGGCGCTCTTCGGCGACGCTGGCATCGAGCAGCGCGTTCACCTCGGCGGCCATCTCCAGGTCGCCCTGGCAGCGGTCGGCGATCAGCACGGCGCGCTCGCCGGCGGGTGCGGCAAAGGCCTCGTTGAAGATCTTCTCGATGCGCAGAAATGATTCCGTCGTTTCGAGCATTGGCGCGGTAACTCCGTGGGTAGCTTTAACTATAGCCTGCGTAAAGCGGAGAAAAACTGCCTCAAATGCCCACTCCATCCTCGACAAGTCCGGTATGCAGGCGGTGGAAGAGCCAACTGCGGATGAACTTCATCTCGCGGTCCACGGTGGATTTGGACAGTTGCATCAGCGCGGCGGTCTCCTCCGAGGTGCAGCCGAGAAAGTAGCGCAGCTCGACCAGTTGCACCTTCTGAGGATCGAGCGCGGCCAGCTCATCGAGCGCGCGATTCAGATCCAGAAGCTCGGCACTGTCGATGTTGATCCAGGCCAGCTCGTCGCTCAAGGGAACGCGCTCGTAGCCGCCGCCACGCATCTGCGCCTGGCTCTCGCGCGCGTGATCGATCAGAATCAGGCGCATCACCTTGGCGGCGAAGGTGAAGAAGTGGCGGCGATCCTCCCATTCGGCCTTGCGCTGATTGAGCAGGCGCAGGTAGAGCTCGTGGACCAGCACCGTGGCCTGCAGAACGTCGGGATTGCGCTCGCGGCGAATATAGGAGGCGGCCACCTCACGCAGATGGGAGTAGACCAGGGGCATCAGCTCCTCGAAGGCCGAGGCTTCGCCATCCCTCCACTTTGCCAGCAGCAAAGTGATCTCTCCTTTGGCAGGTTGCACAATCCCCCTTCGCGCGCAAGGCGCAACGATTGATTATAGACAAGGACGCTGGAACGGGAACAGGAGAGCTATGGCGGCACTCTCATCCCTTGGGGGAGGGGGCAGCGGTAGTTGTCAGCCGCAGGAGAAGAAGGAAGAGCCGCCTTCCAGGATCGTCACTCGTTTGTATTATCCCTTAAAAAGCCTTCCGATGCCAGAAGTTTATCATCTTTCGATTGGAAGTCGCCTCAACTGTTTGCGGCCCCCGTTCAATCGCAGGTCAGAACCACTCCGGTAGACCGGTCTGAACGATCGCCTTGCATCTCTGCCCCGCGCCTTCTGACTTATCCGCAAAATCTTTCATACAATTCATAATTCAATCGCTCCATGCCGCCCGGCATTCCGCCTGTTGCCTCTAGCAACAGCGCTTTTTTGCGACTGAAACGATCCACATTGCATTGCCAATCCGAATAAGCGGTATCTCCGAGTCTTTGCGCTCCGCGGGCAGATGACTCGCTTTCTGCGCACGGATGGAGCTGTCAGAGCCCTTCCGTCGCACGTTGATCATTTCATTCACAAATTCATCTGGGAGAAACCTATCATGCGCATCTTTGTAACTTTATATTGTTGAAATTTAATTACCAACTCTACGCAACTCCCACGCTATTCTCTGCTCTTCCGCATGCCTCGCCCGCGATATGTGCGCTGAGTCGGGGAAGACTGAGGCACTTTCCCTTTGCTTTTCGCTAACTCCAGTGAAGGGTCAGAACGAGATTGCCAACGCATCACCAACGAGATTATTCAAGAGAGGAATGTATGATGATGACGCCCAGCAACGCGAGTGAGAGCAAGCAGAATCCCTTCCATAGAAATCTCCCGCCTCAGGGAATATCCAGTTCGCGTGGCTCCAGAGCGAGCGGGGGCACCTTGGCTCATCGCGCCAAGACGCACTCCAGCCTAAATCCACAGATCGCCCACCCAAAAGCCGGTGTCTTTTCCTGGCTGACCAGTTCGCGCAAAAGGACGACGCGACGAGCGGTCAAGGAGGTCTCGATGTTTCACTCTATTTTTGCCTTGAAAGACAAGAAGATACCCAGGGAAGAGCAACGGCCGCTGCCATTCGCCGTCTGGACCGAGCAGATGAGCGTCTCGGTCAAGCTGCTGGACAACGACCACAAGAAGCTGGCGCTGCTCGTCAGCGATCTGCACGACGGCGTGATGCAGGGTCGGCCCCAACCCATGCTGGAAGGCCACTTCGCAACGCTGGTCCGTCACCTGCGCACGCATATCGCCCACGAAGAGCAGCTCTTTGCCGAAACCGCATATCCGGAGGCGGCGATTCACCAGCGCGAGCATGAATTTTTGATGGAGCGGGTTCTGGACCTGCAGATGCGCTTTGGCCGGGAGAACAGCGCGGAAGGCTATCTGGAGCTGGTCAACCTGCTGAAGGGATGGCTCTTCAGCCACTTCCAAAGCTCCGATCAGGAGTATGCGCCGTACTTTAAATCCAAGGGTGTGGATGCCATTATGGCCAAGCGGGAGAGGCAGGCCCCGGTTGCGCGCAAACGCGCCGAGAATAAGGCGCGGGTGATGCAGGCAAGCTGGTAAGAAAGGGAAGCCGGATGCAACCGATAATCTGGACCGAAAGGATGTCCGTTGGCGTGAAGCTGCTGGACAACGACCACAAGAAGCTAATATTGCTGATCAACCATCTGCACGACGGTCTGGTGAGCGAGCGCGCCAAGCCGGAGCTGGACCGGATCTTCCAGCGGCTGATCCGCTCGACCCGCGTTCACTTTGCCCATGAAGAGCATCTGCTGCTTGAAACCGGATATCCCGGCGCGATGGCGCATAAACAGGAGCATGACCGGCTGCTGAAGCAGGTCGATGAGCTGTATCAGCGCTTCCGCGCCGGCGTTCCGCTCAGCATTTATATCGATGGGATGGATATTTTGGAAGACTGGCTCGCCAATCACCTTTTTGGATCCGATCAGAAGTACGGTCCCTTCCTGGAGGCGCGCGGAGTGAACTGGATTCTGACCTCGTGGGAGATCCCGGCCGAGGCGCTGCATCACAAGCCCGACGTTCAAAGCCACGCGTCGCCCGCCGCATCGTAATCGCATTCTCTTCCGCAGCGTGGCAGGCATCAATCCGATTCATCAATTCCCGAGACCGAGCAGATCGGTTGTGAGGGCCATGCGCGGGAAGCTATGATGAATCTTCATGATGATGACGCCGCCAATTGAAGCCGCCAATGTTGGGATGTGGGATTCGCTCTTCCTGATGGTTCTGGCTCTGGTGGTCTTCGGGCCGCGCCGGCTGCCGGAGATCGGCCGCCAGATCGGCCGACTGATGTACGAGGTGCGCAAGGCCTCGAACGACTTCAAATTCCAGATGGAAGAGGAGCTGCGCAAGGCCGAAGAGGCCGACCGGCAGAAGAAGCTGGCGGCGGCAACGCTGGCAACTCCACTGGCGGAGTCACAGGCTGCATTCACAGAAACCGTGAGCCCCGTCGCTTCTCCGTATCCAGGCGAGGGAGTTTATCCGGCAGTCTCACCCGCGGACTTTCATGCTGACGAGCCGTATCCGCGCATTCAGCCGCCCGCGACCGGTGAGCCGGTTGAGGCCGAGCGACCGGGCCGCATGGCTCAGCCGCTTGAGATGCCTGCGGCAGAGACGACGAGCGAGAGCAATCCGGTAGCGACATCAGCAGCTGAGCAGGTCCGCCATGATTGATCCGACAGAGGCGATCGGCAAGGCGCGCGACGCGGTGAGCAAGCGGGCCGAGCTTCCGGGCATGAGCCTGATGGAGCACCTGGACGAACTGCGCAAGCGCATCGTTCGCTCGGCGATCTATCTGGCGCTGGGTTTTGGCGCGGCCTGGGCCTTTCACGACCGCTTCGTCGGCTACATCCAGGCGCCGCTGAACCGCATCGGCAAATCGCTTGTGATGACGCACCCGATGGACGCGCTGAATCTGGATTTGCAGGTATCGCTGGTGGCCGGTGCGATTCTGGCCTCGCCCTTCATTCTCTTCCAGGTCTGGCTCTTCATTGCGCCGGGGCTTTATCAGAAAGAAAAGCGCTTTGTGATTCCCTTCATGGCGGCCACGGTGGGATTGTTTTTGGCCGGTGCGGCCTTCGGCTACTTCTGGGTTCTGCCCGGCGCACTGCAAATCCTGATTGTGCAATTCGGCCATAACTTTACGCCGATGGTCACCATCGAGGAGTACACGGGCTTCTTTCTCTCGATCATTCTGGGCCTGGGCATCAGCTTCGAGCTGCCGATTCTGATCTTCTTTCTGGCTCTGTTTGGCATTGTCAGCCCGCGCTTTCTGTGGCGGAATATGCGCTACGCGATTCTGGCGGTCTTTGTTGTGGCGGCCATCATCTGCCCCAGCCCCGACCCGTGGACGATGTGCATCTACGCGATTCCCATGCTGGTGCTGTACGTGATCGGCATCGGCGTGGCGTGGTGGGTGCATCCGTCGCGGCGGAAGAAGAAGGAGGCGGCGCAATGAGCGATGCCGGATTAAGCTTCGCAGTTTCCCACCCTTCGCAAAGTGCGCGAAGGATGGGGCACCCAGGCAAGGAGGCGGGCGAGTGAAATTTCTTTCGATTGGGAAGAGGGCTGCGGCGGGATTGATTCTGCTGCTGCCGCTGGCCGCGCCGGCGCAGACGCACTTCAATGGGGCTAAAGCGCTGGAGTATGCGCGGCAATTTGTCTCGATCGGGCCGCGCTGGCCGATGAGTCAGGGCCACTCGCAGGCCGAGGCCTTCCTGCGCAGCCACTTCCAGCACGATGCGCTGGAAGAGGACACCTTCATCGCCAATACGCCGATCGGGCCGATCCCGATGCGCAACTTCATCGTGCGCTTTCCGGGGAAAAAAGACGGCGCGATTGTGTTGGCGACGCACTATGAGACCAACTACTGGCTCAAAAACATCAACTTTGTCGGCGCCAACGACGGCGCGGCAACGACCGGCCTGCTGATGGCCATCGCCGACCAGTTGCGCGAGGCCACCGCGGGCGGAAGAAAGCTGGAGGGCTACTCGGTCTGGCTCGTCTTCGACGACGGCGAAGAGTCGATTAACTCCGCCTGGACCGACTCCGACTCGCTCTACGGCACACGTCACCTGGCAGCCAAATGGGCGCGCGACGGAACGCTTCCGAAGATCAAGGCATTCATCGTGGCCGACATGATCGGCGACAAGGATCTGGACATTCAGCGCGAGAGCCGCTCGGCAGCCTGGCTGGTTGCTTTGGTTAAGCAAGCAGCAAAGAAGTACGGCTACGAAGGCTATTTCTTTAAGCAGACGATGACGATCGAGGACGATCATTTGCCGTTTGTGAATCGCGGCGTGCCATCGATCGACATGATCGACCTGAACTACGGTCCGCATAACAGCTATCACCACACCGACAAGGACACGATGGACAAGATCAGCGCGCACAGCCTGACGATCGACGGGGATGTGTTTATGGAGACGATAAGGCTGATTGGGATGAGATAGGGAACTTTCCTATAACATTCAACTTATGCTTGCGGGTGTTCCATGGGTTTGGTGGGTCGGGTTTCATCTGGTGGTGGCGGGGCTGCTTGTGGCCGATGGGCTGCTGGCTGGCTCGCAACGCGCGATGAGACGGCAGCAGAGCTTTGCCTGGCTGTGGACGGCGCTGCTGGTACTGATTGCAACCGGCTTTGCCGCGTGGATCGCGATTGCCAAGGGCCATCAACCGGCGCTGGAGTTCGTTGCCGGATATACGATTGAAGCCTCGCTGAGCGTGGACAATCTCTTTGTCTTCCTGGTGATTTTTCAGGGCTTTCAGATCAGCCCGCGACGGCAGCATACGGCGCTGCTGTGGGGCGTGGCCGGAGCGGTGGTGCTGCGCGCGCTCTTCATCGCCGCGGGGATCACGCTGCTGCAGCGCTTCGCATGGATCAGCTGGCTCTTCGGGCTGATTCTGCTGTATGCGGCCTGGCGCCTGATGCGAGGGGGCTCGGCGAAGACGGTGATTCCTGAATGGATTCGCAAGCTGCAACCGGCGCGCGGCTCTCTGCTGCCGGTGATTCTGGCCGTCGAGCTGACCGATCTGCTCTTTGCGATGGATTCAATCCCCGCCGTGCTGGCCGTCAGTCACAATTTCTTTGTCATCTATACCTCGAATATCGCGGCGATACTGGGCTTGCGTTCGCTCTACATTGCGCTGGCCTCATTCTTGGATCGCTTTCGCGCGCTGCACTACGGGCTGGGAATGCTGCTGGCTTTTGTGGCGCTGAAGATGCTCGCCGGCCGCTGGATCGAGGTGCCGATCACGATCTCGTTGGCGGTGATGGGAGCAATTCTGGCGGTGAGCGCACTGGCGTCGGTAAGGCAGGGAATAGGGAACAGGGAATAGGGAATTTCCGGAGATTGTGGAGGTTCTCTGCCTCAGAGCTAGTCTGGCTGACTTTTTACCGGCACTGCTCCGTTGAGCAAGCGGTTGCGATCGGCATTGGTCGATTTTAGATACTGAAAAAAATCCGGGGAGATCTTGCAGGTTGCAAAATAGTCGGCGTATTTTTTGTCGGTGATATGGATGTGATCGGTCAGCCATTCGTAGATGAATTGCATCAACTCATTGGCGTGCATGGGGCTGCGGCTGCCGCGAAAGGCCTGGGAGATGGCGGAAACCTTTTCGAAGAAAGCACGGTGCAACTGCTTGTGCACTTCGATCTCCGGGTAGGCGATCTTGAGCATGAAGACCTCCTCCTGGATGCAATGGTACTGAAAGTAATTTTCCAGCCGGTGGAGGGCGATTTCGATCTCATCCTCGGCAATCTGGCCGGAGGCGTCCACCCTCAGGATGGCGTCATGCAGTTCATTGATCATGCGGACGATCCGCTTATGGTCTTCGTCGAAGTACTTGATGCCGACGCTCAGATTGTCCGTCCACATCAGAATCATAAGAAGCCTCTCCCTGACAGAGATCGCCGTCGCACCCGCCGCTTTACGCGCGAGACTCTCTCAAGGCATTATCGGCAGCCTGGGGAGAAAGGATGAGAGGCAAATCGAGTGTGGCGGCCGGGCGCGGCAAATTACCATGCTTCGAAGATTACCTGCCCAACTGTGCTGTAGATCGAGTGCTTCTGGAAGCTGGCGTCGTCACGGCGGGGGAAGTCGTTGCGGAAGTGAGCGCCGCGGCTCTCGGTGCGGGCGAGCGCCGAGGCCAGGATGGCGTGGGCGACGCGGCTGATCGCCAGCGCTTCAGAGAGCCGCCGGCTTCCCTTCCCTGCCGCGGCCAACTCGGCCAACTGGGCGGCGCAAGCCAGGTGCGCGGCCAGGCCGAGGCGCAGCGTGCGCTCCTCGCGCAGCAGGCCTGCGTAGGCCCACATGGCGGCTTGCAACCGGCCGATGATCTCGTCCAGTTTTTTCTTTTCATCCTCGGTGAGAGGCGCAGAGAGTTTTGAATCCAAAAGAAGATTTCGCCCCTGCGGCAAGCAGTCGGAGAGCATGGATTGCGCGGCGCGGGCGCCGAAGACCAGGCCTTCAAGCAGCGAATTCGAGGCCAGGCGATTGGCGCCGTGGACGCCGGTGCAGGCGGCCTCGCCGGCGGCGTAGAGCCCTGACAATGTAGTCCGGCCAAAGAGATCGGTCTGGATGCCGCCCATCAGGTAATGCGCGGCGGGGCGGATGGGAATCAGGTCACTCTGGAGATCGAGCGAGTAGCGCGCGAGCATGGCGCTGATGCCGGGAAAGCGATGATGGAGATCGATGCCCTGAACGGCGCGCATATCGAGGTGAACGAGCCGGGACGAGCCGGGGGCCTCGCCGATGCCTTCGCGCGCAATGGCCCGCGCCACCACGTCGCGGGGAGCGAGTTCGGCCAGCGGATGATAGCGCGGCATGAAGCGCTCGCCGCGATCGTTGAGCAGGATGGCTCCCTCGCCGCGCAGCGCCTCCGACAACAGAAAGCGCGGCGCGCCGGGAAGCGAGAGCGCGGTGGGATGGAATTGATAGAACTCCATGTCGGCCAGAGCCGCTCCGGCCTCAGCCGCCAGAGCGATGCCGTCGCCGGTGGCTACGGCCGGGTTGGTGGTCTCCGCGTAGACCTGGCCCGCACCGCCGGCGGCGATGAGCACGGCGCGGGCTGCGACTCGCTCGACCACGCGCGGGCGACGGTCGCAGCCCAGCAGATCGGCTCCGACAACGCGGCCCTCGTCAACAATGAGGCCAGTTACGGTGGTCCACTCGGCGAAGCGGATGCGCTTGTGAACGCGGGCAAAGGCGGCCAGCGAGCGGCTGATCTCCGCGCCGGTGGCGTCGCCATTGGCGTGCAGGATGCGGGGCAGGGAGTGAGCGCCCTCGCGGGTGCGCTGCAGTTGGCCGTTCTCGGCGTCGAAGGCCGCGCCCCACTCGATCAGCTCGGCGACGCGCACCGGCCCCTCGGCCACCAGCGCCTGGGCCGCGGCACGATAGACCAGCCCATCGCCGGCGTTGACCGTATCTTCGAGATGCAGCGCCACATCCGCGTCGCCCTCCATGGCAACGGCGATGCCGCCCTGGGCATAGTGAGTGTTGGATTCGGCGACGGATTCCTTGGTGACGACCAGAACCTCGCCGTGGCGCGCCAGCTCGACCGCCGCGCGCAAGCCCGCAACGCCTGCGCCTATCACCAGAAAATCGACCTGCGAGGATCCCGCCATCAGGGTTAAGGCTATCATCTGGAGGGCGAAGAGCAGGAGGGAAGGAAACGGTATTTCCTTCCCGTTCGCAACTCTTTTCCGGATTCGGTGTTTTATTATTTCAAGGTTGGCAAGTATTTCATCGGAGGAGACATATGCGTGGATTGAAGAAGCTGCTGGGCACTACGGCGTTACTTGCGGGTCTGGCCCTTGTGCCGGCGGCTCGTGCGCAGGTATCTGTTCAAATAGGCGTTCCAGAGGTGGAAATCGGCGTTCCGCCGGTTTGCGCCTGGGGCTATTACGAAGCTCCACCTTACGGCTGCGCCCCTGAGGGGTTTTATGGGCCTGCGTACTTTCACGGCGGCATCTTTTTAGGTGTCGGACCCTGGGCCGGCTGGGGTTATGCCCACGGCTGGGGCGGTTATCGCTTCCACGACGATGGCAGAGGCAGATACCATGGACGGGCCGGATACGAGGCCGAGCATGGCCATTATGCCCACGGCTACGATGATCGCGGCCATGGTGGACCGCATGGCGGACCGGATCATGGTGGACCGCGTGGCGGACCGGAACACGGCGGGCCAGCGCACGGTGGGCCGGAGCGTGGTGGACCTGCGCATGGCGGGCCGTCCCATGGTGGACCTGCGCATGGTGGACCAGCGCATAGCGGGCCAGCACACGGTGCAGTATCCCATGGCGGTGCAGCACACGGCGGTGGCGGTGGCGGGCACCACAGATAAGCTCGAACGCAAGATCAGGCGCGATTGATGCGGGCAGCGGCGGAGCGAAAGGTTCCGCCGCTTTGCTTTTGTGCGGGATCTGGTTGGCTGCCAAATCCGGGGTGAATTCATTCGGTTGCGGGTGAGCATTTACGATAAAGGTATTGTGCAGACGATACGCGTGGATACACCTTCGGCGAAGTATGCGGTGATGGCGGGCAGCGGGCTGATCGAGTCGCTCAGCGTCCGCATCGAGAGAGTCGTGGGCAAGCTGCCGCGGCGGGTTTTTGTGCTGACCTCGGCGCCGATCTGGGCGCTGTGGCACGAGGCCTTCCTGCGTTCCTTTGCCGAGCCGCCGATTGCGCTCTTCCTGGAGCCGGGCGAGCGATACAAGACCCTGGCAAGCGTGGAGAGTCTGCTTCGGCAGATGGCGCGGGCGGGCGGGGATCGCGGTAGCTTGCTGATCGCCTTTGGCGGCGGAATCGTCGGCGATGTGGGCGGCTTTGTGGCCGCGATCTTCATGCGCGGCATTCCCTACATTCAGGTGCCGACAACCTTTCTGGCGCAGGTGGACTCCTCCGTCGGCGGCAAGACCGGCGTCAACCTGCCCGAGGGCAAAAATCTGGTCGGCAGCTTTTATCATCCGCGCGCCGTCTTCGCCGACATCGGTGTACTGGCCACGCTGCCCGACCGCGAACTGCGCGCCGGGCTGATGGAGAGCGTGAAGGCCGGTATCATCCGCGACCGTGCGCTCGCGCGCTTCATGGAAGAGCACGCGGAGGAGGTGCTGGGGCGCGATCCCAAGGCTCTCGAAAAGGTGATCGCCGCCTCGATCCGCATGAAGGCCGGGGTGGTCAATCTGGACGAGCGCGAGAGCGGCCTGCGCATGATTCTGAACCTGGGGCACACGGTCGGCCACGCGCTGGAGCAGGCCACGCACTATAAGCTGCTGCTGCACGGCGAGGCGGTGGGCTGGGGGATGATTGCGGCGCTCTATCTGGCGCGCGACCGAGGAACGATTACCGCCAAGCAATTCGACCGGCTGGAGATTTTGGCTCATCTGTATGGACCGCTGCCAGCACTAAAGCTACGAGTGAGCAGAGTTGTGGCGGTAAGCGGCGGCGACAAGAAGAATGTCGGCGGAGTAAGACGTTTTGTCTTACCGGTGGGCATCGGCGACGCTGGGGTGGTGGAGGATGTGACGGCGGCGGAGCTGGAGGCGGCGGTGGGGTATATGCTGGCGCGGGCGGCGGAGAAATCCGCTTGACCACAACAGGCGCCAAACCGCCCGGAGCGACCGACGAAGCCAGCGCCGCTCTGGCAGTGCGAGAGATGTTTGACGCGATTGCGCCGCGGTATGACCTGCTGAACCATGTGCTCTCGGCCAATGTGGACCGGATCTGGTGGCGGCGGGCGGCGCGGCGCTTTCGCGCGACACTCGCGAATCCCGATGCGGCCATCCTCGACATCTGCTGCGGCACCGGCGACATGACGATGGCGCTGTTGAAGCTGAGTCCGCCCGGTGCGCGACCGATCATTGCCGCTGATTTTTCGCGCGCGATGCTCGAACGGGGCACCAAGAAGTTCGGCGGGCCTAGTGTAGGCGCTCGCAAAGAGGGCCAACCCTATGCTGTGCCTATGGAGGCCGACGCGCTGCATCTGCCGCTGGAATCCGGCTCGATGGATTTGATTGTCTCGGCCTTCGGATTCAGGAATCTGGCCAACTACGAGGCTGGCTTGCGGGAGTTTCATCGCGTACTGAAGCCGGGCGGGCAGTTGGGGATTCTGGAGTTCAGTGAGCCGGGCGGGCTTGTCGGCAAGGCTTACGCGGTTTATTTTCGCCGCGTGCTGCCGGCGATTGGGCGGGCGATCTGCGGCAACAATGGAGCGTACAATTACCTGCCGGCTTCGGTGGGCCGCTTCCCTGCCCCGCCGGAGTTGCTCGGGATGATGTGGGCGGCGGGCTATGAGGAGTGCGCATGGCAGCCCTATACCTTTGGCATCGCCGGGCTGTACACGGCGCGGCGGGCGCGATAGCCTAGGAACTCCATGAGCATTGAATCCTCCAGGATCGCAGGATTTTCCGCCGAGAAGCAGCGGGTGGCGCTGCACTCGATGCTGGCGGCGGCGGCGATGACGCTGCTGAAGCTGGCTGCAGGCCTGTTGTCGGGCTCGTTGGGCGTGCTATCGGATGCGGCGCACTCGGGGCTGGATATGGTGGGCTCGATGCTCACCTACTTTTCCGTGCAGGTGAGCGACCGGCCGGCCGACGAGGATCACACCTACGGGCACGGCAAATTCGAGAATTTTTCCTCCTTCGGTGAAGTGCTGCTGATGGCCGTATCGAGCGGCTGGATTATCTGGGAAGCGATCCGGCGGATCCTTCATCCAACTCATGAGCTGCAGAATCTTGGCTGGCCGATGGCTGTGGTTCTGCTGTCGATAGCCGTGGACTTCTGGCGCTCGCGGCGGCTGCGGGTGGTGGCCGATCGGACCGGCTCGACGGCGCTGGCCACCGATGCCTTTCACTTTGCCTCGGATATCTGGTCGTCGCTGGCGGTGCTGGGCGGGCTGGGAGCGAGCTGGGCGGGAGCGCACTACGGCGTGGCCGCGCTGCGCTTTGCCGATCCGCTGGCGGCGGTGGCGGTCTCGCTGCTGATTCTGCGGCTGACGGTGCGGCTGGGACGCGAGGCGGTCAGCGTGCTGCTGGATGAGATTCCGGCCGAGACGCGGCAACAACTGATCAATGAAGTGGCGCGCGTGCCGGGCGTGCTGAGCGTGGAGCAGGCGCGGGTGCGGCGCGCCGGAGCGGCTTATTTTGTGGATCTGACGCTGGCCATGCCGCGTCGCTTTACCTTCGAGCACACGGGCGAGCTGGTGCAGACGGCCACCGAAGCGGTACACCGCGCGCTGCCCGAGGCGGATGTGGTGATCCACACCGTGCCGCGGCAGGCGCGCGCCGAGAGCATCTTCGACCGCGTGCGGGCCGTGGCCGCGCGCCACAACGTGAGCGTGCATGAGCTGAGCGTGCAATCGCACCAAGGGCGGCTGCGCGTGGTGCAGCATCTGGAGCTGGACGAGTCGATGCCGCTGCTGAAGGCGCACGATTTTGTCTGCGCGCTGGAGGCCGAGATTCTGCGCGAGGCGCCGGAGATCGACGGCGTGCTGACGCACATCGAGAGCGAGCCGGCGACGATCGAGCAGCCGGAGGAGCGGATCGAGGCGGATCGCCGCATGGAAGAGGCGATGCAGCGGGCGGCGTCGGGGCTGACGGATATTGTGGATGTGCATGAGATTCTGGTGGGACGCTCGGCGGAGCACATTCAGGTCTCCTGCCATTGCACGCTGCCGGATGAGCTGACGATGCAGCACGTGCATGAGGCGATCACCGCGCTCGAAGCCCGCTTCAAGCAGGAGTGCCCGGAGGTCTACCGGGTGACGATCCATCCCGAGCCGGTTACAGACAATCTGCGTTAGATGGAGACGATATCTCCATGGACGACCGAGGCGAGCAGCTTGCCTGCCGGATCGAGGGCGACGAAGTTAGCGCTCTGGCCGATGGCGAGCGGATCGCCGAGTCCCATCATCGCCGCCGGATTCACAGTGAGTGAGCGCATGGCCTGGTCAAGCGGCGCGGCAGTAAACTCGATTAGATTGGTGAGCGCGCGGTCGAGGGTGAGCAGGCTTCCGGCCAGAACGCCGCTGGATGTGGCGCGACCGTCGGCGACCTGCACGGTGAATTCGCCCAGCGCATAGTCGCCGTCGGGCATACCGGCGGCGCTGATGGCGTCGGTAACGAGAATGGCGCGCTCCGCGCCCTTGGCTCTCCACCAGAGTTTAACCATCTCCGGAGCGACGTGGATGCCGTCGGCGATCAGCTCGGCGTAGAGCGCGTCGCTCGATAGAACCGCACCGAGAATTCCCGGCTCGCGCGCGACTAGAGAGCGCATCGCATTGAATGTGTGCGTCGCGCCGACTGCGCCGGCTTCAATCGCGGCATGGGTCTCGACGGCGGTGGCGGCGGAGTGGCCGAGCGAGACGCGGACTCCGCGCGCCGTGGCGTGGCGGACCAGATCGATGGCTCCGGGCAGTTCGGGGGCAATTGTCATCAGGCGGATCAGCCCTTCGGCAGCCTCGAAGAGCCGGTCGAAGGTTGCGATCTCCGGGGCGAGCAGATGGGGGGCGGGCTGGACGCCGCGTTTCACGTGCGAGAGGAATGGACCTTCCAGATGAATGCCGACGGGGTGGGCGCGGCCCTCGAGCGGCGGACGGGCGAGCAAGCGGGCCAGCCCGGAGAGCGAGCGCAGCGTGGCATCGAGGGGCGCGGTAACGGTGGTGGCGAGAAAGCTGCCGGTGCCGTGCGCGGCAAGGAAGGCGGCGATGGCATCGAGCGCCTCGGCGCTCGCCTCCATCGCGTCGTGGCCGCTGGCACCGTGAATATGCAGATCGAAGAAGGCCGGTGCGAGCGTCGCGCCGGGAAGATCGAGCAGGCGGGCGTTGCCGGGCTGATCGGAGGCCGCACGCGAGCCGATGGCCGCGATCTGCCCGTCCTCTATCTCGACGATAGGTGAATCGAGGAAGCCTCTGCCGCTCCAAAGCCGCTCCGCTGTGAGCACGGTACGCATACCGTGCATTATTGCAGGCGCGGAGGCTTTGTGATTCGGCACGAATGCATCGCAACAAATACCGAAAAGCAACCGCAGGTCCTTCGACTCCGCTTTGCTCCGCTCAGGATGACAGAGTTATTTGTATAGCACTTGTTTCATGCCGGTCATCAATGGATCAGCGTGGCACGGTCGGGTGCGGCGAGACCTTGATGGACCTGGGTCGCCTGGAGCGTCGCCTGAGTGGCGGCCAACTCCGCGCGGCAGGCCGTCAACTGGGCAGAGAGCGAGGCGAATTGACACTCCAGGTGCATGCGCAACTCCTCGATGGCATTCTCAAGGCGGTCGTTGGCGGCGATCTGTTCGCTCTGGCTCACCTGCACGGTCTTCAGGTTGGGCAGGATCACATCGACAAGAAGGCGAGTAATGGCAAGATTGGGATCGCTCATGAAGAAATACTAAGATGGAATGGGAAAAAGCGCCTGATTACGGCTGCCCGTCCGCGGGTAATCGATTGTCCAGCGCAGAACACCACCAAGGCTCAAGCGGCGATTACCGATCTCCTTAGGTCACATCAGCCGCACGTAATTCTTTCCCGGCAACGAGCGAATGCGGCCAGTGATCTCCAGCTCGAAGAGGGCCATGAAGACCTCCGAGGAGGTCAGTTGGGTCTCCAGCAGTTCGAGGATCTCGTCGATCTGCAGGCTCTCGTCGGTGCGCAGAACCTCGAGGACCATCGCCTCCTCGGGGCGGAGGACGGGATCGGGCAGCAGCGAGTCGGTGGTGGCGGAGCGGGATTCCGGCGGCGCTTCGGCCTCCAGTTCGAGGCGCACCTGAGAGGGCAGGTCCTCCCAGACATCCTCCCATGTGGCCACCAGCTTGGCGCCCTGTTTGATGAGCGTGTTGGGCGTCCAGGAGCCCTTGTTGGTGACGTTGCCGGGGACGGCGTAGAGGTCGCGGTTCTGGTCGGCGGCGCAGCGGGCGGTGACGCGCGTGCCGGAGTTCTCCGCCGCCTCGACGACCAGCACGGCGATGGAGAGGCCGCTTAGGATGCGGTTGCGGCGGGGGAAGTTCTGCGGCGCGGGGAAGGTGCCCATCGGCAACTCACTGACAATGGCGCCGCCCGAGGCCAAGATATCTTCAGCGAGCTTTTTGTTTTCTTTGGGATAGACGACGTCAATGCCCGTGCCCCAGACGGCCACCGTGGGCATGTGCACGGCCAGGGCGCCTTTGTGAGCGCAGGAGTCAATGCCGCGCGCCATGCCGCTGATGATGAGCAGTCGGCGCAGGGCGAGATCGCGGGAGAGCATCTCGGCCATGCCCGTGCCGTAGGGCGAGGGGTGGCGCGTGCCGACGACGGCGATCCCGGGACGGCTGAGCAGACCGGCCGCGCCGCGCACCCAGAGCACCGGCGGTGGATCGTAGATCTCCTTGAGCCGCTCAGGATATTCGGGGCAACTGTAGGTGACCAGCGTCGCACCCTGCGCAGCCACGCGCGCCCACTCCTGCTCGGCCACCTGACGAGCCTTGCCGTCGAAGAGGAACTGCACCGCCTCGGCGGGAAACTTGAGTGCTTCGAGCGCAGTCAGCGGCAGCTCGAAGATCTGGCTGGGCGCCTTCAAATGCTTGACCGCATCGAGAATCCGCTTGGGGCCGAGGCCGGGCGAGAGAACGAGGGCAAGCCAAGCCAGACGATCCTCGTCGAGCGGGGGAGCGGCGATTGCTTCAACGGATTGGGAGATTGTCGACAAAGTGCTACTGTCCGAGAATTGTACAGATTAATTTCCTCACAGGAAACAGAATGCTCCGAACTTTGGTAATAAGTGCCCCTTGCAAATTACCGGGAGACCATCAAAACAGAGTCAGCCGCCCCTCTGGAGCGGAGGCATTCCAGGAGCAAGAGAAAAGTCAAGAGGGCGAAGCGAATCGCGAGAAATCTGGCCAAACAACGGCACTTTTGATGAAGATCGGCCACTTTTCGGCCGAAAAATGGGTCAAAATCGGTGGTTTGATGTTACTTGTTAATTAACAGAAAGAAAAGTGAACTGATTGATAACAGACATGTTACGAGATAAACTATGCATAATACCGGTAGATTTCCACAGGGGGGGGTGGGGGTAAAGCACAGGGACCAAGGGACTGAGGGACTAAGGGACTGAGGGACTGAGGACTGAGGGACTGAGGACTGCTGTCGGATGGAGATGGTGTTCATGGATTGATTGTGCGCTGAAGGGGCGAAATCATCTGCAAAAAAGTGTGCCGATAGAGGAGTTTTGCAAGAGGATCAGCTTGGAGTTTGTCCACTTCGAAAGGTCGGCCGGAGAGAACAATCCAGGGAACCTCCGATCAAGTGCTCGAATTCAAAATCACATTCCCTCGGGGGCTACAGCCCCGGATCATTTGGCGGATTGTATGTACGGGCTAAAGCCCGTACCCTTCACTGGAAAGCCCGTACCCTTCACTGGAAAGCCCGTACCCTTCACTGGAAGGCCCGTACCCTTCACTGGAAAGCCCGTACCCTTCACTGGAAAGCCCGTACCCTTCACTGGAAAGCCCGTACCCTTCACTGGAAGGCCCGTACCCTTCACTGGAAAGCCCGTACCCTTCAAGACCATAACTTAGAACTTATTTGTAAATAGTAGCGCCGACCTCCAGGTCGGCTGTCCTGTGGGTCTGCTGACTCACAGGCGACGTCTGGCGGCGTGGACGCCGCCAGTACAGCCGGTCTGGAGACCGGCGCTACATTCCTTCTTCAATTGAAGGATAAGTTCTTAACCAGAGCTTCCCTATTGATCCGGCAAGAAAACAGTTTGATTCTTTCCCACCCATTCCCGCGGGAATGGATGGGCACCCAAACAGTATCTAGTTGCCGGATCAATAGCGGTTTCTTCCGCGGCGAGATGCGGGGGATTGATACTCTAGGAATCAATGACTTCTTCCCCGCCATCCCGATTGCGCATTGCCGCGATCGACTTTCTGAATCCCGCGCCCCTGATGTGGAACTTCGAGCACCCGCCGCGGATGGCCCAGCTCGCCCTGCGCTACCGGATCGACCGCATGACGCCCTCGGAATGCGCCGCGCGGCTGGCCACGGGCAGGGCGGATATCGGGCTGATTCCGATTGCGGCGCTGGCGACGACTCCGGGGCTGCGGATTCTGCCCGGCTGTGTGATCGCCGCCAAGGGGCGTATCCGCTCGCTGCTGCTGGTGCGCCGCGCCAGCCGTCCGCTGGCAGCCCTGCGCACGGTGGCCGCCGACTCGGCCAGCCTGACCACGATCGCTCATGCGCGCATTCTCTTCCGCCACTGGGGCAATCCGGAGGTGGAGTTTCAGCTCGCCGCGGCCAATCTGGACGCGATGCTGGGGCGGGCAGACGCCGCCATCCTGATCGGCGACCCGGCGCTGCTGGCTCTGGAAGAGCGCGCCGCCCGCTTTGAGCGCACGGGAGTTGAGCTGGTCTACCACGATCTGGCCGAGGAGTGGCACTCGATGACGGACCTGCCCTTTGTCTCCGCCGTCTGGTCGGCTGCGCCGGGCTGCCCTTTGGACGAATGCATTGGAGACGATTTCATCCACTCCCGCGACCAGGGTCTGATAAACATCGACGCACTGGCCAGGGATTGGTCGGCACGCATCCCACTTTCGGAGGCGGCGATCCGCAGCTATCTCTCCACCAACATTCACTACATTCTCGATGAGGAGTGCATCGCAGGCATGAAGGCATTTTTTCGTTTTGCAGCCGAGGCGGGCGTGCTGCCGGAGTATCACTTCTGCTCAGATGGACTGCAAACGAGCCGGTGAACTCCCGCCATTCTACTCATCTGAAAGGAGATTCCCGATGGTCATCCGCGGAAATTTGATTTAAGATGCGAATATCTCTCCGATCTTCGGGGACGACAGAGGATGTGAGAAGCCGTGAAATCAAAAGATCTTTTCTCCCGGATCATGTGTATTTCGTTCTTCTGTGCAATCGCTGTTACGGCGCCGGCACAGGGCTCCAAGCCAACTGTGGTTGCCAAGCCATCTGCCACTGCGCGGACGAAGGAGAGCGACGCGGCCTCGCGCGCGCAGTTTGCAAGCAGTCTGGCGAATTATCAGAGTCATCCTGAGGATGCGGCGTTGCGCGGCAAGGTAGTCGATCTGGCCAAGAGCTTGAATCCGGCTCCCGCAGTTCCCCCGCGCGCACAGGAGGATTTTGCCGCAGCCGTGGCAGAGATGGCATCCGCCTCATCCGCGGAGGCGCTGGAAGCGCTGGCACAGCAGTTGGAGAGGGCCGCCATCGAGGCACCCTGGAACGCCGACGCTTACTATAACGCCGCCTACGCGCACTTCAAGGCCAATCACCTCGACGCTGCCCGGAGCGATCTGGCGCTGTATTTTTCCGCCGTGCGACCCGGGGTTGACACCCAGAAGGCCGGTGAATTGCGCGGCGATATCGACCGCAAGCAAACCGAGCAGTTTCAGCTCGCGCTGCGGCAGTTCACGGCGAATCCCACCGATACGGCGAGGCTGCAAGTTATCCAACTAGTCCAAGCCATGGGAACGCCGCCGGAGATCTCCGAGGAAGCCCACGGGCATTACGTGATGGCCGTCGTCCTGCTGAACTCGGCAGTCGAGATCTCCGACTATGAGCGGGCAATCGCGGAGTTCAAGGCGGCATCGCTGGCGGCTCCCTGGTGGGGCGATGCCTACAAGAAGCTGGCCAGCGCGCAGGCTCTGGCGGGCCTGAACGACGACGCCATCTCCAGTCTGGTCTTTTACCAGGCCGTGACGCCGGCCGATTCCCGCGCCACAAAGGATGAGATCTACAGGCTCAAAGCTCTGGCGCAAAAGATGGCCGACGAGCAGGCGAAGAGCAACAAGGAAGAACAGAAGAACCAACTGCGGATGGAGGAGCAGCAGAAGGAGCGCACCTCAACGGCAGGGATGAACTATACCGTCGAGGGACGATGGTATCCCGCTTCAACCGCCGGCGACTTCTTTGCCGGTGGCGAGTCGAATCCCGATTGCGACTATGAGATCAAGCAGGGCGCGGGACATTGGACGATCAAAAATACCTGCACACCGTCGAAACGGACGATCAGCGATATTGAAGCCCAGCCAAGAGAGATCCGCTTCAAGATCTTGAGCAGGGATCCGGCATTCCCCTTCTCGGAGGTGCATGTGACGCTGGCGCTCTCGAACGATGGGCAGTCCCTGGAGGGAAGAGTGGTCCCGTACGATAAGAACTTCTTCGCTTCGGCTGACTCCTCCATTCGCTGGATACGGAGAAAATGAGAAGCGATTCCGTGGCATAAAAAAGGGCCGATCCTCTGGGTATCGGCCCTTTCTGTTGGTGATTTGCTGCTGTTAAATCTCCCAGCGAAGCAGCACCGCGCCCACGCTGAAGCCCGCGCCGACGGCGGCCATCAGCACCAGGTCGCCTTTTTTGAGCTTGCCTTCCTCGACGGCTGTCTCCATGGCCAGGGGAATCGTTCCGGCCGAGGTGTTGCCGTACTTCTCAATGTTGACGATGACGCGCTCGCGCGCCATGCCCAGCCGGTCGGCGGTGGCGGTGATGATGCGCAGATTGGCCTGATGGGGAATGAAGCAGCCCAGCTCCGCGCCGGTGACGCCATTGCGCTCGAGTACGCGGCTGGTGGCATCGAGCATCTTGCGTACTGCGAATTTGTAGACCTGCTGGCCATCCTGGAAGATGTAGTGCATCTTCTTGTCCACGGTCTCGTGGCTGGCCGGATTCAGGCTGCCGCCGGCCTTCAGGTTCAGCACATTTGCGCCCGAGCCGTCGATCTCGTGCACGTAATCGATGAAGCCAATCTCGCCCTCCGCGCAGGGCTCGAGCAGCACGCAGCCGCCTCCGTCGCCGAAGAGCACGCAGGTGGTGCGGTCGGTGTAGTCGGTCATGCGGGTGTTGGCGTCGGCGCCGCAGACCAGAACCTTCTTGTGTGCGCCGCTCTCGATCATCTTGACGCCCGCTTGCAGCGCGTAGACAAAGCCCGAGCAGCCGGCGGAGACGTCAAAGCCCCATGCGCCCTTGGCCCCGATCTTGTTCTGCACCAGGCAGGCCGTCGCGGGGAACATCATGTCGGGCGTGACCGTGCCGACGATGATCAACTCGATCTCAGTGGCTGGAATGCCGCGCATGGCCAGGCATTTCCTGGCCGCTTCGGTGCAGATGTCGCTGACGCCCAGCCCCTTGGCCAGCACGTGCCGCTCGCGGATGCCGGTGCGCTCCAGAATCCATTCGTCGCTGGTCTCGACCAGCTTTTCCAGGTCTTTGTTGGTGAGTACTTGCGGGGGGACGTAGGTTCCAAAGGCGGTAATCTTGGCGCGACAGCCCACGATGGGACGAACACTGAGGGTCAATGCATCTCTCCTTGCGGCAATAAAAGCGCCGGGTGACCTACTGCGCCCGTACGAGCCCGTTACCGTTGCTTCCTTCCGGACCTGGCGGGGTTGGCGGGATTACGTCGCGTAGGACCCGGCACTTGATGATTTTAGCACCCCGTGGCCGAAGTCACTTTCTTGAAGTAACCGCGGAATACCGCCTCGCGCCTACAGGCGCTGAGTTGCCTCCGCCCTACTTCCCTGCCGCTGCCGCGAGCGGCATCAGCAGGCCGCTGTCGTGCATCCAGTCGGCCAGTTGCTGAGGCCAGTGCATCACGGTGAGCAGGTTGGGGCGCTCGTTCATATTGAAGGCGTGCTTGCCCTGCGAGAGGAAGACGGCCTCGGTCGGCACGCCGGCCGAGCGCAGCTTGTTGAAGATATTCAGCGTGATCTTGTCGCAGCCGAACTCGTCGTCGTTGGCGACGATCAGGAAGGAGGGCGGCGCATCGGCCGGGATCGTCTCGGGCTCGGGTCCGCCGGGAAAGACGAGGATCTGGAAGTCAGGCTTGCCATTCAAACGGTCAATGGGGTCGGGCGCTGAGGGGTCGCCCAAGCCCGGCGCATAGGCCACCAGCGAGACCAGCGCGCCGCCGGCGGAGAAGCCCATCATGCCCACGCGATGCGGATCGATCTGCCACTCGGCCGCGCGACTGCGCACCAGCCGCATGGCGCGATAAGCATCCTGGCGCACGTTCTCCATCGTATAGGGCGAGTTCTCTTCCTTCGGCAGGCGATACTTGAGGACAAAGGCCGCGACACCGATGCCGTTGAAGAATTCAGCCGCGCGCACGCCTTCATTCTCATAGACCAGCTCGCGAAAGCCGCCGCCGGGCGCAACGACGACGGCTGCTCCGGTCGCCTTCTCTTTGGGCGGCAGGAGGACGGTGATTGTGGGATTGTTGATCTGGCGCACCCAATAATCCCGCGACTCTTCGGGAATATTTTTACGGCTCTCGAAGCCGGGAGCGCCCTGGCTCCAGAGAGGAATCACCAGCGGCCTGCTCTGCGCGCCCGCTGCTGTTGTGAATGCAATCGCCGCCGCTATTATTGCCACGAGAGTCTTCATCGGGTTATCGCTCCTCATCAGTGCCTGCTGGAAACAGATTACGCCAACAGGCTGCGCCTCGACGCGCCGGAATTGGAGAGGTCGGCACGGCAAGCCGCACGGTGCGGCGCGGCATAGAATAATAATCCCCGGTAGAATGGAGGAGTGAGCAAAAACTCCCCACCCACTTCCCCTATAGTCGGTTTTATCTCCCTGGGCTGCCCGAAGAACCTCGTCGATTCAGAGGTGATGATGGGCCTGCTGGACCGCGCCGGCGCGCGGCTGACAGCGCATCCGGAGGAGGCCGAGATCCTGGTCGTCAACACGTGCAGCTTTATCGACACGGCCAAACAGGAATCCGTGGATACGATTCTGGAGATGGCCCGCCACAAGACGGAAGGCCGCGCGAAGAAGCTGATCGTCACCGGCTGCCTGGTGGAGCGCTATCGCGATGAGATCCGCAAGAGCATTCCGGAGGTGGACGCGGTCGTCGGCACCGGCGAGCTGGAGGCGATTCTGGAGGCGGCGGGTTTTGAAGCGCCGGTCGCGGCTTCACCCTTCAATATTCTCGGCGGCAAATCCGCGGAGGTTCGTCCGGGGCAGGAAGCGCGCGCAGCGACGCACAAAGCGACTGCGGGAAGGCCAGAGGGCGACCATCGCGAGCGGCAAGGGCGCTTCCGTCGCGACGATTGGCAGGGGGCAACGCACCTTCTGCCCACCTATCTCTATGACGAAAGCACGCCGCGCTATTTGACGACGCCGAAATCTTCGGCCTACATCAAGATCGCCGAGGGCTGCGACCATCCGTGCAGCTTCTGCGTGATTCCCAATCTGCGCGGTAAATTCCGCTCGCGCAGATTCGAATCGGTCGTCGCCGAGGCACGGCAACTCGTCGAGCGCGGGGTACGGGAGATCACGCTGATCGGTCAGGACACGACCTGCTACGGCGAAGACCTGGGCCTGAAGGATGGCCTGGCGCTGCTGCTCGATGCGCTGGCAAGAATCGACGGCCTGCGCTGGCTGCGCTTCCTCTATGCCTATCCGAACCGCATCACGGGCCGTTTGCTCGACACCATTGCGCGTCACGAGAACATCTGCAAGTACCTGGACCTGCCGCTGCAACACGCGTCGCCTGACGTATTGAAGCGCATGAAGCGCGGCGGCGGCGCGGAGATCTTCCTGAAGACGCTGGAAAAAGTTCGCGCAACGGTTCCAGAAATCGCTCTACGCACTTCATTCATTGTGGGATTTCCCGGCGAATCCTCCTCGGATTTTGATCTTTTGGTTGAGTTCATCGAGGAAGCAAGATTCGACTGGCTGGGCGTCTTCAACTATTCGGATGAAGAAGGATCGGGAGCATATTCGCTGAGCGCGAAGCTGCCCAAGCGCACCATCGAAGCACGCCGGCGCAAGCTGATGAAGCTGCAGCAAGCCATCAGCAAGCGCGCCAAGCGGCAGTGGGTGGGCCGCGAGCTGGTGGTGCTGGCCGAGGGCCCCAGCGAGGAGACGCCGCTGCTGTGGGAGGGCCGCACCGAGTTCCACGCGCCGGAGATCGACGGCAAGCTCTACATCAACGACTTCGGCGAGTTGGAGGCTCTGGAGCCGGGGCGCTTCTATCGCGCGCGGATCAGCGAGGCCCACGCGTACGATGTGGTGGCGCAAATCGTTTCCGGCCCACTCTAAGCCAAAATCGAGTTATCATCGGAAGTATGGAGACGATTCACATCCCGGAGGCGGAAGCCGCCCGAAATTTTGCTGCGTTGATGGCCAGCGTTCGCGCCGGCGCGGAGGTGATGATCGAGGACCAAGGCGAGACCATTGCGGTTGTAAGCAGGCCCATGAAGCGTCCTGGCAGGTTGCTCTCCGAAGTCATAGCGCTTCTGGAGGCACAGGGCTCGACAGCTACAGTTGACGAAGGCTTTGCGCGTGATGTCGAAGCTGCAATCGCCGCTCATCGCGAGCCGTTGGAAGCCCCGGCATGGGATTGATTCTCGATTCAAGCGTCATTGTTGCAGCCGAGCGGCGGAAGGATACGCCCGCTCAATTGCTTCGCCACGTCACTTTTCTGGCTGGAAACCAGGAAGTGGCAATTTCAACCATCGGCCTGACGGAGATTGTTCACGGCATCGATCGGACGTCTTCAGTCCCCCTTCAATTGGACCGACAGGCTTACATTCACGATCTTCTCGCCTACGTGGACGTCCTGCCTTATACAAAATCGACGGCATGGCTCGCCGGCAGAATCGACGGCGAACAACGATCTGCCGAATCACCATTCCTTCGATGGACCTTCTCATCGGAGCCACCGCCCTTGAGATCGGGTATGCAGTCGCGACCGGCAATCAGCGTCACTTCGAGCGGATACCCGGCCTGAAAGTTATTGCTCTCTGAGCAATCCAAGTTACAGGAATCCATTGAATGACCGCAAAGAAAAAATCCGTCAAGCTGCTGCGCTGCCCCAGCTGCGGGATGCTGGTGCGCTTCAACGATGAGGACTTTCCTTTTTGCTCGGACCGCTGCCGCAAGATCGACCTGGGCAAGTGGGCGATGGGCGTCTACAAGATCAGCTCGCCGGTGCTCGATCCGGAGGTGCTGGAAGACCTGGGCGAGTTGAGAGGCGGCCAGGGCGGAGATTCGTATGAGCACTGATTCGTCTTCTGTTTCCGAAGGCAGCAAAAACAAGAGCGGAACCAAATGCTGGTGGGCGTGGACGGTGGCGACCTTCTTTGGCGCGGGGCTGGGCAAGCCCGGTCCGGGGACGTGGGGCTCGGTGGCCGCGGTGCTGCTGTGGGCCGGGTACGGCTGGGGCGTCAGTCATACGCCGCTGGCGCTGCTGATTGCGCTGCTCGCCGGCATTGCCTTCACGCTCGTTGTCGGCATTCCAGCCGCGACGATCGTCGCACGCGAGAGCGGCCGCCACGATCCGCAGTTCGTGGTTGTGGACGAGGCAGCCGGCCAATGGATCGCTCTGCTCTTCACTCCATTCGATCTGCGCCACGCGCTGATCGCGCTGGTTCTCTTCCGCCTCTTCGATATGACCAAGCCCTTTCCGCTACGGCGGCTGGAAAAACTTCCCGAGGGCTGGGGCATTGTGCTCGATGATGTGGGCGCGGGGTTGTATGCTTTGGGTATAGCGTCGCTTCTGCGCTTATGGATTTAGCCATGCCGCAAGTGAGCAAACAATCCGCCGCCGAATACGCGCCGCGCGTGGACGACATCCTGCCGGCGGCCGCGCTGTCTGGCGGCGAGATCGAGCTGGTCGGCGCAAACCTGGGCCCCTTCAGCTTTGTTCTGCCGACGGTGCTGATCGACGGCCATCCAGCCCATGTGCTGATGAGCCGACCCGGCTCTCTGATGCTGCGCGTTCCGGAGAAAGCCACGACCGGCATGATTGAGGTGCGCAACCCGGCCGGCGTAAGCAATGCGGCGCCCTTGCGCGTGGCGCGCCAACTGACCCAGGGGCTGCACCCGGTGACCAATCCCGCCGTCAGCGGCTCGGGCATGGTCTACGCCACCATCAGCGGCCAGCGCGGCAAGCAGACCCCCGTCTCGATTGTGCGCATCAGCCCGGACGGGCGCGGAACGCCCTTTGTCACCGGCATCCTGAACCCGACCGGCCTGGCCTTCAATCCCGAGGGCGAGCTCTTTGTGACCTCGCGCGCCGAGGGCAACGTCTACCGCATCGACGAAGGCGGCGAGCCGAGCATCTATGTCGAAGGCATGGGCGTGGCCACGGGGCTGGCCTTCGACACCAATGGCAATCTCTTCGTCGGCGACCGCAGCGGCACCATCTTCAAGATCAACGCCGAGCGCCAGATCTTCGTCCATGCCACGCTGGAGCCGAGCGCGGCGGCCTATCACCTGGCAGTGGACGCAGGCGGCGCGCTGTATGTGACGGCGCCCTCGCTCACCTCGAACGACGTTATCTGGCGGATCGAGCCGAACGGCGACGCGCGCGTCTGGTATCGCGGCCTGGGCCGACCGCAGGGTCTGGCGCTCTCCAAAGAGGGCGATATTTACCTGGCCGCCTGCCTGAGGGGCCAGCGCGGATTGGTGCGCGTGACTGAGCAGCGTGAAGCCTCGCTGGTGCTGGCGGGCGCGAATCTTGTGGGTGTGGCCTTCTCTCCACTCGGCACCACCATCCTCGCCACCAACGACGCCGTTTATGATGTGGACCTGGGAGTTGAAGGACTGAACTTGTTTTGACAGTACTTAGTTATCAGTTCTCAGTTGTCAATTTCGGCGCACTGACGAAGAAGAACGATAAGACTTTGACTGAAAACTGAGAACTTACAACTGGGAACTGCACATATGAAAGCTGAGATCATCGCCGTAGGCTCCGAGATGTTGACGCCTGTCCGCCAGGACACCAACTCTCTCTACCTGACCGACAGGCTCAACGAACTGGGCGTCGCCGTTGCCTTCAAGACGATTGTGGGCGACCGCCAGCGGGATCTGGCCAGCGCGCTGCGCACGGCGCTCACCCGCGCGGACATTGTCGTCCTGATGGGCGGCCTGGGCCCCACCGCGGACGACCTGACCCGCGAGGCTGTGGCCGATGCGCTCGGCATCAAACTGGCGCGCGATCCCGACCAGGTAGTCGCTCTGGCCGCGCGCGCAGCAGGCTGGCGCATTCCCATGCCGGAGAACAACCTGAAGCAGGCCGACGTACTGGAAGGCGCGACAGTACTCTCGAACCCCAACGGCAGCGCGCCGGGTCAGTGGCTGGACATGACCTTTGAAGGCTATCGCAAGCTGCTGATGCTTCTTCCCGGCCCGCCCAACGAGTGCCGTCCGCTCTTCGATACCGAATGTGCGCCCCGACTGCGCGCGATCCTGCCCGCACGAGTGATCGCCAGGCGCACCTTGCGAGCCGCGATGATCCCGGAGTCGCAGGCCGATCAATTGCTCTCACCGATCTACTCCGAGTACAAGGATGTGGAGACGACGATCCTGGCGCACGCCGGCGACATTCAACTGACGCTGCTCTGCGGCAAAACTAAAATCGAGGCCGCCCAGGCGCGCGTCGACGAGCTGGCCACGCGCCTGGAAGAGGCTCTGGAGGACTGGCTCTATTCAAGCGCGGGCGAGAACCTGGAGCAGATCGTTCTCTATTATCTCGGCCTGCGCCAGGCGACACTGGCCGTGGCGGAAAGCTGCACCGGAGGGATGATCGCCGAGCGCATTACGAGCGTGCCCGGCAGTTCGCGCTCGTTTCTGGGCGGCGTCATCGCCTATTCGAACGACTTGAAGACGGCCTTTGCCGGCGTGCCTCCGCAACTGATCTCCGAGTACGGCGCGGTCTCGCCGGAGGTGGCGCAGGCCCTGGCCTACGGCATCCGCCGCCACACCGGGGCAACCCTCGGCCTGGGCGTCACCGGAATCGCCGGTCCCACCGGAGGCACGGAGGAGAAGCCCGTCGGCCTGGTGCACATCGCCATCAGCGATACGCGCAAGACCGAGTCGATCGAGCGCCGCTTCCGCGGCGACCGCGACCGCGTCCGGCAGTGGGCCTCGCAACAGGCGCTGGACTATCTCCGCCGCTGGCTCAGGTAGAATCCGCTGCATGGAACTGCCGCCTTGCGGCGCGCGTATCTTCTTCTTGCTTGTAGATTCGTCTACAGCCGGGAGGCATTGAAATGGCTATCTTCTGCTCACACTGCGGCACCGCACTGCCGCTGGGCACGCGCTTCTGTTCCAGTTGCGGAGCGGCGATTCCCGTTGCGCCCTACATTCCCGGCACTCCGCTGGTGCGCCCCCTTGCAGGACGCAAGATCGCCGGCGTCTGCATCGGCCTGGCGCAGGCCTACGGCTGGGATTTGGCTGTTGTGCGCATCCTCGCGGTTATCGGCCTCTTCTTCTCCTGCGGAGCGGTTGCGGTGGCTTACCTGGCCTGCTGGATCGGCATTCCAGAGGAGCACGCCCCCCTGATTTGAGCGTATGCTGGATGGGTATGAGTGCAAGCTACCAATCCGGCAGCGCGACGCTGGCCTTTCGCGAGTCGGGCGCGGGGCAGCCCGTCGTCTTTCTTCATCCCACGCCGCTCGACGGCGAATACTGGCAGCCGCTGATTGCGAAGCTGGAAGGCGTGCGCGCTCTTGTTCCCGATCTGCGCGGCCACGGCGGCTCGGAGCTGGGCACGCTCTCCGCCGGTGGATTTGCCGGGCTTCCCGATCAGCCTGTGCTGACGATGGCGCGACTGGCCAGTGACGTTCTTGCCCTCCTCGATCATCTGCAAATTCCTGCTGCGCTCTTTGCCGGCTGCTCGATCGGCGGCTACGTGCTGCTGGAGATCTGGCGCCAGGCGCCGGAGCGGGTGCGCGGGCTGGCCTTCATTTGTTCCAAAGCGCAGCCGGATGCGCCGCAGAATCTTCCTCGGCGCGCCTCGACGATTGCCCAGGCTCTCAGCGGCAAGAGCGCGGCGCTGTTTGACGGCATGGCGCAGACGCTGACCGGCGCAACGGCCCGCGAGCGGCGTCCGGAGATCGCGGCCCAGTTACGTGCGCTCATGACTATCACTCCCGAGGCGCTTGCGGCAGTGCAGGCTGGTCTGGCGACGCGCCCCGATTCCGTGCCCACCATCGCGACGATCACCGTGCCCATCCTGGCCATCGCGGGCGGCGAAGACCCCGGCGTGACTCCCGAGGAGATGCAAGCCTTCCACGCAGCTCCCGGCGGCTGCGAATTTCATCTCCTGCTCCAAGCCGGTCACTTCGCCGCATACGAGCAGCCGCAAGAGGTTGCCGCGCTCATGAACGATTGGCTGCGGCACTTTGTGCAACAATCAAAGATTTGCTGAACCCGGGAGGCTCTTTTTGTTCACACCGCAGCCGATTGGATTCGTTCGCTCGCTCTTCAAAGAAATATCCGCGATTCCCAAAGGGCTTGGCGCGCGGCACCCGGAGGAGGGCTGGCTGGAGATTCTGCCGGAGTTTGCGCTGGGCCTTACCGACATCGAGGGCTTTTCGCATCTGTATGTGCTCTGGAGCTTTGATCAATCCACCGGCTTCGATCTTCTGCTGACGCCACCCAGCGATGACCGCCTGCACGGCCTCTTCACCACGCGCGCGCCGCGACGCCCCAATCCCATCGCACTGACTGTCGTCGAGCTGCTCGAACGCGAAGAGAACCGGCTGCGCGTGCGCGGCATCGATATGCTCGACGGCACGCCTATTCTCGACATCAAGCCTTACCTCTCCAACGTCTCCGCGGAGAAGTTGCGCCGCGGCTGGCTGGCCGAGGCCGAGGCGCGCAACAACTGATCGATTCGCATTGGGAATTGCGCACGCTCGATTCCCGATTTCAGCTGACAGCGCCGTTTATCTGTGAAGAATCCAATATTCGCCAATCCTCCGCGGCTATGATGCGGAAGATGAGTAAGCAAATCACGCTGCAAAAAAGCGAGGCCGGAAGCCTGATCGAGTTCAGCAAAGGAGCCGCCATCCTGCTGATCTTCTTTCATCACTTTGCCCGCTCCGCATGGCTTGCGCGCGGCCTGCCAACACCCGCTCTGTTGCAATGGGAGTTCACCGCGCAGGGGCACGATGTCGGCTTGCTTGCCTCCGCCCTGCAAGCGAACCGCTACTCCGAATTGCTTCTGCGCATTTTGGCGCAATATGGCTACGTTGGCGTGCATCTCTTCGTTCTGATGAGTGGCTTGGGCCTAGCCCTGGGAACGGCGGAGGATGTCTCTTTCGGTGCATTTCTTTCGCGACGCACATTCAAACTTGTTCCCCCGTTTTGGCTGGCCGTCGCAGCCTTCTCGCTGACGGCATGGGCCACACGCCACGCGTATTCGATCGGTCAGATCTGTGAGCGGCTCTTCCTGCTGACGAGCTTCGACGAAAAGAACTTTTTTATCATCGATTCGCCTTTGTGGTGCCTGGCAGTATTTTTCCAGCTCTATCTATTGTTTCTTCCGCTGAGACGGTTGATTCTTCGATGGGGAATCCTGTCAATCATTCTGCTGACAATGATCGCCTATCTTGCGCGTCTGGCGACGGAGTTGCCGCGGATTTCCGCATGGAACAAATACTTTGGACACACCTTTGCGCTGAATTGGATCGCAGTCTTCGGTCTGGGAATCTGGGTGGGGAACAAGTTGCGCGGCCAGGGTGTTCTTTGGCTGCCTGTGTGGACGATTGTGGCCGCCCAGCTCGCGACGATTCCGCTGCTGGCGCTCAGCGAGCTTTCTCACGTCTTTTACCCGATTCACGATACGGTGCTCGGCATCTTCATGGGATCTGCTCTGTTGTTGACGTGGACGACGGCCCAGGCAGGTCATGCCGAAGGCCTGCTCTGCGCGACTGGATCGGTGAGCTTTCCCCTCTACCTCTATCACCGGCCCATCGTGGCCTGGATGGTTCAGCTCTGGATGAAACGCTGCGGCTCGAACGCTCTGCCTCCTGTAACTCTGGGCGCGGCTGTTGCGATTCTCTTGATTGTTCTGCTTATGCTTACCCGCAAAGGCCTGCATCGAAGCCCGAGGATTGCCGCATGGATGATGGGAGGATGATGTGATCCAACTGCTCTGCCGCCGCATGGATGAGATCATGACCGCCGGCTTTCTTGTTTTTCTGCTCGTGCTCTCCAGCCTGCGCGGCGCGCCCATCTTCGAACCTGTCCGACAGGGCGGATTGACGATCAGAGCCCTGGAAGGAGCAGCCTGTCTGCTGATCTTGCTGCTGGCTGGCAAGGGATTTGGCTGGCGCGCACTCACGCTGCGTCAGGGCATTCAATCCTTCGCGGAGTATCTTCCCTATCTTGTGGCGCTGATGGTCTATGAGAGCCTGAAGCATCTGCACGCAACCGCACTGACGGTGTGGCTCGGCATTCATCCTAGAGACGCGTGGATGATGGCCGCCGACAACGCTATCTTTGGCAAGACTCCCTATCTGTGGCTGGCCCAGTGGGGAATGGATGGCCCGGCATTCATCTCCGTCATGGGATTTTTTTACAGCTTGTATTACGTGGCTCCAGTTGCCGCCCTGGTCTGGTTCATGATCGCGGGAGATATGGAACGCTTCCGGTTGATCCGCCGCGGTGTGCTGATCGCGCTGTATGGCGGCTACTGTTTCTATATCCTGATTCCGGTTGCCGGCCCACTCCAGGCGTACACCGCGGTCAATCCACTCTTCTTCGATCATTTAAGCAGCTATGGCTATCTGATGGATCATTTCCGCTACAGCTTCGATTGCTTTCCCAGCCTGCACACGGCGATTCCCTGGCTGCTTGTGCTGCTCTGCCACAATAAGCTGCAGCGCTGGCTCTTGGCGATCGCGGTGATCGCCTCTGCCGGCGTTACCCTGTCCACCATCGCGCTGCGCTTCCATTATGGCGTCGATGTGATTGCCGGTCTGGGGTGGGCATGGATGGCGGCAAGGCTTGCCCGTCTCTCTTTTTCGCGCAAGAGCGCTCAACCGGCGATCAACCGTGAGTTGCCGGAAGATGCTTCGCACTCTTTGCCGGAGCAACTCATCGGTACAACACAATAGAGCATTTTCGCTTCACTTGTTGACATTACGAGCGCATCGAAGGTGGCTTTTTCTTGAGGAAAAAGCCACTTTACTGCAAGGATTCTGTATACACCAGAATCGAAAATGCTGTAGCCTTTCCGCGGCGCTGATATATTTATTTGCATGAAGATCCGATCGGTACTGACGGCATTTTTTCTCTTTGCAACCGCCTTTCAACTGCACGGCCAAACCGGCAGCGTGCCTGGAAAAGAGTGGCAGCAACTGGCCTCGCCGCAGAAGGCCGGATGGAGCGCAAAGGATCTCGACAGGATTCAAAGCTACATCGAGCAGATGGGCTCGACCTCGGTGATGATCGTGCAGCATGGCGTGGTGGTGGTTGCCTGGGGCGACGTTGCGCGCAAGTCCAACCTGCACTCCTGCCGCAAGAGCCTGCTCAGCGCGCTCGTCGGGATTGCCGTCTCCGAAGGCAGGATCGACCCCAACGATACGCTCGAGAAACTCGGCATCGACGACACCCGGCCCGCGCTGACCGCCGAGGAGAAGCAGGCTCGCGTACTTGATCTTTTAGAGGCGCGCTCCGGCGTCTACCATCCAACGGTCTATGAGACCAAGGGCATGGCGGATGATCGGCCGCCGCGCGGCTCGCACCCTCCCGGCACATTTTGGTATTACAACAACTGGGACTTCAATACACTCGGCTACATCTATGAGAAGGCCACCGGCGAAAAGATCTTCGACGCCTTCTACCGGCGGATTGCACAGCCGATCGGGATGCAGGACTATACTCCGCGCGACGGCCATTACATTACCGGCGAGGAGACTCGCTACCCGGCCTATCCCTTCGATATGAGCGCCCGCGACTTTGCGCGTTTCGCGCTGCTCTACCTGCATGGCGGCAACTGGAAGGGAACCGAGGTGGTGCCCGCAGCGTGGGTGAAGGCCAGCACTACGCCCTACTCCGACACGCCATCCGGCGGCTACGGCTATCTCTGGTGGACCGGCGCCTCGGCGAGCGGCGCGCGGCAGGAGATTGTATTGCCCAGAAGCAGCTTCTGGGCCGAAGGCCATCTGGGTCAATATGCCGTGGTGGTGCCGTCGCTCGATCTGATCGTCGTCAACCGGCTGGACGAGCGGCTGACCAAGCGCGTGATTCACAAGCGGCAGATGGCCGAGCTGGTGCGCCTGGTAGTGGAGGCCGCGCCGAAGAGCTAGAATCTGGCCGGAATTCCTTCTTTGGCGCGGAATGCTGTAGGCTCAAGAGAGAATCGTTTTTCGGAAAGCGCATCTTGAACTCATCATTGACATCATCTTCGCGTCCCTTTAATCACCCGCAGGCGGGCTCGCCGCTGCACTGCGGCCGCGTCTCGCTGGAGGCGCTTGCCGAGCGCCACGGCACGCCGCTCTACGTCTACTCCGCCGAGAGCATTGTCGAGCATCTCAAGCTCTTTCAGCAGGCCTTCGCGCATCGCGATCACCTGGTCTGCTATGCGATGAAGGCCAACTCCTCGCAGGCGATACTGAAACTGCTCGCCCGCCACGGCGCGGGCTTCGACATCGTCTCGGGCGGCGAGCTGGAGCGTGTGCGCGCCGCCGCGCCCGAGGCTATCAGCCGCGTTGTCTTCTCCGGCACGGGCAAGACTGTGGCGGAGATCGACCTGGCGCTCAGCGCCGGCATTCTGCAATTCAACGTGGAGAGCGCGGCGGAGCTGGAGCTGCTGTCTCAGCGCGCGCAGAAGCTCAGGAAGAAGGCGCGCTTTGCCTTGCGCGTCAACCCGGACGTCTTCGCCGAGACACACCCTTACATCTCGACCGGCCTGCGCGAGCACAAATTCGGCGTTGATATTCGCCAGGCACTCGCGATCTACAAGAGCTTCAAGGGGAATCGCTGGCTGGAGGCGCACAGCGTGAGCGTGCATATCGGCTCGCAGATTCGTGCGGCTGAACCATTCGGTGCGGCCATCGGGCGCATCGTCAAGCTGGCGCGCCAACTGAAGCGAGAGGGCATTGAGTTACAGGCCATCGACGCGGGCGGAGGCCTGGGCATCAACTACAACGCAGGCAAATTCGACGCGGCGGCGATGGTGCGCGCCTATGCGGCGGCCATAGAAGATGCGCTCTCCGGTTATGAATGCAAGCTGGTCTTCGAGCCGGGACGCTTCCTTGTCGCTCAGGCTGGAGCGCTTGTGGCGCGCGTGCTCTATGTGAAGCGCAACGGCAAAAAGACCTTCGTGATTACCGATGCGGCGATGAACGACCTGATCCGCCCCGCGCTCTATCAGGCGCATCACGAGATTGTGCCGGTAAGACCGCGCGCGGGCAAGCCGCGCATCGTCGATGTGGTCGGGCCGATCTGCGAGTCGGGCGACTTCTTTGCCCACGACCGCAAGCTGCCGCCGCTGGAGCCGGGCGATCTGATTGCGATTCTCGACGCGGGAGCCTACGGCATGGCGCAAAGCTCGAATTACAACTCAAGGCTGCGTCCCGCCGAGGTGCTGGTGGAAGGCGCGCGCGCGCGTCTGATTCGCCGCCGCGAGACGATCGCCGATCTGCTCGGGCCGGAGATGGGCTAGAGCATTTTCGCTTCACTTGTTGACATTACGAGCGCATCGAAGGTGGCTTTTTCTTGAGGAAAAAGCCACTTTACTGCAAGGATTCTGTATACACCAGAAGCGAAAATGCTGTAAGGAGAAAGAGTGCGTCAATTCACCCGATGGCTCCGTCCAATAAGCGGATACAATCGTAGAAATTGATTCGGCTCTTTCAAGAAAATCCGGAATATCTCGAATTGAAAGATGATACTGGGAGTTCTCGCATGGCGAAAATCACACTGGTCTTTGCGGTTCTATTGATTGCGCTGGGGCTGATTGGCTTTTTGGGCACTGGCCACACGCACTTCACGGCGCTGATTCCGGCATGGATCGGCCTGGCGCTGGGCGTGGGCGGCGCTCTGGCCATCAGCCCGAATGAGCGCCGGCGCAAGCTCTTCATGCACATCAACGTAACCATCGGCTTGCTGGGCGCCATCGGCGCGGGCGCTGAGCTGATTCGAAGCGCCCACGCCAATCTCGTGGCGCACAGAGGGCCGAATCTCTGGGCAATGTACTCGAAGCTGACACTCGAAGTGCTTCTGTTCCTTTACGTGATGCTATGCGTGCGCTCGTTTATTGCGGCGCGACGCACAGGGAAGGTTTAGCGCATGGGGGCGATGGGACACGGTGGAATGAATATGGGCGCACGCGCGGAACGCACGCCGCACGGGCGCACGGCGCGCGCGGCTGCGGGCGATCTGCCCAAGAAGAAGCCCAGCCTGAAGAAGATCTGGCCACAGATCAAAGCGCTCGTTCGCCCGCGCCTGGGGCTGCTGGCGGCCGGCATGGGACTGATGGTTGTCAACCGAGTGGCTCTGCTGGTCATGCCCTTTCTCTCCAAGCCGCTCATGGACAAGGTGCTCAATCAGAATCACCCGCGTCCCGAGCTCTTGCCGGGCATCATCGCTATGGTCTTCGCCGCGATGGTGGTGCAGGCGATCACTTCGTTTGCGTTGACCCAACTGCTCTCCAAGGCCGGCCAGCGGCTGATCGCCGAGATGCGCCGTCAAGTCCAGCGCCATGTGGGGCTGCTCAGCGTCTCCTACTACGATGAGAACCGCACCGGCACGCTGGTCGCCCGCATCATGACCGATGTCGAGGGTGTACGCAACCTGGTAGGAACAGGACTGGTGGATTTTGTCGGCGGGCTCTTCACAGCGGTTTTGGCCTTTGTCTATCTGCTGCACTTGAGCGCCTCCGTGACATTGACAGCCTTTGCAGTCATGGGAGCTTTCGTCTTCGTCCTGCAATACGCCTTCAGGATGATCCGACCCATCTTCCGCGAGCGCGGCAAGATCAACGCCGAGGTTACCGGCCGCCTGACCGAATCGCTCGGCGGCGTGCGCGTGATCAAGGGCTATCACGCCGAGCAGCGCGAGGCCGGAGTCTTTTCCCAGGGCGTCGATCGCCTGCTGGCCAATGTGATGAAGACACTGACGATGACCAGCGCTCTGTCCGCCACCGCGACCACGGCCGTCGGCCTGCTGACCGCAATTGTGATGAGCATGGGCGGGCATCTCATCATGCAACACCGCTGGACCTTTGGCGATTACCTCAGCTACAACATGTTTCTGGTCTTCATGACTGCGCCGATCTTCCAAGTGGTGAATATCGGCACGCAATTGACCGAGGCCTTCGCGGGACTCGACCGCACCAATGAGATCATGTCCGAACTCGAAGAGAATCAGACACCCGGCCGCACGGAACGGATTCCGCCGATCCAGGGCACGGTGCGCTTTGAGGATGTCAAGTTTGCTTATAACACTGACAAATTGGTGTTGCACGGCATCAGCTTCCTGGCCGAACCGGGAACGGTGACCGCGCTGGTCGGCTCCTCGGGGTCGGGCAAATCCACCATCATCAGTCTCCTCTGCGCCTTCCACACGCCCAACAAAGGCCGCGTGCTGGTGGATGATGTGGACCTGGCGAAGGTGGACTTGAATACCTTTCGCTCGCAGTTGGGCGTGGTGCTGCAGGATTCCTTTCTCTTCGACGGATCGATCAAGGAGAATATTCTTTTTTCAAAGCCGGATGCAACCGAGGAGCAGTTTCTTTTTGCCTGCCGCACGGCGCGCGTCGATGAGTTTGCCGAACGCTTCGACGATGGCTACGATACGATCGTCGGCGAGCGCGGCGTGAAGCTCAGCGGCGGCCAGCGCCAGCGCCTCTCGATCGCCCGCGCCCTGCTGGCCGAGCCGAGAATTCTGATCCTCGACGAGGCCACCAGCTCGCTCGACTCCGAATCTGAGGCGATGATTCAGGCCGGCTTGAATCAGTTGATGCAGGGGCGGACGACCTTCGTCATCGCTCACCGCCTGTCGACGATCCGGCGGGCCGATCAGATTCTCGTCGTCGAGGGCGGGCTGATCGTCGAGCGCGGCAACCACGCCGAGTTGTTCGCGTTGCGCGGCCGCTACTTCGACCTCTACACCCGCCAGCACGGCCTGGAAGCCAATCTCTTTCTCGCCCCCGGCGAAGGAGATAACACAGACGAAGCCAGCGAGTGAGTGGCTGGATCAAAGCGCAAGGCAACTTGCCTTCACGCGATTACCACAAGACTCTCCGCTCCATCCGCGCCGGCCAGCGCTGCCTGATTGAACGGCGGCGCCAGTGCAGGCGCCCACTCGCGCGCCGGCAGCTCCGGCATCGGCTTGGCCTGGAAGAGCTTCTTGCACTGGTGCGCGGTCCACTTGGCCCAGGCCTTGGACTTCTTGCGGCGCGCGCTATCGGTCGAGATTCCCGTGCCCGCATACATCTGACGGTAGAGCTTCGATAAAAACATGAAGGCGATCCGTGAAGTGATCGTCGGGCAGCAGGCCGATCTCTTCCAAATGTCTCCCCAGTTATAGAATTTGTCCCAGACTTTTTGCGTGCGCTCTCTGATCTCGTCCGAACTCATCGTGGGATGCGGCGTGAACATCTTGGGCCGCACCGCCGTCGGAATCAGCCAGTAACGTGTGATCGGCACGTCGCCAACAAGCGTCGGATTCACGGACTGCTCCTTCTCCCAGCGGCCAAAATCCACCGTGCCGGGAAAGGGTGTCATCATCACGAATTGGGCAAAGGTGATGCCCGCCTTCTTGGCCATCGCGACGGTTGCGTCGAAGGTCGAGGGCCGGTCCGTGGGAAGCCCGAAGATGAACGAACCGAGCACATGAACGCCGTGCTCCTTGAAGGTTTGCAGTTGATGCGCCATTGCATCCCCGGCCAGATTCCAGTCCTTGTAGATCGCCTTGAGCCCCTCCGGCGTCACCGCCTCGATGCCCACCAGTGCGCCCTTGATGTTGGCCTTCTTCATCGCATCGAGAAACTCAACGTCCTCGCCCGCCTCCATCGTCATCTGGGTATAGAAGACCATGTCCTTGGGCAGCCGGGCCAGCTCCTCCATCAGCAGGAAGCGTTCGGCGCGCGTCGCCGTCAGCTCCTCGACTTTGGCGGTGTTGCCCTGCTCGCGGGCCAGCCGCAGATCGGTGAAGGTCACCGGATAGAAGTTATCGTCGGCCAGCGCGATAAAGCGGAAACCGATGCGGCGCAGCTCGACAATCTCATCGATCACTCGTTGATGGCTGCGCTGCCGGGGCTTCTGCCCGTCGGTCCGCCAGACGCTGCAAAAGGAGCAGTGCTTGGGGCAGCCGCGAATCGTCTGCACCGAGGCCCACATATACTTTTCCGGGTTCATCAGATCCCAGCGCGCGGCCAGAAACTCCGTGCCGCCGATCCGTCCGCCGTCGTAGATTCGCTCCAGTTTGCCCGCCAGGCAATCGGTGACTGCCCTGCCCCAGGCCACGTCGCCATCGCCGGTGACAACGGCGTGCGCCAGCCCGCGTTCGAAGGCCTCCTCGGGAAAGAGCGTGGCGTGGATGCCGCCGTAGATCACGGTGGCGCCGCGGTCGCGCGCGATCTTGCCGACCTCGTAGCCGCGCAGAGCGTTGCCGGTGTGCACGCTGATGCCCACGATGTCGCCGGGCTGAATCGACTCCGGGAGAATTTGCTCGAGCGATTCATCCACCAGAATTGGATCGCCGACGATGCGCGGCGTGGCCGCCGCCAGCACAAAGAGCCAGCGCGGCGTAATCACCGCCGTGCCAAAAGAATTGTCGCTGGGATTAACCAGATGAACGCTCAATCGATCCAACCTTTCCTCGTGCAGTCAACTTGCGTGCGAGTACGGTGGCCATAGGGAGCGCCGCTGGAATGTACGTGAACAATCGAGGAAGCAGAGCGATAAAAATCCTGCAACGCTCTTCATCCAGAGAACTTCTTTGCTGATCTTACAGGGTTTGCGCGCTTCCTGGTGGTCAATATTGACCACGACAAACAGAAATTGACGAAATGTTGCTCAATACTTCCAATAAACTTCGCCTCTTCAGCGGATCGGCTTGAGCGGAATCGCCACCTGCTCGACGATCTCCAGGCCAAAGCCATCGAGCGCCGGAATGTGCATCGGCGTATTCGAGAGCAGCCGGATGCGCCGGATGCCCAAATCCGAGAGAATCTGCCCGCCCAGTCCGATCGCCCGCAGGTTTCGCCCCGAGCGCGCCTGCGAGCCTTCGCGCGCGCGCAGCTCGCGGTGATGAACCAGCCGCCCGCCTTCCGCGGCGCCGGACGTACCAGCTTTCGAATCAGAGATCTGGTACTTCTTGTCCACCGGCGCGTGGTCAATCTCGAAGCCACGCGAGGTGTTGTGCAGGTAGAGCACCACGCCGCAGCCCTCCTCGGCAATCATGCGCATCGATTCATCCAGCGTCTCGCGGCAGCGGCAGTCGGCGGCAAACAGATCGCCGGCCGTGCAGCGCGTGTGCACGCGCACCAGCACCGCGCGCTCGCAGGGCGGCCTCGTGGCCGCATCGACGAACTCCGCCGGATTCGACTCATCCTTCACAGCCGGCCCGCAGTGGAAGGCCGGGCAATCGGCGCAGAGTTCGCCGCGCACCAGCGCAATGTGGCTCTCGCCGCCATTCACCTGGCTCTCGTAGGCGATCATGCGAAACTCGCCCCAGCGCGTCTGAATAAGGCTCTCGCCCGCGCGCGCAATCGTTCGCTCGTGGCGCAGCCGGTAGCGGATCAGCTCGGCCACGGTCAGTATCCGCAGCCCGTGTTCCCGGCAGAAAGGAATCAGATCGGGAATGCGCGCCATCTCGCCGTCGTCGCGCATGATCTCGCAGATGACGCCCGAGGGATTCAAGCCGGCCAGTCGCGCCAGATCGACCGAAGCTTCGGTCTGCCCCGCCCTGACCAGCACGCCGCCCCGCCGGGCCCTGAGCGGAAAGATATGCCCGGGCCGCGCCAGATCGGCCGCTGTGGAAGCCGCCGCTATCGCCGTCTGAATCGTCTGCGCGCGATCGGCCGCCGAGATGCCGGTCGTCACGCCCTCGCGCGCCTCAATGGTCTCAGTGAAGGCCGTGCCGAAGCGCGAGGAGTTCTGCTGCGTCATGGGAAAGAGGCGCAGATAGTCGGCGCGCTCTTCGGTCAGCGCCAGGCAGATCAGCCCGCGGCCATACTTGGCCATGAAGTTGATCGCCTCCGGCGTCGCAAATTCGGCGGCCAGCGTCAGATCGCCCTCGTTCTCGCGGTCCTCGTCGTCGACAACAACCACCATTCGTCCTGCGCGAATCTCATCGATCGCGCCGGGCACATCGGTAAAGGGAAGCTCGAAGCTACGCGCTGTATCTGGCATCGTCTCTACCATTCTCGCCGATGACAGGCAAGCTGAGCAAAAGCGCGGAGTGCCTGCTGTATACAGTGCACCAAAGGTGCGAACAAATCAGGAGCCGGCTCGCTCTCAATCCTTTGCCGACGGAGCTGCGCGATTAGCCAATGCCGCGAAGTGGTGGTTATCGTGTTTCGCGGCTTATCTTGCATCAACGGAGCGGTCCAGGAAAATGTTGCAAGAGGGATCAGAGATGTTGTGAAATGGCCACTAGAGCATTTTCGCTTCACTTGTTGACATTACGAGCGCATCGAAGGTGGATTTTTCTTGAGGCAAAAGCCATCTTACTGCAAGGATTCTGTATACACCAGAAGCGAAAATGCTGTATCGCGCGCAAAACTCCCACATTATCGGACAGCATTTTACGATTTCACAAGGGTGTCCGCGGCCCCGATGGATGAAACAGTTCGGAGGCCGCTGAACTGAGTACGCGGGTAAATGTCTCGTACGGCGCACTCATTATCGGAGATATGCGTTTTCAGATATTGAATTCGAAGTTGTAATTTACGCCGACCTTCGTGCAGCGATCACTGAAGCAAATCCGCTTCCTGAGGGCCAAGAATGAGAGTCTGCCGAAAGACGCGATTGCTGAGGATTCCTGTCCTGACGCCGTCGATGGGGATTCTCTTCTCTTCCCCGGTGGTGTTCACATAGAAGGTCCGGCCATCGACCACCCTTGCATAGACACCGTCGGGAGTTTTTGGGCCCGGTTGAATGCCGGCAACCGTGGAGAGATAGTTCATCAACGGAGCAACGGCGGAGACGTGCGACTCCGTCGCCAGATAGATTGCATTGCCCTTGCCGAATTTGTTGATCGTGACGGCGGGAGAATGGTCGGCGGTATTGGTGAAGCGCGCGACGACAGCGGCCGTGGAGGGCTCAAGCACTTCGTAGTGATGGACCGCGGTTGAAATCGAGTCGCCACCCAACTGGAATGCGAGTGCTTTCGGGATATCGTAAAAGGCATTCGTCTTCAGCCCGAAGAGATCGCTCAAACGGCCAGGCAGCGGCGTATCGAACCATTGCCCATGCTCGTCGACCTTGGCCGAAAACGCGGTCATCAGAACGGTGCCACCTGCGCTGACGTAGGCGCGAAGAGCTTTAGCGCTTGCCTCGTCCATCACGTAATCGGCGGGCACGACGACCAGTTTGTAAGGCGAGAGGTCGGCGTGTCCGATGTTGATGATGGCCGTGTCGATGTTGGCGCGAAAGAAGGGATCGAAGGCTGCCTGCACCTGATCCGTATACGACGGCCGGAAGAATTGACGCGTGGTGTTGGAGGGAGTGTTGGGATTGGAATCGATGAAGGAATCGAAGGAGTAGGCGATCGCCACCTCGGGATGAGTGATGCGGGGAAAGCCGTATTGCGAAAGCCGCTTGAATTCGGAGGCGATTCGCGCGAACTCATCGACCTTCCAGGAGGGGGTGCCGTCGTGGTCGACCAGGCCGAAGAGCGCCTGCTCCTCGCCGCCAAGATGACTGTTGAAGGTCCATGCGAGAATTCCCTGCGTGCCGATCATCAGCGCGAGATGGGCATACATCCGGCTGCGGCCCGGCGATCCGTAGAAGCCTCCGCCGCCGGCGGTGAACTCATTGAACCAGAGGGGTGTCGGCAGATCTCCCTTGACCGTCATGGCGCCAAAGACGCCGCCCACCGGATCGCCCGGATAGAAGCCTTCGGCGCCGAAGGAGACATAGGATTTATACGTGCTGAGATAGTCGAAGCCGCGCCGGCCCGCTGTGTCCCACAGATTCGAAATTGTAGGAATCCCCGGCATATTGCGCTGGCGGATCGCATCGAGCTCATCGAGCCGCGCGACCGTGACATCGGACCAATAGCGGTGAAGATCGAGATAGCGCTCGAAGGGGCCAGGCCCGTCTCCAAGCGGTAGATCAACATCCTCAAAGCTGTTCAACCGGCGCGACCATCGCTCGGTAGCCCAGGCTTTGTTCAGTGCTTCAATACTTCCGTACTTCTTCTTGAGCCAAGCAATGAAGCGCTGTCGATCAGCCTCCGAATACGACATGAAGCCGTTGCCAATTTCGTTGTTATAGCCAAGGGCGATCAGCGCCGGATGATGGGCATAGCGCTTGGTCATCGCCTCCGCGAGGATACCCAGTTCACGGACGTAATCCGGATCGCCGATGTTGTCCATATAGCGCTCGGCGGGCGGAATGCGCGTGCCGTTCTGGCTGACAAGATCGACACCGGGGTAGGCGCGATGCAGCCAGATGGGCGCGGGCGATCCGGGAATGTCGAGGATCACCCGAATGCCTGCAGCCTGCATCTTGTCCATTACCTTGTCGAACCATTCGAAGGTGAATTGCCCCCGCGAGGGCTCAAAGGAGTCCCACGAAAGATCGCCCATGCGCACGACGTTGAATCCCGCGTTCTTCATGATCGCGATGTCGCGATCAATCTGCTCGGGTGTGCGATCGATGGGTTGATAGCAAGCCCCGACAAAGAGTTGCCCCGGGCCGGGCCAGCCAGGATGCGCGGTAGAGTTCTGCGCCACGGAGGCCGCGCTGAGCGCGATGAAGAAAAAAAGAGGCAGCACTAATTTCCAGAGCGATGAAGCGAATCTTTGATCTATCATTGGCCTTCCTCAGTGCGGATCAGCTTGACGAGCACAACATCGTTGCCGTTCATCGGCACACTCAATTCTATTGTGCCCGTGGGCCCGCTGCGCATCGTCTTGCCGGTCTCCGGCAGATCGCGCGTGAGTTCGTTCAGGTGTGAGATCCGCGCCGCGGTCAACTTCTTGGGAGAGCCCATCTCGATGAAGGCGGAATAGGCATCGTTGGCGTGATAGCCCGTGCGATAGACCTCGAAGCGATAAGAGGCATTCGGCGCAAGATGATTCAACTGCAACTCAACGGGCGCGGTCGCAGTGGCGGGGATCGGCTTTGTGTAGAAGGATCGATTGCTCACCTTCTGCGCAGGCTGCTCGAAGGCCCAGATTACGCCGGTGAAGTTTCCGTCCTTGGTTGACAGAATTGCCTGCGGATCGCTTGTGCTGAGGCTTTCGCCCTCGAGCGCGTGCAGATACTTGTAAGCAAAGTACGCCGGCTTGCGAATCCCCTGCGGATTCAGCAGCCCGAAGCCGCCTTGAAAGGGCGCGGTGGGAGGACCGGGTTCTTCAAAGAGATCGCTATAAGTCCAGTAACTCATTCCTTGCAGAAGTCCCTGGCTGGCTTTGAGCTTGGTCAGGATATACGGCGCGCTGATGTAGGAGTCATGCACTGAATCGCGCGGGGTATAACTGGAACTCCATTCGGTAAAGTAGAGCGGCAGACCGGGATAGGGAGAAGCCGAAATCTGCTCGCGCACGCGCCGCACATCGCCGATGATCGCATCGGGAGAGGGATCGAGCCTGGTATCGCTCTTCCCTTCCTCGTCGAGAAATCCGCCCTGGACGCCATAGGTGTGTGTGGTTACAAAATCGACCGCGGCGCCGCTCCGCCCTACATGAGCGAGAAACTCGGGAACCCATGCGGCTCCAGCGGTACTCGGCCCGCCAACCCGCAAGGCTGGATCGATGGACTTGATCGTCTTTGCAGTCAGATCGTAGAGATCGAAGTAGGCCTTCTGATCGGCTCCTTCCCAAAAGCCGGAGAGGTTGGGCTCATTCCAGACTTCGAAAAACCATGTGCGCACTTCGTCTTTGCCATAGCGCTGCTCGATGTGGCGAACAAATGCATCGACAAGATCGCGCCATGCTTCCGGCCTCGGATGCGAGGTGTTGCCTTTCCAGAAGAAGACGCTGTTCTGCGATGTGGCAAGCGCCTTTGGAGTAAATCCGAGTTCGACAAACGGCCGGATGTGAAGCGCCAGCAAGCCATCATAAAGCCGGTCGATCTTCGACCAGTTGTAGACGGTCTTGCCATCTTTGACGCGCACCGTTCCCAATGCATCGTGAAAGATCGCATGAAAACGAATGTAGCGAAAGCCGAGTTCATCTACTGTGAGCTTGAGCTGGGCCTGGCTTGCGTCGCGCATCAGCGTGCCCGGGTAATCCGATCCTACCGATAGATCGTAGAAATGATCCAAGGGCCCAGTCGAGTCAGCAAGATTCACTGCAATCGTCCTGGGCGGAATCTGTGGCGATTGAGCCGCGGCGGAAGGAAGAAGGGATAAGAGAATAGAGCCGAAGAAAATCGGCAATAGTCGTATTGGAAATGAAAGTTTCATCAGAGATGCGCTCCCCCTTCAATGTACTTTACGCCGTGCATTGAAACAATTGACTGGTCTTCGAGCGGCCGAGGCGGAGTGTCTCCAAATCAGTTTGCTGTCTCCTGGAAGGTCACACTGGCTCCGCCGAGCGCAAACTGATCCTGCGCGGTGACAGTCACGCCTCCTTTGGCCGATGGCAGCGTCAGAGTGACCGAAGCGACTCCGGACGAGTTGGTGGTGGCGATCACGCTGCTTCCGCTGGACGTTCCGTTAGAGAGCGTGCCAGCCGAGGTTGTGAAGAGAATGCCCGCGCCCGAGGCTGCGCCGCCGGATTGGCCCGGAGTGAGCGTGACGGTCAAGGGCTGCGCGAGAGCCGCTCCAGCGCTGCCCGATTGATTGCTGCCCGACTGAGCGAGTGTGGCGGGAGGATTGCCCACGACGATCCATCCGCCCTGCGTCTGGGTCGCTGTGCCATCGCTGCCGGTCACCGTGAAGTGGCAGAAGCCGGAGCTGCTGCCCGCGGTTACGGCGATGGCTGCGGACTGCGAGGAAGTGATGGTGGAGCGAGTGAGCGCCAGAGATCCGCTGCTGCAGGCCGATGCGCCCTCGTAGGCGTCAAAGACGGCCGAAGAGAGCGTGACTGTGGCGCTGCCGCTCGCGATCGCCGGATGCAGCGTTGCCGTGCCCGAGGCGGGAATCATCAGGTCGTCGGGGCTCAGATACCACTCCGTCGCAGGTTTGGCGGCCTCGCTTCCGTCGATCACGAGCAGCGTAATGCTGTACGGCGCGAAGGTTTGCGTTGCGCTCCAGGATTGCAAATGGGAGGCCGAAATCGCGCTGGATGCGGTCGAGGCCAGCGTGTAGGCCGTGTAAGTCGCGGGGGAGAATCCACTGAGGTTGAAGGTGACATTCGCCGAGTTGCTGTCATCCTTGTTCAACACCAGGATGGTCATCACCGTGCCGTTGGAATCGAGCGCGGCGTAGCTGGTAAACAGATTCGCATTGCCGTTGTTCCGGTCGGAGATTGAGAGCGAACCGAACTGGTGATGCGCCCCGTCGTAGTTGGTAAAGATCTTCCAGGCCTGGTATTCGGCAGTACCGGGCGAGGGCCCACCCCAGCGCGAGGCAAAGCTCAAGCCCTCGCGCCCGAAAACGCCCAAGGTGTCGGCATCGGCGATCGCTGTTGAAAAATCCCATGCGCTGTTTGGAGCAAGGCCCGCGCCCCATTCGGTGTAGGAGAGGGGCGTGCCGGGATAGATGGCGTTGATCAGGGCCTTGAAGCGCGGTATGTGGAAGGGGATGCCTGGATTGGGCTCTTCATTCGTCGTATACGTATTGTTTATATCCGGGTTCACCGCGATTGGATCCCAGTAATAACCGGCGATCTTGGCCTCAGCCGCTCTTAACTGCTCGTTGGTGAAATTCGTGGTGGGACCGCCATCCGCATAGGCGTGGATGTCGAAGACATCGAGCGAGCGCGCGCCGTTGATCTGATCCTGCCACTTGATCTGATTCAGCCACCAGGGCAGAAAGTCCACGCCGCCGTGGTTGCCTTTATCGGCTCCGTTGGCGCCGTTCCAGTAGAACCACCAGCAGCAGAAGACCGGACCAAAGCGCACCGCCGATGGATCCCACGTCTTGAGGCTGGCCGCTTCCTGCTCGTAGAGGTTGGCAAGTTCGTCGTAGCCCGAGGCTGCGGGATGCACATCACGGTGGGTGCCATTCCAGATGTCGGGCTCGTTGTCCATGTCGTAGAAGTGGCAGGAGGTGATCGTCGAATTCGGCACGGAGCAGGTGCCGCTTCCGAAGGCGGCAGCCAGCGCTTGCGCCCAGCTTTCACGGTCGACGCAGGTGGCGCCATCCGTGGTCCCCGCCGGGCATTCCGCTGCGGTGTCTACGAGCGGATAGTAGGCCGTGGTCACGGCGTTGGTGGTGACAGGGGTCGAGCAATCGGGCTTCTGTCCATTGCCGGCATCTTTGTTGTTCGGATCAAACGAGCATTGCGCGCCAAAGTGCGCGACAGAATAACTCCAATTGCGATTTGTACTGTTCTCGGCTTCCCCGGCCACCCAGCTCATCATCGGCATGGTTGTCAGCACATGGCTGCCGACACTTTGGATATTGGTAATCATTCCGACCGTGTCGCCAGCATTGCCATAGTCCTCGAAGTACCAGTCTGCGACGGAATTGCGCGTCCGCAGAATCCAGTTGTAATTTGACGCATCGTTGCCGCCCCACCGGGAAAACGTGTAGCCTACGTCGGAGATATCGGAGATCGTTTGGTCATTATTCCCGTATATAAATGGACTGATCGAATGGCGATCGGCCAGCGTGTCAATGTTGACGGCAATGCTGGTGCTGCCGGGCGAGGTCACGGAGATCAAGGCCGTTCCCGTTGCGCTGCTGTAAGTGGAGGCGCTGTTGGAATCTGGAGTGAATTGTGCGCTCAGCGTAGCCGAACCGATCGCCAGGGTCCCGGGCAGAAGATAGAAAGTTGCGGCTCCAGAGCTGAGAGTTGTCGAGACAGACGAATAACCGCCGCTGGATAGCACCACCGAGCCGGTCGGCGTGGGGCCGCTGCCGGCGACAGAAGCGGTGACATCCAGGCTTTGCGCGAAAGGCAGGATCGTCGTGTCGGGCGCAACCGTTACTTGGATGGAGTTGGATGCAGTCACTGTGACGGATGCCGAGCCTGATGCGCTGCTATATGCCGACGAGCTTTCGGAGTCCGGCGTGTAGTTTGCGGTCAGCGTGTCAGTGCCGGCAGAGAGCGATCTCGCCGGAATAATAATCGTCGCCGAGCCGGAGCTGAGCACCGTGGAAGAAGAGAGGTAGCCGCCGCTCGAGAGCAGCACCGATCCGGTTGGCGTATCGCCGGCGCCGGAGACGGCAACTGTGACGCTGAGGCTCTGCGCTGCGGCAATGCTGCGCGACGCGGGTTTGACTGTAACTGCCGGCGTTGCCGGAGCCGAGGATGAGTTATTGCCGCCGCCACAGCCATTCGGCAGGAAGAAAACGCAGAAACATCCAATTAAAGAAATGAAATGCGATTTCATAAGGAGAATGCTCCTGGCTGTACGGCTCGCTTTTGACTGCCGGGAAAAATCGACAGCGATTCACAAGAACGGCAAGTAGTGGAGAGCGACGCAGTCTGCACAAAGATACGGCGCAGCCGGGCAGCATGAGCTGCCCAGCCCGGTTGCCGCTTGAACAACTCAAATCACTTCACCGTGAGAGCAACCTGGAAGCTCTGTTGCGCGCAGGGCGCACTCGCCGGATTGTTCGCTGGGCAGCTTTGAGTTGAAGGCGTTGCGCTGCTTGCCGTGGGCGGAGTGGTAAACGGATCGCTCCACGCGTACACGGTGATAGTACTGTTGCCCGTGGGCGTGACGTAGGCCGGTGGGTTATTGTTGGTGCACGCCACCATACCCGTGGCGGCTATCGCCAGCAGCGCAACTCCAAGCATCGAGCTGATCGCCCTCCAGGAACCGCGCGCAAAGCGCCGCCGGGCGATGAACAGCAGCAGGCCGGTCATTGCTGCAAGCCACCAAACCAAGGTGCTCGCTGTCGGTGTCTGCGGCGGCTGGTCGACGGTGACAGTCATCGTGACGGTTGGATTATTCGCAGGCGTAGTGGGTGTGCTGTACATGGCCTGGATCTGTCCCGGTGAGAAGATGCACCGCGCGTTGGCCGGAAGAGTTGAAGCCTCGCAACCGAATCCGATCAATCCGTTCCAGCTGCCGTAACTGGTGGGGGTGAAGGTGATCGATGTAGTTACACCTGAGCCGCTATAGGTGGTCAACGAGCTTCCGCTGGCGCTGATCGTTACCAGAGGAGTGCTCATGACTGAGATCACCCCTGTGTTTGACGATCCAACATAGTTTGCGTCCCCGCTATAGGTTGCTGTAATCGTATCGGTGCCAACCGGCAACTGAAGATCACTGCTGGGCGTTGGGCAGGCCGGTACGGATGCTGAGACGACGCACGCCGGCCCGGCTGCCTCAACGGTGACGGACGCTTGGAATGTGCCTCCCGCAGCAGGAACCAGGGTAGCCGTGCCCAGCGCCGTGCTGCCAGTAGAAAACGTGACAGTCCCCGTGGGAATGCCGACTCCGGCGAAATGAATTGTAGCGGTGAAGGTAACGAATTCCGGAACCCAAGTGTAAGTCTGAGGGTTTGAATTAGCCACAGGCTCTAATAGATGACCAACTGCGCTGTACGGATTCGTGTACGGCGCGAGAATGGCCAAATCGGATGTGGTGGGCGTCGTGCTGACCGTAATCGACATCACGGGAGAGGAGTTGCCGGCAAAGGAGCTCGTGCCCTGATAGACGGCTTGCAGAGAATGGCCGCCGCCGGTCAGGCCCAGAGGAAGCGAGAATGTGGCCACGCCGCCGCTGCTCAGGGTTGCATTGCCGGAGATGACGCCATCCACCAGCAACTGTACCGTGCCGGTAGGCGTGCCGCCCGAGGCGGTAACGGTTGCGGTCAGCGTAATGGCCTCACCGAAGGAGGGCGTGCCAGCCGGTGAGGTGATGGCAAGGACCGTCGTCGTGGCGGTAGCTGCAGTTCCTGTGCCCGAGAGAACCACCTGCGGCGCGGCTGCATTTTGCGCGTTGGAGCTCAGAGCGAGCGTATCCGTTCTTACTCCGTTGGCACTGGGATCGAAGATGGCATCCAATTCGCAGATGGTGCCAATCGCTACTGTTCCGCCGTCGGTGCATGCTGCTTCAGCACCTGTAGGCGTGCCGAGGCTAAAGTCCGCAGTGTTGCCGGTGGCGGTGTAGAAGGGAGTATTGAAGGTGAGAGTCTGGTTGCCTTCGTTTTCCAACTTGACCGGCAGAGCGCCGCTGGGGGTGCTGAGTGCCCAATCGCCGAAGGAATCGGTGATGCTGACGCGATTGATTTCGTAAACGGCAGAGTTAGTGGCATCGGTCACGCAGAGGTCGCCGATTGGATCCAACGCCAAACCATAGGGCGCGGCGACTCCAAATCCGACTTCGATGGCGTCGTTGGGATCGAGCGCTCCGGAGATGCTGGGAATGCGGAGAACGGTGTTTGCTCCCTGATCGACGACGAAGAGGCTGCCGGATGCATCCGTGGCCAGCGCGGAGGGATTGCTGAAGCCCACGGCAACCAACTGCTGAACTCCCTGGCTGACTGGGTACGGCAACTCGTCAATCTGACCGTTGCCGGAGTCGGCTACATAAAGGTTGCCGTAGGAATCGACGGTAGTCGCCAGCGGGGCGGAGAAACCGGAACCGAGAACCATTGCACCGGCCACATTCCAGCTTCCGTTGAAGGGCACGTAGACGATGCGGTTGTTGCCGGTGTCGGCGATGTACAGATTGCCCTGGCCATCGACCGTGACTCCGGCGGGCGCGCTGAGCACCGCACCGGCAATCGCCGTCGGAACCTTATTGCCCTTGCTATCCAGGACGAAAGGTGAAATCGTTACCTGATCGGCGTTGGAGAGCAGACCGTTGACGACCGGCACTTCGACGATTTGATTGTTGCCGGTGTCGGCGATGATTACATTGCCTGCGCCGTCGACGGCCACGCCCAAAGGTTTGCTGAGTTTATTGCCGATCGATACCGGCGCGGAGGAAGGCGTGGCAATGTAGAGCACTTCGTTCTTGCCGGAGTCGGCAATGAAGCCGCCGGCGTAGGTGATCGCGACCGATTGCGGCGAAGAGAAGCCGCTGCCAACTGAAGTGACCGTGCCCGGATCCAGCGTGAGGCCGGCGCCCAGACCCGTGCCATAAAGATAGGCCGTGGCCAGCACGTTGTTGCTGGCGTCGATCAATTGCAAGCTGCCGTAGACCGGTCCGGGGTACGACGGAGCAAGTTTAATATTCACAGTGCAGCTTGATCCGGCTGCATACGTCTGCGCAGTGCAAGTGCCGCTGCCGGAGTTCGTGATAGCGCCGCTGCTCGAAATGACAGAAAAACTGGCTGGAGATGTTGAGGCATTGAACTGCACATGAATTGTTGTGGTTGAATTGGCGCCCACGGCCGCTGAGGCAAGTTGGGCGGAGTTGACCGTCAGTTGGCTGATCACAGAACTAAGCACGGAATCGAGATTGCCTTGAAAATCGATGGCAACTCCGCTTGGAGCTTCGATGGGGTCAGACGCGCCTGTACCCTGGGCAAAGATGTAGGTATCGGCCGGATTCAAGGCCGAGGTGGATCCGCTGGCGGTCACGGTGGTTTCATACGGAATCACAGAGATCGTCGATGTAATGTACATCGCGTTGGCGTAACCATTCAACCCGTACCAACCGTTATTGCCCTGATCGGTGATATACAGATTCCCGGCTGCGTCTAGAGTGAGACCAACCAGCGAGGTATAACCGGTGGCGATTTGGACTGGCGTTGCGGCGTACGAGCCTTTTGTCGACGATGTCGCCGGGGTGTAGGGCAGCTCATAGAGCGTGTTACTCAAGCCATAGAAGAGATTCCCGTTCAAGTCGACAGCGAGTGCATTTGGAAGCCCGCTCAAGCCGCTCAACAACGTGGTTTGCGTCGTTTGGTCGGCGGAGGTTTCGATGATGTTACTGCCATTCCAGGACGAAAAGAAGATATCGCCCGCAGCGTCGGTGGTCATGGCACCGGCCGCCCACCAGCCACCGCCGGCGTTATTGGCGATATCCACCAGCGAGCCTGTCTGCAGGACGCAGTTCACGATGGGAATCCGCGCGACCTGAGCGGAATTTCCGCCAAATCCCTCCGATATATATGCATTTGCCTTGGCGGAGTCGATGTAAATGCTGATGTCGCCGGACCAATTGTATGCCCAGCCATTGGACATCACATCGGTCGCTGCTCCGCCACCGGCCGGCGTCTCATAGACATTGCCTGTGCCTTGCTGGATGGAATACATATTTCCGCAGGCATCCAGGGCGAGGTTGGTCTGGTTGCTGGCGAGCCCCGGCGAATTCACCGTCAATATTTGACTGGTAATCACTACAGCCGGCACATTCGAGCTGGCCAAGGCTGTAAGCGGCAGCAGCAGCGCAAGCATCATCAATCCCATCGCCCGCCGCGTCCAACTCTTCATCCAATTATTGTTCAACATTTCAAGCCTCCAAAGTGCGGCTCTCTGCCGCGTGTTGCCTAACTTCCTATTCCGTCTGCCGGACTCAATCATCTCCGCCGACCCGATTCCCTCTGTCGCCTGCCGGGGGCGCGGTCCAGGCCGCGCCCCCGGCCGATGCGGCTAGAAGGAGTACTTGAGGGTAAGCTCCAGAATGCGCACGCCATTGCGGTACGAGGTGGAACCAAAGGTGTCGGCGTTGGTGAAGAACGCATTTTGGATGGCCTGCTCTGGCGTTGTGTAAGTGCAGGTCGAGCAATCGCCGGCCTGCAGGCTCAGGCTGCCGAGATTGTTGTTGTTGAACGATGTCAGCGGATGGTTCAGGAAGTTGAATGCCGCGAGCCTGAACTCCACCTCCTGACGATCATTGATGGCAAAGTGCTTGGACAATGTCAGATCCGACTTGAAGTAAGCGGGACCATGCACGTCGGGCAGGTTCCACTGTCCTTGCGTTCCCACCGCAGGCAGAGCGAAGCAGTTGCCGTTAACGAACTGGTCTTTCTTCAATCCTCTGCGCGGGTCGCAGGTGACCAACGGCTGGAGGGTGTAATCGCCCGACCCAAGCCACTCATCGCCGCCGACGGGAATGCCGATGGTCGTCGTTCCAACCTTGTAGTTGACGCCGCCGCCAAGGTTGAAGCTGGTGCTGTTATTCAGGACCGCAAGGTCAGCGCCGCTGACGATCTGCGTCTTGCCCGAGAGCTCCCAGCCGTTCAGGGCCAAGCCGAGTTTGTTGTTGCCGTGATACCTCTTCCCTTCCTGGTAGGAGTAGGTAAAGTTGATCGCTTGCGGCCGGTCGAAGGATACGATGCCGTAATCGTGATGCGGATTTACCGGATCGCCAATATAGCCGGTATCATAGTTGCCGCGCACCCCCAACGCCTTGGACCAGGTGTAATTGACACCGTAGATCAACGCGCCTGTCTGCCGGTTCCATTGGGCCTGCAGCGCGTTGTAGTTGGACCAGACTACATGGTTGGGAACGTTGATCGACTGATAGTTCGGGTAAGGGCGGTAATCCGATTTATTGGTAATGTTGTTGGGCGCCTGCAACTGGCCGGTCAGCGGATCGGGCTGGAACTCCGCACCCAGCGGAATCACGTTCTGATTTTGCAGACCGCCGAGAGTCGACAGATGCGTGCTCTGGTTACCGATATAGGCGACTTCGAAGGATGATTTCCACGGCCCCTGCTGATCGATGGTGACGTTGTAGTTGAAGGTGAGCGGCATATTGTCATCCTTCGGATCCATCGCGCTGATGGAGAAGGGAGTGACGCTGCCCGGAGTCGAGGAATACGCGCCGCAGGGAACATACTGCGTGGTGAAGAGCTGGCCGAAGGTGCAAGTGATGTTGCTCGGATTGCTATACGATTGCAATCCGATAGCCGTCGACAACGCGCCGCCGGCGATGCCGGTCGAATCGTGGGAATAATACATACCCCAGCCGCCGCGGATGACCGTCTTGCCGTTGCCGCGGATGTCATAGGCCACACCCGCCCTGGGCCCGTAAAAGAGCGCCCTGGTAGGTACGCCGGCATTGGGAATGCTGTGATTGATTGCATGCCAACTGATGCCGGGCCAGGTTAAATTGGAACCGCTGTCGCTATAGAGCGTATGCTGCGTGAGCTTCGACGGATCCCAGACGGCCAGACCCACGCCATGCGAGTCCGTCCACGGCGTCATGTGAGACAAGCGAACGCCCATGGTAAACGTCAGGCGGGAGTTGTACTTCCACGTGTCGTTGGCGAAGCCCTCGATGCTCCAGTAGCGCAGATCCTGAGTAGGATCGCTATTGTCCTGGTTGTAACCGAGCGGGCAACCCGTCAGGAAGGCGCCGAAGACGTTGCCCATATTTGTCTTGGCCGGAGCAGTGGGATTGACAGTGGACGCAGCCTGGTTGATATAGCAGGTATCCCAGCGCATGAAGGTCAAAGTTCCGTTTTCCTGGCTGCCCAGCGTCACGTTGTTGTTTCCCGTGTCCTCGATGTAGACGCCCGCCTTTATCGTATGCGTCTTGTAGACCTTGGTGAGATTGTCGGTGATATTCCAATCGAACTTTCTCAGGTACTCCGACGTTGCCGGGACGTAGCCAAAGCCAAAGCTGGGAAGACCGGTGCCTTCATAGTTGAGAATGCGAGGCCACTGCGTTTGGCCAAGCGCGAGATGTCCCTGGGAGTAGCCGGCCGAGGCCCACGCGGTGCCTGTACTCTGGTCTGCGGCGCGATTGCCGAACTGCTTCGGCTGGTAGTAGTAGACGCCGGATGCCACCAGTTCATTGGTGAGCGAGGAACCAACCGACTTGATCAGATTCAGGGTGAGGTAATGCGAGCGGCCGTGCGAGAACTCGGCCGATGGATAGGGAACCACATCGCCAGGATTGTAGTAGATGTTGTTCAAGGGAGACTCGTCGTTGACCTCCTCCCAGTTGTAGGTCCCGAAGAGCTTCAGCGTGTCGGTGATGTTTTCATCCACACGGGTATGAAATTGGAATCCATTGTGCGTCGCCATAACATTCTTGGTGTAGTTGACGCCATCGCTCCAATACTGCGTCGTCCCAGCGGTCACCACCGGTTGCGGGGTGCGGTTGGCCGTCGGCCAGAGATTGAAGATCGCACTCACGCCCGGATCGATGTTTAAGATCTGCCCGCCGGTCACCGTCGCTCCCGTCTGGTCAGTGGCCCCATTGGGCGAATAACAGAGGCCGCCGATGTCGCTGTATTTGGCCGAGACGCTGTAGTCGGCCGAGCAATTGGCGGTCATGCCGGAAACCGGGTCGTCAACAGAAACGTTGAGTGCATGCGCAATAGTTGCTTGACTCAAATCTCCGCCACGCATGAAGGCATTGGGAATAAAGGAGGTGACAAAGCTGTCGGGAGCATACTGGTCGTAGTACTCGTACCCCACGAAAAAGAGAAGACTCTTCTTGGCGTTGAAATGCGTGTGAGGGATCTGGATCGGTCCGCTCAGTGTGCCGCCGGGATAGAAGTATCTGAACTCAGGCCGTGCATCGCCATAGTAATTCGAGAGCCAGTCGTTGGAGTTCAACGCAGTGTTGCGGAAGTTGGTATAGACGCTGCCGTGATACTTGTCTGTGCCGGACTTGCCCACGGCGTTAATGACGATGGGCCCCTTCGCCTGATCCGCGCCGAAGTTGGAGGTCTCAACCTTGACCTCCTGCACCTGGTCCATATTGACGTTGGCGGTCTGCCCGCCCATGTCTCCGGGATCGATGATATTGGCGCCGTCCGAGGTAACAGCCACCAGGCCCTGCTGTGGAGCCGCGCCGTTGGAGCCCCAGGAACCCATCTGCGCGCTGCCGAAGCCCATGTTCTGATAGCCGTAGAGTCCGCCCGCACCTTCGTTCTGGACATCAGTACCCGCATTGACAGTAAAGCCGGGCAGGATGCTGACCAGCTCCGCCACGTCGCGGCCCGTCGTCGAGAGCCGCTTGATGTCGTCGGCTGTGATCAGCGTGCTGTGCTCGGGCGAATCGAGGGTAACGCCGGCGGCCTCAGCCGTAACCGTGATCGAGGTCTCGGCATGGCCCACCTGCAGTACGATTCTGGGCACAGCGATATTATCGCCGGGATGGACAACGATGCCGGTGACGGACCAGCTCTCAAAGTCCTCATGGCTGATGGTCAACGAGTAGGTTGCCGGCATGATCGCGGCAAAGTTGAAGAAGCCCTGGCCGTTGCTCTTGGAGCTCCATTGCGCCTTGCTGGAATCGTTGGTGAGCACGATCTTGGCCCCCGGTATGACCGCGTTCTTGATGTCCTGAACGGTGCCGGAGAGCGAGGCCGTTGACTGCGCATGGGCGACGGTTGCCAGCAGAAGCAGGATCGCAACCGCAAGCACCCTGCACGAAGTCGTTTTCAGCGCTCGCATCATCGATGCGCGAGCGTTCAGTTTCGTAGATATTGACAAGATGTGCCTCCAAATCTTTGAGGTCCGGCTGCCCGGTTCCTCCAATAAATCAATGGTTTGCCCGCAGACTTTGCAACAATCCTGTCCGGGCATCCGTCCCTGCATTGCTTTTCCGTCGCCACTCACTCTGCCCACCGGAGTCGCCGACAAGCGCTTCCCATGCCAGAGTCAAGGAGGCCAACTGTACCAATCCAAGCGCCGAACTTCCTCGGTACCGCGAATCCGGGGGACCTGACCGGACCGGTCTCTGTTCGGCAATCCTAATCTGGAACAGTCGCAATGCTTTATTCCCGCAGTGGAAGAAGTAAAGGTTAAATCTGAACATTCGTGTACTGGCCCATTAGAAAACGGTTACATAGTATGTACGTTATTGAAAAAGAAATCGATAGCCAGATTCTAACCATTTGCGCCCAGACGTGTTGCAATTGCGTACAGGAGACGGCTATTATCGACGCACAGGAGTTCTTCCTTGTCCAACGCCCAGCAGACCGCACCCTATCTCACTTCATCCGACTTAAAAACGGAGGAGCGCCGGGAGCTGGAAGCTGTATCGGCGGCGTTAGGAAATTCTTCCCGGCTGCTGCGGTTGATCACCTATATTGGAGAAAAATATTTTCAGGGTGATACGGATAATCTGCACGAATACGAAATCGCAACCGAAGTCTTCGGGCGCTCGAAGGAAACCTTCAATGCGGGCGAGGATGCGATTGTGCGGGTCGAAGCCCATCGCCTGCGCAAGCGGCTGAACGAATATTATGCCGGCGCGGGCAAAGATCATCCGGTCCAACTGACGATTCCGCCGGGGACTTATATCCCTGTCTTCACACACCCTGCCGCGGCTCCGGCACCACTCGACAACGAGCTCGTACTTGCGCCTGCGGGCAGACAGCGCTGGTTTTATGGGGTGGCGATCGCGGCCTTTGCCGCAGTCCTTCTCGGCGGATACCTCCTCTACAGGAATGCCGGCGGAAGGAAAGAGCCCCCCGCCGCGGCGGCATCCAATCCGCAGCAGGCCGCCCCCGCCAACGCCGCCTACGCTCTGGTTCCCTTGCGCATTCTCGCCGGCTACAGCGGACATCCGCAGATTGACAGCATGGGGAACCTCTGGCAATCCGACGACCAGTATGTCAGTTATGGGGGCAGGTGGAATCAGCCGGGCAGCACTGTGGCGCGAACCAGCAACCCAATTCTCTACGAGCACTGGCGCAACGGAAGTTTTTATTACAAAATTCCACTGCGGCCCGGCGTTTACGAGTTGCACCTCTTCTTCGTCTCCATTGAGCCGGACTCCAAGGGGCCGATCACATTTACCGTTACGCTGAACGGGCTGCCGCTGCTTGAGAGCTTCGATGTCAATATGGATGCCCTGGGGCCGAATGTCGCCGACGAGCGCGTCTTCCGCGATGTCAGCCCTGGAAGTGACGGATATCTGAATCTCAACTTTACCGCCGAGCGCGCCTTGGCGACACTGAATGCGATTGAGATCCTTCCCGGAACGCCGAAACGGCAGCTTCCCATCCGCCTGGTGACGCAGCAGGCCTCTTATACCGATCACAGCGGCCAGTTCTGGCGTCCCGACGACTACTTCATGAATGGATACACCGATACCAAGCGTACGCAAATCTCCGGAACAGCCGATCCCGATCTCTTCTCATCGGAGCGCTACGGGCACTTCACCTATGCCATTCCGGTTGACTCGCGCGACCGCTACACGCTGATCCTTCACTTTGCGGAGTTTTACTTCGGGCCTAACGCCTCAGGAACAGGAGGCGCGGGCAGCCGGCTTTTTCGCGTCCTGTGCAACGGCAGCACGCTGCTGGACGACTTCGATATCTTCAAGGAAGCGGGCAGCCTCAATGCCCTGACCAAAACCTTTACCCACTTGAAGCCCAGCGCGCAGGGCAAGCTGAACCTGACCTTTGAGCCGATCTTGAACAATGCCACGGTCTCCGGCATCGAGGTCATCGACGAATCGGAGTAGGGCCTATCTGCCGGGGATGAGCACAACACTCTCCGAGGTAGCCGGAACCGTAATCGCAAAGCTGTTTCCCAGGCCACCCAATATGCTCTGCTGCGGGCCCGAAGTGGGCCAATTGCTGCTTGCGCTGAAGTTGGCGCGGCCAAAGTCGTAGCGCGTGCCGGAGGCGGCCAGAGGCGCGTCGGGGATCGTCACATTCACCAGGAAGGACTGGTTGGGATGCTTGTTGATGAGCACGATCGCCAACCTGCCGTCCTTGCGCCGGATGGCGTGCACCGAGAGCATGGGAGAGCTGGATTGCGCCTCCACCAGCCGATCCCCCGGACGCGCCGCGAGCGAAGCCATTTGCATTCCGTAGTAGGCCTCGGCCGGCGTCTCGTCCGGAAGCTCCTTCTCATTCTCCGAGAGGAAGCCGGAGTGCAACTCCAGCCAATCGACATTGAAGGCTCCGGCCTCAAACCAGGTCAGATAGGTGTCGGTAGCGAAGAGGGCGCGCGCGGCTCCGCTGCCGCCACCGCTGGTCTCGGTAACGGCTATAGGAATATTCCTCAGCGCGGCGCCGGCAAAGCGAGCAACCTCCTGGCGCAGCGCGGCCACCTGGGATTGGATCTCCCCAGTCACCGTCAGATCGGTGGCGCTCTCCTTGGGATACCAATGCACAATCACAAAATCGATCTTGTCTTTGACGGCCTTGAACAAGGCTTCGTTGCCGATTCCGGTGTTTTTATCCGGCATATCCACACCCACGCCGATCTTGATCGCCGGATCAACCGCTTTCATCATGCGAATGAACTCCAGCGCATTCCTGCCATAGGCGGCCTGCGAGAGCGCTGGATTGCCTTTGCGATTCGGGCCCTTCGGGTTGGGCGCATGAAGATCGTACTCCCACTCCGGGCCAAAGAATCCATTGCCGCCAATCTCATTGCCGATCTCCCAGTAGTGAATACTCCATCGCTTCTCGACATTGGCATAGCGCACCCAATCGGCGGCCTCGGCCGGATCGCCTCCGCCCGTTCCCGCCGCATTTGAGCCGTAGTTCACCGTTATCACCGCCTGCGCGCCGGCGGGCAGAACGTCCTTGGTCATGAAGTTGTCAAAGGTGTCGTTGGCATTGATGTAAATCTGCGAGCCGGTGGTGCGCGAGTGGCTCTTCCAGTGATAGATATCCGAGTACGATCCGCCCGGATAGCGCAGCGCGGTTACGCCCGCGGTCCGCAACTTCGCGGCCAGATCGGCCGGCGTAAAGTTGTTGTCATAGACGCTGGTGTGGACGCCATAACCGGCCTCGGGCACTTGGGCCAGCTCCGTCTTCAGATTCACCTGCACCTGGGCCGTCTTCTGGCCCCAGAGCGAAGCCGCCGCCAGCGTCAGAGCTGCCACACCGGCCCATCCCGGCAGATATGCGCGCAGGGAGCGATGGTCCATGAGCGATCGAAAACTCACCTTGCCGCCTTCCTTTTCGTTCGTTCGATAAAAACACACTCATCGACAAACTGCAAGCGCAGCCCTGGCTTTGGTATGCTCTTGAAGTTATCCAGACGGCGAACTTCGCCCGGCTCTGGAGTAAGAAGGAGTAGAGGATGATGCATAATCGGAAGAGAGAATTCAGTGAACCGCGAGCGAAGCACTCGTGGAGCTTGCTTGCGCCGCTCGGCGTTCTCTGCACCCTGCTTTGCGCTTCGGCAGCCGGGCAAAACCGCGCCAATGTATCCATCGACATAAGCAGGGCCGTGAGCCAGTTGACCGATACCTCTCTCGGCGTGCCCACCTCCACCTTCGATGGCAACTCATTCAATGTGGACGGCGCCATCTATCTGCGCTCGGCCGGAATTTCTCTGGCGCGCTATCCGGGCAACCACGGAGTGGCGGATCTCTATCACTGGTCCACCAAGACCACGACGCGCTACAAGGGCGCCGATACGGGCTACTTTGCTCCGGAGAGCAACTTCGCCAGCTTCGCGCTCTTTGCCGAACGGCTCGGCCAGTCCGTGATTGTCGTCAACTACGGAGCCAACCTGGACGGCACCGGCGGCGGTGAGCCGGCTGAAGCCGCGGCGTGGGTAGCCTATGCCAACGCGGACCCGGCCAGCACGCTCACCCTGGGCAAGGACTCCACCGGCCAGGACTGGCAGACCGCCGGCTATTGGGCCTCACTCCGCGCCCAAGCGCCGCTGCCCACCGACGATGGCCTGAACTTTCTCCGCATCCGTCATCCGAAGCCCTTCGGCTTCAAGCTCTGGCAGATCGGCGACGAGGTTTATAACAACGGCTACTTCGGCACGGATCACACCGGCACTCCCGATCTCCATGCCGCCGCGCCCGCCGGCCCCAAGGATCTTGGCAAGCTGAAGAACGACACCAAACTTTCTCCTGCCTCCTTTGCCGCCAACCTGAAGGCCTTCGCTCTGGCGATGAAGGCCGTCGATCCCTCGATTCAGATTGGAGCCGCGCTCACCTCGCCTCCCGATCCCGGCCTGCGCACCAGAACCTATTGGGACTCGACCGGCGAGCACTCCGACACCCTGGCCTGGGCGGCGGTCCAGTGGGGAATCGAGTGGAATAAAGAGCTCTTGAAGAGCGCCTGCGCCAACCTGGATTTCGCGACGCTCGAATGGTCGCAGAATCCCCTGCTCCCGCCCGACTACAAGACCTTGAACGAGGCCGATCTGCTGGCCTCATCCAAGGCCAACTTCAATACGCTTGTCACCGCCATGCTCGCCGATTACAGTTCGTATTGCCCCAAAGGCCATACCCTCCCGCTGGTCTTTGCGCCGGTCGGCTTCGAAAGCTGGCCCAAGATCGAGCACCCCGAGGTCAAGGCCCTCTGGATCGCCGATTTCTACACGACACTGATCGAATCACGCACCCTGAGCACCAGTTGGAAGGAGATGTACGGCGATTCGATGCTTTCGGCCGACCGCAAGAAATTCGGCCCCGCCTTCTACGGCTTGCAGATGATCCATATCATTGCGCACAATCCCGGCGACCTGTTGCTGGATACGACTTCCAGCACGTCGCTGGTGGGCGCGCATGCCACCTTGCGGCGCGACGGGTACATCGGGATCATGCTGGTCAACAAAGATCCGGCAGGCGCGGCCAGCGTCAAGCTCACCTTCAAAAACGGTGGCGTCGGCACAACCGGCAAGCGATTCGATTATGGGAGCGAGCAGTACAAGGCGGGCGCGCCGTTGACCGCCACTCCCTTCACGGCAACGGGCAACGAGATCACCGTTACGATTCCGCCATACACGGTGACGGATATTCTGCTGCCCCGGCAAAACTAGAGAAATCGACTTACTTAGTTCCCGGCGTCGCCGGAGCCGTGGCGTTGCTCTGTTGGCTGGGCGGCAGCGGCAGCGCCACCTCCAGTGAGCCGGCGTGGTGGCTCCCGGGGTCCACTATCGCCAGCCGCAGAGTGGCGGCCTCGACCGGCAGCTCAACGCGCAGGTTGTGGAACATTCCGCTCTTCAGATTCTGCTCGTAGACCACGGGCGGAATCGACGCCGCAAGATTCTGCCGCGTGCCTCCCAGCCTTTGCCCATCCGCCGCGTATGCATAGATGGCGATCTCGAGCGCCGCATGGTGACGCCCATCCGGCGATACCGCGAAGTGGAGCTGCTGCGCCAGGATCGCCAGGCGAATACGGTAGGGCTGCACCATGCCGGAGAGAAGCTGCGGCTTCTTCGATTTCTTGCCGCTGTTGTAGGCGGATTTCACTGCCAGCGGCGACTCGGCGGCCGCCATTACCGGCGCGCCATCCGGATCGATCTGCGCCTTGAAGAGCAGCTCCTGCGCCTCTGGGCCGCCATGCACCATCGCCGCGGCAAGGCTGTCGTTCTCGACCGACGCGGGAGTCACCGTGGCTGGATCAACCGCGTAATAGGCGCTGCGATAGGCCAGTTTGCATCCCGGCTTGTCCACGGCCACATGAATCGAGCGCAGTCCGCCGTCGAAGTTCAAATTAGAGGGCGCGTAGACCAGCGTGTAGTAGGCCGAGCCGTCACGGACAGCCTCGGCCGCAACCTTCGCCAGCCCATTGGAGTTCATGAAGGCATGACCGCCGGTGGCCTCGGCAATCTCCTGCATGGTGGCGTGAGCCGCATCCATCGACTGCATCCAGTCGTTGTGTTTGTTCACACTGGCCGGAGCGCCCGGAGCGCCATTGCGCATCACCGGCATTCCCGGCGTGCCGGACTGGCCGCGCGGATTCGCCGGCTGGCTGGCAGACGCAGCCCCGGCGGAAAAGCCTGGGTCAACCGCCAATCCCTGCACATCGATCGGATAGACGGCGGTCTGGCTGACGGCCAGCGCCGTGGCCACCTTGCGCATCAGCTCGCGCAGCACGACCATATCGCCGGTGGTGTGGCGGAAGTCAGAGGCCGAGGCATTGGAGGAGCCCGTCATGGAGCCCGGCGAATACGCATTGTCCATGTTCATCGCAGCTCCCGATCCAGGCATCGGGCCGCCCTGACCATCGCCGACGACCAGCGTTCCCTGCTCCACATCCTCGGCCTTGGGCAGCACCAGCATGGCGAAGGACTCGGAGAACCAGAGCAGGTTCTTGCGCCCCTTCAGCGTCGCCAGAAAGCCGCCGATCTGCTGGAAGGCATCCAGCGTGGTTTGCGCCTTCTGCACCTCATCGCTCTCGGCCGTCATGCGCAAGCCGGCACCCTTGGAGCGCATGGCGGCCAGCAGCCTGCCGGTATCCGTGGTAAAGCCCTGCAGCAGGCTCAGGCTGTCGCCCAGAGCATAGATGGCCACCTCAGTCGAAGCCGGCTTGTGCTGAATGAAATCCACAATCTGCGCATGCGCATAGGCCTGATCGTCGAGCGGCGTATTCAGAAAGTCCAGCAGCACGACCACCGGAGGGCCGCTGGCCGGCGTCTGCTCCAGATTCACAAATGTGTTCGTGGGCAGCTCGGCCGGAGCCGGCGGCAGCGGGCTGCGGTCCTGCTCCGGAGTGTGAACCTCAAAGGCGCGCACCGACTGAGGTTTATGCTCCTCTAGAACGGTGAAATCCTTCTGCGTCAACCCCTCGACCGGCTTGCCCTGGGCGTCTGTCACCACTACATCCACCACCACGCGCCGCGTGACAACATGGATGACTGGTACAGCTTCCTCTTCCGGTGATGTACCGGGCTGCACCGTGAAGGATTGCGGCGCCTCATCCTGCGGTGCGGCGGCTCGCACTGCGGCGGGCTGCGCAGGCGCGGCAGTAGCCGGACCCACCTGAGCCATCGCACTGGCCGAGAGCAACAGACAGACTCCCAACGCAAGAACCCAATGCAAACGAATACCAGCCGGTAACTTCAATTGGCACCTTCTACGGTAAACATTCTGCCACAACCGACTTCTCCAGTCAGTGATCTCATCATAAGGCCTTGTGCGACGCCTATTGCAAAACCACGACAGGTGTACCCAGAGCAACGACCCTCAAGTGTTGTTTTCCTCAAGAAAACAACACAATGGAATACGACATAGACAGAGGAGTGTACACAGTCCATCAATCTCTGGAAAGACAATGACAAATCGATTGTTAACAAAACGTGATACCCGCTGCAAACAGATCCAGCGTGAATCTACCAGAGTTCCCACGCCTGCCAACAGGGAGGCTCAATCGATGTCCGTTGGCAGTTCTAATGCTGGATCGTTTCAAAGCGTATAAAAAGTTGCAACGGAAGGAGCGGCTTGAGCCACAAGGGATCCTGGAACTGTCGCATTCGTTCTTGCAAATCCTCTATGCTGGAATTTAATTGGTGGACCTGGTCGGGATCGAACCGACGACCTCTTCCATGCCATGGAGTGCATGAAAACGCAAATTATAGACGGCACAACACTTACAAACCGGCACAACCGGCAAAAACGGCATAATTGGCACTATTTGCTGCCAAAATGCTGCCAAAATTACCCAGCGGGCCAACGGGCTGATCGTGTGGGGTCGGCCCAAAGCATTCAACCAGCATAGCGATTTTCAACTCAATAACGCCCAATGTGGGGAACCGAAGCTACAACCCTTCAGTTAACAGTGATGCTTTCTGGTCTCGATGGCATTGGTGTTGTATATTCACCGCCGGGGTAGAGATTAGCAGCTTCATATGAATTCAGTGTTGAGCGGCTTTCAGCGCACAGAGGCTACATACAGAATTAAAGTAAATCTTCCATGGCCAGCCGATAGTGAAGATGCACCTCGTGGCGAATCTTCCGATCCTGTGTTTAGCGGATTCAACTTTCTTCACTGAACGCAATCGGCCCAACCTGTGCTGTACCCAATTGCCGGTCTTTGCTTCTTAGCAACAGGCTCAACGCAGCGGCACTCAGGATGATGGCGGCCATTGCGAGGATGAACCGTGCATCGTACCCACCGGCTTGATCGTAGACGTAGCCCATAGCAAGAGGACCTGTCGCGCCGCCGATTGCATAGGCGGTCCAAGTTAGTCCGTATAGCAGGGAAAAGTGTCGTCGCCCGAAATATTGTGCGAGCAGGTATGGAGCTACATCCGCCTCACTGCCAAAGCCGATCCCAAGCAGAGCCGCTCCCGCAAGCGCGGTGGCGGGTGTGGCTGCGTATGCCAGCAAGGCGATCCCGGAAGCAGAAATGAGCAGAATGATCGTCTGGATTCGTTGTGCGGAGAAACGGTCAAGAAAGTAACCGACGGCGAGGCGGCTGACAATACCGGCGCCGCCGCGCGCTGAAAGAGCCAGCGCGGCATAGGCCGACGCGACGCCGTGTCCGGCAAGTATAGCCGACAAATTCGTGATCAAGCCATTTTCACTGAATGCTCCCAGCAGGATGATCAGGGCGAGAATCCAGAAGGCTGTGCTGGCCATCGCCTCGGGAACGGTTGCGCCACCGCCCTGTATCCTTTCATGAACGTGCGATGCCTGCACAGGCCGGTTGCGCACCAGCCATGCAGTGAGTGGAAGGCCCAACAGCGCGATGGCACCGAGCATCTGATAAGCGTCGCGCCAGCCATGCGTGGAGATCATCCACTGGGTCAGGGGAGGAATCAGCAGCGACCCAGTGCCGCTGCCTGTGAGAATGACCGCAAGCGCCAGTCCGCGTCGCCGGTCGAACCACGTCAATACAGCGCGTGTATAGGCGAACTGCGCTGTTCCGTTGGCCACCAGCCCAAGCACAAAGTAAGTCACGAAGAAGCGGCTGATCGATGGTCCCAGTCTACTCAGCGAAGCCAAGGCAGCGGCAAAAACGAGAATGGCCGGCAGCAGGATGCGACGTGGTGGAAAGCGATCAAGCAACAGGCCGATCAATGGCGAGACCAGCGCGACCGTCATCGCCGCAACCGCGAAAGCTCCGCTCATCGCCTCGCGCTTCCATCCGAATGCCTGGTGCAGTGGATCGAGAAAGAGGCTGAAGGTATACGGAACGATGGCCGCGAAGCTGACCATGACGCCAATAAACGCAGCACCAGCCACCTGACAGCCTTCATATCGAAATGATTCTTTTAGGCGGTCCATCTCTATTCAATCTCTGAATTTGTGATGGCGGCAATTGAAGTTTGCGAAGACTGGATGTAGCCGTGTTTTGCCAAGTGCCGGCCCATGTCGATGTACGCTTCATCGGCTTCTGGTTGAATGGTGGCCAGACCGTCGACATAGCGGTTGTACATACAGAAAGCCGCGGCAATCAGGACGGTATCGTGGATCTCCATGTCGGTGGCGCCTTCAGATCGCGCCGCGGCGATGTCTTCCGAACTCACATACTTGCCACCGCGCTGGATCTGCGCCGCGATGCCCAGAAGTCTTTTCAATTTGGCGGAGATGGGCGCCGTGTCGGGAGACACCTTGACCTGCCGGACAAACTCGGAGTTCCCCAAATGGCAAGCGGCTGCCGCACCGTGGCTGGCCTGGCAGAATTGGCAACCGTTCAGGGAGGAAACATAGGTGGCAATCAATTCCCGCTCCCCTGGGGTAAGGCTGTTCGGTTCGTGGAGCAGTACATGAGCCAGTTCGCGAAGCGGTTGCGCCGTTTCCTTGCGGAAGGCCATGGCTGCGCTGATGCCGGGCAATTCGGGGGGAAGTTGAATATGCGGCAAGATCATGCCTCCTTAAGTTGCGGAATGTAGTCGCGGCTCGCCAAAGCATAGCCATCGCGGGCCGTCTTTTTGGCGCGCTCGCGGTACAGAGCCTCTTCTTGCGGTTGCCAGGTTGCAAGTCCGTCGACGTAGCGGTTGAACATGCAGAATGCCGCGGCTATCAGCACAGTATCGTGAATTTCGACGTCGGTGGCGCCCTCTGCGCGTGCTGCCGCGACGTCTTCCGGGGTCACGTTCTTGCCGCTGCGCTGGACTTTGCCGGCAATCACCAGCAACGTCTTGAGTTTCGGAGATATGTCGGCGTGCGCGAAATCAGCCTTGACGCACTTGACCAGTTCTTCGTCGCCATTCAGATGGACCGCGGCTATTGCCCCATGCACGGTTTGGCAAAAATAGCAATCGTTCAAATAGGAGACATACGTTGCGATCAACTCTCGCTCTCCTGCCGAGAGAGAGTTGGGCGCATGCAAGAGCGCATCGGCGAGTTCGTTCAGAGGCTTGGCTGTTTCCGGGCGGAAGGCAAGCGGGCCGCGAATCCCTTGCAATCCCGATTGAAATTCAATATGTGGCATGACTGATGCGGACCTCCTGAGCGATGACTTTATCGAACGGTTGGCAGATGAACAGCTCTGCTGCCGGGATGCTCTCGTGGGTGCATCCCGACCGGCTTGGCTTCACTGAACAGGATGGTATTGACAGAAAGCGAAAAGAACCTCATTCAAAAGTTGGAGCAATCGCACAGTCAATTGGTGGACGACAGTCAGCGAGTAGTTCTGCAACACTCTTGGCGGATTCGTATGTGCCAGTCAGGCTTCCCCGCTTCGGCACCTCGTTCCAAACCGCTGAACAAAATAAAAGGAGTGGAAACCGGATGAAAAAGCTGGTGTGCGTGACGATTTGCCTAGTATGGATCAGTACAATTGCGAATTTGAATGCGCAGGTGTCGACCTGCGGCTTGAATGGCATCGTGACCGATCCGAGCAATTCGGTGATTGTCGGCGCCGCGGTGAAGGCTGTGAACTCCGCACAGGGCGTGGAACGCGCAACAGTGACCGGCAGTGGCGGGTTCTACAACCTCTCGGATCTTCCAACTGGCTCATATCGCGTGCGCATTGAGGCCAAGGGCTTCAGCGGAAGCGAGTTCAACATGGTTGAACTGGAGGCGGGTGCAAAAAAGACCCTCGACGCCCAACTGAAGATCGAGGGTGGATCGACCACGGTGGAGACAAGTACAAACACGACCACCATCGATCTGACTCAATCGATGATCCAGGATCATGTGACGAGTGAAAATATCGCGAGCCTGCCATTGAATGGACGCAATTTTTCTCGAACTTGCATATCTGATCCCCGGCAACCGTCCCGCGCCAACCTTTGACCCAACGAAAACGAATACACTCGAGGTCAGTTCTGCCGGTGGATTTGGCCGTGGGGGAAATATTACCGTTGATGGCGGCGACAACAATGATGAAGTCGTCGGCGGCACACTGGCCAATTTCCCCGAAGACTCCATTCAGGAGTTTCAGATAGCGACGGCGCGCTTTACGGCTGAAGTTGGCCGCTCGGGCAACAGCATCATCAATATCATCACCAAACCAGGCGGCAATTCGGTGCATGGTTCAGCATTTTTGTTCGAGCGCAATCGCAATTTGCAGGGTTTGCCGGCCACCTTCAACCGGAGCCTGCCGACGCCTCCCTTTGATCGCGAACAATATGGCGGATCGATTGGCGGACCGCTTCGGCACGACAAGGCATGGATATTTTCTTCGGTTGAGTATCGCGATCAGAATGCCGCCCTGCAAACCGGTGCGCGCAATTTTACCACCGATACGATTGTGAACACATCGGCTCCAGCGCCATTGCGCGATGTACTCTGGTCGTCGCGCTACGACCAGCAACTGAATCAGAAGAACAGTTTGCGGGTTCGCTACTCCTTCAATCGCTCAACCGATACGGGCGAGGCATCGCCATCGGAAAGCACGCCTTCCTTTACAGCAGCGGAGCGGCAGAACTCGCTGAATCGATTCAACTCTGTTTTGGCAGGTTGGACGAGCGTACTGTCGACAAAGCGTGTGAACGACCTGATCGTTCACTACGACAATTTCTACAATTTTATTCCGCCCTTTGGCCAGAATGCACCAACCACCAACCCGCAACTGAACCTTACCAATGAACTGATCTTTCCCGATCTTGCCGACGGAGCAAACTTCAATCTGCCGCAGGCTACGCATTTGAATCGCATCCAGGTACGCGATGCGCTCAACTGGACTCTGGGCAAACACGCGCTTACCTTGGGCGGCGAGTTTCAGCACTATACTGCCCATGGCGAAATCAATGTCTTTGGCAGTGGAACTGAGGTGTTGGTTTCGGATTTTGGATTCGCCGATTTGAATGGCGATGGCGTCATCAACGATCTCGACATTCCCGTCGCCGTAGGCCTGAGGAGCAGCGCGCCTGTGGTGCCAGTACCGATCCCAACCGTTTTTGACAGCTATACCGCGTTCTATGCCCAGGACGATTGGAGAATCAACCGCCGGTTGACTCTCAATCTGGGCTTGCGCTGGGAATATGATTCTAATTTGACGGGCAGCTCTAGCGCCCATGATCCCTGCCCCAGTTTGACAAGCCAACCGACCTCGCCCTGCACATGGATGGCGAATGTCATCGATCTTAAGAAGACTCCCGACAAAAAGGACTTTGGTCCGCGCATCGGATTTGCTTACGATCTTGGAGGCAAAGGGCAGACAATCCTCCGCGGCGGCTATGGGATCTATTTCGATCGCATCATTCTGGAAGCCGGATCGGAAGAGCTGGTTCAGAATGACCGCGCTCTGACCGTAACGGCCTACGGCGGATCAACCTGCACTTCGCCCTATGTGCCCGGAGGCGCAAGCCTCGATGCCTGCTTCGCGCCGCTAGCATCTTTTACCAAAGGCAGTCCCACCTTCGCATCGCCTTTCAGCGGACCACATCAGACGGGCGGCGTTGGCATTCTTGCCATGGGCCCCAATGCACATCATCCACTTGCCCAGCAGTTCTCGCTTGGACTTCAGCAGCAGTTGGGGGATCACTGGTTGTTGAGTGCCGATGGGCTGCATGTCTTTACCTATCGCCAGATCATTGGACATTTTCTGCGCAACACAAATTCGACATCTCCCTATATCAACTGCCCCGGCAGCAATGCACCTTGTTCGATCACAGATCCTTTGAGCGGAATTACCGACAACATCACTCTGTTGCAGTCCCAGGCGAAATCCTGGTACGACGGTCTCATCTTCAGCGCTGCTCATGCGCCTGTTAAGCATGGACCGATTCAGTACCAATACCGAGTCAACTACACGCTCTCCAAAACCTTTGATTATTCGGACGACGATCAGCTCGCCTCAACATCCACCGAGCAGCTGGATCTGGTTGAGGGCATCGATAGCCTGCGTAGAGAAAAGGGCTACGCCGTTACGGACGAACGTCACCGCTTCACGCTCTATGGTGAAGCATCATTGCCTCGTGGCTTCTCTATTGCGCCGCTGTACACCTTTGGCTCCGGTGTGCCCGCGGATACTTTTCTGCCCGGTACGGGCAACATCAACGGCTCGTCGGGCTCGCGCCTGCCGCTGTTGCCGCGCAATGCTCTCGGACGTGAAGTCAAAAACAGCAACCAACTGAATGCTGTGATCAACCAGTGGAATGCGCTGAATCCATGTCCGGGCAGCAATCCTTGTTTGGCTGGCGGAAAGATCGCCAACGTTCCGGCCAACATCAAATTTTTCAGCCCATTCAGTTCATTCGACCTGCGCGTAAAGAAGTCATTTCACTTGGGCGAACATTGGACGGGCAGTCTGACTGGCGAGAGCTTCAATCTGCTCAATCAGACCAACATCCGCGGGTCGTCGAATACGAATTACGTCGGTCGCAATATCTCGATAAATTCCTATTCGAGTTCCGCTCCGGTGCAGACAAATTTCTACTCGCCCGTCAGCACCGCAGGCGGCTTCTTTGGCTCAGGCGGCCCGCGCGCTTTTCAATTTGCGGCTCGGGTGGAGTTCTGAAGTGGCGGCAAAGAACCTGACTTTCATCAACGAAGAGCCGGCGTCTGAAGAGGTCGCCGGACTCTTCTCGTACTACAAGCAACAATTCAACCGCGAAACCATCCCCGGCATTCTGCATTCCTTTTCCACGCATCCGCCACTCTTGCGCCACATGATGGACCTGGCGGAAGAAATGCTTTTCGTCGATGGACATTTGTCACGCCGCGAGAAGGAGATGATCGCAACACTTGTCTCCGCGCAGAATCACTGCCCCTATTGCGCCAAGAGCCATGGCTCGTTTCTCTACGAGATATGCGGATCGCAGACACTACTTGCCGCAATGATGCAGTGTGACCTTCAGGGCGCAGGACTTCAGGGCAACGAAGTTGTGCTGCTGGAGTTTGCACAAAAAGTAAACGGACAATCGCAAGCTGTCGATCGGGGTGATGTTGAGAGGCTGATGGCGGCTGGATGGTCCGAACTGCAAATTGCCGAGGCAATCCATATTTCTGCGCTCTTCGCCTGCTTTAACCGCATCGCAAACGCATTTGGCCTGGAAGCACAGTGAGGTTTGGAAACTGAAAATGTGCAGTGTCGTGCGTCCTCAGTTTACCCAGGATCACAGGACGCAGATACACGTCCATCGAAGCGTACGAGGCCGATCAGCTTAGCAGAACCGGATGGAATTCTGTTGATTGTATTTGTTGAAAGAACGGAGTCTGTCCTCCAAAAGGAGGATAGATAGCTCCAACCCTGCGCCGATCCACACATAGAGTCGAGCAGAATAGCATAATTGGCATCAATCCAAGTATTGAGGCCATTCTATGAAACGTATTGTTGTGTTTTTCTGTCTTGCTTTGAATATAGCGGTTCTGCCAAATGCCGCGGCTCAAAGCGCAACCGCCTCTTTGAGAGGCGTCGTTACAGATTCGACCAAGGCTGTTATACCTGACGCTGAAGTCGTAATCACGTCGATCGGCTCAGCCCAGCAGCATGTCGAGCGAACCGACAGCCGCGGCGAGTTCTCGTTCCAGGAGTTGTTTATTGGTGACTACCGGGTCGAAGTGCGGTCTTCGGGCTTCGCAACCTGGGTCAACACGCGGATTCACCTCGATGTAGGAAACCAGTCGCAGATTGCCGTGCAGCTTGTTCCTGCAACTGCCCAGCAGACCGTGATGGTAAGCGCCGAGGCCGCTGGACTACAAACCAATGAGATCGCGCAAGGGGCCGTGGTGAGCGAGACCGAGATTGCGAATCTGCCGCTCAATGGACGCAGCTTTGCGCAGCTCGGCATTCTTCAGCCTGGAGTGCGTCCAACCTCTGCGGGTTTGACCGTGCAGAACAACTTCCGTCGAGTCGGCCAAAATTATGAAGTCAACGGCATGCGTCCGGAGTCCAACACCTTCCTCGTGGATGGCATGCGAGACGTCAACCGCATGGATGGAGGATACGCCTATCGTCCGCCAGCCGACTCGATGGCCGAGTTCCGCATTCTGACCACGACCGCGCCGGCCGAATTCGGCGGAACCGACGGCGGCATTACCACCATCGTTACCCGCTCTGGCACAAATCAGTTGCACGGTACGCTGTATGAGTTCCTGCGCAACGACGTGCTCAATGCCAACAACTACTTCGCGCCGCGCAAGGAAGAGCTCAAGCAGAACCAGTTCGGCGGCACAGTCGGCGGTCCCATCATACATAACCACGCCTACTTCTTCATGTACTACGAAGGCCTCCGCGACAATCAGGACATCACGCATGGAGTGGTGGTGCCGACGATGGCCGAACGCAGCGGCGACTTCTCGGCCGATGCGCCCATCCTGTTGAATTCCACCCGAACGCCCTCCGGCAACGATTTTTCCGGTCAGATCAACGCGATCACCGCCAATTACCTTCAGTACTTTCCCCGTCCCAACACGCTTGAAAATCCACACCTGGCCCAAACTACAAACCTGAGCCAGTACGACAGCGACCAGGGCGGCGCAAAAGCCGACTGGCTGCTGCGGAGCGCGGATTCTTTGAGCGCGCGCTACAGCTACTCGGTAACGGACCTTCGCAGCCCGTACTCGGAACTCGGCGCTGATGTTCCAGGGTTTCCCGTTGGCTACTCCGCCAACACACATTTGGGCGGATTCACTGAAACGCACACCTTTTCTCCGTATACGGTGTTGACTGCCAATGTCAGCTTCTTCCGGAACCACGTCATCCTGGATAAGCGCCACTCCGGCTTCAGCCCTGAGGCATTCGGCTTTGGATACGCCTCCACATGGGCCTCGGCCACGGGCGCGCCTCTGATCATGACCCAAGGCTACTCCAACGTGGGCGACCCGATCATCAACCCGCGCGACAGCACACAGAACGACTACGCTTTCAGCGCCAACCTGGCACACACGCAGGGCAAGCATGTCACCAGCTTCGGCGCTCAGTTCCGCCGAGAACAACTCAACGGCTACCAGGCAAACTTTGCTTCGGGCACCTTTTCCTTTACCGTTCAGGGCTACACCAACAACTCGCTGGCTAACTTCCTGCTGGGCAAGCCGGATATATTCACCCAAGCCGGGGGCGACTTCACGCGTGATCTGCGTGGCTGGGAGTTGGGCTCCTACGCGCAGGATGAGTACCGCATCAGCTCGACGCTTACTTTGAACTACGGCGTGCGCTACGAGATCACGACGCCGTTCCGAGACATTCACAATCGCATGATGGAGTTTGCGCCGGGCCACCAATCCACCGTTTACCCTAACGCTCCAAACGGCCTTCTGTTTCCCGGCGACTCCGGCGTACCCGACACTATTGCGCCCATCTTCAAGGGTGACTTTGCGCCGCGCGTCGGCTTCGCATGGGACCCGTTCCGGAATCGCCGCACTGTAATCCGCTCAGCCTATGGCATCTTCTACGATGAATTGCTGAATGGCGTTGGCATGCCTTTCCGCGCCACCAGCAGCGCGCTTCCACAGACCGTCGTCCGCACTCTTACCGGATACACAAAGATCAACTACGCCAACCCGCTCGGCACCGTGGCCACACCGTTTGCTCCCGGCCAGTTTGCTCTGCCCGCGTCCACCTTTACTATCGATAGCCACCTGCTGCCTCCCTATGCGCAGGACTGGAACTTTACCATCGACCAGAGCCTGGGCAAGCAGAACCTGTCCATCGGATACATTGGGTCCAAAGGAACTCGCTTGCCACGTTTGGTCGAAGCGAATCCTGCAATCTATCAAGCCGGCGCCACTTTCGCGAACTCTCCTCGGCGGCGGCTCTACTCCGGCTGCACGCTGACCACTGGCACCTGCACGCAGGGTACCGCCGGGCTGGTGGAAGGAAATGCAAACTCGACCTTCCACTCCGCACAGGTTTCACTGACTCGGCGCGGCGCGCAGGATTTCAATTACACACTGGCCTACACGTTTTCCAAGAATCTGGATTACTCATCGAGTCTTCACATGTCCGGTCCCGCTCCCTGGATGGTGCTGGGAGAGCTTGACATCGCTCAGAACAACCAGGATCTGAAGGCTGAACACGGACGCTCGCTCTTCGATTCGCGCCATCGTTTTGCCGGCAGCGTGACCTACGCAATTCCCATTGCGCGCAGCTTCACGGGTCCGTCTCGCGTTCTTCTGGATGGTTGGCAATTCAGTGCCTTGTTGGCCGTAAATTCCAGCACTCCCTTCACGGTCTACGATTCTGCGAATGTCTCGTTGCAGGCGCCGCACCCCGGAGTTTCCGGCATGTTCGGAGACCGGCCCAACGTCGTCGGTAACCCGAATAAGGGAGCACCGCACAAGGTGTCGCAATGGGTGTCGCCTTCAGCATTTCAGCGGCTCGATCCGGTTGCGAACGCCGGGCAGTTCGGTAACGAGGGGCGCAACAGCGTCGATGGCCCTGCCTATGGGAGTCTGGACGCTTCACTCGACAAGAGCTTTGCTCTTGGTGACAGATCAAGAGTGCAGTTCCGGGCTGAAGCCTTCAACGTGACAAACCATGTCAACCTGATCCCGCCCGTTTTCGACATGAACTCACCTGCTTTCGGTCAAATCACGGAAGCGCAGGCTCCGCGTGTCCTTCAGTTCGCCTTGAAATTTGTACGGTGAACCCGCCTCCAATGAAAGGAACCACTATGAAAAGCAATCCGATTTGCGCATTCTTCTTGTTTGCATTGGCTTCAGTCTGTTTGGCTCAGACGCCGAGCGATTCAGCTTCTCAAGGCACTCTCGCGCCGCATTCCTCGGTTTTCGGAGAGACCGACAATCCGCTCACGTTGCATGCGCTCGTACTCAGGCTCAACAACAGCTTTCAAGCGGTCTCCAAGGCACGGGATAGTCGGGGTTATGTCCTGGACAAATCGTTGCTCAAGGCACACAGCGCGAACCTGAGCGCTCTGAAGAAAGCGACTCGGGGAAAAAGAGGAGAGTCGCTGGTTGCGTCTTCGTTCCAACGGCGCGAACTGAAGGCCGAATTGCGAGCATTAGACGACTCATTCGATCAGTTTTTTCTCGCCCACGATAGCCTCAACAATTCCGAAGTGGTCATCTACATGAATGTCAAAGAGTCGTTCTCAGCGCATGACGCGGCTTTAAAGCGCCTCAATCAATTGATAAATGACATGCAAATGCCTTCGTAGCCGGTGGATTGCAGGTAGGGGATGGCGATTCACGTGAATGTCTATTGTCGTTTCAAACTTATCGGGCAGGCCATACCAGTCTGACGTAAAACGGCAGCACATTGCATGGCAAGAAGACTGGTGCCCGCGACAAAGAGTGGGGTTCAGTACATCGGACCCCACATTGGCAACAAACTGCCCCATTGCTGCTGCCTTCATCCTTTCGATGGACATCTGCCGTCCACCTATTGAGGGGAGCATTGCGCGCAAATCTGCGCTAGCGTAAGTAACAGCTCGCTAGGGAACTTACTGCGCGAGGACTCTCTTTTTCATGGTGGTCAATGCTTCATCTTCGGCAGAAGCAATATTTGAGTTACACCCGGCGAATCGCATCGTTCTTATCGTTGCTGTTATTGACGGTCATAAGTGCCTTACCATCTGTGGCACAGGAAGGCGGCGTGTCCGCCCAACTGGATCTTGGCATTATCGTCATGCCAACACAGGCCGGCGCTGAGGCTGTGCTGAAGCAACTGAATGCGGGCGCAGACTTCTCCGTCTTGGCAAAGGAAAAATCCACTGACGCGACTGCGGTGGATGGCGGTTACCTGGGCAAGATGGACCCGAAGGGCCTGCGCCTGGAGTTGCGAGAGGCATTGAATGGCCGCACAGTCGGGCAACTCACCGATGTGGTGCGACTTCCTTCTGGCTTTGCGATCCTCAAAGTTTTGGCAAACGCGCCTGCGTTGGAAGATCTGAACATGGATCGGCTAAAGTCACTGATGTCGACAGGCGTGATCCAGCCTGGCCCAACGGTTGGTGGCTATCCCGAAGCGCTCGCGGCGATGCGAGAATATCCCAAGCCGGAAGGGTGGCCCCGGGATATGCGTCAAGTTTGCGATATCCGTGCAGGAACGGCCCAGAATGCAAAACTGGCGATACGAGATGCAATCAAATCGGTGCTTGGCACCCAAATGACCACGGAGCAACAAGTGATGATGATCCAGGGCGAATCCGCTCTTGCGCAGCTCTATGCATTCAGCGGTGAGATGCCTGAGTCCATCGACGCTTGGAAGGCAGCGATGAAACTGGCCGAGACTGTAGACCCCCGGTACATGCCGAATCTGCTTGAGAGTATTGGCGCCACTTATCTGCATTGGTCGGAGATGGAGAATGGGATCTATAACGGCTCGCGCGATCTGGATATCTTTCCGCCTCTGAACCCTCATGCGAGCTTTGAAAAGACAGACGAGTCAAAGCAGGCTATCAGTTATTTTCTAAAGTCTCTGGAGCAGAAGCCCGACAATTTGGAAGTGAGATGGCTGCTGAACCTGTCGTATGCGACGCTGGGCCAATATCCTTCAGGCGTGCCGGCCGCCTATCTGATTCCCGAGAGCAATTTCAAGTCAAAGGAGAACATCGGGCGCTTTGTGGATCGCGCTGCCGAGGCTGGCCTGAATGTATTTGGAGCAGCCGGGGGCTTGATTGTGGATGACTTCGACAACGACGGGCTGCTGGATGTGGTGATTACCAGCATGAATGTATGCGAGCCACTGCACTTCTTTCACAATAACGGCGACGGAACCTTCAGCGACAGGACCAAAGAAGCCGGTCTGCAAGATCAGTTGGGCGGCCTGAGCTTAATGCAGGTGGACTACAACAACGATGGCTGCATGGACATATTCATTCCGCGCGGGGGTTGGGAGTATCCGCAGCGCAAGTCACTGTTGCGCAATAACTGCGATGGAACATTCACGGACGTGACCGATGCCAGTGGGCTGGGAGCGACGGTGACGGCCACCCAGGAGGCTGTGTGGGCGGACTTTGACAACGACGGCAATATCGATCTGTTCCTCGCCAATGAGAACGCCCCCGCACAACTGTTTCACAACAAGGGAGACGGCACGTTTGAAGAGATTGGCCATGCGGCGGGGATCGACCAGACAACCTTTGCAAAGGGCGTGACTGCGGCAGACTACGACCACGACGGTTTTATGGATGTGTATGTCTCCAACCTCCAAGGAAAAAACTTTCTCTATCACAACAACGGTGACCTCACATTCACCGAGGTAGGGCGGCAGGCTGGCGTACAAGCTCCTATGTTCAGCTTTGCCACCTGGTTCTTCGACTACGACAACGACGGCTGGCCCGACCTGTTTGTCGACAGCTATCTGATGGTGATGGACGAGACGGTGAGAACCTACGTGGGCATGCCTCACAACGCCGAGACGCTAAAACTCTACCGTAACAAGCACGACGGCACATTCGAGGACGTGACGGAGAAGGTGGGGCTGGACAAAGTTTATATGCCCATGGGCGGCAACTTCGGCGACTTGACCAACGATGGATTTCTGGATGTCTATCTCGGTTCGGGAAATCCGAATCTCACGGCTTTAGTTCCTTATGTATTGTTCAAAAACAAGGAAGGCAAATCGTTTGTGGATATCACCCAGTCGTCAGGTACAGGGGAGTGGCACAAAGGACATGCGGTTGTTTTTGCCGACCTGACCCGCCAGGGCAACGAGGACATTCTGACCAGGGTCGGGGGAGCAATCCCTCCAGACGAGCACAACGTCCGAGTCTTCGAGAATCCGGGGAACAAAAACGACTGGCTCAATGTGCGACTGGTGGGCGTCAAGACCAATCGCTCCGGCGTGGGGGCGGAGATTCATGTTACGGTGCAGGACGGAAACGCCGCGCCGCGGTCCATCTACCGGACGGTTGGGCAGACCAGTTCCTTCGGAGGCAATCCGATGGAGCAGCACATTGGGCTGGGACCTAACGCGCACGAAATTGCGCTTGACATCTGGTGGCCGACCACGCGCACGCGGCAACATTTTACCGGATTAGAAAAGGACCAATATATCGAGATCAGAGAATTTGCTACCAGCTACACAAAGCTCGAGCGGCACCCATTCAAATTAGGAAACAACAAGGCGGCCACGGCAACTGCGGCAGCAAAGAAGGGCAACTGAAAGCTTCAAGCGAAATTGCACACAAGGAGAGGATAATGAAAATGGAGCGAGCGTTTCTGGCATTGGCTCTCTTGGTCCCTGCGGCGATGGCTACCGCGGCCGGAGATCCACATACAGTGCAGGGAGTCCTTCTGAAGGCGGACCCGGCTAGTCGAACTATCGAAGTCTCGTGCGATGCCATCCCAAACTACATGGATGCAATGGTAATGACTTTTCGGGTGCGCGATGCTGGGGCTCTCAAGAACCTCCAGCCCGGCGGCGCAGTACGCTTCACCATGGTGGAAGAGGGCGATAAGGACTTCGCGGATCACCTGGAGCCTATCAGCGTGCAGAACTATGAGTCCGAACCCACGGAGGCCAGCCGGCTCACGTACCTGCACCGCGCACTGGACCACACGGCAGCGCAGAAGCTGATCCCCATCGGCGGGCTGGTTCCGAATTTTAGACTGACCGACCAGTCAAACCGGCCGACGCAGTTGGACGACTTCAAAGGGATGGTGGTGGTGCTTTCGTTTGCCTACTCCCGCTGCCCGAATCCGAATTACTGCTTTAGGCTTTCCAACAACCTGGCCCAAGTGGGCCACCGTTATCACTCGCTCACAGGGCACAGCCTGATGCTGCTGACCATTGTGATTGAGCCCGACCAGGATCAGGGGCAGGCATTGGCGCACTATGCAGACATATGGAAGGCTGATTGGTCGTCCTGGCGCTTTCTGACCGGCTCGCTGACCGATATTCATGCCATCGCCGAGAGGTTTGGAATGGATTTCTGGAACAATGAAGGATACCTTACACACTCATTCCACACCGTGGTGATCGATCGGGATGGACGCCTCGCTGCAAACCTGGAAGGCAACCATTTTACGTCCGATCAGTTGAGCGACCTGGTGGGAACAGTGCTTAACCGATCCGCAAACCCACCAAGCAGTGGGGGCGGTTTTTGAACATTGGATATTTTTGATTGGAGCGGCCCACAAACCGGCATTTTGTGCCGTCCGATTGAAAACTTGATGGGCCACAGATGATTTCTACTGATCGTTCTATTTGATGTGAATGCGATGAGTGGACATTTCGAGCGAGACCAAGCCGCGCTGAATTGCTGAAGTGGCAGCTTGAGTGCGGTCCGTTACGCCAAGCTTGCCCAGTAGCCTGTTAATGTGCGTTTTGACGGTGGTCTCTGAGATTTTTAGCTCGGTGGAAATGTCTTTATTGTTCTTCCCATGCACAATCTGTTCCAGCACGTCGAACTCCCGCGGCGTCAGCTCTTCGGTGCCCAATCGCTCGGCAAGCTTCATGGCAATTGCTGGCGGAATGTACGATTTTCCCGAATGGACGGAGCGGATCGTCGCGATCAACTCTTCGGAGGTCATCCCCTTGAGCAGATATGCGCGCGCGCCTGCCTGCAGGGCGCGATAGATGTCCTCATCGCCGTCGTATGTAGTCAGCACGATGAATCGCGCGCCCGGGGTCTCCATGCGGATGCGCTCGATGACCTCGACGCCGCTCAGACGCGGCAGCCGAAGATCAACCAGCGTGACGGACGGTTGGTACTTGCGAAATTGAGAGATGGCCTCGACGCCATCCGCAGCCTCGCCGACGACTTCAAGGCCATCGGTTACATTGAGCAGGGCCACCAGTCCCTGTCGAACCACATGGTGGTCTTCCACAACCAGCACGCGAATCGGTAGGTTGTGCGGTGACACTGCGCATAAATCGCTCATGAGCGCCTGTCTTCATTGGAATGAGTACCGATCGCATTACATTATCTTGGAAGCGAATGATATTGACATCCGTCAAATGGTTTAGGAGGAAGTACATCTATAGTTGGCATTGATGCTCAACAAAAGAGATGATCAACTCTGTATATCTATAGTTGCAGCCAAGTCTCCATCTTCGGTTTGTTGCCCAACCCGCCCGCACGCTTGATGCTTGTTGGCAGTCCGATGAACATACGAACGACCAGTATTCTTGCACTCTTTGTTGCGCGTGCGTCAACCTGCGCGCAGAATGCGAACTTCAGTCATTGGCCGGCAAATGCTTCGCAAACCCAGCCCGTACAGTCTGGATGGAGCGTTCCTCATATCACGCAATCCCCTTCATGGGTTCAGGTGGTGCGTGCTGTCATTGTGACACAGATCACCGCGAAGCGCAAAACTAACATTTTGCCGACCGATAGAGGCTGTTGCATGAAAATCAAAACAAGAGTTATAGCGATTGCCGCTCCGTGTGCGCTCCTGCTGGTATGCGGTTTCACAACCGAATCAGCGCAAAGTCCCGCATCGGATATCATCGTCACTGCCGCGCCGGTCTATGAGCCATTGGCGGCCTTACGCGGAGATGAACGCTTTCCCAAGGGCGCGCAATTACTGCTTGTGCATCAGGGCAAGACGGAGCCGCTGGTGACGGGCTTCGCGGTTACAGCGGACGCCAACGTTTCCTTCGATGCCAAGACTGTGCTATTCGCGGGCAAGAGGAGTGAAGGCGACCCATGGCAGATATGGGAACTGACGCTGGCAGACCATTCGCTGCATAAGATTGTCGCGGATGCTAGCGACGCTATTCGTCCGCTCTATTTGCCCGGCGGCCGCCTGGTGTATGCGCACCGCACTGATAAGGGTTATCGACTTGAAGAAGCGCCATTGGATGGCTCCGCAGTCCAGGTGCTCAGCTATCTGCCTGCCAGCGCAATACCTGCATTTGTGCTGAAGGATGGCCGCATTCTCTTTGAAGCCGACTTCCCCTTGGGATCCGGAGCGACGCCGGAACTGTTTCTGGTTTACTCGGACGGAAGCGGAGTTGAATCCTACCGCTGCGATCACGGCACGGCTCGCTGGGGAGGAACACAGTTGATCTCTGGCGATGTGGTGTTCACACATGGCGCAACAATGGCGAAGTTCACGTCGCCTCTGGCAAAGGAAGAGAGCATAGTTGCGCCACGCGCCGAGTATGCCGGTGCGATTGCCGAGACGGCCTCTGGCGCATGGCTGATGAGTACGCGACCCAGTGCAGGAACGCACTATGCATTGAAACTCTGGAAGCCCAATACTTCACTATCCGGAGCGGGGGCGCTCACGACATTGCTGGCTCAGAGCGGCGAGGAAATTGTCGAGCCTGCTCTTGTTGCAACGCGTACAGCACCCAAGCGTCACCCCTCCGGGCTGCATGATTGGAGTTACGCTAATCTGCTTGCCCTCGATTCGCGCCTTTCGCGCGAAGGCGACCTTCGCGTTGCGCCTGCATCGGTGCGACTGGAGACGCTAGACGCTGAAGGTCGCGTTGTCGTCACAGGCACAGCGCCTGTGGAGGCAGATGGTTCCTTCTTTGTGCAAACTCCGGCCGACAAGCCCATTCGCTTTGCATTACTTGATGCGGAGGGTGCAGTGCTACGGCAGGAACACGGATGGTTCTGGATTCGCCGCGGAGAACAGCGCTACTGTGCAGGTTGCCACACGGGACCGGAGCGCACATCGGAGAATCGCTTGCCGGCTGTACTGCAGCACACCACAACGCCTGCCGATCTTACAGGCGTGAAAGAACTGCGCGAAGCGCAACACGGAACGCCAGGAGGCAACTGAGATGAGATTCCGCTTTCTTCTTCTAATCGGTGCAGCCTCGATGGCCGTTGCGCAAACTGCTCCGATTGTTCAACCCACTCATGGCGCGCAAGCGCGATCTCCACTGCCGCAAGTAGTGCCTGTGATCCGCTTTGAAGATGCAAGCGACAAGGCTGGAATCAACTTTACGCATAGCTTTGGATCGCGTCAGATGGGTTCTCTGCTTGAAGATACCGGCGCAGGCTGCGTTTGGCTCGACTACAACAATTCCGGCCTTGAGTCTCTTTATGTGATGAACGGGCGGCCTTTGGACGATTCGATGCATCCGTTTCCGCTGAAGGTGAAGCCGGCGACCCCACCCCACAATCATCTGTATCGCAACAACGGCGACGGAACCTTTACCGACGTGACGGAGAGCGCCGGGCTCGATCCCGATATGTATGGAATGGCCGTGACAGCGGCGGATTTTGACAACGATGGCTTTGTCGATCTGCTGGTGACCGGATACGGCAAAACGATTCTCTATCACAACGACGGTAATGGACATTTTACAGATGTGACGAAGAAGGCCGGTATCAAGGTGGACGGATGGGCGATCAGTTCAACGTGGCTGGATTACGACAAGGACGGTTGCGTCGATCTGTTCGTGGGACGTTATGTCAAGTTCGATCCAACCTATCGCGCCTTTTATGCGCCGACCAATTATCCGGGACCACTGGATTACGAGGGCGACACCAATAGGCTCTACCACAACAACTGCGACGGCACGTTCACGGACGTAACCGAGAAGTCGGGCATCGGCGCATATGTGAGCCGAACGATGGGAGTCACGGCCGCGGACTTCGATAATGATGGGTGGGATGACATTTATGTCTCCAATGACCGCACTGAGAATTTCCTCTTTCACAACAAGCATGATGGAACCTTTGAAGAGGTTGGCAGCGATACAAACACCGCCTATGGCCAGAATGGCGAATCGACTTCATCAATGGGCCCTGTTTTTGCGGATCTCGAAGGCAGGGGATGGCTGGATCTTTGGGTGACTGACGGGCGCTACAACCGGCTATTGCACAACACGGGAAAGAAAAGTTTTGAAGATCTGGGCGCGGAGAATGGGGTTTCGCAGGCAAACGCGCAATACGCGAGTTGGGGCACGGGCATCTACGACTTCGACAACGACGGCCAACTCGACATTCTCATTTTTCACGGCGGTCTGGTTCACCTGATTCCACAAGAGCACACTTTGTTTCGTGGGCTTGGGAACGGAAAATTCGCGGACGTTTCGCGCGAGGCCGGGTCGGTGCTGAGCGTGCGCACAACGGCACGCGGCGCATGTTTCGCCGACTACGAGAACAATGGGAAAGTGGATGCTTTCGTGGTGAATCTGGGATCGAAGGGAACGCTGCTGCACAACGTTTCGACGAATACAGGCCACTGGATTGCAATCAAGCTAAAGGGAGCGAAGAGCAATCGCGACGGCATCGGAGCAAAGGTCGAAGTCTTTTCGGCGGGCAAGCGCCAAACAGCTGAACGCGTGGCTGGATCGGGCTATCTCTCGCAAAACGAGGAGCGCCTGCACTTCGGATTGGGCGCTGCGACGACTGTGGACAAACTCATCGTTCACTGGCCGAGTGGACGTACGCAGACGCTCGAGAATCAGGCAGCGGATCGTGTGCTTACTGTGGAGGAGCCTAAATGAGCCGGCAAGCGCAAAATGGATTTCGATTTGGAGTGTGTGCGGGATTTGTCGCCGTAGGCGTGGCATTGCTTTCGACCGCCCTTTGGACAGGTAGGCCGGTTCGCGCTGCCGCGCAACCGGAGACGAACTCATCGGAAGACTATGCTTCGCCGCTTGAGGTGTTGCCTTCACCGGACGGCGCGCGTCTTTATGTCCTCTGCCAGCAAAGCAATGAGGTGCGCGTGTTGAATGCGGCCACCTTCACGGTGATCAAAAGCATTGCAGTGGGCCGCGTACCGCGTGGATTCTCGCTTTCTCCCAAGGGCGACAGGTTATTTGTGACAAACTCCTGGGACGACACTCTCTCGGTGATCGATACGAAGAAGCTGGAAGTCGCCAATACTTGGCGAGTGAGCGCAGAGCCGTCGAGCGTGATTGAAGACCACGCAGGCAAGCGGCTCTTCGTGGCCAATCGGATCAGCGGCGACATAGCAGTTCTCGATTCTCAGACTGGTGTGGAAGAGAAGCGACTTTTAGCTGGGCGCGGCGCAAGTTATCTTGCACTCTCGCCCGAAGGCAGCCGCATTTATGTAACTCATGTTTACCCGAAGATTATTCCGCGCCGCACAGGGTTGGAAACTCGAATAGCGCCGGAGTCGGAAATCACGGTGATCGATGCGGTGCGTGCGGTGGTGGTGGATCGCATACCGCTGCACGCGATTGCCGGTGTTTTTCATGTGGCGCTCTCCGCCGATGGCCGCCTTGGCGTTGCGGCCGAATACCATCCCAAGAACCTTGTGCCTCTGGCTCATGTGGAACACGGCGGCGCATTCACCTATTCGCTCGAGTTATTTGGCGCGGATGTGGGAAAGACGCCCGTCGAGGTTCCGCTCGATGAGTTGGAGCGTTATGCTTCGCAACCTTTCGGTGTGGCTATTGCGCCGGACAAATCGCGCATTTATGTTACCTGCGGCGGATCGGAGATTGTGACGGTGGTCGATGTGCAACGCTTGCTTCGCTTCATTCACACGCACAACCCTCCTTACGCGCAGGATCTCTCTGCAAGCGCAAACTATGTCGTGACGCACATTCCCGTTGGATTAAATCCACGCGGGCTGACACTTTCACACGATGGCCTCAGGCTGTTTGTAGCAAACCGTCTTGATGACACCGTGAGCGTGATTAATACTCGTACCAATCGTGTGGTTTCGACCATCATGCTGGCCGAACCCAAAACGATCACATCGCAATCTTCCAACGACAGCGCTTTTGATATCGCGAGCAGCGCCAAACAGGGAAATATCACCTGCTCAAAATGCCACGTTGATGGCCGCACGCAGAGTCAATATGCGCCCACCCCAAAAGATTTGGAGGACCTGATTGACAAGCACAAGAAGATCATGGTTCCCAATCTAGCGTTACGTGGAACGAAAACTGTATCACCACTGCGTCGCGGCGAGCAGATGTTTTATACCTCGCGCTACTCATTTCAGGGCCAGATCGGTTGCGCCAGTTGTCACATCGATTCCACCTTCGACGGCATCCAATGGAACCTGGAACCGGACGGATTTGGTCGCAACACTGTTGATAACAAATTGCTTGAGGACATCACGGACACGGAGCCATATAAGTGGACCGGAACCAATCCAAACATTCCGACGGAGTGCGGACCGAGAACCGAAAAATATTTTTGGCGTTCAGAGAACTACGACAATCATATGCTTGCCGATTTGGCCGTCTACGTTCGGAGTATCCCTCCGCGCCCCAACCGCTGGCGGCTGGCAAATGGCGAGATGACGCCGGCGCAGGAACGAGGGAAAATGATCTTCGAGCGCGCGGTAGACAAGTTCAAGAAGCCGATCCCTGAAGGCAATCGATGCTCCTATTGTCACAGCGGTCCCAAAGGCTCAAATCAGAAAATCTTCGACGCGGGAACGCGTAAACCCAACGACAATACAGGACTTCTGAAGGCACCAGTGCTGACCAATATCGCGCTCACAGCACCTTACCTGCACGATGGCTCAGCGCGGTCGCTCGAAGAGATATGGACGATTTACAACTCGGACGACAAGCACGGTAGAACCAACGATCTGACCAAGGATGAACTCAACGATTTGATCGAGTATCTCAGGACTCGATAAGGGGGATGTGATGAAAAAGCTCTGTATGACTGCAATGCTTCTGGCCTCTGGAACATTGGGTTTTGCCGCGTCAGCGGCGTCTGCCGCACCGCTGGTGCCCGCGTCTCCGCAGATGCCGCGCTATCGCTTTGAAAACTTCACCACCGCCAACGGCTTGCCCAACAATCACGTCTTCGCGGTGCTAGTCGATGGAGGGCGCGTCTGGGCGGGCACGGATAATGGATTAGCTGTTTACGAAAACCATGCCTGGAAGGTATACACAACCGCGGATGGACTGGCGCAACGCGCCGTCATCTCTCTTGCTCTGGACAAGCGCACCGGCGATGTGTGGGCCGGAACAATGGGCGGTCTGAGCCGTATTTCGGGCGGACACATCGATAGCTTTACACAGATGAACTCGGGGCTGAGCAACGATGTGGTTTACAACATCTCAGTCGAAGGCGAGAACGTCTGGATAGCTACAGCCGCCGGCGGTTGCCGACTGAACCTGCACACCAATCAGTGGTCGCTCTACAACGAGCGCAACACACCCATGGGCGAGATTTGGACGTATGCTGTCTCGGCCACGCCTACCAAGGTCTATTACGGAATATGGGGCAGCGGCGTTCTCGAACTCGATCAGAAGACTGGGAAGTGGGACAGGTACGACGATCCCGACGGAGAGACAGAGATGGTGCTCTACAAGGATCAGGGCCTGATCCATGAGATCGTCACCTCTGTGAGCTATATCGAGAAAGACAATGTTCTATGGACGGCCACGTATTTCGGTGACAGTCACTATGATGGCCGCTACTGGCACAACTTTCTTGTCAAGGACAGCGGACTTCCATCTAACTTTACCAATCAGGTCAAAGGCTTGGATGCCAATCGCGCCTGGTTCTGCACCGACAAGGGACTGGCTTATTACGACGGTGTGAACTGGGCCGTCTATCGCCCATCGCTCACAGACGGCAAGCCGGAGATGACGGTACGCGATGCAAAGGGCGTGGTAACGTCCATTCCTGTGACCACGGCGCCAGCTCACAACTATATGCTCGGCATCGACTTTCAAGGGGACGATATTTGGGTTGCGACAGCCGACGGATTGAGCCACGGGATTCGTCTGCCCTAAGAGACCAAATCGTTGTTTCACTTTGATGCTCATGGCGGATTAACAAGCTGAAACTGGTAAGGAGTTGTCCGATGCGCAAGAAATGGTTGCTGGTACTATTCGGGGTTGTGGGCGTTAGTGCGGCCGTTCGTTGTCTGGGTCAGGATGCGATCAAGGCTATGGACACGAACACTGGAAAGAGAGTATGCGAGTGCGGCGCGCATCCTCCAGGACCTCCACGTGACCGCGAAGTTACGCCCTATGCGGGAGAGCCGGCGGATATGCGCCCTTATGCCAAATTCAGGGCACCCTACGACACCAACTACACGCGTCCCAACATCTATATGGGTGCGGCAAGGAATATCCCCGATCCCAAGGATCTGACCGAGGTTCGTATCGGCTTCTTCGGGCCGATCGAGAACAACTCCGAATCGGTACTTGGACAGCGTATGTTGCATGGCGCACAACTGGCGATAGAAGAGGCCAATGCGGGCGGCGGCTATGGGGGCAAGCCCTTCAAACTGATGCTGCACAATGACTATAACAACTGGCAGGCGAAGGCGGTCTATGGCGATGTCCGGCCCACTGACGCGGCGATCTGGGGCTCAGCATCGGATGAAGCGGTGAAGATGGCCTACGACGAAGAGGTCTGGGCGATCTTCGGCTCGATCAGTTCCGAGTCAACGCACATCGCGCTGCGCGTGGCCCTGCGCGCGGAGCTTCCGGTCGTCAGCTCTGCCAATACCGATCCTACGGTTCCCGAGACCACCATTCCTTGGTTCCTCGGGACGATGCAGGATGATCGGCAACAGTACTTGACTCTTGCCCGCCACATCTATACCGAGCTAGGTTTAAAGCGCGTGGCGGTACTCAGGGCAAGCAGCCGATACGGTCGTTATGGCCTTCCGAAATTCCTTGATGCATCACGCCGTCTAGGCCATCCGGTGGTGATGGAGCAGATTTTTCAACCAGGTGACAAGGATTACACCAAACAACTGAAAGTGATCCGCAGTTCGCGCCCGGATGCCGTTTTTCTGGTGGGAGACGAGTTGGAGGCGGCCGCAATTCTAAAGCAGATGCGAGCGTCAGGGATGAAGCAGCGAGTGTTCGGCGCGTTTCGCACCCTGGGTGACACGTTGCTGAAAGAGGCAGGCGATGCCGCGGAAGGCTTCGAGGCTGTCTACCCCTACGATCCCACCCGCAACGACCCACGCTGGATGGATTTCAACCGCCGATTTGAGAACCGGTTTCACGAAAAGCCGGAGCAGTTTGCCTCGATGGCCTACGATACGATGAATTTGCTGCTGGATTCGATTTGCAAGGCTGGACTGAACCGGGCGCGGATTCACGACGCGCTGGCCAATGTCGAAGAATACGATGGCGTGACCGGACCTATGATCTTCGATCCAAACCTGAAAAACACGGCCACTTTGTACCTGGGAACGGTACATAATGGCTCGATTACTTACCACGTTGCCATGATGGAAAAGACACCACCCGCCGAACAGGAGCCGGCCATGCCGCAGAATCCTCCTTCAGCGCAATCGGCGCCCGTTGCCACGCAAGTGCCCTATGCGCGGATGGGCAAGGATGGTGTCGGCTATGTGGGGCCGCATCAAAAGAATCTGCCGGCAGGATCAGTGAGTATCGTTGTCTTCGGGCCCAAAGCCGCGGCGGTGATTGCAACGCCGGAGATGCAGGCCGAGATTGCGGCGCTCGCCATCAAAGGAGGTGAGTTAAAACTGTTGCCGGTAGAAAGCGATCAGAATTGGGGCGCGGCATCAACGGCGCTGGTCAAGGCGCTGATGGACGATCACGCATTAGCTATACTCGCACTGGATCGCGACTCCAGCCATCTGGCTGAGCAATTGGCGCTCAAAAGTTTTGTGCCGGTGGTGGCGTTGGCTGCAGACAAGACGCTGACATCAACAAACATCCCGTGGATATTCCGACTTCAGCCGGATACGACCCCGGCCACGGCAATGAGAATACTCGTGGCGGCCGAATGCCGCAGCGGAGCCAACCCAGAACGGCTCAGAAATATTCTTGCTTCCGATGAAGGCATTTCCGGTTTTGCGTTTTCTCCAACGGGTGAGCCGCGCAAATAGCAACGATCACCATCCGCAACAGGCCGCAGCCGGAGCAGTAAGGCAGACATGGCTCATTCGAGTGAATCAGTGGGGATAAAATGCCCAGTGGAAAGCACCCCAAATAACAACTTCGCGGAGCCATCTTCGTTAGATCTTGGTCTCCACGATACCCCGCTTTCATTCCGCGCCTACTTCATCCGTATATATGGTCCTGAGATTGATCCCATAGTGAGAATGCTGTTGGTCGAGACATCGGTTGCACAGCCTATTTATGAAGGATTCGGATCGTTGCCGGAATGTGAGCGATGGATCGTTCAACTCACAGGTTGGATCATCCCAAAAGATGTGATGTCTGACCTGCGCAAACGCATCGAGCAGAAACGCATGGCTACCATAAATGGAGTGCAGGTGTCTCGGCGCGAAATTGAATCGATTGGATTGCAAACTTTAGGCCAATCGTTTGGACAGGCAGCTCCGGCCTCGGAATAAACCTATTTCCTCCCTTCAGACAGAGCACTCTCACTGACAATGCAGAACCTTGCAAAAGCACAATTGCGCCTTTGATGCGCATCAGTAAACATTGATGTCAATTCTGTATAGCGTAAGCGTCCTAAGTTTCCATCTGGACTGTCCGTGGCGGGGCGGTGAACGATGAGTGCATGGTTTATGCAGACAGGAAGCGGCCAGTTCGCCGGGCGCGGGTGTATCGGTCGGTGGCGGAGAAG